>Ga0074195_1000074_pt1 | contig 250843 bp, 245 predicted proteins | sample EPASupsiteHSE623_FD_64525 | JGI IMG/M metagenome (GOLD analysis project Ga0074195, IMG submission 64525) | Bioremediated contaminated groundwater from EPA Superfund site, New Mexico - Sample HSE6-23 | ecosystem: Environmental > Aquatic > Deep subsurface > Groundwater > Contaminated ...
TGGGGGGGGTGGGGTGTGGGTTGGGGCGGGGCCTCGGCCCCCTGGCGCGGGCGCCGGCCGACCCGGCCCGCGTTCCCCCCGCCCCCGCCTCACTTGGGCTGGTCGGCCACGTTTGCCGGAGCCGGGCGCGGCTTTCGCCACGGTGGTTTGAGATGATGGGTGGATGCTACGCAATTAATAGCTGCTTACGCAGGTTCGACGGGGGCTAGAGGCCGATTTGGCTTATAGCCCGGCGGCGCCTCGGGTCAAGGCTGTTGGCGTAGCGGTAGTGGGGAACTGTTTTTAGCGTTGCAAATGCGCCAGCGGCAGCGCGCTGCTGGCCTTGACCTCGCCCAGCGAAAAGCTGGTGTGCAGGTCCTTCACGTTGGGCAGGTTGATCAGCACATCGCGGGCGAACTGGCTGAACGAGTTGAGGTCGCGGCTGACCACCTGCAACTCAAAGGTGCCGGTGCCGCTGATGTAGTGGCAGCTCACCACTTCCGGAATGGCGCGGATCGCTTCTTCCAGGCCGCGCAGCACGTCGCCGGCGTTGCGATCGGCGTCGAGCCGCACGAAGGCCAGCACGCCCAATCCGATTTTCTGACGATCGATCTCGGCCCGGTAGCCCTTGATGAAGCCGGATTCTTCCAACGCTCTTACGCGGCGCCAGCACGGCGCCGCGCTCAGGCCGACGCGCGAAGCCAGCTCGGCATTGCTCAGGCGGCCGTCGGTCTGCAATTCATTCAGGATGGCGAGGTCAAATTTGTCGAGTGTTTCCATATTGTTAAATTTTAAGCAAGATTCTTTCAGATGTTGGGGTAAACGAGGCAAAGAAAGCAAAGACATATCGGCGCTGCCGGCATACACTTTTCATCTAAAAAGGAGCTGCTGGCTATCCGTCGGCAGTTCTTGATTCCACCGCCCACAAGGCGATAAACATCAGCATCCTGGAGACCTACCCATAATGAACGCCCCCTTGCCCGCACACATCGCCCGAGCGCTTGAAAGCGTGACGCTGGATGACAAGTATTCACTCAACTACGGGCGCGCCTTCATGAGCGGCGTGCAGGCGCTGGTCAAGCTGCCGATGCTGCAGCGCCTGCGCGACCAGCAGCAGGGCAAAAATACGGCGGGCTTCATCAGCGGCTACCGGGGCTCGCCGCTGGGTGGCTATGACCAGGCGCTGGTCAAGGCCGAGAAATACCTCAAGGCGCAGAACATCATTTTTCAGCCGGGCGTCAACGAAGAGCTGGCCGCCACCGCCTTGTGGGGCACGCAGCAACTGGGCTTTGCCCCGCCCGGCTCCAACAAGTTTGATGGTGTGTTCGGCATCTGGTACGGCAAGGGCCCGGGCGTGGACCGCTGCAGCGACGTGTTCAAGCACGCCAATATGGCCGGTACGACCGAGTGGGGTGGTGTGATCGCGGTGGCAGGCGATGACCATATTTCCAAAAGCTCGACGGCAGCGCATCAGAGCGACCATATTTTCAAGGCCTGCGGCACGCCGGTGTTCTTTCCGGCCACCGTGCAGGAGATTCTGGATCTGGGCATTCATGCCTTTGCCCTGAGTCGTTTTTCGGGCGTCTGGGCGGGCATGAAGACGATTCAGGAAATCGTCGAATCCAGCGCTACCGCCATGATTGACCCGGACCGGGTGCAGATCAAAATCCCGACCGACTTTGAAATGCCGCCCGGCGGCCTGCATATCCGCTGGCCCGACCACGCGCTGGAGCAGGAAGCCCGGCTGTTCCATTACAAGTGGTACGCCGCACTGGCCTACATCCGCGCCAACCGCCTGAACTACAACGTGATTGAAGGTCCGCACGACCGCCTCGGGCTGATCGCCAGCGGCAAAGCGTTTAGCGACACGCGCCAGGCGCTGATCGACCTGGGGCTGGACGATGCGACCTGCCGGCAGGTCGGGCTGCGCCTGCACAAGGTCGGCGTGGTGTGGCCGCTGGAAGCGCAGCTCACCCGCGAATTTGCCACCGGGCTGCAGGAAATCCTGGTGATCGAAGAAAAGCGCCAGGTCATCGAATACCAGCTGAAAGAAGAACTCTACAACTGGCGCGCCGATGTGCGGCCGAATGTATTGGGCAAGTTCAACGAAGGCGAAGGCGATTTCAGCGGCGGCGAATGGTCCAACCCGAACCCGACCGCCAACACGCTGTTGCGCGCCAACGCCGACTTGTCGCCCGCCATCATTGCCCGTGCCATTGCGCAACGCTTGAAGAAGCTGGGCGTGAGCGCCGACATAGGGGCCCGCATTGACGCCCAGCTGGCGCTGTTCGACGCCAAAGAGCGTTCCATGCAGGTGCTTGAGGTGAAGGCCGAGCGGCAACCCTGGTTCTGCTCGGGCTGCCCGCACAACACCTCGACCAAGGTGCCCGAAGGTTCGCGCGCCATGGCGGGCATTGGCTGCCACTTCATGGCGATCTGGATGGACCGTGCCACCGTGGGCTTTACCCAGATGGGCGGCGAGGGCGTGCCCTGGGTCGGCCAGCAGCCCTTCAGCCACGACCAGCACATGTTTGCCAACCTGGGCGACGGCACTTACTTTCACAGCGGCTTGCTGGCGATTCGCCAAAGCATTGCTGCGGGCGTGAACATCACCTACAAGATTCTTTACAACGACGCGGTCGCCATGACCGGCGGCCAGCAGATCGGCGAGCGGCCGGAAGGGCACTCGGTGGCGCAGATTGCCCAGTCCATGCGGGCCGAAGGCGCGATCAAAATCGTCGTCGTGACGGACGAGCCCGAAAAGTACGAGGGCATCAAACTGGTGGAGGGCGTGGCGGTGCACCATCGCGACGAGCTGGACCGCATCCAGCGCGAGTTCCGGGAAATCAAAGGCACCACGGTCATTATTTATGACCAGACCTGTGCCACCGAGAAACGCCGCCGGCGCAAGCGCGGCAGCCTGGTCGACCCGGCCAAGCGCGTGGTCATCAATGAGTTGGTGTGCGAAGGCTGTGGCGACTGCAGTGTGCAGTCCAACTGTCTGAGCGTGGAGCCGCTGGAGACTGAATTCGGCCGCAAGCGCCAGATCAACCAGAGCACCTGCAACAAGGACTATTCGTGCGTCAAGGGCTTTTGCCCGAGCTTTGTCACGGTGGAGGGCGGCCAGCTCAGGAAAAAGGCCAAAGGCAAGGGTCCCTCACCGTTTGAGCTGGGCGTGTTGCCCGAGCCGGTGCAGCCGTCAGTCGAAGGTCCGGGCGGCAAGGTCTGGGGCATTGTGGTCGCCGGCGTCGGCGGCACCGGCGTCATCACCATCGGCCAGTTGTTGGGGGTGGCGGCGCATCTGGAGGGCAAGGGCATCGTGACCCAGGATGCCGGCGGTCTGGCCCAAAAAGGCGGCGCCACCTGGAGTCATGTGCTGATTGGCGCCCGTCAGGACGCTATCCGTACCACCCGCGTCAGCATGGCGGCCGCTGATCTCATCATCGGTTGCGACCCGATCGTGGCGGCGGCCAAGGAAACTGTGCTGCGCATGCGCGAGGGCCGCACCCATGTGGCCCTCAATTCGCACGCGGCGCCGACGGCGGCTTTTGTTGCCAACGCCAACTGGGAGAACCCCGCCGACGCCTGCGTCAGTGAGGTGGTCAAGGCGGTCGGGCTGGCGGCGGTGGGCGCTTTCAACGCGGATGCCGCGGCCACCCAATTGATGGGTGACAGCATTTACACCAACCCGATGCTGCTGGGCTACGCTTGGCAAAAAGGCTGGATTCCGCTGGACAAAGCTTCGCTCATGCGCGCCATTGAGCTCAACGCCGTGGCGGTGGAGAACAACAAGACCGCGTTTGAATGGGGGCGCCGGGCGGCGCATGAGCGCGAAGCGTTTGAAAAACTGCTTCATCCGGGGCAGGTGGTGGCTTTTACCAAGCGCACTTCGTTGGACGATCTGATTGCCAAACGGGTGGCGTTTCTGACCGCCTATCAGAACGCGGCTTACGCGCAAGAGTACCAAGCCTTCGTGCAGAAGGTGAGAAGCGTGGACGAGGCCGCCGGCGAGAAAAGCCTGGCACTGACCGAGGCCGTGGCCCGCTACCTGTTCAAGCTCATGGCATACAAGGATGAGTATGAGGTGGCGCGCCTGCATACCGACGGCGCTTTCCTCGCCAGCATCAACGCCCTGTTTGAAGGTGATTTCAAGCTCAACTACCACCTGGCGCCGCCCCTGCTGGCCCGAAAAAACGAGCAGGGCGAATTGCAAAAGCAGCGATTTGGCCCGGCCATGTTGACGGCCTTCAAAGTGCTGGCCCGGCTCAAGGGCCTGCGCGGGAGCGCGCTGGATATTTTCGGCTGGTCTGAGGAGCGCCGCCAGGAACGTGCGCTGATCACCGAGTACCGGGCCAGTCTGGACGAGATCCTGAGCGTGCTGGGCAGCGCCCACCCTTCAGGGCGCGACCCGGAACGCTACCAACTGGCATTGGGCATGGCCCGTATCCCTGAGCAAATCAGGGGTTTTGGGCATGTGAAGGAGCGCAACCTCAAGGCGGCGCGTCAAAATTGGGAAAGCCAACTGGCCCGGTTCCGCAGTCCGCCAGCCACCCAAAAATCGGCTTGAGCTGTTTCGCCGGGGCCGAGCGGCCCCGCATACAATGACAGGTTGCCTGTTTCCTGCACAATCATGTGCAGGAAACAGGCAGTGCGCGTTGTTTTCCTGATTAATTTTATTGATGGAGTTATCCATGTTTATTTCTTCCGCCTTTGCCCAAACCGCCCCCGCTGCTGCCGCTGGCGGCGATATGCAGTCTTCACTGATGAGCATGCTGCCCCTGGTGCTGATGTTTGTGGTGCTCTACTTTGTGATGATCCGTCCGCAGATGAAAAAACAGAAGGAACATCGCGCCATGATCGACGCGCTGGCCAAGGGCGACGAAGTGGTCGCGGGCGGCGGCCTGTTGGGCAAGGTGACCAAGATGGGTGACAGCTACGTGACACTGGAAGTGGCCACTGGCGTCGAGATCCAGATCCAGCGCAGTGCCGTGGTGCAGGTCTTGCCCAAGGGCAGCATCAAGTAATTCAAAAGTTCACAGACAGCAAAAGCGCGATCATGAATCGATACCCGATATGGAAGTACGCGATCATCGTGATCGCGCTGGTGGTGGGGATTTTGTACACCCTGCCCAATTTTTTTGGTGAAGCGCCTGCCGTGCAGGTGTCATCGGCCAAAGTGGCCTTCAAGGTGGACAGCAGCACGCAGGCACGTGTCGAAGAAGCCCTGAAGACGGCCGGCCTGGCCGCTGATCTGGTGACGCTGGACGGCACTTCGATCAAAGCGCGCTTTGACAACACGGAGACGCAGCTGCAGGCCAAGGATGCGATTCAAAAGGCATTGATTCCGGACCCGGCCAATGCGGGCTACGTGGTGGCGCTCAATTTGTTATCGCGCTCACCGGCCTGGCTCACTTCGTTGCACGCCTTCCCCATGTATTTGGGTCTGGATTTGCGCGGTGGCGTGCACTTCATGTTGCAAGTGGACATGCAAGCGGCACTGACCAAAAAAGCCGAATCATTGGCCGGCGACATCCGCACCAGCCTGCGCGAGAAAAATGTGCGCCATAGCGGCATCAGCCGCAACGGCCAGACGATCGAAGTGCGCTTTCGCGATAGCGCCACACTGGCGGCGGCCAAGGCCGTCATCCAGGACCAGTTCACCGACCTGCAAACCGTCGATGCGCCGGACGGCACCGAATACAAGCTGACCGCCTCCATCAAGCCCGAGGCGGCGCGCCGCGTGCAGGACCAGTCGCTCAAGCAGAACATCACCACCTTGCACAACCGCATCAATGAGCTGGGTGTCGCCGAGCCGGTCATTCAGCAGCAGGGGCTGGACCGCATCGTGGTGCAGCTGCCGGGCGTGCAGGACACTGCCAAGGCCAAAGATATTCTGGGTCGCACCGCCACGCTGGAAGTGCGCATGGTCGATGAAAGCGGCGAAGCCCGCGCGGCCGAGAGCGGCACGGCGGCGGTGCCGTTTGGTTCCGAGCGCTTCCTGGAACGCAGTGGCCAGCCCGTTATCGTGAAAAAACAGGTCATTCTGACCGGTGAAAACCTGACCGATGCCCAGCCCGGTTTTGACAGCCAGACTCAGGAAGCGGTGGTCAACCTGACGCTGGACGCCAAGGGCGCCCGTATTTTCAGGGACGTGACGCGCGAAAGCATTGGCAAGCGCATGGCCATCGTGCTGTTTGAAAAGGGCAAGGGTGAAGTGGTGACGGCCCCCGTGATCCGCTCTGAAATCAGCGGAGGTCGCGTGCAAATTTCCGGGCGCATGACCTCGGTGGAAGCCAATGACACGTCCTTGCTGCTGCGTGCCGGCTCGCTGGCCGCACCGATGGAAATCATCGAGGAAACCACCATTGGCCCGAGCCTGGGTGCTGAAAACATTGCCAAGGGCTTTCACAGCGTGACCTGGGGCTTTGCGGCAGTGGCGGTTTTCATGTGTGTGTACTACCTGCTGTTTGGCATGTTCTCCAGTATCTCGCTGGCCGTCAATTTGCTGCTGCTGGTGGCGGTGTTGTCCATGCTGCAGGCCACGCTGACCCTGCCGGGCATGGCTGCCATGGCGCTGGTCCTGGGTATGGCAATTGATTCCAATGTGCTGATCAATGAGCGGGTGCGTGAAGAACTGCGCAATGGGGCGTCGGCGCAGGCCGCCATCCACGCCGGTTACGACCGGGCCTGGGCTACCATTCTGGACTCCAACGTCACCACCTTGATTGCGGGTCTGGCCTTGCTGGCGTTTGGTTCCGGACCGGTGCGCGGCTTTGCCGTGGTGCACTGCCTGGGCATTTTGACCAGCATGTTCTCCGGTGTGTTCTTCTCAAGAGGCCTGGTCAACTTGTGGTACGGTCGTCAAAACAAGCTCAAAAGCGTGTCAATTGGTACGGTTTGGCGCCCTGAGTCCGGGACTCAGGTCAAGTCAAACTAAGGGAAGGGAATCATGGAATTTTTCAAAATCCGGCGCGATATTCCGTTTATGCGGCATGCGCTCGTTTTCAATCTGGTGTCGCTGGTTACTTTTCTGGCGGCGGTGTTCTTCCTGTTCAGCCGCGGTTTGCATTTGTCGGTGGAGTTCACGGGCGGTACCTTGATGGAGGTCAGCTACTCGCAGCCTGCTGACTTGAATTCAGTTCGCGGCACGGTGGCGACACTGGGCCTGAGCGATGTGCAAGTGCAGAACTTTGGCACCGCGCGCGACGTGCTGATTCGCATGCCGGTGCAAAAAGGGGTGAGTTCCGCCCAGCAAAGCGACCGCGTGATGGCCGCTCTCAAGGTGGCTGACCCGTCTGCCACCATGCGCCGCACCGAATTCGTCGGGCCGCAGGTCGGTGATGAACTGGCCACCGACGGTCTCAAGGCGCTGGCCAGCGTGGTGGTGGGCATCATGATTTATCTGGCGATCCGGTTTGAATGGAAATTCGCCGTGGCCGCCATCATTGCCAATTTGCACGACGTCATCATCATCCTGGGATTTTTTGCTTTTTTCCAGTGGGAGTTTTCGCTCCCCGTGCTGGCCGCCGTGCTGGCGGTGCTGGGTTATTCGGTCAATGAGTCGGTCGTGATTTTTGACCGGATTCGCGAGAATTTCCGGCGTTATCGCAAGATGAACACCATGCAAATCATCGATAGCGCCATTACCTCGACTATCAGCCGGACCATCATCACGCACGGGTCGACCCAATTGATGGTGCTGTCCATGCTGGTTTTCGGGGGTGCCACGCTGCATTACTTCGCATTGGCACTCACCATTGGCATTCTGTTTGGCATCTATTCGTCGGTTTTTGTGGCGGCCGCCATTGCCATGTGGCTGGGCATTCAGCGCGAAGATCTGATCAAGGGTGGTGCCAAGAAGGACGAAGACCCGAATGACCCCAACGCGGGTGCCACCGTCTGACCCGTATCTGAGAATCATGGCCACCCAAGCCTCTTTTGCGCAACGCGTTCAGCTCGCCCAAGAGACGCGTAAGCGCTTTGTCGCGGAGGCGGGACGTGCCATGGTGGAGCTGGGTGCAGCGGTGCATGAGCGGCTGACGACCCTGATGCAGGAAGCTGCGCCTTCGCGTGAAATGCAAAGCCGGCGTGACGCCTGGACTTTGTACCAGAGTCGGCGAGCCGCTTGGCTGGAGGGCACCTTGAAGGAATGGCAGGCGGCGTTGCAGCCTCCTGTGAGCACGCCCAGGAAGGCTTCGGAAGACGCTTTTGAGCTGCTCGGGACCGAGGTGGTGGAGAACAAGATCATTGCCTCCCGGCTGGTGCTGGGCGTGACGGAAAAAGTCAGTGCCGAGTTGGATGATCTGCGCTTGCGCATCAAGTACCTGGAGGGTACGCAAGACCGCGAAGACCTCGACATTCTGCGGCCTGATGTGCTGCTTCTGGTGATGGTCGAGCAATGGGGCAACACGGGCATGCCCCGCGACGCCTGGTCCATGGTGAACGATCTGGCTCTCAAGCTCTTGACTGAGCGTCTCCAGCAGGCCTACGTCAACGCCAATGCGTTATTGATCAAGCAGGGTGTGCTGCCCACCATTGAGTTGAAGGATCGCGTCAAGCGTGTTCCCTCGGCGGCCCCTCGGGCGGGCGCGTCCCGTGCCGCCGCACCGGGTCAAGCTTCGGTGGAAAGAAAATCCGGGCGAGAGTCGAGTCAAGGTGGTTTGGACGCCAACACCGGAGGTCAGGGGGGCTATGCCAGTGGCCACGGGGCGCAGGGTCCCACTGATCAGGGGGCTCAGGCCAAGCCGCCATCGGGGGCGGCTTTTGGGGGCCGTTTGGGATGGGGTCATGACACGGGGTCAGCCGGGCGGCGGAGTTCGGGCTATGGCAGCGCGTCCGACGAAACCCGCCTGATGACTTCGACCACGCCGCTGGCCCGGGCGCGTGGTCGGGCGCAGGGTGTCCTGGGGCAACTCAAGCGCTTGCTGATGGGGTCGGGCGGGACAGATTTTGCAGGCACGCACTATCAGCCCCCGTCGCCAGCACTGGCGGCTGCCATCGCGGTGCGGTCAAGGTCGAGTGGACTCTACTCGGGCAGTGGCACTGTCATGGAAGATTACAGCCCGGCCGGTGTGGCCAGGGTGGCGGGCGAGTTGCGGCAGAGATCTGCCGAACTCAAAAACAAGGCAGAGACCAAAAGTGAAAAGGCCACAATCGAGATCGTGGCGCTGATGTTTCAGGCCATCTTGCAGGAAGATCGCATCCCGCCCGGCATTCGGGTCTGGTTTGCACGCCTGCAAATGCCGGTACTGCGCGTGGCGCTGGCGGAGCCGGATTTCTTTGGCACGCTGAATCACCCGGCGCGTCAGCTGATTGATCGCATGGGTTCCTGTGTGATGGGTTTTGATGCCAGCGGCATCAACGGCAGCGCGCTGGAGCTTGAGATCAAACGGGTGGTGCAGGTGATCGAGCAGTACCCGGAGACCGGCCGGCGGGTCTACCAACTGGTGTATGACGAGTTTCAGAAGTTTCTGGCGCAGTTTCTGACCGGCACGGCAGCAACACAAAAATTGGTCAGTGTGGCCCAGCAGATGGAGGAAAAGGAAACGCTGACGATCCAGTACACGATCGAAATGCGCAACATGCTCAAGGACATGCCGGTGCGCGAGGAGATTCGCGAGTTCCTGTTCAAGGTCTGGGCCGAGGTGTTGGCCATGGCGGCGGTGCGCAAAGGCCCGCAGCATGCTGAGACCCTGGAGTTCAAAAAATTGGCGACGGATCTGGTCTGGGCTGCCAGCGCCAAGCCCAATCGCATTGATCGGACCCGTGTGATTCAGGATTTGCCGCAGCTCTTGCAAAGATTGCGTGCTGGCATGACCCTGCTGGGCGTGGCGCCATCCGAGCAGGAGGTCCATATCAAGACGGTCAGCGACACCCTGGCCGATGCTTTCCTGTCCAAGACGCAGGCCATTCCGACTGAGCAGATTCAGGCCATGGCCGAACGCCTGGTGAACCTCGAAGACTTCGTGAGCGATGACGGCATGGGGGACCTGCCACTGGATGCCCAGAGCATTGAAATGATGCTGGGCATTGATGCCTCGAAGATTGATGTGGTGGCCGATGGCGGCTCCAAACCGACTGCGGCCATGCAGGCGTGGGCGCAGGAACTGCAATTGGGTTCATGGTTCACGCTGGATCACAACGGACGGGTGGCCCAGGTGCAATTCGTATGGCGCAGTGACCGCAAACATCTGAATTTGTTTGCTTCGACCGATGGGCGCAGCTATCTGATACAGGCCGGGCGCCTGGCGGCCTATCTGCAGGCCGGCCTGCTGTTGCCGCAGGAAGAAGAAACGCTCACCGTGCGCGCCACGCGTGATGCGCTGGTCAAGCTGGAAGCGAATCCGGAGCGACTGTTGGGTTGACGGAGGCCTCAGTGGGCTACCCGGTTGGAGGTGTCCTCGCACAATTCGTCGAGCACCAGCGCGTCGGGTTCCTCACCCAGACTCCAGAACACCATCAACACGATGATTTTGAGATCCTCCAGCGGCAACGGGTCGGCGGATGCGGCCATTGCGCGGTCAATCACGATCTCGCGCATATGCGCCGGCAACACGCCCGCGCTTTCGAGAAAAGTGATAAACCCCAGACAGTCCGCGCCCAGATGGTCCTGCTCGGCAGTGGCGTACACGCGCATGCTGTGCGGCGACTGGTTCAGGGGTTTTGCTTTTGACCGCTGGGGGCTGCTGCGCGCGTCAGCCTCAAGCGCGGGCAGTTGCGGGCCGCGGGCCGCCAGATTCAGGTCGTTCAGCCAAGTCAACGCGTCCTGAATTTCCTCGGCATCAAAGCCTACCGCGTTTAATTTGCGCTCCAGATGGGCCAGTTCGGGACAGGCATCGCCGCGCCAATAATTTTCGTAAACGAAGACAAGCACTTCAAACATGGCGCCAATATAGCGTGAATGCCGACCCCTAAAACATCAAGTTGGACGTCAAATTGGACTTAGCTGCCAATTCCGGTTCAATTCCGGCTTTAGACGCCGCCGGGCCGCCCAAGGCGTGGGGCTACCTTAGCTCCGGGTCATGCGCTGGAACAGGCCGCCGGGCAAACGCGCCACCCGCCCGTCCAGCTCCAGGGCCATCAACTGCGCTTGCAGATGGGCCGTGTCCATGCTGGAGCGTGCTTGCAGCGCATCCAGCCCGACGGGATCGAACCCCAGGGCCGCCAGCAGCGCGTGTTCAGTATCGAAAAGGTCATCAGCCCTTTCTGCATCTGCGCAAGGAGCCATCGAATCTATAGCGGATGAGGCGCCGGTGTCGATTTTCATCTCTTCCAGTACCTCCTGCGCCGACTCCACCAGTTTGGCCCCCTGCTTGATCAGTGCATGGCAGCCGCGTGCCTGGGTGGAGTGAATGGAGCCGGGAATGGCAAAAACGTCCTTGCCCTGCTCGGCGGTCAGTCGGGCGGTGATGAGCGAGCCCGACTTCAATGCCGCCTCAATCACCAAAGTACCCTGCGCCAGTCCGGCAATGAGGCGGTTGCGTTTGGGAAAATTGGCAGCCAGGGGCGGCGTGCCCAGCGGGTACTCGCTGATGAGCAGCCCGTTTTGGGCGATGCGATGGGCTAGCTCCAGGTGAGCTTTGGGGTAGACCCGGTCCAGCCCGGTGCCGACCACCGCCACGGTGGCCAGCCTGTTTGAGCCCGCCTGCAAGCTGTCCAGCGCCCCTTCGTGCGCGGCAGCATCGACCCCCACGGCCAGGCCGGACACCACGGTCAGGCCGGCTTGCCCCAGCGCTTTGGAAAACTGCCGCGCGTTGGCCGCTCCTTGCGGCGTCGGGTTGCGACTGCCCACCACGGCAATGCTGTTTGTCAAGCTGCCGGTCAGCTTGTCAGCTATTAAATTAGTAGCTGCTTGTGCAGGTTCTACGGGGGCTGTAAGGGTATTTGATATAAATTTTCCGGCGCCCAGCAGGTACAGCATCAGCGGCGGGTCCTCGATGCTCAGCAGCGAAGCCGGGTAGTCGGGGTCGCCCAAAACCACGATGTGACGCTGGGCACTCTTCTCGCCGGATTCCTGGAGCCAGGTCCAGGTGAGTTCCAGCAGTGCGGCCAGTTCGGTCGGCTCGGCGCGCAACGCCGTTGCCTGTGCCGTACTCACCACTTGTTTGAGCGCCGTGGCAGACTGGCTGAACACGGCGTCTGGCAGCCCGAAAGCGGCCAGCAATTTGCGGGCGGTTTCGTTGCCGACGCCGGGCGTGAGCGTCAGGCGCAGCCAACTGCCAAGTTCATCGCGCTCCATCAGCCGCCGCTACGGTGCAATGTCAGCGCCGCACACGCAGTGGCAAGCGTGGGGGGTGGACAATTTTTCGACGGGCCGCCCCTAGAAAAATTAGCCCCCTCGGGGGGCAGCGCAGTACACGTAGTGACAAGCGTGGGGGTCATAGCACTAGCGCGGGTTGACCAGCCGGTCACCCACTTTGGCGCCGTCCGTGATCTCCAGCACCAGCGCGTAAGAGAGTTTCTCGAAAGTCCGGAACACCATGAGCAAGCCGTTGCGCTCATCCGGCAATTTCAGCTCAGTGCGCGCCTCGTCGGTCTTGTCGACCAGGCGCGCCCCGTCTTTCAGAATGGCCAGCACGTGCCCGTTCTCGATGCCGTCACGGGTGCCGAGATTGATGACCACCACCTGATTTTGGGCCGCATTCACGACGGCACTGCCGTAGACCGAGACGATGCGGGCGTTGACCTTGGCTTGCGGCGCGTGGGGTACATAACTCTGGAATTGGCGCTCGGGCTCGGGTAGCAGCCGGTCGCCGACCCGCATCTCCTCCTTGGCCGCCACAATGTCAATCGTGGCTGGAACAATGTCGGTGCGGGCTTTGCCGCTGGCGTCGGTCGACTCCTGGGTGGATTCGCCGCGAACCAGCAAGGCCTTGCCGACGTACTGGGCTTCATAGCCCAACACTTCAGCTGTCACCGGGTCTTTCAGGGGTGTCGCATTGCGAAAAACCCGGTACGCCTTCTGCTTTTGCCCTGGCTCGTCCGTGAGTGCGGCGTCGCCTTGGCCGCGCGCGTAGGCGCGGTCGCCACGGGTGAGCAACACCCGGCCTTCTTGCGCCGCGACAATGCGCGGCGCCGCCGTGAGCCCGTTCTCGTCCACGATCACCGGCTCCGCCAGAAAGGGTTCAATCAAGTGGCTTTTTAGTGTGGGCAGGGCGTCGCTGGCCAGGCTCTCATAGCGGGTGCGGGGCGACAGGCGAACCGTATCGGTCTGCGCCTCGTTGGTGGCCGTCTGCTGGGTGCGCAGTGTGGCACGTCCGTCTTTTTTCTCCAGGTACAGTTGCTGCCCCGGATAGATCAGGTGCGGATTCTTGATGTCATTGAGGTTCATGCCCCACAACTCGGGCCAGCGCCACGCACTCTTGAGAAAGATGCCGGAGATGGCCCACAGCGTGTCACCCCGTTTGACGGTGTAGTTGTCCGGCGCATTGGCGGCCAACTCGCTCAAAGGCACACCCGCCTGCGCGACCTGGATCGCCGTGGCCTTCTGGCCCGCCGTGATGGGATAATTTTGGGCCCACACCGGTGCGGACACCAAGGAACCCGCCAGCACCGTCAGAGCGACGATTGTGGCCTGGGATGCGACTCTGGATTTCACCATCATGTTTTTTGTCATATTTCGCTGTGCTGCAAATGCCCGTTGGGCTGTTCGTGAGGATGAGTTGCCGCGTTGCCAACCCGGAGAAAATCTTGATAAATCACGCGCAATTTTGCGCCCAAGCCCTTGATTGGGCAACGTTTTCTGAGCCTGGCTTGTACTGGAGCTGCCAAAAGTAGCGAAAATAACGACATTATGAAACCTGGCGGGACATCCCGCAGCTGCGCGTTGTGAGCCAGCTTTGTCCCCAACTATCCTGAAATTTTGCGGGACAGACCGCAGTTACACCGCAACAAGCTCTGTCCCCAACTGATTAAAAACATGGCTTTACTCCCGATTCTTTGCTATCCCGATCCCAAGCTGCACACGGTGGCCAAACCCGTGCCGGCGGTGGACGCCCGCATCCAGACGCTCATTGCGAGCATGCTGCAGACCATGTACGACGCCAAAGGCATCGGCTTGGCGGCCACGCAGGTCGACGTGCATGAACGCCTGATTGTGATGGACGTGTCCGAAGAGCGCGACCAGCCGTTGGTGCTCATCAACCCGCTGCTGGTCTGGACCAGCAGCGAGACGCACCTGAACGAGGAGGGTTGCCTGTCAGTGCCCGGTATTTACGACGGCGTGGAACGTTTTGACGCTGTCACGGTGAGTGCGCTGAATGGCGAGGGTAAATCCTTTGTCATTGAAGCCGAAGACCTGTTGTCGGTGTGTATCCAGCACGAGATGGACCACCTGATGGGCAAAGTGTTCGTCGAATACCTCTCGCCGCTCAAGCGCAATCGCATCAAGAAAAAAATGCTCAAGGCGCAGCGTGAGGACGCTCGGTGAGGCTCATCTTCGCGGGCACGCCCGAGTTTGCCCGCGTCGCGCTGGCGCGCCTGCACGCCGCGGGGCATGAAATTGTGCTGGTGCTGACCCAGCCCGACCGCCCGGCCGGGCGCGGCATGAAACTGCAGGCGTCCGCCGTCAAGCAGTTTGCGTTGGAGCAAGGCATTGCGGTGGCGCAACCGCGCAGCCTGCGGCTGGACGGCAAATACCCTGACGATGCGGCGGCGGCGCGTTTGGCCATCGAGGCGGCGCAGGCGGACGCCATGGTGGTGGCCGCCTACGGCCTGATCCTGCCGCAGTGGGTGCTGGATGTACCGACACAGGGTTGTTTCAATATTCACGCCTCGCTGTTGCCGCGCTGGCGCGGTGCGGCACCGATTCACCGCGCCATTGAGGCGGGTGATGTTGCAACCGGCGTCACCATCATGCAGATGGACGCCGGGCTGGATACCGGCGACATGCTGCTGCTGGAAAAGCTGCCCATTGCCGCGACCGACACCACCGCGACCCTGCACGACAAACTGGCCGCGCTGGGTGGACAGTTGATGGTTGAGACCCTGAAATTGGCGGCGAGTGGCGCTTTGCAGCCGGTGCCGCAACCCGCAGAGGGCATCACCTACGCGCACAAAATTGAAAAACACGAGGCCGCGATTGACTGGGCGCAAGCGGCCGAGCTGATTGTGCGGCGGGTGCGCGCGTTCAACCCGTTCCCGGGTGCCAGTGCCGTGCTGAATGGCGAAACGCTCAAAATCTGGACGGCGAGCGTGGCGCCGGGGACGCCGCCTTCCACTGCAGAATTTGGATCAATTCTGGCTGTAGCCCCCGAGGGTATTGCGGTAGCAGCTATGAATTCAATAGTGAGCATCACCGAGCTGCAGCGCCCGGGCGGCAAACGTCTGAGCGTGGCCGACTTCCTGCGCGGCTTTGATCTGCAGCCCGGCATGGTGTTTGAGAAACGCGAGATCACAGCCGTGTCGTTGCGGACCTGATCCGCAATCCAGGATGTTCTTCCTCCGCAGCAACTACCGGCACCCCGAATTTCGCCAGGGCGCACTCGACGCATTGGCGGTGGCCCCCGGTCTCGCCGCCTGGGGTTTGATGACGGGTGTTGCGATGATGAATTCCGGCATGAGCACGGCCGAGGCGCTGCTGATGGCGGTGATCGTTTTTGCCGGCAGCTCGCAGCTGGCAGCGATTCCGCTGCTGACGGCGGGTGCCCCGATGTGGGTGATTCTGGCCACCGGTTTTTGTGTCAACCTGCGCTTCGTGGTGTTCAGCGCCCACATGCGGCCCTACGTCATGCACTTGCCGCTGTGGCAGCGACTTGTCACCGGCTACCTCACAACCGACTTGACCTATGTATTGTTTACCAAACGGTTTCCCCATCACGAGGGTGATGCTGCGCAACGGCGCGCCCAGCAGGCGTATCTGGCGGGCAACTGCGGCGTGAACTGGGCCGCCTGGGTGGGTTGCAGCGTGTTGGGCGTCGTGCTGGCCAACTTCATCCCCACGCATTGGGGTCTGGGCCTTGCCGGAATTCTGGCGCTGCTGGGCATTTTGTGTTCGCTGGCATCGAGTCGGCTGCGCGTGGTGTCGGCCGGGGTGGCGGGTGCGGCGGCGGTGGTGGCTTTTGCCCTGCCGTTCAAACTCAATATTCTGGTGGCGATTGCGGCGGCGGTGGCGATGTGCCTGCTACTGGAAAACACCCCCCTGGCCCACCGGGAGCAAGCATGACTGGCAGCACCGACCCCTGGACGATGGCCATCATCATCGGTCTGGCAGGCGTGACGGTGCTCACCCGCTCGTTCTTTTTTATCTCCAGCAAGCCCTGGAAACTGCCGCACTGGGCGCAGCGCGGCCTGCAATATGCACCGATTGCCGCGCTGGCCGCCGTCATCGTGCCTGAAATAGTGATGACGCAGGGACAGTTCATCAGCACCTGGCAAGACGCCCGGCTGTTTGCCGTGGCCGCCGGCGCGGCCTGGTTTTTCTGGCGCCAGGGGGCCGGGCAAGCCGTGCTGGGCACCATTGTGGCGGGCATGGCGGTGTATTTGCCGCTGCATCTGGGCCTGGGCTGGTAGCCTGGAGGGGGAGCCGCGCAGGGCGCTTCTACAATCCGGGCAATCATTTTTTCTACCATCAGGGCTTTTCATGAACGTCATCCGCTTCTCCGACCTGTGCGCCCAAGGCAAGGTCACCGGCAAACGTGTTTTTATCCGTGCCGACCTCAACGTGCCGCAAGACGATGCCGGTCGTATCACCGAAGATACCCGGATTCGCGCCTCGATCCCGTGCATCCAGATGGCGCTGGATGCCGGTGCTGCCGTGATGGTGACCTCGCACCTGGGCCGACCGACCGAGGGTGAGTTCAAGCCGGCCGACTCCCTGGCGCCGGTGGCGAAACGCCTGGCCGAGCTGATGGGCCGCGAGGTGCCGCTACTGTCCAACTGGGTGGATGGTGTCAGCGTGCAGCCGGGCCAGCTGGTGTTGCTGGAAAACTGCCGCCTCAACAAGGGCGAGAAGAAAAACAACGAAGAACTGGCGAAGAAGATGGCCGCCTTGTGCGACATCTTTGTGCATGACGCCTTTGGCACGGCGCACCGGGCCGAAGCCTCCACCTACGGTATTGCGCAGTTTGCCAAAGTGGCGTGTGCCGGTCCGCTGTTGGCGGCTGAGATGGATGCCATCACCCTGGCGCTGGCTAACCCGAAACGGCCGCTGGTGGCCATTGTGGCGGGCTCCAAAGTTTCCACCAAGCTGACCATTCTCAAAAGCCTGGCCAGCAAAGTCGACCAGCTCATCGTCGGTGGCGGCATCGCCAACACCTTCATGCTGGCGGCCGGTCTGAAGATCGGCAAGAGTCTGGCCGAGCCGGATTTACTGGCCGATGCCAAAGCCGTGATCGACGCCATGCAGGCCAGGGGCGCCGCCGTACCGATCCCGACCGACGTGGTGACCGCCAAGACCTTCTCCCCCGATGCTGTGGCCACGGTCAAGGCGGCCACCGAGGTGGCGGATGATGACCTGATTCTGGACATCGGCCCGCAGACGGCGGCGGCACTCGCCACGCAACTCAAGGCGGCCGGCACGATTGTCTGGAACGGCCCGGTGGGCGTGTTTGAGTTCCCGGCGTTTGAAAACGGCACCAAAGTGATTGCCCACGCCATTGCCGAGTCCAGTGCGTTTTCCATTGCCGGGGGTGGCGACACGCTGGCGGCCATTGCCAAGTACGGCATTGAAAAACAGGTGGGCTACATTTCCACCGGCGGCGGCGCGTTTCTGGAAGTGCTGGAGGGCAAGACCTTGCCGGCGTTCGAGATATTGGCGCGCCGCGCAGCCGCTTAATCCGCAGCTATTGTTCCTCAAACATGGCCGATCCGGGTCTTTAAACCGGACGGTCAAGCGACACGGTTGAGCAACAAGCCCCTTTGGAACCGGGTTAGTTCTTTTCCGATGTGCAGCGTTTCCTCCGATGGAAACTGTCGAATGATTTCATTGGTCGTTCGATCCGTGAACTTGAAAATCGATTGACCGCTGCTCTTGTCAACCGAGAACTGTAGTTCCGGTGCAAGGGCACTGACGCGCCGCTGCAACTCCTCGGTGATGCGCTTCAACTCGTCGGCCGTCGGCGCAAGCTTCTGCGACCGAGCGACTGCCGTGGGTTGACTATCCTGCACTGGCTGGCCAGACCCGACCGGGGCGGCCGTGACGGGGCTATTTCCCTGATCGGTTGGCGCGACCGGGCGCGGAGCCGGCCCAGCTTGAAACGAGACGCCAGTAGTTAATGAAATGTTGCTCATGATGGAACGTGTTAGCAAGATTCCCTGCGCTGAAAATCTTCCATAAAACCAAGCAGTTTCTCAACCGCCGGGAGCGTGAGTGCATTGTAAATGGAGGCCCTCAGCCCCCCGATGGCGCGATGGCCTGACAGACCGGAAAATCCCGCCGCCAGCGCTTCCGCCAGGAATCGCTGCTCCAGCGCCGGGGAGTCCAGATTGAACGCTACGTTCATCAGGGAGCGGTCCTGCGGTGCAGCTCTGCCTCGATAGAAGCCATCACTGCCATCCAGCAGGCGATACAGCAGATTGGCCTTGTTCCGGTTGATCTGGTCCATCCGCGCCACGCCACCGATGTCATTCAGCAGCCAGCGCGTCACCAGCAAAATGACGTAGATCGCAAAAACCGGCGGGGTATTGAAGTTGGAATGGGTTTGAATATGTTTGCGGTAGTCCAGAAAGCCAGGTAGATCGGTCGGCGCGCCATCGAGCAACTCATCACGGACCAGTACCACGGTCACGCCGGCCGGCCCGATATTTTTCTGGGCATGCGCATAGATCAGGGAAAAGCGCTCGGCCTCGCAGGGCTTGGACAGGAAATCCGAGGACATGTCGCAGACACGGGGCACATCGTCCCGGCCCAACACCCGATGAAACTGGAGTCCTTCGACCGTTTCATTGGAAACATAGTGGATGTAGGGCGCCTCCGGTGAGAAGACAAGCTCGTCGTCGCCGGGCAGGTGCCGGAAACCGCTGGCTTCGCCGCTCCAGGCCACTTGAATCGGGCCTTCACGGCTGGCTTCGGGCAGGGCCTTGCCGCTCCAGTAGCCGGTGTGCAGGTACTGCGCCGGATGGGTTTTCCCGCGCAGCAGGGTCATCGGCACCATCGAGAATTGTTGCGTCGCGCCCCCTTGCAGCAGCAAGACGTGATAGTTCCCGGCGAGGCCCAACAGGGTCCGGATATTGGTTTCCACCTCGGTGATGACAGCGGCAAACCAGTCGGAGCGGTGACTGATGCCCAGAATGGACAGGCCGACTTCGGGCACCGCAATAATGGCTTTCTGAACCTGCAGCAAGACGCTTTCAGGCAGGGCGCCGGGACCACCGGAAAAATTCAGGCTGTTGAGTGGATTCATCGGTCGTTGAGTTGTTGCGCCGCAGTCAGGCGGATCAGAAAATCCCGGAACGCATTTTTGACCTTCAGCATATGCGGCTGCTTGTAGGGAAACTGGTCTTCCAGGTCCATCGCATGCACCACCATGGCATGGTCAATCTCGAACACCAGGAGCTGGCCGTCCGGGGTTTGCGCGCAATCGATAAAGAGATAGTCGAGCTTTGTGCGCTGGGCAATGGCATCCAGCGCCAAGCGGTGGCGTTGGGCAAAGTCGTCGAATCGCGCCATGAAGGAGGCCTCTTCGTCCCGCTTCCAGGCCTCTTCATACATGCCGGCATTGACGTAATGGATCATCCAGCTGGATGAAACCGCCATGTGGCAGGCGAAAGGCACCCCATCAATCAAAGCCACCCGCATTTTCCGGAACAGTCCGTCTTTGCCGCTGTAATCAATGAAGCGCGACAAATAGAACTCAGGGGCATCGACCCGGGAAAGGTAGTTTGCGATGTCTGCCGGCCCCTCGATTTTGGCGAGATCGCGGCCAGCCTGGGAGCCGACGGGACGCAAAATGATTGGGAAATCACAGCCCTCAAATTCCACGGGGAGGCGGGCGGCGCCCGTTGCAATGGCCTGCAAGGCGGCACGGGAGGCGCGCAGGGTGGGGGGAATGAGCAAGCCCGGCGCATTTTGCAGCAGCGCACTGGCCACATCGCGTCCGACGGACGGGATATGTTGCGGTGCGTTGATGACCGGTTTCGGCCAGTCGGCAAGTAGCTGCTCCAGTGTGAGCAACAACTCGCGGTTCTCGTCGGATTCGCTCATGGCCACGATCAGGGCATCGTGCTCAGGCATGGCCATGGCCAATGGCGCACCGGGGGACACGTAATAGAAATCCAGATCGACATCGCCGTTTTCCAGCAAACATTCGAGGGGCGTATTGGCCGCCAGGTCCCCCGGCACCATGAGCATCAGCAAGCGCAATTTGGCTGGCTGTTCAGTTGCCGCGAGGTGATAGCTGCGCTTTAACGCCAAGGCCTGCGCCTGAATGGCCAAACCAAGATCGCGCTGTCCAATGCATTGCATGAGAATGGACAGGTTCATCCACAGGTTGGCATCGTCGGGGGCCACTTCGGCCCTGGCCAGCATTTGCTGGCCGACGGGCGGCAGATCAATCCCGGCAATGCTCATGCGCAGAAAAGGAGCCAGCCCGAGGTAAGGCGTCTCCGGCGGACTCGCAGGGTCGGTGTGAGGGAAGGTCATCAGCTAATTTCGGTGGTTGTATTTTGATGAACGCCCGAGGCGCCTTGGGGGTTCAGCGTTTTTAGCATCTAAGTATCCTACATAAATATATAAGCTTGCCAGCTTCAGCTTTGCGCGTACGTTGCGCAAGCTGTTGCTGGCTTGTAACCACTTCCGTGTGAAAATTGGAACTTAATTACAAGGAAACAGCCCCATGACCCGTCGAGCTACCAAAATCGTCGCCACACTTGGCCCCGCCTCCAGTGACCCCGCGTTGCTGGAGCAGATGATTCGCGCTGGCGTCAACGTGGTGCGCTTGAACTTCAGCCACGGCAAGGCGCAAGACCATATTGACCGGGCTCGTCTGGTGCGTGAAGTGGCGCAGCGCGTGGGCCGCGAGGTGGCCATCATGGCGGACCTGCAAGGCCCAAAAATTCGCGTTGGCAAGTTTGCCGAAGGCAAAGTGATGCTGGAGCCCGGCCAGAAATTTGTGCTGGATGCTGCGCGTACCGAGTTGGGCGACATCGATGCCGTCGGGCTGGACTACAAGGCGCTGCCACGTGAGGTCAAGGCGGGCGATGTGCTGTTGCTCAACGATGGCCTGATCGTGATCACGGTCGATGCCGTCAAGGGCGAGGCGGTTTACACCACGGTCAAGCTCGGCGGCGAGTTGTCCAACAACAAGGGCATCAACAAGCAGGGCGGCGGTCTGACGGCCCCGGCGCTGACGGCCAAGGACATGGATGACATCCGCACCGCCATGAGTTTCCAGGCCGACTACGTGGCCGTGAGTTTTCCGAAGAATGCGATCGATATGGAAATGGCGCGCCAGTTGTGCAACGTGGCCGCCGCCGAGTATGGGCACAAGCCAGGAATGATCGCCAAGATCGAGCGCGCCGAAGCGATTCCAAGACTGGAAGAAATTTTACTGGCCAGCGACGGCATCATGGTCGCGCGTGGCGATCTGGCGGTCGAGGTCGGCAATGCCGCTGTGCCGGCCCTGCAAAAACGCATGATCAAGCTCGCCCGCGAGCACGACAAGGTCGTGATCACCGCCACGCAGATGATGGAGTCCATGATCTCCAACCCGGTGCCGACCCGCGCCGAGGTGAGCGATGTGGCCAACGCGGTGCTGGACGGCACCGACGCCGTGATGCTGTCAGCCGAGACAGCATCGGGCAAGTACCCGCTGGAAACTGTGGTTGAGATGGCCAATATTTGCCATGCGGCCGAAGCGAATGAAGACTTCAAGCTGGAAGCAGATTTCACCGGCAAGACTTTCAAGCGCATCGACCAGTCGATCGCCATGGGCGCGTTGTTTACCGCCCATCACCTCGGTGCCAAGGCAATCGTGGCCATGACCGACAGCGGCTCCACCGCGCTGTGGATGAGTCGGCACCTGATTCAAGTGCCAATTTATGCGCTCACCTCCAAGGTGGCGACGCAACGCAAAATGGCGCTGTACCGCAATGTGCAGCCGCTGTTCATCGACACCAGTGCCGACCGTGATACGGCGCTGAATGAGGCCGAGAACCATCTGAAAACCCGGGGCATTGTTCAAAGTGGTGACGTTTACGCCATCACCTGCGGCGAGCCCATGGGTTCGCCGGGTGGCACCAATATGCTCAAGATTTGCCGGGTATCCTGAGACGTTGCGGGACAGCCCAATTTACATGAGCGCCGCGACTACCGGCTGACTCTTTCCTTTGGCGTGGATGCTGATGCGTGGTCCAGTGGTGTCGGCCAACCAGTCCACCGGGCCCGCCAGCAACTGGCCCGCTTGCCAAAGCTCCAGCGCGATAAAGTCTTGAGTTGATGGAGCAGATCGACAATCACCCCTTGCTGTCGGCGAGCCACCAGGGCCAGTGAGATCAGCGCGCCGACCTGGGTGATGGCCAGTGCCAGTAAAAATGCGTGCGGCGCTGAGGTGAAGAAATCAGAAACACCCTCGACCCAAGGCGCCCCCTTGAGGTCCAAGGCGATGTAAAAAAGAATGAGCCCCAGCGCCACGATAAGGAGCACATAAACATCAGGCTTGCTGAAAATTTGCTCCCACTCCAAAACCGCTTCGAGCAGCAACAGGAAGAGCGCGAGCTGGCCGGCACCCTGAAACAGCTCGGTTAGAAACATGCCCAGCCAGGAACCCTGTAAAGGGGCGTTGACCTGTTGGTCAAGCGAGTCGGTTTTTTCTGTGTTCATGAAACGCCATGAGGGGAGGGTGTTGTGATAATTACTGGATTCAGTTTGCAGCAAGCCTCTCCGCTAAAATCCATCCCAGTTACAAACCGGTTACCAACTTTTCAAGGACTCCACCATGGCTCTTGTTTCCATGCGCGAACTGCTGGATCACGCCGCCGAAAACGGCTACGGCATTCCAGCTTTCAACGTCAACAACCTGGAGCAAGTCCAGGCCGTGATGGCGGCCGCCGACGAGGTCGGCGCGCCCGTCATCCTGCAGGCCAGCGCGGGTGCCCGCAAGTATGCCGGTGAGGCGTTCATCAAGCACCTGATTCAGGCTGCCATCGAGGCGTATCCCCATATTCCACTGGTGATGCACCAGGACCATGGCCAAAGCCCTGAGGTCTGTCAGGGCGCTATCAATCTGGGTTTCAGCTCGGTGATGATGGACGGCTCCTTGATGGCCGATGGCAAGACCATTGCCAGCTATGACTACAACGTGGAAGTCACGCGCAAAGTGGTGGACCTGGCGCACGCTACCGGCGTCACGGTGGAAGGCGAACTCGGCTGCCTGGGTTCTTTGGAGACCATGCAGGGCGACAAGGAAGACGGCCACGGCACCGATGCCGTCATGACGCGCGCGCAAATGTTGACCGACCCCGAGCAGGCGGCCGACTTTGTCAAACGCACCCAGCTGGATGCGCTGGCCATTGCGATTGGCACCAGCCACGGCGCCTACAAGTTCACGCGCAAGCCCACCGGCGACATTCTGGCGATTGACCGCGTGATGGAGATCAACCGCCGCATTCCCAATACCCATTTGGTGATGCACGGCTCCAGCAGCGTGCCGCAAGAGCTGCTGGCTATCATCCGTGAATTCGGTGGCGACATGAAGGAAACCTACGGCGTGCCGGTGGAAGAAATCCAGAAGGCCATCAAGTTCGGTGTGCGCAAGATCAACATCGACACCGACATCCGCCTGGCCATGACGGGCGCTGTGCGCAAATTTATGGCGCAAAACCCTGAAAAATTCGACATGCGCGACTGGCTCAAGCCGGCCCGCGAAGCCGCCATGCAGCTGTGCAAACAGCGTTACATCGAGTTCGGTTGTGAAGGCCAAGCCAGCAAGATCAAAGGCCACAGTCTCTTTGTGGTGGCCGGGCAATATGCCCGCGGTGAGCTGGCGCAAGTCGTTAACTGATCTGTAATTGCGATAATCAGGGCCTGCTGCCGGTGAGATCACCACAGCGGGCCTTTTGTTTTCCTCATTTTGCCCTCCACGCCCTCAACGCACTGACTGCCCCGATATGACTGCTGCCCTGCACACCTCCATGCTGACCTCTTTGCCCTTGCTTGCCCGTGGCAAGGTGCGTGATAACTACGCCGTGGGCGATGACCGGATCCTGATGGTTGCCAGCGACCGTTTGAGTGCCTTTGACGTCATCATGGGCGAGCCCATTCCCGGCAAAGGCGCGCTGCTGACGCAAATGGCGCTGTTCTGGTTTGACAAGCTCGGCCCGGCCGGTTTGAACATCTGCCCCATCCACCTCACCGGCGACGCACCCGACAGCGTGGTGACTGCCGCTGAAATACCGCAGGTGGTGGGCCGCTCCATGCTGGTCAAACGCCTGAAACCCTTGCCGGTGGAAGCGGTGGTGCGCGGTTATCTGGCGGGCAGCGGCTGGAAGGAATACCAGGAAAACCAGGCGGTGTGCGGCGTCAAGCTGCCCGCTGGCTTGAAGAATGCCTCGAAACTGCCGGAGCCGATCTACACGCCAGCCGCCAAGGCCGCAGTGGGTGACCATGACGAGAACATCACGTTTGAGCAAACCGTCGAGATGATCGGTCTGGATCTGGCCACCCGCATCCGCGACATCAGCATCCAGCTCTATCAGGCCGCCAGCGAGATCGCTGCCAGGAAGGGCATCATCATTGCCGACACCAAGTTTGAATTCGGCCTGGACGCCGACGGCACGTTGACGTTGATGGACGAGGTGCTGACGCCCGATTCCTCACGTTTCTGGCCGGCCGAGAGCTACCAGGAAGGCACCAACCCGCCCAGTTTCGACAAGCAGTTTGTGCGTGACTGGCTGGAGCAGGCCCAGGTGGATGGCAAACCCTGGAACAAAACGCCACCGGCGCCGCGCGTGCCCAACGAGGTGATTGCCAAAACGGCCGCCAAATACCAGGAAGCCATGCAGCGCCTGATGGGACAGGCCAGCTAACAACCCGATAAGTCGTGCCTGCTTGTCCCGGAATTTATATAAAAACAGGCTGTAGCCCCCGTCTGATATGCGTAATGCGCTACTAAATTAATAGCGTTATTGCGGTCTCGTCGAACCAGGCGGCCATGGCTTCGCGCTGATCGCCATCCATGGCGGCAGCGGCCAGCGGGTCGTCACCCGCCAGCCAGCGGCTGCCGGCGTGTTCGTCGTCCAGTGCCAGCACCAGGGCGTGATTCATTTCATAGGTGCCCCAAGCCAGACCCTGCGCACGCAGCGCAGCCTGCAGCGCCGACTGCACCAGGCTTCGCACCAGCTGGTGCGGCCCGGAAAATGGAACTTCATTCACCCGCCCGGCCGCCGCTTCGACGCAGGCACGCTTGTCGTATGAGGCATGACCCCGGCAGGCCAGCGGGCGAACGCGGTGAATGAGGCAGACGCCTTGCTCGATATACGCGCAGCGCCGATTCAGCGCCACGCGGGCCACCTCGTCCAGACCGCAGGTGACGGCATCAGCCTCGCGAATCCGTTGAATCAGATTGATGCCGTGGCTTTGCAGCGCCGTAGCGGTGGCACGCAGATAAGCGGCGACCATGAAGACCTCGGGCGCCAGCACGCCCACACGCAGGGTGCAGCAGCTCGGGCAACCCTTGTGGCAGGCAATCGGGGGCTGCCCTTCGCACTGGATCGCGACATTGCCGTCGAAGCTGTCCCAGGCCTGCTGCAGCGCGGACTCGACGTTCTTCGGTCCATTCGCCGTGTCTTGCAGCGTGTGGCCGAACGCGGCACGCAGGTCGCGGAAAAAGGCCTGCGGGTTGTGGTCGGAGGTGGTGTTCACGGCCTGGGACTCCGGTGCGATATTTGTTTTTGGTTCAATGCGGCGCGACGGCCGCCGCCTCTTCGGGGCCGAAACACATGCCGTGGTCGGAACAGACGCCACAAGTCGGCGCCTTGCAGATCAGCAACTCCTCGCGCAGGCACAACTGCTTGTACAGGAAGCGCTTCCACTTCATGTCGTGCATGTTCAGGGCGGCGAGGCGTGGGAACCAGTGGCCTATCAGCGCTGAGAGTTCGAGCCGCGAAGGCAGACCCAGGTCTTGCCACAAATGTTGGTCGCCCAAGCTGGAGCAAGCGATGGCCCAGGCAACCGTGTCCATTGCCGCGGCGGAACCTGCGGCCGGATCTGCATGGTCGCGCAGCAGGCTCATCAAATCGACAATTTCGTCGTGCCGGGACTCCATGCGCTCAGTCAGTGCATTCCAGTCAGGTTTCGGCACCGCATGCGTCTCCATGGCTCCTCCGTTCACATCACTGCAGCCGCATGGGTGTAGCACTTTTTTGGGCAGATCCTGGCGCAGGCGGTGCAGCCGATACACAGTTCCTTGTGCGCAAGGGTCATGACCTTTTTTTCGTATTCCTCGTCGTCATCCTCGTCGTCATCGACGCGGACGTATTCGCCGTCTTCGTTGAGGCCGACGAGTTCAAGCACGCCGCGCGAGCAGACCTTGAAACAGCGGCCGCAGCCGATGCATTTTTGATCGTCCAGTGCGGCGACAAAGGTGGGCGTCCAGGTGGTTCCGCTGGGCAGGGTGACGTTAAAGGTGTTACTCATGAAAGGCTTTCAAGCTGCAGCAGCAGCGGCTTTGCGGGCGTCCATCAGCGCGGCATGGGCGTCGTGACAGTGTTGGGCGATTTCGAGAACTTTTTCCCAGTTGGTGGGCAGTTCCTCGGACAGGTCGTGCAGGTCCATCTTGGCCTGCGTGGCCCGGGCATTGAGCTTCTTCAGGCGCAACTTGAGTTCGTCGGCATCGGTGCTCATGGTCAGGCTCCGTATTGCGCAACGGCCGGGTAGGTCCGGATCATGCTCACTGCTTCGTCAAAGAACTTGCTCCCGGCATCGGCCAGTTTGGCCAGTGACGGAAAACCGAAGCGGTGCACGTCGCGCAACTGCTTGTTGACCACCACCAGTCGGCCGGCGATCAAGACCATGCGGCCGAAACCTTCGTGGCTCATCTTCATCATCGGCGACACCATCTGACCGGTTTCGCGTTCGATGGCGACGGCAATCGCGTTGTAGAAAATCTCCAGGTGCCACAGGGTCTCGGGGTCCGGGTCGCCCAGGATCGGCAAGGCGCGGCGCTCCTCGGCGGTATGGATATAAGGCTTCAGCAACTCGAGGTCGGTTTTACCATCCCAGGTGCCATTGATGTCCTGCGCACGCAGCTGCTTGACCAACTGCTGCACAAAGGGCAATGCCATCAAGGTCTCGTTGCTGGCGGGGGCCTCAATCACGGTGGATTCTTCAGTCATGGTGTTACCTCATCTTCTTCAAAATCGAAAGAACGTTCGCCGTCCTTGGCCAGCGCCTTGCGCAGCCAGGGCGGTGGCGTGCCCTTGAGCACCGCCTGCAGCTTCTCCAGGATTTCGGCAATCGATTCAGGTTGCGGTACCTTGATGGGATGGATCTTCATCGCCACCACGCGCGCCGCACCGGAGCCACCGATGGCGGCCACGTAGAGAATGGCGCAGTCCTTGATGGCGTCCAGCTTGGGGGCGAGCTTGTCCTCGTCGCCATCCTCCTCCAGCTTGTCGCCGAAATCGAAGCTCTCGATAAAGCGGTGCCCCTCGGGCGAGACGTCATAAACAACGATGCTCTTGGCCCAGCCGAAGTGCGCGTCAACGCGCTCTTTGTCCTGGGTGGCGAAGGCAATTTTCATAAGGCACTCCTGGGTTGAAGTTGAGTCAGGCACTGGCCGTGGCCAGGTTCGTGGGGGTGATGGTTGCATCGGCAATTGGCTCGCCGGTCGCCGCGCGCAGCGCTTCTGGCGACAGCGGCCAGTCGCCAGGATGGTGATGCTCAATCTGGTCGATCATGAGGTTGGCGATCTCGAAGATCAGGTCCATGGTGCCGCGGTAGCCCACCATGCAGCGGTGCGCGTTGCCGATGCGGTCGAATACGGGGAAGCCGATGCGCAACAAAGGTTTCTTGAGTCGTTCAGCGGCCTGGCGACCATGCGAATGCGTGATCAGCAGATCGCAATCGGCCGCACCACGCTCCAGGTCTTCGAGGTCACCCAGCACCACCTGCTCGGCCGGCAGCAGCGCATGGGCCGGCGACTTGGTGGTGCTGACGCAGCAGCGCAACTCGGCTCCCATCTCATGCAATAAGCTGCCCACCGCCAGCAGCAAGTCGGGCTCGGCCCCGATGGCCACCTTGACGCCGCCGGTGTAGAAATGGCCGTCGAGCATGGCATCGAGCAGCTGGCTGCGTTGGCGCCGGTATTTGGCCGGCACGGCCCGGCCGGAGAGCTGCGCGAGGCGCTGCAGCAGGCGGTCATTGACTTCCAGTCCGGTCAATCGTTCGAATACCTCTAACGGCGTGCCGGCAATCGCCTGCAGCGCCTCGGCGCCTTCGCGTGTTTGCTCGCCCACGCCAATCGTGAAGCTTGATGCGCCGGCCGCGCGGATCTGCTCCAGGGTGGTGCCGCCCAGGGTGGTGCCGCGCCAGTCGGGCGGAATGTGACCGTCGAGCGATCCGGAGATGTCGGGCAGTACGATGACCGACAGGCCGAAGGCTTCGATGACCTCGCGCAGCTCGTCGATGTCAGCCGGCGACAGATGACTGCCGGGTAGCAGCGTGATCTGGTCTGCCTTCAGCGGCAGCGGCTTGACCAGCGTGCGCACGATGGCCGTGATGGCATGTTTGTAGCCATCTTCGAAGGCGCCCACATAGTCGGGCGTCGAGACGTAGATGATCTCGGTGTCATCGAGTTCGGGCTTGCGCTTGCGCGCTGTGACGAGGTAGCCGTCCACATCGTCGCCCTTGGTTTCGGTCAGGCCGGTCGAACAAATGGCGATGATTTTGGGCGCGGCGCGCTTGCGGATATTGAGCAGCGCCGCTTCGATATTGTCGTAGCCTCCGAGGATGGAGGTGACCTCGTTCATGGCCGTGGTCTGCAGCGGAATCGCTTCCTTGAAGTGGCGCACCAGCAGCACCAGACCGAACGAGGTGCAGCCTTGCGAGCCGTGCATCACCGGCATGCAACCATCGAGCCCCAGAAAGGCGAGGGTCGCGCCCAGCGGCTGGCTCATCTTGAGCGGATTGACGGTGCAGGCTTTTTTGGATTCGACGACGCTGGCCATGGTGGATGGGTCTCGGTGGGTGTGGGGTTCAGCTAGGCACTTCTTCGGGCTCCAGGCCCATCGCCTTGGCGGCGACGTCCGCCAGGAAGCCCATGGGCTGCGCGATCGGTGAAACTGCTCCCAGCGTTTCGCCATCGTCGCCCCAGGGCGCCGGAATGCGCACCTGCTGCCACACCGGGTTGTAGATGGCACGGTCAATTTCGCGCACCAGCTCGACCATGCCTTCATAGCCGCCGTAGGGGTGGTAACGCTCCTGGTTGATGTCGAGCCAGGGCATGCGGGCTTTGAGCGCCACAAACTGCGAGCGGCCACCGGAGAGCATGATGTCGGCGCGGGCGTCGCGCAGCATGTTGTACATCTCGCGCGGTGTCATGTCGTCGATCATGTGGGCATCGTCGCCCATGATCTCCTTGATCTTTTGCTTGTCTTCGCGGGTAGACTTCTTGACGCTGGTGCCAGCGATTTCAAGGCCCGCCTCTTGCAGCGCGGCCACCACCGACCAGGACTTGACGCCACCGGTGATCAGCAGGGCGCGCTTGCCGGTGAGGCGTTGTTTGTAGTGCGCGATGCGGCTCCAGGCCCGCGCTTCCTCGACTTCGATCAGGCGCTCGGTCCGGCCCAGCAGGTCGTCGGGCGCGCCTTGCTTGACCAGCAGCTGCGCAATCTGGCGCAAAGTGTCGCTCATGTCGCCGATGCCGTAGAACGAGCCTTCAAAGTAGGGAATGCCCCAGCGCTGTTCCATCTTGGTTGCGATGTTGATCATCGACTTGGAGCAGACCATCATGTTGACCTTGGCCCGGTGCGCGCTGGCGATCTCGTTGTAGCGGCCGTCGCCCGCGATGCAGGAGAGGATGCGGATGCCCAGTGCGTCCAGCAGCGGCTTGACCTGCCACAGCTCGCCGACCAGGTTGTATTCGCCGATGATGTTGATGTCGTAAGGCGTGGTGAACTCCGGCTCGCGCGTGCCGATGACGTAGTCCAGCAGAGCCTCGGCGCCCAGTTTGTTGCCCAGATTCTTGGGGCCGGCGAAGCCGGGCGCATTGACCGGGATGATCGGCTTGCCGAACTTCTCGGTGGCGCGCTGGCACACCGCTTCAATGTCGTCACCGACCAGCGCAGTCACGCAGGTCTGGTAAACAAAGACCGCCGGCGGATCGTATTTCTCGACGATCTCACGGATGGCTTTGAACAGGCGCTTTTCACCGCCATAGATGACGTCGAGTTCGTTGATGTCGGTGGTGAAACCGGTACGGTAAATTTGCGGGCCGGACGAGGCACTGTGCCGGTTGTCCCACGAGTTGCCCTCGCAGGCAATCGGCCCGTGCACCAGGTGCGCGACGTCCGCGATCGGCTGCAAGGCAATCTTGGCGCCGTCAAAGGCACAGCCGCCGGCTGCCGCGCCGGGGTTGAGCTGCTTGGTGCAGCCCTTCTTGCGCTCTTTCTCGCTTTTGCCCTGGTTCTTGTCACAACCAGGCTCATCGAACACTTCGGCGATCTTGGCCTTGAGCGAGACTGACATGAAAGACTCCTGACATGGTGGGTGCACTCTTCAATGCATTTTTGATGCCAGGAAAAAACTGCCTTCTAAAGATGTTTTGGCCGGGTTTTGCCGCGCCGGACACTACACCCTGGCAGGTTTGAAGGAATTGCGACAAATGGTTTGCGACAGAACGGTTAATGCCGGTGCCGGATGCGGCGCATCGTCACCCGAACGCCCAGGCGGCTTGGCAGGTTAATGGCGGGAGAACAGATCGCGCAGCTTGCACAGGGTGGTTGTGATGTCGAAGCGGGTATCGGCCAGCGCTTCTCCGGCCATGATCTTTCTCAGCGCAATGAGCGGATCAGTCTCTCCGGTCAGCAATACTTGAGCGCCCCATTTCTCCATGTGGCGGATATAGCCGTCGCCCGCACTGGCTGCGATCATGATCTCGACGCCATGAAGTGGATGGGGGCCACCATCCTGGAAATGGTGCGGCAATTGTTCCTTGGTGAGCAGGACACGCTGGGGTTCGGGTATCGGCGCTCCCGGCTGGCAGTCAAACACCAGCCAGTCCCGGGTCTGGCCGGCGTGTCCGGACACCTTGGTCCAGTTGTCATTTGTGGCGACAGCAATTTTCATGGTTCAGGTGTCAGGTGATTCAGGTCAGCCTTCAGTCGGCAGCTTGCCACCACTCAAGTGCAGCTGCATCCAGCGCTGCAGCTCGGCGACGTGCTCAGCTTCTTCCTTGGCGAACTCATTGGCCAAAACACGGATTTCAGGATCGTTGCTGGTCTGCATGATTTCGGTGTAATAGTCAAGACCGGCGGTCTCGGCATCGAGGGCAACCTGCAGCGCCTGTTCACGCCCGATCAAGGGATCGGCAGCCCAGATCGCCGCCGCTTCGGGGCTCTCGATGTCGGGCCACCGGTAGTCGGAAGCCGTCATCGCGGGCAGCTTGCGAAAGCCGGCGCGTTCGCGCGCATCGCCCAGATGCAGCCGTGAATAGTCGGCCAGGCGACGAAACAGACGACCCACCTCGTGGTTGCCGGCGGTGGTCATGGCATCGGCGAGCTGGCCGAAACGCAACGCAGCCTCGCTCTCGAGCTGAATGGTATGGGCTAAAAATTCTTCTACGGTATGCATGTATTTCCTTTGTCAAAAGCCGATCTCAAACCACACCGGCTCGTGCCGGCGCAAGGTCGCAATCAGGTCCAGCGTGGCTGGCACCAGGGCATGAATGCCATACCAGACCTCTTCATGGCGGGGGTGCACATCCTGTTCCAGCAGTTGCTGCAGGCACTCCCAGCCATGCCAGTCAATCTGGACCAGGCGCCGGCGCAGGGGCTCCGGCAGATGGGCCAGGGTCTGCGCGATGACCAGCAGGTGGGCCTCGACACGCTGCAAGGTGTTGGCGCTGGCGAACAGCTCAGCTTCACTCTGCATTTCCGCCAACAAGGTGCAAACGACGTGTCCGCTGGCCTGCAGGATGTTGTATTGCATCAGGGACAGCATGGTCTTCCTTCCTTAAGCGGCCAGCGCAGAAACACGTCGCGCGTTGGCTTAGTCGTCGGTCAGTACATCCAGCGACACCAACTGCTCATGCAGCGCATGCCTTGCACGCCAGTGGGCTTTCCCGCCGATGAGCGGGTCGTTACCTTCAAAGGCAGCCACCGCTTCGGCCTCGTTCCAGTAGACATAGCGTTCCCCTTGGGAGGTGGCCAGCGTTTCCATCTTGCGGACAAAATCTTCTTTGTCATAGGCAAACCAGGCGCGCGGATGGCCTTGATCAGGGAGTTCAACAACATAGATCACGGCAAGCTTCCAGTGGGGTTGTTTCAGATTTATTCCACGCCTTCAGCCGTGGCCTTGGCCCACACCGCGTGGCGCAGGCGCTGTGTGATGCCCGCCGGGCTGGCGTCGAAAACCCGTTGTGCCGCCGACAAGGCGTTTTGTGCCATCGCAGCTTCCGCCAGCGTGAACGGCAAGCGACCAGCCGCATGGGTGGCCCCAGGGACGGCCTTGGTGATGGCTTGCCGGTTCGGGTGCTCTTCCATCGATATCAGGCTGTCGGCCTCGCGCACGCCGTCCAGGCAGACCCAGCCATCAATCACCTCAACCTTGCGACCATCCTGCGTGGTCTTGATGCAGGTGGGGACCGGTGCGGTGTCTATTTTGGTGAGTACAGAGCCAGAGAATTCATCGACCATGAGGTACTCCAGTAGGGTAAAGCGCAGGTAAGAAAAAAAGGGCCGGGACATCAGTCCCAGCCCTTTTGCCAGCTTAGCGAATGATGTCGTAGCTGTAATCCGTCTTCGCTATTTCCATGGTGTTGCCATCGAGCGCTTCAAAGAACTCATCGAGCAACATCACCAGCACGCGCATCGCGCCGTCATAGCCCCAGGTGGCGTAACGATGGTAGTGATGACGATCAAAGATCGGGAACACCAGGCGCACCAGCGGCGTCTTGGTATCGCGTTCCAGGAACTTGCCGTAGGTATTGCCGATCATGAAGTCCACCGGCTCCGTGAACAACAGCGAACGCAAGTGCCACAGATCGCGCTTCGGATACGCCTTGCAGCCGGCGCCGTAAGGCGATGAGGCAAACAGGGCATTCATCTTGATTTCCCACTCTTTGCCGCCATTGGTGGAAAGGACGTGGGCGGGTTCGGCACCGAGCTCCAGCAGGAACGCGGAGTAGCCCAACATCTGGTCCGGGTCACCGTACAGTGCGAAGCGCTTGCCATGCAGATGCGCCTGGCTGTCGGCCATCGCGTCAACCAGTTCGCCCCGTTCTTTTTCCAGAACAGCGGGAATCGGCTTGCCGGTCAGGCGTGAGATTTCCATCAGGAACTTGTCGGTGCCCGCCACGCCAACCGGCGCATTGAGAACCACAACTTCCTGGCCGTGCTCGGCGATGAACTTGGAGGTTTTCTCGCAGCAGTATTCCTGGAACACGATGGTGGCTTTGGCATGCAGCGCTGCGACCACTTCTTCCTTGGTGGTGCCGCCCGCGTACATACGGAACTCGCCGTCGGTCGGCGTATTCCAGTTGCCCGATGGGTCGCAAAGGACGTTTACTTTGACACCGAACAGATCGAAAATCCGGCGGATTTCCTTCATGTTGCCAACGACAAAGCCGTCAAAGCCGCCGATGAAGTTGATGCTGTCATCCGGCACGCGAACCAGGGGCTCGGTGGTCTTGGCCTTGCCGTCCCAGAAGTGGCGCAGCACGCCCATCAGCGCATTGTCGTAGCCCGTGATGTGGCTGCCGACGAAGGCCGGGGTGTGGGCAAACGGCACGTCGAATTCTTCAGGAATGCTGCCTTTTTGCTTGCTGGTCTTGATGAAGGCGTCAACGTCGTCACCAATCACTTCGGCCATGCAGGTGGTCGATACGGCAATCATGTCGGGCTTGTACAAGCTGTAGGCGTTGGCCAGGCCATCGACCATGTTGTTCAGGCCGCCGAACACAGCAGCATCTTCCGTCATGGAAGAGCTGACGCAAGAGGTCGGCTCTTTGAAATGACGCGAGAAATGCGAGCGGTAGTAAGCGACGCAACCCTGGCTGCCGTGCACAAAGCTCAGCGTCTTGGCAAAGCCATTAGCGACAAAAACAGCACCCAACGGCTGGCAAGCCTTGGCGGGATTGACGGCGAGTGAATCGCGGGCGAAATTCTTTAGCTTGTAGTCTTCGGTCTTGGTCCATTCGACGATCGACTTGACGGTCTCGTCGGAATGGTTGAACTCGAACTCTTTCTTCTTGCTGAAGAGTTCTTGGTACTCGGGTTCACGGAACAGCAGTTCGTGGTCGATGATCTTGGCGGCTGATTGAGGCATGGCTGGCTCCAAAAGTTTGCGGTTAGTCAGAAAAGGTGGCCGGTAGACACCGGCCACCGGGGTTCAGGCTGCTTTTTTCCAGGGCGCCTTGGTCAGGCCCCAGATCGGACTGGAAATGGCCATGTCCATGTCACGGGCAAAGATGGCAAAGCCGTCGTAGCCGTGGTACGGGCCGGAGTAATCCCAGCTGTGCATCTGGCGGAACGGCACTCCCATCTTCTGGAACACGTACTTCTCCTTGATGCCGGAGCCGACCAGATCCGGTTTGATCTTGTCGACGAAGTGTTCGAACTCGTAGCCGGTCACGTCGTCATAAATCAGCGTGGCGTCCTTGATGTAGTGGGTGGTGCGCTGGTAGTCGTCGTTGTGGCCGAACTCGTAGCCGGTGCCGACGACGATCATGCCGAGGTCTTCGTAGGCGCCGATCACGTGACGCGGACGCAGGCCACCGATGTACAGCATGACGGTCTTGCCTTCCAGGCGCGGCTTGAATTTGTCCACCACGGCTTGCATGAGCGGCTTGTACTTGGCGATCACCTCTTCAGCCTTGGCCTTGATGGTGTCGTCGAAGTGGCTGGCGATCTCGCGCAGGCTCTTCTCGATCATGGTCGGGCCGAAGAAGTTGTATTCCACCCAGGGGATGCCGTACTTCTCTTCCATGTGCCGGCTGATGTAGTTCATCGAGCGGTAGCAATGAAGCACATTGAGCTTGGCTTTGGGTGTGTTTTCGATTTCAGCGATGGTGCCGTCACCGGACCATTGAGAAATAACGCGCAAACCCATCTCTTCGAGCAAGATACGGCTGGACCAGGCGTCGCCACCGATGTTGTAGTCACCAATGATGGCCACGTCATAGGGGGTCGAGACAAATTCAGGGTGCTTGTCGGGGTCGACCTTGTCGAACACCCAGTCGCGAATCGCATCATTGGCCAGATGGTGGCCGAGCGACTGGCTCACGCCGCGGAAACCTTCGCAGCGCACGGGCACGATGGTCTTGCCTTCCAATTCCTTGCCCTTCTTTTTCGACACCGCTTCAATGTCGTCACCAATCAGGCCGATCGGGCATTCTGACTGGATCGAGATGCCCTTGTTCAGAGGGAACAGCTCTTGAATCTCGTCGATTATTTTTTCAAGTTTCTTGTCGCCACCGAAGACGATGTCTTTCTCCTGAAAGTCGGAGGTGAACTGCATCGTCACAAAGGTGTCGATACCGGTGGTGCCGATGTAGTAGTTACGGCGTGCCGCCCACGAGTATTGGCCGCAGCCGACCGGGCCGTGGCTGATGTGGACCATGTCCTTGATCGGGCCCCACACCACGCCTTTAGAGCCGGCGTAGGCGCAACCGCGAATGGTCATTACGCCAGGCAATGACTTGATATTGGACTTGACGCCGCAATCGGGCTTGCCTTCTTCAAACGTGCCCAGGTGCTTGGCGCGCCGCTTGGCCATCTTTTCGGGATAGGCCTTCAGCACTTCATCAATCAGGGCCTTGTTCGTGGCCTTGCGCTCTTCAACGGTGGCAGTCATGGGGAACTCCAGTAGGTAAATGTTTTCGTCTGGTACTTAGACCGACCCGATTCGTATTGCGGCGAACCAGGCCGGGCTTGGTACCTCTTAGGCTGCAGCAGCCAGTTCTGCAGCGGACTTGCCGACTTGGGTTTCGTCGATCGTGTCCATGATCCCGAATTCCATCAGCATGTCTTCCAACTGATCCATCGTGATGGGTGTCGGGATCGTGCCATTGCCAGCGTTGTTATGGATCTTGCTGGCGAGCGTGCGGTATTCGGCCGCTTGCTTGGAATCAGGCGCGTATTCGATCACGGTCATGCGACGCAATTCAGCGTGTTGCACGACGTTATCGCGAGGAATGAAGTGAATCAGCTTGGTGCCCAGCATGCCAGCCAGTGCGTCAGCGAGTTCGTATTCCTTGTCGGTCTGGCGCTCATTGCAAACCAGGCCGCCCAGGCGCACGCCGCCGGAATTGGCGTATTTCAGAACACCCTTGGAGATGTTGTTGGCTGCGTACATGGCCATCATTTCGCCGGACATGACGATGTAGATTTCCTGCGCCTTGTTTTCGCGAATGGGCATGGCGAAACCGCCGCACACCACGTCACCCAACACGTCGTAAGACACATAGTCCATGTTGTCATAGGCGCCGTTTTCTTCCAGGAAGTTGATCGAAGTGATCACGCCCCGGCCAGCACAGCCAACGCCTGGCTCTGGACCACCGGACTCAACGCAACGGATGTTTTTGTAGCCAATTTTCATCACGTCTTCGAGCTCGAGATCCTCCACCGAGCCGGCTTCAGCGGCCAGCGACAGAATGGTGTCCTGTGCCTTCGCGTGCAAAATCAGACGTGTGGAGTCAGCTTTAGGGTCGCAGCCGACGATCAGGATTTTCTGACCGAGATCGGACAGAGCAGCCAGGGTGTTTTGAGATGTGGTCGATTTACCGATGCCACCTTTGCCGTAGAAGGCGATTTGCCGAAGTTTTGCCATTTCAGTACTCCAATTAAGAGAAAGATAAAGAACCAAGGTTGCGTTGCCGCGACGAGGTCAGCTTTCGTGCCTGTTGGTCTTATTCTTCTAGGTTCACGTCGGCCGGACTTGTGTCCGCGCTCCATGGCTATTGCAGCTTCCGTGCCATGTCTCGGGCGTCGTCGACCCAAAGCTGCCAAGTGCCCGTTTCCCAGAGTGAAAACGCGGTTTCCCGGCGCGTTGCGGCGGGTTTTTGTGCTTTGTTGATTTCCCGACAAAAACCCGTCCCGTGTCGTGAAAATTCCCGGACCGGCCCGCTGCCAGGCCGGTTTGTGTCGTGTTTGCAGGAAGACCGGCCTGGTTTGCACCTGGTACGGTCATTGCTGATAGAAGGGGTCCAAACACCCAGTCCCCTACATCCATTTCAACCACTACGAAGGAATCTTCATGACTGCCACACTAGCCCGTAAAGAAATCGACGACACCGCGTTCGCACGGCTCGAAACCGAGGGGAGACTGCTCAACCCCTTGGTCAAAGCACTCACCAGCAAGCCCGGCCGCGTCGGCTTTCGCGGCGAATTGGCACTGCGCTTTGCCCCCAAGCTGGCTGACGAGGCCCGCCCCCCGGAGCTGCTCTGCGGTCAGGTCATGGCCATCGCCAATGTCGGCGAGAAACACGTTCCGTTTTTTGCCGGTTACCTGTTGAGCTTCGAGTACCTGAAGGACGTGGCTGAAGTGATGGGCGACACACTCAGTGCGGGCGGCAAATACTTCCTGTTCTGCAACAACATCGACTTGTCCAAAAAGTACCAGGTGCCGTACAACGGCGCCATGTTCTACGTGTTGCCAATTGATGAATCCACGGTCTACAACGAGATGTTGAGTCTTTTGTACCTTGAAAAAAATGACCTCAAGAAGAAAGACACTGCCGGCAAGCTCGATGCCGTGGCCGACGCTGCGCTCAAGTACGACATCACTTTCGACACCATCACGTACGCCGAAGGTCTGGCGCTGATGGGGCCGGTCCGCAACCCCAACGAAAACCGCCCGGTTTGATCGGTTTCTTCCTGCTGCGCGAACCGATCTTGCACCTGTGATGCTCGCCGTACGGGAGTACGGCTGCGCTTCTCGCCGCAACCTCGATTCGCTCGCGACGGAATCCATCCGATCAAACCCAGTTGCCCATGGCAGTGGACGATGAACTCGATCAGCCGCACCGCTGGTACAGCACCAACCTGGTCGGTGTGCCGGCGCCCGTGCTGGCCAGCACCGCGTTCAATCTCAATCCGGTGCCACTGTCCATCGCCGGTACGCGCGAGACCCATCCGGGTCTGTTCGCGTTGCTGGAACGCAGCCAGGACCTGAACGAGGCGCGCGAGATGTTTGTCCATTACCTGGTCATCGCCTTTGGCCTGCGCAAGCCCGAATCGCATGAGCTCGCGGGCATGGGCATGGCAGAACAACGTCGCTGGCGCAGCAGCTGGCGCAAGTTGCTGCAGGGCTGGGGCATGGACGCCAATGGCCCCGCCGGCGCCGTTCTCAAAGGCTGGGTTGAAAGCCGCTTCGGCCTGGTGCCCGGCTTCCACAAGGCGCCGCTGGCGCGCTATCCGTCGCCCGCCTGGATGACCTATCTGGAAGAGAAAGCGGCCAGCCGTTACCACAACAACAACATCCACCAGCAACTGGACTTGCTGTTTGAATTTTGCCAGTGGGCGCTGCGACGTTTCCCGCCGCCCGGCAGCGCGACGCCTGCCCGGCACCTGCGGCTGTGGCGCGGCAGCAACCAGTGCGAAGAGCAAGTGGTGGCGGGCCGACTGCAGGACCGGCGTTGCACCATTCGCTTGAACAACATCGTCTCGTTCAGTCTGTCCCACGCCGACGCCGCCTGCTTTGGTGACTGGATTTTTGAGGCGCAGGTGCCTGCCTGCAAGGTCCTGGTGTTCCCCGGCCTGCTGCCCGGCCAGGTGTTGCAGGGCGAGCAGGAGGTACTGGCACTCGGTGGTGACTATGACGTGGTGGCCCGCTATGCGTGAGCTGTTCGACAAGGCTCTCGGTGCCTACCTGGGGCTGGCCATCGGTGACGCGCTGGGCGCGACGGTGGAGTTCATGCGCCCGCGTGAGATCGCGGCGCAGTATGGCGTCCACCGCGACATCATCGGTGGCGGTTGGCTGAAGCTGGCGCGCGGTCAGGTTACCGACGACACGACCATGAGCCTGGCGCTGGGCGCCGCGCTGCTGCAGGGTGGTGCGCCCGCGCTGCATGGTCATGCCAGCGGCGACGATAGCGTGGTGCGCAGCATCGGTGACGCCTTTGCGCAATGGTTGCGCAGCAAGCCGGTGGATTGCGGCAACACCTGCCGGCGCGGCATCCTGCGTTTTTTGCACGATGGGAGCTTGGCCGGTCCGTACAACCCGGGCGACGCTGGCAATGGCGCGCTGATGCGCAACCTGCCGGCAGTGCTGGCCACGCTGGGCAACGAGCCCTTGTTCGCGCAGCTGTCGATCGCCCAAGCGCACCTGACTCATCACCACCCGCTGTCCGACGCGGCCACGCTGGGCATCGGACACCTGCTGCGCCTGCTGCTGGGCGGCGCAAACCACAGCGATTGCCAGGCCTGGGTCGCCCAATGGATCAGCGGGAACCCGACCTTTCACATCACGCCCTACCGCGGCCGCGCCACCGCCTATGTCGTCGATACGGTGCAGACGGTACTGCATTTTCTGACGCTGCATGAGGACTTTGAGACCGCGCTGGTGGCCACCGTCAATCAGGGCGATGATGCCGACACCACCGGTGCCATCGTCGGCATGCTGGCTGGTGCGCGTTGCGGCGCCTCCCGGCTGCCGCAGCGCTGGTTGCACCGGCTGTCGCCTGCCGTCGTGCAAGCCATCACCGACCAGACCAGCGGCCTGCTGGCGCTGGCGCAAAGCCTGAAGGAGGTGAGCCATGTCTGAGACAGCAACGTCCGACGACGCCCTGGCCGTGGCCGTCGCCGTCGCGCAGGACTACCACGAGCGCACCAAACATCGCCTGAACGGCTACGCCGCTGGCCCCGACACGCTCGACTGGGAGGCTCAGCCCGACCCGTTTCGCCGCTACCCTGGCGCGCCGCTGCACTCGCTGCCGCTGACGGCCGACCAGCTAGCGATCCCCTGGGCCGATCTGTTCGAACCCGGGCGCATCGCGCCGCGCGCGCTGGACCGTGCCGCCATCGGCCTGCTGTTCGAACTCAGCTTCGCGCTGTCGGCCTGGAAGCAGTACGGGCCGGATCGCTGGGCCATGCGCGTCAACCCCTCCAGCGGCAACCTGCATCCGACTGAGGCCTGGCTGGTCTGTCAAGGTATGGAGGGCATCGCCGACGGGGTCCATCACTACGCGGCGAGCGAGCACGCGCTGGAGCAGCGCGCCACCTTTGCGCCACCGGCGGGTGCGGCCACGGTGCCCGCGCGCGCCCTCATTGCCCTCACCAGCATTCATTGGCGCGAAGCCTGGAAATACGGGGAACGGGCTTTTCGCTACTGCCAGCTCGATGTCGGCCATGCCATTGGCGCGCTGCGTTACGCGGCGGCCGTGCTGGGCTGGCGGCTGCAGCCGGTGGCCTGCGGCACGGCGCAGCTTGCTGCATTGCTGGGCCTGGACCGCGATGGCGACTTTGGCGCCGCTGAGCGCGAGGAACCTGACCTGCTGTTGGAGCTGCTGCCCCACGATGCGTCGGCCCAAACCACCGCCCCGTGGGACTGGCCCCTGCCCACCGGCTGGCTGGGCACGCCCAACCGCCTGGACCGCCACCCCATGTACCGCTGGCCGGTGGTGGACACTGTGGCGGTGGCGACCCGTGTACATGCTGTGCCACCGAGTCTGGGCGGCAGAGCGTTCTGCTCCGTGTCCCCCGCCCGCTGCGCGGGCTCCTCCTTAACCTGCGCAGAACGCTCTGCCGCCCAGACTCTTCCCGACTTGCCGCGCAGCATCCAGCCTGCCGCCACCTTGATCCGCCAGCGCCGCAGTGCCCAGCGCTTTGACGCCCGCGCCCGCATGCCCCTGGCCCAACTCTGGCGACTGCTGCGGGCCCTGCATCCGGCCCGCCTGCCCTTTGATGCCGGGCCGGCAGAACCGCGCGTGCATGTGCTCCTGTTCGCGCACCGGGTCGACGGCCTGGCACCGGGCGCCTACCTGCTGCCCCGCAGCAACGCCGGCCACGTCCTGCTGCGCCACTCCCTGCCCGCCGCACTCGATCTGAGCCTCGTGCCCGACGCGCCAGCCGACGCCCCGCTGCTGCGTCTGGCGGAAAACCCGGCGCTGGCGGCCACCTTGCGCACCCTGGACTGCCACCAGGCTCTGGGCTCGGACGCCATCCTGGGCTTTGCGCTGCTGGCCGAGTTCAACCCGCTGCCGGACGCAGCGGCTTATCGCCAGCGGCTGCAGGAAGCCGGCCTGATCGGCCAGGCGCTGTACCTGGAAGCCGAAGCGCTGGACCTGCGCGGCACCGGCATCGGCTGCTTCTTTGACGACGCGCTGCACCAGTTGATCGGTCTGTCTGAGGCTGCCGCCGCCAGCGCGTCGCTGCAGTCGGTGTACCACTTCACGATTGGCGTGCCGGTGACCGATGCGCGCATCGTCACCGAGCCGCCCTATGCCCACCTATTGACTGATTGAGAAGGAACCACCATGGCTGAAAAACGTTTCCAGCGCCTGCACCCCGAGCAAGTCCGCGCCTGGCTGGCGGCGCGCCCCGAGGCCCTGCTGCTCGATGCACGTGAAGCGCGCCACCATGCCGCAAGTCACCTCGCGGGTTGCACCCACCTGGACGGACGCAACCATGAACGCCTGCTGATGCGCGAACCGAAGAGCCGGCCGGTGTTGATCTATTGCTACCACGGCAACGCCAGCCAGACCTGGGCCGAGATGTTCAGCGACTTCGGTTTTACCGACGTGGCTGATCTGGTCGGCGGCTGGACCGCGATTGACCGGCACGGCCAGTTGCAGGGCCCGCAACAGCCGGCTGATGTGCTGCCCGGTCCATCGGCCACGCCCCCGGTCCTGGCCGTCTGGCGCGGCGCCGGTACTGTCGATCAAGAGGACGCACTATGACCCACATTGTTTTCTATGAAAAACCTGGCTGCGGCGGTAACGCCCGCCAGCGCAGCGCGCTGCAAGCGGCCGGTCACACGCTGGAGCGGCGCAACCTGCTCACGGCCCACTGGACACGGATAAGCCTGTTGGCCTTTCTCGCCCCGCTGCCGGTGCCCGGCTGGTTTAACCGCGCCGCACCCCGTGTCAAAAGCGGCGAGGTCCAGCCTGAAGCGCTGGACGCCGATGCCGCGCTGACGCTGCTGCTCAACGAGCCGCTGTTGATCCGTCGCCCGCTGATGCAGCGCACCGACAACGACAGCCGCCATGTCGGCTTTGACACGGCCGCCGTCGATGCCTGGGTTGGCCTTGGCACGAACCCTGCATCTGCTTCTGCAGGGGAAGGCTGCGCTTCTCCCACCGAGCGTTGTGCCGCCCCCGTTTGACTTCTCAGGAGATCACCATGCCGATTTACGACTACAACTGCCAAGCCTGCGGCCACCCGTTTGAAGCCCTGGTGCGCGCCGGCAGCAGCCCCGCCTGCCCCCAGTGCGGCAGCACGGCACTGGATAAATGCCTCTCGCGCATCGCCCCCGCCGGCAAGATCGAAGCCATCCGCATGGCCCACCGCCGCGTCGCCGCCGCGCAAGGCCACCTCGATCATTACAGCCCGTCCGACAAGGCCAAGCTGCTCCAAGGAAAGAAGAACATCTGATGGACCTCGTCTACAAAACCACCATGCTGACCCAGGGCGGTCGCGCCGGGCAGATCCAAACCGAAGACGGCAGCTTCAAGCTCAAGCTCGCCGTGCCCAAGGAGATGGGTGGTACCGGTGAGGGGCCGAACCCCGAGCAATTGTTCGCGGGCGCGTTTGCGGCCTGTTTCGAACACTCCATTCGCCACATCGCCAAAACCGACAAGTTGCCACTGCGCGGCTGCTACATCGAAGCTGCACTGTCGATGTACGTCAACTTCGAAGGGGCCTACCGCATGGCACTGAGCCTCACCGCCTTCATGGCGGGACCGCTGGACCAGGTCACCGCCGACAGCCTGATGGAGCGCGCCAAGGGTATCTGCCCCTATGCCGACGCCACCAAGACCAATATGAGTTTGAATCTCAAGGCGGTGCTGGACACGCCCGAGGCGGCATGAGCGCCGCCGAGGACAGTCTCGCCGCCGACTTTGTTGACCGCTACCGCACGTTCAAGGGCATCGATTTCGAGGGCCAGGCCAGCCGCATGCTGGCGCGCATCGATTCGCACACCGGGCAAGCCAACGATCTGTTCTGGAACTACTTCAACCAACGTCGCAACGCGACCGAGGGCGCGCGCTGCGACGACCTGTTGCTGCTGGCCAGCTTTGTCAATCAGATCCGCGAGCTGTTTGAGGATCGTGGTGACGAGACCGCATTGGCCTGGCTGGACCAGCTGGAGAACGAGTGTTTCTGACGCAGGCGGCGATCCTTGAGCTGAATGGCGGCCACCAACTGCCGTAAGAAGACCGATCAGTCAAATAGCTCTTTCCAGCGCACCCCGGTCCAGCCAGACCCCGCGGCATTGCGGGCAATAGTCGATTTCAATACCCAGTCGTTCGGTCATGAGCAAATCTGACGTTGTGCAGAGGGAAAATTTCCTATTTTTTACCTTAGGGGCGTCTTAGCCGGCGGCGCTCGCATCGAACAGCGCCAGCAGGCGGCGCAAGACTTCGGTCTGACGCTGGCCATCGGCTTGCAAGGCGGCGCGCAACTGCTGGCGGGTCTGGGCATCGAGGCCCCGTTGCAGCGAACGCGCAAAGACCACCGGTGCCGACGGCGACGCGTCGCGCGCCAATCCGACAAGCGCCACGGACAAGTCCGGCGCCACCGCGCGGCTGATCGACTTGAACGACCAGGAGCCCGCCATGGCCGGATGGTAGTAGTGCGCCCGGGCCAGCTGGAACAGATCGACGATGCGCGCTATCACGGCGTCGAGCGCCGGCGCCAGGTCGTCGAAGTGCTGCGCCAGTTCGCGCAGGCGGTTGCGCTCGAAGCCCGCGTTGTAGGCGAACACCGGCCCAGCGCTGCCCAGCGCCTGCAGTAGCGTTTGCGTAAAAGCGCGGCGCGGGTCGCCTTCGGCCTCCGCCAGAAAACCATGGCACACCAGTTGCCCGTGCGCCGTCTGCACGTCGCAAGTCCATTGAAACGGCAGCACCTGGTAGGGCCGGGTGCCGGCCCACACCGGCACCGCGAAGCCGATGGTGTCCATGCGCAGGCTGTGGCGCGGGTAGGGCAGGGCCTGCAGCAGGGCGGCGACGGCCGGCTCCAGCACCGGCGCGCCTTGCTGGACGGCCCGCACCGCCCGGCGATGGCGTGTATTGCTGAAACGTTGCAGCGCGACGCTGTGCAGATCCACATGGCCTTCCTGGCGCAACTCGGCCGCCAACTCACGGCCCACGATTTCCAGGCTGGCTTGCGGATCCGGCGGTAGCGCGGTGCCGGTTGGCGCGCAGGCCTGGCAATCGTGGACGAACTCACAGCCGCCGCTTTGCGTGCAATGCGCGCCGGGCGAGGCCGGCGGTTGCGGTCCGCGTGCACAGTTCCGCATGGCCGCCAGCCAGGCCGCCACCGGGCGCGAGCCCAACACCGGGGCCAGGTCGACCTCGCGCAACAGGCCGGCGTAACAGCCGTGGCCGGGGTAAATGAAGTCGGTATCGACCAGCAACAAGCCCACACTCTGCACCCGCAAACCGCAGCGCGCCGCGACATGGGTCCAAAGCGCCACCGCGTCAATATCGGCCTCGTCGCCGACCGTGGCATAGCGCACCTTGAACAGGCGCAAACCGCGCTCGCCGCAGGTCACTACGTCGATGCGCACCTGGGCCCGGTCCTCGCTGGTCAGGCAGGCGCCCAGGATCGCCCAGCCTTCGGGCGCCACGCGGTCGGCGTCCAGACAACGCAAGGTGTGCTGCATGGCGGGGAGCCACTCGGACGGGGTGGTGGGCGCGGCGATGACATCGGCGCCAGGATACGAGGCGCGCAAAGCCGCGTCCGGGGTCGGTCCGTGGACGACTGCCGCGTCGGCGCTCGCATCGGTGCCGCCATTGGTGCAGGCATCGACCATGACCGAGGGCGTCGCCGCAGCGTGTTCGCCCCGCCGGTAGAGCCAGAAGCGGCGCGTGCAGGCCCGCCAGCGGCGCAGATCATCGTGGTTCAGCAAAGGATCAAAAACCATGGACATAAGCAGACAAAGGTGACACGACCGTACGACAAAGGACACACGCGAGCGACAAGGATGTGCGGTTGGCCTGCGTAAACAGCTTGTTAGCAAGCAACGTGCAAGGTCGGACCGCCCATAGCCCTGTCACGTATCTTGCTTGGGCAAACACTATGACCCTCAAGTTCTACATGACCCCCGGCTCGTGCTCGACCGGCATCCATATCCTGCTCGAAGAGCTGGAGCTGCCGTTCGAGGTCACCATCGTCAACATGCCGGCCGGCGACCATCGCCGGCCCGACTACCTGGCGCTCAACCCCAAAGGCACGATCCCGACCCTGGTGCTGGACGACGGCCGCGCGCTCACCGAGTTCCAGGCGATTGCTTATTGGCTGGCGCGCACCTATCCGCGCAAACGCCTCTTGCCCGACAACCCGCTGCAGGCCGCGCTGGCGCTTGAGCTGATGGACTACGTGGTGGGCACGGTGCACGGCCAGGGCTACACGCGCATCTTCACCACCGAGCGCTACCTGCCGGCTGGTTTGACGGGCGCCAGTCTGACGGATTGGCAACAAGGTATCCAGGCGCGCGGACGCGAGATCATTGCCGAGGCCTTTGCCGTGATTGAAGCCCGTTTGCCCGAGACCGGTTATGCCATCGGCGCCGACTTCTCGATTGCCGATGCGGCGCTGTTCTATGTCGAGTTCTGGGCCGACAAAACCGGTCTGGCCCTGCCGCCACGCTGCGCGGCCCACTACCAGCTGGTGCGCGCCCGGCCGGTGGTGCAGCGCGTGTTGCGCGAAGAAGGTTATCGTTAATTTTTGAAAGGCACATCCCCATGTTTATCGCCATGAATCGCTTTCGCATCGCCCCGGGCCGCGAGGCCGAATTCATCGAAGTCTGGCGCCAGCGCCGGTCAGCAGCGCGGCCTCTATCTGGGGTCGCCGCAGTTTGAGGGCTTTGAGGTGGTGTTGTAGCTCACTATATTTTTGATAGCTGCTTGCGATTTATGCACGGGGGCTAGAGGTCGATTTGACCAAGGAAATGAACCATGACGATACAAGACATCCTGGCCGGCAACCGCGTGATCCTCACGCATTTCGACAGCTACAGCACGGCGCTGCTGTTCCCGCGCTGGGACAACAACACCCTGCTCTGGCCCGAAGCCTTGCCGGCATCCGCAGCCCCGATGCCGGCGCCGGCCACAGTCGACGCCGCGCATGTGGCCAACACCGTTAAGCAAGCCGTGGTCGAGCGCTGCGGCCTGAACCCCGAAGAGCTGACGCATGTCGGCGATTTCAACCATTGGGCGCAAACGGACGCCGGTCCCGTGCGCATCCACCTGCTGCGCTTCACCACCCTTGATGCGCCGAAAGAATCTATCGAGGCGCTCGGCGGCGTGTTCAAACCCATGAGCCAATTGCGGGGCAGCGCCATGAGCGAGTTGCTCTTGCTGCGCGAAGTGTTCAATCTCATCGTCGGCGCAGGCGGGGGGTGAGGCTGAGACCGTGGTCAGCTGCGAAGGGGTTTCGGTTCTCAGAATTTGTCCGAATTGGAGCCACAAACAATCAATGGTTTCCGGGTGGCTTCTGAGAATGAGGAACTGAGAAATCTCACCATTCGCCCGAGATTCCTAAAGCGCAGCTTCCAACGCTGACTGCTGGCAACAGGACCTGTTTTCTGAATGGCTCTTGAAGACCCATACCCGACGTTCACCGTAACCGCATGAATCCCGCCGAAAAGTGGAAAGCTGACTTTCAATTTCGACGGAAGCAGACACTCACCGCCAGTGCCAAAAACTTGGAAGCAGTCGGTCAAATGGGGATGCCTGATTTCTTGGCTGTCCGGCTCCTGGGCAGCGGAAGCGGTCAGGCGAGGGCGTGGTCCAGTTTTAGTAAGAACCCACTTGCCGCCTAGAATCGACCAGAATCAGGGTGCGGGGTTTGTCGGAATTTTTATACCTGTATAGAAGTCTTAGAACGCCATCGAAACCCAAGCTAGAAGTCATTCTCAGGAGTTTTCCATGTCCAGCTTATCCCGCAGCGTCAAGATGTATCAACCGTTTTTGCAATCTACATTACGTTAGGCATTCATCATGGCTCGCTGCGACTATTCGGACGATGACGACTACTACTCGCAAGGCTTGTCCGCGTGGGCCGACCGGTTAGCTTGTTCAATTCGCCGCAAGAGAAAATTCCTCTGTTCGTCCTGTAGCAGGATACCGAACCTTCAACGGAAAGATGCTCCCCTCGCCCAATACTCTGGAGAGTGCAGACGCGTCTTCTAACGCACTCGCGCGCAACCCTCTGTTGACGCAATAAGTCCGCCCCTCGTGGACGATTGCCAGGCATGGGCTAGTGCGATAGCCAACCAGTGAATGGCCACCGGCTGTCGCTATACGTGCGCTTAGACGGAGGTACTTGAATGGCATAGGAACTGCCTCATCGGGAAGCGCGAACGAATACTCGTCAGAGAAATTGACGCTAGCGAGAGTCGCCTGCACCTGCGCCGGATCGAAGCCAAGCGCTTCCAACAGTTCTAGCTCCTCAGGCTCGTAGAATTCAGCCCACACTGAATGGGTCAGCAAGTCCTCTTCAGAGATATCGGTCGTTCGTTTGAGGTGTTGGAAAACAGGTGTTTTACGACAGCAGGGAACTGGAGCGACAGATCGCTACGTTGTCGCCTCAAAGCCGCCATTGAAGCATCCCCTTCGCTTGATATCAATTTGCCAATCCAGTCGTAGTAACATTCATTGACGAGTTTCCTGCCACGACAAATGACAATGTATAAGATTGCAATATTGTTTTCGATAGCAATGCTAGCCTCTGGATGTGCGTCATTAGACGGATTTGATCGCCACATTGCCTATTTGCCGTCATCCAACATACAGCAGACCCCGGCGGCAAAGCATCTTTCTTTTTCGGACCAATGGATGGATAGCCCGGCGGTTGTCCATGCTTCAGCGGGAACAGTTCACGGCTGGTGGATTCCCCAATTGGCAGAAGATGCTCCAGCGGTGCTCTACTTGCACGGCAATGCCGGCAATATTTCAAATGACCTTAACCTCGGCGCTATTCAGCGTTTGCATCAGGCGGGCTTTGCTGTGCTTGCAATCGACTATCGCGGCTACGGTGAAAGCGCCAAAGTTTTGCCGGATGAAGCAACGGTATATGCCGACGCCAGAGTGGGTTGGGAGCGACTTTTAAATTTATCACCCCGCGCCAATAGTCATTTGATCTACGGCCATTCATTAGGTGCGGCGGTTGCAATTGAGGTTGCAACAACCGAGTCGCACCTTGATGTTTTGATTGTAGAGGGATCATATACCTCGTTTGCTGACGTGGCTGGAAGAACTGAGTTTGGGTTGTTTGGTTTGCTCCCCTTGTCGTCTGTCCTCAGTCAGAAATTTGATTCGAGAAATAAAATTGGAAAAATTAAAGTACCCAAGCTCTTTGTTCATGGCGAATTAGACGCTGCCGTTCCGGTAGAGATGGGCAAAGAACTATTCGACTTGGCATCGGAACCAAAATTCTTGCTGCTTGTGCCGGACGGTCACCACCGCGACTCGGCAGCCGTTGCCGGAACTACGTGGGTCACAGCGGTACAGAGCATTGCAAATAAATAGAATTGAAATTTTCCCAAGCCAAAACAATGCGTTGTCGCAACGCTCCCCAGCCACGATGAAAACATCACAACGGATCGCGTTGCCACTCGTCATTGCACTGCATCTGTTGGCCTTTTATGCATGCGATAAACTGTGGAAGCCTCTACGTCCATCGCAAACGACTAGCCACAACCCCTTGATCGTGCATTTGGTCTCTTTACAACCACAGGAACCATCAAAAGTCGAAGCTTCCCCCGTACACAAGAAAGAAGCGATAGCGGTGAGTAAGTCGAAACGGATTGCATCGGCGGAAACGGCGCGGCAATCCATAACTGCGGTGCAAATGCCGACCCAAATCACCAACGAAACCAAAGTGGCGGAAGCGCCGCCTCTCAGTGCAGGCGATGGACTGCTTGCGCAATCGGCACTCCTTGCAAGGCCGAAGGAATTGGGCCAATTTGAGTGACTGCTTACAGCCTCTGGAGTCATTCACGGCCAAAATCCCTATGACTGCAACCGCTGCGTTGCAGGAACCCGCATCGCTCCACAGCTGACTTTCGAATTGGCGGTATAGGCTATGGTGACCCGCTCTTCAAGACTGAAAGTCGCCGGACAAGGTTTCGGGCAGCAGACCCGGAGTCGGGCCTATTTGGGTAATGGTTAGAAGCCGTGAAGCAATCGATTGGATGCTGCGGCGTTAGACACAGGCTACGTGATCTTGAAGACAGTGGATTGTTTTTGAACCCGCAATTCTTTGTCATGATGCGAACGCGCTGTTTGGATTAAAAGCGTATTCTGGATGATCCCTTTTGCCGGCAGAACACCTTGAAATAAGCCTGTGTCAGGGATAAAAATGGTTGAATAAATCCATAGTGGACGACTTTTAAATTCCAATTGGGCGCTGCATTGCTTCCAAATGGACGAGGTCAGAGTGATGTGCCGCTGGCTCGCTTGTAAACAATTTAGTAAAAACAGCCTCTAGCCCGCATGCAGTTTGCGCAACTAGCTATGTAATATGTAGCACTGTTCGCGCGCCTCTAAGCCGAACACCCAACTTCCAGTTTCCGACCCTCCAGCTGCGGCGCGACATAGTGTTCTGCGCCTTTCTGCTCGTCAAACGGCCGGGTCAGCACGGCCAGCATGCGCTGCAGTTCCGTACTTGAGCCGCGCTGCGCGTCTTCAATCGCGGCCTGGGCCAGGTGGTTGCGCAGCACGTAACGGGGATTGACGCGGCGCATCGCGGCCGCCCGCTCAGTCGGCACACCGCCCTCGCTGGTGGGTGTGGCAGCGGTCGCGCCGCCACCGGCTGCACATAAGGCGCGCCGAACGCACCGAATCGCGGTGCTGCCAGTGCCGGCATCGCGCGCGGCATTACGCCGTCATTCGAAACAGTGCCGGCTGGCTCTGTTGGTAGACGCGCAGCCACAGCATCGTGGCGGGCACCAGTGATTCGCAGGCAAACCACTCATAGTGGGGTAATTACACGCCCCAGACCACGTCCTTGCCGGCTACCGCGCTGCACCGTAGCAAGTCGATGAATGGGGCTGCGCGCTGATGCAACATGATGCCATCTCCTTCGATTTCATCTTCTGGCTGAAGCCCCGCCTCGCGGCGTGACTGTGCTGCATCGTGGGACACCACGGCCGCCTCCAGCGCTGCGATGGCGGCGGGTATCTGCTCCACCGTGATGATGCCCTGAGGAGAAGGGGTTTTGCCAACGATTTTGAGCATCTGCTCGCCATTCATCTGAAGCATGATGACATCGGCTGCGGCTTGGGACTTGAACTTGTAAATCATGATCCGTTCTCCATGAGACAGAAACTGTTAGGTCTGTGGGAACTTGATTGTGCGCGCTTAATGAGGGGCCTGTCGATCATCAGCCGCGCTGCCAGTAGATTATTGTGACTCTCCTGGGGCTAATGTGAGTCATTGATCTTTAAATGCTACTCCGTAGTGCCAGTTGCTGCCAGTAGTCGGGTGTTGAGTTCCAGCGCGAACTCGCGCCAGGCGGCGGCCAGGTCCAGCGTGATGGCGCGCATCGTCTCGTCATCGGGTTGGTGTTCCAGCGGGAAATTGGACAGCGCGCAGGAGGTGCCGTTGAAGCTGAGCGCCGCATCCAGCAAGCCTTTGTTCCAGCCTTCGAAGGGGGCCAGCAGCGCGCTGGTCAGCGCATGGCGGCCATTGATGATCTCGGCGCTGGCGGCATCCAGCGCCGGCAGCAGCTGGTCCAGCCGCGCCAGGGTCTCGCTGTAGACCTGGTCGGCCGTGGCCAGCAAGGCGCGCTGCGTGAGCAGCTCGGTCTGCTGGCTCGACAACAGCCGGGTGAGATGCAGGCGGTAACGTTCCGGCGCCCGCCCTCGCAGCGCCAGCACGCTGGCAGAAAAAGTCCCGAAGGCCTGGGCGCGTGTGCCGTCGGCCACACCGGCCAGATGCAGCGCCGCTGGCACGGGGGTGCTGCGAACCTTGGCGTTGGGTCGGCACACGGCATGGGCAATGCGGTCGGCTGATTCGAGCGCCCCTTCCATGTGGCCGGCACCGTGGGCCGCCGTCTCGCTGCCGCCCAGGAACACGCGGCCCGCCCACAGCGGCTGACGCAGCAGGGGATCGGTTTGCGGCGGCTCGGGTGGGTTGGCGCGGTCGGTGGCGCTGCAGGTCCAGGGTTCTTCCGCCCAGTCCAGCCAGAACAGGTGGCCGTCCTGCGCCTCGGGACCGAACAGCTGGGTCAGCTGACTGTCGATCAGCAGCGGCAGGCCACGCTTGAAGTGTTCGCGCTGCGCCGCGTTCAGGGCGACAAAGCCGCCCAAGGCGCCGCCTGCGTGATCTTTGCCGGCTTCGCCTTCGCTGGCATCAAACACCTCGCCCAGCACCGCTTGCGCATGACGCACAAAGGCATTGCCCGAATGGCCGGCGGTGCGCCAAAGCGGCTGTGCGAACGTGCTGACTGCCTTGGCCTGCGCAGCCATCCAGGTCGGCGTGGCCGCCAGCGTCTCCCACACGGCGGTGGGCAGCGGCGGATTAAATTGAATTTTTTCATGCACCAGGCGCGGTGGCAAGGCCAGCACCACCTGGCGCGCCCGCAGCGGCTGCCCGGTGCTTGGCAGTAGCTCGATGAAGGTGCCGCGGTCGCGCAACGCCTGCACGGCCAGGCCGGTGCGAACGCAGCCCGCGGGCAGTGCGGCCGCCAGCGCCTGCACCAATTGCGCCGCACCGCCTTGAATCCGGCGTGCGCCGACATGCACGCCGCCGGGTTCGACGCGGCGTTCTGGCTCGCGATTCGGGTTGGTGAGCCAGAGCGCGTCACCCGGGTCATGTTGGGCCATGCTGGCCAGGCCCAGCTCGGTCAGCAGCGCGGCGATGCGCGGCTCGGTCTCAAGCCAAAACCAGGTCGGACCCAGGTCCAGCGCCTGGCCGGTCAATTCGCAGTGTTTGGTGCGGACACGCCCACCCAGACGTTCGCGCGCCTCGATCACCTGCACCGCCAGGCCGCGGCCGGTGAGCAGGCGTGCCAACGCCAGCCCACACAGGCCGGCGCCGACGATGGCGACATCGAACACCCGACTCACGGGGAGGGGCTGCGCTTCGGCCATGGTGGGGTCTTGCGGTCAGAGCAGTTGCACGGTCACGGCTTCTTCGCCCAAGATCGCCTGGCAAGCCAGACGTGAGTGGGAGCCGATACCGATGATGCCGTCGAGCTTTTCGTTCTCGGCGCGCTGGATTTTTGACAGGCTCTTTTTACCGACCGGCACGGAGACGTGGCAGGCGTCGCATTTGGCTTCGCCATTGCATTTGCTTTGGATCGGCTCGCCGACGGACTGCAGGGCCTTCAGCAAGGACAGGCCGGAGGCGACTTCGTAGGATTTGCCGGAAGGGAGGACGGTGAGTGTGGTCATGGTGTTGCGTGGCTCAAGGCCAAGTGCGTGGTTAAAAAAACGGAGAACGGAGAAAAGTTTTCAGGCGGTCACAGCGGGCTGCATCGCTTCCATCAGGGCTTCGGCAAACTGCGCCAGCGGCATGTCAATGCGGGTGATGTTCTGCTCTTGCAGAAAGCGCGCTTCCATGCGCGTGGGCTCGTTCGGTAGCACGGCCCAGTGGCGCTCGCTGGAGCGCTTCATGATCTGGCGCGCAAAGCAGCGCGTCAGCTGGTCGTCAAAACGGCAGCCCAGGAAGAGAAAATTGCGGCCGCTGCGCCAGGCTTGCACGGCGGCCGGAATCGGCGTCTGGATGTCAATCTCGGTCAGCACCTCGACATAGTCGCTGTCCGACACCAGGTAGTTGCCGACCGGGCCGTGGCTGCCGATAGGCTTGTAGAGGATGCGTGCGACATCTTTGGGCATCTCGGGCAGCAAGGTGCCATCGTCGGCGTAGACGCCGGTCCAGTTGCCGAAATGTTCGGACTGCGACAGACCCTGCACCTGTGTCCAGCTTCCTTGGGGTCCCACTTGCGCCAGCGCGGCGGCCAAGGTGTCGTCATACCAGGTGTCCACCCACAGCCCGGCGCCGCTGCCGGCCAGCGCCAGATGCAAAGGCGAGGGTGCAGGCGTGTTGGCAAACGCTTCGTTCATGAGGTGCACCACCGATTTGCGGTGCTTGAAGTTCTCGATGAACTGTGCGGCCTGGGTCAAGCGTTTGCGGATCTTGTGCGGCACGCTGACTTTGCCGGTCATGCTCTCGGCCAGCGCCTGGGGCGTGGACGGCACCTGGAGCTCACTGCACAGCGACAGCATGTCGGGCCCCAGATAGGGAATGACAGCGCCGGCGTCGAGGCTGCGGGCGATCTCGTTGATCAAGTCGTGGTTCGAAGCGGTCATGGTTATGCCTCCTGCCGAGCCGCCTCAAAGGAGGCATGCGCCCCCTCGGGGGGCAACGAACGAATGTGAGTGTGGGGGTGCATAGTTTTTCCTCAGAGGTAAATGGCCGCCCCGGCACCGACGTTGGTCGCGGTGTCCTTGAGCGTCTTGACGATGTACGTGACCTGGGTTTCATCCAGTTGGGTGTGCAGCGGCAGCGCCAGTGCGCGGTCGCTGATGCGGTCGGTGTCGCGCAGCAGGACGCCGCGCTGACGGCCAATGGCGTCGCCGCTGTTCATGTAGAAAAACTGCTGGTGCAAGGGGTGGCTGTAGGCCACGGTTTCGACACCGCAAGACAGCAGGTCGTCGATCATCTGCGCGCGGGCACTGCCCGAGAAGCGCTTGCCCAGGTGCACCACATAGAGCATCCAGTGCACTTCGTCCACGTCCTCGCTGATGTAGGGCGGCTTGACGCCTTCGAAACTCTGCATGTGCTCGTGGTACCAGGCTACCACCTGCTTGCGTTCAGCCAGCCGCTCGTCCAGGCCCGCCAGCTGCGCCAGGCCCAGCGCCGCTGTCAGCTCGCTCATGCCGGCCTGCAGTGGCACCCGCGAGCCAACCGAGACCGAATTGCGGTCGGCAACGCGGCGCTGGCGCAGGTAGCGCAGTTCATGCGCCAGCGTATCGTCATCGGTGACCAGCATGCCGCCTTCGCCGGTGCACAAGGCCGAGGGCGCCGAGAAATCGAACACCGCCACATCGCCGAAGCTGCCCACGGATTGTCCTTTGTAACGCGAACCAAGGGCTTCGCTGCTGTCCTCGATCAGCGTCAGTTCGTGCGCACGGGCCAGCGCGCGCAGCGGCTCCCAGTCAGCCGGGTGGCCATTGGTGTTGCCGGCCAGGATGGCGCGTGTGTGGGGCGTGATCTTGAGTGCCGCCTTCTCGGGGCTCAGGCTACCGGTCCAGTAGTTGATGTCGGCGAACACCGGCGTGGCGCCGGTTAAGGTAATGGCCTGCGCCACCTGGTGCCAGGCGTGCGAGCTGCAGATCACCTCGTCGCCGGGGCCGATGCCCAAAGCACGCAGTGCAATCCAGGTGCCCAGCGTGCCACTGCCCACGGCCACCGCGTGCTTGCGTCCGACCCAGCCCGCAAAGGCCTGCTCAAAGGATGCGAGCATCGGGCCATCGCCCCAATGCGCCGACTGCAGCACGGCGCACACGAGTTCGATTTCGCGGTCGCCGCACTCGGGCTCAAACAGGGAGATGACATCGATTTCCATGGCTAGTCCTGCGTCAGAATCAGCGCCGTCGCTTCTTCCGGTTGTTGGGTGATGGACCAGCAATGGCCGTTGGAGGTGGCCAGGTAGACGCGCCGACGACCCAGCATCAGTGCCGGGGTCTCGTCGGACATGTCCATCGCATCGACCAGCACGACACGCATGGCGGGATCGCGCGCACGCCAGATCGCGGCCGCGTCGCGCAGCGACGAGGCCGCGCCGATCACTTCGCCGGCGGTGCGCAGATAGTCAGCGGTCATTGCCATGATTAGTCTCCTGAATCCTCAGTTAACGCGAGGCGTCGCGCTTCGACCGTGATGGGCAGCGGCGTATCGGCCGGCATGGCGGGCAGATCGAACTGCCAACCGTTGGCCAAGGTCACGAGACCGCCCCACATGCCGGGGTTGGCCATGGAAACAATGGGTTCCTCCAGATCTTTTTTTGGCACGTAACCGGTTAAGGTGCCCTTGCTGTCTTTGCGGATCATTAGTTTCATCATCGGCTCCTGGTAGGGGTAAACATAAGTTCAAGGGTTCGCTTTAAGGAGCAGTCAGCACTTCTTCATGCAAGAGCGGTGCCAACAAGGGTGGCAGCGCATTCAATAAATAGGTCACGTCCGCCAGGGTGCTGGTGCGCCCCAGAGAAAAGCGTACCGCCGCCAGTGCCTCATCGGCCGGCACGCCCATCGCCGTCAGCACATGCGAGGGTTCGCTCCCGCCGGAGGAGCAAGCCGCGCCGCTGGATGCCGCCACGCCCAGGCGCTCCAGCCGCTGCAGCACCACGTCCACCGACAGCTGGCCAAAACGCAGATAACTGGTGCCGGGCAGACGGGGCACAGCGCGGCACCAGATGTGCGTCTGCGGCAGCGCACGGGTCAGTCCAATCTCCAGCGTGTCGCGCAGCTGGGCCACGCGCGCCGCCTCCGCGGCGACATCGCCCAACAGCTCCAGCGCAGTGGCCAGGCCCACAATGCCGGCCAGGTTTTCGGTACCACCGCGCCGACCGCGCTCCTGGCTGCCCAGCGTCTGCGGCGCAAACGGCAGGCCTTGGCGCAGCAGCAGCGCACCGACGCCTTTCGGGCCCTGCAGCTTGTGGGCCGACAGCGACACCGCGTCCGCCCCCGAACTGGAAAAAACAAACGGCTGCTTGCCGATGAACTGGGTCGCATCCACATGCAGCAGTGCGCCGGCCGCGTGCGCGAGCGCCGCGACCTCATTCACCGGCATCAGGACACCGGTCTCGTTGTTGGCCGCCATGAGCGAGACCAGCGCCACGTCCGGGCCGATCAGCGCCGCGGCTGCGTCTATATCCAGCGCGCCGTTCGCCAGTACCGGGAGCAAGTCCACTTGCACACCGGCTGCCGCCAGGGCGCGCGCCAGGCGCAGGTGGCCGGCATGCTCGACGCTGCTGAACAGGACACGCCGACGCTCGGGCGACGCCATGGCGAGCAGTCCGCGCACCGCCATGTGGTTGGCCTCCGTCGCGCCGCTGGTAAAAATCACCTCCACCGGCTTGCAGCCCAGCACCCGTGCCACCGTGGCGCGCGCCGCACTCAGCGCACGTTTGGCCTCTTGCCCGGGACCGTGCTGCGAAGAGGTGTTGGCCCACAGGCTGGAGAGCACCGGCAACATGGCGGCGAGGACTGCCGGCGCGGGCGGCGTGGTGGCGTTATGGTCGAGGTAAATCATGGTGGCGGCCGCGATTTAGCTCAGGGCCAGAACTCGCGTTCGGTGTCGATGCACAGCGCGTCCAGCAAGACATCCAGCGGCTCGTTCTGCAAGCGCGAGATCCAGGTGCTGTTGGCGTGGTCACGCGCGCACAGGCACCAGCTGCCGCCCTCATGCGGGATCAGCAAGGCAATATCGATCAGGCCGCCGCTGGGGTCCACATTGCGTGAGCAGCAAGGGCTTTGAATGCGGAAACTTTCGCCTTCACGCAGCACGCGCGGCTGCACATAGCGGTAGCGCACGCGTTCCCGCAGGGCCCGCTCCAGGCGGTGCTGCATGAAGTCCAGCACCTGGCCACGGGCCGGCGCAGTCACAGCAGCCGCAGCCATGTTCACATCAGTTCCCCGGTCTCCGGCAGCAGGCCGTGCGGCGCGGGAACCAGTTCAATTTCAAGGCAGCCGACCACGCAGCCATCGAACTGCACCAGGTACACCGGTTCGTTCAACTCTTGCGCATGACCCACATTGACGATTTCGCCGACCGAGCCGCGCGCGGCCAGCATCGCATCCACCGGGCGTTCGGGGTAGCTGCCGTCGTTCACCAAATCGTCCAGCGCAATGACGCGCTGGCCCCAGGCGTAGGCGGGTTCGCGGGGTTCGATAGCGGTCATGGCATTCATAGCTTCCTTAATCAGTTGAGGACAGAGCTTGTTCACTTCGTGTACTGCGGTCTGTCCCGCAAGGTATCAACGGTGTGGCGGATCCGAGTGCGTGCAGCGCGGTGGATTTTTCGCCCAGCTGTTCCAGCACGTCGTCGGGCAGGTTGTCCAGAGTGCAAAGCTCCTTGGCGCGCATGCCCACGCGGTGACCGGACTCGACGAAGTCCACCGCGTAGATGTAGAACTGCTGCAAGAAGGTGTTGATGTTGATGACGTAGCCGATCTCACCCTTGTTCACCAGCACCTCGCCGATGTCCTTGCCGTTGTAGGTGCCATCGTTGCGCACCACCGAGCGCGCCACCACCCGCTCGCCGTAGCTGAAGCGCGGTGGGGAGGCCAGTTCGATCACGTCATCGTCGCGGTTGATATCAGCCATGGGCAACTCCAATTCGGGTTACTTCACACGCCTGCCGTTCCCGCACAGCTTGGCGAACTTCTGCGTCATCGTCGTCACGCATCAAGTCGCAAGTGCTCGCATCGGCGCGCTGCGCAACCTCCCATCGCACGCGCCAGTCGGCATCCAAGGCCAGGCGTGACAGCAGCGGCGCGGGCAAGCGCTCCGCCACAATGCGGCGCACCTCGGGTTCGCTGTCATTCGTCATGCGCAACAAGGCCGGCATCTCCAGCCGCTGCGCCACGCGCATGCGCACGGCGCGGTCGGGATCAGACGCCATGGTCGGCAAAATAGCCAGCGGCAGGCGCAACGCCACCAGTTCACGCACGCCATAGTCCGGGTCGTTACGCATGGTCGCCAGTGTGGTCGGGGATAGCCGCTGGGCGACACGGATGCGCACCTCACGGTGCGGATCGTTGGCTAGCCTGGACAATTGCGCCAGCGGCAGACGCAGCACGATCTGCAGACGAACCGTTTCATCGGGGTCATCAATCAAGGTCGGCAGACGGAATACGCTGGCATGACGCGCGGCGATGGCACGCACTTCGAAATAGGCATGTGTCAGCTGCTCATCGCCCAGCCTGGGATGCCAGCGAAAGAAGCGGTCGATGCGGCGCGCATAAACATCCTGCAGGCAGGCGTGGCCTGGCTCGCAGCCCTGCTCGCCGGGTCGCCCGCGCAGATCGGCATAGCAGCAGACGCCGCAGTTGAGCGGCCCGCCCTGCCAGTGCTGCGACGGAATGTCGCCGGCCGGGGCGCGCAGATGCGCCACGACGGGGAGGGTGGTCATGACGGCGGCGTTCATCATGCGCGCGGCCCGGTGCCGCTCCAGCCGCGTACCGGGTAAGCCGTCCCTGTTTCGCTGTCATCGCCCTTCTCGCGGCGGACCAGGACGTGCGACAACAAGGCGCCGCCGACACGGTCCTGCGGGTCCAGGCGACGCAATTCGCCCAGCATCAGGCGCGCCTCGTCCAGCTCGCCCAGGCGCAGGTTTAAATAAGCCAGACCTTTGAGCGTGAAAAGATAGAAGCGCACGGCCGCATCGTGCCGTGCCGCATCGTCGCTGGGTGCCTCATCGCCAAAGTTGGGACCCAATGCCGTGCGTGCAATCGCCAAAGCGTCTTCGGCAACGGCGCGTGCCTCGGCCAATTGGTGACCATAAAAGTAAAAGCGATAAAGCGCGATCAACGGTGACGGGTGGCTGGGGGCTGCCTTGCGGGCCTGCTGCAGCAAGGGCAGCGCCTCCAGCGGGCGATCACGCAGCAGCCCGGCCTGCGCAATCAGCGCATCCACCTGCGGGCTTAAGGCCCCGCCGAGGGCGCTGTCGGCAAACGCCGCCCAGTCGTCGTCAAAGCTTGGGCTGGCCGCAGTCATGATGTTGTCGGTTCCGGTCAGGACGCCAGAATGGGAGCGGCCGGGCGGCCACGTCCGATCGAACTGATTTCGATCTTGGTCACGCCGGGTTTCGGCGCGGTCTCGGAGCTGCTGCAGGCGCAGGCTTCCTTGTTGGGGTCGATAAAGCTCAAGCCCGACTGGGTTGCCGTCTCGGTGAAGTCAATCGTGATGCCTTCGAGCATCAAGCGGCTCTCGGCGCCCAGGAACAGGCGCACGCCATTGACTTCCAGTGCCTGCTCGCCCGCTTGGGGTGCGGCCTCGGCGCTGAACTCGGACGAGTAGCCCGAGCAGCCGCCCGGGGTCACGGCCAGGCGCAAGCCGGCGCCAGCGGCCAGGCCGGAGAAACGCACGATGCGGTTGATGAACTTCGCCGCAGCGGGAGTGATAGTGACGTTAGGCAACATGATGTTGAAAGTCCTGTTGAGTGGGTTCAGACTTTGATGATGCAGCCGTCCACCGGACAGACCGCAACGCACTGAGGCTCATCAAAGTGACCCACGCAGTCGGTGCACTTTTTGACGTCAATGACGTAGGTGCCGTTTTTCTCGCGAATGGCGACGTTCGGGCATTCCGGCTCGCAGGCAGAGCAGGCGGTGCAGGTGGATGCAATGATCTTCATGGGCATGGTGGCTCTCCAGTAAGGTTGAGGGGTGAAGGGAATTCAGGCAGCCAGGGCAATGCCGCTGGCCAGGTTGGTGTAGGCGCCCTGGCGGATTTGCGCGTCGCCGCGGTGCTGGTGCTCAATCGCACCGCTGGCGATGCGGGCACGGTAGTCGTTGAACCAGTCCAGCGCGGCTTTTTCGATGAACTCGCCGACATACTGATCGACCGGTTCGATGCCGGCGGCGATGAGATCGTCTTTCGGGCAGGCGCCGATTTTGGCCACCAGCACCGCATGGCAATCGTTGATGGCGCGCACGACCGAGGGCAGTTGTTCGTCGTCACCGACGCCGCCCTGGCAATATTGGTCCACCCGGCGGTGGCCCACAAACAGCGCTTCGGTCGACGAGACCTGGAACACCTGAAACTCGGTGACGTGCCCAAAGTGCTCGTTGACGCGGCCGCCGCCCTTGGTGGCTACCGCCACCAGGACCTGGAGATCGTCCCCCACCTTGATGGCGCTGGATGCGGCCAAGGCCTCTTGCTTGGCGGTGTGCTGGGCCTGGCGCTCGACCTCAACCTTGTCCTGGTAAGTCTTGCGTTTGTCGAGGTCGTAGACCACTTCCATCTGCTCCAGTTTGTCGAGCGTGAATTCTTCGCTGCGGTCTTCGCCCAACAGGCCGACGGCATCGGCGCGGCACTGACGGCAGTGCCGCATCAGGTTGGCGCCGCCCATGCAGGCGTCCTGCACTGCCTTGAGTTCGGAGGCGCTTGGGCCGCGCTGGCCGGTCAGGCCGAACACGGTGCCGTGCTCGGCTTCGGAGATCAGGGGCATGATGTTGTGCAGGAAGGCGCCGCGTTTCTTGACCTCGCGGTTCACTTCAATCAGGTGCTCGTCGTTGATGCCGGGAATCAGCACCGAGTTGATCTTGGTGAGCACGCCGCGCGCCGTGAGCATCTCCAGGCCGAGCATCTGGCGCTCATGCAGGATCTTGGCCGCCTCGTAGCCGGTAACGCGCTTGTGGTTCCAGAAGATCCAGGGGTAGATTTTTTCGCCCACCGCCGGGTCCACCATGTTGATGGTGATGGTGACGTGATCGACGTTGTACTTGCAGATTTCGTCCACCATGTCCGGCAGTGCCAGGCCGTTGGTGGACAGGCACAGCTTGATGTCCGGGGCCTGCTCCTGCAGCATGCGGAAGGTGTCAAAGGTTTTCTTCGGGCTGGCCAGCGCATCGCCGGGCCCGGCAATGCCCAGCACCGTCATTTGCGGTATCTCGCTGGCCACCGCCACCACCTTTTTGACGGCTTGCTCGGGCGTGAGTTTCTGTGAGACCACACCGGGGCGCGATTCGTTGCTGCAGTCGTACTTGCGATTGCAGTAATTGCATTGAATGTTGCAAGCCGGCGCCACGGCAACGTGCATGCGGGCGTAGTGGTGGTGGGCTTCTTCGGAGTAGCACGGGTGGTTCTTGACCTTGTCCCAGATGTCCGCAGGCATGTCGTCCGGGCCGGCGGAGGTGCCGCAACTGGCTTTGCCTTCGCCGCCCTGCGTGCCGCACCCGCCACCGGCTTCTGGCAGCTCCAGCGCCGCGCCTAGGGATTTGATCTGGCCGATGCTGACATAGGTCGTAGCCGGGCTGGGACTGCTGTGCGCACTTGCTTGCATGGAAACCCTTTTCGCGACCGATCGTGGCCGCATAAGAGTTCTATAGCTAAATTCATGCCACCTGAAAACCACCGTTTCTGCCCTGGCTTTGTAGGATGTGGCACATTGGACTGACTGGCATGCCCGGCCTTTTCACGGGCTACTGTCAGTGATGCGACAAAGATGACACAAGGGGTTGGGCAGCGGGGAGGTGTGTTCTGAACTGCAATGGGCTTGGACTGTTTGCGCTGATCAACACCAACTCACGATTTTCTAGGGCTGTTTAAGACTGAGACCGGCTGTAGCGTTTATGGAAATGCCTGCCAGATTGCCGACATTGGATGCTACGATTTCCTGTCAAGGCCAAGTTCAAATGATTGCCGAAATTATGTCTACTGTTGCTACACCAGAAATCCCGCAAAGCCAGTGTTTATGCGGGTTCCAGGACACCCGGCGCGGGTGCTATTCATAATCGAGTTGTATTCATAACGCTGCATTCCAGTCGGTCAATTTTGCATGCCATTCTCGGCCATCTTATTAATTAAATCAGACGCTAGCCCTCGTCGGATATGTGCATGCAGCTACGTTGTTAGTAGCAATTTGATCGTAAAAAGCTTGCCGTGCCTTGGTTGTCAACGGCTCACGCCAGCCAGGGATTAACCAGCGCCACGCCGGTATTGACAAAGTCCGCCGTGTTACGGGTCACAACGGTGAACCGGTGCTCCATCGCGGTGGCGGCAATCATCGCGTCGCGTTCCGAGCGTGGGTCGGGGATGTGCAGTGACGCGCACACGGGCGCGGTGTTGTCGGTAAAAGGCAAGATTCGGCCTGCGAACGCGGCTCGCACTCCGTTAAGCCAGACGCGCAGCGCACTGCCCTGCGGAGGCGAGCGGCGCTCCAGGGCCTGGATGCCCATTTCCAATTCCAGGATGGTGATGGCGGACAGGTAAAGCCTGCTGGCTGGCTGTGCGGCTGCCCAAGCCCGTACTTCGGGCGATTGATTGGGCTTGCCATGGCGCAACTCTGAAATCACATTGGTATCCAGAACAAACATGGGCCGAGCCTCAGTCAAACGTGGTGGGTTGGCTCTGGAAATTCAAGCGCGGCGGGTTGAACTCAATTTGCTCTCCCCCCGGAATGCCATCCATGAGCTCAAGGAGTGTGGGTTCACTCTGGCCCACGATGCGGTAGTAGTCGTCAATCTTGAGCAGTGCAAACGCAGGGCGCCCACGATCCGTGATGAACACCGGCCCATCAGCAGCGGCCCGCTTGGCGGCCGACACGTCACGCGTGAAGTCGCGGCTTGAAAAGGTATGGACTGGCATGTTGAGCTCCCGGGGAGGATGGATGCTTGTATGTTATGACAAATCAGATTCCCTTGCAAGAGGTGACGCCAAAATCGGAGCCGACATCGGGGTCGAATCCTTTACCGGGTGCGATACTCAAACCTCACATTTTTCTACCTGACGCCTCATGCTCACACTTAACCTGGCTGACTTCTCCCTTGAACACTTTATGGAACATTACTGGCAACAAAAGCCGGTCGTGCTCCGCCAGGGGTTTGAGCACTTTGAGGACTTGATCAGCCCCAACGAGCTGGCGGGTCTGGCCTGTGAAGAAGAAGTTGAGTCACGCCTGGTTTACAAAGAAGAAGGCCAATGGCAGGCTGAGCTTGGCCCGTTCGAGTCCTACAAGCGTTTCGGCAAAACAGACTGGACCTTGGTCGTGCAGGCGGTGAATCACTGGTCGCCCGAGGTGGCCGAGCTGGTGAAGCCTTTTGCCTTCATTCCGAAATGGCGCCTGGATGATGTGATGATCAGCTACGCCACGCCCGGCGGCAGCGTGGGGCCGCATATCGACCTGTACGACGTCTTTATTTGTCAGGGTTCCGGGCGTCGCCACTGGCGCGTGGGCGACCGGGGTGACCATAAGCAATTTGCCGCCCATGCGGCGCTGCTGCACACCGAACCTTTCGAGGCCATCATTGATGTCGAACTGCTGCCCGGCGATATTTTGTACATCCCGCCGGGCTTCCCGCACGAGGGCGTGACGCTGGAGGAGTCGATGAGCTTCTCGGTCGGCTTCAGAGCCAAATCGGCCTGCGACCTGCTCAGTGGCCTGGCTGATTACGTGATCGACAAAGAGCTGGGCAAGACGCTCCTGAGCGACCCCAAGCGGCCGATTTGTCAGCATCAGGGCCAGATCAATGCGCGTGATTTCGCCCTGATCAAAGCGCAACTGCAGGCCGTGCTGGACAACGATGCACTGATGGCTGATTTTGCGGGCAGCTACCTGTCCAAAACCAAATGCGCGCTCGATCTGCAAGCGCTGGACGAGCCATTGGATATTGTGGATTTGGTCAACACCTTGATGGAACAACCCTTGATCCGGACCGGTGGCTTGCGCTGTTTTTATGTTGACGCGACGGTGGCACAAGGGGTTTGCTACATCGAAGGTGAGCGCTTTGAATTCGGCGCGGCGGCTAAAGAGGCCGTCATTGCGCTGTGCGATAACGACGGCCTGAACCATGCCGTGCTAGAGAGCGGCTTGGAGCACCCTGAGTTTGTGAACCAATTAACCGAGTGGGTGAATGTCGGATTTTGGTATTTTCAGGACTGACCATGATGGCCGACCGGCTGCGCCGCTTTCGCCACCCCACCCGGCGCGGCGTGACGTGGGCGCTGGCGGCCGTGCCGGCGCTGTTCCTGCTCTATGTACTGGTGCTGATTCCGTTCACGCCCGGCATCAGTGACATCCGCAAGGCCCGGCTGGAGCAGCCGGCGCAGGTGCTCTCGGCGGACGGCAAGCTGCTGGCCGAGTTCAAGTGGGCGAATCGCGCCTGGGTGCCGCTCGACGAGATCGCACCCTCCGTCGTTGTGGCCCTGATCGCCACCGAAGACCACCGCTTTTATCAGCACCACGGCCTGGACTGGCGGCGCACGGCGGCCGCCGCTTTGAGCACTTTTTCCGGCAGCCGGCAAGGCGGCTCCACCATTACGCAACAGTTGGCGCGAAACCTCTACCCGGAGGAAGTCGGCCGCGCCCCCACGCTTACCCGCAAGCTCAAGGAAGCCATCACTGCGCTGAAGATCGAAGCCCTCTACACCAAGCCTGAAATCCTCGAGACCTACCTCAACACCGTGCCCTTTCTCTACAACGCCTTCGGCATCGAGATGGCGGCGCGCACCTATTTCGACAAATCGGCCGACCAGCTCGACCTACTGGAGAGCGCCACGCTGGTCGGCATGCTCAAGGGCAACAGTTACTACAACCCGGTGCTCAACCCCGAGCGCGCCGAGCAGCGCCGCAACACCGTACTGGCGCAAATGGTCAAGAGCGGTCAGCTCGATGCCGCCAAATACGAGGCGTTGAAAAAACGGCCGCTGCACATCGAATTCGAGCGACAAATCGAACCCTCGGGCCCGGCGCCCCACTTTGCCCAGCAACTGCGCAAATGGCTGATCGACTGGGCCGACCGCCACGACTACAACATTTACACCGACGGCCTGGTGGTGCACACAACCCTCGACTCCCGTCTGCAAAACGTGGCCAACCAGACCGTGGCGCGCCAGGGGCGGCAGCTGCAAGGCGTGGCCGACGCCGCCTGGAGCCCGCACGCGGTCTGGGGTGAGCGCAACGCGTTGGTGCAAGCCTTGGTGCGCGAAACGCCCGAGTACCGCAGGGCCGTGGACACCGGACTCACGGCCGACGCGGCCTTGAAAAAGCTGATAGCGGATGCCGCCTTCATGCGCTCCCTGCGCGAGCAAAAAACCCGGGTGCAGGCCGGCTTTATGGCACTGGACCCGCGCAACGGCCAGATCCGCGCCTGGGTCGGCAGCCGCGACTTCGGACAAGACCCGTTTGACCACGTACAGCAGGCGCGACGCCAGCCCGGCTCCACCTTCAAGCCCTTTGTCTACGGCGCCGCGTTTGAAAAAGGGGCCAGTCCCGACGACACCTTCATCGACCAGGCCGTGGAAATCCCGCTGCCGGGCGGCGAAATGTGGCGCCCCACTGACGACACCCCGCCCAGCGGTCGCACGATCAGCCTGCGCGACGGCCTGGCGTATTCCAAAAACACCATCACCGCGCAGCTCATGCAGACCGTGGGCCCGGCCCGGGTTGCCAAGTTGGCGCGTGCCATGGGCGTGCGGCAAAGCAAGCTCGACCTCGTGCCGTCGCTCGCGCTGGGCACCAGCCCGGTCACCTTGTTTGAGATGGTCAGCGCGTACGCCACCATCGCCAACGGTGGCGGCTACCTGGAACCGATGCTGGTCACCCGCATTGAAAACAGCCAGGGCGAAGTGCTGGCCGAGTTCCGCCCGGCATCTGCTGAGGCCGCGTTATCACCGGAAGCCAACTACACCCTGCTCGACGCGCTGCGCGGCGTGGTGGACCGCGGCACGGGCGCCGCCATTCGCAGCCGTTACGGCATCCGCGCCGACGTGGCCGGCAAAACCGGCACCACGCAAGACAACGCCGACGGCTGGTTCATCCTGATGCACCCGCAGCTGGTGATGGGTGCCTGGGTCGGCTTTAACGACGGCCGCATCACGCTGCGCAGCGACTACTGGGGCCAGGGCGCGCACAGCGCGCTGCCGATCGTGGGCGACTTCACGGCGCAGGCGCTGCGCGCCCGCATCATCGACCCACGCGCTCGTTTTGTGGCGCCGCCAGACACCGGATTTTTCAGCCAATTGCGGGACGGCCTGCGCGGTTGGATCAAGCGCCTGTTCGGCCCGGCCCCTGTGCCTGTAAAACCGCCCGAACCCAGGCAGGCACCACCGCCCGCCCCTGAGCCAACTCCCATGCCTGAGCCAGCGCCGGAGGCTCCACTAGAGCCACTGCCGGAAGAGATCATTCTGCCGTCGGTGCGCCTCGATCCGCTGGCTGCTGTACCGCCGGCGCCGCCCGCCAGTTCGCTGGCCGCACCGGCATCTGAACCCGGCACTCCGGCACAGTAGCAATTACAAACAAAATAAGCCTCTAGCCCCCGTACACATTGCGTAAGCAGCTATCATAAAAGGAGCAAATAGTAGCCAAAAAAGACAGCATCATTTGGCGCAAACGACGAATTGCTGTGTAAAAATACAGTGCAAATTCCAGCGTAATGCCAGCGCAGTTACCCAAGGAGCCGGCCCATGAAAATCTTGCCTGCTGAGTTCGATGGTCAGTCCATCCGCCGCGTGTATGACGAAGATACTGAAACCTGGTGGTTTTCGGTGGTGGACATGGTGCAGGTACTGACACAGCAGCCCGATGACCTGACGGCGCGCAAATACTGGAACCAGCTCAAACGCCGCCTCAGCAAGGAAGGCAGTCAACTGGTGACAACTTGTCACCAGTTGAAGATGCCTGCCGCTGATGGCAAACAGTCTGGAATTGCCTTGCAGCGCGCGGACTGGCGTACCTGCGGCTCACTTTCACTGCGGCTTGGTCACAAAGCCAATCACCAGGCCCTTGTCTGTCACCGTGATGCTGCCCGGCTGCAGCCCCAGGCCATCGGCCAGGGCCAGGTCCTGCGGGCGCAATTGGTGCAACACCACCTCGTGCAAAGACTGCTCGGCCAAGGCCGGCCCGTAGGTGTTGAGCAACTCATTCGCTGCCGGCTGCAGGTCCGCGAAGCGCAAGCGCTTGAAGCGCAGCTGGTAGGCGCGCAGAGTGCGGTCGCCGGCCTCGTAACGCAGTGCAAAGTCCAGCTCAAACGAGCCCGTGTGGTGGCGCTCCAGCGCCGGGCCGGCGGCCTCGACCGCCATCTCGGCACTCACGCGGTTCTGCTCGGGCAGCAGGCGCAGCTGCGGCGCCTGCACATCCAGATTCAGCAGACCCGCCACCGGATAACGCAGCGGGAAACGCTGCGCCACCGCCTGCTGCAATTGTTCGGCCGACACCGTGTAGTGAGGCTGGGGCTGGGCGTCCGGCGGCGCCGCCCAGGCCACCCTACCGAGCGCCAGGCAAGGGACTGCGGCCAAAAAGAATCTGCGATGCATCCATGTTCTCCATTGCAGGCTTGATTGTGCGCCGGACGCCAGGCGTCGCCCGCGCTATGCGGTGATTGCGCCATCTATTCACCGCACAAAATGCGGTGAATAATTGCATAATCGGCTCATGCCCTACAACACGGAGCCCCTCTACATCTGGCAACAACCCGACTGGCCGCACTGGCGCTTTGACGCCGCAGCTCTGGCCGAGCCGCTGGCACAAGTGCACCGCGCACAGGGCCACTTGATGGGGCGCATGGCCGAATTGGGGCTGGCGCAGCGTGAGCAAGCCACCCTGCAGGTGCTGACGCAAGAGGTCATCAAAACCAGTGAAATCGAAGGCGAGCGGCTTAACCTGGAGGCCGTGCGCTCGTCCATCGCGCGCAGGCTGGGCGTGGACATTGGTGCGCTGGCCCCGCCTGACCGGCATGTGGACAGGGTCGTGGACATGGTGCTGGACGCCACGGGCCGCTTTGACCAAGCACTGACACCCGAGCGCCTGTTTGGCTGGCACGCCGCCCTGTTTCCCCCCGGCTACAGTGGTATGGCGCGCATCCGCGTTGGCGCGTGGCGGGATGATGCCGCTGGCCCCATGCCGGTCGTCTCTAGCTACGCAGGCCGGGAGCAAGTGCACTACCAGGCACCACCCGCCCACACGCTGGCCGCAGAAACCGACAATTTCCTGCGATGGTTCAATTCCATTGCTGCGGGCGATGCCTTGATCAAAGCTGGCCTGGCCCACCTGTGGCTCGTCACGCTGCACCCGTTTGACGATGGCAATGGCCGCATCTCACGCGCCGTGGGCGACATGGTGCTGGCGCGCGCAGACGGAACCCCCCAGCGCTTTTACAGCTTGAGCGCCCAGCTACAGCGCGAGCGCAAAAACTATTACGACCAGCTGGAGGCCACCCAAAAGGGCACGCTGGACGTGACCCCCTGGCTGGCCTGGTTTCTGGGCTGTCTGCTGCGCGCAGTGCTTGGCGCCGACGACATCCTGGCCGCCGTGCTAGGCAAAGCCCAGTTCTGGCAGCGCTGCGCGGGCACGCCCCTGAATGAGCGGCAAGTCAAGCTGGTCAACCGCCTGCTGGACGGCTTTGAAGGCAAGCTCACCACCGCCAAATGGGCGGCCATTGCCAAATGCTCCACCGACACGGCGCTGCGCGATATCAGCGACTTGCTGGTGCGGGGGGTGTTGCGGAAATTGGAGGGGGGCGGAAGAAGTACGGGGTATGAGTTGAGCAAATAGGAATCGCCAGCCCGCGCAAGCCCGGAGGTGCCATTTCACTTAGCACCGTCTATCAGCCCACCACCGACCAACCGGCCTTGAGGTTGACCTTGTTGTTCTCGTACTCCCACTGCGTGCCGCAGCGTTCACAGCGGTACTTGGTGATGGTGACCTGACCGTGGCTGCGCGGTTCTTTGCGGTTGACGCCTTGCATCAGTTCGGGATGGCCAGGGGCGCCGCGCCAGTTGCGCTGGATGGCAGCGCACGAATCGCAAAGCGCCGTCTTCTTCAATTCGTTCTGTGGATTCAAGTCTTGGGTCATGTTGCTGCTCTTGATTAATGTTAGTGATGGGTGGCCTCTTTGCCATTCATCAGTTGGTAGTAGATTGTCGCCCCTCGGTCGCCGGGGCCGAAGCACCTGCGGCGCAGGCTGAAAAGTCGTAGAACTTTAAGCCAAATCAGGCTTCAGCCCCCGTAGCTACTGCGTAAGCAGCTATCAAATCAAGAGCGACCCGGAATCGCCAGCCCGCGCACCACTGCCGGCCGCGCCACAAACGCCGCCAGCGCCCGCGTCACATGCGGAAAATCCTGGATGCCCACCAGATCGCCCGCCTCGTAGCGCTCGATCAGGTTGCGCACCCAGGGGAAGATGGCGATGTCGGCGATGGTGTAGGCGTCGCCCATGATCCAGGCGCGGGTGGCGAGACGCTGGTTCAGCACGCCGAACAGGCGCTTGCACTCCGCCACGTAGCGGTCGCGCGGGCGTTTGTCCTCGTAGTCTTTGCCCGCAAAAATCTGGAAAAAACCCAGTTGACCAAACATCGGGCCGATACCCCCCATCTGGGACACCGTATTTATGATGAATCGGCTCACGCGGCGGGGTCTGAAAGTCAAAACTTTATGAAAAATAACCTTCAGCCCCTGCGCAAGCCGCTATTAAATCAAGAGTGAAGAGCGGGTAGTTCCTTGCACATCCGTACGTTTGCCAGAACGACGCCATGGACCCGCTCGCCCCATTGCCCAGCGACGTGCATCAACCCACCCCACCATGCCTTTCCTTCCACGCGGCAAGCGCCAATGGTCTGATGCCAAAACGCACCGCGTTCCCAGGGTGCAAGGCGGCGAACTCTTGCAGCACCAGTTGGGTGAAATGGGCCTGGTCGGGCGCGGCCACCGTGGACGGCAGTCTGGCGTTCACGGTGCCTTCGGTCGCGGCCTCGTCGTTTTGAACGATGGCAGCCACCACGTCGCTCAAGGCCTGGCGATAGCGCAGACGAAAAATGTCGGGCGGCACCAGGTTCTGCTTGACTGCCACGTATTGCTGGCATGAGCGCTCGTAGGCCCAGACGAAAACGTCACGCAGAAGCTCGATGCGATTGAGCTCGTACACGCCGATCATGGCATCCACGTAAGCCTGTTGCGAGACGTCGATGAAGGACAGCGGGCACAGATTGTGGCGAATGAGCGGTATGTTGGCTGTCAGCCGCGACACGCGCTTGTTCACATCCTCAAACGGCTGCAGGTAGGGCAAATGCACCATCAGAAAAAAAGCCTGTTCGAAGGGGTCGTCAATTTCCGCAGCCATCTGGATCACGATGCCAAACAGTTCCTCCAGCCGTTGCGGCATGGCCACCGGCAAATACACGCTGCCCCCGATCTCTACCGCCCGGCGACGAAGGCGGCCCACCGCGGTCGGGTCGGCCATCAAGCCATCCGACAAAAAGGCATGCAACGCAATGATGCAATCGGGGGTCAATTGGGCATGCGCCGGGTCGAGCACCAGGTATTCAATGGCCTGCTTGTGGTTCAGGATCATCTGGGTTTCCAGCGCGTTCTTGCCTTCGGCGGCTTGGCCGAATTCAATGAGCCGCTCGGTGTCGAGCCTGCTGTAGGTGTTGCCCTCCAGCTGCGAAGATGCCCAAGACAGGTCAATCAGCAAGCGATTGAGAATGTCACGCGCAAAGGTGCCAGCGGGCGTCTGTTCAGCACGCGCTCTGCCCATGGCATGCAATTGATCCCGCAAACCTGGCGACAAATAGGCGGTGTGATTGGGGTGGTACTGCTCTAGAAACGCTAATCTGTAGCCCACTGGCGGGCGCATGGCGCGCGGTTGGCGCACGTAAGCTTTGATCTCTTCACCTTCTGGCGAAACAGGCACATAAACCTCGCCAGAAGCTTGCAACATGGGCATCGGTGCATGGATGAGTGCAATTCCCGTGTTGGCCTGCGGGGTACACACGTATCGCACCGCCCGCGCCTCGCCCAAGCTCTGAATCCGACCTTGCTTGACCAACACGGCCAATCGGCGCTGCAAGGTGCGGCGCGCCAAGCTGTTGCCCTGCGACAGGGTGATGGCATCTATGCCCAGGCCATCGGGTTGCGCAGCAATCAGCGCAACCAGTTGATCAAGCTCGGTTTGGGGGGTGATTCGCGGCATGTGCTCAGGTTTTTGGCGGAATGTGGACAGTATCGTTCCACTTAAAGTGGCGCGCAAGGACTATTGCGACAAATAAAGTGGCGCGATTTGAAAAACACGGGTCAACCGACCCCAGCGCATTGGCCTATGTGGTGCGTGATCTGGAAGTGAAATTTATATCAAATAAGCCTCTAGCCCCCGTCCCACCTGCGCAAGCCGCTATTAAATCAGAACTGCGACAGCCCAATCTCATCCAGCATGATCGGCACCTTGACGCCGTTGGGCGTAGACAGCGAGTGAGGCTGCAGCCGCTCGAAATGCCGGGCGGGCCACTTACTGCTATTGCAAGACCGAATTCACTGTTTCAGGCCCTTGAAAATGCACAAAAATCGGCCTCAAGTACCTTTTCGCATTCTTGCCCTACGCGCTTTTACAACGATTGCCGAAAATCCTAGTGCTAACTCAATCGCATTTTCTTCATGGCCTATGCGAAGCATCGCCTCACCAATGACGGCAGGTTCAAAATTTGATCGAATTACAGAGTCTGTTAGCGCATCAATCGAAATCGGTTCGATTTGGACAACAGCACTCGGCGGTTGCTCGTGAGTTGCAACCGCTGAAAATAGATCACGTCCCGCGCCATTGTTCTTATCCCGTCCCTGAGATTGTTTGCGCGTCATTATGGGCTAACTGCAGAGCAGTTTTGCCTGAGGCTTTGGCATGCACGCAAATGCTGAACCCACCAGAAACCGCGTCATCTGGCATCACAATGTGCGACAACGCACAGAATTTATGTGTTCATACGCCTATGGTCCGCATAGACCGGCAGCAGGTCGGCACAGGTCGCACCACAAAGTGCGCGAGTTCAATAGTCACACCCAACCCAATGGAGTCCAGCATGAAAAGTAAAGCCGTTGTTTCCGCCATCATGGCGATGTCTTTGACCGCGGGAGGATTTGCGTTTGCCCAAAACGATGGGAATCGCAATGATCGTGGTCGCAATGATCAGATGCAACGCGGTGGCCAGCAGGATCGTCGCGACAACCAGGCACGCCAGCCGAATGGCCCTCAAAACCAGGGTCACGCAAACAACAATGCGCGACAAGACGAACGTGGCGCAGGCCCGGACCATGCATTCCGCAGAGGCCAGCGCCTTCCGATTGAATACCGCAACCGGCAATATGTGGTCGATGACTGGCGCGGCCACCACCTGAGTGCCCCGCCCCGTGGTTATCATTGGGTTCAAACAGGCGGCGACTATGTTCTGGTTGCAATTGCCACTGGCATCATTCTGCAGCTTATGCTGGGCAACTGATACCTGGCGACCATAGAAGCGGCCGTATGAGTCAACCAAGGGAATGAAATGGAACACCGCTCGAATACACGCTATGGAATCGTCGCCCAAGCCTTCCATTGGGCCACCGCACTTTTTGTTCTGGCCGCGTTCATCTATGGCCCGGGCAGCTCGGAGCAACGCGTTTACTTGCCGGCCCGCGATTTCGAGCGGCAGTTGCACGAGACGCTGGGCTTGTGCGTGTTCGCGCTCGTCGTGCTGCGCGTGTTGTGGCGGATGGTTGACACGCGGCCGGAGCCTGCGCAGCTTTCGCGCTGGATGGACATCGCGTCCAAGGCGGTGCAAGGGGCGCTCTACCTGCTCCTTTTCGCGGTCCCGCTAACCGCCGTGGCGGGCGCGTGGCTCGAAGGCCATCCCCTGACGCTTCTCGCCGGCTTGCAGATTCCACCGCTCGTCGGAATTTCACACGAGACGGGCGTGACGATCGCGGGGATCCATACCTGGCTGGGCGATGCGATTCTCTGGCTCGCCGGCTTCCACGCGCTTGCCGCGCTCTACCATCATCTGGTACTCAAGGACGGCGTGCTGGTCTCGATGCTGCCGCGCTGGGTGAAACCCCGTTCCTGAACCCGCCTTGACGCATCCGGCCACCCTGCCAGAGCTGCAGGCCCATTACGGGGAGCGTTACCGCTGGCTTTTGCTGCTGGCGGTGATGGTTGGCACCATGGCGTCCATCATGTCGTCCACCATCATCAACGTGGCGGTGCCCGACATGAGTCGCCACTTCGCACTGGGGCAGGAACGCGCCCAGTGGGTGGCCTCCGGCTTCATGATCGCCATGACGGTGTCGATGCTCACCACACCCTGGCTGCTGGCGCGCTACGGTTATCGACGCACCTATTCCGGCACGATGTGGGTCTTGCTGGCGGGCAGTATTGCCGGGGGCTTGTCCAACAATTTCTCGCTGGTGCTGGCCGCCAGGGTGGCGGAGGGACTGGCAGCCGGTGTCGTGCAACCCATTGCCGCCATCATCATCCTGCAGGCTTTCGAGCCGCATGAGCAAGGCCGCGCCGGTGGCATTTTCGGCATGGGCGTGGTGCTGGCTCCGGCGATCGGACCCAGTGTTGGCGGCATTCTGGTGGACTTGTTTGGCTGGCGTTCCATCTTTTTCATGGTGATGCCTTTTTGTCTGGCCTCACTCTGGCTGGCGCAGCGTTTCGTGCCGACTACGCCCCCCGCCAGCTCGTCCGCCAGACGCTCGGGCGGCAAACTGGATTGGCCAGGCCTGCTGTTGGCCAGTGCCGGCACTTTATGCCTGCTCAATGGCTTGGTGCAGTTGCATGCCGGCCCGAGCACACCGGCCCTGCTCCTGCTGGCAGGGGCTGTCACCACACTGATCGGGTTTGTCGCTTGGCAAAGGCGGCTCGGTCGCGCCCTGGCACAAGGTGGGGATGCGCCCCTGATGAATCTGGCGCTTTTTGACCACCGGGCGTTTGCCATGGGCAGCATCGTCGCCTTCATCTATGGCACGGCGCTGTTCGGCTCGACCTACCTGCTGCCGCTGTACATGCGGCTCGGACTGACGTTATCGGCATCGCACGTCGGCACCATTTTGCTACCCGCCGGCTTGGTGCTGGCCGTCACCATTCCCGTGGTCGGGCGGCTGGCCGACCGGCAGCCGACCTACCTGCTGGTGAGTATTGGACTTGCCTTGCTGGCAACTTCGTTCGCCTTGATGGGCACCGTCGGCCTGACCGGCAGTCTCTGGGTGCTGATGGCCTGGGCCATTTTGGGCCGCATTGGCCTGGGCTTCATCCTGCCGTCGCTCAACTCGGGCTCCATGCGTGGGCTGCACAAAGACCTGATACCGCAGGGGTCGAGCGCCATCAACTTTCTGCGCACACTGGGCGGCGCCGTCGGCGTCAGTGTCTGCGGCATTGTGCTGGAATGGCGACTGGCCGCCCATGGTGATTCGCTATCCAACCCCGCCAGCAGCCCGGCACGGCTGGCCGCTTTCAATGAATCTTTCGCCCTGCTGGCCGTGCTATGCGGACTGGCGCTGGCAGCAGCATGGCAGCTGCGCGCCATCCCGCCAAAGATCAACCCCTGAGACCCGGTATCACCCGGATTTTTGTGCCCGCCGCAGCGCAGTAAACTCGCAGCATGTGCCAATTGCTTGGAATGAACAGCTACCTGCCCGCCAGTCTGACCCTGAGTTTTAGCGGGTTTTCGCAGCGCGGCGGCTGCACCGACCACCATGCCGATGGCTGGGGCATCGCCTTCTTTGAAAGCGAGGCGGCCACGCCGGATAAACCAGGCAAGGGCGTGCGCTACTTCGTCGACAAGGAAGGGGCTTCCACCTCGCCCATCGCCAGGATGCTGCGCAGTTACCCGATCAAAAGCCACAATGTGGTGGCCCATGTCCGCAAGGCGACGGTGGGCGCCATCAAGCTGGAAAACTGCCATCCGTTTGTGCGCGAGTTGTGGGGGCGCTATTGGGTATTTGCCCACAACGGCGATCTGAAAAACTACGCGCCGGCGCTGCACGGCAGTTTCCGGCCGGTGGGCACGACCGACAGCGAACTGGCGTTTTGCTGGCTGCTGCAGGAGCTGGCCAAGTCACATGCCGGCGTTCCCACAGTTCAAGAGCTGACCCGCACCCTGGCGGAGCTGGTGCCGCAAATTGCAAAACACGGCACCTTCAATTTTCTGCTGAGCAACGGTCAGGCCTTGTGGGCGCATGCCAGCACCAAACTGCATTACGTACTGCGTCAGCACCCGTTCACGGAAGTGCACCTCAAGGATGACGATGTGAGCGTCGATCTGGCCAGTCTCAACAGTCCGCAAGACCGGCTGGCGATTGTGGTGACCGAGCCGCTGACCACCAATGAAGCCTGGGTGGCGATGGCCCCCGGCGAGCTTCAGGTGTTTGTGGATGGCGCCGTTGCCGGGTGCAGTTGCTCCACGCGCCGGTCTGCGCTGGTCGATCAGCCCTTGAGGGCTTGCTCGAGCGCGTCGACAAACATGGCGGCCACGTCAAACCCGGTCTGATCAAAGATCTCCTGGAAACAGGTCGGGCTGGTGACGTTGATTTCGGTCAGGCTGTCGCCAATCACATCCAGCCCCACCAGCAACAAGCCCCGGCTGTAGAGAATCGGGCCCAGTGACTCGGCAATGAAGCGGTCGCGCACGCTCAAGGGTTGCGCCACGCCTTTACCACCGGCCGCCAGATTGCCGCGCACTTCGCCGCCCTGCGGGATGCGCGCCAGGCTGTAGGGCACCGGTTTGCCGCCAATCACCAGCACGCGCTTGTCGCCGGCCACGATCTCGGGCAGGAACTTCTGCACCATCAGGCTTTGCGCGCCATGGCGGTTCAGTGTCTCGGTGATGGAGCCCAGGTTCAAGCCGTCCGGCCCGACGCGGAAGATGCCCATGCCGCCCATGCCGTCGAGCGGCTTGAGGATGATGTCCTGGTGCTCGGCGTGGAAGCGATTGATGTCGGCCTCGTCCCGCGTCACCAGGGTGGGGCCGATGAACTGCGGAAACTCCATGATGGCGAGCTTTTCCGGGTGGTCGCGCAGCGCGCCCGGCTTGTTGAAGACGCGGGCGCCTTCGCGCTCGGCCTGCGTCAGCAAGTGCGTGGCGTAGAAAAACTCGGAATCAAAGGGCGGGTCTTTGCGCATGAGGATGGCGTCGAAGTCCTTCAGCACCACGGCGCGCGCCTGCCTAACCTCGAACCACGCATCGGGCTGCCCGGTGAGCGCGATATCCCGTACATGCGCCGTGACCAATCCCCCGCGCTGCCACATCACATCCTGCGGCTCGCAGGCGGCCACGCGGTGGCCGCGCTTTTGCGCCTCGCGCATCATGGCGAAGGTGGTGTCCTTGTAAATCTTGAAGGATTCGAGGGGATCAGCAATAAAAAGTAGGTTCATATTTCAATCTTGGAGCCCAGTTCCACCACCGAGTTGTTGGGCAGGTTCAGGAAGGCAGCGGCCCCACTGGCATTGTGGTGCATCTGCGCAAACAGCTTCTCGCGCCACTGCGCCATGCCACTGCCGATGGTCGGGACCACGATGTCGCGGGAGAGGAAGTAGCTAGTGGTCATCGGGTCGAGCTCACGACCGCGGCCCTTGATCTGCTGCAGCGCTCTGGGCAGGTCGGGGTCGTTCTTGAAGCCGTAGTTCACAATCACCTGCAAGCAGTCGTGGCCCAGCGACACGATCTCCAGGCGCTTGGCCATGCCGATCCACGGTACCTCGTGGTTACGCACCGTGACGAACAGGTTATTCTCATGCAGCACCTTGTTGTGCTTGAGGTTGTGCAGCAGCGCGTTGGGTACCGTGCCAGACGCGGCCGTGAGAAACACCGCAGTACCGGCCACCCGCGCTGGCGGACTCACAAACACGGCCTCCAGAAAACTATTCAGATCAATCGCATCGGTTCGCAGTTTTTCATTCAGCAGGCGCCGGCCATCTTTCCAGGTGGTCATGATGATGTAGAGGGCCAGGGCCATTGCCAACGGAAACCAGCCCCCCTGCACGATCTTCAGGGAATTGGAAGCAAAGAATGCAAGATCCACCGCAACGAAAAAGCTGGTGGACGCCACGCACAATGCCAATGGGTAACCCCAACCATAGCGCAGCACATAAAAAGTGAGCAGCGTGGTAATCACCATCACCAGGCTGACCGAAATACCATAGGCTGCGGCCAGGGCCGACGAGGAGCCAAACAGGGTGACCGCCGCAATGACCCCCGCCAGCAAGATCCAATTCACCGCCGGTATGTAAATTTGACCGGTATCGTGGATGGAGGTGTGCAGGATCGACAGGCGCGGCAGAAACCCGAGCTGGATGGTCTGCTTGGTCGCTGAAAATGCCCCGGTAATCAATGCCTGTGACGCGATCACGGCTGCTGCGGTGGCTAGCACCACCATGGGAATCATCGCCCAGTCCGGCGTCATCAGATAGAAAGGATTTGCAGCCGCCGCGGGATTGGCCAGCACCAGTGCGCCTTGACCAAAATAGTTCAACATCAAGCAGGGCATGACCAGACTAAACCAGGCAATGCGAATGGGTTTTTTGCCAAAATGACCCATGTCGGCATACAAGGCTTCGGCGCCGGTCACGCACAGAAAGACCGCGCCGAGGGTAATAAACCCGATACGGTAATGTTCTATGGTGAAAGCAAGCGCGTGCCCAGGCCACATAGCTTCGAGAACCATCGGGTTTTGCACGATCTGCACCAGACCCGTACCAGCGATCGCGATAAACCAGATGACCATGATCGGACCAAAAATCTTGCCAATATCACCCGTACCACGCCGCTGCACGGCAAACAGCATCACCAGCACGACCAGTGAAATCGTCACGACATAGGGTTTGGCGGCTGGCGTCACTATCTCCAAGCCCTCCACGGCGCCAAGTACCGTGATCGCCGGCGTGATCACCCCATCACCGAAAAACAAGGCCACGCCAAACACCCCGATCATCAGCAGAACGCGGCGCAGTGGCGGCCGGTCTTTGACCGATTGCGACGCCAGGGCCAGCAAGGCCATCAGCCCCCCCTCGCCATGGTTGTCGGCCCGCATGATCAACGCCACGTACTTGAGTGAGACGATGATGGTCAGGGTCCAGAAGAAGAGCGACAAGACACCCAGTATGTTGTCGGTCGTGATGGCAACATGCCCGCTGACGAACACTTCCTTGAATGCGTACAGGACGCTGGTGCCGATGTCGCCATAGACGACACCGATGGCGCCCAGCGTGAGCGCGGTGAGGGACGATTTGGATGCTGACACAAGTTCACCCCGTCTTAAGGCTGCGGGGTTCCATTTCATTTGGGATCGCCATTTTGCGCTTGCCGGCCTGACTTGCAACAGCACGATAAGCTCTAAATTCGACTAACTTCGCAAATGTTGCAACGCAACAACTACCACCGCGTAACTAACTGGGTTTAGTGACCGCACTAAGGCAGTGCCAGTGGCCTGGTTGCGGGATAGACCGATTTTTATAGTTTTTTACAGCCGCTTGAGCAATCTCATCCCCGTTTTTACGCACCCATCGCCACACTTCAGTCATTCATTTGACTAAGAAGTTGCTCATGGATCTCGTATTTATCGCCGCTGCCGCCGCCCTGTGGGGCCTGATGGTCCTGCTGGTCTCTCTGGACGTTGGAATGCGGAAAACACTAAACGGCATATGAAGTAATACCCTGCGCCTATTGTCAAATCGGCCACCAGCCGGTCAACGCCTTGATCTGCAAAACCCAGCGAAGTCAGCATGTCCGATATCGTGCTGCCGAGTAACAGTGCTCCTGAAAAAAAGAGCGCTTTGCTTGTCAATGTGCGCAGGAAGTCTGGCTTCATTTCCAGCGCAGAACCACATCCACTGCATTGCGCGGTCAATTCCAGCAGGGCAAATTTGACCGCGCCTTGGCATCGGGGACATGAATGTTCCAGAAATTTCATGCAGATATCAGGAAAATGGGTGCTTCCATACGCAGCAAGCGTCAGGCTAGAGGTACCCAGGAATCGAACAGCCTCTTGACCCCCGAAGGAGAGTTGCATTGATGCAAGCGTTCGCGAAACTGGCGATCAGGGAAGATTTGGGTCACCTCAGCCAAAATATTCAGATGCTCCTGGTTGGCTTGGTTCGGTACCAGAAGCACAAGAACGTCTGATACACGCTTGCGGTCCGGTGCATCAAAGGCGATCGGCGATTTCAGCCGGATGTAAGCGAACTGCACATGATCCAGGTTTTTCACATGAGCATGCGGTACGGCGACACCGTCTCCGAGGCCCGTCGAGCCGACTCGCTCCCTGTTGGCCAGGCTCATGGCGACAAACCCTTTGGCCATGGCATGCTCCTGAACCATATGACGGTCAATTGCTTCAAAAAGTTGGCCCTTGTTTGAAACATCCAGATCGAGCAGGATGTCTTCAGGCGCAAGGAGGTCTGCAATATTTGTCAAGTGCGGCCCCACATGACGGGAAATTGATCTGTCAACGCAAGCGAGAGAGATTGCATCCATATGCGAACCCGATCTATTGTTTCGATAGGGTCATGATAGGAAAATCCTCGTCAATTTTTACCAAAGATTTGTGGCAATGGCGTAAAAAAAGAATAAAAACTGTTAATCTTTGAGGGACTGTGCAAGGTCTGAGCCTGGATTGAGCAGGTGCGTTTGACCGAACGATGTAGTCCAGACAACCGCCTAGGCAAATTGTGGAGCTCTGTCGCGTTGACGGTCGCGCCGCGAGCACGACAGGTGCCATCGATGAACTCAAAGACCAAGGGCGCGGCGCCCTGAAACGCCTGCAAGACAGCCCGGAGGAGCCCGGTAGCGACTTGGGCCTGGAGACTGGTCAGATTGAAAGCGTATCCAGAACGTTACTTCGCCAATGGGTGAAAAGCAGACAGGCGGGAAAGCCTCAAACCAGACCGCAGCGATTATGGTTGCAGGGACCATGGTTTGAAGACGGAATTTATACAGCGTGCAGTCAATTCTCTTCAATATCTTTATACGTCTTCTGGTGCAATGACTCAACCGCATAACACGCCGAAATGGCGGGTGCAGTTTGACGGAGCGACTCTTGCCAGCCTTTCACATTCGACATCTCGCACCAGGCGACTCGCTGGAGGAACTGACGCCAATGCGACATCCTTCCAATGTGGTTGTAGTGCCACCGATCTATCCCGCGTACTACGTCCAACCGTCTTTTCCGTCAATCGGGGGAGCGCTGGATTTGGGATATGGGGATCGCTACAGAGGCCGCCGTGATTGGCACCAATTATTCCTACGGCCACAGAATACCTGTGGAAGGGCTTGAAATGAAAACAGTCTTTGCTGTCCTTATTCTGTCAATAATGTCGGCCATCGTGGGAATTTTTGCCTCAACGGAACTCCACGAAATGGCAATTGCGACGGGCGGTTCAAATGATGCTCCTCGAGCGACCACAGCGGACGCGACACCAGCACAACCCAGTCAGAAGATTCAGCAGTGGGTTAATCATTAGGTCACGGCACCGTGCAACAGCCCGACCGTACCCCGAGGAAAAATACACTTCCATCGACAACACTTGGACAGGGTTGAAATGAAAACAATCGCGTGTGTCTTGAGCTTGTTGATAGTGTTGACCATTGTGGGTGTCTTTGCGGCGACGGACCTGCATCAGATGACAATTGCGGCAGGCGGCTCAAGTGCCGTCATTTCAGCGACCACAACGGGCGCGACACCACCACCACAAATTCAGAAACATGTACAAAATTCTGGCGCGGTTGCCGTGCAGCAGGCCAAACCGGAAGCAGACGATTAGAACGGGCTTGAAAATGCGGCGACGGCCAGCCCAGCGTTGAAATGGTCGTCAATTCACCCGCGGCAGTGGAGGCACTTAAACTGCTGGAAGTCTCAAGTCAAGAACTCTGAGTCCTCCATGTCACTTGGTCGTCTCGATCATCTACCTCTCCCTTAGTAGAACTGTATCTCGGTCAAGAAAAATGCGCTGTGGACTACTACGCATTCTTGGGCATTAAGTAGAAAGCAGCTCGAATGCCTGCGGGCAACACTGCGACGTGATGCGCCTGAGAACCCTGGATCGCAGCGCATATGGTTTGCGTGACCATGACTTGTATACGGAATTTTTACGGCGCGAAGTCGATTCACTGCAACTTCTTGACATGTCTTCTGGTGCAATGACTCCACCGCACAAAACGCCGAAATGGCGGGTGCAGTTTGACGGAGCAACTCATGCAAGTCTTTCACATTCGACATCTCGCACCAAGCGACTCGCTCGACGAACTGACGTCCATGCTCCATCGAGCCTTCTCCCATCTCGGTCGCGTGGGGCTTAACTGTACTTGCGTGGATCAGAGCGTTGAGACGACCTCGCAGCGAGTGCGGCTCGGTGAGTGCTATGTGGCGGTCTGCGATGGCTGCCTTGTCGGCACCGTGACGCTGCATGAGAGCGATCGCCACTGCGAATGCCCATGGTACCGGCAGTCAGATGTCGCCAGCGTGCACCAATTCGCGGTCGACCCGAGCTTCCAGGGCACGGGCTGCGGTAAGGCCTTGCTGCAATTCGCCACTCGTTGGGCGCGCGAGCGCCACTATTCTCAACTGGCACTGGACACTCCAGCACCTGCTTCGGATTTGATCCAGTTCTATCTCGCGCAGGGGTTTCGCATCGTCGAACAAGTGAAATTGCCCGGCAAGACGTATCGTAGCAGTGTGCTCAACAAGACGATTGACTCTGCTCCGAATTCCCGGATGCCACGGCACTATGCGCAGCCGGCTCGGCACCTCCCCTTGTTTGGTGCGATGGTGCTGCGGTAGCGTTCGTGCCGCAATGAGTAACCCTGGCAGGTTGCAAAAGGCCTAACGACTGACCAGCTTAATCCGACCGGTTCTTCATCAATTCCATTGTGATTTCTCTCTCAATCTTGGAGAATCCAGTTTTTCAAAATGTCTGACTTGAACATGAAAGACACAGCGCTGTATGAGCAGCTTCTTGGATTGAAAGATCATTGGAGCCAGCCATCGTTACCTCATGGTGGCTGATCACCGCAGTCGATTCCAGAATTTGAGACCTAACTTGCTATCATCCGCCGTTCATGAAAAGCATCTCCCCTCAATTGGTCGTAGACAACAACCGACCTAACTTCACTTGGGTAGACGGCCTTGTTTTGCTGACCCTCTTTGGGGTGCTCTGGAGTGTGATGCACTTTGGGCAAGGCATGCTGGTCGCGTTTAATCCGGCATCCGTTCCCGAACTGGACTTTTCGACCAGCCAGATTCCTTACTATGCCGGCCGCACGCTGCTGCGCATGTGGATTGCCTTCGGTTTTTCCTTATTCTTCGCCATTTCGCTGGGTTATCTTGCCGCAAAAAATAGCGCCGCGCGGGCGGTCATTCTTCCGGCCCTGGATGTTTTGCAGTCGGTACCTGTGCTTGGCTTCTTGTCGGCGACGGTAGCTGGATTCATGGCGCTTTTTCCCGGCAGTTTGCTGGGTGTGGAATGCGCTGCTATCTTTGCAATTTTCACCGGCCAAGTTTGGAATATGGCCTTTGGTTTTTACCATTCAATGGTGACGATTCCCACGGATATGCAAGAGGCGGCATCAACCTACGGCTTGAGCCGCTGGCAGCGCTTTCGCACCGTTGAGTTGCCCGCCTCGGCGCATAGCCTAATCTGGAATTCAATGATGTCGTTTGGCGGTGGCTGGTTTTTTGTGGCACAAAGCGAAGCCATCAGCGTGATGAACAAAGATATCAAGCTGCCAGGACTCGGTTCTTACATGGCCAGCGCGCTAGAAAAGGGCGACCACCACGCCGCCCTGTTGGCCGTCATTGCGATGTTGGTCCTGATTTTGATGAGTGACCAGCTTATCTGGCGACCGCTGCTGGTTTGGGCTGACAAGTTCAAGATAGAACTCACCGAGTCTGGCCTGCCTCCGACCTCGTGGGTATACAACCTGCTGCGCGGCACCTATGTATTCACCTGGCTTGGTTTGCACATCTGGCAGCCAGTGCAAGATGCGCTGGGTCAAACCTTTCGGCGAGTCAAGCCGTCAGCCAAGCGGTCGAGACCTGGGGCGGTGAACTGGCCGCTACGTATCGCCGGGCTGGCACTCACTGCGTGGTTGGGCTATGAGGCCATCATCGGTGTCTTTGCTGCGATTGCAGCGCTTCACGGGGCGCTCACCGTGGCCATGGTCGGACACATTGTCTGGCTTGGGTTTTTGACACTGCTGCGCGTGCTGGCCATGACGGTATTGGCGACGCTAGTCTGGACGCCGGTAGGCGTCTGGATTGGGTTTCATCCAAAAGTGGCTCGATTTGCCCAGCCGCTGGCACAAATCGGGGCCTCGTTTCCGGTCAACATGACCTTCCCGATTGTGGTGGGTTTGTTTGTTGCCACGCACACGTCGATGAACTGGGGCAGCATTTTGCTGATTGCTATGGGCACGCAGTGGTACATCTTGTTCAACGTAATTGCCGGTGCCATGGCGATTCCGAATGAGTTGAAGGAAGTCGCCAGCATCTACGGCTTACGCAAATGGAAGCTGTGGCGCACGTTGATTTTGCCCGCGATATTTCCGTTCTGGGTCACAGGTGCCTGTACTGCGGCAGGGGGCGCCTGGAACGCCAGTATTGTGGCGGAGTTCGCCACCTGGGGCGACACGACGCTCAAAGCCGATGGCCTGGGCGCCTTTATCGCCGAGGTGACCAAAAGCGGTGACACGCCGCTCATCATTGTCAGCATTGGTGTGATGTCGCTCTTTGTCGTTGTCATGAACAAGCTGGTTTGGCGGCGGCTGTATGGCTATGCAGAACGCCGTTTCCGGCTGGATTGATATTTGACTAACCCCCACCAAGCATGACCAACCTTATCGACACCGCCGTGGCCGCACCACCTATCGCGGAACTACGCGCCGTATTCAAGTCGTTCGACACGGCCGGCGGGCACGAATTGAAAGTGCTGGAACAGATTGACATCGCAGTGCATGAGGGCGAGTTGCTGGCCTTGCTCGGTCAATCGGGCTCCGGGAAATCAACCATCCTGCGTTGTCTGACCGGTCTGATTGAGCCCACCTCGGGGCGGGTGTTGCACAATGGCGAAACCTTGCATGGCATCAACGAAGATGCCTCGGTGGTGTTTCAAACCTTCGCGCTCTACCCGTGGCTGACCGTGGAGCAAAACGTGGCTGTCGGGTTGATGGCGCATCAACTCAGCCGCGCTGAGCGTAATGTGGCAGTAGACCGCGCCATTGAGTTAATCGGCTTGGGCAACTACCATGCAGCTTATCCACGTGAGCTTTCCGGTGGCATGCGCCAGCGCGTCGGCATTGCACGGGCACTGGTGTCGCAGCCCCGACTGCTGTGCCTGGACGAGGCCTTCAGTGCCCTGGATGTACTGACCGCCGAGAACTTACGCCAGGAACTTATCAGTCTGTGGCACACGCCTGGTACTGGCCTGAGCTCGATTTTTATGGTCACGCACAACATTGAAGAAGCGGTAGAAATGGCTACCCGCATCGTTGTGCTGTTTCCGCGTCCGGGGCGGCTCGGTCTGGTATTGGAGAATCCGCTGCCGTATCCCCGCGATACCAAAAGCCAGGAGTTTCAAAGGCTGGTAAGCCTTATCCATGAATGCATCACCACCACCACACTGCCGGATATTCCGGTAGAGGTACCGGTAGCAGGTCAACCGCTCTCGCGCGCTCGCAACCGCATGGAATCGATACCGCTCGTTCCCGTGGGCCAGATTCTGGGGCTACTTAGCATCTTGCACGACGCCCCTGAGCTGTCCAACATCTACGACATCTCGGATGAGATTGGCAAAGAGTTTGGCGAGACGATTGCGCTGGTGAAGGCGGCCGAGATTCTGGAGTTGGTTGATACGCCTAAGCAAGAGGTTCGTTTTACTGAACTGGGCCGACGTTTTGTGGCGGCAGACCGGGCGGCCAGACACGCCATCTTTGCCGAGCAGGTATTCAAACTGCGTTTGTTTCACATCATTATTGCCTTGCTTCGCGAGTATGAAGAGGTGGACTCGGCGCGCGTCATCAAAGATATCGGCAGTGCATTGCCTTACGACAATCCAGAAAAGACGTTCCAGACCATGATCGCCTGGGGACGCTATGCCGGTTTGATGGATTTCAATGCCAAGACCGGGATGGTGTTTGTGCCGAAAACTGAGGACAGCGTCGACGAAATATCTTGAAGGGTTAGGAGAACGGGAGTCGCTTGCCGTCTGCGGTCGAAAGGGATGATTTGATCTTGCTTATAACAGCGGCGATGACCATCCGCTATCTGTTTAAAGCCGACAACTACTGGGGTGTTGAACACTTTCTGATTGGACTACAACAGGACGGTTAACAACGGTCACCCGACCTACAGGAATCGGCCATTGAGGTAATTTTCAATTGTGAAACGTTTTGCAGGCGGACCACCGACGCTGCCTCGTGAATAGAGAGTGCCTTCACAGCGGAGCTTTGCACGAAATCTGCGCTCACGAGTGCGCCACATGCGAAACCCTGTCATCGTTGCCTTGGAGAATACCCCGCTTCGTTTTCAGGAATCAAGCCACTGGGTTGCGATAGCGCCAATGGCACAACGTCTCGTGGTTGGGGAAATTATGGAAAGCAAAACCCGTACGACAGTCGCACCGTAGGTAGCGCAGCGGTGCTTCTGCTGGCAGTATGTTTTCCACAATTGGGATATTGACTGCAAGCTTATGAAAATATTTTCGTATCCGACAAGAGAAGATGCTCGCGGGTCCTGCCGAACGCAGAGCGCAGAGCGTGCGCTGGCACTCCCAGCCATTGAGCAGCAGACTCACTCATATCAACAATGAGCAATGACGGGCCCTGAATTCCACGTTTATGGTTTTTTTACAGCCGGTTGACAAATCTCATCTCCGTTTTTACGCACCGGTATCCACAATTCGTGTCATTCATTTGACTCAGGAGTTGCTCATGGATATCGTATTTATCGCCGCTGCCGCCGGGCTATGGGGCCTGATGGTCCTGCTGGTCTGGGGTTTCAAGAAGCTCGAAAAACCAGCCGGAGGCCGCCCATGAACAGCCTCGACCTACTTTACGGGTTGGGCGGCGTTTGCGCCGTCCTGTTGTTCGCCTATCTGGTCTATGCGCTGATCCGCGCCGAGGAGTTCTGATGAGTACCACGTCATGGGGCTTGTTGGCCCTTTATCTCGGTCTACTGCTGGTGGCAGCCTGGCCGCTGGGCATCTGGCTGGCGCGCCTGAGTTCCGGCAAGCTGCCGGTCTGGATGCAGCGGGTGGAAGCGCCCCTGTACCGTCTGGCGGGCACCTCCGCCGACAAGTCCATGAACTGGTCGCAGTACGCGCTGGCTTTGCTGGCTTTCAATGCACTGGGCGTCTTCGCGGTCTATGCGCTGCAGCGTTTACAGATCTGGCTGCCGCTGAATCCGGCGGGCATGGCCAATGTGTCACCCGACTCGTCTTTCAACACCGCCATCAGCTTTGTCACCAACACCAACTGGCAGGGCTACGGCGGTGAGTCCACCATGGGCTACCTGACACAGATGCTGGCGCTCGCGGTGCAGAACTTCTTGTCTGCCGCGACCGGCATTGCTGTCGTGTTCGCGCTCATTCGCGGCTTTGTCGCACGCTCAACCGGTGTCATCGGCAACTTCTGGGTTGACGTTACGCGCATCACCACCTGGCTGCTGGTGCCACTGTCGCTGGTCATCGCCCTATTGCTGGTGGGCCAGGGCGTGATTCAGAACTTTGACGCCTACAAGGACGTGACGACGCTGGAAATCAACAGCTACCAGCAGCCTAAAAATGGCGCTGACGGTCAGGCACTGAAAGACGAGAAGGGCAATCCGGTCATGGAAGACCTGAAGACCGACAAGCAGACCCTCGCCATGGGCCCGGTCGCGTCGCAGGAAGCCATCAAGATGCTGGGCACCAACGGCGGTGGTTTCTTCAATGCCAATTCAGCCCACCCCTATGAAAACCCGACTGCGCTGAGCAATTTGCTGGAGATGCTGGCGATTTTCCTGATCCCGGCGGCCTTGTGCTTTGCCTTCGGTCGCGAGGTCGGCGACCGGCGTCAGGGCTGGGCCGTGCTGGCCGCGATGACCGTGATGTTTGTCATTGCAGTGGTGGTTATCACGCCCGCCGAGCAGGCCGGCAATCCACTGATCGCTGCCCTGGGCGTGGACCAGACGGCCAGCAGCTTGCAGTCCGGCGGCAACATGGAAGGCAAGGAAGTGCGCTATGGCATCAATGCCTCCAGCCTGTTTGCCGTGATCACCACCTCGGCCTCGTGTGGTGCGGTCAATGGCATGCACGACTCCTTCACACCGCTGGGCGGCATGGTGCCCCTGGTGATGATGCAGCTGGGCGAAGTGGTGTTTGGCGGCACCGGCACTGGGCTGTACGGCATGCTGGTGTTCGCCATCCTGGCGGTGTTCATTGCCGGCCTGATGATTGGCCGCACGCCGGAGTACCTGGGCAAGAAGATTGAGGCGCATGAAATGAAACTGACCTCGATCGCCATTCTGGTGACGCCGATTGTGGTGCTGCTCGGCACGGCGATTGCCGTGCTGGCCACCGACGGCAAAGCCGGCATTGCCAACCCTGGCGCCCATGGCTTTTCCGAAATTCTGTACGCATTTACTTCGGCGGCGAACAACAACGGCAGCGCCTTTGGCGGCCTGTCGGCTAACACACCGTTCTACAACTGGATGCTGGGCCTGGCCATGTGGTTCGGCCGCTTCGGCGTCATCGTGCCGGTGCTGGCCATTGCCGGCGCCCTGGCCGCCAAGAAACGCCTGCCCGTGACGGCAGGAACCATGCCGACGCACGGCCCGCTGTTTGTGACGCTGCTGATTGGCACCGTGCTGCTGGTGGGCTTACTCAACTACGTACCCGCTCTGGCGCTGGGCCCGGTGGTTGAGCATCTGATGCTGTGGCCTGGTCATTGAACCGCCGAAAAGTAAGGTAAATGATATGAAAACGAAAACTTCTTTAACGCTCTTCGATCCGGTGCTGCTCAAGCCAGCCATCAAGGCGTCCTTCACCAAGCTGGACCCACGGGTGCAATGGCGCAACCCGGTGATGTTTGTCGTCTATATCGGCAGCATTCTGACGACCTTGCTGGGCCTGCAGGCGCTGCAGGGGCATGGTGAGGCACCCGTCGGCTTCATCTTTTCCGTGGCCCTGTGGCTGTGGTTCACCGTGCTGTTTGCCAACTTCGCCGAAGCACTGGCCGAAGGCCGCAGCAAGGCGCAGGCCGCTTCGCTGCGCAGCCTGAAGAAAAGCACCTGGGCCAAGAAATTCAAGGCGTCAGCCAACAACGTGTTCCATGGCACGACCTGGTTGCCCCTGGAAGCGGAGAACCTGAGAAAAGGCGATGTCGTGCTGGTGGAAACCGGCGACATGATTCCGCTCGATGGCGAGGTTATCGAAGGCGTGGCTTCGGTCAACGAGAGCGCCATCACCGGCGAATCGGCACCCGTGGTGCGCGAGTCGGGCGGCGACTTTTCTTCCGTGACCGGTGGCACACAGGTGTTGTCCGACTGGCTGGTGGTACGCATCACGGTCAATCCGGGCGAGTCTTTCCTGGATCGAATGATCAGCATGGTCGAGGGCGCCAAACGCCAGAAGACACCGAATGAAATTGCGCTGACCATTTTGCTGGTGGCGCTGACCATCGTGTTCCTGATCGTCACGGTTACGCTGTTGCCGTACTCCGTTTTCAGCGTGGACGCCGCCAAGGCCGGCACCGCCGTGAGCATCACGGCACTGGTGGCCTTGCTGGTGTGCCTGATTCCCACCACCATCGGCGGCTTGCTGTCGGCGGTAGGTGTGGCGGGCATGAGCCGCATGATGCAGGCCAATGTGATTGCCACCTCGGGCCGTGCAGTGGAAGCCGCGGGCGATGTGGACGTGCTGCTGCTGGACAAGACCGGCACCATCACCCACGGCAACCGGCAGGCCAGCGCCTTCCTGAGCGCACCGGGGGTGACACAGCGCCAACTCGGCATCTGCGCCATGCAGGCTTCGCTGGCCGATGAGACCCCCGAGGGGCGCAGCATCGTCGCACTCGCGGAAAAACTTGGCTTTCTTCAACCTGTGGTGGGCTCCACCACAGAGGTTGCATTCACGGCCCAAACACGCATGAGCGGCATCGATCTGGCGCAAGCTGACGGCAGCGTCCGTAACTTGCGCAAGGGTGCGGTGGATGCAATCCGCAAATACGTTGAGGCCCTGGGTGGCAAGGTCCCGGCAGAAGTCGTTCGGGCTGCCGATGAGGTCGCACGCCGCGGCAGCACGCCGCTGGCAGTGGCCGATGGCAACACCGTGCTCGGCGTGGTGGAGCTCAAGGACATCGTCAAGGCCGGCATCAAGGAGCGCTTTGGCGAGCTGCGCCGCATGGGCATCAAGACCATCATGATCACCGGCGACAACAAGCTCACGGCGGCGGCCATTGCAGCGGAAGCGGGCGTCGATGATTTCCTGGCTGAGGCCACGCCGGAGGACAAGCTCAAGCTGATTCGCCAGTACCAGGCCGAAGGCCGGCTCGTGGCCATGACCGGTGACGGCACCAACGACGCACCGGCCCTCGCGCAGGCCGACGTGGCGGTGGCGATGAACAGCGGTACCCAGGCCGCCAAGGAAGCCGGCAACCTGATCGATCTGGACTCGAACCCGACCAAGCTGCTGGAGATTGTGGAGACCGGCAAGGCCTTGCTGATGACGCGCGGTTCGCTCACCACCTTCTCGATTGCCAACGACGTGGCCAAGTACTTCGCCATCATTCCGGCGATTTTCGTGACCACCTATCCACAGCTGGCAGCACTGAATGTGATGCGCCTGGGCAGCCCGTCATCGGCCATTTTGTCAGCGGTGATTTTCAACGCGCTGATCATCATGTTCCTGATCCCGCTGGCGCTCAAGGGTGTCAAGTACCGGGCCATTGGCGCGGCAGCCCTGCTGCGCCGCAATCTGCTGATTTACGGCGTGGGCGGCTTGATCGTGCCCTTCATCGGGATCAAGGCGATTGACCTGGTGCTGGTCGCATTGCACCTGGCCTGAGCCAGGCTCGCTTAGGCAACAAGATTTAAGGAATCATCATGAAAAACATTATTCGACCCGCATTGGTGCTGTTCGCCGTCCTCACGCTGGTGACCGGCATCGCCTACCCCCTGGTGGTGACCGGCGTGGCGCAGTCACTGTTTCCGGCGCAGGCTGGCGGCAGCCTGATCCTGCGTGACGGCAAGCCGGTTGGCTCCAGCCTGATTGGTCAGAACTTCAGCGATCCCAAGCATTTCTGGGGCCGGCCGTCAGCCACTAGTCCCATGGCCTACAACGCCACATCTTCCAGTGGCTCCAACCAGGGCCCGCTGAACCCGGCGTTGACTGACGCGGTCAAGGGCCGCATTGAAGCCTTGCGTGCCGCCGATCCTGGCAACACGGTACCAGTGCCGGTTGACCTGGTCACGGCTTCAGCCAGTGGGCTGGACCCGCACATCAGCCCCGCTGCGGCACGCTTCCAGGTGGCCCGGGTGGCCAAGGCGCGCGGCCTGGCGGCCGAGAGGGTGCAGGGCCTCGTTGACCTGCAGACTGAAAATCCGCTGCTCGGTTTTTTGGGTGAGTCACAAGTCAACGTGCTCAAGCTCAATCTGGCGCTGGATGCTCTTCGTTAAGCGATATGACCATGGCTTATGCCGCTTATTCAGAGTTCCTGGGCGCTTCATTGGCCCCGCAGACCCCGACCGGTCACCGGTCGGAGTTCGTGGTGATCGATATCACCGTGCCGTCCATCGAAGCAGTGCGGGTGCGCCGCGCGATCGCGCGCTGCCCCGATGCTGGCATCCTGCGCTGCATTCCGCAGCCGCATGACAGCTTGGTGCAACTGCAGGTTCACTTGCCCGCCGACAGGGTGGACGAGGTGATGCACCAGGTGATCGAGTGCGTGCCCTGCGGGCAAATCGGGCGCATCTCCCCCTGGTCCGAGCACCTGGCCAAGCATGGGTGGCCCCATGGCCTCTGAAGTGGTGCGCGCCCTGTTCGCACTGGCGGTGTTCGCGCTGCCGCTGGGCGTAGCCTGGTTCATTGTCTCGCGCGACAAAAAACAGAAATAGCGTCGGCACGGCCGCAGTGAATAGCCGTCCAACATAAAACCATCTCCAGGAAAATATATGAACATGAATATGATTAAACGAGTAGCCGCCCTGGCTGCAGCCGCGCTGTGCGCCGTCGCCTCTGCGCAAACCACGGCACCAGCCGCAGGCGACGTCGTCGCACCGGCGCCGACCCCCTCCGTCACCGGCAACTTCACCCTGGTCTCTGACTACCGCTTCCGCGGTATCTCGCAAAGCTGGGGCCTGCCGGCGGTGCAGGGCGGCATCGACTACACGCACGCCAGCGGCTTCTACCTTGGCAACTGGAACTCCAACGTTTCGTCCAACAGCTACAACAATGGGGCCAGCCTGGAGATGGACTTGTACGGCGGCTACCGCTTCGAGCCCGCCAAAGACTGGACAGTCGATGTCGGTGTATTGCGCTACCAGTACCCCGGCGCCCGCCTGAACAGCGCGCCAGCCACACCCACGGGCGAAAAATACGACAACACCGAGGTCTACGTCGGCGTCACGCAAGGCCCGTTCAACGCCAAGTTGTCCTATGCCATGACCGACTATTTCGGTTTGAACAGCACCACCGCTGGCTATGCCTACTGGAGCATCCTGCCAGCACGCGGCGACTCGAAAGGCACGAGCTACCTCGATCTGAACTACAACCCTGATCTGGGCAACAAGCTCACACTGGGCCTGCATGTGGGCTATACCTCGGTGCGCAACTACAGTGAGCTCTCCTATGCGGACTACAAGGTGTCTCTGAGCAAGGAAGTCAGCGGCTTCAACCTCGGGCTGGCCCTGATCGGCACCAACGCCGACACGACGTTCTACCAAGTTGGCAACTCGGCTGCCCAGGACCCGCAGCAGGTCGGCAAAACCACGGTGGTGCTGTCGGTCGGAAAAACGTTCTGAACTGGCGCCGTGGTGCTACCCTTCGCTTCACTCACAACTTGATACGACAGGTACTCACTTTTGGCTAGCCTCCACGAATCCCGCCCGGACCCCGATCAGCTGCTTGCGAAAATCCGCAGCGAAGGGGAGCGCGCGCGCTGCGGCAAGCTGCGCATTTACTTCGGTGCCGGCGCGGGCGTGGGCAAGACCTACGCCATGCTCAATGCCGCGCAGCGCGAGCGCCGGGCGGGACGGGAGGTGCTGGTCGGTGTGATCGAAACCCATGGCCGCAGCGAAACCGCCGAATTGCTGGCGGGCCTCCCGCAATTGCCACTGCGCGAGGTGCCGTATCGCGGCCGCACCCTGTTTGAATTCGACCTGGACGCTGCACTGGCCGCTCACCCGGCAGTGTTATTGGTCGATGAGTTGGCGCACAGCAATACCGAGGGCTCGCGCCACCCCAAGCGCTGGCAGGATGTGCAGGAGTTGCTGGATGCGGGCATTGACGTCTGGAGCGCCCTCAATGTCCAGCATCTGGAAAGCCTCAATGGCACAGTGGGCGCCATTACCGGCATCCGCGTGCAGGAGACCGTGCCCGATACGGTGCTGGACCGCGCGGATGAAATCATCCTGGTGGACATCACACCCGACGAGCTGCTGGAACGCCTCAAGGCCGGCAAGGTCTACCTGCCGCAACAGGCGGAACGCGCGGCCCAGAACTTTTTCCGCAAGGGCAACCTGATTGCCCTGCGCGAGATTGCCCTGCGCCGCACCGCCGAACATGTGGAAGACGACGTACGCAGCTACCGCATCGAGCAGTCACAATCCGGGACCGGCCAAGCCCTCGCCAGTGCGCCCGCCTGGAACACCTCCGGCGCCATCCTCGTGTGCGTCGGCCCCCATGTGGGTGCCGAGCATGCCGTGCGCAGCGCCGCCCGGCTGGCCGACCAACTCAACGTGCGCTGGCATGCGGTCTATGTGGAAACACCCGCACTGCAGCGCCTGCCGGCCTCGGTACGCGACCGCACGCTGGCCGTGCTCAAGCTGGCCGAAGAACTGGGCGGGACCACGGCGGTGCTGGCCGGCAACGATGTCGCGAGCGAACTGGTGCGGCAGGCCCAGACCCTGAACTGCGCCACGCTGGTCACCGGCCGACCGCGCCCGCGGCGCTGGCAGGCACTGTGGCGCGTCATGCGCCCCACCCTCACGCGCCAACTCGCCACGCTGGCCCCGGCGCTGGACATCATCGAAGTAGGCGTGGCCGACAGCACACGCCGGCTGTCCCAAGCCGTGCCCCGCAATGACCGGGAAGACGAAGAGGCGGCGCCATGGCGCGACGCCTGGCCCGGTTATGCCTGGGCCGGTGCCGCCTGCCTGCTGACCACGCTGCTGGCTTTGCCGCTGGTGACCCTGTTCGATCTGGCCAACATCGTGATGCTGTTCCTGCTGTATGTGGTGCTGGTTGCCACGAAGCTGGGGCGCGGCCCGGCCATGCTGGCCGCCGTGCTGGGCGTGGCCTCATTCGACTTTTTCTTTGTGCAGCCGCGCTTTTCGTTTGCCGTCAGCGACGTGCAATACCTGGTGACGTTTGCGGTGATGCTGCTGGTCGGCCTGCTGATCGGTCAGCTCACCGCGCGTCTGCGCTTTTCGGCCCGCATTTCAACCAGTCGCGAGCGGCGCGCCCAGGCCCTGTTCGAGTTGACGCGCGACTTGTCGGCCGCCTTGCAGGCCGTCCAGGTGGTGGAGCTCGGCGAGGCAGCGGTGCAGCGCACTTTTGGCGGCCAGGCCCGGGTGCTGCTGACCGACACCAATGACCAGCTGGCGCTGGGTAGCGACCTGCCCGACTCCATGGATGCCAGCATTGCCGACTGGGCTTTTCACCACGGCCAGCGCGCCGGCCTGGCCACCGCCACCCTGCCCGCGCACGCCTGGCATTACGTTCCGCTGCAGGCGCCGATGCGGATTCGCGGCGTGCTGGCGCTGCAGCCGGCTCACCCACGTTGGCTCCTGATTCCCGAGCAGGTGCAGCAGCTGGAGACGCTGGCACGCCAGATTGCCATTGCGATTGAGCGGGTGCACTATGTGGAAGTGGCGCAAGCGGCGGTAGTGCAAATGGAATCCGAGAGCCTGCGCAACGCCTTGCTGGCGGCCATCTCGCATGACGTGCGAACGCCGCTGACGGCGTTGGTAGGGCTGGCTGAATCTCTTGAGCGCTCCAGACCGCCACTGGCGGACGACCAGGCCACCTCGGCGCGCGCCATCGTCCAGGAGGCGCGGCAGCTCAACGCGCTGGTCACCAACCTGCTGGATATGGCGCGCCTGCAAAGCGGCCAGGTCAACCTGCGCAGCGACTGGCATTCGGTCGAGGAGCTGGTGGGCAGCGCCATCCGCGCGGCACGCCACGCCTTGGGAAATGTGGTGGTGCAAACCGACGTGCCCGCCGACTTGCCCCTGGTGGAGTTCGACGCGGCGCTGATGGAGCGGGTGCTGGTAAATCTGCTGGAGAACGCTGCCAAATATGGCGTTTCTGCCGAGCCTGACGCCCGACCCGTCTTGGTCAGTGCCCGGGTCACGCCCTCGACGCTGGTGTTGACCGTGCGCGACCACGGGCCGGGCCTGCCGCCCTCAAGCAAAGGCCAGGAGCAGACCCTGTTTGAAAAGTTCACGCGCGGCAAAACCGAATCGGCCACGCCGGGCGTCGGCCTCGGGCTGGCGATCTGCAAGGCGGTGGTGGAAGCCCACCGCGGACACATCACGGCGGCCCAGGCTTTGGGCGGTGGTGCAGAATTCATCTTGACGCTGCCACGCATGCCGCCGCCGGAACTCCCCGTCGCCCACGATGCCTGAACCCGAAACCAATTTTTTCACCCCAACCATGCCTGCCCCCATTGCCGTCATCATCGAGGACGAACCCCAGATTCGCCGCTTTGTGCGCGCGGCGCTCGAAGCCGAAGGCTGGCAGGTGCACGAAGCCGACACGATCAAAAAGGGCTTGACGGAAGCCGGCACCCGCAAGCCCGATCTGCTGGTGCTGGACCTGGGCCTGCCCGATGGCGACGGGCTGGAGCTGATCCGCGACGTGCGCGGCTGGTCCGGCGTGCCGATCATGGTGCTGTCGGCGCGTGCCAACGAAGCCGACAAGATTGCGGCCCTCGATGCCGGTGCCGACGACTACCTCACCAAGCCCTTTGGTGTGGGCGAACTGCTGGCTAGGGTGCGCGCCAACCTGCGTCGGCCACGCGCCGCGCCGGGCGAGGGCGCAACAGACGCAGTCGGGGAGGTCGATCCGCTCTTTCGCTTTGGCGAGGTCGAGGTCGACCGACAGGCGCGCATCGTGCGACGCAGCGGCACCGAGGTGCACCTGACCCCCATCGAATACCGTTTACTGACGGTGCTGATCGCCAACGTGGGCCGGGTGCTGACGCACCGCCAGCTGTTGCGCGAGGTCTGGGGACCCGCACATGCGGAGCAAAGCCACTACCTGCGAATTTACATGGGCCACCTGCGACAAAAGCTGGAAGTCGATCCAGCCCAGCCCCGGCATTTTCTGACCGAAACCGCTGTGGGTTACCGTCTGTTGCGGGAACCTTGAAAACCTTGCGGTCTGGCCGCGATCACTAATCCGCCTAGTCGTACACCTCGGCCTCCGGGTCCGTTGCTTCCAGCTCGTAGCTGGCGGCCAGCATGGCCAGGCGCGCCACCACGCCGTACATGTAGAAGCGATTGGGGGCACTGGCGCCGGGCCTGATGCCGGGCTGCGGGAGGTGGGTACTTTGATCAAAGGCCAAGGGCACGAAGCTTGATCCCGGCGCATTGAGGTTTTCATCGACGCCGCGGCCCGCATGAATCCGATAAAAGCCACCGACCACGTAACGGTCCATCATGTAGACCACCGGCTCGGCCACCGCGTCATTCATCCGCTCCTTGGTCAGCACACCTTCCTGCACAAGAATATCGTGGGCTGGCGAACCTTCCCGCGTGCCGCTCTTCTGGCTTTGTGCTGTTTGGCTGAGCGCTTCCAGATCTTTGACATCACGCACGGTCACGATGCCCATACCATGGCTGCCGTTGTCGGCCTTGACCACCACGAACGGCTTCTCCTTGATGCCGTATTCCTTGTACTTGCGGCGAATTTTGGTCAGCACCGCATCAACCTGGGTGCTCAGAACATCCATGTCAGCGTGGTCGGCCAGATTGACTTGTGCGCATTTGTCGAACATCGGGGTGATCAGCCAGGGATCCACCCCCAGCAACTTGCCGAGGCGTTTGGCCACTTCTTCGTAACATTTGAAATGCTTGCTCTTGCGCCGCGTCGTCCATCCGGCGTGCAAAGGCGGCAGCAGGTATTGCTCGTGAATATCCTCCAGAATGCCGGGGACGCCGGCACTCAGGTCGTTGTTCAGAAGGATGGTGCAGGGGTCAAAATCCTTGACTCCCAGGCGGCGCTTGCTGCGGATGACGGGCTCCAGCGTCACGCTTTCGCCGTTGGGCAACTCAATCGTGGTGGTTTTCTTGATCGCCGGGTCAATCGAGCCAATGCGCACGTTCAGGCCGGCCATGTGGAAAATGCGCCGCAATTGCGCCACGCTCGACAGGTAAAACGTGTTGCTGGCGTGATTCTCGGGAATCAGCAACAGGTTGCGTGCCTCCGGGCAGATTTTCTCGATCGCGGCCATGGCGGCCTGCACCGCCAATGGCAGCATCGCGGGGGTCAGGTTATTCCAGCCGGTGGGGAATAAATTGGTATCGACCGGCGCCAATTTGAAACCGGCATTGCGCAGGTCCACCGAGCTGTAAAACGGCGGCGTGTGCTCCATCCATTCCAGCCGAAACCAGCGCTCGATGGCGGGCATGGAGTCCAGCACGCGCTGCTCAAGTTCGTTGATGGGGCCGGTGAGCGCGGTGACGAGATGTGGAACCATGCGGGCCTCTTTGGAGAAATGATGAGACAGATTTTAGGAGGTGGGGTTGATAGTGACCCATTCAAGGCCTGCCCCCGGCCAGCCAGCAATCACACGCGTGCGCCGGCTTACCTGCCACCTTCAACCAGCCAATGAACCAGCGCCTTGGCCGACTCAGGGCTCAATCGCTCATGGGCATCGACGTGCTGGAACATTTTTCCGGTGAGGTACTTGTCCACAAATTTCTGCTCCGCCGCCAGATCCCCCTGGTACTTTGAAAGACGGGAAGACAAGCGATCGAAACCCGGCGCTTCGCCGCGCAAAGTGGCCCCGTGGCAGTTGTAGCACCCTTTGTCGCTGGCGAGCTGGGAACTGGCCTGGGCCGCCAACGGCCAGGCCAGCGCGAGCAGCAGCGTGGTGGCGAATGTGATTCGGGTTTGCTTGAAATGACGCATAGAGTGACCTTTAAGTTGGCTGCAGCCGCAATATATAAGCCAAAGAGGCAGCCGAAGCAACTTAAATACGCACCTCGCCGTCACCCATCACCACGTACTTGAGCGAAGTCAAACCCTCAATGCCCACCGGGCCGCGCGCATGGAATTTGTCGGTGCTGATGCCGATTTCGGCCCCCAGACCAAATTCAAAACCATCGGCAAAGCGGGTGCTGGTGTTGACCATGACGCTGGCTGAATCCACCTCGCGCAGAAACTGCTGCGCGTGCATGTGGTCGCGCGTGATGATCGCATCCGTATGGTGCGATGAATACTGGTTGATGTGAGCGATTGCCTGGTTCACGCCGTCCACCACCTTGATGCTGATGATGGGGGCCAGGTATTCCTCGTACCAGTCCTGCTCGGTGGCTGGTTTGCTGTTGACGCCCGGTACCTTGGCCAGCAACGCCAGTGCCTCGGGGTCGCAGCGCATCTCAACGCCTTTTTCGGCGTATATCTTGCCGATGAGCGGCAGAAATTCAGCCGCCACGCCGCGCGCCACCAGCAGGCCTTCGGTCGCGTTGCACGGGCTGTATTTGCTGGTCTTGGCGTTGTCCGCCACCTTGACCGCCATGTCGATGTCACACGGATCATCAACATACACATGACAGTTGCCGTCCAGGTGCTTGATGACCGGCACTTTGGCATCGCGGCTGATGCGCTCGATCAGCCCCTTGCCACCGCGCGGAATGATGACGTCCACATACTGCGGCATGGTGATGAGCTGGCCCACCACCTCGCGGTCGGTGGTTTGCACCAGCTGCACGGCATCCATTGGCAAACCACTGGCTTCCAGCGCTTGCTGCACCAGTTTCGCCAGTGCCTTGTTGGACTCAATCGCTTCCGAGCCGCCGCGCAAAATACAGGCGTTGCCGCTCTTGATCGACAGACTGGCCGCCTCAATCGTCACATTAGGCCGACTCTCGAAGATCATGCCGAAGACACCAATCGGCACCCGCATCTGCCCGACCCGGATACCGCTGGGCTGCTGCTTCATGCCGATGATTTCACCAATCACATCCGGCATGGCTGCCAGCTGCTCACAGCCCTGGGCGCAGGTCTCAATCACCTTGGGCGTGAGTTTGAGTCGGTCCACCAGCGGTGCGGCCAAGCCCGCCGCCAGGGCGCGTTCAATGTCTTTGGCGTTGTCGATTTGCAGTGCCGCCACGTTGGCGCGCAGCAACTCGGCCAGCTTGCGAAGTGCTCTGTTTTTTGTAGCTGGTTGCGCTTTAGCCATAAGGGCTGACGCCTGTTTTGCCTTAAAACCAAGAGCCTGGGTGTAGTCGACGATGTTGAGCGCGTTCATAATTTATTCTCTCACGGGGTGAAGCCGGCTACCGCGCGCGCGGCGCGGGCGCCGGCACGGCGCATTGACTGCACAGTTGCATGGCCAGTCGGTGCAGCGCCTGCCAGTTGTCCGTCGGCCAGCCAGCTTGTTTCAGACCCTTGACAATGCCGTCCACCTGGTGGGCCGCCTGCAGCAGGTTGGCCAATGTCGCTTCACTTAAACGCGGCAGCACGCGTTCAAACAAGCGTTCTTTTGCGCCCCACACCCGCTGTTCGCGCAGGGCCATCGGCATCGGGCGGCCCTGCGCCATGGCATCCTTGACGCGCTTGAGCGCGCGAATGTCCTCGGCCAACGTGTAGTGCACCAGCACTTCGGCCTCACCCTCCGCCTGCAAGCCGTCCAGCATGCGCTGCACCCGCAGGGGCTGGCCCGCCAGCACGGCGTCCGACAGTTTGAACACGTCGTAGCGCGCCACGTTCAACACGGCACTCTCAATCTGGTCAAACGTCAGTTCGCCGGGCGCAAACAACAGCGCGAGCTTCTGGATTTCCTGATGCGCGGCCAGCAAATTGCCTTCCACCCGATCGGCAAAAAACTGCAGCGTGCGCTGCCCATCTTCACCGGCGGCCACCCGCTGGCCCTGCTGAGCGAGCCGCTGCGCAATCCACTGCGGCAAGGCGCTGCGCTCGACCGGTTCGACCTGCAGCGTGACGCCAAAACTCTCCAGCGCGCCAAACCAGGCACCGCTCTTGGTCAGCTTGTCCAGGCGCGGCAGCAGGATGAGAGTGAGTGTCGAATCATTGCCCCGCGATTGCTCGGCCAGCTGTTGAATCGCGGTACTGCCTTCCTTACCGGGTTTGCCGGAAGGAATGCGCAGTTCGACGATCTGCTTGTCGGCAAACAGGCTCAGCGAGCCGCCCGCCGCCAGTACCTCGCTCCAGTCGAAATGCGCACCGGCCACGGTGTGCGAGCTGCGCTCGGTAAAGCCTTGGGTACGGGCCGCAGCGCGAATGGCATCGGCCGCTTCCTGGATCAGCAGGGGCTCGTCGCCGTGCAGGGTGTAGAGGCTTTTCAGACCTTTCTGCAAATGCGCCGTGAGTTGATTAGGGGCTAGTTGCATACTTATACAGTTGAGGACAGAGCTGGTTCGCTGCGCGTAACTGCGGTCTGTCCCGCAAGCTCATAACTTGACCGTCGCCAAGCGGCGCAGGAGCTGCTGCACGATGTCGGTTTGCATGTCGCGGTACAGCGTTACCTCCTCAGTCTCCTTGGCCAGCACCGCTGATTCATTGAAGGTGATGTCGCGCTGTTGCAAAATTTCGGCGTCCGGCACCAGCTCTTTGCCCTGGGGTGTGCGAATCCTGAATTTCACCCGGATGCGCAGCTGAAACTCACGGACCAGACCCGCACTATTGACCCCGACCACCGTTTTTTCACGCTGCTCCTGCAGTATGTCGAGCACCACCTGCGCCTTCGTCAGCGGCTCATCGGGCGCCAGCACACGGACAGAGTCGCCAAAAGAACGGCGCAGCTCAATGGCCACCGCCCCACCCGGATTCGGCATGACGGCAATGGTCTGAAAGGCATAGTTCAGACTGCCGCGCAGTTTGAACCCGCAGCCTCCCAAAACCAGGCTGGCCAGACCGAGTTGGCTAATCCGCTTGATTGCTGAACGACGTTTCATATTGATTGGTTTAAACCACCAGATTGACCAGACGCCCCGGCACCACGATGACTTTCCTGGGTTCAGCACCGTCGGCCAGTTTTTGGAAAATTTCACTGTCAATCGCCGCGCGTTCTATCGCTTCTTTGGAAGCCCCTGCGGGCACGACGATGGATCCTCTGAGTTTTCCATTGATCTGCAGCATGAGCTCAATTTCGTCTTGCTGCAGCGCAGATTCGTCCGCCTTGGGCCAGGGCGCGTCCAGCAAATCACCGTACTGCGCGGCATAACCCAGCTCCGCCCACAACGTGTGCGTGAGGTGGGGCGTGGCGGGATAAATGGAGCGCAGCAGCATGCCGAAACCTTCCCGCACCGCCGCCTGGCTGCCCCTGGAGCCATCGTTCTTGAAGTCTTCCAGGGCATTGAGCAGCTTCATGGCACCCGACACCACCGTGTTGTATTGCATGCGCTGGTAGTCGTAATCGATCTGCTTGAAGACGGTGTGGATTTCCAGCCGCAGGGCTTTCGCTTCCTTGCTGAAATTTATGACTTTTAGGCCTGTAGCCCCCGTAGAACCTGCGTAAGCAGCTACTGTATCAATAGCAGATTGTTTGACGCCAAAGTTCCAGACACGGCGCAGGAAGCGGTATGAACCTTCCACCCCGGCGTCGTTCCACTCCAGTGTGGCTTCGGGCGGCGCGGTGAACATGGTGTACAGGCGCGCGGTGTCGGCGCCGTACTTCTCGATCAGGTCCTGTGGATCAACGCCATTGTTCTTGCTCTTGCTCATGGTGCCCACACCCTCGTAGGTAATGAGCGTGCCGGCCGGCAGGTCGCCCTTGGCCTCTTTGAGCCTGGCACCCGTCACCTTGCCCGATGCGTCCTGAATGTCTTCCACCTCATGCGGCCAGAAGTACTCGATGCCGCCTTTATCGGCCTTGCGCGAGTAAATATGATTCAACACCATACCTTGCGTCAGCAACTTGGTGAAGGGTTCGTCCACTTTCACCAGTCCGAGGTCGCGCATCACCTTGGTCCAGAAACGCGCATACAACAGGTGCAGGATGGCGTGCTCGATGCCACCGATGTACTGGTCCATCGGCATCCAGTAGTCGGCACCACCGGCCACCATCTGCTGGTCGTTCTTCGGGTCGCAGTAGCGCATGTAGTACCAGCTGGAGTCCACGAAGGTGTCCATGGTGTCGGTCTCGCGCCGCGCGCTCACGCCACAGATCGGGCAGACGACACCGGCATGAAAGCCTTCGTGCTTGTTCAGCGGGTTGCCGGAGCCATCGGGCACGCAGTCCAGCGGCAGCACCACCGGCAAATCCTTCTCGGGTACCGGTACGGCGCCGTGTTGCGGGCAGTGAATGATGGGGATCGGCGTGCCCCAATAGCGCTGGCGGCTGACGCCCCAGTCGCGCAGGCGCCAGGTGGTTTTTTTCGCGCCCAGGCCCTTGAGTTGCAGGGCATGGCTCACGGCGTCGACCGCCTCCTTGTGGGCCAAGCCGCTGAAACTGTCGGAATTGATGGTGACGCCGCGCTGCTTGTCGCCATACCAGTCCTGCCACTGGTCATAGTCGTATTCCAGACCATCCACCAGCACCACCTCAACGATGTCAATGCCGTACTTCTTGGCAAAAGCGAAATCGCGTTCGTCGTGGGCCGGGACGCCCATGACGGCGCCGTCGCCATAACTCATCAGCACGTAATTGCCGACCCAGACTTCAATCTGGTGCCCGGTCAGGGGATGGGTCACGTACAGGCCGGTCGGCATGCCCTCTTTTTCCCGCACCGCCAGCTCCGCCTCGGTGGTGCCGCCTTTTTTGCACTCTTCAATGAAAGCGGCCAGCGTCGAACTGGTCTGGGCGGCGTGCGTGGCCAGGGGATGCTCGGGCGCGACCGCACAAAAGGTCACGCCCATGATGGTGTCAGCACGGGTGGTGAAGACGTACATCTTGCCACCGTCAATCGGTTTGCCGGAGGCATGCCGGATGTCATGCAGGAAGGCAAAGCGCACGCCCTCAGACTTGCCAATCCAGTTTTCCTGCATCAGCTTGACGCGCTCGGGCCAGCCCGGCAGACCGGTCTTGACATGATCCAGCAGCTCTTCAGCGTAGTCGGTGATCTTGAGGTAATAGCCTGGAATCTCGCGCTTTTCCACCACGGCGCCGGTGCGCCAGCCCTTGCCGTCGATCACCTGCTCGTTGGCCAGCACGGTCTGGTCCACCGGGTCCCAGTTGACGACCTGGGTCTTGCGGTAGGCGATGCCTTTTCCCAGCATCTTCAAAAACAGCCACTGGTTCCATTTGTAGTAGCTCGGATCGCAGGTGGTGACCTCGCGGCTCCAGTCCACCGCCAGGCCCATCGCCTGCATCTGCTTCTTCATGTAGGCAATGTTCTCGTAGGTCCACTGCGCCGGCGGCACGCCGTTCTTGAGTGCTGCGTTCTCCGCCGGCAGGCCGAAGGCGTCCCAGCCCATCGGCATCAGCACGTTGTAGCCATTCATGCGCAGGTAGCGCGTCAGCATGTCGTTGATGGTGTAGTTGCGCACGTGGCCCATGTGCAGCTTGCCGCTGGGGTAAGGCAGCATGGAGCAGGCGTAGAACTTCTTTTTGGAAGCGTCTTCCGTCACGCGGTAGGCATCAAGCGCCGTCCAATGGCTGTGCGCGGCTTGTTCGACGTCGAGATGGTTGTATTTGTCTTGCATTTTTATTCACTCAGGCGATCAATCGATCGCAATCACCCAATTTTATGACTTGCGGGACAGACCGCAGCGGCCGCCCCCAAAACCTTGCGGGACAGACCGCCGTTACATAAAGTGAACAAGCTCTGTCCCCAACTGATCGTCAGATGTTGGATGTTTGCCAGCGCTGTCCCCAACACGTCAAGGCTGGCGCTTGCTTGTCGCGTCGGCCACAAAACCGATCCGGTTCAAGCCCGCTTTTTGCGCTGTTCCCATGACTTCCACGATCCGGCCATAGGGCACGGCCGCATCGGCACGCAGCTGGACCTCGGTGTCGGGATTCAGCCTGGCGGTTTGCAGCAGCTGGTTTGCCAGTTCGTCCAGACTCAGTGCTTTGTCGCCCAAAAAGGTCTGTCCGGATTTATCCACCACCACCGTCACGAACTTTGGGGCATCACCAGGTTTGGCGGCTTCGGTTTTGGGCAGATCGAGCTTGATCGAGCTCGCCAGCAGCGGCGCCGTGAGGATGAAGATCACCACCAGCACCAGCATCACATCGACCAGCGGCGTCATGTTGATCTCGCTCATCGGCTGCGGGCCCTGGGAGCGTTCGAGACGGCCGAATGACATGCGTTGCCCCGGTCGAACCTACACTGGACGCTCGGACTGGCTGGTGGCCAGTTCCCGCAGGTCACGGGCAAACCCTTCCAGCTCGGCCTCAATCCGTCCGATGGCGCGGCCCAGCACGTTGTAGGCCAGCACGGCCGGAATGGCCACGGCCAGACCGGCGGCCGTCATGATGAGGGCCTCACCCACCGGGCCGGAGATTTTGTCGATCGTCACCTGACCGGCGTTGGAGATGCCGATAAGGGCATGGTAAATACCCCACACCGTGCCCAGCAGACCAACAAAAGGCGCCGTCGAACCCACCGTGGCCAGCAACACCTGGCCATATTGAAGTTGAGTCAGGGCCGCGTGCAGAGCATCGCGCAGCACCCGGGTCAGCTGCTGGGACCTGTCACCGGCCGCTGCCAAGGTGCCATTTGCTTCAAGTTTTGTAGCAACAACCATAGGAGCGACGAGGGCTTCACGATCAAAAACCTTAAGCTTGTGGAGCGCCTCATCGACCGAAGCCGAACCCCAGAAGGCCGCCACGCTACGCGTCACATCCGCACTGGCACGGCGCAGCAACCACGATTTCCACAGGATGACAACCCAGCTGCCCACCGACATGGCCAGCAGCAGCAGTGCCACCCCCTTGGTCAGCACATCGCCCTGCAAAAACAACTGGACCACGTTCATTTCAGTTTAAGCACGTCAAACATGTCGAACAGACCGGTTTTTTGACCGGCCAGAAAACGCACCGCACGCAGGCTGCCTTGCGCGTAGGTGGCACGGCTGGATGATTTGTGGGAAATCTCAATGCGCTCACCGATACCGGCAAACAGCACCGTGTGGTCACCCACAATGTCGCCGCCCCGAATGGTGGCAAAACCAATGGAGGACGGATCGCGTTCACCGGTGACGCCTTCGCGGGCATACACCGCGCACTCTTTCAGGTCACGCCCCAAGGCGTCGGCAATCACCTCGCCCATTTTCAACGCGGTGCCCGAAGGCGCATCCACCTTGTGCCGGTGATGGGCCTCGATGATTTCAATGTCATAGCCGGTGGCCAAGGCCTTGGCCGCCATTTCAAGCAGCTTGAGGGTGACGTTGACCCCGACGCTCATGTTGGGCGCCATCACAATGGCGATATCCTGGGCCGCGGCCGTGATCTCGGCCTTCTGCGCATCGCTGAAGCCCGTGGTGCCGATCACCATATTGACGCCCAATTCACGGCACACCCGCAAATGGGCCAACGTGCCTTCAGGCCGGGTGAAATCAATCAGGGCATGGGCGTTTTTCAGTCCGGCGGCCAAATCAGCGGTGATCATCACGCCGCTCGTCTGCCCAAGAAACGCCATCGCATCGGTGCCCAGGGCGGGGCTGGTCGCGACGTCCAGCGCCCCGGCCAGTTCACAATCCTGCGCCGCCCGGATCGCCTCGATCAGCATCTGCCCCATGCGGCCGGAGGCGCCCGCTACGGTGATCCGTTGGGTTATGAATTCAGTCATAGTGAAAGCGGCACCGATTAGCGGCCGGCGGGCTCCAGTGGCGGGTAACTCGCGGGCAAGGGCGGCAAGGGCTTGGGCTCAGCTACTTTTGCCGGGGCCGGCAACTGCTTCAGACTCTCTTCAGACATTTCAAGCACCGGCACCTTGATTGATTGACGCCCTGAATCCATCGAAGCGACAAACTCGGCTTCAGTGGGTAAGGCATCGGCTTCGATGCGTTCCAGCGCGTCGCCCTTGAAAAACACGGTGACCCGGCGCGCCTGCGGCTCCAGACCCTGACGCTTGAAGGTAAAAACATAGTCCCAGCGGTCGGCATGGAAAATACTGGTCAGCAAAGGCGTGCCCAGAATATCGCGAACCTGCACCCGGCTCATGCCCGGCTTGACCGCAGCGGCTTGCTCTTTGGATACAAAATTACCCTGGACAATATCTATTTTGTAAGGTGTAACCACCCCGACAATACTGCTGCTGGCACCATTCAGGCTGCTACAGGCCACCAAGCTTAGGCTCGTGGCAAAGAGCAGGATCAAACAGGCACTACGACGTTGAAAATCAGACATGGGGTGAGGTGTGGCGATATGATCAGACCATTGTACCGGCTGTACCTGCGAGGGTAGCCTGCCTGCCAGCAAGACCGAGATCTCCATGACCAATATCGCCGAACTCAAAAGCACCGGACTCAAGGCCACTTTGCCCCGGCTGAAAATTCTGGAGATATTCCAGAAGGGCACGCAGCGGCACATGACGGCCGAGGATGTGTTCCGCGTTCTGCTGAAGGAACGCTCCGATGTCGGCCTGGCCACGGTTTACCGTGTTTTGGCCCAGTTCGAGCAAGCTGACATTCTGATCCGGAGCCATTTTGAAAGTGGCAAGGCCGTTTATGAGCTCAATGAAGGACAGCACCACGACCATCTGGTGTGCATCGATTGCGGCAAGGTGGAGGAGTTCTACGACGCGGAAATTGAGAAGCGTCAGCACGCCGTCGCCAAGACCAAGGGCTTTGCCATCGCCGACCATGCATTGAGCCTCTACGCCCACTGCATCAGGGACAAATGCCCCAACCGCCCCTCCGTGTCCACAAGCGGCCAGGGTTAAGCCGGGCTCATTCGGTCGGATCCATCGCTTTGCGGTGGCGCTCGACAAACTCCTGGTAAGTATCGATACCACGCAGCTGAAGGATGGTGTTTCGGACAGCGGCCTCCACCAGTACGGCAATGTTGCGGCCCGCCACCACCTGAATCACCACTTTTCGCACCGGTACGCCCAGCACGTCCTGAGTCAGCGGCTCGTAGGGAATGCGCTCATACTCGCGCTCCATCGTTTCGCGGCGCACCAGATGCACAATCAGTTTGAGCCGCATCCTGCGCCGCACCGCTGTTTCACCAAAGATGCACCGGATATCAAGCAGGCCGATACCCCGGACTTCCAGCAGGTTCATCAGCAACTCGGGGCAGCGGCCCTCAATGGTGTCCTGATTGATGCGAAACAGGTCGACGGCATCGTCGGCCACCAAGCCGTTGCCACGCGAGATCAGCTCCAGCCCCAACTCGCTTTTGCCCAACCCGGACTCGCCCGTGATCAGCACGCCCAGACCAAGAATATCCATGAACACGCCATGCATCAAGGCGCGGTCGGCAAAATGCTTGGACAGGTAGGCCCGCAGCACATCAATCACAAATGCCGATGAACCCTGCGTGGCAAACATGGGAATCTGAGCCCGTTCGCACATCGACAGCAGGGCATCCGGCGCGACCTGGCCATCGGCCAGAATCAGCACGGGCGGCTCCAGCGTGACAATGCGGGAAATCCGGCGGGCGCAGTCCTCCGGCGTGGCGTTGGTGAGGTAGGCGATCTCGCGCTGACCCAAAATCTGGACGCGATAAGGATGAATGTAATTAAGGTAGCCGACCAGATCAGCCCCGGAGCGCGCGGCACGCACCGCCACCTCATCAAAGCGGCGTTCGGAGGCGCCCAGGCCAGCCAGCCACTCCCACTTCAGGGTGCCACGAAACTCCTCGAATAACACATCGGCGCTGACGACGTTAGGCTTCACATCAAATCCAGTGGCAGCAGGTAGGTGTACTGGCCGTGATCAAGCCAGTTGCGTCGATTGCCAGTTGGCGATAAGGCCATGCAAATCAGCCGCATCGGCACTGGTGGCAAGTTTTTCACGCAAATTCGTGTCACTGAGCATTTCAGCAATCTCCGACAGGATTTCCAGATGCTTTTGCGTCGCCGCCTCGGGCACCAGCAGAAAAATCAGCAAACTGACCGCCTGCTCGTCAGGTGCATCAAAGCCGATGGGGCGGGCCAATTGAAGTACCGCGGCCATGGGCGCCTTCAGGCCCTTGATGCGGCCATGCGGAATGGCAACGCCATGACCCAGGCCGGTCGATCCCAGGCGCTCTCTGGAAAACAGGCTATCGGTCACCAAGGAACGACTGAGGCCATGAAGGTTTTCGAACAGCAAGCCAGCCTCTTCAAAAGCTCTCTTTTTGCTGGTGGCATCAACGTGCACAAGCACTTGGGCAGCGGGCAGGATGGACGCAAGTCGATTCATAATTCGGTGTCGGATTATGCACCCAAGCTATTTCGGGCGTAAAAAAAGCCGCGCGATTGAACGTGCGGCTTGGTCGGGGCTCAGGCTTGCGGCCTCACATCAATCGTTTGGGAGCCTCGTGATGATGATTCTGCAAGCGATCTTTGTGTCGAACAACCTGGCGATCAAGTTTATCCACCAACTCATCCACAGCAGCGTACAAATCAGCGTGGGAACTCTCGGCAAACATGTCGTTGCCTTTGACATGAATATTGCACTCCGCTCGTTGCCGTCCTTCTTTTTCCTTTTGTTTTTCCAGAGTAAGCAGCACTTTGACATCCACGACCTGATCAAAATGCCGAACAATCCGATCAAGTTTGCTCGTAACGTAACTGCGCAGAGCTGGGGTGACCTCGAGGTGATGACCGCTGATCGTCAAGTTCATAAATAGCCTCCTGTTGCTCTCAGGGTTGAAAAAGTTGCCTGCGGAATGCAGGCAACACACAAACTAAAACTAAAAAAACCGTCGACGAATTCACTATGCCCCCGATGGGCTGAAAGTGCAATACTTTTCATTGACGCAATGCAGCAAAAGCAGCATTTGCTCCGACCTCTAGGGTGGGAATCGCTGCCTTTTGGGGCTTGCGTCCCGCACTGCCATGCAAAAAATGCAACATTTTTGGCAGCTTCCACCGATACATGACGGCGCTGCAATGCGATAATTTCGCATCTTGACTCCCGGATAAAACTCCTTGGAAAACTGCCCTAGTTGGTAGCTTTCAACTCCCTTAACTGCATCGGAGTTGGAAGCAAAAACCCGCAACCTCTGCCAGATGCAATCAATTTCAAGGGAGTGAGCCATGCTCAATATCTTCACGCTTGCCAATGGACGACTCTTTCAGGAAGAGATCGAGTCGCTGGCAGAACTGTCCAAATTCCAGCCGATCTGGGTTGACCTGGAGTCCCCCACCCTCGAGGAAAAGCGCTGGGTCAAGCAATACTACGGTCTGTCCATCCCGGAAGATGCGATGGACGAGGACATTGAAGAATCCGCACGTTTTTACAAGGAAGACAACGGCGAGCTGCACATTCGCAGCGACTTTCTGATCGCCGACGACGCCGAACCCCGCACCGTGCGGGTCGCATTCATCCTGAATCTGGTGAATGACGAACTCAAAAGCAAGGGCGTGCTGTTTTCCATTCACGATGAAGACGTGCCGGTGTTCCGGCTGTTGCGCATGCGGGCACGCCGCGCCCCCGGCCTGATTGAAGACGCCAAGGAAGTCCTGCTCAAGCTCTTTGACGCCGACGCAGAATACTCGGCCGACACGCTGGAAGGCATTTACGACGAACTCGAAAAAGTCAGTAGCAAGGTGCTCTCGGGCGATGTAACCGATGCCATGGCAAGCGAGGTGCTGGGCGCCATTGCCCGCCATGAAGACATGAGCGGCCGCATTCGCCGCAACGTGATGGATACGCGCCGTGCCGTGAGTTTCATGATGCGCAGCAAGATGCTCAACGGCGAGCAGTTTGAAGAGGCGCGGCAAATTCTGCGCGATATGGACTCGCTGGATTCGCACACGGCGTTCCTGTTTGACAAGATCAACTTCCTGATGGACGCCACCGTGGGTTTCATCAATATCAACCAGAACAAGATCATCAAGATTTTCTCGGTCGCCAGCGTGGCACTGCTGCCTCCGACCCTGATTGCCAGCATCTACGGCATGAACTTTCAGTTCATGCCGGAACTGGCGCAGACCTGGGGCTACCCTTATGCGCTGGTGATCATGCTGGCCAGCGCGCTGGTGCCCATGTGGTACTTTCGCAAGCGTGGCTGGCTCAAGTAGAAAAGACCTCCAGCCTGGAACAAGCGGGCAGGACCCGCTACGATTTTGGTAGCAACTGCAGGAACTGCCCGATGATGGCAAGCGCGTAATGGCTGGCTACTTCAGTCACAAAGGTGGGGAAGTCAACATGCGCCTGATCGTCCGCCCGGTCCGAGATGGTGCGCACCGCCGCAAATGGCACGCCGTAGTCGAAACACACCTGGGCCACGGCCGCACCCTCCATCTCCACCGCCAGCGGCGCAAAACCGGCCGCCTGCAATGCGTCATGCAAACCCCGTGCTTCGACGGCACCGGACACAAAGCGGTCACCACTGGCAATCAGCCCGGCATGCACGGCCACGCTCTGGCGTAAATTATTTTTATCAAAATAACCTCCAGCCCCCGTCAGTCCTGCGTGAGAAGCTTCCAAAAGCATAGCGGTGAGGACGCCATCGCAATCGAACCGGGAACGCCCATAAAGCGGAATATGGTAGCGGGGGAAAATGGGCGAGGCATCCATGTCATGCTGCACGAATTCAGTGGCCACCACCACATCGCCCACCTGAACGCCGTGCCCCACGCCGCCCGCCACACCCGTAAAAACGATACGGCTGGCGCCAAACGCCTCGATCAGGGTCGTCGCGGTGGTGGCCGCCGCCACCTTTCCAATTCTTGACAAGGCCAGCACCACGCTGCGCCCCTGCAATTCCCCGCGCCAGAAGTCGCGGCCGGCGCGCGTGACCTGCACCGGATTCGTCAGTCGCTCGATCAGGCCCTGCTGTTCTTCGGCAAGGGCGCTGAGGATGGCCGTGGTAGTCAATTACTTGCCGCGCAGTTCCCGGCGCAGAATTTTGCCAACCGGGGTTTTGGGCAACTCAGTGCGGAACTCGATGATCTTGGGCTGCTTGTAGCCAGTGAGGTTTTCCTTGCAGTAGGCACGAATCTGCGCCTCGGTCAGGTCCGGGTTTTTCTTGACAATCACCAGCTTGACCGCCTCGCCGGTTTTGGCGTCCGGAACCCCCACGCAGGCACACTCCAGCACCCCCTCGAGCTGGGCCACGACATCTTCCAGCTCGGTCGGGAAGACATTGAAGCCACTGACCAGAATCATGTCCTTCTTGCGATCCACGATTTTGAAGAAGCCGCGCTCGTCCATCACCCCAATGTCGCCCGACTTGAAGAAGCCATCGGCTGTCATGACCTTGGCGGTTTCATCCGGGCGCTGCCAGTAACCCGCCATCACCTGAGGGCCTTTGATGGCAATCTCGCCCGACTGGCCCAAAGCCACCTCATGGCCGTCATCGTCCAGCAGCTTCATGTAGGTGCCGGGCAGCGGCACGCCGATGGTGCCGGTGTACGCCTTGGCCGTCACCGGGTTGCAACTGGCGGAAGGTGAGGTCTCGGACAGGCCATAGCCCTCGCAAATCGGACAACCGGTTTTTTCAAACCACAGCTTGGCCACGCCGCTTTGGACCGCCGTACCGCCACCGACCGAGACTTTGAGGTGGCTCCAGTCAACACGATTGAAATCCGGATGATTGGCCAGTCCATTGAACAACGTATTGACGGCGGGAAAACTATGGATGGTGTGCTTGGACAGTTCCTTGAGCACCGCCGGCAAATCACGCGGATTGGGAATCAAAATCAGCTTGCCGCCGGTGCGCATGGACAACATCATGCCCACGGTAAATGCAAAAATATGGTACAGCGGCAAGGCGCAAACACTGGTGGGCTGTTCATTGGCTGGCACCAGTTGCATGACGGGCTGATTCCAGGCTTCAGACTGGAGCACATTGGCGACGACGTTGCGATGCAACAGCACCGCACCTTTGGAAACGCCGGTGGTCCCCCCCGTGTATTGCAACACCGCCACATCATCGGGCTTGATGCTGACCTTTTTGACCGACCCCCGGGTGCCCCGGGCTACCGCTTCGTTGAAGCGCACCGCGCCCGGCAAGTTGTAAGCGGGCACCATCTTCTTGACGTGGCGCACCACGTAGTTGACCAGCGCGCCCTTCAGAAACCCCAACTGATCACCCATGGCACACAGAACCACGTGCTTGACCGGCGTGCTGGCAAGGCACTTTTCAAGCGTGTGAGCGAAATTCTCGATGATGACAATGGCCTTGGCGCCGGCGTCCTTGATCTGGTGCTCGAGTTCACGCGGCGTGTACAACGGGTTGACATTCACCACCACATAGCCCGCGCGCAGGATGGCGGCCACCGCTACCGGATACTGGGGCACATTGGGCATCATGATGGCCACGCGATCGCCCTTGATCAGGCCCAGGCTTTGCAAGTAGGCGGCGAAGGCCTGACTGAGACTGTCGGTTTGCCCATACGTCAGATCCCGGCCCATGAAGCTGTAGGCCGTCCGGCTGGCGTACTTTTTGAAGCTCTCCTCCATCAAGGCCACCAGGGATGGATACTGCGCGGTATCCAAATCGGCGGGAACACCTGGCGGATAGCTCGTGAGCCAAATGCGGTCGGTCATTGTCATGTCTCCAAAATCTTGTATCAAAGGGCCGGAATCAGCCCTTCAGCGCGGTCAAAACCTCATCCAGCATCTTCTTGGCGTCGCCAAACAGCATGCGGTTGTTTTCTTTGTAGAACAGCGGGTTGTCCACCCCGGCGTAGCCCGAGGCCATGCTGCGCTTCATGACGATCGAGGTCCTGGCTTTCCAGACTTCGAGCACCGGCATGCCGGCAATCGGGCTGCTCGGGTCGTCCTGGGCGCCGGGATTAACGATGTCGTTGGCACCAATCACGATGGCGACGTCGGTCGCGGGGAAGTCATCGTTGAGTTCATCCATCTCAAACACGATGTCATAGGGCACCTTGGCCTCGGCCAGCAACACGTTCATGTGGCCGGGCATGCGCCCCGCTACCGGGTGAATGCCAAAGCGCACATTGACACCCTTCTCGCGCAGCAGCTTGGTGATTTCAAACACCGTGTGCTGGGCCTGTGCCACCGCCATGCCGTAACCAGGAACAATGATCACGCTCTTGGCTTCGCGCAACAATTCAGCCGTCTCGATGGCGGTCACCGGGGTCACCTCACCGGCGGGCTGCGCCTCACCCGCTGCCGCTTTCGGCTTGGCACTGGTGGTGCCGAAGCCGCCGGCAATCACGCTGATGAAACTGCGGTTCATGGCGTTGCACATGATGTACGACAGAATGGCACCGCTGGAGCCGACCAGGGCGCCAATCACGATCAGCAAGTCGTTGGACAGCATGAACCCGGTGGCGGCCGCCGCCCAACCCGAGTAACTGTTGAGCATGGACACCACCACGGGCATGTCGGCACCGCCGATGGCCATCACCATGTGGACACCAAACAGCAGTGCAATCGCCGTCATCACGATCAGTGAGGTCATCCCTGCGCTCATGGTTTCAGCGTGCAGGAACTCGCGGCCAAAATAGATCACCACCAGCAACCCCGTCAGATTCATCCAGTGCCGCCCCGGCAGCAACAAGGGGTTGCCGCCGATGCGGCCCGACAGCTTGCCAAAAGCGATGATGGAACCAGCAAAAGTGATCGCACCGATCAGGATGCCGATGTAAATCTCCATTTCATGAATCGCCTTGGCCGCACCGGTGAAGCCTTTCGCCGCCTCCGGGTCGATGAAAGTGGCAAAGCCGACCAGCATCGCGGCCAGGCCGACCATGCTGTGCATCAGCGCCACCAGCTCGGGCATCTGGGTCATTTGCACCGTGCGCGCGGCATACAGGCCGACACTGCCACCGACCAGCATGGCACCGATGATCCAGGGAATACCGGCAGCGGTGACTTGGGGGCCGAACACGGTGGCCAGCACGGCGATCGCCATGCCGATCATGCCGTAGAGGTTGCCGCGGCGCGAGGTTTCCTGGTTGGACAAACCGCCCAGGCTCAGGATGAAAAGAATGGTGGCTCCGATATAGGAGACCGTTGCAAGACTTGCAGACATGAGTCGCCTCTCTTATTTACGGAACATGGCCAGCATGCGCTGGGTCACGGCGAAGCCGCCGAACATATTGATGGAAGTGAGCACAATGCCCGCCGCCGCCAGCCAGCTGATCCAGTCATCGGGGCGATTCACGGCCCCGGCAATCGGAGAAATCTGCACCAGCGCGCCAATGGCGATGATGCTGCTGATGGCGTTGGTCACGCTCATGAGCGGTGTGTGCAAGGCCGGCTTGACGTTCCACACCACCATGTAGCCGACGAAGCAGGCCAGCACAAACACCGTGAAGTGCGACAGGAATTCCTTCGGCGCGCTGGTGCCTATGAGCCAGAACAACACAACCGCCACACCGAACAGGATGGCCAGCTTGTTCCCGGCCATCGGGGCACTGGCCGCGCCGTGTCCTTTTTTGGCCACAGGCATGGCGACCGGTTTGGCTGCAGCCGCCGCAGGCGTTGCCGGTAGCTTGGGCGCGGGAGCCGGCCAGGTGATGTTGCCTTGCTTGACGACGGTCAGGCCGCGGATGGCATCGTCTTCCATGTTGACATTGATCACACCATCCTTGGTTTTGCACAGCTCTTCGGCCAGGCGAAACAGATTGTTGGCATAAAGCGTCGAGGATTGCGTGGACAGGCGCGAGGCCAGGTCGGTGTAGCCCACAATGGTCACGCCGTGTTTGACGACCGTCTTGCCAGGTTCGGTCAGCTCGCAATTGCCGCCCTGCTCGGCGGCCATGTCAACGATGACGCTGCCCGGCTTCATGCTCTTGACCATGTCGGCGGTGATCAGCTTGGGCGCGGGCTTGCCGGGAATCAGCGCGGTGGTGATGATGATGTCCACCTCCCGGGCCTGCTTGGCGTACATCTCGCGCTGGGCTTGCTGGAAGCCTTCGCTCATCACCTTGGCATAGCCGCCGCCGCCGCCGCCTTCTTCCTCGTACTCGACCTTCACAAACTCGCCACCCAAGGACTTAACCTGGTCGGCTACTTCGGCCCGGGTGTCGTTGGCGCGCACGATGGCACCCAGGCCGGCGGCGGTACCAATGGCAGCCAGGCCAGCCACACCGGCACCGGCGATGAACACCTTGGCCGGGGGCACCTTGCCCGCCGCCGTGATCTGGCCGTTGAAGAAGCGGCCGAAGGCGTTGGCGGCCTCGATGACGGCGCGGTAGCCGGTGACACCGGCCATGGAGGTCAACGCGTCCATCTTCTGGGCGCGGCTCAGCATGCGTGGCAACGCGTCGATGGCCAGCACAGTCACCTGTCTGGCGGCGAGTTGCTGCATCAATTCGGGGTTTTGCGCAGGCCAGATGAAACTGACCAGCGTGCTGCCTTCACGCATCAGCGCCACTTCGTCGGCCGTGGGGCCGCGGACTTTGAACACAATGTCAGACTCTGCCCACAAAGCGGCCGCGCCCTGCACCACGGTCGCCCCGGCGGCGCGGTAGGCGTCGTCGCTGACATTAGCCGCCTCACCCGCACCCGCCTCAACGGATACGAAAAATCCCAGTTTGATGAGTTTTTGCACCACCTCGGGCACTGTCGCGACGCGCTTTTCGCCCGGAAAAACCTCGCGTGGCACGCCAATACGCTGCGCCGTTTTCGGCGACTCGGGGACGGCTGAATTGACCGTCGTGAGCGCAAGGGCATCACGGGATGCTGCCCCCGTGATTTCAGTGGTTACTCCAATCACCATGGGGCGACTCCTCGTTGGGTTAAATTTATGTCTGTCCGCAAGCTTACATCAGTTTTTTCAGCACCTATCCCGGGCCAACCATGGAAACTGTCACGGCAGGGATAATCCTTGACCTATGGACAAGCAACACATTGGGCAACGCGTGGTGGTCGGTTTGAGCGGGGGCGTGGACTCGGCGGTGACCGCCTGGCTGCTGAAACAGCAAGGCTATGAGGTCATCGGAATTTTCATGAAGAATTGGGAAGGCGATGACGATTCCGAGTATTGCTCCTCCAATATCGATTTTGTGGACGCCGCCGCAGTGGCCGACGTGATTGGCATCGAGATTGAACACGTCAACTTCGCCGCCGAATACAAAGAACGGGTGTTTGCCGAATTTCTGCGCGAGTACCAGGCCGGACGCACGCCGAATCCGGACATCCTGTGCAACGCCGAGATCAAGTTCAAGGCTTTTCTGGACCATGCACTGAGGCTGGGTGCTGAAAAAATTGCCACCGGGCATTACGCCCGGGTCCGCCTGAATGCCGCAACGCAGAAGCACGAGTTGCTCAAGGGCCTCGACCCGTCCAAGGACCAGAGCTATTTTCTGCATCGCCTGAATCAGGCGCAACTGTCCAAAACGCTGTTCCCGGTGGGCGAGTTGCACAAGACCGAGGTGCGCCGCCTGGCCCTGGAGATCGGTCTGCCCAACGCTAAAAAGAAGGATTCCACCGGCATCTGCTTCATTGGCGAGCGGCCGTTTCGCGACTTCCTGAACCGCTACATCGCCAAGGAGCCCGGCCCGATCAAGAACGAGGCCGGCCGCACCATCGGCCAGCACGTGGGTTTGAGCTTTTATACGCTGGGGCAGCGCCAGGGCCTGGGCATTGGTGGCATCAAGGCCAAAGGCGCACAAAAAGGCGGCGGTGAGCACGCCCCCTGGTTTGTGGCGCGCAAGGATATGGAGAAAAACACGTTGTGGGTGGTGCAGGGGCACGAACACCCATGGCTCCAGTCTTACGGCTTAACCGCGCAAGACGCCAGCTGGGTCGCTGGCACGGCGCCGACCCCCGGTCCGTTGTCGGCCAAAACCCGCTATCGCCAGCTTGACGCCCCCTGCACGCTGGCAGCGGGGGCGAACGACGCTTTCAGTTTGTCATTTCCCGACCCGCAATGGGCCGTCACGCCCGGCCAGTCTGCCGTGCTGTATGACGGTGACGTGTGCCTGGGCGGCGGCGTGATTGCTGCGTGATTAGCTATAGTTTTAATAGTTAATTACGCAGCATTGACGGGGGCTAGAGGCGCTTCAACTCCATCAAAGCACGTTAGAGTCGCCGCCGTGCGCCGCGCCGGGCCGCCCCAAGCAAGCACAGCCCCCTCGGGAGGCAGCGCAGTACACGAAGTGACAAGCGTGGGGGCCATTCAACCCATGCGGGCCAGCAGGGTTTCCATGTCTTTCAGCATATTGTCCAGGCCGGCTTTCTGAGACGCGTCCGGTTGCATATGGGCTTCGAGTTCCTGCTCCATGAAGCACATCGTCATCCGCAGATAAGTGCTGTCCAGCGCTTTGCGCACGGCCGAGAATTGCTGTCCGATCTTGAGACAACTCTCGCCTTCTTCAATCATCCGTTGCACACCCCGAATTTGCCCCTCGGCACGCCGCAGGCGATTGAGGACATCGGTCCGGGCTGCAACGTCAGTCAATTTGGTCATTGGTATCTCCTTAAATACAGCCACTCAAATCCGCGCTTGGCCCAATGAAACAAGCGGGAGGAGGGCAAAATAATATTGCGTCGGGGCGTGCGCCACACCAGCGTGCCTTGATCAAGGGCATCGATGATGCAGATCAGCTCCACCTTGAAAGTGGCGTTGATGGCCTGCCCCCGTAACCCGGCCAGCAGGTTGGTCGCTGCGGCTGCCGCCTGCAGGTCAGCCATATGGGCCTGTTTGGGCATCCAGTCCGGCCCGGGGAAACTGCCCGAATCCCCTACGACATAGACTTGGCTTGCGCCGGCCACGCGACATTGCGCGTCGGCTTTGAGCAGCCCGCCGGGCGAACGTGCCAACTCAGTCTGATCAAACCACAGGTTGCCCGTCATGCCGGGCATGAACAGAATCAGGTCGGCCGCAAAAGTGCCGCCTTCGGTGGTGATCTTGTCGGCCTCGAAACTCTTGAGTTTGTGGCCCAGGTGCGTGCGAATGTTGCGCCGCGCCATTTCATCCAGCAAATGGCGCACCGCCTTGGGACCCAGACGGTTGCCCGGCTCGGTCGATGGATTGAAGAACACCAGCTCGAACTTGTCGCGCCGACCTTCGCGTTTGAGTTGCTCGTCAATGCCAAACAAAAATTCGAACATGGGCCCGCCACGCACGGCACTGGGCTCGTTGGGGTTGCCGGCAAAGCCGCAGGCAATGGTGCCGCCCGGCATCTGTTGCAGCCGGTCGCGGATGCGCTCCGCCGACGCAATGCCTTCACACGGGGTGATGGCGTGCTCAATGCCGGGCAGCTTCTTGATAAACCGCCCCCCCGATGCGATCACCAGCGCGTCATTGCGTACTTCGCTCACAGTGCCATCGGTGCTGATGTCCACCACACGGCCGCCGGCACGCAGGCCCGTGACTTCACCCGCCACATGCTTGACGCGCATGCGGCGAAAGAAATTATCCAGCGGCACCACCAGCTGCTCGCGCGTGCGCAAGCCACTGGGAATCCAGATGATGCCGGGCAAATAGTGCAACTCGGCACGCGGTGCAATCAGGGTGATGTCAAGGCTGGCATCACGCCGGCGCAGCTCCCGCACGACCGACAGCGCACCAAAGCCGGCACCAATCACGGTGACGGCGTGGGGCCCGGAGGCAGTTATCGTCATATCCACACTCGCAACATCAAATTATTCCGATCCGAACTCATTTCAACTGTACGCCCAGCGCATCGACCACTTCGATGCTGACCGGAATGCCCTGCCCCACACTCTGAGTCACCGTGCAGTACGCCTCGAACTGCCCGAGCACGCGATCCAGATGCGCCAACGAAGCGGCGGGCACACCCAGCGTCAGTACCGCCTTGATCCCCAGCACTCGCAGGCGGCCTTCCGCATTGCGACCTACTTCAGCGTGAACATCGCAACGTAGGGGCTCCGGCGCCTGCTTGAATTTTCGCAAAGCGAACAACAAGGAATCCGACAGGCAGTTTCCCACCGCCGCCGCCAGAAATTGCACCGGCGACGGACCTTGACCCGCACCCAACGGTGCCGGCTCATCGCCCATGACGTCAGGAACCTCGCCACCGAAATGAATGTCAAATTGGTAGTCCTGCTTTTGATGGAGCTGAACGTGGATGCTGGTCTCACTCATGGCATCTCCTGAAAAAGTGTGAAGGGAAAAGCGCCTACTTCCGATCTCAGTTGGCGCAGCCGATTTTCGACTCGGGCACACCGAGTTTTTTCAGGATGATGCCCAACGGGCAAAAATTGGTAAAGCCCGACTGGAACAGGTTGACACCGACAAAAGCGGTGAAGGCAAGCGCCCATTTACTCACGAAGAGCGGGCTTCCCTCCACGCCCAACGCCAGTGAAATCATGATGAAAAGGCCGGCAAAAATAACGATGTAGCGCTGGACGGTCATGGTGATACTCCTAAAAAAACAAATGAAAGGGTGAAATTTACGGTTTGGTTTTATCAACCAGGCGCACGATGCCCAACAGTTTGAGCACATATTTTTCGTACACAGGCTCCGAGTTCCCGGTTTTGATCTTGCGCATGAAGTACTTCTCGAACGCGATCTTGGCCAGATGAACCCACTTGCCTTTCTTGAACCAGTTCACGTTGCGTGGCGGGATCTGCGGCAGCGCGACAAAGGCGGCGCCGGTGTCGCCCATGTCGGCCAGACAGATGGCATTCCAGGTGCCTTTGGCCTCTGGCGTTTTACCGGCCAACTCGTCTGCGATGTTGTGCGCGATGGCGCCCACCATGCTCTCGATCATGTAGCCGGTTTTGGGGGTGCCGGTGGCCACCGGTGTCACTTCCACCGGGGGAATAGCCACGCAGACCCCTGCCGAGAAGATGTTGCGATAGGCCTTGCTGCGCTGGAACTCGTCAATCAGCACAAAGCCGCGCGGATTGCACAGATTGGGCACGGCCGCCACCGCATCCACGCCCTTGAAAGCGGGCAGCATCATGGACAACTTGAAGCCCACTTCATGCTCCTTGTAGACGTTACCCAGATCATCGAGTTGCGTGACAAACATCTTGCCGTCCTCGACCCGGGTGGTCTTGGCATTGGTAATCCACTTCATGTCACGGCCCCGCATCTCGGACTCCAGCATCGATTTGCTGTCGCCCACGCCGCCCAAGCCCAGATGCCCGATATAAGGCTCGCTGGTCACATAGGTAATGGGCACCTTGTTGCGCAGTTTGCGTTTGCGCAAGTCCGTGTCCAGAATGAAGGCAAACTCATACGCGGGGCCAAAGCAGCTCGCACCGGGCATGGCGCCGATCACCAAGGGACCGGGGTTCTCGAGAAACTTTTTGTAGTCTTCAAAGAATTCCTGTGCGTGGTCCACGCTGCACACGGAGTGAGTGAAGCCACCACCGCCCGACGTGAGCGGACCGGCGCCTGGCACCTCACTGAATGACAACTTGGGGCCCGTGGTAATCACCAGGTAGTCGTAGTTCAGCGTGTCGCCACCATCCAGCGTCAGGCAGTTCGCGGGTGCATCAATCTGGGTGACCGCCTTGGCGATAAAAGCGATGTCCTTGCGTTCAAGATAGGGCGCAATCGGCAGTGTGATCTGCTCTCGATCGCGCCAGCCCACTGCAAGCCAGGGGTTACTCGGTACAAACTGAAAATAATCGGTTGAATTGACGACCGTGATGCGATGCTCTTTCCCAAGCAACTCGCGTAGTTCATAAGCGGCGGGCAGGCCGCCGATGCCAGCCCCCATGATGACGATATGTGCCATAGTTTTTTTGTCTCCTGTAGGTTTTTTGTTTCAGGTGGGATGTACGAGAGAAACGTTCGCGTCTTCGCGCGATTCCATACGACGCCGGTACAAGGCGTAATAAAGGACAGGAATGACTACCAGCGTCAGCAGAGTCGAGACCAAAATACCGAAAATCAGGGACACGGCCAAACCGTTAAAAATTGGATCATCCAGGATGAAAAAGGCGCCAATCATGGCGGCCAGTCCAGTCAAAGCAATAGGCTGGGCACGCACTGCCGCCGACTGCACCACAGCGTCTTTAAAGGCCAGACCCTGCGCGACTTGCAGTTCAATAAAGTCCACCAGCAATATCGAGTTGCGCACGATGATGCCCGCCAGTGCAATCATGCCGATCATGGAGGTGGCCGTGAACTGCGCTCCCAGCAGGGCGTGCCCCGGCATCACGCCGATGAGGGTGAGCGGGATCGGTGCCATGATGACCAGCGGCGTCAGGTAGCTGCGAAATTGCGCCACCACCAACAGGTAAATCAGGATCAGGCCCACGCCGTAGGCGGCGCCCATGTCACGGAAGGTGTCATACGTGATCTGCAGTTCACCATCCCATTTGATGGCGTACTGACGGTACGGATCGGAAGGCTGGTGAATCCAGTACTCGCCCAGCTCACCCGTCCCCGGCAGCGCCGCGTCCTTTAGCTTGCTGCGAATGGCAAAGAGGCCATACAAAGGCGAATCCAGCTTGCCCGCCATGTCGCCGAACACATAGCTCACGCCCTGCAGGTCTTTGGTGAACAAGGGTTTGTCAATCACACCGCGCTCGACCTGGACCAGTTCCGACAAAGGCACCATCTGGCCGTTGGCGGCACGCAGCGGCATGGCCAGCAAAGCGTCCAGCCCGATCTGGGATTCCAGCGGCAGCTGCAGGCGCACCGGAACGGGGTATTTGGACTGACCATCGTGCAGGTAAGCCGCGTTCGCACCCGACAGGGCCATCGCCGCACTCTGTGCAATAACGGCCACGGGAATGCCCAGTGACTCCGCACGCTGGCGGCGCACCCGCAAAAAGGCCCGTGGTGCATTTTCTTTGAGCGAGGTGTCGATACCCACGATATCCGGCGTATCGGAAAAAGCCTTCGCAACGCGGCTGGCCACTTGTTGGCGACCCGCTTCGTCCGGGCCATAGACCTCCGCCATCAAGGGGGACATCACCGGCGGACCGGGCGGCACCTCGACCACTTTGATGCGTGCGTTGTACCGCAGGCCAATTTTTTCCAGCTCCGGTCGCAGGCGCTGCGCGATGACGTGGCTCTTTTCACTGCGATGGTGCTTGTCTACCAGGTTCACTTGCAGGTCGCCCTGCTCAGCCTCGGCACGCAAATAGTACTGCCGCACCAGACCATTGAAGGTGATGGGCGACGCCGTTCCGGCATAGGCTTGCAGGTTCAACACTTCAGGTTGCTGCGCCAAAAAAGCACCCAGTTCATGCAGCGTGGCCGCTGTGTTTTCCAACGGTGTTCCGGCCGGCATTTCCACGACCACCTGAAATTCGCTTTTGTTATCAAACGGCAGCATCTTCATGACCACCCATTGAACGAGCGTCAGGCCCACTGACAGCATGAGGGCCACCAGAATGCCCCCCAACAGCAGCCAGCGTTTGCGTGCGCTATCCAGAAGCGGGGTCAGAACACGAGTGAACAGGGTTTGCAGTTTGGGACCCAGTCCTTTGGCGCCGCCAGGGTGGGCCGGGGCATGCCCGTGCGGCTTCATCAACTTGAGCGCCAACCAGGGTGTCACCGTGAACGCGATGGCGAGAGAGAGCGCCATACCCAAACTGGAGTTGATCGGGATCGGGCTCATGTAGGGCCCCATCAAACCGGAAACGAAGGCCATGGGCAGCAAAGCGGCAATCACGGTCAGGGTGGCCAAAATGGTCGGTCCACCGACCTCATCCACCGCGCGCGGAATGATGTCCTTGAGCGTGGCATCCGGTGTCAGCTGCTGGTGGCGGTGAATGTTCTCGACTACCACAATGGCATCGTCCACCAAAATGCCGATCGAGAAAATAAGCGCGAACAGCGATACGCGGTTGAGCGTGAAGCCCCAGGCCCAGGACGCGAACAGCGTGGCCGTCAGCGTGAGAATGACCGCGGCGCCCACGATCACCGCTTCGCGCCGCCCCAGGGCAAAGCCGACCAGCAAAATGACCGACCCGGTGGCAAAAGCCAGCTTCTGGATCAGCTTGTTGGCCTTTTCTGCCGCCGTCTCCCCGTAGTCACGGGTGATGGTGGTTTCCATGTTGGAAGGGATCACCGTGTTGCTCAACGCCTTGACGCGCTCGCGGACGGCCTGCGCGACATCCACCGCGTTTTCACCGGGTTTTTTGGTGACGGTAATCGTCACCGCCGGGTACACACTGCCCGCTTGCACTGCAGCGGGGGCCTTGTCCGTCGATGCATCGACTGGCGGCGCTGATGCGCCACCGGGGGTAAACCACACATAGCGTTGCGGCAGTTGCGCACCCGCCTCAACACGTGCCACCTCCCGCAAGTAGACCGGCAGCCCCTTGCTCACCCCAACGACGAGGTCACCCACGTCTTGCGCGGAACGCAAAAATTCACCCGCCTCAATGCTGAGCATCTGTGCAGATTTGTTCTCCGTATCCAGCACCGCCCCCGCTGGCATGCCAAAGTTGGCCGCCGCCAGGGTCTGCTTGAGACCCATAAGATCGACGCCCCGATCACGCAGGCGTGCCGGATCCAGCCACACATGCACGGCGCGTCCTGGGCCACCAATGGTCTGGACTTCACGGGTGCCTGGAACACGCTTGATCTCGGTCTCTACGGCATGGGCCACCCGTTCCAGCTCGGACGCCGGCAAGGCCTCACGGCTCCACAAAGTCACCCCGAGTACCGGCACATCATCAATGCCTTTGGGCTTCACAATCGGGCTGAGCGTGCCCAGTTCGCGCGGTACCCAGTCCTGATTGGCGTTGAGCACGTCATACAAACGCACCAAGGCCTCGGTGCGCGGAACACCCACTTTGAATTGCACCGTCAGCACGGCCAAACCGGGCCGCGCCACAGAATAAGTGTGTTCGATGCCAGCGATCTGACTCAGCACCTGCTCCGCCGGTCGGGCCACCATATTCTGCACATCCGCACTGCTGGCACCCGGAAACGGGATCAGCACGTCGGCCATCGTCACATTGATCTGCGGCTCTTCTTCGCGCGGTGTCACCAACACCGCGAACAGGCCCAACAGCAAGGCGACCAGCGCCAGCAAAGGGGTGAGCGCATTGGACTGAAATGCCGCAGCAATCCGACCGGAGACGCCTAAGCGTGGTTTGTCGTTCATGGCCATCTCACTTGCCCGCAGCAGGCTGTGGCATCGCTTGCGCACCCGCCAAACCCGCTTTCACCGGGTCCAGCGCCACGCGGTCGCCCATCATCAGGCCTGCCACCACCTCCACGCCATCGACCCCATGATCAGCCCCCAGGCGAACCGCCTTGAGCACAAAACCCTTGCCCGACACCACATAAACCGCAGTCAGCTCACCGCGCCGTAACACGGCAGAGCCGGGTACCACCGTGCGATCGGCCTGACCGCCGGTAAAACGCACCCGCACCTGTTGTCCCGGCAACAAGGTCTTCGCGGCCTCGGTGGGCAATTCAAGACGCCATTCAATGGTTTGGGAAACCGGATCTGCCGTCGGCACGGTACTGAATGACACCGGACGAACCCACTGCGCGCCACTCGCACCGTTTTGCAGCAAAACCTCTACCGCGCCCGCCGCACGCGCCACGCCTGAACGGGAGACCGGCACCTGGACGACCACTCGTATCGGCAACGGGGCGTAAAGCGTGAGAAGCGGCTTTCCTGGCACCGCCAGATCGCCCGCTTCGACCTGCGTCTGCAGCACCCAACCCTCAAAAGGAGCAGTCACGCGGGTAAAGCCCTGCGCCAATGCTGACTGCTTGGCACCGGCACCGGCCTGATCCCGCCCGGCCAGCGCGCCCTTGAGTTGGGAGTCGGCCGTATCCAGTGCCGCCGCGCTGACAAAACCCTTGGCCTGCAAGTCACGCGTGCGGTCGAAATTGGCCTGCGCATTGCGTAGCTCGGCTTGCGCCTGAGCCACCTGCGCCTGGCTGCGTTGAACACCGGTTTGAGCCTCGCGGTCGTCGATGGTGGCCAGCAACTGACCGGCCCGCACTTTATCCCCCGCCTTGACCACCAGCGTGGCAATGCGCCCGTCCGCTTGCGCCGAAATCGTGCTCTGCTTGACCGGCTGAATCACGCCATCGAGCTCGAACCCGGTCCCCACCGCTTTGACCTGCACGGGCACGACAGGCACTTGAACCCCCTGCGCGGCGGCGACAGACATAAAAAACGCACCAAACCACGGCATGGCGTGACGGGCGGAGCGGAGAAAGTCGGGAAATGCAAGTGAACTCATGAGGCACCTTAAAATACTACGTGGAGTATATATGTATACCCCCCACAGTACAAGAAACATGAAAAAAGCCCTCGCAACCGGGACGCTGCGAGGGCTTACATGACGGCCCCGATGGCCGTTTTAGAAGTTTTCGGGTTTAGAACGGGATGTCGTCATCCATATCGTCAAAACCGCTTGAAGGTTTGGCTTGTGCCGGAGCCTGCCGTGCTGCCGGGGCGGGAGCGGCGGGACGTGACGCGGGCGCCGGACGCGAATAAGCACCGCCGGAGCCTTCATCGTCGTGTGATGGTTCGCCCATGCCTTCGCGGCCACCGAGCATTTGCATCTCGTTGGCAATGATGTCGGTCGCGTATTTTTCCACCCCATCCTTGTCGGTGTACTTGCGGGTCTTGATACGGCCTTCTACATAGACGGGGCGGCCCTTCTTCAGATACTGACCCGCGATTTCGGCCAGTTTGCCGAAGAAAGTGACGCGGTGCCACTCGGTCTCCTCGACCATGTTGCCGTCCTTGCCCTTGTATTTACTGCTGGTGGCAATCGTGATGTTGGCCACAGGGTCACCACTGGGCAGGTAACGGACTTCGGGGTCGCGCCCCAGATTGCCCACGAGAATGACTTTATTAACGGATGCCATCGTTTTCCTTAATCAGTTGAGGACAGAGCTAAAGGTCTGTCCCGCAAGGTCTCAGTTTAGTTGAGGACAGAGCTTGCGGCGCTGCCGCTGCGGTCTGTCCCGCAAAATATCAAAATTGATTATCCCGCCTTTGGCGCCAATCCCGGGGCTTTCACGGCAAGGGTTTGCATGGGCCAGGCCACCAGCAGCCACAACAACATGGCCCCGGCGCAGACGGCAAACAGGCCCTGTGCGCCAACGTGCTTCACCAACCAGCCGCCCATCGCGCCGCCGACAAAAAAACCAAGCGACTGCAGTGTGTTGTAGACCCCCATGGCGGCACCGCGGGCGTGGGCCGGCGCCACGCGCGACACCATGCTCGGCTGGCTGGCCTCCAGCACATTGAATCCATAAAAGAACACAAACAGCAAAGCGACCAAGGCGCCAACGCTGGGCGTACCCGAGGCTAGCAGCAACAAGCCCACCTGCACGGCAGCCGCCAAACCAATCGACGTCAAAAACACGGCCCGCAGGTAACCGCGTTTCTCCAACTGGAACAACGACCCCCCCATGACGACAAACGAGCCCAGCACGGCCGGCAGGTAAACCCACCAATGGTGCTCACGGGACAAACCCGCCTGCACCAGCAGGGCGGGCACGGCCATCCACATCGCCAGCTGCACGGCGTGCAGCACAAACACCCCAAAATTCAGCCGCAACAAAGCGGGCAGGCGCAACACCTCCATCAGACCGCCACGCGGCATGTTTTTATGTTGCTGTGGCTCAGGCGGCACCCACCAGATCACCACCGCCACCCCCAGCAGGGCCAGACCGCCGGTCAAGACAAACAGCCCGGAGAGCCCGGTATGCGCCACCAGCAAAGGCGCCGCCACCAGCGACAGCGCAAACATCAGCCCGATGCTGGCACCCACCAGCGCCATGGACTTGGTACGCACCTCATCCCGGGTTTGATCCGCCAGCAAAGCCGTCACCGCCGCCGAAACGGCACCGGCACCCTGCACGGCACGCCCAATCGCCAGCCAGGTGAGGCTGGGCGCCAGTGCCGCCACAAAACTGCCCACGGCGAACAGCAACAAGCCAAACACAATGACCCGTTTGCGCCCCAGCCGATCCGACGCCATGCCATAAAGAAATTGCAGCAGGGCTTGCGTCAAGCCATAAAGACCCATGGCCAAGCCAATCAGGGCCGGATCGTCACCGCCCGGGTACTTGCTGGCTTCTATCGCAAACACCGGCAAAATCAGGAACAGCCCCAACATGCGCAGGGCAAAAATGGTGGCCAGGGAGAAACTGGCGCGCAACTCGACAGGCGTCATCTTGCTGGCAGCAACAGCGCTTGTCCCATCAGGTGGACTATCAACTTTAGGCAAAACAGGGTCCTCCAACTCACAAAACCGTGAAGGGTCACGGTAGCACAAGCGCCGAATTGTCCCCGATCTGAGCAACGCCCGCCCGACCCGCGTGCCAACGCGGCCATTTTTCACTATCATGGTCGGTTTTCCCAAGCAGATTTCACCTTGAACTCCCCCACCGACGGCACCTACCTCGCAGCAACGTTGCAGCAGCAGACCATCAGCATTCGTGGTGCGCGCACCCACAACCTCAAGAATATTGATCTTGATATCCCGCGCAACCAGCTGGTGGTCATCACGGGCTTGAGCGGTTCCGGCAAGTCAAGCTTGGCGTTTGACACCCTGTACGCGGAAGGCCAGCGCCGCTACGTGGAGAGTCTCTCAACCTATGCGCGCCAGTTTTTGCAGCTGATGGACAAGCCCGATGTGGACATGATCGAGGGCCTGAGCCCCGCCATCTCGATCGAGCAAAAGGCCACCTCGCACAACCCGCGCTCCACCGTGGGCACCGTCACCGAGATTCACGACTACCTGCGTTTGCTGTTTGCCCGCGCCGGCACGCCCTTCTGCCCGGAACACGGTCTGCCGTTGCAGTCCCAGACCGTGAGCCAGATGGTGGACGCGGTGCTGGCCCTGCCGCCCGACACCCGGTTGATGATTCTGGCGCCGCTGGCGCGTGAAAAAAAGGGTGAGTTCCTCGACGTCTTTGCCGACATGCAGGCGCAGGGCTATGTGCGGTTTCGGGTCAATGGCCAAGCCTGCGAATTTGACCAACTGCCGTCACTCAAAAAAACCGAAAAACACGATATTGACGTGGTGATTGACCGCGTCAAAGTGCGCCCGGACACCGAGCCGCAGGCGCGAGACCAGCTCCGGCAACGCCTGGCCGAGAGTTTTGAAGCGGCCCTGCGGGTCGCCGGCGGCCGCGCCATCGCACTTGAAATTGATAGCACCTCACGCACGGCTGACGGGGGCTACAGCCCAAAAGAGCACTTATTCAACGCCAAATTCGCCTGCCCGGTGTGCAGCTACTCCATCGCTGAGCTGGAGCCGCGCCTGTTTTCGTTCAACTCGCCGGTAGGCGCCTGCCCCGCCTGTGATGGCCTGGGCATGCAGGAATTTTTCGACCCAGCACGGGTGGTGGCTTTCCCTTCTCTGAGTCTGGCCAGCGGTGCCATCAAGGGCTGGGACCGGCGCAACGGCTACTACTTTGCCCTGCTGGAGAGTCTGGCCAAGCACTACAAGTTTGACATTGAGCAGGCCTTTGAGTCACTGCCCGCCGCGGTGCAACAAGCCGTGCTGCACGGTTCGGGGGCGGAAGAAATCAAGTTCAGCTACGTGATGGACTCCGGCAGAGCCGGAGGCGACACAGGCGTCACGCAAGGCAAGAAGGTCAACAAAAAGCATCCGTTTGAGGGCATCATTCCCAACATGCAGCGGCGCTACCAGGAGACTGACTCAGCCCTGGTGCGCGAAGACCTGGCACGCTACCGCAGCATTCAGCCCTGCCTGGAATGCGGGGGTTCGCGGCTCAAACGCGAAGCCCGCCATGTGAAGATTGGCGAGGGCGCGCAAGCCCGTGCCATTTACGAGATCAGCCACTCAACCCTGCGCGATGCGCACGCCTACTTCAACACCCTGCAGATGCAGGGTGCCAAGGGGGAGATCGCCGCCAAAGTGGTGCGTGAAATCGGCTTGCGCCTGAAGTTTCTCAATGACGTGGGCCTGAACTACCTCAGCCTGGACCGCAGCGCCGAGACCCTTAGCGGCGGCGAGTCGCAGCGCATTCGGCTGGCTAGCCAAATCGGCTCCGGACTCACCGGCGTCATGTACGTGCTGGACGAACCCAGCATCGGCTTGCACCAGCGCGACAACGACCGCCTGATCGACACCCTGAAACACCTGCGCAACATCGGCAACAGCGTGCTGGTGGTGGAGCACGACGAAGACATGATGCGCGCCGCCGACCACATCATCGACATGGGTCCCGGTGCCGGTGTGCACGGCGGGCGTGTCATGGCACAAGGCACCTTCGATCAGGTCAAGGCGAATCCCGATTCGCTCACCGGCCAGTACCTGGCGCAGACGCTGAAGATCGCCGTGCCCCAACACCGCACGCCCTGGCTGCCCACTGTGCACGCGGCGCATTCGGCTGATAAATACAAATCGGCGCACCACGCGCCCAGCCCGGCCGCCGAGCGCCGGGCCGCGCGTGAGGCCAACCACCTGGCCACGCAAGGCGACATGCAGTGCCTGCGCGTGATCGGGGCGACCGGCCACAACCTCCACGGCGTCAGCGTTGAGTTCCCGGTGGGCCTGTTCACCTGCGTCACTGGCGTATCGGGATCGGGCAAATCGACCCTGGTCAACGACACCCTTTACACGGCGGTGGCGCGCACCTTGTACCGCGCCCACGACGAGCCGGCGCCGCACGAATCGATTGAAGGCATCGAGCATTTCGACAAGGTGATCAACGTCGACCAGTCTCCGATTGGCCGCACGCCGCGCTCCAATCCGGCCACCTACACCGGCCTGTTCACGCCGATTCGCGAACTGATGGCCGAAATGCCGATGGCACGCGAACGCGGCTACGGCCCGGGACGCTTCAGCTTCAACGTGGCCGGTGGCCGCTGCGAAGCCTGCCAGGGCGACGGCATGGTCAAGGTCGAGATGCACTTTTTGCCCGATGTGTACGTTCCGTGCGACGTCTGTGTCGGCAAGCGCTACAACCGCGAGACGCTGGAAGTGCTGTACAAGGGCAAGAACATCGCGCAAATTCTGGACCTCACAGTCGAAGCCGCCTACGAGTTCCTTAAAGCGTTGCCCAACATCGCACGCAAGCTGCACACGCTGCTGGACGTGGGTCTGAGCTACATCCGCTTGGGCCAGGCCGCCACCACGCTCTCAGGCGGCGAAGCCCAGCGCGTCAAGCTGGCGCTGGAACTCTCCAAACGCGACACCGGGCGCACGCTCTACATTCTGGACGAACCGACCACCGGCCTGCACTTTGCCGATATTGACCTGCTGCTCAAAGTACTGCACCAGCTGCGCGATGCCGGCAACACGATCGTGGTGATCGAACACAACCTGGACGTCATCAAAACCGCCGACTGGCTGATTGACATGGGGCCGGAGGGCGGCGCCGGCGGCGGCCAGGTGGTGGGCGTGGGCACGCCGGAAGACATTGCCGCCAACCCGGCCAGTCACACCGGGCGCTATTTGAAGCGGCTGTTGTAAGTCCGCGCCGGCAGACGCCGTCAGTCCGGGCGTTTGCGGTACAGCGTTTGGCGACTGATCCCGAGGCGGCGCGCCGCTTGCGACATGTTGCCGCCACTGCTTTCCAGCGCTTGCCGGATGGCACTGCGGGACAATTCTTCCAGACTTTGTGAAGCGCCCGCCGTGCCGACGGACGTGACCACGGGTGCGGGATCAGACAACTCTTGCGCCACATCATCGGGCAAATGCGGCCAGTCAATGCAGTCCTCGTGCGGGTCCAGCATGGCACTGGCGGTGCGCAGCAGGCTGGCATATTGGCGCAGGTTGCCGGGCCACGGATGTTGACTCAAACGCGCCTGCACGTCGGGCGCCAGGTAAATGTCGCGCTCGGGGTTGATGTTGGCCAGCAAGCGCAGGGTGAGCGCAGAGAAATCAGTGCGCTCGCGCAGCGCCGGTAGCTGGACGGTCAGGCCGTTGATGCGGTAATACAGGTCGCTGCGAAAGCGCCCCTGCTCGGCCATTTCGCGCAGCTTGCCATGGGTGGCGCAGATCAGCGAAAAGTCCACATCCACCGGCCGCCCACCGCCCAAGGGCGTGACCTGGCGCTCCTGCAAGACGCGCAACAAGCGGGTCTGCATGGTCAGCGGCATATCGCCAATTTCATCCAGAAAGAGCGTGCCGATATGGGCCTCGCGAAGGCGGCCCAGGCCGCCTTCGCGCCGCGCGCCGGTAAAGGCGCCGGGGGCGTAGCCGAACAGTTCCGCTTCAATCAAATTCTCCGGCAGGGCCGCGCAATTGATGGCCACAAACGGGCCGTTGCGGCGCGGGCCACTCTCGTGCACGGCACGGGCGAACAACTCCTTGCCGACGCCCGATTCGCCTTGAATCAACACCGGAATCGGCTTGTCGGCGACGCGCCTGGCTTTGTCGGCCGCACTGCGCCAGCGCAGGTCGCCGGTGTCGAGGCGGGTCAGCGCATCCACCGGCGGGGCCGCCCTTGGATGGACGGTTAGCGCGGGCGCAACGGGCAACGCCGTTGCGTCCAGATGCACCTGCACAAACAGCAGTGACCCATCGAGCAGGCGCACCTGCGTCGGCTGCCCGGGGCGCCTTTTGTGGCGCGAGAGCAGTTCATCCAGGCGCACATCCATCGTGCGGGCCAGTTGCGTGGCACCCAAGTCGGACACCGCCAGGTGGAGCAATGCCAGCCCGGCGCGATTGCTCCCCACGATCCAGCCGTCATGAGAGAGGGCAATGAGGCCTTCGGCCACGGTGCCGATTCCTTCCAGGTAGGCGTGTAAATGCAGGCGTATGTGGCATTGACACATAGCCGTGACGAGTCTGTTTTCGATCATGCTCGCGGCCATGCTGAGCAACCCCAGCGTATGCGGATGCCCGCTGCGCTGGTCGCCCGAGATATCGAGAATGCCCATCAACTCCCCGCTGGCCGACATGATCGGGGCCGCCGTGCAGGTGAGGAAGTTGTTGCGCTCAAAAAAGTGCTCGGCACCGTGAATTTCGATCCCACTGGCCTCCATCAGCGCCGTGCCGATCGCGTTAGTGCCCCGATGCTTCTCATGCCATGAAGCGCCGCAACTCAGCGCCACGCGGTCCGCCTTGTTGAGGAAATCGGCATGACCCAGCGTGTGCATCAGCGTGCCGTGCTTGTCGGCCAAAATAACCATGCCCTGACTGTGACGCACCTGCTCAAACAAAATCTCCATCACCGGGCGGGAGTGAGACAGTAAATCGTGATTGATCGTCAAGGTGTCGCGCAGACCGCCGCCGCTGGCGTGCTCGGTGTCATACAAGCGACCGGCTGGCAGCAGACCAGCCGCCAGGCTGCGCCGCCACGAGCGGGCGACACGCTCATCGAGACCACTGGATGGGCAGTCGCCGTGCTCTAGCAAATGCAAGCGCGCCTGGTGCAAGGCCAAGGCAGGTGGGGTTGTACGCATTTTGTCTCCTGGACGGATTTTTACCCGTTCTCCTCACCGCGTCTAGAGGAGTAACCCGCTGCTCCATTTTGTGACAGGTGTCGGGTATTGCGACGCTACGGCAGCGGCCTCAAACCGTGCCGACTTTAAAAAAGTTGTTTTAAATCAACGGGTTTATCCCAAAACGCGACATTGGCACGGGCCTTGATATGAAGTGAACGCCCGCAAGAGCATCACTTTAATCAATCCCACAAACGAGGAGACGCCATGTCATCTACTTTTTTCATTCCTGCCGTCAACATCATGGGTGCCGGTTGCCTGCAAGAAGCCGTTCTGGCGATTCGCGGCTACGGCTTTCGCAAGGCGCTGATCGTCACGGACAGCGTCCTCAACAAACTGGGCGTTGCAGGCAAGATCCAGGCGCTGCTGGCCGCGCAGCAGATAGAGTCCCATGTGTTCGATGGTGCCAAGCCCAACCCGACGGTTGGCAATGTCAAGGCCGGGCTGGCCCAACTGAAAGAACAGCAGTGTGATTTCGTCATTTCCTTGGGCGGCGGCTCTTCGCACGACTGCGCCAAGGGCATTGCACTGTGTGCGGCCAATGGCGGCGAGATTGCCGACTACGAGGGGGTGGACCGTTCCGCCAAACCGCAGCTGCCGCTGGTGTCGATCAACACCACCGCCGGCACAGCCGCCGAAATGACCCGGTTTTGCATCATCACCGATGAAGAGCGGCACATCAAAATGGCCATCGTGGACCGCAATGTGACCCCGATCATGTCGGTCAACGACCCGGAACTGATGCTGGCCAAGCCGAAAGGCCTGACAGCCGCTACCGGCATGGACGCGCTCACCCATGCCGTCGAAGCGTATGTCTCCATCGCGGCCACCCCCATCACAGACGCCTGCGCCCTGAAGGCCGTGGAACTCATTGCCCGCAACCTGCGCACGGCCGTCACGCAGGGCGACAACCTGCCGGCACGCGAGCAAATGGCCTACGCCCAGTTCCTGGCAGGCATGGCGTTCAACAATGCGTCGCTGGGCTTCGTGCATGCGATGGCACACCAGCTCGGGGGCTTCTACGACCTGCCCCATGGCGTGTGCAATGCCGTGCTGCTGCCACATGTGCAAGCGTTCAATGCGACCACCTCGGCGGCTCGCCTCGCTGACGTGGCACGCGCCATGGACGTGAACGTCACAGGAATGGATGCAGCGGCCGGCGCGGCGGCTTGCATTGCGGCCATTCGCCAACTTTCAGTGGACGTCGGCATTCCGGCCAGCCTGCGCGAGCTGGGGGTCAAGGAAGAAGACATTCCGTTGCTGGCCTCCAACGCGCTCAAGGATGCCTGCGGCCTGACCAACCCACGCCCGGCCAGCCAGGCCGAAATTGAAGGCATCTTCCGCCGGGCCATGACGCCACTCGCCTGAAACGGACGCCCTGGATTATTTATAACAAATAAGCCTGCAGCCACCGTCCAGTATGCGAAAGAAGCTATTATTTAAATAGCAAACCTCGCAACTATCCAGCGCCAGAGTCGCATGACACAAAACCCCCAGCATCTTCGGCACAGCCACGCCGGGGCGTTTTTCAAGCGGGTCCGCCCGTTGTGCCATTTTGTGACAGCTGTCGCGTATTACGACGCTATGGCATCGGCCTTAAACCGTGCCGACTTTAAAAAATTTGTTTTAAATCAACGGGTTGACCCCCAACCGCGACATTGGCACGGGTCTTGATAAGAAGTAAATGCCCGCAAGGGAAAGCCATTCAACCATTGCAAAAAAATACGAGGACATACCATGATCTACGCAGCTCCCGGCACCGCCGACGCAAAAATCGCTTTCAAGGCACACTACGACAATTTCATCGGCGGAAAATTTGTCGCCCCGGTCAAAGGCGAGTACTTTGACGTCATCACCCCGATCACCGGCAAGCCGTACACCAAGGCAGCCCGCTCCGACGCTGACGACATTGAACTGGCACTGGACGCCGCTCACGCCGCCGCCGACCAATGGGGCAAAACCTCGCCGGCCGAACGCTCCAACATCCTGCTCAAAATTGCGGACCGCCTGGAAGCCAACCTCGAACTGCTGGCCTACGCCGAAACTGTGGACAACGGCAAGCCGATTCGGGAAACCCTCAACGCCGACATTCCTCTCACGGTCGATCATTTCCGTTACTTTGCCGGTTGCGTCCGGGCGCAAGAAGGCGGCCTCTCCGACATCGATGGCGACACCGTGGCCTATCACTTCCACGAGCCTTTGGGCGTGGTCGGTCAGATCATTCCCTGGAACTTCCCGATTTTGATGGCGGCCTGGAAACTGGCCCCCGCCATTGGCGCCGGCAACTGCGTGGTCTTGAAGCCCGCTGAATCGACCCCGATCAGCATTTTGATCCTGGCCGAGTTGATTGCCGACTTGTTGCCCCCCGGCGTGCTCAACATCGTCAACGGCTTTGGCCGCGAAGCCGGTATGCCGCTCGCCACCAGCAAGCGCATTGCCAAAATCGCCTTCACCGGCTCGACCGCCACCGGCCGCGTCATTGCGCAAGCCGCCGCCACCAACCTGATTCCCGCCACACTGGAACTCGGTGGCAAGTCGCCCAACATCTTCTTTGCCGACATCATGGACAAGGACGACGGTTTTCTGGACAAAGCGATTGAAGGCCTGGTGCTGTTTGCCTTCAACCAGGGCGAGGTCTGCACCTGCCCGTCACGCGCCCTGATTCAGGAATCCATCTATGACAAGTTCATGGCACGGGTGCTCAAACGGGTGGCCGCCATCGTGCAGGGCAACCCGCTCGACACCGACACCATGATGGGCGCACAAGCCTCCAAAGAGCAAATGGCCAAGATCGTGAGCTACCTCAATATCGGCAAAGAAGAAGGCGCCGAACTGCTCATTGGTGGCGAACAAGCCCACCTGGGTGGCGACCTCGAAGGCGGCTACTACGTCAAGCCCACCCTGTTCAAGGGCCACAACAAAATGCGCATTTTCCAGGAAGAAATTTTTGGACCTGTGCTGGCCGTGACCACCTTCAAGGACGAAGCCGAAGCGCTGGCGATTGCCAACGACACACCCTACGGTCTGGGTGCCGGTGTCTGGAGCCGCGACGGCAATGTGGCCTACCGCATGGGCCGCGCCATCAAAGCGGGGCGCGTCTGGACCAACTGCTATCACGCCTACCCGGCACATGCCACCTTCGGTGGTTACAAGGAATCGGGCATCGGCCGTGAAACCCACAAGATGATGCTTGACCATTACCAACAAACCAAAAACCTGTTGGTCAGCTACAGCGAGAGCAAGCTCGGCTTCTTCTGATCGGATTTATCCGCACGCGATTCAAGCACCCAAGGGGCCGGCAACGGCCCCTTTTTTATGGGCCTGGGTTTGCTTCGCTGATGAACAAAGGAGCCCCGCAAACCAAATGCTGGTGTGGCTTCGGATCATTTTCGAAGAGCCGTTTTAGACACAAAGGCGACTTTCATTCTCTGAAATCACATGCCCGATTCCAGTCATTCAACGTGCAGACTGTCGGGCGGCGAAAAGATGTAACAACTTTAATGGTGGCAGCACCCACCATCGATCAATTGCAGGCAGGCGACCACTGATTTCCAAGAGCGTAACCCGGCGTAGGTTCGAGGCTCGATTCGCAATATGACCGAGGCCACTGGTATCACGTATTCAACATGAACTCAACTCTTAGAACGTAGAAGTTTTACGCCAATCATGCGCTTCGAGATCAGCCAGATAGCTTTCGAGATTAATAACGACAGTCAAGGCCGAATGCATTGCTCCATCATTTCGCATAATTTTAGAGTCTGAAACCATAAAAGTCATAGACTTGTCAATCTTCCTGCCTTTTGAATCTCTTCCATACAGCGGCAGAACGTTAATATTTCGCTGCATTCCCTCGGTGTCAGACAACTTCACATCAAGCATGAACTTGGAGCGATTGCCATTAACTTCAAATTCGAGACCGAACTTGTCGCAAAAACGCCGTAGCATATCAACCAAGTCCGAGACGCCACCTAGTGAGACGCTATTTGCATATAGCCGCCATGATTGGTGAACGACAAGCTTTAGTCCATTCCGCTGGCCAGCAACGAGCATCGTAAAACTCCTAGCTGGATACTTGTCCGGGAAAAACTTTGAGAATAAAGAAACGAGCACCGGCAGCTCAGTGTCTTCGCCAGGACCAAAATGCTGCTCTTGATCCGCCTTACGTATCGTCTGCAAGATGAGAGCTTCCTCTTTCAACCAATTGCGATGATAGAAATTCTTGATATTGGCAATAATCTCGATATCGTATAAATCAGAAGGAATGTTTCCATTTAAGGCGAGCTTGCGCAGTACTGTGTCAGCATCTGTCTTTCCAACAAGCGAGAATAGTTCTAAGTCAATTGCTTCGCCAATGCGTATCTCGGCGGCAGGTGACATATCGTCAGCAGCAATCCCGATGGAATGGCGAATTTCATCAAAAATGGAAGTCCTGATTTCTTTTTCATTAGGAAAACGATAGATAGCGTCTGGATTTCTGTCATCCTCGGCGGCAATAGCAGCGCGTGCCAAAATGCCAAGCGCAGCATTCCTTTCAAAATTGGCGATGGCTGAGATCATTTCTTCAACTCAACAATATCAAATTCAGAAATTTTCAAATCCAGGATCTGCATTTCAGGTCCATAAGCAGCACGCCGTTTGTGAGTCACTGGAAGGATTCGGTTCGCCGGCTTAATTAGATCCATCGATATTACATATAAGGTCGGCCTCCAAATTTTCCAACTTCTCGAATCGACAGTTGCCACAATTTCATCTTGTTGGGCTTTAGAAATTTCACGATCGGCTAACCATTGAACTGCCAAGCGTTTAAATGTGCGTTTGTAGCTCTTGATGAGTGCGCTGTGTGTATCTTCCTTGTCAACATCGGCCCAGAGCATGTCGTAGATCGTTCTAGGTGAGGAGCTGGGAGCGATGGCTGCCGCAGCAGAACCTGGAGGCGCAGCAGCAACGTCAAAGTATTCACTCACCCATGCGAAGTGAATGCCATGTCGATATTTCATTGAAATCTCATGTGCGATCCACGGATTTGTCGAGTACAGAATTGGGCCAGCCATCGTTTACGTTTACCGTTCTTGTTGTTTTATCGCATGTGCGCATGCTCAAGCCCGTTGAAGTAACACGGGGGCTATGAATACAAAAGACTCATAGTACATGTTTTGTTACATGTTGATAGCTGCGGGAGTAGATCCGATCGATGGAAAGCGGGTTGTCATGCTCGGAAGAATGCGGCATTACTCGGAGCAGTGGCACAAAAGGAAATGGGCGGTATCTGTGTTCCCACCGAAGCTAATTGGCTCGCCGCCTCATGCTCTAACCAGAAGCACGGGGGGCGACGGTGAGGCGAATGATTGCCGAGGGTACCATTCAGCCCGCCACAACCGGCCTCCTGCGGGAACGCAATTGAGTTTCCAGAAAGCTGCCACTCGCCAAAGGCAGCAAACGCTGCAATACAGACATCAGTCTTAACGCTGGAACCACGGATATTTTTGGAAACACAAGGTTAGACGTTCCATCTTTTGAGCCAACAGCATAGTAAAACCCACGGGCCTCAAATCTGGGCGGCGGATGACAGTGCATCGCTTGCCGCCTGCCCGGCACGCTGCCGCACGAACGCCTCAAACTGTTCCGCCGGCAGGGGTTCACTGAAGAAATAACCCTGCACTTCGTCACAGCCCTGGTCGCGCAGAAACGCCAACTGGCCCGCTGTCTCCACCCCTTCGGCAATGGTCAGAAAGCCCAGGCTGTGCGCCAGTGCGATGATGGCAACGACGATGGCCTTGTCATCCGAATCGTCGGTAATGTCGCGCACGAACGACTGGTCGATCTTGAGCTTGTAAACAGAGAAGCGCTTGAGGTAGTTGAGCGAAGAGTAGCCGGTGCCGAAGTCGTCAATCGACATGCGCACGCCGCGCTGGTGCAGGTTGCTCATGACCGCGATGGCGCCCAGTGGGTCGTTCATCGCCACGCCTTCCGTCAGCTCCAGCTCCAGGTATTGCGGCGGCAGACCGGCGTCGGCCAACACCTGCGTCACCAGATCCGGCAGATTCTCGTGGCGAAATTGCACCGCCGAGAGGTTGACCGCCATCTGCTGCACCGGCAGACCGGCATCCAGCCAGGCCCGCAGTTGCCGGGTGGCGGTCCTGAGCACCCACTCGCCGATCGGCAAAATCAGTCCGCTGTCTTCTGCGATCGGAATGAATTCGGCCGGCGACACCTTGCCCAGTGTCGGATGTTGCCAGCGCAGCAAGGCCTCCATGCCGACCACACGGCCATCATGCAGCGACACCTGCGGCTGATACACCAGGTGCATCTGCTGCAGCTCCAGTGCGCGGCGCAAACCATTTTCCAGCTGCAAGGTGCGACTGGATTCCAGCTGCATCTCCGCCGTGAAAAAGCGGTAGGCGTTACGGCCGGCCTGTTTGGCCCGGTACATGGCGGTGTCGGCGCTCATCGACAAGGCCTCAAAGGTGTCGCCGTCCGTTGGGTAAAGGGCAATACCGATGGAAAAGGTGATGGCCAGTTCCTGTTGATTGATGAAGTAGCGCTGAGAAGTGATCTCGAGCAACTTGCTCGCCACATGGGCGGCTCCTGCCGCGTCTGTGCCCGGACACAGCAGCACAAAGTCGTCCCCCCCTACGCGGCACACCGTGTCCTGCTCGCGTAGCACCGATTTCAGGCGCTGCGCCACCTTGATCAGCAACTCGTCCCCGATTTGATGGCCTAGTGAATCGTTCACATTTTTGAACCGGTCCAGATCCAGAAACATCAGTGCCAGCGGTTCCCCCTGGCGTTGTGCATGGTTCAGGGCGGCGTTGACCCGGTCCCGCAGCAAGCGCCGATTGGGCAGTCCGGTCAGCGGATCAAAATCGACCAATAGCCGGATATGCTCCTCATCTTTTTTGAGTTTGCTGATGTCGGTGGCGATGGCGACATAGTTCGCCACCGCCCCGCTGCTGTCGCGCAGCAGGCTGATCGAGAGCAACTCCGGATAGTGGGTGCCGTCCTTGCGCCGGTTCCAGATTTCACCCTGCCACTGCCCATGGGCATGGACGGACTCCCACATGAGCCGGAAAAAATCCGGCTCATGCCGCCCCGAGGAAAGCAAGCTCGGATTGTGGCCAAGTGTCTCGGCCTCGCTGTAGCCGGTGATCCGGCAGAAGGCCTGGTTGACCCGCACGATGCGACCCTGACTGTCCGTGATCATGATGGCTTCACTGCCTTGTTCAAACACCTTGGCCGCGAGTTGCAGTTGCACCTCGGCGTGCTTGCGCTCAATGGCAATGGCGGCAAGGTGGGCCGCCATTTCAATCAGATCAAGCTCATGAGCTTGCGGCAGGGCTGGCGTCCGGTGGTAGATCGCAAAGGTTCCGAGCACCTTTTTGCTGCCGGTCAGAATGGGTTCGGACCAGCAGGAGGCGAGTCCGGCCCGCTGTGCCAGGTCCTTGTAGTCAACCCAATAAAGATGGGTAGCGATATCCCCCACGATGACGCGCTGACCAGTATAGGCGGCCGCGCCACAACTACCGGTCTGCGGCCCAATTTGTACCCCGTCAATCGCTGCGTTATAGAAATCCGGCAAATTGGGGGCGGCGCCCAGGCCCAGGTGCTGCCCCTGCGCATCAAGCAACAAGATGGAGCACAGCGCGCCAGGCATCGTGTCTTCAATTTTGAGGACAAAATCTTTCAGTACCTGCTCCAGCGGCAATTCACTGGTCAGGCGCTCCTGCATGAAGCTGCGCACGGCATCCCTTTGCTGGGTTCGCACGCGCTGTGCCAGGTCCAGTACTCGCGCCGCCTCGCGATCAAAGTTCTGCAGGGCGTAGTCAACGTCCGATGCCATTTCAAGCAGCAGGTGTTGAACCTTCTCATCAAAGGCATTGACCTCGCCGGCATACACGGTGAAGGCACCGATGACCACGCCGTTGCGGTGCAGGGGAAGCGCAGCAGAGGCGGCCCAGCCAAACCGGGCGCCCAGCGCATGCCATGGCGCCGTGACGGGGTCGCCCTGGTAGTCCTGGCACCAGAATGGCTGGTTCTCGCGAATCGTGACGCCGGTCGGCCCCCGACCTGCAAGGTCATCGGCATCCAGTGCGATGTGCAGGTCCTGCAGGCACTCAACGCCCGGGCCATAGGAAGCCGCCGGTTTGATCAGGCGGCTTGGCATGTCCAGCAGGCCAATCCACGCCATCTTCATACCGCCCTGTTCAACGGCGGTCCGGCAGATTTGCTCAAACAATTCCGGCTCACTGACACAACGCACGATGGCCTGATTGCAGGCACTGAGTGCCGCATAGAGCTGGGTCAGTCGCCTGAGTTTGGCATCGGACTCCTGACGTGCATGCGCCATGTCGTTGAGCTGGCGCTGCGTCTGGGCCAGCCAGCCCAGCACACTATTGATCATGCCCGGTGCGACGACAATCGCCTCGGCGAAGTTGCCCTGCCCGATACGGGTAATCTGAGCCTGAACCTCGTCCACCGACCCGCCCAGCGTGGTGCGCAGGGCTTGGTAGGTGCGCCAAAGAACCAGCAGCAGACCCAGCCCTACGAGGACAAACACCATGCGCAGAAAAGTGGCATTGTTCTCGGCGTCCTGAACGGTCAGCAGGGTCCGCCGATCAACCAGCTCAAGGAACTCCTTGATGGGCTGCATGATGTCCGCCTTGAACTGGTGGTAATCAGCGTCATACAGCATCTCGCTGGCCCGGCTGCGACGGGCTTCCAGATGGGGTCCGGCAGATTCGATCAGCGCCATGGCGGCGAACTCAATGGCCGTCAGCGTATCCGAATCGGCCTTGGCTTGGGCCAGTTTACGGAATTCGTCCGCGCCAAATCCGGCCTGCTGCAGCACCGCCAGCAGCGCTACCTTGGCGCCGCTGTCTGGCCCGGCAGGTTTGCCGTCGACGCTCTCCAGCTCCCAGTGAATGCCGTCGTAATTGAACGGCCGCGGCTTCCTGCCCTCACGGATGTCCAGGATGTCGAGATAGTGCTGTTTGTAGACGGGATTGCCGGTGTGCACATAAGTGCGCGCCATGCGGGTCAGATCATCGGAAGACTGACGCAACTCAGCCGCGAGTTGACGGGACTGGTAACGCCGCTCGTTGGCATGGCCAATCTGCTTTTCCGAGTAGACATAAACCGCAAACACGGCGATCAGGACGAACGTCAGGGCCACCGCCAGCCGCAGGCTGCGTGAAAACGGTGAGGTCGAGGTGCGTGAGGGCATGAGGGCGTGCTGTGCAAAACGAAAGCCTGCCCATTATCCACGGCCGCAAGAGCCGGCATGAGCCGGCTTGGCTCAACATATTTTTGCTATTATTTTAATAGCTACTTACGCATATCACACGGGCGCCACGCCCCTGAATGGCTCCTCGCGCAGCTGCCGGCGCAGAATCTTGCCGAGGTTGGTCTTGGGCAGGGGTTCATCACGGAACTCGACGATCTTGGGCACCTTGTAGTCGGTCAGATGTTGCCTGCAATGCGCGAGCAAGGCTTGTTCGGTCAGCGCCGGATCGCTCTTGACCACGATGATCTTGACGGCCTCGCCAGAGCGTTCATCGGGTACGCCAATGGCCGCCACCTCTGCCACGCCCGGATGCAGCGCGACAACGTCCTCGATCTGGTTCGGGTAGACCTTGAAGCCCGACACCACGATCATGTCCTTCTTGCGATCCGTCATCTTGAAGTAGCCGCGCTCGTCCACGAAGCCCAGGTCACCGGTGCGCAACCAGCCCTCCGCCGTGAACACCTTGGCGGTCTCATCAGGCCGGCTCCAGTAACCTTGCATGACTTGCGGGCCGCGCACACAGATCTCGCCGACCGCGCCGACCGGGAGTTCGTTGCCGACCTCGTCGAGGATGGTGGCCTGCGTCGATGGAATCGGCATGCCGATCATGCCGGTCCAGTCTTCAATGTTCAGCGGGTTGGAGATCGCGACCGGCGAGGTTTCAGTCAAGCCGTAGCCTTCGATGATCGGCACGCCCGTCCGCGTCTTCCACCGCTCGGCCACCACGCGCTGCACGGCCATGCCGCCGGCACTGGCAAGCTTCAGGCTGCGCATGTCCACTTCGGCAAATTCAGGCGCATCGAGCAGCGCCCGGTACAGCGTGTTGACGCCGATGATGGTCGTGAAACGGTGCTTTTTGAGATCATGAATGAAGTCGTGCATATCCCTCGGGTTGGTGATCAGGAGGGTGTGTGCGCCGATTTTCATGAACACGAGGCTGCAGGTCAGCGCATAGATGTGATACAGCGGCAAGGGGCAGACGAACACTTCCTTGCCGTCGAGTAGGTCATGCGCGATCCACGCGCCGACCTGCTGCAGGTTGGCCACCATGTTGCCGTGCGTCAGCACGGCGCCTTTGGCGACGCCGGTGGTGCCGCCGGTGTACTGTAAAAAAGCGATGTCATCGTGGCTCAACGGCGCATCGTCCAGGGTCTGCATACGTCCGGCGCGCAAGGCGGCATTGAACTCGGTCGCACCGGCAATTTTCCATGCCGGCACCATCTTCTTCACGTACTTGACCACCACGTTGGTGAGCAGCTCCTTGACCACCGGGAACATGTCGCCAACCTCCGTCGTGATGACGGCCAGGTTCAACGCCGGGATATTGTCCAGCACTTCCTGCAGGGTGTGGGCAAAGTTCTCCAGCACCACGATGGCCACGGCACCCGAGTCCTTGAGCTGGTGCTCCAGCTCGGACGCGGTGTACTGCGGATTGACATTCACCACCACCAGGCCCGCGCGCAGCACGCCGAACAGTGCCACCGGATACTGCAACAGGTTGGGGCTCATGATCGCCACCCGCTCGCCCTTGTGCAGCCCCAGCGTGTTTTGCAGGTAGGCGGCGAAATCGCGGCTGGACTGTTCAAGTTCAGCGTAGCTGATCGACGCCCCCATGTTGCTGTAGGCGGGCAGTTGTGCAAAGCGCTCGCAGCTGTGTCGCAGCACCTCATTCAGCGAGGCGAACGCCTGTACATCGACCTCGGCCTCAATCCCTGGCGGGTAGTGCTTCAACCAGATCTTTTCCATAGCGGCCTTTACTTTTTCCTTGCGCCAAGTCTAGGAAAGAGTCGCCGCACCCGCTTGATATTTATCAAAATCACCCCGCGCCTGGCGCTTCGGCTGCGCCAAGGCGGGGCTGAACCGACCGCTGCAGCAACAGTCGGGGCAGCGCCCTAGGCCTGCAGCCTGGCCGCCTGCAGCAGGTCGCGGGTTTTAAGCGCCTCGCGGCGCGCCGCTTGTGCGAAGTCTTCATCGGACGAGGCATAAAGAACAGCGCGCGACGAGTTCACGATGATCGGTGCCACGGTTTCACCGCCAACACCACGCCAGCCCGCCTTGACCGTCGCGACGGCGTCGCCACCCTGCGCACCCACGCCGGGAATCAGCAGTGGCAGCGTCGGGGCGACGGCCCGCACCCGTTCAATTTCTGCCGGATAGGTGGCACCCACCACCAGCCCGAGCTGGCCATTGAGGTTCCAGGGACCTTGCGCAAGCCGCGCGATGTGCTCGTACAGCAGGGGCGCGCCTTCGACGCTTGCGAGCCGCTGGTTCTGTAAATCATTACCGCCGGGGTTGGAGGTGCGGCACAGCAAAAAAGCGCCTTTGCCGTGGTACTTCAAATAGGGCTGCACCGAATCAAAGCCCATGAAGGGCGAGAGCGTGACGGCATCGGCGCCGTAGCGCTCGAAGGCTTCGATGGCGTATTGCTCGGCCGTGCTGCCAATGTCACCCCGCTTGGCGTCCAGAATGATGGGGACCTGGGGCGCGGCACGACGCATGTGTGCCACCAAGCGCTCCAGCTGCTCTTCGGCACGGTGGGCGGCAAAGTAGGCAATTTGCGGCTTGAAAGCGATCACCAGGTCGGCCGTGGCATCCACGATAGCCGCACAAAAATCGTAAATCTTGCTGACGTCGCCACGGCGTTTGCCAGGAAATTTGGTGGGTTCGGGGTCCAGCCCCACGCACAGCATCGAGCCGTTTTGGCGCTCGGCGGTGCGCAGCATGTCAAGGAATGTCATAGCCGTATTGTAAGAAGCGCCGCCCCGGTCGCCCTAAGGCGCCCTTAAGGTTGGAGCGCGAAGATCGCGGCATCGATTCACTTCCACCAAGAGGTTCCCCATGGATTCATCCCTTCGTTTATTCATCAGCCAATACTTTGGCGTCGTCCTGTCCACCCTGGTTCCAGTCGTCCTGATCGCCTTCCTGTCGATCCCGGTCACCCTGGGCGGCCACCCTGGCGAGCGGTACGCGGCCAATGCGCCGATCGCACAACACATGACTTGAAACATTGGTTACCATTTACGCCGCAGAACCGAAAACCCAGCAACTGACCTCTCATGAAATTCACCGAACTTGCCGATGACCCCGAAGATGCAGAGCACAGCCCGGCCGAGCGCATAGCCGCGGCCTCCCGCAGCACCTGGGTCAGCGTGGGCGTCAACCTCGTGCTGACCATCACCCAAATCGCGGTGGGCGTCATCGCCAAGTCGCAAGGTCTGATTGCCGATGGCATCCATTCGCTGTCTGACCTGGTGGCGGATTTCGTCGTGCTGTTCGCCAGTCACCACAGCAAGAAGGACGCCGACACGGACCACCCCTACGGCCATCAACGCTTCGAGACCGCCGCTTCACTGGCGTTGGGGACGCTTCTTCTGGTCGTCGGCCTGGGCATGCTGTGGTCGGCGACTCAAAAGCTCCAGGCGCCCGAAACCGTACAAACCGTCCACATCATCGCCCTCTGGGTGGCCGGTGGCGCGCTGATTGCCAAGGAACTGTTGTTTCGCTACATGCTGTCAGTGGCAAAGCGCGTCAAATCGAGCATGCTGGTAGCCAATGCCTGGCATGCGCGCTCGGATGCGGCGTCGTCGCTGGTGGTGGGCATCGGCATCATCGGCAACCTGGCGGGCTATCCGATCCTGGATCCGATCGCCGCCCTCATCGTCGGCTTCATGGTCACCAAGATGGGCTGGGGCTTCAGCTGGGACGCGCTGCACGACCTGATGGACCGCGCGGTGGACGAGCAGGAAGTGCAGGCGATTCGCCAAACGCTGATTGAGACGCCAGGCGTGAGTGACGTGCACGACGTTCGCACCCGCAAGATGGGCGACATGATCGTGGTGGACGCCCACATCGAGGTCGATGCCGCCATCAGCGTCGAGGCCGGCCACGACATTGCGGTGGAAGCGCGGGCGCGCGTGCTGCAGCGCCATCGCGTGCTGAACCTGATGACCCATGTGGACCCGTGGCGCCGGCCCGATCTGGACCATGCGATACCCCGCTCCACCGCACCCGCCAGCCCGTGAAGGCCTAGAGATCGAGCACCAGCAGCGGCGTCCTGGAACGGGAACAGCAGGGCGTGAACTGGTCGTTCGCGGCCTGTTCCTCCGGCGTCAGGTACAGGTCCTTGTGGTCCGGCACACCTTCGAGCACGCGCGTCAGGCAGGTGCCGCACACGCCCTGCTCACAGGCGGTCTGCACCTCGACGCCCGCCGTGGAAAGCGCCTGCGTCACCGTCTGCTCCTTGGGCACCCGGATGATCCGGCCCGAACTGGCCAGTTTGACCTCGAAGCTGGCATCGCTGGCTGACGGCGCCACCGCGGCGGCAAAAAATTCATAGTGCAGCTGGCTCTCGGGCCAGCCCTGAACGCGGGCGCTGGTCAGCACCGCATCCATGAAGCCCTTGGGACCGCAGACATACAGGTGCACACCGCTGGGCGGCGCCGCCAGCAGCGCGGCGAGGTCGAGCTTCTGCTCAGCCATGCCGTCGTCAAAATGAAACTGCACCTTGTGCGCAAAGTCCGATGCCGCAATGCGTTCATAAAAGGCCGTTCGCGCGCGTGAGCGGGTGCTGTAATGCAGCTCGAAATCGGCGCCGGTGTTGGCCAGCCGCTCGGCCATGCACAGGATCGGCGTCACGCCGATGCCACCGGCCAGCAGCAGGCTGCGCGTGGCGTCGTGCGCTAATCCGAAGTGGTTCTTCGGCGCGCTGATCTGCAGCAGTTGCCCCTGTTCCACCAACTCATGCAGCGCCTGCGAGCCGCCGCGCGAGGCCGGATCGCGCAGCACACCGATCAGGTAGCGGTGGGTTTCCTTTGGATCATTGCACAGCGAATACTGGCGGGTCAGGCCGCCCGGCAGTTGCACATCCACATGCGAGCCGGCGGAGAAGGCCGGCAGCGGCCCGCCCGCCTCGGCAACCAGTTCGAAAGTGCAGATGTCTGCTGCCTCAACCGTCTTGCGCGCCACGCGGACCGCTAAAGTCGATGCACTCATGGACACCCCTTACGCGCTGGCAACCGCCTGCTCCTCGGCCAGGAGGCGGTCCAGGATCTTGCGCGACTGCACGCCACCGGCATCGATGTTGAGCTTGAGCAGGCCGCGCTCGGGGTAAGCCAGCAGATTTTGCTGCTGACGCTCCAGCATTTCGAGGTCTTCGCTGAAGATCTTGCCTTGACCTTCGCGGATGGTGGCGGTGAGCGCCTTGTCCTGGGGGTTGAACTTGCGCGCCATGCCCCAAAAATAGTGGATTGAAGTCTCGGTCTCGGGCGTGATGAAGTCCACCACCACGCTGTAAGCCTTGTGCTCGGGGGCGGCATCGTAGCCACCCTTGCCGGCATGCGCCACGCCGACTTCGATCATCACATGGCTCGGCGGCGTGAAGCGGCAGATCTGCCAGCGGTCCACCGGCACGTCATCGGCCAGGTTGTTGCCGCGCAGCGCCAGTTTCCAGAACGGCGGCGGCATGATGTTGTCCATGTAGCGGCTGGTCACCACCATGTCACCGTCGACAGTGGTCTTGCACGGGGTTTCGTCGATTTCCTTCTGGCCGATGCTGCTGGAGTGCACATAGGTTTCGTGCGTCAGGTCCATCAGGTTGTCGATCATCAAACGGTAGTCGCAATTGATGTGGAACAGGCCGCCGCCATAAGCCCACTCGGGGTTGTCGTACCAGTCGAGGTGCTTGATTTTGTCGGGGTCGGCTTGTGCGGGATCGCCCGGCCAGACCCAGATGAAACCGTAACGTTCAACCACGGGGTAGCTCTTGATCGCCGGAAAACCGCCCACGCGCTGACCCGGCATGGAGATCGTCTTGCCCTCGCAACCCATCTCCAGGCCGTGGTAGCCGCAAACCAGCTTGCCTTCTGAAACATAGCCCAGCGAGAATTGCGCACCGCGGTGCGGGCAGAAATCTTCGACGGCAGCCACGCGGTTTTCTTCGCCGCGGTAAAAGGCGATGCGCTCGCCGCAGATCTTGCGCCCCAGTGGCTTCTCATCGATTTCATTGGGGGTACAGGCGACATACCAGGTGTTTTTCGGGAACATGACGGCGACCTCATTCAATTAAAAAAATCCTGCGGCAAACCCTGCAGGCGGATGTTGATCTCGGCTTAATATTCAGCATACTGAATGACATTCATTGTACTGAATGGCCACCGGCAGCGAAAGCCCTGTCATCTCAGTGTTAACCCTTGGATGCAGCCCGCCTCCGCAGCGGGCCGGGGCTGGAATAGCCTCAGGCTTTGCCAGCGGCCCTGGTTATGCCCGCGTCCGGCTTGCCCTGCTGGTCGTTCAAATGCACGAACTTGCGCAGCAGGCGCATGAACTCCTGTTGCTCAGCCGCGTCGAGGCTGTTCATCATGTTGCGGAACATGACGTCCACGCCCGGCCGCAGCGCCAGCAGCACCGCCTCGCCGGCTGGCGTGAGCGAGAGACGGCGCTGGCGCCGTGGCAGCACCTCGCGCAGGATCCAGCCCTTGGTTTCCAGGCGGGCGGCGATATCGGCCGCAGTCGAGGTGTCCAGCGCGACCATCTGGGCCAGCGTCACCTGATCGATGCCCGGCGTTTCATGCAGCGTGCGCAGAATGGCGTACTGGATCGGCGTGACATGGCGGCCATGGACTTCGTGAAACTTGGACACGGCGATCTGCTGGGCACGCCGGATCAGGTGGCCCGGCTCGTCGTAAAGCTCGATGGATGGCGGGGTGTCAGCAGGCTGGGTCATGGGTTGATTTTGCCCCAGCGGCTGACCGCGCTGGATGCTCTGGTTCATGCAGCAGCGCCGTACGGCTGCAGCACACGGTAGCGCGACCCGGCCGTCCCCGTGGCTTCCATCAGGGCATAGCTTTCAACATGCCAGTCAATCACCGCGCGCTGTAACGGCATCTGCGCTTGCGCCGCATGTCGGGCCAGCGTCAAGTGGGGACGATAGGGACGCGGGTCTGTTTTCAGGCCCAGGTGCTGCAGGGCTTGCCCCAGGCGGGCATGTAGCTGCTGCAAGCCCGCAGGCACGGTCTCGGGGCACAACACCGCCAGGCCATGCGGCCAGAGTTCGGGCAGACCCAGGCGCAGCTCAAATGGCGTTATGGGCACAGCCAGCCCGGCGCGCAACTCATCCAGACGATGACGGGCCACGGGACCCATGAAGTGCAGGGTGACATGCCAGTCGGGCGGTGCATAGCGTGCCGCGCCGGCATTCCACTGCCAGGCGTCGCCGTGCGCGGCCAGCGCAGCCTGGACATCCTCACCGGACACAAGCGCGAGAAACAGGCGCGCGGTCTCCAATTGCACTCGGCTGCCCGCCTTACTCAGCGCGGTTGCTGCAGTTGTCCTTGCGCCGCGCTGGGTGCCAGTGGCCCCGCCGGCGTATCGACCATTTCCCTGACGTTCTCAACGAAGTATTCGGTTTCCCCGAAGCAGGAAGTGGGGATGAATTTGTGCTGCCGGTAAGTGAGCACCACGCGTTTGCCGGCCAGCAGATTGATTTTTTGGGCCACGCTGTCGTCCAGCACGGTGAAGTCAAATTTCTCGGGAATAGCCCCCGGCATCGTCACCATGGCAATTTGGCCTTCCCACGACTTGCATAACCAGCCTTTTTTGGAAAACTTTTGCACATAGCCGGCACGTTCACCTTCCGAGTAGTCCCAGTGCAGCGTCAGCCAGAGCCAACCGGCGGCGAGGAGGACCAGGGCGATCAAGATGAGCGTAATAACGCGTAGGGCTTTCGATGGCATGCTGCTTGACTCCTCAATGTGGCGCGCAGTGTAGCTTACGAGTGCCCGGGGCCATTCATCACTCGGCACAGCGCTTGCGGCTCTGCACGGCTGCGCCTTGGCGTGTTAGCGCATCACATCCAGCGCCAGACACAGGTCAGCCCAGGCGCGGGCTTTGTCCTGCTGGGTGCGCAGCAGGTAGCGTGGGTGATAGGTCACCACCACCGGAATGCCCTGGTAGCGGTAAATTTGCCCGCGCAGCTTGCCAAACGGGGTTTTGCTTCCTTCAGGCAGGCTGCCATGCAACAAGGTTTGGGCGGCAAAGCGGCCCATGGCCAGAATGACTTTGGGCCGCACCAGCGCCACTTCGCGCCGCAAGAAGTTTTCGCAAACGGCGAGTTCCTGCGGGGTGGGGTTGCGCACCGTGGCGGGTAGGCACTTGACGACGTTGGTGACGTAAGCCGCCTTGGCCGCAGCTGCCGCCGTAGCCCCGTCTTCCGCGCCACGCCGGCTCACGCCCACGGCCTTGAGCATGTTGTCCAGCAATTGCCCGGCCTGGTCGGCAAAGGGCGCACCCAGGCGCTCCTCGGCCTCGTCCGGCGGCTCGCCTACCACCAGCCAGTCGGCCTGGCGGGGGGCTGCGGCATCCGAACCGCCAAACACCGGTGCGCGGCGGCCGCTGCACAGCTGGCAGGCCTGGCAGTCGGCGATGGCTTGCGCCAGCGTCGGCCAGTCCATCCCGGCAATGCCCTCGACCAGCACGGCGGGCGTGGCCACAGTGGCGTCCGGCACCTGAGTTTTTAAGGATTTTTGGGCTGTAGCCCCCGTACTGATTGCGTGAACAGCTATGTTTTCAATAGCAGATGCTGACGGCATTGGGGGCCGGTCCGCCGGGGTATGCGCCGCGACGTGAGGCGTCGGCGCGACGCGCTGGGGTGTGGGGGTCGCCACCGGCGCTTGCGTCACAAGAGGCGCATCAGCCACGGCCTCTGGCAGCCAGACGCGCACGCCTATCTCCTGCAACATGGCACGCTGGCGTTCGTCAAGGTCAAGGCTCATAAGCACATTCTCACAGACTCACAGCGGCAGACTCATCACCACCGCGTCTTCGCGCTGGCCCTGGATGGCGGGGTAATAGTTTTTGCGCAGGCCGACCCGACGATAACCATGGCTTTCATACACCTGCACGGCGCGCAGGTTACCGACGCGCACCTCCAGCCAGAGCCAGTCCGCACGCTGGCCTTTGGCCCAGATCGTCAAAGCATCAAGCATGACGCGCGCCCAGCCCTGGCGCTGGTAGTCGGGTGCCACCGTGATGTTGAGCAAATGCACCTCATCCACCCCTTTCATGGCGACGAAATAGCCGAGCAGGGTGTCGCCGGCCAGCAGCAACTGGGCCTCGTAGCCGGAGTTGAGCGTGTCGACGAAATTGCCGCGCGACCAGGGATGGGCGTAAGTCCGCTGCTCCACGCCCAGCACGGCCTCCAGGTTATGCAGCGCCAACGGTTCAAAACGGGCTTCGACGGGATTCAGGTCGGCACTCACAGGGCTGCTTTCTCCGCCGCCCGCTCGACGGTGGTTTTGGCCACTTTATCGCGGATGTAGAGCGGCAGGGCCTGGTCGGCGCGCACCGCCCCACCGGCGGCAAGCAGGGCGGGCGCCAGCCGCAACATGGCGCTGGCGCTGGGCAAGGCATCGACGCGCTGCGCCAAGGGGGCCGCCAGGGAGGAGGCAAAAGGGGTGGGCAAACGCGCGCCATAGGCCGCAAACACATTGCCCGCCAGTGTCCAGTCCGCCTCACACACCAGGTCTTCGGGGTGAATCAGGCGGTGGCCCTCGAGCTGCGTCCACTGTGCGCTATCAAAGACATAGCGAGCGGCGTACATTTCGTCCATGCGGGCGTCCAGCAGGGCCACCACTTGCCAGCGGTCCAGAGCGGCGGCGTGCTGCCAGCGCGCCTCTTCGGCCACGGCGAGCAAGGTGTCGATCGGCAGCACCGGGATCTTCGCGCCGAACGCCAGCCCCTGCGCCACCGAGCAGGCGGTGCGCAAGCCGGTGAAGGAGCCGGGGCCGCGGCCAAAGACGATGGCGTCCAGCTGCCCGAACTGCAGGTCCGCCTGCGCCATCAGCCGCTGGATGGCGGGAATCAGGTTGGCCGAGGTCAGCGCGCCACCGGGGGCGCTGTGCTGCCAACCCTGACGCACACCGTCCAGCGTGCGCTGCACAGCGACCGACATCATCTCGGTACTGGTGTCAAAGGCGAGCAGATTCATCGGTCCACCTCGTGGCCAGCTTCAGCACCCTGCTGCATCATCCCATGTGTAAAAATATTCATAAAATCAGCCCCTAGCCCCCGTCACACCTGCACGAGCAGCTTCTTTTTTAATAGCAACCGGCAGCGCCACCCGCACGCCGAACAGAATACCGAGCGTCACCAGGGCTAGGCCGGCGGCCAGATTCCAGTACAGGGGTTCGCCCAAAAACAGCACCGCACCCAGCGCCGAGAGGCCGGGCACCAGCGCCGTGATCATGGTCGAGCGCACCGGGCCAAAGTGCTGGATCATTTTGGTGAAGGTGATGCCGGAGATCACCACCGAACCCCAACCCTGAAACAGCATCTGGAACAGCACCTCGTGCAGCGGGGCGGTGAACACATGCCCCGACACCACATGCCCGAGCAGCAGCGCCGCGTAGAGCGGCACATAACTCACAAAAGCGAAGGCTGTAATGGCGATGGTGGCGCGCACCGCGTCCAGCCCATGTCGACGCGCCAGCACGCTGTAGGTGGACCAGCACAGCGCGGCCGCCATGAACAGCAGGTCGCCCTTCCAGACATCGCCGCCGTCAAACGCATGCAACAGGCTGGCGCCGCCCACCAGCAGGTCGCCCAGCACGATGCAGGCCAGCCCCAGCGCACGCAGCGGCGTGATGTGGTCGTGCAGCACCAGCACCGCCAGCAAGGCGGTCCACAGCGGCAGACTGCCCGGCATCAACACCGAGGCGTGTGCCGCCGGGGCAAACACAAAGCCGCTGTACGCCAGCAGCGCATACAGCAAACCGCCAAACAGGCCGACCGAGGCGGTGACGCGCAAGGAGAGCGGCGACAAGCCGAACAGCGACGACTGCCCGACGCCGCGGGCCCGATCCCGGACCACCAGCCAGGCGCCCCAGGGCAGCAGCACCAGGCTGGCGCCCACCATGCGGCAAAAGGCCATGTCAAACGGGGTCAGGCTGCCGCCGCGCGCCGGGTCGGCCGAGGCGCGGGCGATGATGATGAAGGCCGTCCAGATCAGCACCGTGACGGCGGCGGCGGCCAGGCCAATCGTGCGGGGCGAAAAACCCGTTGCAACAGGGCGTGAAGAAGAGTGCATCCCTCGATTATCGGCGGCCGGATAATCAGGCCATGTCTTTACCCCCCTGCCTGCTGGGCGCCGTGGCTACCTTGCTGTGTGGCCTGTCACTGGCGCAACCCTTGCCTCCTGAGGTGGCCGCGGCACTGGCCCGCGCCAAAGTCCCACGCGACGCCGTCACCCTGCTGGTGGTGGACGCCGAAGGCAAACAAGCACCGCGATTGAGCCACCGCGCCAGCGTGCCGGTCAATCCGGCATCGGTGATGAAGTTGGTAACCACTTATGCGGCGCTCGACCTGCTGGGCCCGGCCTACACCTGGCGCACGCCGGTGTTCGTGGAAGGCGCGGTGCGCGATGGCACCCTGTTTGGCAACCTGGTCATCCAGGGCCAGGGCGACCCCAAGCTGGTGGCCGAGCGCCTGTGGCTGCTGCTGCGCCGGGTGCAGGGCCTGGGCATCCAGTCAATCGCCGGCGACATCGTGCTGGACCGCAGCGCCTTCGAGACGGTGGAGGCGGACCCGGCCGGCTTTGACGGCGAACCGCTGCGCCCCTACAACGCCGCACCCGACGCCCTGCTGCTCAACTTCAAATCGGTCGTCATGACCTTTGTGCCCGACCGCAGCGCCAACACGGCGCAAATCCAGTTCGAGCCGCCGCTGGCGGGGGTGCAGATGCAGCGCAGCGTGCCCCTGTCGAAAGGCTCGAATGCGGAGTGCGGCGACTACCGTGCGGCACTGCAGGCCGACTTCTCTGACGCCAGCCACATCCGCTTTCTCGGCGCTTACCCGGCCAGCTGCGCCGAGAAGGTCTGGTCGGTGGCGTATGTTGACCCGAAAAGTTACAGCGTGCGCGCCGTGGCAGGCCTGTGGCGCGAGATGGGCGGCAAGCTGGCCGGCACGGTGCGTGAAGGCCGCGTGCCGGTATTGCCGCCCGCGTTTGAAATGAGCTCGCCCCCCTTGGCCGAGGTCATCCGCGACATCAACAAGTACAGCAACAACGTGATGGCGCAGCAACTGTTCCTGACACTCAGTCTGCCAGCCCGGGGCGAGAACGGCAACCCGGCCGGCGCGGCCGCCATGCCAGCGGCAAGCCGCGAAGCCTCACGCGAGGTGGTGCGCCGCTGGTGGAAAGAGCGCATCGGCTCCGACGACGCGCCCCTGCTGGACAACGGCGCCGGCCTGTCGCGTAACGAGCGCATCAGCGCCCAAGCCCTGGCGCGCCTGCTGCAAACCGCCTACCGCTCACCGCTGATGCCGGAGTTGATGTCATCCCTGCCGATCACGGGCATTGACGGCACGCTCAAACGCAGCCGCACCCTGTCCCAAGGACGTGCCCACCTCAAAACCGGCAGCCTGCGCGATGTCGCCGCCGTGGCCGGTTATGTGCATGCCGCCAGCGGCAAACGCTATGTGCTGGTCGCCATCGCCAACCACCCGAACGCCGTTGCTGCGCGGCCGGCCATTGATGCGCTGATAGAGTGGGCCGTTAAAGACAATTGAGCGTCTCCACTTGTGCCTCATCAAACTGCCCTCGTCATGCCCCTCTCTGAAATCATTGGCTACTGCGCCGCCTTCCTCACCACCGCCAGCTTTGTGCCACAAGCCTGGCACACGTTTCAAACCAGGGACGTACGCGGCATCTCGCTGGGCATGTACAGCGTGTTCACCGCCGGGGTGGCCTGCTGGCTGGTCTATGGTGCGCTGCTGGCGGCCTGGCCAATCGTGATTGCAAATTTGATCACGCTGGCCCTGGCGGCGGCTATTTTGGTGATGAAGCTGAGGTATCGGTGAATCGCACCCCGTTGGCCTGGATCCTGAACTTTGGGTCGCGTCGTTAAAAATCGTCACTACGGGTTTACCCCAATACGCGCCTTGTGGCTGGCACCCTATGATTTAGATCGTAAATAGCACGACCGTTCTTTTTTATTTTATTGGAGTCAACAGATGAAGCAATTCAAAGTTCTAGCAACGGCCCTCGCCGCCGCGCTGCTGGTGGCCGCCTGCGGTGGTGGAGGCAATGGCGATCAGACGCCCCCGGTCAAGTATTCGGCAGTGGTGTCCTTTGGCGACAGTCTGAGTGATACTGGCACTTACAACGTTGGCGCTATAAAGGCTGCTGGCGGCGGCATGTTCACCGTGAACGGCATCGTCGGAGCGATAGGTGCTGACCCGGTGCCCAGCTATAACTGGGCCCAATTGGTTTCCGCCTCGGCCGTCGGCAAACCCTCCTGCTCGGCACGACTCGGTGGTTTCGGGGTGGCCGAAACTGCGGTCGCCGGATGTACCAATTACGCTCAAGGCGGCTCTCGTGTGACGGATCCGAATGGGATTGGCAACGCATCGGGAGGAGCGGTCGCGGCAGGAACCATGACCGCAGGCGCTCTGACAGAGCCGGTTGTGACGCAGATTGCCAATTACATCAAGGACAGTGGCGGCTTCACGGGTAGCGAACTGATCACGGTACTGGCCGGCCCCAATGACCTGTTTGCAGCGCTCAACAAGCTGACGGCCGATGCAAATGCAGCTGCTAGTACTGCATTTGTGGGCTCAGTGACCACCGCGCTTGTCACAGGTGCAGGTGCAGCGCCTGCCGGCGCCGCCGCTGCGATTCAAAATGCCATGGGCGCCGCCATGGCTAAGGCCGCAGCTGCATCGGGTGCAACCACCATTTCCATATTCACAGCCGGTGGCAATGCCGGGGTCTCAACTGCTGCCGCTTCTGGCAATACTGCGGTGATGAATGTGGCTGGCATTACCGCTTACGCGGGTACAGCGCAAGGCTTGGCAAACACTGCCTTTGGATACACGCTTGTTGGCGGCTTGGTTGCTAACCTCGCGCCAGCCAATCAGGCAACGGCCGTGCCTGCCATCAGTGCGGCCATCACGACCGCCGGAGCTGCAGCAAACGCTTCTTCAGCGTCCATCGTCAATGCCGCAGCTCAAGCAGCCGGAGCCGATGCAGTCACGAACGGTTACAACAACAACACCAACCTCGCCAACGCCACTGCTATCGGGACCGCCGCCGGCAATGCCGCAAGCACAGCGTTTGTGACATCCATGGTGACATCGCTGACGACCGGTGCTGGCGCTGCTCCAAGCGCTGCAGCTACCGCCATTCAGACCGCCATGGGCAGTGCAATAACTGCTGCCGCAGGCGTATCGGGTGCCACTAACACGAGCATTTTCACTGCGGCCACCAATGCAGGCGTCATGACAGCTGCTGGCGCGGGCAATACCGCGGTCATGAATATGACACTGATCAACAGTGTTATGGGTGCAGCACAAACCGCAGCCATCACTAATGGCAATACATACGCTGCCGGTGCTGGGGCACTGGCTGCACGCAACGCGGTTGTCACGGCTGCGGCTACCCTGGCGGGTTATGTGAAAGACATGGTCAACAAGGGCGCCAAGCATGTGGTCGTGCTGAATCTGCCCGACATGAGCCTGACGCCCAGTGCGCGCGGCACGATCATTTATAACGCGGACGGCAGTATCAAGGACAACTCCTCACAGCAGCTCGTTCTGGCCTTGGTCAATGCTTTTAATGCCGAGTTACAGAAAGACCTGGGAGTCACCCTGGGTGTCCCCGCCAATGGCGTGCTCCTGGTTGACTTCTTTACCAACATGCAGAACAACGTCAACGACCCGGGCCACTACGCTCTCACCAACACGAAGGACGTTGCCTGCAACTTGACGGCACCCGCCAATGCACTGGCCACGGCGGGACACGATGACGGCAGTTCCCTGGTCTGCAATGCAAGCAACCTGATCGCCGGCGACACCTCGCATTACATGTTTGCCGATAAGGTTCATCCCACACCGTACAGCTACAAACTTATGTCCCAGGTCGTCAACAAAATCATGATCCAGGCTGGCTGGCTCTAATCAACGAACTTCAAGGAGAACCCTCAATGAAACATCAAATGAAGTTCCTCGCCGTTGCCGCCGCTGCCATGCTGGCAGCGGGCAGTGTTTGCGCCCAAACCGCCGGTACCTGGATGGTGCGCGCTGGCGCCACCCAGCTGGCGCCGGTTGGCCCGAGCGGCTGCATGACGGCCCCGGACTACGGTGATGGCAGCGGCTGCACCCGCAGCAATGTCAGCGCCGATACGCAGCTTGCCGGTGGTATCACCTACATGTACACGGACAACATTTCGTTCGATGTGCCCTTGGCATTGCCTTTCAAACACAATGTCATCGGTGCTGGTTCGTTGGAAGGTGCGGGTAAGTTGGGCGAAGTGAAGGCGCTGCCCATGACCGTGTTCCTGCAATACCGTTTTCTGGAAGCCAACGCCAAGTTCCGTCCCTATGTTGGCTTGGGGGTGACGTATGCCTACTTCTTCGACGAACAAGGCAGTTACCACTTGACGCAGACCACCAATCCCGGGGGTCCGCCGACTTCCTTTACCGTGGATGCCAAGTTCATCCTGACACCACAAATCGGCGCCACGTTGGCTTTGAATGACAAGTGGTTTATCGACGTGTTCTACAGCAAGGCCAAGCTGAGCACGACGACTCACTTCTCCACAGGACAGTCAATGAACGCTGACCTGGATCCAGCGGCTTACGGCATCGCCGTTGGCTACAAGTTCTAAGCGACCAAGCCTAACGCCTGACATCCCCTGCGGGTCGAGAGATTCGCAGGGGATTTTTCATGGCTGTCGTCTATCTCGCCAGATTGGGTTGCCAACCTGGCTGGCTGCCCGTTGCAGGCGGTCGCGGACACCATCCCACTCGGCACCAGCGGGTGGCGCCTCAATCCAGATCTGTTGCACGCCCTGGGCATCCAATTCGCGCAGCACGGCAAACAGTTGCTGTGCGGTGGCGACCGCATCGTCGGGCATACGCCGGCGCAGCACTTGGGCGGAGCGGGTTGTCAGGATGACGCGGGAGTAGGTGGCAATCGTCGGACCGGCAGGGTTGGCAAAGCCTGCGGCGGCGCTGTCAAGGCCGTCGCCCAGCAAGTCCAGCGCCGTCTGCAAGGCTTGCGCATCCATCAGGCGCACTTTGGCATTCGGTGCGTAGTGGGATTCCAGTGTGCCAGAGGCTCTCGGCGCAGGTGCGGCAAGCGCCTGCAGCTCATCTTTTGATAGCACCTTCAAACCACAGGCCGCCTGCACCTGCTCACTGCTGACCGCGCCGGGGCGCAGCAGCACCGGCACCCCGCGCGTGCAGTCGATGATGGTGGACTCGATGCCCACGGCGCAGGGGCCGCCATCCAGGATCAGCAGCTCAGCGCCGAATTCACCTTGCACGTGCCGGGCGGTGGTGGGGCTGACGCGGCCAAACTGGTTGGCGCTGGGGGCGGCGATGCCCCACACTGGTTTTTGCGGGTGATCCGGGTCGTCGCCCGGCGCCAGACAGGCTTTGAGCAGCGCCTGCGCCACCGGGTGCGAGGGGCAGCGCAGGCCGATGGAATTTTGCCCACCGGCCGCCGCCGCCGCCACACCGTCCCGGCGCGGCAGGATCAGGGTCAGCGGACCGGGCCAGAAGGCCTGCATCAGCGCCTTCGCAAAGTCCGGCACCTCGTTGACAAAGTGCGCCACGCTGGCCTGGTTCAATACATGCACGATCAACGGGTGGTCGGCGGGTCGGCCTTTGGCGCTAAAAATTTTCGCAATCGCCGCGTCGTTTTCAGCGTCGGCGGCCAAGCCGTACACCGTCTCGGTCGGCAAGCCCAATAGTTCGCCAGCCCTTATCACACGAGCGGCAGCCGCTATCGATTCAGCAGCGAAGCCATCCAGAATCATGATGGACGCCGAACTCAAAACGCCTCAATACCCAGAATTTTGGCCGCCGCCAGCGCCGTGGCGCGGACCTCGGCCACCGTCGCGCCGGTGAGGGTGAGATGTCCCATCTTGCGGCCCTTGCTGGCTTTCAGCTTGCCGTACAGGTGCAAGTGCGTGCCGGGCAGCGCCAGCAGCTGGTCCCACGGCGGCGACGCGTGATTGATCCACAAATCACCCAGCAGGTTGAGCATGATGGCCGGGCTGTGCTGGCGCGGCTGCACCAGCGGCAGGCCCGCCAGGGTGCGCACCTGCAGGTCAAACTGCGACAGGTCGCAGGCGTCCAGGCTGTAGTGGCCGCTGTTGTGCGGACGCGGCGCCATCTCGTTGACGATCAGCGTGCCGTCCTGCAACAGGAAAAACTCGACGCACAGCACGCCCACGTACTGCAGCTCTTCTGCTATGGCTTTAGTAGCTGTTACCGCTTGTTCAGCAAGGGCTGGCGGCAGATTTCCCTCATAAGCGGAGGTCACCGCCAGAATGCCGTCGCGGTGCAGGTTGAGTTGCACCGGCAGGTTCACCATGGCGCCGTCCCAGCCACGCGCCACGATCACCGAAAACTCGGCTTTCAGCGGCAGCATTTTCTCCAGCACGCAGGTCACGCCCTTGAGTTCGTCCCAGGCAGTGGCGAGCTCGGCGCGGGTTGTGACGCGCACCTGGCCTTTGCCGTCGTAACCCAGGCGCGCCGTCTTCACGATGCCGGGCAGCAAATCATCCGTCACGGCGGCCAGCTGCGCTGCGGTTTCAATCACCGCATAGGGCGCGCAAGGCACACCACAGCGCACAAAATGCGCTTTCTCTTTGACCCGGTCTTGCGCAATGCCGACGGCCTCGGCACTGGGAGCCACGGGTCGGGCGGAGCCTAGCGTCATCAAGGCGGGCGCCGGCACGTTTTCAAACTCGGTGGTGATGGCGGCGCAGCGCTGCATCAGCTGCGCCAGGCCCTGCTCGTCCAAATAATCGGTCTGGATGTGGTAGTGGCTGACCAGCCCGGCCGGGCTGGTCACGTCGGGGTCCAGCACCGCCGTGAAGTAGCCCATCGCCTGGGCGGCCTGCACAAACATGCGGCCGAGCTGGCCGCCGCCCATGACACCGAGCGTGGTTTGCTGCCCGCTGCTCGTGGTGCCGGGCAAAATCGTTTGCCGGCTCATAGCACGGGTGGCAGCGTCATGCTGCGGGCGACTTCGGTTTGCGCGGCGCGGAAAGCATCCAGCTTGATGCGCAGGGCGGGGTCGTCATTGGCCAGCATGGCCACCGCAAACAGGGCCGCATTGGCGGCACCGGCCACACCAATGGCAAACGTGGCCACCGGCACGCCCTTGGGCATTTGCACAATGCTGTGCAGCGAGTCCACGCCCGACAGATGCTTGGACGCCACCGGCACGCCCAGCACCGGCACCGTGGTTTTGGCCGCCAGCATGCCCGGCAGGTGCGCCGCGCCGCCAGCACCGGCGATGATGGCTTTGAGGCCACGGCCGACGGCGGCCTCGGCGTAGGCAAACATGTCATCCGGCATGCGGTGGGCCGATACCACACGCGCCTCATGCGAAATGCCAAACTGTTGGAGAATGTGGACTGCATGCTGCATGGTGTCCCAATCGGAACTGGAACCCATGACGACGCCGATTTGAATGTGTTTCATAGTGCCTAATTTTACTTACCCCACCCGAGCTACCCAAAATGATGAACGTGACTGCTGAAAACTTCAATGCCGAGCTGCTGGATGTCTCGATGCATACCCCGGTGCTGATTGACTTTTGGGCGCCCTGGTGCGGCCCCTGCAAGGTGATCGGCCCGCTGCTGGAAAAAATAGAAACTGATTACGCCGGCCGCTTCAAGCTGGTCAAAATTGACTCCGACCAGGAGCAGGAACTCAGCAAGGCCTTTGGCATTCGCAGCATTCCCACCTGCGTGCTGATGTACCAGGGCAAGCCGGTGGACGGTTTCATGGGTGCGCTGCCGGAGGGCGAGATCAAGGCCTTTCTGGACAAACACCTGCCCGCCGGGGACGTACTGGAGGCCGAGGTCACCAGCGTCGAAGTGGGTGAAGCACCCGCCGAAGACGACCCCGAGGCGGTGTACCACGCCTTGCACCAGGCCGTGCTGAAGAACCCGGACGACGAAGACGCCCGTTTTGATTACATCAAACACCTGCTGCTGCTGGGTCGCGATGACGACGCCAAGGTGGCCTTTGCTCCGGTGATCGCCAAGACTGGGCTGGTGCGGCGCTTTGACTCCCTGCAACGCTGGATGAACGCTATTGATTTCGCAGCTGACCGCGCAGATTTGACAGGGGCTGCAGTCGGATTTGATGAAAAAATCGCCTTGAACAAGCGCGATTTCGACACCCGCTTCGCCAAGACCCAAATCCTGATGGCGGCGCAGGACTGGATCGGTGCCATGGACGAGTTGCTGGAAATCCTGATGCGCGACAAGACTTGGGCCGACGACCTGGCCCGCAAGACCTTCATCGCCATTCTGGACATCATTGAGCCGCCCAAAGTCAAGGTCGCCGATGGCCAGATTCCCCCGGCGGACCCGACCATCGCCACCTACCGCCGCCGCTTGAGCAGCGTGGTGCTGAGCTAAAACCGGTTGTCCAGGCCGTCGCGGCGGCCAACCGGCGCGCTGCAGACGCCGACGGGCTGCGCCCTTAGCCGAACTTGAACAGGATGCCGTGACCACCGCGCGGGTATTCCCAATCCACGTTGACGTGTTCCGAACAGATGATGCGGCAGCTGCCGCATTCCAGGCAGCCGTCGGTGATCAGCGTCACGCTGCCGTTGCCCTCGGTCTTGTAGCAGGACGCCGGGCAGACGAAGGTGCAGCTCTTGACGACGCAGACATTGGTGCAGACGTCGGCGTCCTTGATTTTGATGTGCGGCCGCCCCGCGTCGACGCGGTAGCGGTTCTGGAACAGTTTCTCTTCGACATTGACGGTAATGGCATTCATCGGATGGCCTTCCAGAGTTTGTACGCATCACCCACCAGCCCGGTGAGCTTGCGGGTCTTGCGAAAGCTCGCAAATATTTCCCGCTCTTTGGTCTTCTTGTCCACACCGTCGACGGTGATCATGGTGCGTGCCGCCTTTGCGACCATGTCGGGGTAACTGGTGAAGAACTGCGGGTTCTTGTGCAACACGGCCGGCATGTCGCGGTACTTGTACAGATCCTTCATCACGAAGCTGGCATCGAGCGCCGTCTTGTAGGGCTTGAGCGCGTCGCTGCGATAACCCTTGTTGCCGGCCTTGGCAGCAATCACCGTCTCGGCCGCCAGCCGTCCGGTAGTCATGGCCAGATTCGAGCCCTCGCGGTGCACGGCGTTCACAAAACCGCCCGAGTCGCCGACGATCATCCAGCCGTTGCCGTAGATCTGCGGAATGGCATGAAAGCCGCCTTCGGGGATCAGGTGGGCGCAGTATTCCTTCATCTCGCCGCCCTCGATCAGCGGCGCGATGGCGGGGTGGCGCTTCATCTGCTCGAGCAGCACGTAGGGGCTGGTGCGGTTCGGATTTTTGGCGAAATCACCCAGCATGCAGCCGACACCGATGGTGAGGGACTCCTTGTTGGTATAGAGAAAGCCGGTGCCCATCATGCCGTCGGTGATGCGCCCCACCATCTCGATCACGACGCCGGATTCCTCGCCGATATTGAAGCGCTGGCGGATGGTCTCTTCCGGCATGAACAGGATCTCTTTCACGGCCAGCGCCACATTGCCAGCCGGAATTTCGGGATGGAAACCGGCCTTGCGGGCCAGGGTGGAATTGACACCGTCGGCCAGAATCACCACGTCCGCATAGACATCGCCCTGCAGGCGGTCGCACTGCACGCCCACCACCTGGTCGCCATCCATGATCAGGTGGTTCACCGTGGTCTCGCAAATCAGCACGGCGCCGGCTTCACGCACCTTGGCGCTGAACCATTTGTCGAACTGCGCACGCAGGATGGTGTAGCGGTTATAGGGCGGCTTGTTGTAGTCCTCGCTGCGGATATGGGTGCCGACGAAGGAGTTATCGTCCAGCAGCCACATGCGCTGCTCGATGATGTGGCGCTCCAGCGGCGCGTCATCCCGAAAGTCGGGAATGATCTCCTCCAGCGCCTTGGCATACAGGATGGCACCCTGCACGTTCTTGCTGCCGGGGTATTCGCCGCGCTCGATCTGCAGCACCTTGAGTCCGGCCTTGGCCAGGGTGTAAGCACAGGCGTTGCCCGACGGGCCGGCGCCGACGACGATGGCATCAAATTGGGATGGTTTTTTCATCTCGGTCTCCTTTAAGCCACAAGTCGGCTGCGTAGCGCCAGATGGGCGGCGAAGGCTTGCGTCAACGCGGGTAGCACCTGCATCGCGTTGCCGACGATGCCGTAGTGCGCGAAGTCGAAGATCGGCGCGTTGACGTCGGTGTTGATCGCCACGATCACGTCCGAACTCTCGCAGCCGACCCGGTGCTGGATCGCGCCGGAGATGCCGGCGGCGATATACAGCTTGGGCCGCACGGTCTTGCCGGTCTGACCCACCTGGCGATCCGCTTCCACCCAGCCGGCCTGCACGCAGGGGCGCGTGGCGCCGACCTCGCCGCCGAGCACGCGCGCCAGCTCAAACACCAGCTTGAAGTTCTCCGGGTTCTTCAGGCCCTTGCCGCCGCTGACGATGACGTCGGCATACGGCAGGTTGATCTTGTTGCTGTGGGCGTCGGCGATGAAGTCCAGCAGCTTGGTAACGATCTGCGTCTCCACCATGCCGAGCGTGTCGTGCACGATTTCGCCGCTGCGGCTGGCGTCGGCCTTGGGCATCAGCATGACGCGTGGCCGCACGGTGGCCATCTGCGGGCGGTAGGCCAGCGTCATGATGGTGCAATAGAGCGAGCCGCCAAAGGTCGGACGGGTTGCCGCCAGCGCCTTGGACGTCGGGTCAATATTGAGTTCGGTGCAGTCGGCAGTCAGGCCGGTGAGCAGCGTGGTCGCCACCGAGCCGGCCAGGTCACGCCCCATTGAAGTGGCGCCGAGCAGCATGATTTCAGGCTGGTACTTGTTGACCAGGTCCGTGAGGCCCTTGGTGAAGGGCTCGTTGCGGTAACCCTTCAACACCGGGTCTTGCATGATGTAGGCTTTGTCGGCGCCAAAGGTGAAGGCCTCGGCGGCGAACTTCTCCAGCGGCTCATCAAAGCCGCCGAGCAGGACCGCGCTGACTGGGCAACCCAGCTTGTCGGCCAGCTTGCGCGCTTCACCCACCAGTTCCCACGACACGCTGTGCACATGACCGCGGTCGTGCTCGATGAAAACCCAAACGCCTTTGTAGGCCTTCAGCGCTTCGGACAATTCCACATTGCGGCGGCCGGCGGGGCGTTTGGCCGGCGTTGCGGCTGCAGCAGTTGAATTAGGGGCTTCACTCATGACAGTTCCTTCATTAGCAGATCGGATTCCAGCGTCGGGTGGCGCGTGAAAATCTTCTGTATCAGATTGAGCGACACGTCGCGCAGGCTCGAGGTTTCGAGGTCCAGCATCTCGGCCTTCTCGCTGCGCGGGGTCGGACCGAACACCTTGCTCACCACGGTGGGCGAGCCCTTCAGGCCGATCTTGTCAAAGTCCTCGATGCCGGCTTGCTCCTTGCTCCACTTGCGCACCGGGTAGGCGGCGGCGTGGATCATGGCGGGCAGGTTGGCAAAACGCATCTCGTTGGTGTTCTCCAGCATCGTGATCAGGCACGGCAGCGAAGTCTTGAGCACCTGGACACCGCCTTCGGCGCGCCGCTCGACCGTGATGGTGCGGCTTTCCTCATCGACCTCGACGATGCGCGACACGTAGGTCAGCAATTGCAGTCCCATGCGCTTGGCGATGCCGGGGCCGACCTGGGCGGTATCGCCGTCGATGGTCTGCTTGCCGGTGAACACGATGTCCACCGCCTGCTCGCGGGCGATCTGGCGCACACCGGCCGCCAGCGCATAGGAGGTGGCCAGCGTGTCGGCACCGGCGAAGGCGCGGTCTGTCACCAGCACGGCGTCGTCGGCGCCGAAGCTGATGCACTTGCGCAGCGCTTCTTCAGCTTGCGGCGGGCCCATGCACAGCATGGTGACCTTGCCGCCGAACTTATCCTTGAGACGCAGGGCCTCTTCAAGCGAGAACAGGTCGTAGGGATTGACGATGGCCGGCACCCCCTGGCGCATGATGGTGTTGGTGACCGGATGGACGCGAATCTGCGCCGAATCCGGAACCTGTTTGATACAAACGACGATGTGCATGTCAGTCTCCGATGAGCCGCCTCGGGGAGGCAGAAACCCCCTCGGGGGGCAGTGAACATAGTGAACGTGGGTGCTTCATTTCGATGCTCCTTAAACTGTGGTGCGCTGTGGCAGCGACGCCTTGAGGCTGTCAAGCGTCACATGCTGTTTGCCATGGGTGTCCTGGAACACCTTGAACACTTTTTCCTGTGCTGGTGTGGAGGTGACGAAATCCGCGTAGGCCTTCATCAGCTGTTCGCGGTACAGGGTGTAGAGCCCCAGTTCATCGGTCTGCGCCAGCAGCTTCTCCTGGCGGATGTACTGGAAGAATCGCTTGAGGATGTGCAGCCGGCTGACGTTGACCACTTTCTGGTCGAATGGCACGCCAAAGTACTGCAGGAAATCCTCGGCGGAGGACAATTCCTTGAGTTGTTGAAGAAAGTTTTCCATCGGGTCTTACTCCATGGTGGAAGGGTGAAGGAAGGATTGTTCGAATCCTGGCTCGGTGCAGTGGTCGCCGCAGGCACCGCAGGCCGCCTCAAGCGTGGCGAAAACGCGGGTTTGCGCCTGCGTGCGCTCCAACTGCGCCACGCGGTCCAGCAGACAGGCGATGGCCTTGCCGACCGGATCGGGAATCAGATGGTGATCCAGGTCGAAGCCGTGGGTAGTGCGGCGGCGCGGCACCACCACGCGGCCCGGAATACCAACCACGGTGGCGTCGGCCGGCACCGCATCAATGACCACCGAGTTGGCCGCAACCCGCGCCCGGTCACCGACCATGATCGGTCCCAAAATCTTGGCGCCTGCGCCCACCACCACCTGGTTGCCCAGGGTGGGATGACGCTTGCCGACGCGCCATCGAGTGCCGCCCAGGGTCACGCCGTGATAGAGCGTCACATCGTTGCCAATCTCGGCCGTCTCGCCAATCACGACGCCGGTGCCGTGGTCGATGAAAAAGCGGGCCCCGATACGGGCACCGGGGTGAATGTCCACCTGGGTCAAGCCGCGCGCGAAGAAAGAAATGCAGCGCGGCAGGTAACGCCAGCCGCGAGCCCACAAGGCATGCGCCATGCGGTGCAGCGCAATGGCTTGCACGCCCGGGTAGATGGTCCACACTTCAACCAGGTTGCGCGCGGCCGGATCACGCTCCAGCACACAGCGCACATCTTCCTGCACCAGCGACCACCAGGAGCGGTGGGGCACGCCCGGCTCCTTGGGCGGCTGGGCGCGCATGGATTTCTCGGCGGGCTTCATGCCAGACCCAAGGCCATCGGGTGGACCGTGTGCGACGCAAAAGGCAGTTGCGAATCGCGCAGAAAACCGCGTAGCTCGTTCGGTGTTGCCTCCTGCTTGACGCGCATGGCGTGGTCGCGAATGCGCGCCAGCACGCGGCCGGTCAGCGCATCGTCGTCCAACACCACGCCCAGCAGACCGTAGGCCTGGCGCACCGCCTGCGAACCTGAATGCTTGCCCAGCACCGTGCGCCGTTGCCGGCCGAGTTCCGAGGGATCGAAGCTCTCATAGGTGGACGCATTCTTCAGCAGGCCATCGATGTGAATGCCCGACTCGTGGGTGAACACGGCCTCGCCCACGATGCTCTTGTTAAAAGCCACCTGGCGACCCGAGGCGCGCGCGACCAGGCGTGAAATCGACACCAGCGCGTGCGTGTCCACACCCGTCTCAGCGTGGTGCAAGTGACGCACACCCATCACCACTTCTTCCAGCGCGGCATTGCCGGCGCGTTCGCCCAGACCATTCACCGTGGTGTTGGCATGGCTGGCACCGGCACGCAGCGCTGCCAGTGTGTTGGCCGTGGCCAGGCCCAAGTCGTTGTGCGAGTGAATCTCGATTTCCATGTCCACCGCATCGCGCAGCCGTGCAATCGCCTCGAAGGTCGTAAAGGGATCGAGCACACCCAGTGTGTCGGCAAAGCGAATACGGCTGGCGCCGCAGGCTTGGGCACGCCGGGCGACCAGAGAGAGAAAGTCGGCATCGGCACGCGACGCATCCTCCGCGCCTAATGAAATCTTGCGGCCGCTGACCACCGCTTTTTCGATCACGCGCGTGACCTGGGTCAACACCCATTCGCGCGACTGGCGCAGCTTGTGGCGCAGGTGAATGTCGGACACCGGGACCGAGAGGTGAATGATGTCAGCCTGGCAGCGCAGCGCACTCATCAAGTCGGCATCGGTCAGGCGACCCCAGACCATCAGTGCAGCGGGCAGTTCGAGCGCCGCAATGGTATTGATGCAGTCGATCTCTTCCTCGCCCATGGCGGGGATGCCGATCTCCATCTCCGGCACACCGGCTGCGGCCAGTGCGCAGGCAATCGCACATTTCTCATCGACCGTGAACGCCACCCCGGCGGTCTGTTCGCCATCACGGAGCGTGGTGTCGTTAATGATGAGGTTGAGGGGCATGGTGTGGCGTCCTTTGCATAGCTTCATTGCAAAGTTCATGCCACTGATTTTTGGGGCTGCAAGCGTCTGCGGGGACGCGTTGCGGGGCGGGTTTGTCGGGTCTGGGGCTGGCGGCCCAGCTTGGCCACTGAGCACGGTTGTCGGGAATGTGTTGTTTCGGACAGAGCGCAGGGAAACCGATAGCCAAACAGCTATGTCCTCTGCTTTTTTTGGTGCCCAGTTATACGTCTAAAGCGTATAATAAACCATGCATTACGAGTTCATAGAGTCCAGTCTGTTTTCCAAGATGGTGTATGACTACCTCAGTGAAGACGACTACACCGCGTTTCAGCAGTTCTTGCTGGAGCACCCGGAGGCGGGCGATGTAGTGCAGGGCTCGGGCGGCGTGCGCAAGGTGCGTTGGGCACGTGCGGGAACAGGAAAGTCAGGCGGGGTGCGGGTGTGCTACTACACGCGCAATGCAATCGGGCAAATTTTGCTACTGGTGATTTATGCCAAAAGCGTGCGCGCCAGCATTCCTGGCTCGGTGTTGAAACAAATTAAAGAGGTGTTGGACCATGATGACTGATGCACAACTAAAAGCCCGCGATGCCGGGCGCGATATTGGCGCAGAACTGCTGCAGTCGGTACGTGAAATGAAGAGCGGCCAATGGGCACGCAAAACCACGTTTGAGCCGTTGGCCGACGGCAGCGTGCGCCGCACGGTGTTGCGCACTGACGGCACGCTGGAAAAGCAGGAGGTACTGGTGGGGCCGCAGTGGCAACTGATGGCGGCGCGGGCTCAGTCAGGTCTGTCGCAGTCCGAGTTTGCCCGCGCCACCGGGGTGTCAGTGCGCACGCTGCAAGAGTGGGAGCAGGGCCGCAAGGTGCCCAGTGGGGCTGCGCAAAGTCTGCTCAAGCTGGTAAGCCGCCACCCAGAACTGCTGGCTGAACTGGCACACTGACTTCAAGCCCATCTGAATTAATCAACGCCGCCGACCAGCGACGCGCGAATGACTGCGGTGTCTCTCATTTTCGGGGGAGGCAATCGCTACCGTTTTAATAGCTTGTTACGCACGGTGGACGTGCGCCAGAGGCCATTTGTTTATATAAAAAAGGCCAGTCCTGCGCTTCAATAGGGCGTCCCATCCTTGTGTGCGTACTGCCATTTCCCGTCACCACCCAATGCCGCTTGCAAATCGTCGTCCGGGTAGGTCGCAGCATCGCCAGCGGTACGGTCGCCCACTTCGAGATAAAGAACATCGGCGTTGGTCCGGTTCACTATTTTGTGCCGCAGGCGGTGTTCCTGGTTTCTGTCAACTTGGTCTCGCGGCAGCTTAACGCCAATAATTAGGAGTCTCAATTGCACTTTCCATCGTTGTGGCGTCTTCAAATTCTCATGGTCACCGTATGTACCGTGCTGGGCGGTTGCGCAATCCTTACAAAGCCAACGGCCGAAGAACTCCAGACCCTGGATTCGCCTCCTGCGGTTATCAATGCAAAAATAGAACGCTTACTTCCTGACGTGGTCGCCTGGTACCAGGCCCTTGAGGTAGAACTTCTTCCTCAAGGGCGTGTGCTGTCTGCGCGTGAGCTTGAGGTCGCTCGCAGGTTGGGTGTTTCAAATCCAGAAAAGGTTCGTGTCGCTGTCCTCGAAGTGTTCCCCCTGCCCAGCGACCCAGAGTTGTTAGTCGAAGCAAAGCGCTATGGTTTTGGTAGCCGGTTTGAGGCTGGCCGAACCGATGGCTACGTCATCACGCTCAAGCCGTGGGTCGCGGAAAATCAAACCGTCCTTGCGCACGAGCTGGTGCACGTAAGTCAGTATGAACGTATGGGCCGCAAGGCATTCTTGCGTCGCTACCTTCTCGAAATGGAAATTCTGGGATACGCTCGTTCCCCATTGGAGCTTGAGGCCTATTCGAAACAAAACCTTGTCCAGTAGACTGACTCCTAATCTTACCGTGCCATAAATATTGCTACAGTTTGCGCAGCTAATATTTAGACAGAGGGCTTCATGAGCACTGCTGGGCGAAGCCACCAACTGATACGCCAGGCTTGCCCTGCGCTTGGCCTGATAAACGTGCCTCTCGGGTGCGCCAGGCGCGCAAGCGTTTGTAATCTACGTTGCGCTCTTGCGCAAAGGCTTGGGGGCTCAGCCCGCTGTGGGCTAGATCATCCAGCGTTTGCAGGCACTGGCTGATTTGTTCATGGCTGAAGACTTGACCTGTCATGGCGTTCCTTGGAAAACGCTGAGTCTGCCTGTCTGGTTCTGAACTTGCAATATGGGTTGACCGAACGCTTACGTCTCTCTTAGCAAAAGCACCGACCAAGCCGCCGCCCAGCTAGCCCAGCGCCCCGTCAACGCAAGACGTTCCTTGAGAATGACCGAAGATCCATGCTCGTTAAAGAGCTTTTCAATGCCGTCAAATATTCCCATGTAGTACCCCAACGTTTAGTTAACCATCTCTAGCGCGTTCTTGACAAAGACTAGTCGCATTTGAGTGAGTTCCTCGGTTCCCAATATCGCGCGCAACGTGCGAATGACCATGGACACGGCCAAGTCTTCGGAGAGACTTTCTCCCCGCCATTCTGAAGCCCCCGATGGCTCGGGTGAACGGCGACGTCGCAGAGGTACGCGCAATCCACCCCATCGGCCAGTGCCCGACCGGCCCCGATCAGCTTTCCCGCATCGTAGACAAAGCACTTGAACATGCTGGCCGTAAATACGGTCTTCAAGCCTGATGAATTCTTGTTGCCAAGCGGGGCGACTCGGTAGAGGTCGGCGAGCTCTTCCCAGTCGAGGCCATCCAGAGCGTAGCGCCATTTGAGCGTCATGCGGTTCTCCTCATCGCTTTCAGTTTGCATTCCATTCGTAGACGGTGACGATCGAAGACTTGCTGGTATGCACCGGATCACTGAAGGCCAATACTCGGGCTTCTTCCAGATTGGCGGCCTTAATCAGGTAAGCGCCTCCAGACTTGTCGGTAAACGGACCCGCCAGTTCGAGTTGCCCCTGCTGCCTCAAACGATCCAGGAACGCATAGTGCGCGTCGATGACGGACGGTTGAAATTGCGGTGTGCGAAATGTCATTACCAAATATCGAAACATCAGATTGCCTTTACATACCAAATGGTTAATTTAAACATCAGGTTGCCCGTCGGCAGCCCGCACAAGAGTGGTAGGAACAATAAGCCGGTGAACGGGCGCCACGAACAGCATGTAGATGCGGCCGAGCAGGTTGTGAATGTGAACGACCGTCGTGACAGCGACCGACTGACGGCCATCCCGGACGAGCTTGCAGACCGACACTTTCACATCCAGATGTTTGTCGGAGTCGCCCAGAATGATCTCGTCGTCGCTGAGGAACAGCAACGAAAAAATGCCCACGCGATCACCGACACGATAAGCGCTGGACTCTTTGGCTGGATTGAGGCCGCCAAGATGGCCGAGGTTCTTTAGACCCAGAACAGCAACGATACGATTGCGAATGGCCATCAAGAAGTTAATCCAAGAGGGCGTCTTGGCGACGATCTTCAAATAAATATCAAGCGCCGACCGACCGTCGTGCGCGAGGGGCATTTCGTAGGAGTCAAAGAAGTCCGCGCCCGGAAGCTCACGGCGGATACGGCTAGACGGTGGCACCGTAATGGCAGTGACAGGTGAAGTCATAAGGAATCGCTCACAATGAAATTTTCAGTTTTCGCCCGCCGCTGATGGCGAACCCTTCACGCTCGTAAAACGCCAGGGTTCTGTCGAACTGTGGCAGCGGTGGCGTCGTGACTTCCAGACGGGTCCAGCCACGCGACAGGCCAAACGCCTTGGCCTGTGCTACAAGGAGCAGCCCTAATTGGTGGGTGCGGTAGGCCGGGCACACATACAACTCAGGGATCGTGCCAAACGCCCCCTCGGCATACAGCGCATAGCTTTCGTACAGGGCGATGAACCCGACCAAGGCGCCGCTGCCGTCGCGGGCGGCGAACACGAAGTATTTCTCCCGGTTGATGAAGTCCGCCAGTCGGGCGGTTGTTTCATCAAGATCGAAGTGGAATGCCTGTACCCCAATCGCGGCCATGATTTCCGCCAGCAACTCGCCAACCAGGATGGCAACGGCAGGGGCATCGGTGGCCGTTGCTTTTTGGATGGTGATTGTTGGATTCAATTCAGTTGGCCTTTAGCGCTCGACAGATGAGATTGGATTTTTTGAGCTAGGCACATGACTATAGACCAGCCATCCCTGCCGGTTTTACAGTTAGCCCGCGCTACGCAGTCGCACCAGTCTTGCCGCCTTGAGAAGAATCATTTGCTATGTGTTTAATAGCTGTTTACGCAATATGCACGGGGGCTAGAGGCTGATTTCTTATATGAGAAGGGATGTGAGCCTGCTTTCGAGCGCGAACCCGCGGCCACAGGTCGTGGCACCTGGATTGCCGCGCTGCGCTCGCAATGACGGTCCATAGCGAGCCAACGACGGTTTTAGAGAATTGGAATCCTGACCGAAGCCTCAATGCTCCCGCGCATGGTTGCGGGTATGGCGTGGAAACTCCACAGTGATGTCGGTATCACGCAGCTTGACGCAGCAGGCCAGCCGCGACTGCGCTTCCAGGCCCCAGGCGTGGTCAAGCTGGTCATTTTCTTCATCGTCAGGCTCGGCCAGCGAAGCGCCACCATCACGCACGTAGACATGGCAGGTTGAACAAGCCGCCACCATCTCGCAAGCGTGCTCAATCGCCACACCGGCTTTGAGCAGGCTCTCGCAGAGCGAGGCACCGCGCTTGACTTCGAAGTCGCGGCCCTCGGGGCAAAGGTCGGGGTGAGGCAGGAGGTGAACTTGCGGCATGAGACGACTGGGTAGGTTGGGAACGATGGACGGTCGCGACTGATCGACTCAGGCCAGGCTGTCCATGGTCTGCCCGGCCAGCGCCTTGCTGATGGAGGCATTCATGCGCCGTGCGGCGAACTCATCGGTGACGGCCCCGAGTGCGACCGTTGAGGCGCGCAGCTCTTCCACAGGTGATTCGGTTTCCAGCATGTCGCCCACCTTGAACATGGCTTGGTGAATGGCGTTGATTTCCTGCGCCGACAACAGGGCGGCATCTGTGCCCAATGCGGTTTCCGTGGCATCGAGCATGCGCCGCGCATCCACCTGCGCCTCGCGCAAGGAACGCAGCAGCATGTCTTCTTTCGACGAACCGATGGCATCCTGCAGCATGGCCGATATTTGCGTGTCGGCCAGGCCATACGAAGGTTTGACCTCGATGTGGGCCTCGATGCCGCTGCCTTGCTCGCGTGCCGTGACCGACAGCAGTCCGTCGGCGTCGATTTGAAAACTGACGCGGATATGCACCGAGCCCGCCACCGCTGGCGGAATGCCGCGCAGCTCAAAGCGCGCCAGCGACCGGCAGTTGGCCACGGACTCGCGCTCGCCCTGCACCACATGCAGCGACATGGCGGTTTGCCCGTCCTTGAAGGTGGTGAATTCCTGGGCGCGGGCAATCGGCAAGGTGGAGTTGCGCGGAATGATCTTCTCGACCAGACCGCCCATGGTCTCGATCCCCAAGGAGAGCGGGCAGACATCGAGCAGCAACCATTCGTCGCCGCCGCTGTTGCCGGCCAGCACATTGGCCTGCAAGGCGGCGCCGAGCGCGACCACCTGGTCCGGGTCGATATCCACCAGCGGGTCGCGACCAAAGAAGTCGCGCACGGCATCGCGGGCAATCGGCATACGGGTGGAACCGCCCACCAGCACCACGCCGGTGATGTCGGCGGTGCTCAGCTTGGCGTCGCGCAACGCGCGCTTGGTCGACGCCATGGTGCGGGCGATCAGCGCGGCGCCGAGCTCGGCGAACTGGGCGCGCGACAGGATGGCTTGCTGGGCGTTGCCGTCAGCGTGGGTGAGGGACAGGACCGCGGTCTCATGCTGCGAGAACGCCTCTTTGGCCGAACGCGACGCGGCCAGCAGGCTGCGCTGCGAGGTCGGTGGCAAGGCGGCCAGGCCGTCGATGCCGTGCTGCGTGCAGAACCACTCGGCAATGGCGTGGTCAAAATCGTCGCCGCCCAGGGCCGAGTCGCCGCCGGTGGCCAGCACTTCAAACACGCCCTTGGTGAGGCTCAGGATGGAGATGTCAAAGGTGCCGCCGCCCAGGTCGTAGATCGCAAACGTGCCTTCGGCCGCTTTGTCCAGCCCGTAGGCGATGGCCGCGGCGGTGGGCTCGTTGAGCAGGCGCAGGACGGTCAGGCCGGCCAGCCGCGCGGCGTCCTTGGTGGCCTGGCGCTGCGCATCGTCAAAATACGCCGGTACCGTGATGACGACGCCGGCCAGCGGGCCACCGAGCGAAACTTCGGCACGTTCGCGCAGCGCGGTCAGAATTTCAGCCGAGACTTGCACCGGCGAGCGTTCGCCGCAGATGGTGGTGATGCCGACCATGCCGGGGGCATCGGTAAAACGGTAGGGCAAACCAGCGGCGCTCTTCAGGTCCGACAGGCTGCGGCCCATGAAGCGCTTGACCGAGACGATGGTGTTCTCGGGGTCGTCCGCCTGACTCTCTTGCGCTTCGCGTCCCACCACAATGCCGTTGCCCGGCAGATAGCGCACGACCGAAGGCAGCAGCAGCGCGCCGTCTTCGTCCGGCAGTGCCCGTGCTACCGCGCTCTGCACGGTGGCAATCAGCGAGTTGGTGGTGCCCAGGTCGATGCCAGCGGCCAGCCGGTGCTGGTGCGGCGCGGCGCTCTGACCGGGTTCGTTGATTTGCAGTAGTGCCATGTGAACCTTAAACCGCGAAGCTCTCGCCGCAGCCGCAGTTGGCTTTGGCGTTCGGGTTGTTGAATTTGAAGCCTTCATTGAGGCCTTCACGCACGAAGTCGAGTTCGGTGCCGTCGAGCATGCCCAGGCTGCGCGGGTCGACAATGACCTTCATGCCGTTCGTCTCGAAACATTGGTCGTCGGGGTTGACCGCATCGACGAATTCGAGTGCGTAGGCAAAGCCGGAACAGCCACTGGTCTTGACCGCCAGGCGCAGGCCGATGCCGCTGCCACGCTTGGCCAGGGATTTCGCGACGTGGCGCGCGGCGGCGGGAGTCAGGGACACACTCATGGCATCAACTCCTAGACAGAGAATGAACTGCCGCAGCCACAGGTAGTCTGCGCATTGGGGTTGTGGATGACGAAGCGCGAGCCCTCCAGGCCGTCCTCGAAGTCGACGCGCGCACCCAGCACGTACTGCAGGCTCATGGCGTCCACCACCAGGGCGACGCCTTCGGTGACGATCTGCGTGTCGTCCTCGGCGACCTGGTCGTCAAAGGCAAAGCCGTACGAGAAACCGGAGCAACCGCCACCGGTCACGTACAGGCGTAGCTTGAGGTTGGGGTTGCCCTCCTCCACGATCAAGTCAGCCACCTTGGCCGCCGCCGAAGGTGTGAATTCCAGCTGGCCGGGCATGACGCCTGGCATGTTGGGACTGGCAATAGTCAGAGCTGCTTCCATTTTGAATTCCTTCTTTGGCGATGCTGTGGGGATGTGTGGGGGGAGGGGAAAACTCAGCGGGTGCTGGAGGCGCAGGCGGGCTGCTCGGAGACCAGGGTGCCGCCGCCAGCCGGGTGACGCGAACGGAAGTCGGCCACGGCTGCCTTGATCGCGTCTTCGGCCAGGATCGAGCAATGGATTTTTACCGGTGGCAGGGCCAGCTCTTCGGCAATGTCGGAGTTCTTGATGGCCAGGGCCTCGTCCAGCGTGCGACCGCGCACCCATTCGGTGACCAGCGAGCTCGACGCGATGGCCGAGCCGCAGCCATAGGTCTTGAACTTGGCGTCCTCGATCACGCCCTGTGCGTTGACGCGGATCTGCAGTCGCATCACATCGCCGCAGGCGGGCGCGCCCACCATGCCGGTGCCGACGTCGTCGTCGCCGGCCTCGAAGGCGCCCACGTTGCGCGGGTTCTCGTAGTGGTCAACGACCTTGTCACTGTATGCCATGGAATTCTCCGTATCTGTGTTGATGGATGAGCTGGCGGGGTCCAGGCTCAGTGTTCGGACCACTGGATTGAACTGAGATCGACACCGGCCTGCACCATGTCCCACAGTGGGCTCATGGCGCGCAAGCGCGACACCACTTGTGTCACCTGTTCGATCGTGAAATCGATGTCCTCGACCGTGGTAAAGCGGCCAAGGGAGAAACGCACCGAGCTGTGGGCGAGTTCGTCGCTGCGGCCCATGGCGCGCAGCACGTAGCTGGGTTCCAGACTGGCCGAGGTGCAGGCCGAACCCGAGGACACCGCCACGCCTTTGATGCCCATCAAAAGCGACTCGCCCTCGACGTAGTTGAAGCTGACGTTGAGGTACTGCACGGCGCGCTGTTGCTCATCGCCATTGAGCACGACCGCATCCATTTTCAGGAAGCCGGCCCAGAGCCGCTCGCGCAGGGCGCTGATGCGGGCGTTGTCCGCCGCCATGTTTTCGCGCGCCAGCCAGAACGCTTCGCCCATGCCGACGATCTGGTGCGTGGGCAGCGTGCCCGAGCGCATGCCACGCTCGTGGCCGCCGCCGTGCATCTGGGCTTCAATGCGCACCCGGGGTTTGCGCCGCACGTAGAGTGCGCCGATGCCTTTGGGGCCGTAAATCTTGTGCGCCGACAGCGACATCAAATCAATCGGCAGTTGCTCCAGGTCGATCGCCACCTTGCCGGCGGCCTGTGCGGCATCCACATGGAACAGCACGCCCTTGGCCCGGCACAGCGCGCCCAGCGCGGCGACATCTTGCACCACACCGGTTTCATTGTTGACGAACATCACCGAGGCCAGCACGGTGTCGGGGCGCAACGCTGCCTCAAACACGGCCAGGTCCAGCAGACCGCTGGGCAACACCGGCAGCACCGTCACTTCAAAGCCTTCACGTTCGAGTTCGCGCATGCTGTCGAGCACCGCCTTGTGCTCGGTCGCCACCGTCACCAGGTGTTTGCCTTTGGCGCGGTGGAAATGGGCCGCGCCTTTGATGGCGAGGTTATTGGATTCGGTGGCGCCCGAGGTCCAGGCGATCTCGCGCGGGTCGGCGTTGATCAGGGCGCACACTTGTTCACGCGCCAATTCCACCGCCTCGTCAGCGGCCCAGCCATAGGCATGGGAGCGGCTTGCGGGATTGCCGTAGAGCTCCGTCAAATAGGGGATCATCTTGCTCGCCACACGCCGGTCCACCGGGGTGGTGGCCGCGTAGTCGAGGTACACGGGCGGTGCGGCGCGGAAGTTGGCTTTGTCGCGACTAGGTTCCGTCATGGCAGGCTCCTGAGAAAAGAGGTAGGGCACGCTTCGTCTTGCAATTTCGGTGCCATGCGCTTTGTCGCGTGAAGGGGGTCTTTCGGCGCGTCGATTGTTGTTTTTGTCCGCGACCGGCGCCGCAGGGCGCGGCCCCCTTGTCTTGTTTGTCGGAAATAGCCATGTCGCAAGAGGCTCATGTGGCGCTTTTGGTACGTTTCTTGCGTAAATGACATGAAAGGCCGTTGCATTGACGCCGTGTCCCGTTACTGGTGCAAACCGGTGGCCGGGGCGCCTGGTTTGATGCGGCAGGCCCGTTGTTGCACATAACCGGGGTTCCACATGATGAACAAACAAGCAATCGAAGCTCGGCGCGAACTCAATGCGGTTTACGAAGTCAGCAAGACGCTGGCAACTTCGCTGGACGTCGCCAAGACCTTCCGCGAAGCCTTGAACTATCTGCTGCACGCTTTTGACTGGCGGCGCGCCTTTGTGGTGCTCAGCGAGCCTGGCGGCCAGCAGTTACGCGGCCTGTGTGCCGTCGGCCTGACGCGCGAGGAACAGCAACGCCTGAAGTTCCAGTCGGGCGAAGGCATCGTCGGGCGCGTCTATGCCAACGGCATTCAGGTCATCGTGCCCGACGTGCGGACCGAGCCGCTGTTCCTCAATCGCACCGGCGGCGCTGACCAGAGTCCAGGCATTCCCGTCGCCATGCTGGTCACGCCCATCCGTGCCGACCGCCGCACCGTTGGAGTGCTGGCCGTCGATTGCCTCAACCCCGGCGAGCGCCGCGGCTTTGCCGACGACTTGCAATTACTCAAAATGGTGGCCACGCTCATGGGGCAGGCGCTGCTGTTGCACCGCAGCGTCAGCGCCGCACACGACAGCCTGCAGGACGAGGTGCGCCGCATGGACAAGATGCTCAAGCCCAGCCACCAGATTGACCAGGTGGTGGGTATTTCCGCGCCGATGCAGGACGTGTTCGAGCAGGTCCACCGGGTCGCGCCGGCCCGCACCACGGTGCTGCTGCGCGGCGAGAGCGGCACCGGCAAGGAGGTGATCGCGCGCGCCATCCACAACCTGTCACCGCGCAAGCGCGAAGCCTTCGTGCGTGTCAATTGCGCGGCGCTCACGGAATCATTGCTCGAGAGCGAGTTGTTCGGCCACGAGAAGGGCTCCTTCACCGGGGCCCAGGGCCAGCGCAAGGGCCGCTTCGAGCTGTCGCATGGCGGCACGCTGTTCCTCGATGAAATCGGCGACATCTCGCCCTCGTTCCAGGCCAAGCTGCTGCGTGTGTTGCAGGAACGGGAGTTCGAGCGTGTCGGCGGCACCACCGTGGTGAAGGTGGACGTGCGGCTCATTCTTGCCACCAATCGCAATCTGGAGCGCATGGTGCAGGCCGGCGAGTTTCGTTCCGATCTCTATTACCGGATCAACGTGGTCAGCATCCAGCTGCCGCCGCTGCGCGACCGGCGCGAAGACATCCCGGCCATGGCGCAGCATTTTCTGGACCGCTTCAACCACGAAAACGCGCGCACCACCCACTTCAGCCCTGGCGCCATGCGCGTGCTGGCCAGTTGCTATTGGCCCGGCAACGTGCGGGAACTGGAGAACTGCGTGGAGCGCACGGCCACCATGACGCATGACGACGTCATCAGCGACCTCGCCTTTCCGTGCCATGACAACCGCTGCCTGACCCAGGTGCTGCACCACATCGAACGGGTAGATGCCGTGCGTCCGGCCCGCCTGGCCGACATTCCCATCACGGAAGTGCCCATGGGCGCGCCACACCCGCATCCGGACGTGGCAGCACCGCTGCCGGCCGATGTCTCACCGGTGTCCGCCGCCTTCGGCGGCGAAGCCAGCGATGGCGCCGCCGTGCCTGCCCCCGACGATGCCGCGCTGCCGGGCGACGGCAAACCCGAAGGCGAGCGTGAACGACTGATCTGGGCGATGGAGCGCTGCGGCTGGGTCCAGGCCAAGGCTGCGCGTCTGCTGAAGATATCGCCGCGCCAGATGGGCTACGCGCTGCAAAAGAATGAGATCGAGGTAAGAAAGTTTTGAGGCCTTGCGCATGGGTAGACTCACCTGAAACAGGTGAACACCATGACCAAAGACATCCGCTGGAAGCAGCGTTTTAACAATTACCTCAAAGCCCTGCAGCCCCTCACTGAGGCGGCAGAACTTGCCCAACAACAAACGTTCACCGGACTGGAGCAGTTGGGGCTGATCCATTGCTTTGAATTCACCCATAAACTGACCTGGAACGTGCTGAAAGACTAGCTGAATGCGCAGGGCTTTGTGGGCTTGATCGGCTCCAAAAATGCCACCCGCCAGGCCTTTAAAGATACCCTCATTCAGGATGGAGAGGCATGAAATACGGGCTACCGGAACGCACAGTTGCGCAAATCTGCGCGGCGCTGGCACAGTACCCTGCGGTGGAGCGTGCGGTGTTGTACGGCTCGCGTGCCAAAGGAAATTACAAACCGGGTTCTGACATTGACCTGACCCTTTTCGGGGTGGGCCTCACGTCCCGCCTGTGCGCCACTATTGCCGAGGCCATGGACGATCTATTACTGCCCTACACCATTGACCTGTCGGTGTTTGCAGAACTCAAGCACCCTGAGCTTGAAACCCATATTCAGCGGGTTGGGGTCGTGTTCTACAAGCGGCAAGACCGGGGGTGATAGGTCCTATCCTGATGGTGCGCGCGAGTGGAACTTGAGCAAAAGACAAAGTGCAGATCGGGTTGGTTATGGCGATGGGTAAGGCAGCTTGGCAGCGGGAGCGGGCATTCAACGATATCCCCCATTTGGGGGATATGCAAACTGCACCCCGATTGTCAGAATCGTAGGAATAACACACTAACAGTAAAATCGTAAAAATCGATTTACATTGACTGCTCCCGCGCAATTTCTACAACACGTTCACTCAAAACAACAGCATGAAGTTAACACCATTTTTCTCTCTAGTTGCTCTCACGCTCGGAACTGCACTTTCAGGCTGTGCGACAGGTCCTGTTCAACTTATGCAAGACGCCCCTGACGTCGTTCATACAAGTGACAAGACGGTAGAGTCAGTGGCGAGATGTATAGACAAAAAGTGGGAAGAAGTGCGGGTTATCGGTGGGGCCAATATTGTCGACGTAAAGAACAGTGAAGCAGGGACGCGAGTCACACAACGATTTGGCGATACCGTCCACTTTGTGGCTCTTGTCTCGCCAAGAGGAACAGGATCGAGAACGCAAGTCTGGACTCAAAAAGCTATAGGTATAAAAAGGCAATTAGACGACGTATCGCTTTGCCAATAGTTCGACCATATCCGGTGAGGCGTCGTTCTTAAATTCCGTTTCGCGCAGTTCGTTAAATTGAATGACTTCTTTGGGCAAAGTTCAAAGTCAGCAATGGGTCTAAAGCCAACAGTCACGACACGCGCCATGCGCAAATCGGAACCAAAAAAAACGCGCCCGAAGGCGCGTTTTTAACGCAAGCGAGAAACCGCTTACTTCGACACTACCCGCACCATTTCCAGGCACTTGCTTGAGTAACCCCATTCGTTGTCGTACCAGGAGACGATCTTGACAAACGTGCTATCCAGCGCCATGCCGGCGTCGGCATCGAACACCGAGGTGCAGCTCTCGCCGCGGAAGTCGGTGGAGACCACTTTTTCTTCGGTGTAACCGAGAACGCCCTTCATGGCGCCAACGGATGCAGCCTTCATGGCGGCACAGATTTCAGCGTAGGTGGCGGGCTTGGTCAGCTCAACGGTCAAGTCAACCACCGACACGTCGGAGGTCGGCACGCGGAAGGACATGCCGGTGAGTTTTTTGTTCAGCTCAGGAATGACCACGCCGACCGCCTTGGCCGCACCGGTGCTGCTGGGAATGATGTTTTCCAGAATGCCGCGGCCGCCGCGCCAGTCTTTGTTGGACGGGCTGTCCACGGTTTTCTGGGTCGCAGTGGCGGCGTGCACGGTGGTCATCAGGCCACGCTTGATGCCCCAGTTGTCGTTCAAAATCTTGGCCACGGGTGCCAGGCAGTTGGTGGTGCAGCTGGCGTTGGAGATGATGGCCTGGCCGGCGTAGCTGCTGTCGTTCACGCCATAGACGAACATCGGGGTGTCGTCTTTGGACGGGGCCGACATGATGACTTTTTTGGCACCAGCGGTGATGTGCTTCTGTGCGGTTTCCTTGGTCAGGAACAGGCCGGTGGATTCGATCACGATGTCGGCACCGACTTCGGACCACTTCAGTTCGGCCGGGTCTTTGACGGCGGTGAGGCGGATCTTTTTGCCGTTGACGATCAGGTTGCTGCCTTCAACGGCAATGTCGCCCTTGAAGCGGCCATGCACCGAGTCGAACTGCAGCATGTAAGCCAGGTATTCAGGCTCCAGCAGGTCGTTGATGCCCACCACTTCAATGTCCTTGAAGTTTTGAATGGCAGCACGAAACACCATGCGCCCGATACGGCCGAAGCCGTTGATACCAATCTTGATCGTCATTTGCTTTTTCTCCAATGGTTAAAACTAGAAACCTGACCTGCCCACAAGGAGCTGATTACTTGCGCAATACCTGTTCCACGGTGTCGGCCACATTCTCGGGCGTGAAGCCGAAGAGCTTGAACAACACCGGCGCCGGCGCCGACTCGCCAAAGGTGTCGATGCCGACCACCGCGGCGCAGCCGTATTTCCACCAGCCGTCGGTCACACCCATTTCCACCGCAATGCGTGGCACACCGGCGGGCAGCACGCTGCTCTTGTAGGCAGCGCTTTGCTTGTCAAACGTGGTGGTGCTCGGCATGGAGACGACGCGCACCGCGATCTTGCGGGTCGCCAGCAGCTCTTGCGCTTTCAGTGCCAGTTGCACTTCGGAGCCGGTGGCAATGATGACGGCCTGGGTCTTTTTCTTCATACCGACTTCGCTCGGCTCGGCCAGCACGTAGGCGCCCTTGCTGATGTCGCCCAGACCGCCCTTGGGCGCGTAGTTGATGTTCTGGCGGCTCAGCAGCAGGGCGGTCGGCTTGCTCTTGTTTTGCAGGGCCACGGCCCAGGCGACGGCGGTCTCGGCCGTGTCACCCGGACGCCAGACATCCAGATTCGGAATCAGGCGCAAGGAGGCCGCATGCTCGATCGACTGGTGGGTCGGACCGTCTTCGCCCAGACCGATCGAGTCGTGGGTGAACACATGCACCACGCGCAGCTTCATCAGCGCTGCCATGCGGATGGCGTTGCGGCTGTAGTCGCTGAAGGTCAGGAAGGTGCCGCCGTACGGGATGAAGCCGCCGTGCAGCGCCACGCCGTTCATGATGGCGGCCATGCCGAATTCGCGCACACCGTAGTTGATGTGACGGCCACCGTTGCTGGCGCCTGTCACCGAGTCAAAGCGCAGGTTGGGTGTGCTCTTGGTGTTGGTCAGGTTGGAGCCGGTCAGGTCGGCCGAGCCGCCCAGCATTTCGGGCAGGGCGGCGGTGAACGATTCCAGGGCCAGTTGCGAGGCTTTGCGCGACGCCACGGTTTCCGCCTTGGTGTGGGCGGCAACTGCCGTGTCCACGGCGACCTGGTTGAAGTTTTTCGGCAGCTCGCCCTTCATGCGGCGCACCAGCTCTTTGGCCAGATCGGGGAAGGCGGCTTTGTAGGCGGCAAACTTGTCGTTCCAGGCGGCCTCGGCGGCGGCACCGGCGGCCTTGGCGTCCCATGCTGCATACACGTCTTTGGGGATGGCAAAAGGCTTGTGGGACCAGCCCAGCGCTTCGCGGGTGAGCGCGATTTCTTCATTGCCCAGCGGTTCGCCGTGTGCCTTGGCGGTGTTGGCGCGGTTCGGGCTGCCTTGGCCGATATGGGTTTTGCAGATGATCAGTGTCGGCTTGTCAGCCGACTGTTTGGCCTTTGCAATTGTGCTGGCGACCAGCGCCGCATCGTGCCCGTCGATGGGGCCCAGCACGTTCCAGCCGTAGGCCACAAAACGCAGTGCAGTCTGGTCGATAAACCAGGGCGCCACCTGGCCGTCAATCGAGATGCCGTTGTCGTCGTACAGGGCGATCAGTTTGTTCAGTTTCCAGGCGCCGGCCAGGGCGGCCGCTTCGTGGCTGATGCCTTCCATCAGGCAGCCGTCGCCCATGAAGGTAAACGTGTTGTGGTTAACAACGTCATGACCTTCGCGGTTGAACTCATGCGCCAGCAGTTTCTCCGCCAGCGCCATGCCCACCGCGTTGGTCAGGCCCTGACCCAGCGGGCCGGTGGTGGTTTCCACGCCGGGCGTCACGCCCACTTCGGGGTGGCCCGGGGTTTTGCTGTGCAACTGACGGAATTTTTTCAGCTCAGCCATCGGCAGCTTGTAGCCGGTGAGGTGCAGCACCGCGTAGAGCAGCATCGAGGCATGGCCGTTGCTCAGCACGAAACGGTCGCGGTCAAACCAGTTCGGGTTGGCCGGGTTGTGTTTGAGGTGCTGGCTCCACACCGCCACCGCCATGTCGGCCATGCCCATGGGCGCGCCGGGGTGGCCCGAGTTGGCCGCTTGTACGGCATCCATGGCCAGGGCGCGAATCGCATTGGCCATGTCCGTCTGGTTGGCGGTGCTGGTTGGCGCCGCGACGACCGTTTGTACAGATTGATCTTCTGGTACTGCTGATTCTGTTTGTTCTGTATTTGCCATCTGTGCCAACTCCGGGATAGTTCTGGGGGTGTAGGGGGAAACCCGGCATTTTACCGGGCGCAGCAAAACGCAAGATTTGTTCGGCTGGCAGACAGATGCCACGCCGGCACTGCGTATAGTCGCAAGCATGCCAAGACTGCACCTGAACGCCACCCGAGAAATTGCCGCATGAAGCCGACTCCGATCAACGCCATGCTGCTGGCCGCCGGGCGCGGCGAGCGGATGCGACCCCTGACCGACCACACGCCCAAACCGCTGTTGCAGGTGCGCGGCAAGCCGCTGATGCAGTGGCCGCTGGAAGCGCTGGGGCGCGGCGGGTTTAACAACGTGGTGGTGAACACGGCCTGGCTGGGAGCGCAGATTGCCGAGAAGTTCAAGAGTGTTTTTGTGCTCCAGCCCCCGTCGCATCTGCGTAAGCAGCTATTAAATAAAGAGCATCTGCAGATCCGCTACTCGCACGAAGGGCGTGATTTTGGCGGCGCACTGGAAACCGCTGGCGGCATTGTGCGGGCCTTGCCGCTGCTGTGTCCACCCGATCCCAGCGGGGCGAACGCCGAGGTGTTCTGGGTGCTGGCCGGAGACGTGTTTGCGCCCGACTTTGTGTTCAGCCAGGCAGCGGTGGATCGCTTTGTCGCCAGCGGCAAGCTGGCCCATATCTGGCTGGTGCCGAATCCGGCGCATAACCCGCGCGGCGACTTCGGCCTGGCGCTGAACCCCGGCGCCGCCCAGGCCGTGGGCCTGGCGCTGAACCTCGCAGCAGACGACCCGCGACCGCGCTACACCTATTCCACCCTCGGCCTGTACCACCGCGCCCTGTTCGCGCCGCCGTATTGCGACATCCCCGTGGGCAATCCGCAAGGCAGCAAAGCCCCACTGGCGCCACTGTTGCGCGCCGCCATGGACAATGACCAGGTTAGCGCTGAAATTTACCTTGGCAGCTGGACCGATGTCGGCACGCCTGAGCGGCTGGCACAGCTCAATCAATAATTGCAAACAAGCCATGAACTCTTCCTCTACCAATGCTCTTTATGCCCAACGCCGTGCCCGACTGGCTGCCTTGATCGGGGCCCGGGGTATCGCCATCCTTCCCACCGCGCCCGAGCAGCAGCGCAACCGCGATGGCGATTTTTTATACCGGCACGACAGTTACTTTTATTACCTGAGCGGCTTTACCGAATCCAAGGCCTGGCTGGTGATCACCGGCGACGGGAAAACCACCTTGTTTTGCAACCCCAAGGACCTGGAGCGTGAAATCTGGGATGGTTATCGGCTTGGGCCGGATGCCGCCCCCGCGCAACTTGGCGTGGATGCCGCGTATTCGATCGCAGAGCTGGACGCCCGAATGCCCGGTCTGCTGGACGGCCGCGATGCCGTGTGGTACCCGTTCGCCACCCACACCGGGCTTGAGACCCGGATGGCTGGCTGGCTGGACAGCGTGCGTTCCCGGGTGCGTTTTGGTGCGCTGTGCCCCGAGCAGCAGCGCGACCTGTGCGGTCTGCTGGACGAAATGCGCTTGGTCAAGGACGCGCATGAGCAGGGCATCATGCGCCGTGCTGCGCAGATCAGTGCCGGCGGTCATATCCGCGCCATGCAGCTCAGTGCCCGCATGTTGCGCGCAGGCCAGGAGGTGCGTGAATACCATCTGGACGCCGAGCTGTTGCACGAATTTCGCCGCTATGGCTCGCAGTGCCCGGCCTATGGCTCCATCGTGGCGGCCGGGGCCAATGCCTGCGTGCTGCACTACCGTGCCGACACGGCACCGGTGCGCGATGGCGAGCTGGTGCTGATCGATGCTGGCTGTGAGCTGGACGGTTATGCGTCAGACATCACCCGCACCTTTCCGGCCAACGGCCGGTTCACCGGCCCGCAGCGCGCGCTGTACGAACTGGTGCTGGCGTCCCAGGAAGCCGCCATCGCCGTTACCCGCGCCGGGGCCCGCTTTACCGACCCGCACGAGGCGACCGTCAAGGTGCTGGCGCAAGGCATGCTGGACCTGGGCCTGCTCGACAAGAACAAGGTGGGCAGCTTGGAAGACGTGATCGAAAAGCGCGCCTATTTCCAGTTCTACATGCACCGCACCGGCCACTGGCTGGGCATGGATGTGCACGACTGCGGCGGCTACATCGAACCGTCGGAGGTCGGCAAAGTGAGTGAGCGCAAGGACCCGTTGAGCGGTGAAACCATCATTGATCGACCGGCGCGCATTCTGCAACCCGGCATGGTGCTGACGATCGAGCCCGGCCTCTATGTGCGCCCCGCTGAAGGCGTGCCGGAGCAGTTCCACAACATCGGCATTCGCATTGAAGACGACGCCATCGTGACTGAGACCGGCTGTGAACTGATCAGCTGCGGTGTGCCGGTGAAGGCCGATGAGATTGAGGCGCTGATGCGGGGGTGAGGGGATGCTGGCGGCCGTGCCAGCGGCGCCTGCGACAGGGCACAAGCTTGGGCTACAGCGTCCCGTCCCGCTTGAATTGCTCGGTGGCTGCCACCAGCGCGCGGGCGATGCCGGGCTCGAACGCGGCGTGACCGGCATCTTCAATCATCTGGAAGGTGGCCTCTGGCCAGGCCTGATGCAGGCGCCAGGCCGAGCGCGGTGGGCACACCACGTCGTAACGGCCCTGGATGATGACGGCGGGCAGGTGGCGGATGCGGTCCACATGGCGGATCAATCGGTCATCCGTCAAAAAAGTGTCGTTGCGGAAATAGTGCGCTTCCAGCCGCCCCACGCCCAGGGCGACCGTCTCCGAATCAAAGTCCTCGGCCACATCCGGGTGCGGCAGCAGGTGCAGGCAGCTGCCCTCGTAACGGCTCCAGGTGCGGGCGGCGCGCAGATTTTCAGCCGGGTCAGCGCTGAACAAGCGTTTGATGTAGGCCCCCAGCAGGTCATCCCGCTCCGCCGCTGGAATGTCTGCCACGAACTGTGCGTGCGCCTGCGGGAAAAACCACTGGATGCCGTTCAGAAACCAGTCGATCTCGGGCCGGGTGCACAGAAAAATGCCGCGCAACACAAAACCGCTGCAGTACTGCGGATGGGCTTCGCCATAGGCCAGCGCCAGTGTCGAGCCCCAGGAGCCGCCAAACACCAGCCATTGCGCGATGCCCAGCAGGTGCCGCAGGCGCTCGATGTCTTCAATCAGCAGCTGCGTGGTGTTATTGCGGCACTCGCCCAGCGGTGTTGACTGGCCGGCCCCGCGCTGGTCAAACAGCACGATGCGGTAGTACGCCGGGTCAAAAAATTGCCGATGCTGCGGCGACAGGCCTCCACCCGGCCCGCCATGCAAAAACAGCACCGGCACACCGTCCGGGTTGCCGCACTCTTCCCAATACAGGGTGTGCAAGTCGTCCACCGGCAACAGGCCGCTGCGATAGGGCTCGATCGGTGGATAGACGGGGCTGGGGATGGTCGAGTCTGTCATGGGCTGGGGTTTCTTTCGGTTCGAGGGGGTGCACGGCGTTCTGGCAATGTAGCGGGAAAAGGGCGCCAGCGTCCTGGGATGCGGTCATCCTGCTAGAGCCCGATTTGACTACTACTTTTATTGGAATACCTTATGAAAACCTATCTTTGCATTGTTTGCGGCTTTGTCTACGACGAGGCCAGCGGCCGCCCGGAAGACGGCATTGCGCCCGGCACCCCATGGGCCGACGTGCCGCAGAGTTGGGCTTGCCCGGATTGTGGCGTGGCCAAGGCCGACTTTGAAGTCGTTGAAATCTGATGGGGTAGAAACGGCCACTCTGTTCGCCGACCTGCGGGGAAGGATGTCCCGCTATCTTCGCTGCTCATCTTCGGCCATGTCAGGATGAGGCTCTTTTTGCGATGCTTATGGGTGCATCAGGCAGTGCCACAGGCTTTCGACCAACCATCGTTCTTTCCGCAAGCGCTGGATCCCTACAGCGACGCGGGGACCCCATTCCTGCAAAAACGTCAAAACTGAAACACCCATGTACGCACATTCACGTACTAGGGTTTCCCTGAGCAGGGTCTACAATTTCATTCCCTTACAGACGCTGACGGGCTGGCCGTTCGGTCATACTGATTGCAGCAGGAGAGATAAATGCCCCATACAACGGCCAATGCCGAAGAAAAACGCGCCGAATTGCGCCGCGCCGCGCTCGAGTACCACGAGTTCCCGACCCCCGGAAAAATTGCCATTGCAGCTACCAAACAGCTGGTCAACCAGCACGATCTGGGGCTCGCTTATTCCCCCGGCGTGGCCTCTCCCTGTGAGGAAATCGTCAAAGACCCCAATAACGCCTTCAAGTACACCAGCCGCGGCAACCTGGTCGCGGTGATTACCAACGGCACTGCCGTACTGGGCTTGGGCGACATCGGTCCGCTGGCGGCCAAGCCGGTGATGGAGGGCAAGGCCGTGCTGTTCAAGAAGTTCGCCGGCATTGACGTGTTTGACATCGAGATCAACGAGAAGCACGATCTCGACAAGCTGGTGGACATCATTGCCTCGCTGGAGCCCACCTTTGGCGGCATCAACCTGGAAGACATCAAGGCGCCCGACTGCTTTTATGTCGAGCGCAAGCTGCGCGAACGCATGAAAATCCCCGTGTTCCACGACGACCAGCACGGCACGGCGATCACCGTCGGCGCGGCCATCCTCAATGGACTGAAGGTCGCCGGGAAAGATCCGAAAAAGATCAAGCTGGTGACGTCCGGTGCCGGCGCGGCAGCGCTGGCCTGCCTGGGGCTGCTGGTCAAGCTCGGCATTCCGCGCGAGAATATTTTTGTGACCGACCTGGCCGGTGTGGTCTACGAAGGCCGCACCGAGCTGATGGATGCGGATAAGTTGGTCTTTGCCCAGAAAACATCGGCGCGCACTTTGGGTGAAGTCATCGAAGGCGCCGACGTTTTTCTGGGTTTGTCGGCGGGCGGGGTGCTCAAGCCGGACATGGTGAGGAAAATGGCGGCTAAGCCGCTGGTTTTCGCCCTGGCCAATCCGACGCCGGAAATTCTCCCTGAAGAAGTCAAGGCGGTGCGCGACGATGCAATCATTGCCACCGGGCGCTCGGACTATCCCAACCAGGTCAACAACGTTCTGTGCTTCCCCTACATTTTCCGGGGTACGCTGGACGCGGGTGCGTCCACCATCACGGTTGAGATGGAAATTGCCGCGGTGCATGCCCTGGCCGAATTGGCGCAAGCCGAGCAAAGCGAGGTGGTGGCGGCCGCTTATGCCGGTGAACAGCTCGCTTTTGGGCCGGAATACCTGATCCCCAAACCCTTTGATCCGCGTCTGATGATGAAGATCGCGCCAGCGGTGGCCCAAGCGGCGGTCGATAGCGGCGTGGCCCTGCGCCCCATCAAGGACATGGACGCTTACCGCGAGCAGTTGCAAAGCTTTGTTTACGCCTCGGGCACCGTGATGAAACCGATTTTCACCGCCGCCAAAAAAGGGCTCAAAAAACGCGTGGCGTATTCCGAGGGCGAAGATGAACGCGTCCTGCGGGCCTGCCAAATTGTGGTGGACGAGGGCTTGGCTCTGCCAACCTTGATTGGTCGCCCGGTGGTCATTGCTGAACGGATTGAAAAATTTGGCCTGCGTTTGCGTGAAGGGGTTGATTACAACGTGGTGAATGTGGAGCAGGACCATCGCTACCGCGATTTCTGGCAAACTTATCACCGCATGACCGAGCGCAAGGGCATCACAGCCCAAATGGCCAAAATTGAAATGCGCCGACGCCTGAGCCTGATTGGCGCCATGCTGCTGCACAAGGGCGACGTGGATGGGCTGATTTGTGGCACTTGGGGCAGTACGGCACTGCACCTGCAATACCTCGACCAGGTGATTGGCAAGCGCGCAGGCGTCAACACCTATGCCTGTATGAATGGCTTGATCCTGCCAGAGCGCCAGCTGTTTTTGGTGGACACCCACATCAACTATGACCCCACCGCCGAACAGTTGGCTGAAATTACGATCATGGCAGCCGGGGAAATGATGCGTTTCGGCATCCGGCCCAAAGTTGCCCTGTTGTCGCACTCCAACTTCGGCAGCAGCAGCCAGCCCAGCGCGATCAAGATGCGCCAGACATTGGACTTGTTGCGGGTCCAGGCTCCCTGGCTAGAGGTGGACGGTGAAATGCATGGCGACGTCGCGCTGGATGGCAATGCCCGCGCGGCCCTTATGCCCCACAGCACGCTGTCCGGCGACGCCAACTTGCTGGTGCTGCCCAATATTGACGCCGCCAATATCGCCTACAACCTGCTTAAAACAGCGGCGGGTGGCAATATTGCCATTGGCCCGGTGCTGCTGGGTGCGGCCAAACCGGTGCATATTTTGACGGCCAGCACCACGGTGCGTCGAATTGTCAATATGACAGCACTCACGGTTGCCGACGCGAACGCCAGCCGCTAATTGATGCCGCTCAAGCTGGTGCCCACTTACCAAGCTTGAAACCCCTGCGCGACTGCCTACTTATTGGGCAGTCGCTTGCATTATTCACGTAAATACGCGACACTAGCAACCTTGAAATTTCCGGGTAAACCCGGAGTGTTGTTGGAAGTGTTTTTTCATGTCGCGGTTAACAAGTCTAAAGTTAGTACTCACTGGCTTTTTATTCACGGCAGTTTTTGCCTCCGGTTTGGTGCAGGCCAAAGGCCCTGTCGTTGCAGCTCCCGCGGCTGCGATGACGGTCGCCGAGTTGCCCAAGCAAGGCGCGCAAGTCTACGGCCTGATCCATCAGGGTGGTCCGTTTGCACATGAAAAAGACGGGGTGGTATTTGGAAACCGTGAGCGTTTGCTGCCAATCCAAAAACGTGGTTACTACCGCGAATACACCGTCACAACACCAGGTTCACGCGACCGGGGCGTCCGGCGCATTGTGTGCGGGGGGCAACCCAGAACGCCGGATAATTGTTATTACACAGCCGATCACTATGCGAGCTTCCGCAAGATCGTGCCGTAATTTTGGTTTTGTAATTTTGGAAAGTGAAGCGGGAATAAATATGTCACTTACGCAAGAAACACCAGCACCTCAACGTGCCGCAACAGACGTGCCGCTTCGCGGCGTGAGGCCCAATATCGTCCAGTCAATCCGTGCCTTCCGGGTGCAGGAGTTGCAGGACGCTGCCCGGTCTCTGGGGCAGCATTTCCTGTACGCCAATCTGGCCAACGCCCAGTCCAAGCAGGACGTGCTGGACCTGATTGGTCAGCAATTCATGCTGTCTACGCATGTCGGCAAGAACTTTGATGCGCTGTATGACAGCATGACCGACCCGCTGCACAAATCAGGCCCACAGCCTGGCTTTATTGCGGTGCTGGAGCACATCCCGGCCAATACCAAGTTCGACAAGGAAGCACGCGAGCAGTTGCTGGATATCTTCCGTGACGCGGCCGACTATTGGGGGGACCGAAAAATACCCTTCCGATGTTTCTATTCTTTTCTGTAGCCCGTTCTGCACACACCAGCCAAGCAGAACGGGCGAACGAGGCAAAAGGCGCAGACACGGGCAGCCAGGCCGTGCCCGGCGTTGAACTCTCCACGGAAGCCGGTGAAAAAATGCCGACCGACAAACTGTTGGATATATCGCCCCTGGCGCTACGCATGAGCAGCCCCTTCAATGCCGGGTATTGGTTAACCGCTGCTTAATAGCGCGGCCTGATCGCAGCAAGCGCCCGCATAAAAAAAGGCCCACCGGACGGTGGGCCTTTTTTCTGGGGGTTTGGAAAACAGGTATTCAGCGCCCAGCGGAAAAATTCGGTTTGGGGACGCCTACTGCTTTGTGCTTTTAATCTGCTCGGCCAATGCCAGATATTCGGCCACCGGCACTTCCTCAGCCCGGCGCTTTACGTCGAATTGGCCTGAAAAAGCCTTCTCCTCCAGCCATTTGCCCAGAGTGTGGCGCATCAACTTGCGGCGCTGGCTGAAAGCGACCTGCACAATTTCACTCAAGAGCTTCACGTCCACTGCCGCCGGATTTTCGCGCGGCACCATGCGAACCACAGCACTGTTCACCCGTGGCGGCGGAACGAAACTCTCAGGCGGCACAAAAAGTACGTTTTCCATGGCGTAACGCCACTGCAGCATGACACTCAGGCGGCCGTAATCCGACGTGGCAGGGCGCGCCACCATACGGTCAATCACTTCCTTTTGTAGCATGAAATGCTGGTCTTCGATGACGTCTACGAAATCCAGCAAGTGAAACAGAATAGGCGTGGAAATGTTGTAAGGCAGGTTGCCAACCACTCTTAACTTTGTGGCACCCTCGCTGGCCGCTATTGAAGAGTGTGCAACCTGGGCAAAGTCCACTTTCAGCACATCGGATTCAATCACCGTGAGTTGTGGATGATCTCGCAGGCGTGCCGCCAGGTCACGGTCCAGCTCAATCACCGTCAGGTGGCCCAGTCGCTCCACCAAGGGTTGCGTCAACGCCGCCAGGCCGGGCCCGATTTCGACCATCACCTGCCCTGGCTTGGGTGCAATCTCGTCAACGATGGCTTCAATGATGTTCCGATCAGCCAGAAAGTGCTGGCCGAAGCGTTTGCGGGGAATGTGTTTCATGCGATGAACTTAGGGGTGGCCGCAGCGCCGGGCCGCCCCAGGCAAGGCGCGATCCCCTCGGGGGGCAGCGCAGTATGCGAAGCGACCAGCGTGGGGGCCATTATTTTTATTGCGGCGGCTCGCGCATTTCTACATAGGCGCGGCCACGCAGGTCCTGCGCCCAAGTGGCGTAAGTTTGATCCAGCTTCTTTTCGCGCAACATGGCGCGCACTGTCTCACGCTGCTCCCGCGGACTTAAGGTGGCATTGCGGCGCTCGGTCAACTGGATCAAATGGACGCCAAAGCGTGACACCAGCGGGTCGCTGATCTGACCTGGCTTCAGCCGGTTCATGACCTCTTCAAACTCGGGTACAAACATGCCCGGATTGGCCCAGCCCAAGTCACCGCCCTGAGCGGCACTGCTGTCCTGCGAGTTGTCGCGGGCCAGTGCCGCGAAATCGGCTTGCCCCGCCAGGATGCGTTTCTTGAATTCGTTCAACTTGACACGCGCGGTCGCCTCAGTGAGCTGCGGGCTGACATGCAGCAAAATATGGCGTGCCCGGCTTTGCGTTACCGTCATGGCCGGCATTCCAGAACTATTTTTCTCAAGCACTTTGAGAACGTGAAAACCAGCGCCCGAACGCACCAGCGCAGAGAGTTCACCAACCCCCAGGTTTTGTGTTGCCTCCAGGAACAGCGGCGGGTAGCGGTCGGCCGTGCGCAAGCCGAGTTGGCCACCGTTGGCGCTGTTGGATGCATCCGAGAATTCACGCACCAGCGCGACAAAGTCTTCGCCCGCACGGGCACGGTCCAGTGCGCGCTGCGCCCTGGCCTGCAAGGCTGCAATCTGCACGGGGCTGGCCGCATCAGGCACCGTCACCAGGATCTGGGCCAGGTTGATTTCCTGGTTTGCGGGAGCGTTGTTGTTCTGTTGCTCACGCAGGTATTGGTCTACCTCCAGATCAGAGACCCGCGCGCGTGGCTCCACGTCGCGCTCACGCAGGCGCGTCAGCATGAGCTGGTCCCGCAACTGCGCGCGGAACTGGCTGGGCACCACGCCATCTAAAGCAATGCGTCGGTGCAACTCGGTCACATCCATCTGGTTTTGACGCGCGATGTTCTGCTCGGCCTGATCAATGGCTGCGTCGTCTACGCGAACACCGGATTCACGGGCCAGCTGCAGCTGTGCTTTGTCGTCGATGAGGCGCTCCAGCACCTGGCGTGCCAGCTCTTTGCTGTCGGGTTGGGGCCTGCGCTGCTGGGCCAGCTGTTGCGTCACGCGCTGCAGCTCTGCTCGCACCTCGTTGTTGGTGATGGGCTCGGAATTGACCACCGCCACAATGAAGTCAGCCTGGCGCTGAACATTGGGCTGCGTGCCAATGAGCGGGGTGGCGCTAGCGGCGCCGGCAGACGGCCGCAAGCCCTGCGCCTGCGAAGTCAAGGTGGCAAGAATGGCAAGACTGGCCACGGTCAGGGCCATGAAGCGATGGGTCATGATGGATTAATCGTAATTGCTGAAACGGCTGGGAGGGCTGGTTTGCTCTCGCAGGAACTGGTAATTTGGAATATTGTCTTTCAAGGTCTGCAAGGGGTTGATGCCCAAGCGGGTAAATCCGACAAACTCGAGCTGGAACATGATGCGCTGATTGGCGGCCGTTGTGCTGATTGGCAGCTGCTCCAGCACCACACGGCCCAGCCAACATCCCGCATCGTACTCAAAACCGACAACGGCATTCACCAGTTTGCCATCATAGAGGCTGTAATTGAGGCGCCCCACGCTGTACCAGCGGCCCTCACCCTGACCCCGTCCCGCCCCCAGGTCTTGTCCCTTGTCGCCCCAGAGGTCATTCAGTGGCCACTGCCAGCCCACGTCAATCTGTTCACTGGCATCGCGCTGGTAGCGGTAGGCTGCAGTCACCACCCGATAGTTGCCAGGGTTGTATCGTGCTCCGATGGTCGAGCGTATCGACTGCTCGGTGGTGGGGTTGAACTGCACGGTCGAGTCAAACGCCCATTTCGGGCTCCAGTTTATAGACGCGCCCAGCAACAAATCGCTGAACCGGTCGGTTACCGGCGGGTCAGTCGGTAATAAGGTGACTTTCTGGTCAGCGAAGCGAAAACGCTGTGCAATGCCAAAACGCGCGGCTTCGGCGCCGGTATCCGGATTCAGCAGGCGCGTGGTCACCCCGAGCGTCAGCAGGTTGCTGTCAGAAATGCGGTCGTTGCCGGCGAAGGCGTTTTCTGCCCAGATGGTCGCAAAATTGAAGTCGTTCGCGCCCGAGTCGTAATTGGGTAACAGGCTCTGGTCGCGGTACGGTGTGTTGACGTAAAAAGCACGGGGTTCCAGCGTCTGGCGAAAATCCTTGCCGAAAAAACTGGCGTCCCGTTCAAACACCAGACCACTGTCCAGACTGAAGGTCGGCACCACGCTGCTGGCTGAGGTGGCCCCGTTGGACAAAGGTGCGTCCAGCTGGTAGTTGGTCGCATGCAGCTGCAGCTTGGGCGTGATGAATCCGGCCGGGGCAATCCAGGGGCGGCTGACCTGCATCAAGGAGAACGCCCGCTGGCCATTGGCATTGGGTTGCGCTGAAAGCAGGCTGTCTGCCTGAAACCGGGAGTAATCCGCGTTCACCGAATAATCAAACCCGTTGACGTTGGTGCGGGCATAACCCGTGGTCAGTTGGGAGATGTCATAGGGCTGCGCGATGGGCGCCGTCACATCCTGCAGGGTCTGCCATTTGACCGTTCGCACACTGTTCGAAAAATAGCCGTTGGTCCAGGACAGTGAGGCGTCGTTGGACAATAGACGCTGGGTCAGTGAGGGCGAGGTGCGGGTGAAGTCGCTCCAGTAGTTGTCATCACTCACCCGGTTCAGGTTGAGGTTCAGCGCCATATTGCCGTCAGTGAGAAGGTTTGTCAGGCTGTTTTTGAGTGTGGCCTGATGCGCGTAGGACAGGCCCCAGCGATTGCTGTCGCGAAGCAGATCGGCGGGCATCACATCCAGACGCAACTGGCCGGCATAGTCCGCTTCAAGGTAACGAAACTCGCTGCCCAGATTCACACCGCGCTTGCTCATGACCGTGGGGGTGAAGGTAGCGTCCCGGTTCGGTGCAATGTTCCAGTAGTAGGGCATAGACACCTCGGCCCCATTGACGTTATCCACCGCCAGAGTCGGCGGCATCCAGCCGGACTTGCGCTTGTCACTCAGGGGAAAGGTCAGGTAGGGGAGCGGCAACAGGGGCACCCCTTTGAAGCTCAGCAAGGCCCATTCCGCCGTGCCCACGTCTTCCTCATTGTCCATGCGAATGGTGTTGGCCCGCAGAATCCAGTCCGGCATCCAGCTCGGGCCGGGCAAGCGGCGGCAGGTCGTCATGCTGGCATTGTGGATGACCGCCCTTTGCTCATCAATGAAATCCACCCGATCGGCTTCGCCATGCGAGTCGTTCTTGAGAAAGTAGTAGCGCGGCTCGTTGAAGAAACCCTCAAATGTGTCGAGCTTGAGTTCCAGCAGCGGCCCCTCATACACATTGCCTGCGCGGTTGATGTGGACATTGCCACGGGCTTTGGCCAGGTCACTGGGCTGGTCATACTCCAGCTGGTCGGCCTTGATCACCATGTCGCCACGGCGCAGCACCGCATGGCCTTGCACCACGGTTTCCAGGTCGGGGCGTCCAGACAGGTGCTCACCATACACGAATGTCGGCAAGGCGCTGCGCGAAGACTGTGGAATTTCCTCCTGCAGCAAAGGGCTGCTTTGGAGCGGAAGCGGGACCTCATCCAGCGCCAAAGGCGACACCGGACCGACCGGAGCCACTTGCGCGCAGAGCGACGTCCCCTGCAGCAAAGCCCAGGCCACCAGGGCGACCGGGTTTCGGAAAAAATGGAAATGGGGCGCCCTGGGTTTCAGGTCGTGCATCAAAAAGCGCATCGGGAATGGGCGGTATCGGGCGTGAGAGCAGGTTGAAAAGGAATTTTGGTGCGTTCGGGTTTGTAGAATGGATTATCCATGAGCCAAGCCCATCCCCCCGAACCCACTCTGTTCGCTGCCCCTGTCTGGTCTGACGCGCAGCGCGAAATCGATTTCCACGCCTGGTTGACCCGTCTGGCGCCCGCCCACGGCTTGGTCATCAACTCGGTGCGCAGCGCCTCGGCAGACGCCAGTTTCCGGCGTTACTTCCGTGTCGATTCCCTGCAGGGCAGCCGCATCATCATGGATGCGCCACCCGACAAGGAAGACTGTCGCCCCTTCGTCAAAGTCGCCCAGCTGATGGCTGATGCCCATGTGCAGGTGCCGCAGGTGCTGGCGTGGGACGAGGCCAAAGGCTTCATGCTGCTCACCGACCTCGGGGCGCAGACACTGATGCAGGTGATCAACCGGGATGACCCTTGGGCCAACCAGGGCCTGTACCTGCAGGCGGTTGACGCGCTGATTGCCTGGCAAACCGCGTCAACTCCGGGTGTACTGCCACCCTACGATGAAGCGCTGCTGCGGCGTGAGTTGGAGTTGTTTCCCGAGTGGTATCTGGCCCGGCACAGGGGTGTGGCGGTCGAGGGCGACATGCGGCGCACGCTGGACGACGCGTTCAAACTCATCATCGAGCGCAACCTGGCCTGGCCCAGCGTGTATGTACACCGCGACTTCATGCCCCGCAATCTGATTGCCCCCACGCTCGGCACTGGCGTGTCCTCGCTGCCCCCCGAGGGGGCCGTGCCTTGCTTGGGACGGCCCGGCGCGGCGGCGTCCTCCACCCCGGCCACCACCCTTGGTGTGCTGGACTTCCAGGACGCGGTGTATGGCCCCATCACCTATGACATTGCCAGTTTGATGCGCGACGCGTTCCTGAGCTGGGACGAAGATTTCTGCCTCGACATCACCATCCGTTACTGGGAAAAAGCGCGCAAGGCGGGTCTGCCGGTGGGCGACGATTTTGGTGAGTTTTACCGCGGGGTGGAGTGGATGGGCCTGCAGCGCCACCTGAAAGTGGCCGGTATTTTTGCTCGCCTCACCCTGCGCGACGGCAAGCCCCAGTACCTGGCAGACACCCCGCGCTTTATCCACTACATCCGCGCCACCTGCGAGCGCTACCGCGAACTCAAACCCCTGCTGCGCCTGATCGAACGGGTCGAAGGCATCGAGGTCGCCAATGGCTATGCATTCGGCAGAGTTTAAGCAAAATAGGGCTCTAGCCCTCGTGCAATCTGCGTAAGCAGCTCCTATTTTTATAGCAATAATCCTTCATGCCCCGCTTTTACTGCCCCACACCTCTCGTCCCGGGTGAGCTGCTGGACCTGCCCGCCGGTGCCGCCCGTCACGTGCAGGTGCTGCGCTTGCAACCGGGCGACAGCATCACGCTATTCAATGGCGGGCCCGGCATCCCGGGCAGCGCTGGCGAGTTTGACGCGACCGTCACGCGCATGGGCCGCAGCGACGTGCAGGTGCAGGTCGGCGCCCACCACCCGGTGGAACGCGAAGCCGCACGCGCCGTGCATCTGGCCGTGGGTATGCCCGCCAACGACCGCATGGACTGGCTGGTGGAAAAAGCCACCGAGCTGGGTGTGGCCAGCATCCAGCCGCTGATGACCGAGCGCAGCGTGCTGCGACTCACGGGTGAGCGGGCTGAGAAAAAAGTGGCGCACTGGCAAAGCGTGGCTGTGGCAGCCTGCGAGCAATGCGGCGGCAACCGGGTGCCCGTGATTCACGAGGTCATGGGTTTTGCCGCGTGGGCCAAGGCGCAGTCCGCCACCACCACAGGGCAAGCACTGCTGCTGTCCCTGCGGCCGGGCACCCAAGGCCTGCGCGACGCCGTCAGTGCCCCGGACAACCGTGCCGGGGCCAGTCGTGAAAGGGCCATCACCTTTTTGTCCGGCCCCGAGGGAGGCTTGAGCCCTGCCGAAGAAGACGCGGCCCTGGCCTGCGGTTTTGCCCCGGTCACGCTGGGGCCCCGCGTGTTGCGCGCTGAAACGGCCGCCTTGTGCGCCTTGGCGACGTTGCTGGTTTCATAAATTAGGACTTGAAAGGTAAAAATGACACAAGCAGAATTCAAAGGGGACGTATCTCCCCGCGAGGCGTGGACCGCGTTGGTTGAAAGCGCCGATGCGGCGCTGATCGATGTTCGTACTTTGTCTGAGTGGACGTTTGTCGGCGGCCCCGATTTGACTTCGCTTGAAAAGAAAGTTCATCGGATTGAGTGGCAAAAATTTCCCGGGATGAGCCACAATGAATCGTTTGTTGCCGAGGTTCTTGCGGCAGGGGTTCGAAAAGAACAGCCGCTTTATTTACTCTGCCGCAGCGGCGTCCGATCGACGGTGGCGGCGATAGAGTTGGCCTCCCACGGTTACACGACCTACAACATCGCGGACGGATTTGAAGGACAGCTCAGTCCGCAGGGGCACCGGGGAATCGGTGGATGGCAAGGGTCGGGTTTGCCGTGGAAGCAAACCTGAGGGCGTCCAGCGCGACCCCAACACTTTTTATGCGCCCATCCTGGTCGCCAAACAAAAGAAGTGGTTTGAAGAGGAATTGGCCGCGGCCGGTTTGGGCACAACTGCCATCAAGTGGCAATCGTTGCCTGTATGACATCGACCGGCAAATCAGCGCATCTTGCTGATTGAAATTACCATGGCGATTCAATAGAGTAGTAGGATGCGCTGAACTAATCCAGTCCGGACAACTTGCTCGACTTTGAGGTGGGGGCGCAGATGTTAAACGGTGATATTTCCTGGCTTTCTGAATCGCACACGCAGGACATGTTTATGCAGTTCCCGCTGCCGCTCGCCATTGTGGGGCGCAATGGCAGCATCAAGCAACTCAACCGAAGTTTTACCGACACCTTCGATGCCGCCTGCCTTAAGTCGGACAGTCTGCAAAAAATCCTGCATGATCCGTACGATCACACGCACGAGCCTGTTTCATTGGACTGTAACGGCGGCACCACGCCGGTTTTTGTACGTGCCGTCAATGTCGGTGACAACACCATTCTGGTGCTTGAAAAGTCGGCTGAAATCGCCTACGGTGCAGAACTGGCTGAAATGCACAATCGCATCGTCGAACTTGAAAAACTGAGTGCAACCGATCGTTTGACGGGCGCCTGGAACCGCGCCCACTTTGACAAAACCATCGCGATCGAATTAAGTCGCAGTGTCCGCTATCTTCAGCCGCTGGCGCTTATTTTTTTTGACATCGATCATTTCAAGCAGGTCAACGACAGTTACGGCCACGCCGTCGGCGATGTCGTACTGCGCGAACTGGTCAAAGTCGTCCGGGATAATATTCGCAGCTCGGACATGTTGTTCCGCTGGGGCGGAGAAGAGTTCGTCATTTTGGCCCCGTCCACCAGTTACCGTTCCGCCGCGAGTCTGGCCGAAACGCTGCGCGCCAAGATCGAACAACATGTGATCGAAACCGTCGGACACATCACCATCAGCCTGGGTGTCGCGGAGCATATTTCCGACGAAAGCGAAAATGCCTGCTTGCAGCGCGCTGATGCGGCCATGTATGCCGCAAAGAATGGCGGGCGCAATCGTGTCGTGGTCGATCAGCACGGCAACAGTGATGTCTGGGCTGCGGATCAAAGCGCCACGATTCTGCACCTGAGTTGGCATGAATCCTATGATTGCGGCGAACCCACGATCGATCAGGAACATCGTAAATTATTTGAACTGGCCAATACACTGATCAATGCTGCGTTTAAGCGGGAATCAAATCCGCACGAATTCGATGAAGCCTTGAAAAAACTGCTCACGCATGTGGCACAGCACTTCGCCGATGAGGAAGCCATTCTTGCCCGGCATCACTACGCGGATCTTGATGTGCAAGTACGTGCCCACAAAATGTTGCTAGAACACGCGCTACTGCTTCGCGACGCGGCCGCAACCGGCGGCGTCACGATCGGCGAATTGGTGGATTTTCTTGCGGACGAGGTGGTCGCACGGCACATGCTCAAGGTCGACCGCGAGTTTTACCCCTTATTTCAAACAGCCCCGCCGTGCCAGGCGATCTGATTGAAGACGCGGGAAATTGTTGGCAGACGGGTTTCCTCCATGTCGATCACCATGCCGGAAATGATCGACCCACGCCCACCGTTCAGGCGCATACCTTGCTGGATAAGGCTCCCTAGCGGTCGTATACTGAACTACGCTAGTTAACGCTGTTGCAGAAGGAGGCGAAGATGGATTCACCAGGCATGCACTATTTCCCCAGTCTGGATGATGCGGCCGTTGAGTCCTTACTCGACGCTTGGCGAACTGCCTATCCGCTCATGGGCGTGTTGGCGCTGCTGCCCGAAGCAGAAAAAGGCGGCGTCGAACGGCTGCAGTCGGTCTGTACGCGGCGCAAGGTCGCGCTGGTGGGGGCGGTGTTTCCGGCACTGGTCGAGAGCGGCGAATTTCGCACGCAAGGCTTGTGGTTGCTGCGCTTCGACTCGATGCCTTATGTGGCGCTGCATGAAAATCTTCCGCATGATGCCGCTGGTGCGGCGCGCGTGGCGGAGCAGATCGGCAACCAGATCCGCGCCCAGATCAACGAGCATCCCCAGGTGACGCTGTTCCTGCTGTTCGACGCACTGGTGCCGAACATCAGCACCCTGCTCGACGAGCTGTATCTGCAACTGGCCAACCGCGTGCATTACGTCGGTGCCAATGCCGGCAGCGAAACCTTCCAGCCGATGCCTTGCCTGTTCGACAATGCGCGCGTCATCCAGAACGGCGTGCTGCTGATGCTGCTGCAACCGCACCTGGGCGCGATGCTGGCACACGGTTATTGCGCTCCTGCCAAGATGATTTCGGCAACCTCGACCGAAGGCAATCGCATCCGGCAGATCGACTGGCGACCGGCCTTCGAGGTGTATCAGGAACTGGTGCGCGCGCAGTCCAGTGTGGAGGTGACGCGTGAAAACTTCTACCAGCACGCGGTGCATTTCCCGTTTGGCATCATCCGCGCAAACCATGAGGTGCTGGTGCGCATCCCGGTGGCACTGGAGGAGGACGGCTCATTGTTTTGTGTCGGCGAGGTACCGGCCAATGCGGTACTGACCCTGCTCGAGGCGCCGAAGATCGACTCGCCGCATACCCTGCAAACCCTGGTGCAGGGCTTGACCGAGCTCGATGGCGAGCTGGCAGGCAGCGAAATATTGCTGTTCTATTGCGCCGGGCGGCGTCTACACCTCGGGCTGGCGGCTGCTTCCAATGAATTGCGCCAGTTCGACCAGCTTACCCGGGCGACGCTGATCGCTGGTGCGCTCTCGCTGGGCGAGATCGGGAGTTCGCTGCAGTGGGGTTATCCGCTGTTTCATAATGCCACGCTGGTCGCTACCCGCTGGAACAAGAGCTGAGTCGTGGAGCACGGCTACATCCTGAGCATCCTGTATGAGATGGCGCTGGTCATCGGTGGCGAGGTAAGCGTCAAGCCGCTGCTCATCAAGACGCTTCAACGTCTGCTTTATCACACCTCCTTTCCGGCCGGTTTCGTTTGTCTCGGCGTGCCGTCTTCGGCCGCCGACGCCGAGGGCATGCTTGAGGTGCGCCTCGATGCGGCCGTCGGTGATTATGAGCTGGCCGGTCTGATCGGACAGACCGTTCGCCTGCCGGCGCAATTGTTGCGTGGAACGGCAGAGCGCGGCGAAGATGCGGCCTTGCTGGCGGCCTTGCCCGATAAGGTTCGCCGCCACAAGGCCTATTTACGCCTGCCGATCGATGGGCAGGGCGTGGTCGTGCTGCTGGCGCCGCAATTGCCGGATACCGACCTGCCGCTGACGCAGTTGTTTCAGCCGGTGATGGCCAATCTCGCCAAGGCAATTCTGCTGTGTCGCTATCACGATGCCTACGCCGGAGGTTTGATCGCCGCGCGCGATGCCAGCCAGCTCGCGCTGACGGCCAGTGAGGATAAGTTTCGCGCCATCAGTGCCGCCGCGCTGGATGCGCTGATCATGGTTGATGACAGCAGTGCGCTGGTGTACTGGAATCCCGCTGCCGAGCGCATCCTGGGTTATCGCGCCGATGAAGTGCTCGGCAAACCGTTGCACCAACTGCTGACGCCGCAGCGCTACCAAAGCAATGCCGTTCAGGGCTTCAATGCGTTTCGCAGCAGCGGGCAGGGGGCTGTGATCGGCAAGACTATCGAGATTGAAGCGCTGCACAAGGAGGGCCGCGAAATTCCCGTCGAGCTCTCGATTTCGGCGCTCAAGCTCAATGGGCGCTGGCATGCGGTCGGCATCCTTCGCGACATCAGTGAACGCAAACATGCGGAACAGGAGCTGCGACTTCTCGCCGCGATCGTGGAATCTTCCGACGATGCGATCGTGAGCAAGTCGCTGGATGGCCTCATATTGAGTTGGAATGCCGGTGCCGAACGGCTGTACGGTTACAGCGCGGCTGAGATGAAAGGGCAGCCGCTGTCATTGCTGGCGCCGGCAGATCGTCCGGATGAGATTCCCGACATGCTGGCGCGCATCCGGCGCGGGGAGCAGATCAAGCGTTATGAGACAGTACGCTTACGCAAGGATGGCGTTCAGTTGCCTATTTCCCTGACTGTTTCTCCGCTGCGCGATGCGGCTGGCCAAGTCGTGGGTTCTTCGGCGATAGGCCGCGACATCACAGAGCGCAAACAGGCCGAGGAGGAATTGCGTCACAGCGAGACCAGTCTGAAAGAAGCGGAGCGCATCGCCCTGCTCGGCAATTGGGAACTGGATCTGGCGACCAACGTGATGAGCTGGAGCGACGAGATCTATCGCATCTTCGAATTGGACCCCAAGAAATTCGGCGCTTCCTATGAAGCCTTCCTGAATGCGATTTATCCTGATGATCGCAACCTGGTCAATCAGGCGTATACCGATTCGGTCAAGAACCGCACGCCTTACGACATCGTCCATCGCCTGCTGATGCCGGACGGGCGGGTCAAATATGTCAATGAACGCTGCGAAACCTTTTTCAACGAAGATGGTAAATCGTTGCTGTCGATCGGCTCGGTGCAGGACATCACCACACGGCGCCTGGCCGAACTGGGGATGCAGAAATCAAATCGTGCATTGCACGCCTTGAGTACCTGCAACGTGGCACTGGTGCGCGCGACCGATGAAATACAGCTGCTGAACGATGTTTGCCGTATTCTCGTAGAAATAGGCGGATACCGGCTGGTCTGGGTGGGGTTCGTCGAATACGACGCAGGGAAAAGTGTTCGTGTACTGGCTCGGGCGGGTGCGCACGCGGACTATCTGGATCACGCCCGAATCACCTGGGGCGATACCCCGGAAGGGCAGGGTCCCACCGGAACCGCCATTCGCAGCGGAGAGTTCCAGGTTGCCCAGGATATCCTGCACGACCCGAAATATCTGCCATGGCGCGAACAGGCCAATGTTCGCGGCTACGCATCGAGCATTGCCATCCCGCTGTTCGACGACAACAACCGGGTATTCGGCGCCATGAACCTGTACGGCCGCGAGCCGAACGCCTTCGATGCAGACGAAATAAAATTATTGCAGGAGCTGGCCAGAGACCTGGCCTTCGGCATTCGCGTGCTGCGGCTGCGCGTTGAACGTGACCATCTGCACGAGCAGCAGCAACACAATGACGAAACGGTGAAGCAGGCGCTGGTCGGCACCATCCAGGCGATCGCAGTCACCGTGGAAAAGCGCGACCCCTACACTGCGGGTCACCAGCGCCGCGTAGCGAATCTGAGTGTCGCCATCGCCATGGAGCTTGGCCTTTCCGAAGATCGCATCACCGGACTACGGCTCGGTGCCACGATTCACGATATCGGCAAGATTTATGTTCCGGCCGAAATCCTCACGCGTCCGGGGCAACTCTCGCCGATGGAATTCGAATTCATCAAGAGCCATCCACAAGTCGGCTATGACATCATGAAAGACGTGAAATTGCCTTGGCCGGTGGCGGAAATGATCTTGCAGCATCACGAGCGGATGGACGGCAGTGGTTATCCACGGGGCTTGAAGGGCGACGCGATTTTGCTTGAGGCCCGTATCCTGACGGTGGCTGACGTGACCGAGGCCATGATGTCGCATCGTCCCTATCGCCCGGCGCTCGGCCTTGAGGCAGCACTGGCCGAAATCACCCAGTATCGCGGCATTTACTATGACCCGGCCGTGGTGGATGCCTGTGTGCACCTGTTCCGCGACAAGGGATTCAGCCTGAGCGGTTGAAACCCGTTGCGCTTCGAGTTCAGGGTTAGGTCAAAAGCTTGCCCCACGCAGGCCGGTGGTGCGTTCTTGTCCTGGTACTTGGCCGCGGGCTACCTGATGCGCGGCTCGGCCAGCAGTTGATCCGGCAGCGTGAAGTAGGCCGCTGTCGCACCACGGCACGCTCGTGCCTGGTCCAGTTCATGGCGGGCCACGGTACGCAAATGCACTTCATCCGGGCCATCCAGCAAGTGCATGGCACGGCCCCAGGTCCAGAAGTAGGCCAGTGGCGTGTCGGGCGACAGCCCCATGGCACCAAATACCTGCATGGCGCGGTTGACCACACGCGTCTGCAGCCGGGCCGCCACCACCTTGATGGCGGATACATCGACCCGGCCTTGCCTGAGTTCTTGTTCTCGCTCACTCTGGTCCAGCCGCCAGGCGGCGCGCAACACCAGCAGGCGGGCCTGATCGATTTCCAGCCGTGACTCGGCAATCCACTCCTGCACATTGGCGAAGTCGGCCAGGTACTTGCCAAAGGCGTGCCGTTCCAGCGTGCGGTCGCACATCAGCGCGAGTGCCAGTTCGCACTGGCCGATGGTGCGCATGCAGTGGTGAATGCGCCCCGGGCCGAGGCGCGCCTGCGCCATGGCAAAGCCGGCGCCCTCCTGGCCCAGCAGGTTCGTCACCGGCACGCGCACGTCATGAAACACAATTTCGCAATGGCCCTCGGGTGAGTGGTGCTGCATGATCGGAATGTTGCGCACCAGCGTGACGCCCGGCGTGTCCATCGGCACCAACACCATGCTGTGTTGGGCATGTTTGTCCGCATCATCGTCGCCACTGCGGCACATCACGATCAGCAATTTGCAGTGGGGGTGGGCGGCGCCGGTGATGAACCATTTGCGGCCATTGAGCACCAGTTGGTCGCCCTCATGGTGCAGCCGGGTCTGCAGGTTGGTCGGGTCCGATGAGGCCACGTCCGGTTCGGACATGGCAAATGCAGATCGTATTTCACCCTCCAGCAAGGGGCGTAACCATTGCTGGTTTTGCTCGGACGTGGCAAATAGATGCAATAGCTCCATGTTGCCGGTGTCGGGCGCGCTGCAGTTGAATACCTCTGACGCCCACGGCAGCCGGCCCATGATTTCGGCCAGTGGTGCGTACGCCAGGTTGCTCAGCCCTTCACCGGGCTCGTCGTCGTGGAGGCCGGGCAAAAACAGATTCCACAAGCCTTCCGACTTCGCCAGTGCCTTGAGATCTTCCATGAAGGGCGGCGGAAAGACACCCTCTGCTACCGAGCGATGCCACGCGCCGTTGTAGGGCAACACGTAACGGTCGATGAACTCTTCCAGATGCTGGCGCAGAGCCAGCACCTTCGGTGAATACTCGAAATCCATAGTCTGCCTTTCTGGTGAAGCGACGATGCGGGTAGCGCGACGGTTCAGCGCTGGTGCGCCATGCCCGCAGCGGGAATCGCCGTCACAAGCCCAGAGTCTGCCAAACTTGATCCACTTTGGCTGTCACCTCGGCGCTCATTTGCATAGTGCGCCCCCACTCGCGGCTGGTTTCACCGGGCCATTTGTTGGTGGCGTCGATGCCCATTTTGCTACCCAGGCCACTGACGGGGGAGGCAAAGTCGAGGTAGTCGATCGGTGTGTTGTCCACCAGCAGGGTGTCGCGCGTCGGGTCCACCCGGGTGGTGATGGCCCAGATCACGTCTTGCCAGTCGCGGATGTTGATGTCCTCATCGACCACCACGATGAACTTGGTGTACATGAACTGGCGCAGAAAACTCCAGATGCCAAACATCACGCGCCGGGCGTGGCCGGGGTAGGACTTCTTGATGCTCACCACGGCCAGCCGATAGCTGCAACCTTCGGGCGGCAGGTAAAAGTCGGTGATTTCGGGGTACTGGCGTTGCAGCAGTGGCACAAACAACTCGTTCAGCGCCAGCCCCAGCATCGCAGGCTCGTCGGGTGGCTTACCGGTGTAGGTCGAATGGTAGATCGGCTCGCGTTTCATCGTGATACGGTCGATGGTGAACACCGGGAACGCGGCCTGTTCGTTGTAATAGCCGGTGTGGTCACCAAAGGGGCCTTCCAACGCGTGCTCGAAACCACTGGCGTGCGAGGCATCCGGGTAGATGTGTCCCTCCAGTACGATTTCAGCCGATGCCGGTACCCGCAAGTCGCTGCCCAGGGCCTTGATCAGCTCGGTGCGGCTGCCGCGCAGCAAGCCCGCAAACTGGTATTCCGACATGCTGTCGGGCACGGGCGTGACCGCCCCCAGAATCGTGGCCGGATCGGCGCCCAGGGCCACGCACACCGGGTAGGGCTGACCGGGGTGCAGAGCACCGTGCTCCCGAAAATCCAGCGCGCCGCCACGTTGCGGCAACCAGCGCATGATGACCTTGTTACGCGCCAGCACCTGTTGACGGTAAATGCCCAGGTTTTGCCGCTCTTTGTGTGGGCCTTTGGTAATGACCAGACCCCAAGTGATCAAGGGTGCCACATCGCCGGGCCAGCAGTGCTGAATGGGCAAACGCGACAAGTCCACGTCAGAGTCTTCCCACACCAGCTCCTGGCAGGCGGCACTGCGCAGCTCTTTGGGCGCCATGTGCCACAGTGTTTTCACCATGCTGCCCAAACCCAGCAAATCCTTGAAGCCCTTGGGGGCTTCGGGCTCCTTGAGCATGGCCAGCACCTCGCCAAATCGACGCAACTCGCTGACATCGGTCACGCCCATGCCCAGAGCGACACGGCGCGTGGTGCCAAACAGATTGCCCAGCACCGGTATGCTGTACCCGGTGGGATTTTCAAACAAGAGGGCGGGGCCGCCGGCGCGCAAAGTGCGATCGCACAAGGCGGTCATCTCCAGATACGGCGAGACTGCAGCGGTGACACGCTTGAGCTCACCCAACTGCTCCAGCTGGGCCATGAAGTCCCTCAAGTCATGGTAGGCCATGATTGTCTAGTCAGCGCCAGGGTCGCTCTGCGCGGCAACCGTGAGGCCATTCCAGCGCGGCGCAAGCGTTTGCGGCAGTCCCAATAAATCGACTATCCGGCTCACCGTGTGGTCGATCATGTCGGCCAGGGTCTGCGGGCGGTGATAAAAACTTGGCAGCGGCGGGAAAATGATGCCGCCCATTTCCGTAACGCTGGTCATATTGCGCAAATGTGCCAGGTTCAGGGGTGTTTCGCGCACCATCAAAATCAGACGGCGTCGTTCCTTCAGCATGACATCGGCGGCCCGCGTCATCAGGTTGTCAGACAGGCCGTGCGCCACGGCTGCCAGCGTGCGCATGGAGCAGGGAGCCACCACCATGCCGTCACACTGAAATGAACCGCTGGCAATCGCGGCGCCCACATCGTGCACCGGGTGCACTACATGGGCCAATGCCTCCACTTGAGCGCGGCTCATGTTGAGCTCATGATGCAAATTCAGCAGGCCCGCGGCGGACACCGTCAAATGGGTTTGCACATGATCCAAGGCACCTAATACCTGCAGCAGGCGAACACCATACACGGCGCCGCTCGCACCGGAGATGGCGACAATGATCCGCTTTGGAGGAGGGGACTGAATGAGGTGCACAGGCGGGCCGGTCCGGCAGGTCTGGTTAACTCAGCGGCGCGCCAGCCGTGCCTTCAACCGCGCCAGCACCTGGGCTGGCTTGAACTGCTCAAAATTGAGCACCGGCAGTTCGATGGCGTCCAGCGTATTCTTGACCAGCAGGCCCAGCTCGGTATCGCCTTCCATCGACAGGCGCCGGCTGAAGAAAAGAGTGTCCGGGTCTTCCCGGCGACGTGCCAGCAAGACAAAGTCATAGGCGCTGGCGCTGATCGTCAGGTCGGCGGCCCCCTTGTTCTGGCAGGCCGAAAAGCGGCCATTCACCCATTCGAAGTCAAAGGCCCACTGAGTATCGGTCACGCAAAGACGCAGTTTTTTACCCAGCAGCATGTGCGTTACATCGGGCGCCAGCATCCGTGCCAAGGCCAGATTCAGACCGGTCACAAACAAGAGTGAACCCGGATAGGCGGGCAGGCGGGACAGGAGATGCCCCATGGGTTGGGGTAGCAGAAAAGGGCTTGCATTCATGTTGGAATCCTTCTAATCAGTTGAGGACAGAGCTTGCCGCTTCGCACAAAGGTCTGTCCTGCCAAATTTCATGCCGGCTCCGGCTGAGTCACCAGCTGCTCCAGCCCCGGCTTGCCGTACCAATAGCCGTTACAAGCCTGGTCAGGCATCAGGCCAGCCATCGCTTGCATAGTATCCTCAACCGAGGTTTTCTGCGTCAGCACGCCATGGAACAAATTAACAATCTCGGCGCTGTGTTGCGACTGCGGACTGATGCGAACCACATCGACCCCCATGTCACGCATGGCATCCAGCTCAGGCAGCAAGTTGTACACCCGTGCCGACTGGGTTTGCGTGCCATTGAGCACCAAAAAACCCTCGCTTTCGCGGGTGCGCATCATCAAGCCGTCGGCATGGTCCAGACAACTGAACTGGCAGTCGTCCTTGGGCAGGTTGCGGTGGCGGGCGGTAAAGCAGCGCGCGGAAAACGCCAGCGGCATGCGCCCATAGGCAAAGACTTCAGTTTCCACGCCTTGCGGGCGACCCTGCTGCATCAACGCCAGGTCGTTACGCCCCATCTCCAGCGGCATCACCCAGCGTTTGACCCCCAGGCCGGCCATCCATTCCAGCGTGGGCACGTTGTAAATATTGAGGTGCGGACCGGCAACGAAGGGCGCTTTGCCAGTCAGGCAATGTGCGGCACCCATGTCATTGGCCTCGACCATGAACTCGCCGTTGGCGGCAATTTTGTGCAGCACCGTCACATCGGCACCCGATTCGATCAGCACCTGGGTCGATAGAACCACCTCTTTGCCGGCCTCGCGCAAACGTCCGGCAATGCCCAGCCAGTCGGCCAGTCGCAACTCGTGGCGGCGCGAACACACGGTCTCACCCAAATACACAATATCCACCGGCGTGGCCGCGATGGTTTCGTAGAAACTGAACACCGCATCGCGCTGCCAGTAGTACAGAAGGGGGCCCAAAGCAAGTTTGAGATGTTGAGGATCGAGCTGGCTCGCGCAGCAACGCTGCGGTCCGTCCCGCAAGGTTTCGTTCATTATTTCCATGGCCGGTGATAGGCCCCTAGTGTGTGTTGCTGCCCTTCGGCGACTTTGTCCAGGTCGCTCATCCAGACCGGCTTGGCGGAGTAACGGTGCGGGTTGTCTCGGCAGTTGTCGATGGCTTCGCGCCATACCTTGGTGACTTGCGCCACATAAGCCGGGCTGCGCTGGCGACCTTCAATCTTGATGGCCCGCACCCCCATCGCCATCAGCTGCGGCAGTAGCGACAGCGTGTTGAGGCTGGTGGGCTCTTCAATGGCGTAGTAGTTTTTCTCATCGCCCACGTCAAAGCGGCCTTTGCACAGGGTCGGATAACCGGCGTTCTCACCTGCGGCGTAGCGGTCGATCAACACCCCATTCAGACGCGACTCCCGCCCTTGTGGCGTTTCCTGCCAGCGCACCGCTTTGGGTGGCGAGCACACGCCATTCGTGTTGGGTGCCTCGCCGGTCACGTAGGAAGACAGCGCGCAACGTCCCTCCACCATGACACACAGGCTGCCAAAACCAAACACTTCGATTTCCACCGGCGTCTTTTCCAGCACCTGCTCCACCTGGGTGAGCGACAACACGCGCGGCAGCACGGCACGGGCCACGCCAAAGTGCTGGTGGTAAAAGTTGATCGCCTCGTAGTTGGTGGCGGAACCCTGAACCGATAGATGAAGTCGCAAATTCGGATAGTGCGTGACGGCGTAGTGCATCAAGCCCGGGTCCGCCAGAATCACCGCGTCTACCCCGCTCTGGGCGGCGCGGTCAATGGCATTGCGCCACACCTGCGGACTGGCTGCCTGGGGGTAGGTATTGAGGGCTACCAACACTTTTCGGCCCCGGTCATGCGCATAACGGATACCGGTGTTGATGGCGGCTTCATCAAAGTTGAGCCCGGCGAAGTTGCGGGCGTTGGTGGCATCGCGAAAGCCCAGATAAACACAGTCCGCGCCATGGTCCACGGCGGCTTTGAGCGCGGGCAGGCTGCCGGCCGGGCAAACCAGCTCCATGGATGGGGTAACAGCTACCCCCAGCGGGGGGGCGAGAGAACTTTCGGTGAGGGGATTCATCTTGGGTTTGGGAGTGGGCCACCTGTACCAGGTGTGTCGCTGGCGGCCCCAAAAGGCCGATAAACTTTCATCCGGCGAAGGTATCAGACCTCACCGGCCAGTCCGATGATGTAGGTCAAGTATCTGCGTTAAATTACAGCAACCGAGTGGATGCTTTCCAGCTTGGCGCCATCGATGGCAACCAAGGTGGAGCGCATGCTTTCAGTATTCAGCAGGGAAGTTGCGCAATAACCTGGGCTACCGCAGCTGTCAGTTTCTTGGCGTAAGGCACATGCAAAAACTCATTGGGCCCGTGCGCGTTGCTCTTGGGCCCCAGCACACCACAGACCATCATTTGCGCTTTAGGGAAACCTTTGGAGAGCATGCTCATCAGCGGAATCGTGCCGCCCTGGCCGATGTAGCCGCAGGGCGCGCCAAAATAATCCTGCGACGCACCATTGAGTGCCTGCTCGAACCACGGCGCAGTGCTGGGTGCGTTCCAGCCGGTGGCGCTGCTTTCGCCTTCAAAGGTGACGCGGGCCTGGTAGGGCGCGTTGTCTTCCATCAGGGTTTTGAGTTGCTGCACTGCCGTGCCCGCGTCAATCAGCGGCGGCAAACGCAGGCTGAGCTTGAAAGCGGTGTAAGGCCGCAGCACATTACCCGCGTTTTTGAAGTCGGGAAAGCCTTCCGCGCCTGTGACGCTTAAAGTCGGCGCCCAGGTGCGATTGAGCAGCGCCTGCAGCGGGTCGGTGGTGGTGGGCAGGGCAAAGGTGCTGGCGCCGCCGCAGTCGTAGTGCGCCCACGGAAAACGTTTGTACAACTCGTCGCCCAAAATCGCCGCCGTGGCCTGCGCCTGGCGCAGGCGGTCGGCGGGCACTTCACAATGAAACGAGGCGGGCAGCAATCGGCCGGTGGCGCTGTCTTCCAGCCGGTCCAGCACCTGACGCATGATGCGAAAACTCGAAGGCACCAGCCCGCTGGCATCGCCCGAATGCACACCTTCGGTCAGGATTTCGACCTTCAGCACGCCGCTGGCCATGCCGCGCAGGCTGCTGGTCAGCCAGAGTTGGTCGTAGTTGCCGGCGCCCGAATCCAGACAAATAACCAGCGCCACTTCGCCCAGACGGGTGCGCAGGGCGTCAATGTAAGGCAGCAGGTCATACGAGCCGCTCTCTTCACAGGTCTCGATCAGGCCCACGATGCGCGGATGCGCCACCTGCTGGCTCTTGAGCGCTTGAATGGCGGCGATGCTGGCGTGCACCGCGTAGCCGTCATCGGCACCGCCCCGGCCATAGAGCTTGCCGTCTTCATACTTGGGTGTCCACGGGCCGAGGTCACTGCGCCAGCCGGTGAATTCGGGCTGCTTGTCCAGGTGGCCGTACATCAGTACGGTTTGCTGGGAAGCGGTCCTGGCAGAGTCAGCCGCACCTGTGGATGCGGGCACCTCAAAAAACAGCACCGGCGTGCGGCCCTCCAGCCGGATGATCTCCAGCGTCAGACCTTTCACCTTCTGCGCCATGACCCAGGCCGCCGCGTCCCACAGGACGGTGTCAATAAAACCGTTTTTCTCCCAATCGGCATCAAACGCGGGCGACTTGGCCGGGATGCGGATGTAGTCTTCCAGTCGGTGGATGATGTCGTCATCCCATGCGCGGCTGACCTCACCCAGGGCTTGCGCGGCATTCAGTGCAGTTTCAGAAACTCGGGCATTCATGCCTCACTCCTTGGGCGGTTCATCAAAATCGATATATACCATGCCACGCCCCACCAGCACGGTGTTTTTCAACACGGTTGATGGCTTGCTTGAGGGCCACACGGGGAATACGCTGTGTGGCGGATGTTATGGTCAGGTCATGAAAACACAAATTGATCACTTGGTCGTCGTGGCACAAACGCTGGAGCTTGGGGTGCAGTGGTGCGAAGCCACGCTGGGCATCACGCCTGGCCCGGGCGGTGAGCAGCCGCAGTATGGCACCCATAACCGCCTGTTCAAAATCGCCACACCGGCCAACCCACTGGCCTATTTTGAAATTATTGCCATCAATCCAGGCGCTAAACGGCCAGCCAATGCGTCAGCCAAGCGCTGGTTTGACATGGACGATGAGGCGCTGCAAGCAGCCGTCGCCATCGAACCGCGGCTGGTACATTTTGTTGCCAATACAGACGACATTCAGGCCGCACGTGCAGCGTTGAAAGCCCAGGGCATTGATCGTGGACCCGCAGTGCATGACAAGCGCCATTCACGTCGTGGCTTGGTGCAATGGCAAATCACCGTGCGTGAAGATGGGCAGCGCCTGTTCAACGGCGCGCTCCCCAGCTTGATTCAATGGGGTAAACCCGATGCTGCCGAGCCCCTGCGCCTGCACCCTAGAAACAGCTTGCCGCGTTCGGGCGTTACGCTGCAGAGTATTAGCGTCACGCATCCTACGGCCGCCAAGCTGCAAGCGGCTTACGAGTCGATCGGACTCACCGACATGACGGTTGAGACCGGCCCGGCCAATATCAGCGCGACCCTGCAAACGCCAAAGGGCCTTGTCGAGCTTCACAGTCACGGGATTTAGCATTTCTGTTGTGGGCGTCAAGCCAGGGTCAAAGGTAGGGCTTGAGCCAGCCCAGTCCGGCTGAGGTGCCGCCCGCTTGCGCGCCCCGTTGCGGCCGGTATTCGCAACCGACCCAGCCGGTGTAGCCCAACTCGTCCAGCAGCGAGAACAGATAGGGGTAATTCAACTCGCCCCCATCCGGCTCATGCCGGTCAGGCACGCCGGCAATCTGGATGTGCCCCACGTTGCCGGTCGGCAGGTAGGTGCGCAGTTTCATTGCCACGTCGCCTTCCACAATCTGGCAGTGGTACAGGTCCATCTGGACCTTGAGGTTGAGCGCCTCCACGGTTGCAACGATTTCATGCGCGTGGTCCTGGCGGTTCAGAAAAAAACCTGGCATGTCGCGCGTGTTGATCGGCTCGATCAGCACCTCGACGCCTTGTTTGGCCGCTTCTTGCGAAGCCCAGCGCAGGTTGGCGAGGTAGGCGGGTTGGACGGCCTCCCGATCCAATCCTGGCGGTATCAGCCCGGCCATCACATGAATGCGCGGGCAGCTCAAAGCCCCCGCGTATTCAAGCGCCAGCGCCACACCGGCCCGAAACTCAGCCTCGCGCCCCGCAATGCAGGCCAGCCCCCGGCTGCCCGCGTCCCAGGCTTGTTGGATAGAGTCTGCATCCGTGCCACCCGGCGGCGTGTTGAACAGCACCTGGTGCAAGCCATTCGCCTGGAGGTGCGCTGCGATTTCGCGGGGCTCGAACGCGAAGGGGAACAGGTACTCAACCGCTTTGAAGCCATCGCGGGCGGCGGCCTCGAAACGGTCAAGAAAAGCATGCTCGGTGTAGAGCAGGGACAGGTTGGCGGCGAAATAGGGCATGGTGATGCGTATTTTATAAGTCAAGTAGCGTTGTAGCGACCGTCAACATTGCGTAAGAAGCTATCAAAAAAATAGCAAAGGACGCATCCAGGCCAGCCTTCAGGCCCCGCCTGCCAGCTTCAGCATCAACCCAGCCAGCGCACAGCCTGCAATCACCGGCATCACCCCCACCTTGTACCGCAGCAAGGCCACGGCAGCCGTCAAGGTCAACGCCAGGGAAGCGATATCAATTCTTGAGGTGAAACTGCCTGTAGCCCCCGTCCTGTATGCGATGTGCACTATAAAAAACAGAGCGAGACTGGCAATCACCCCGACCACGGCGGCGGTGATGGCGGTCAGCGGCGCGGTGAATTGCAGCTTGCCGTGGGTCGATTCCACCAGCGGGCCACCGGCCAGAATGAACACAAAGGACGGCAAAAAGGTAAACCAGGTCACCACCGAGGCCGCCAGCGCCGCACCGGTAAACAGCGCCTCCGGCCCCAGCACCTGTTTGGCCCAGCCGCCTACAAAACCGACAAAGGCGACCACCATGATCAGCGGGCCGGGCGTGGTTTCACCCAGGGCCAGACCGTCCATCATCTGCGGTCCGCTCAGCCACCCAAACTGCTCCACCGCGCCCTGGTACACATAGGGCAGCACGGCGTAGGCACCGCCAAACGTCAGCAGCGCAGCCTTGGTGAAGAACCAGCCCATTTGCGTGAGGGCGCCGCTCCATCCCTGCCATGCGATCAACATGCCCATCGGCAGCAACCACAAGGTCGCGCCGATGAGCAGCACTTTGGCCAGGCGGGATTTCTTGAAGCGGGCGTGGGGTGGCGTGGGCGTGTCATCGTCGAGGAGAGCCGGGCGGTGTGTCCCGTCATGCGCCTTGGCCGCCCCATGCCCGCCAGCCGCCGCAAACTGCCGCGGCACCCAGCGCTGACCCAGCCAGCCGGTGATCGCTGCCGCCAGCACGACCGCCGGGAAGGGGGCATCAAAGAATGCAATAGCTATAAAACTAATAGCGGCGACCGTCCATAGCACGGGAGCTACCGACGGTTTTCTCAATGTTTTGGAGCCGATGCGGTGCACCGCCTGCAGCACAATGGCCGCCACGGCGGGCTTGATGCCGTACAGCAGCCCGGCCACCCATGGCACGCTGCCAAAGGCCACATAAACCCAGCTCAAGCCGATCAGAATAAAAAGCGAGGGCAGCACAAACAGCGCGCCCGCCACCACGCCGCCCCAACTGCGGTGCATCAGCCAGCCAATGTAGGTGGCCAGTTGCTGCGCCTCCGGGCCGGGCAACAGCATGCAGTAGTTCAGTGCGTGCAAAAAGCGCGATTCGGAAATCCAGCGTTTTTCTTCCACCAGTTCGCGGTGCATGATGGCAATCTGCCCGGCCGGGCCACCAAAGCTGATGAAGCCGAGCCGGAGCCAGAACTTGAAGGCTTCGAAAAATGAAACTTCTGTCACCGCAGCCTCAGCGCGACAAGGTGTAGACCGAAGTCCCCGCCAGCAAATTAGGCGCAAAACGCACGGTGTGGCCATCCTGAATGCCAAAGCTGTCGAGCACCTTGAGGCCGCTGCGCCGGGCCAGCAGCGCCAGGTCGGCATGGGTGCCGACCCGGATGTTGGGGGTGTCATACCACTGGTAGGGCAGGCGGCGCGTGACTGGCATGCGGCCGCGCAGCACGCTCAGGCGGTTTGGCCAGTGTGCAAAGTTGGGGAAGGCGACGATGCCGATGCGGCCCACGCGCACGGTTTCGCGCAGCATCACCTCGGCGTTGCGCAGGTGTTGCAGGGTGTCGATTTGCAGCACCACGTCGAACGAGGCATCGTCAAACATCGCCAGGCCTTCATCCAGGTTGAGCTGAATCACGTTGACGCCGCGCTGGACGCAGGCCAGCACGTTGGCGTCCGCAATCTCGATGCCGTAGCCGGTGCAGCCGCGCGTTTGCTGCAGGTGCGCCAGCATGGCGCCGTCGCCACAGCCCAGGTCGAGCACGCGCGAGCCTTCGGGTACCAGCCGGGCAAGAGTGTCCATGGTCACTGCATCCGTCATGATATTGCCCCCACGCTGGTCGCTTCGCGTGCTGCGCTGCCCTCCGAGGGCGCCGTGCCTTGCTTGGGGCGGCCCGGCGCTGCGGCCGCCACCTCCTTGGCAATGCTATCAAAATAAGAGCTGACAACGCCCGTATAACGGGGGTCATCGAGCAAAAATGCATCATGACCGTGGGGTGCATCAATCTCGGCGTAGCTGACGTCACGCCGGTTGTCGAGCAAGGCCTTGACTATTTCGCGGCTGCGCTTGGGCGCAAACCGCCAGTCGGTGGTGAAGCTCACCAGCAGGAATTTGCAGCTGGCGCGCGCCAAGGCATGGCTCAGGTCGCCGCCGTAGGTGCGGGCCGGGTCAAAGTAATCGAGTGCCCGGGTGATCAGCAAGTAGGTGTTGGCGTCGAAGTACTCGGCAAACTTGTCGCCCTGGTAGCGCAGATAGCTTTCAATCTGGAATTCAACCTCTTGCGTGCTATAGAGATAGGCCCCCACGCTGGCCACTTCGTGTGCTGCGCTGCCCCCCAAGGGGGCTGTACTTGCTTGGGGCGGCCCGGCGTGGCGCACGGCGGCCCCCACGTTTGCCGCCTCAATTGCTGCGCTGCTACCCAAGGGGGCCGGGCCTTGCTTGGGGCGGGCAGCCTCCTTGCTCACTGCCGAGCGCAGCTGGCGGCCAAACTTCTCGTTCATCACGTCGTCGCTGAGGTAGGTGATGTGGCCAATCATGCGGGCGATTCGCAAGCCGCGCTTTGGCACGGTGCCGTGTTCATAGAAATGCCCACCATGGAAATCCGGATCGGTCACGATGGCGCGGCGTGCCACTTCGTTGAAGGCAATGTTCTCGGCCGTCAGGTTGGGGGCGCTGGCCACCACCACGGCATGGCGCACGCGCTGCGGGTATTGCAGCGTCCAGCTCAGGGCCTGCATGCCGCCCAAGGAGCCGCCCATCACGGCGGCCAGCGTCTGGATGCCCAATGCGTCCAGCAGGCGGGCTTGGGCGTCGACCCAGTCTTCGACGGTGACCACGGGAAAATCGGCGCCGTAAACGCGACCGGTGTCCGGATTCACATGCATGGGGCCCGTGGAGCCGAAGCAGGAGCCGAGGTTGTTGACACCGATGACAAAGAATTTGTTCGTGTCCAGCGGTTTGTCCGGGCCAATCATGTTGTTCCACCAGCCCTCGGACTTGTCCTGACCCGCGTACGTGCCCGCCACATGGTGCGAGGCGTTCAGGGCGTGGCAGATCAGCACGGCATTGGATTTGTCGGCATTGAGCGTGCCGTAGGTCTCGAAACTCAGTGAATAGTCGCGAAGTGACGCGCCGCTTTGCAAAGGCAAGACGGTGGCAAAGTGCATGGACTGTGGCGTGACGTTCATATAGTTGAGGACAGAGCTTGCCTACTGCGCAGGCGGCGGTCTGTCCCGCAATATCTCAAAAATAAACCCGGCAGCGCTACATGCGGGGCCGGGTTACCTGGTGGAGTGACGGTGGCCGTGTTTAGCTGAATTTCGAAGCTCATCGGCTCCGGCGCCCGCAATCCTGGATCAAATCGGCGCAAAAGCTTAGTATAAATCCAAGTCTAAGTTAGATCAAAGAAGATGGTTTCACATGAAAGCGCGGTACGGGTTTGGCGCCTGCACGCCGCTTGAGGTTGTGCAGCACATTGAAACCATGCCTGACCGGCAGTCTGGTGGGTGGCAGCGTGTGGGAGCGGAGGGTCTACCCTGCAATTTTCCGACGTGGAGCGCCTTGTTGGATTACATCCCGCTCAGCAGCGCCACCACTTCAATCCCAGGAAAATAAGACTGACACACGGTTTCTATACTGATCCGCTGCGGGGTAGTGGGGCGATCATCGGCGTGTTTTGCACAGTTATGGGTCGAGTGCACGACTTTGGCTTGATTTTTGCTTTACTTTGGTGCGTTTCTAAATTTTCTTATATAAACGCACCAATACAACTCATTTAATTCAAAGAGGTTCTCATGGAAGCACTAAAACAGGGCGCAGACACCCTGTTCATCCTTCTCGGCGCAGTCATGGTGCTCGCCATGCACGCCGGTTTTGCATTTCTGGAGCTTGGCACCGTGCGCCGCAAAAACCAGGTCAATGCGCTGGTCAAGATTCTGGTGGACTTTTCCGTCTCCACCGTCGTGTATTTCATCATCGGTTACGGCGTTGCCTACGGCACCAGTTTCTTTGTCGGTGCGGAGCAACTGGCTGCCAAGAACGGCTATGAGTTGGTCAAGTTCTTCTTCTTGCTCACTTTTGCGGCGGCCATTCCCGCCATCATCTCGGGCGGCATTGCCGAGCGCGCCAAGTTCTGGCCGCAGCTGATTGCCACCGCCGTGATTGTGGGCTTCGTTTACCCCTTCTTTGAAGGCATTGTGTGGAATCAGCACTTCGGCGTGCAGGCTTGGATCAAGGGGCTGACGGGCGAAGAGTTCCATGACTTTGCCGGCAGTGTGGTGGTGCATGCTGTGGGCGGCTGGATTGCCCTGCCCGCCGTCATCCTGCTCGGTGCCCGCGCTAACCGCTACCGCAAAGATGGTGGCATCTCGGCGCACCCGCCATCGAGTATTCCCTTTTTGGCGCTGGGCGCGTGGGTACTCACCGTGGGCTGGTTCGGCTTTAATGTGATGAGCGCGCAAACGCTGGACAAAATCTCGGGGCTGGTGGCCGTGAACTCGCTGATGGCGATGGTCGGCGGCACACTGGTTGCGCTGCTGGTGGGTAAAAACGATCCTGGCTTTGTGCACAACGGCCCGCTGGCCGGCTTGGTGGCCGTGTGCGCAGGCTCGGACCTGATGCACCCTTTGGGTGCACTGGTTGTCGGCGGCGTGGCGGGTGGCATCTTTGTCTTCATGTTCACGCTGACGCAAAACAAATGGAAAATCGACGACGTGCTGGGCGTGTGGCCACTGCACGGCCTGTGTGGCACCTGGGGCGGCATTGCGGCCGGTATTTTTGGTACCAAAGCTTTTGGCGGTCTGGGCGGCATCACACTGAGCGCCCAACTCATTGGCACCGCTATGGGGGTGGTCTGGGCCGCCGCTGGGGGGCTGGTGGTTTACGGCGCGCTCAAAGCCATGATGGGCTTGCGCCTGAGCCAGGAAGAGGAATATGACGGGGCTGACCTGTCGATCCATAAGATCAGTGCGACGCCGGAGCGGGAAGCGAACTGGTAAGGCAAAGGCTGCCGCATCGGCAACCCTGAGCAGGCGCTTAGCACTGATCCTAATCTTTCATCAAAAAGATTGTGAAAATATAAAACATGACGCATAATGCAGCGGTATTGCCGAAAATCGGTTGTACAAGTTTGCGGTGTTTAGTCAGTTTCGCGTCTGCTTTAAGTCTTCATTTGTTTGTTGATTGCGTGGTAATAGCGGTTTTGGACTCCATCGCGTTTTGAGTTATTTTGAGGAGTCCTTTCATGGGCAACAAACTTTACGTGGGCAACCTGCCCTACACTTTCCGTGACGAAGACCTGCAGCAAGCATTTGCCGCACACGGTACCGTCACTAGCGCCAAGGTCATGATGGAACGTGACACCGGCCGCTCCAAAGGCTTCGGCTTTGTGGAAATGGGCAGCGACGCTGAGGCACAAGCTGCTATCAACGGCATGAACGGTCAACAATACGGTGGCCGTGGCCTCGTGGTTAACGAAGCCCGTCCGATGGAAGCACGTCCTCCCCGCACTGGCGGCGGCGGCTTCGGTGGTGGCGCTGGCGGTGGCGGCGGTTACGGCGGTGGCGCTGGCGGCGGCCGCAGTGGTGGTGGCGGTTACGGCGGTGGCGCTGGCGGCGGTAGCCGTAGCGGCGGCGGCGGCGGCGGCGGTTACGGCGGTGGCCGTAGCAGCTACTAAGCACTCGTCTGGCATTACGCCAACCGAAAATGAAAGGGCCCTTGTGGCCCTTTTTCTATTTAATCGAAACCTCATTCACAAAAATAGCCAATCCGGTTGTCGGTCAAGTATCCGTATTCCGTGGTTTTCGGGCTCGCCTGGCAAAAGCCTTGTCAAACAGCCAGTTTGGCAACAACCGCAGCACATTGGCCACCACCCCCATTTGCCAGGGAATCACGCGATAGCTGACGCCGGCTTCAATCGCCCTGAACGCCTTTTCAGCAAAGTCTTCCGGTTGCATCAAGAACGGCATGGCGTAGGCATTTTTTTGTGTCAAAGGCGTATCGATATAGCCCGGGCACAGGGTCACCACTTTCACGCCACTGCCTCGCAACTCACCGCGCAGGCACTCGCAATAGCTGATCATGGCCGCCTTGCTGGGGCAGTTCGCGCCATGGCCGGGAAAGCCCCGGATACCGTTTACGCTGCCAATACCCACTATGACACCTGAGCCGCGTTTGACCATGGCACCCAGAAAAGGGTGAAAGGTCGCCACTGTGCCGGTATTGTTGGTGGCAAAGGTTCTGGCGATCACCCTGATATCGGCCTGCTGGGCCGTATCGACGCCAATGCTGATTCCGGCGCAGGCGATCACCACGTCGGGGATGCCCTGCTGCACCAGACAGGCCTGGCCCGCCGCTACGATGCTGTCCGGTATGGCTACATCGGCACTATAAATTTGATAGCGTGCTACGATCATTTGACGGGCGCTAACCCACGATTCGATCTTATGGACGTGGCGTGCCACCAGGGCGAGTGAATAACCGGCTTGGTAAAAACGCCAAGCCAGTGCTTGCCCAATGCCACTGGACGCACCCGTGATAAAAACGAGTCTGGACATGCTTTACTGCAGGCTATCTATTTGGCGGCGCCAGGCACCAGCGTGCCTTTGACTCGCCCCTTGAGTTGCATCACGCGGTCAAGATTGTCAAAATCCATCGTGTCCGCCGTGAACTGATCTCTCCCGCGTATCAGTTCCACCGGTTTGTGCGATTTAACGCGCTCAGTATCCATAAACGCATGCAAAAACTCGCTGCGAAACTCCATGCGCGGCTGGGGCTGCCCCGCCTTGTCCACCGCTGACTCGCGCACTACCCGCGCGTCGCCAAACAACTGCACTTCCGAGGCATCGCCATTGGTTATTGCGCGCTTGGCGGTTGCCGTGGTCAGACGACCTTCTTCGTTAAATGAGCGGATATGCACCAGATCGATTTCCAGCGTGTCCGTGTCCGGGTAGTGGCGGGCATCGGTCCCCAACACTTCGCTTTTGACTCGTCCTGCGCCATCAAACGTTTTGACTGAAAACTTGCGCATGAAATAGTCGGGCTCGTGCCGCACCGGCGCCTCTTGTTCGGGGGACAGCAGCAGTGGCGTGCTGCGAACCAGCCAGTAGGTTCCCAACGCCAGCACGCCCATGAGCATCACAGGAAGGTAGAGCGACAGTCGCTCCCACGCCGTACGCAGCAGCTTGATCACAGCGTACTTTCCTCCAGCAGGCGAGCGTACTTGCCGCTGGCAACCAGCAGCAAGTCACACAACTCTCTGACGGCCCCATCACCCCCTCTGGCTCGCGTCACGTACTGTGAGACTGCCCGGACCTCCTCATGGGCGTTGTGCGGCGCGCAGGCCAGCGCACAGCGCCGCATCACGGCAAGATCGGGCCAGTCGTCTCCCATCGCTGCGGCCTGGTGCCAGTCCAGTCCCAAGGCCTTGAGCGTTTGCTCGGCGGCAGGGCGTTTGTCCTCGGTGCCATAGTGCACGTGTTCAATACCCAGGGCCGCCAGCCGCAAACGTAGAGGTTTTGAGTCCCGCCCGGTAATGACCGCCGGCGTAATACCCGCACGCTGCAACAGTTTGAGGCCATGGCCATCCAGCGTATGAAAACGTTTGATCGTCTCGCCCGCTTCGGAGTAGTACAAACCGCCGTCGGTCAGGACCCCGTCCACATCGAAGAAAACCACGCGAATGCCCTGTGCCTTGAGCAGCAATTCCGGTGGAAAATTGAGTGCAACGGCCGTCATCAGATTACCTTGGCCCGCATCAGGTCGTTGCTATTGAGTGCGCCACACAGATGGCCCGATGCATCCAGCACCAGCACGCTGGTAATGCGGTGCTGCTCCATCAGTTCGGCGGCCTCTACCGCCAGGGCGTCACGGGAGATGGTGCTGGGGTTTGGGTGCATGACCTGCTGTGCCGTGGTGGCGCGCAAATCGATGCCCTTCTCGACCAGTCGGCGCAAGTCGCCATCGGTAAAAATGCCCAGGACTTTTCTGTTGTCATCCACAATGGCCGTAGCTCCCAGGCCCTTGACGCTCATCTCGCGCATCAACTCGCTGAAACTGGCCTGCGGCCCGACTTCGGGTACATCATCACCCGCGCGCATCACATCACTGACATGGGTGAGCAGCTTGCGTCCCAGTGCGCCGCCAGGGTGGGAGCGTGCGAAATCTTCCGCCTTGAAGCCGCGCGCATCGAGCAGGGCCACTGCCAGCGCGTCGCCCAGTGCGAGCTGCGCCGTCGTGCTCGCTGTCGGTGCCAGATTCAACGGGCAGGCTTCTTTCTCGACGCCGCAATTCAGAAACACATCGGCATGGCGGGCCAGCGTCGATTCGGCCTTGCCCGTCATGGCAATCAGGGGCGCGCCCATGCGCTTGAGCATCGGCAGGATCGCCGTCAACTCTTCTGATTCGCCACTGTTCGAAATGGCCAGCACCAGATCGACGGATTTGATCATGCCGAGGTCGCCATGGCTGGCCTCGGCGGGATGTACAAACATGGCGGGCGTCCCCGTCGAGGCCAGCGTGGCGGTAATCTTGCGCCCGATGTGACCGCTCTTGCCCATCCCCATCACCACCACGCGGCCTCGCACCCCCAGCATCATCTCCACCGCACGGGCAAATGGATGACCCAGGTTCTGCTTCAAACCCAGCACCGCTGCGGCTTCGATGTCCAGTGTTTCCCGTGCCAGACGAATGGCCTGCTCCGCATTAAATGCAGGGAGCTGAGTTTGTTGACTTGTCATGTCCGTATTTTATCGGTGGGCGCGTCACTTGCTAATATGTGAGGATGAGCCCGCTTGAACTCACACTCATCTACCTGCTGGCCGCCGTGCTGGGCGTGGTCGCGTGCCGGTCCTTGAAACTGCCCCCCATGCTGGGTTATCTGGCCGTGGGCGTGGTGATCGGACCCCATGCGCTTGCCGTTGCAAAAAACGCGGATGGCGTGCGCCATTTGGGCGCGTTCGGGGTGGTGTTCCTGATGTTTGTCATTGGGCTGGAATTCAACCTGTCCAAATTGCGTGCCATGCGCAAGCATGTGTTTGGATTGGGCTTTTTTCAGGTGCTGCTGACCATGCTTGGTGCCACCGCTGCCGCCTTGGGTCTGGCATTTATGGCGCCGGCCCTGTGGGGGATGAGTTGGCAAACTGCGTTGGTCCTGTCAGGTGCACTGGCCATGAGCAGCACGGCTATTGTGGTCAAGCTGATGACCGAAAGACTCGAAATGGAGTCGGAGCACGGCAAACGCGTCATGGGGATACTGCTGTTTCAAGACCTGGCCGTCGTCCCTCTGTTGGTACTGATCCCGGCGCTGGGGGCTACTGGCGAGCAGCTTTTCGCAACACTTGGCATCGCGACCCTCAAGGCAACGATTGTGATTATCTTGCTGCTGGTCGGTGGCCCGCGTGTGATGCGGTGGTGGCTGACCCTGGTGGCACGGCGCAAAAGCGAAGAGTTGTTTGTGCTCAACCTGCTGCTCATCACCTTGGGGCTGGCCTGGCTGACAGAACTGGCGGGCTTGAGTCTGGCGCTGGGGGCCTTTACCGCGGGCATGCTGATCTCCGAGACGCAATACAAACAGCAGGTGGAGACCGATATCCGGCCATTTCACGATGTTCTGCTGGGCCTGTTTTTCATCAGCATCGGGATGATGCTGGACTGGCGACTGGTGCTGGAGCGATGGCCGCTGGTACTCTTGCTGGTCACGCTGCCGGTGTTGTTCAAGGCCGCACTGGTGACCTTGCTGGCACGCGGACTGGGTGCCACCGCAGGCGTTTCGCTGCGCACCGGGCTGTACCTTGCGCAAGCGGGTGAATTTGGATTCGTACTGCTGACACTTGCGCAGGCAAATGCTCTGGTGCCCGCCGCACTGCTGAACCCGATACTGGCCAGCATGGTGCTCTCCATGCTGGCCACGCCTGTCATTATTATGTACAGCAACCAGCTTGTGATGAAGCTGGTCAGCAGCGAATGGCTGCAACAGTCCCTGCAAATGACCAGCATTGCCCGCAAATCGATCAACGTCAACAAGCATGTGATCATTTGCGGCTATGGCCGCTGCGGACAGAATCTGGCGCGCATGCTGGAACAGGAGGGCATTCCCTACATGGCGCTGGACCTCGATCCTGACCGGGTGCGTCAGGCCGCTGCCGCCGGTGACTCGGTTGTCTTTGGGGATGCCGCTCGTCTTCAAGCCCTGATGGCGGCAGGGCTTGCCCGTGCTAGCGCCGTGGTCATCACCTACCTTGAAATACCGGGTGCCATGAAGGTGCTGGCCCATATCCGGGCCCATGCACCCCAGGTTCCCGTCATCGTGCGTACGCAGGACGACCATGATCTTGAAGTGCTGCAGCAGGCGGGCGCGACTGAAGTGGTGCCCGAGGCGATTGAAGGCTCGCTGATGCTGGCCAGCCACGCCCTGGCACTGGTGGGCGTGCCGATGCGGCGCGTGATTCGCATCGTGCAGGACCAGCGAGATGCCCGTTACAACCTGCTGCGTGGTTACTTCCATGGGGCGGACGATGACTCGGTGGATGAACTTAACGAGGAACGCCTGTCGTCCCTGACACTACCCTTGGGCGCCAAGTCCATTGGCAAAGCGCTCAGCCATCTGGCCCTGTCCGCGTTGGACGTTCGTGTTGTCAGCCTGCGGCGCAGCGGCGGCAAGGTCATGGCCGTTGCACAGGATCCGCTGATTGAAGATGGCGATACGCTGGTGCTCTCCGGCAAGGCTGAAATGCTTGCCATGGCCGAGCAGAAATTGCTCAAGGGTTGACCGGCCAATCCCGAGCGAGAACCAGGCGCGATGCACAATACGGTTCCAAGCTCTAACCCGATGACCCATGCAAAACCTCAGTGTCAACCAGTACCTAAGAGATCACATCCGTACCGTGCCTGACTGGCCGGCGCCGGGGGTACAGTTTCGCGACATCACGCCGCTGTTGCAGGACGCCAAGGTATTCAGGGTACTGATCGACGCCTTTGTCCATCGCTACATGGATCCCTCCCTGCGCCCCGATGTGGTGGCGGGACTGGATGCCCGCGGCTTCATATTGGGCGCGGTGATTGCTTACGAACTGAACGTGGGCTTTGTGCCGATCCGCAAGAAGGGCAAGCTGCCCTTCACGACGGTAGAGGAGACCTACGAGCTGGAGTACGGCAGCGCTACCGTTGAACTGCACACCGACGCTGTCAAGCCCGGTGACCGCGTGCTGCTGATTGATGACCTGATCGCCACCGGCGGCACCATGATGGCCGGCATGAAATTGCTCGAAAAATTGGGAGCGCAGGTGATCGAGGGGGCTGCCATTGTGGATTTGCCGGAGCTTGGCGGTTCCGACAAACTCAGGGCCGCTGGTCTGCCGCTTTTCACCCTGATCGATTTCGCCGGGCACTGAGCCCCGGTTTGCCAATCAGTTTAAATCCCCATATTGGGTCACGCTTAGCGGCGAGGCGCGCTCATCCGACGGCTCCATGAGGGTGTCTTCAAATTCGACGGGCGGCGCCGGGTTACGGCGCCCCGATGTCACGATGTGGCCAGTTACCAACTCAGCAGTAGCAGGCGCGGCACTTGCCAGTGCCCGTTTAAACGCTGCAACTTCGTCTTCTTGCAGCGGCTCATAGGCGGGTGCCGGTCTGGTCGGCGGGTGGGATGCGTGTAGTTCCGGTGCCTTCCTGGGCAGTTGCGGCACAGGGACTGACTGACTTCGCGACAGGCCTGCCGTAGCAGGCTCGTTCACGCGCCAGTAGACAGCTGAAACCAGAATGTCATGGCGTCCCTTGGCCGCTTGGGTCATCATGGCTTCGATCTCGACCAGCCGATCGGTATCGCCCGTAACCTTGTGGGACAGATCCATCATGATGATGTACTGGCGTCCGTGTGCATCCAGCGACAGAACCTTGAATTTGTAACTGGCCGTCAGCACCCCGGCACGAATCATCGCGTCACGCACCACGTTGTAGAGAAGTTCACGGCGTTCAAGGCGCGCGGTTTTGCGATTCGCAACATGGCCGACTGACGCCGGGGCAAGCTTCCCCCGAAGTCTGTCAGATGGCATTAAAGAATCCGTTGCGGCAGCATGCCCCAAGCTTGAGCTTTCAGGGATAGTGGCTATTTTTGCGGGTTTTGTGCTGGTGAACCAGTCAAATATTGACATTTTTTCTTTCAGGTCGCCGTAACACGCCATTTGCGCCAGTGCCCTCCAATGGGCAGGCGTCAGCGTGCGGCTGAATGCGTCTGCACCTTGGACACGCCCCAAGTCGAGCTATTTTCCGATGCAGAATTTGGAGAATATCACCCCAAGAAGATCGTCTGATGAAAATTCGCCGGTTATTTGATTCAGCGCATATTGAGCCAGACGAAGCTCTTCCGCCAGCAGGTCCAGTGACTGCGCGTTGGCGGCCAAATGGGCACTGGCTTCCCTTAAATGGTCATCCACTTGGCGCAATGCCTGCACATGCCGCTCCCGGGCAATGTAGACGCCCTCAGGGGCTGACTGCCAACCCGCCACCTCCAGAAGCTTGCGGCGCAAGGTGCCTAGGCCAGCCCCGGTTTTGGCTGAAAGCGTCAAACCCTCGTCGCGGCCCGGTGCCGCGATGGCATCGGCCTTGTTCCAGATGTCAATGACCGGCACCCGTGCAGGTAGTTTTTGCGCTAGAGCCCTCGCAATGACTTCGTCGTCAGCTATGTAATTTATAGCATTCATGCGTGTCAGGTCGTGCAGAAACAAAACGGCGTCAGCCGCCTCGATGGCGTCCCAGGCACGTGAAATACCGATTTTTTCGATTTCATCCTCACTGTCGCGCAAGCCGGCCGTATCAATCACATGCACGGGCACTCCCTCGATCTGGATGGTTTGTTGCACCTTGTCACGGGTAGTGCCGGCAATCGGCGTCACGATCGCCAACTCAGCTCCGGCCAGGGCGTTGAGCAGGGACGACTTGCCAGCATTGGGTTGCCCCGCAATCACCACCTTGATGCCTTCGCGTAAGAGCGCACCTTGGCGGGCTCTTTGCAGCACGGTTTGCAGGGTTTGCTGCAGTTTTGATAGCTGTCCGTGCGCGTCTGCCTTGCGTAAGAAGTCAATTTCTTCTTCCGGAAAGTCCAGCGTCGCCTCCACCAGCATGCGCAAATGAATCAACGCGTCACGCAGGGTATGAATTTCTTTGGAGAAGGCTCCCGACAACGAGAGGCTGGCGCTGCGGGCCGCCGCCTCGGTACTGGCATCAATCAGGTCGGCAATGGCCTCGGCCTGCGCCAGATCGATCTTGTCGTTGAGGAAGGCGCGCTCTGAAAACTCACCTGGCAGCGCAACCCGCAGACCCGCCAACCGGGGCAGATGACGGACAGGATCAAGTTCTGCCGCCGCTTCGATGGCCCGTGCCAGTAACAACTGCAGCACCACCGGCCCGCCGTGGGCCTGCAGCTCCAGCACGTCCTCGCCGGTGAATGAATGGGGCGCCGGGAAATAAATGGCCAATCCCTGATCAATCGCCAGCCCGGCGCGGTCAAGAAACGGGGTGTAAGTCGCCTCGCGGGGCTTGAGCTGCCGTCCACACAGTGACTGGACCAGCGGGTCGATATTTTTTCCGCTGACCCGCACAATGCCCACCGCACCCCGGCCGGGGGCGGTGGCTATGGCAGCAATGGGGTCGCTATGGCGCGGCAGCGACACGAGAAATCAGGCGCCGCCGCCGGGCCGCCCCAAGCTGAGTGTGGGGGCCATCAGAACTTGGGCAGGTTGAACTGCGGTGGCACACCCATGCGGGTGTTGATGATCCACTGCTGCGTGATCGACAAAACGTTGTTGGTGATCCAGTACAGCACCAGACCCGCCGGGAAGAAGAAGAACATCACGCTGAATGCCAGCGGCATGAACCACATCATCTTGGCCTGCATCGGGTCCGGTGGTGCGGGGTTGAGGGCAGTCTGCAGCACCGTGGTCAGGGTCATGACGATGGGCAAAATGTAGAAGGGATCGGGCGAGGAGAGATCGTGAATCCACAAAACCCAGGGCGCATTGCGCATCTCGACGCTGGACAACAGCACCCAGTACAAGGCGATGAACACCGGAATCTGGATCATGATCGGGAAGCAGCCACCCATCGGATTGACTTTTTCTTCGCGGTAGATGCGCATCATCTCCTGCTGCATTTGCTGCGGGCTGTCCTTCAGACGCTCACGCATTTCCGTGATTTTTGGGTTGATCGCCTTCATCTTGGCCATGCTGGCATAAGCCTTGGCATTGAGCCAGTAAAAGGCGGCCTTCAGCAGCAGCACCAAAGCCATGATGGACCAGCCCCAGTTGCCGATGAAGCTGTGCAGCTTGTCGAGCAGCCAGTACAGTGGCTTGGCCAGAATGGTGAGCCAGCCGTAGTCCTTGACCAGTTCCAGTCCGGGTGTCAGCGAGGCCAGTACATTTTCTTCCTGCGGACCGGCAAAGAATTTTGCCTCCACGGTCTTGCTGGTACCGGGCGCAATATTGTCCATGGGCGTGATCATGCCGACGGCATACAGATTGGTATCGACCTTGCGCATGAAGAGATCGCGCTTGATGCCGTCGCCCAGCAACCAGGCGCTGGCGAAATAATGCTGCACCATGGCGACGTAGCCGTTTTGCGCAGTCTTTTCGATATCGACCTTGTTGTTTTCGATGTCCTTGAATTCCACTTTCTGGTACTTCTTGGCTTCGGTATAGATCGCCGGGCCGGTGAAGGTGGAATAGAAGGAAGATTCCCCCAGTGGCTTGTTGCCATCGCGCACCAGCTGCAGGTACAACTGTGGCGACACAGCGACCGTGCCAACGTTGACCACTTCGTGCTTGACTGCCACCGCGTAGGCGCCACGCGTCAGGGTGAAGGTTTTCACCAGTTTGACGCCGCCCAGCTCGGGTGACTCAAACCGGACGACCAGTTCTTTGCTGCCGTCGTTAAGGGTGCGTTCGCCCGGCACTACGGTCATGACCGTCTTGTGGGTGGGGAAAATCCCGCCCGCGGCGCCAGCGATCAGACCCGTTTGCGCCAGGTAGGTGCGGTCCTTGTTGTCGTTCAGTAGAACAAAGTTCCTGGTCTTGTCGGCCATGTCGACGTGCTTGACGAACTCGGTCTGCACCAGTGAACCGCCTTCGGTGTCAAACGTCAGCTTGAGCACATCGGTCGTCACCACCAGGCGCTCGTGAGGCGCAGCAGACACACTTGTATTGGATGCGATTGAGGCTGTAGTCCCTGTCACCATTGCGTTGCCAGCTACTGTATTTGTAGCGGGAACCCCACTGGGAACACTGGATGCGGCCACTGGCGGATTGGCCGTGGCAGTCGTTTTGGCTTGGCCGGGGAAAAAGGTGGCTTTATGGCCGTTATAAACCTGCCACTGATCCCACAGTAAAACCATGGAAAAGCCAAAAATCACCCACAAAATGGTGCGGCGAATATCGTTCATGAAGACTTCTTTTGAGTGGATGAGGGGATCAGCTGGGTAAAGAGCCGGGGTTTTTCGGTGGGCACAGGATCAGAGCCGCCCGCGCACCACGGATGGCAACGTGCAAGACGTGCCAATGTCATGTAGCTGCCGGCTGCCGCGCCATGCGTTTGCAAGGCCAGCAAGGAATACGCGGAGCAAGTCGGCTCGAATCGACAGGACGAGCCCAGCCACGGGCTGAACAGCAAGCGATAGCCCTTGACCAGATTAATCAGCAAAGACCTGATCATGGTGCCCCGCCCTGAATCGCGGGCGGAGAAGGACGCGCCGCAACTTTTGCGAACAATTGCTGCAACTCCTGGCGAACGGCGGCCTTGAGCTCATCAGACGTGGCGCTGATAAATTGCTTGCGGTCAAAACCGGCCCGCAAACGCACCACATGGCCAGCCACAGGAAGCTCCGACTCGAAGTCGGTGCTCACGCTATAAATCTGGCGTTTGATGGCATTGCGCGTGACCGCTCGTTTGGCCCAGCGTTTGGGCACCATGGCACCCATCCACACGTCCCGCACGACAAAAAGCGCCAGTTGAGGCGCCTTTGAAGGCTTTGGAGTGTTCTGTTTGACCACAGGCGCATCAAGCGCTGCGCAGTGCAAAGCAAAATGGGCCGTACGGGCCACCGTGCCTCCAGCCAGCACAGCCTGAAACTGGTTTCGCGTTTTAAGTCGCTGCAATTTAAGGCGGTGCCTGAGAACTGCGAGTCAGCTGCGCGCTAGGCGGGCAGCCAGAATTAAACCGCCAGACGCTTGCGGCCCTTGGCGCGACGAGCGTTGATCACAGCACGGCCGCCGCGGGTTTTCATGCGAACCAGAAAACCGTGAGTGCGGGCGCGTTTGATCTTGGAGGGTTGGTAAGTGCGTTTCATTTTGGAAATCCTAAAGGGCTCAGTGACGGCCTGCCACCGATATCAGTGAGTAAGCCGCTGTCATATCTCCCCCAACACAATCGGGGGAACCCGTGATTATCGCAAACTTTCTTAATCCCGGCAACATTTGTCGGGCGCGGCAGTCTATCGGGCATTGATTTGCATGGACGCATAGCTGGGACCGGGCTGGATTCAGATGACGCGGGTCAGCGGCCATGGCCTCAATTCGATGATTTGGCTCAATGAAGCGGCTAAACTAAAAACGGCTCAAGTGCGTCTGCGCCCTATTGGTATTGACAGTAGGTAAACTAGCCCAGAATTCAATATGACGATATAGCATGTGATGCACATCTGCTTAAACGAGGTGCATGATGGCTTTTTCGTATGGAACGTTGCGGATACTCGCCTTCGTGGCACATGTTATTTTGTCATTTTCAACAGCGGGTTTCCAATTCGGCCGGCGAGAATGACCCTTACTCAGGAAGGCCGTCTTGGAATATAGAGCCAATATTGTTGGGGTCGTGTTACTTTGTGTTGCTTTCGGTAGTGAGGCGCTTACGCTGGGTCGCGTTCGTGGTGCCGCGCTGGTGGGGCAGCCCCTGGACATGGTCGTCCCAGTTCAGATCGACGCAGGGGAGGACGCCTCATCCTTGTGTTTTGATGCCGACGTATTTCATGCAGATACGCGTCAGGAGGCCAGTCGCGTGCGTGTGCTCGTCGAAGCGACGGCGCAACCCCAGACGGTCAATGTGCGGGTCTTGTCCTCGGCGGTCGTTGATGAACCGGTTGTCACCGTCTATTTGCGTGCCGGGTGCGGACAGAAAACAACACGTCGCTACGTTCTGCTGGCGGATTTTCCAAGCGAAGTCGCCGCACCATCGTCGGCGTCGCGTGCCGCTCCCGTGTCTGCGCTACCGCCTGCTCAGGGGGGCTTGATCCCCGCCACCCCCATTTCTGCAAACTCATCGTCTGTGGCTTCCAAGGCGGCACCGGCCGTCAAAGCCAAGACGGCTCGGGTGTCAAAGCAAACTGTTCGGCAGGAAGTTGTCAACAAGCACCCTGAAGTGAAGGCGGCCGTTGCCTCGCCCAAGCGTACACAGTCCCGGTTAAAGCTGGACCCTCTGGAATTACTCTCGGATCGGATCGAAAATATTGACTCTTACATGACGTTCGCACCGCCTGAGGACGCTTTGCGTAACATGCAAAAAGTGCAGACGCTCGAAGGGGATGTGAAGGCATTGCTTGCCTTGGCCGCGAAAAATGAAGCCAGTCTCGTGGACTTGAAAGCCCGTTTGCAAAAGGCTGAGTCGGAGCGGTTCCCGGGTGGATTGATTTACGGTTTGATCGCCATGGTGCTGGTCTGTCTGGCGGCGCTGGCCTTTCTTTGGACCCGACAGCGACGCGTTCATGTGGATGGCGACGATTGGTGGAGTGGCACCATCGCTACATCAACATCGGCACCTCCTGAAACCGTGCCCGAGCCTTCGCCAGAGCCGGTAACCGTCCACAAGGAACTGGACGAGGAACTCGTATCGAAAAAGGCCCACCCCGCAGTCATGCCCGGCTTGTCGCATGGTTCCGGATCCTCGTCTGAGTTCGGTGTCAGCCTGATGGAAATGAGTGATTCTATTTTCGATGACCTCATGCAGTCAGGCGTGGAAGACAATGCGAAAAGCAAGCTGCCATCGTCGCCTTCGACAGCGGTGGCGCCGCCGCCTGCGCGTAGCCTCAATTCCGAGGCGATGCTGGACCTACGGCAACAGGCGGAGTTTTTTGTTTCGCTTGGGCAAACCGACCGGGCGGTGCGAATTCTCAAGAGGCAAATCAGTGGCGGGAACGAGCCAAATCCATTCGTTTACCTCGATTTGCTCAGCCTATTTCATTCACTCAGTCTGAAAACTGATTTCGAGCTGTTTCGTAAGGATTTCAATCGCTTGTTTAACGGGAGCGTTCCAGGATTTGCGTTCTTCAAGGATGAAGGCAAGGGCCTGGAGTCTTATCCAGACGTTTTGTCCCGCATCACGGAACTTTGGTCGACGCCCAAAGTACTGGAGGTGCTTGAGGCTTGCATTTTTCAGGATCCGTGGGAGGCCAAGAGTGAGTCTTTTGATTTGGCGGCATTTCGTGATCTGCTGTTGCTGCATGCTGTTGCACACAGCGTTGTTCTTGCTCCTCCTCCGGAGGGGGGCAAACCCATGGCCGGCTCTGCGCCAAGCGCCGCCGCCAAAGCAAGCGTGGAGATGGGGCCTCCTCGCGTGCTGGATCTGGACTTGTCTGATTCAAAAACGGAGGGCACTCCTTCCAACCCGGTATCGGCAGCGGATGTCGACATCCCCCTGTTGATGCCCGATGAGCACGAGGTTGATGCTCAAGATATAGACGCCAGACGGCCGCTCGGCGATGGTAATTTGCTGAATTTTGCTTTGCCAGCGGCACCGACGCAGCCAGGGCCGGCCGACAGCAAGCCTGGGCCGCCGGCGGACCTCTCATGAGGTCAAGCGCCTTTTAGTGTTGGTTTGCCGCAGTAAGACTAGAACCGCTCGTGCGGCGCCAGATAGCGCCACTGGCCCACGGGCAGATTGCCCAGCATCACATTGCCGATGCGCACGCGCTTGAGCCCCACCACTTTCAGGCCCACCAGCTCGCACATGCGGCGAATCTGCCGTTTTTTGCCTTCAGTCAACACGAAGCGCAGCTGCTCCGGGTTTTGCCATTCGACCTTGGCCGGTTTCAGGGCCTGGCCGTCCAGGCTCAGACCGTGGCGCAGCTTCGCCAAGCCGGCGGGTGAGAACACCGCCTGCACGTTGGTGCTTACCGGATCGCCATCGTTCATCTGCAAGAGCCGGTCGGGGCGCCCATCGGGTTCCGCGAAGCCGGTGTAACTCACCCGCACCAGATACTCTTTCTCCATCACCGAGTCTTCACCAATCAACTGACGCGCCACCCGGCCGTCCTGCGTCAGCACCAGCAGGCCAATCGAATCAATGTCCAGCCGTCCGGCGGGTACCAGGCTTTGCAGCTGTTTGGGGTGGAAGAAGAAACGGGCGTTGTCCTCGGCCCAGCGGTTTTGCGGCTGGATCAGGGTGATGGCGGGCAGGTGGCCGTCTTCGGCCTGGCCGCTGACAATGCCCATCGGTTTGTTCAGCAGAATCGTCACCTGATTGGCTTGCTGGCCCTGGGCCTGCTTGTTGATCTCGATGCGTACATCCGGCGTCACCTGCATGCCCATGGTGGCCACTTCGCCATTGACCTTGACCCAGCCGCGGCCAATCCAGTCATCGGCCTCGCGGCGGGAGGCCAGCCCCAGCTCGGCCATGCGCTTGTTCAAGCGCAGGGTGCCGCCGGGCACAGTGGCACTCGAAGCCGAGGCGGGTGCGCGGCCAAGCGGGGCGGCGGCGCGGCGAAATGTGGGGGGTGTTTTAGAGTCGGTCATGTTGCTATATATTTAGTAGCTGCTTGCGCATATTCTACGGGGGCTAGAAGCCAATTTCTTATAAAAATATCTGGGAACGCAGTGCCGCCAGATCGAGCACCCGCAGGCCACCGTATTCGACGCGGATGCAGCCCTGCTCGGCCAGTGCCGTCAAGGCCTCGTTTACGCGTTGGCGCGACAGGCCCACCAGGTAGGCCAGTTCCTGCTGGGTGATGCGCAGCACCTCGCCCACGCCGGGGTAGAGCACCGGGTTGAACAGTGCGGCCAGGCTGCGCGCCACGCGGATGTCGGGGTTGTTCATGCGGTCAATTTCGCGCGCGGCGATGAACTGGCCGAGTCGCTCATTGAGCTGGTTCATCACAAAGCGGTTGAAGCCAATCGAGTGGTCCAGCAGCCAGTGAAACGTGTCCACGTGGAGACCGGCCACCATGCTCTTGCGCAGCGCCTGGATGTTGTAGCGGTAGCTTTCGCGCTTCAGGGCCGTGCCTTCGCCAAACCAGCCACCGGGCGGCATGCCGGCGAAAGTCATGGTCTGGCCCTCGGCGTTGTCGCTGCTCATCTTGAGCAAGCCGTCCACCACGCCAAACCAGTAGGTGACGGGGCGGCCCTTGCGGCACATGTATTCGCCGGGACTGGCTTCAGCGATTTTCAGGTCGTCCACGGCACGCTCGCGCTCCGCTATCGACAGCAAATGAAGCCACGGAATGGTGTCGAGTTCCGCCGCGGTCAAGGGGCGGCGGCGTTGATGGAGCGAGGTGTCTGACATGCTGTGCTGCGACTGTAAGTCGGGTGAAAGTGAAGGGAAAACACCTACCGAGAAAAAGCACAATTGTCGGCCAAACGACAACTTGGCGTCAAATGAGTGACTATTATTCACACCATTGCAGCAACTGAACAACGCCTACCCAGGTTGCTATTCATCAGTTGGAGACAGCGCTAAAGAGCTGTCCCGCAAGTTCATTAGTTTGAAGACAAGGTACCGGGATGCAGACCACTTTCCCTCGACTTCTTTTAAATCATGCCGCCCAGCGCCCGCTTGAGCCCGCCATGCGCGAGAAAGAGTACGGCATTTGGCAGGCACTGTCGTGGGCTGACCTGGCTGCGCTGGTGGAGCGACTCAGCTGTGGCCTGCATCAGGCCGGTCTGCGCCGGGGTGAACACATGGTGGTGTTGGGCGCCAACCGCCCGCGCCTGTATGCCACCATGCTGGCGGCCCAATCGCTGGGTGCGGTTCCGATTCCCTTGTACCAGGACGCCGCCGCGCAGGAGTGCGTGTTTCCCATCAACGACGCCGAGGTGTGTTTTGCCTTTGCGGAAGACCAGGAGCAAGTCGACAAGCTGCTGGAAATCCGTGCCCAGTGCCCGCAGCTTTCCAACATCTATTTTGACGATCCGCGTGGCCTGCGCAATTACGATGAACCGGGTCTGGTGGCTGTGGACGCGCTGGAGGCATCGGGCAAGATGTTTGCTGCAGCGCACGTCAATTTTTATAAAACTGAAGTGAGTCAGGTCAAGCCCGATGATGTGGGCGCCATGTTTTTCACGTCGGGCACCACCGGCAACCCCAAGGGTGTGGTGCATACCCACAACTCGCTGCTGAACCGGGCCAGGGCCGGGGCTGACTTTGATAAATTGACCCACACCGAAGAGGTGCTGGCCTACTTGCCACCGGCCTGGATCGGGCAGAATATTTTCAGTTACGCGCAGTGGCTGGCCTGCGGCTACGTGGTGAACTGCCCCGAGTCGGCGGCCACCGTCACCATTGATTTGAAGGAAGTGGGTCCCACCTATTACTTTGCACCGCCCCGGGTGTTTGAAGGGCTGCTCACCAGTGTGATGATTCGCATGGAAGATGCCGGGGCCATCAAGCGCGGGATGTTCCACTATTTCATGCGTGTGGCGCAGCGGGTAGGCCCCGCCAAAATGGACGGCAAGCCGGTCTCTTTCACCGATGGCGTGCTGTATGCGCTGGGCAATGTGCTGGTGTATGGCCCGCTGCGCAACAACCTCGGCATGAGCCGCGTGCGGGTGGCCTACACCGCTGGGGAGGCGATTGGTCCGGACCTCTTCAGTTTCTACCGCTCCATCGGCATCAACCTCAAGCAACTGTATGGCTCGACCGAGACCGCCGTGTTTGTGTGTCTGCAGCCTGACAACGAAGCCCGTGCCGACACGGTGGGCGTTCCGATCGCCGGTGTGGAAATCAAGGTCGCAGACAACGGTGAGATTCTGGTCAAGTCACCCGGCCTGCTCAAGGAATATTACAAAAATCCGACGGCCACCGCCGAGGTGCTGACGGCCGACGGCTGGTACCACACCAGTGACGCCGGCTTTTTGGATGCGCATGGCCACCTCAAGATCATCGACCGGGTGAAAGACGTGGGCCGTATCAAGGGCGGCGCTAATGACGGTGCCATGTTTGCGCCCAAGTACGTCGAGAACAAGCTCAAGTTCTTCCCGCACATCAAGGAAGTTGTGGCCTATGGCGACGGCCGCGAAAAAGTCTGCGTCATGATCAATATCGATTTTGACGCGGTCGGCAACTGGGCCGAGCGGCGCAATCTGCCGTATGCCGGCTACACCGATCTGGCGCAGAAACCCGAGGTCTACCAGCTCATCAAGGAGTGCGTTGAAAAAGTGAATGCCGACCTGAGCGTGGACACGCTGCTGGCCGGTTCGCAAGTGAGCCGCTTCCTCGTGCTGCACAAGGAACTGGATGCTGACGACGGCGAGTTGACCCGCACCAACAAGGTTCGGCGCGGCTTCATCGCGGAAAAATACAAAGCCCTGGTGGATGCCTTGTACGAAGGGCGCACATCACAGTTCATCGAAACCACGGTCAAGTTTGAAGATGGCCGTACCGGCAGCGTCAGCGCCACGCTCAAAATCGACGACGCAAAGACCTTTGCGCCAGTAAAGGCCGCAGCATGAGCAAAAAAATAGGTGACGTCATTCTTGACGTCAAGAACATCTCCCTGAGCTTTGGCGGCGTCAAGGCGCTGACCGACATTTCGTTCAACGTGCGTGAGCACGAGGTGCGCGCCATCATCGGCCCCAACGGCGCGGGCAAGAGCTCCATGCTCAACTGCATCAACGGCGTGTACACGCCGCAGCAAGGCTCCATTACCTTTCGCGGCAAGACCTTCAGCCACATGGACAGCCATCAGGTGGCGGTGATGGGCATCGGGCGCACCTTCCAGAATCTGGCGCTGTTCAAAGGCATGAGCGTGATTGACAACATCATGACCGGGCGCAACCTCAAGATCAAAAGCAATCTGCTGTGGCAGGCGCTGCGCATCGGTCCGGCCCAGCGCGAAGAAGAGATGCACCGCGAGGCGGTCGAGCACATCATCGATTTCCTGGAAATCCAGGCCTATCGCAAAACCCCGGTCGGCCAGTTGCCCTATGGCCTGCAAAAGCGCGTGGACCTGGGGCGCGCCCTGGCGATGGAGCCGCAGGTGCTGCTGCTGGACGAGCCGATGGCTGGCATGAACGTGGAAGAGAAGCAGGACATGTGCCGCTTCGTCCTCGATGTCAATCAAGAGTTTGGCACCACTGTCGTGCTGATCGAGCACGACATGGGCGTGGTGATGGATATTTCAGACCGCGTGGTGGTGCTGGATTACGGTAAAAAAATTGGCGACGGCACGCCGGACGAGGTACGCAACAACGAAGACGTGATCAGCGCCTATCTGGGCACGAGCCACTGAGACTGAGATTTTGCGGGACAGACCGCAGGCTGCAAAGCAGACCAGCTCTGTCCCCAACTGATAAGGAAGTGAAATGTCATTTTTTCTAGAAACACTGTTCGGCGGCCTGATGGCTGGCATGCTGTATTCGCTGGTGGCGCTGGGCTTTGTGCTGATCTACAAGGCATCCGGCGTGTTCAACTTTGCGCAGGGCGCCATGGTGCTGTTCGCCGCATTGGCGATGGCGCGTTTTTCAGAGTGGGTTCCCCTCTACACCGGTATTACCAACCCCATTGTCGCCAACCTGATCGCCTTTGTCGGTGCCGGTGTGGTGATGTTTGTTGTGGCCTGGGTGATTGAGCGTCTGGTACTGCGCCACTTGGTGAACCAGGAAGGAACCACCTTGCTGATGGCGACGTTAGGCATTTCCTACTTCATGGAAGGGCTGGGGCAAAGCCTTTTCGGCAATAGCATTTACACGATCGACATTGGCATGCCCAAAGACCCGGTGATGATTCTGGAGAGCTTCTTTGAAGGCGGCATCCTGATCAACAAGGAGGATTTTTACGCCGCCATCATTGCCGCCGCGCTCGTGGCCCTGCTCAGTGTGTTCTTCCAGAAAACGGCCACCGGCCGCGCCTTGCGGGCGGTAGCCGACGATCATCAAGCGGCACAAAGCATCGGCATTCCGCTCAACCGCATCTGGGTCATTGTCTGGTGCGTGGCCGGAGTCGTGGCCCTGGTGGCCGGCATGATTTGGGGCAGCAAGCTGGGGGTGCAGTTTTCGCTGACCACGGTAGCGCTGCGTGCCTTGCCGGTGGTTATTTTGGGCGGCTTGACTTCGGTGCCCGGTGCCATTGTTGGCGGCTTGATCATTGGTGTCGGCGAGAAATTGTCCGAAGTCTTTTTGGGTCCCTATGTCGGGGGCGGCATCGAGATCTGGTTTGCCTATGTACTGGCACTGGGCTTTTTGCTGATTCGTCCGCAAGGTTTGTTTGGCGAAAAAATTATCGACCGCGTCTGAAAGAAAAGTATGTTTTACAGAGAAAACGGTCAATTCAAAACCAGCTACCGCGCGGATCAGCAGATTTTCCCCATCGCGCAAGACCGCGTGGCGCTGTTCGTGTTGCTTGCCATCGCATTCTTGGCGGTCCCCTTCATGGCCAGCGACTACATTTTTCGCGCCATCCTGATTCCGTTCCTGATCTTTTCACTGGCTGCTGTCGGTGTGAATATTCTGGTGGGCTACTGCGGCCAGATTTCACTGGGCTCCGGTGCCTTCATGGCCGTGGGTGCCTATGCGGCTTACAATTTTTTTGTGCGCGTGGATGGCATGCCCTTGCTGGTTGCGCTGATTTTGGGTGGTGTGTGCGCCATGCTGTTCGGCATTTTGTTCGGCCTGCCCAGCCTGCGCGTCAAAGGCCTGTACCTGGCGGTGGCCACGCTGGCTGCGCAGTTCTTCTCGGACTGGATGTTCTTGCGCATTCAATGGTTTACCAACAATTCGTCTTCGGGGTCGGTATCGGTTTCCAACCTGCAAGTGTTCGGCCTGTCGCTGGAGAGCCCGCTGGCCAAATACCTGTTCTGCCTGTCCTTGCTGGCAGTCATTGCCTTGCTGGCTAAAAACCTGGTGCGCGGCGCCGTCGGGCGTGAGTGGATGGCCATCCGCGACATGGACGTCGCCGCTGCCGTGATCGGCATCCGGCCCATGTACGCCAAGCTCAGCGCCTTTGCCGTCAGCTCGTTCATCGTCGGCGTGGCGGGTGCCTTGTGGGCCTTTATTTACCTGGGGGCCTGGGAGCCGGCCGCGTTCTCGGTGGACCAGTCGTTCAAGCTGCTTTTCATGGTCATTATTGGCGGCATGGGCTCCATCATGGGGAGCTTCTTTGGCGCGGCCTTTATTGTGATTTTGCCCATTGCCTTGAGCCAGTTCCTGCCAGTGCTGGCCAGCTGGGTGGGGATTGAAATTTCGACCGCAGGCGTTTCGCATGCGGAGCTCATGGTGTTTGGCGGGCTGATTGTCTGGTTCCTGATTGTGGAGCCGCATGGTTTGGCCAAGCTGTGGTCTATCGGCAAACAAAAGTTGCGTCTATGGCCGTTCCCACACTGATTCAAAGCATTGATCTATTGCTTTGACGTTCCGTGTTCCCAGTACTTCCTCAATTATTTACAGGAGAGACAAATGAAGCTTCGTAAACTCGTACTCGCCAGCGCCCTGGTGGTCGCAGGTAGCTCCGTCCTTGTGACGGGCAACGCTTTCGCCCAAGCCAAGGATCAGTTCTTCCCGCTGCTGTCCTACCGCACCGGCCCTTACGCGCCCAACGGCGTGCCTTGGGCCAACGGCAAGCTGGACTACCTCAAAATGATCAACGCCCGTGACGGTGGCATCAACGGCGTCAAGCTCACCTACGAGGAGTGCGAAACCGGCTACGCCACCGACCGGGGTGTCGAATGCTACGAGCGCCTGAAGAGCCGGCCCGGTGTGGCGCTGTTTGACCCGCAAGCCACCGGCATTACGTTCGCCCTGACCGAGAAGGCGCCCGTGGACAAAGTCGCGCTGATGACCTTGGGCTATGGTCTGTCCGTCGCGCAGGATGGCATGGCGTTCAAGTGGAACTTTCCCTTGCAGGGCAGCTACTGGACCGGTGCCGACATTCTGATTCAGCACCTTGGCAAGAGCCTGGGTGGCCTCGACAAGCTCAAGGGCAAGAAGATCACACTGGTCTACCACGACAGTCCGTTCGGCAAAGAGCCGATCCCGCTGCTGCAAGAGCGCGCCAGAATGCACGGCTTTGACCTGCAGTTGCTGCCGGTGACGGCGCCGGGCGTGGAGCAAAAGGCCACCTGGCTGCAAGTGCGCCAAAGCAAACCTGACTATGTGCTGCTGTGGGGCTGGGGCGTCATGAACTCCACCGCGCTGAAAGAAGCGCAGGCCACTGGCTACCCGCGCGACAAGATGTACGGTGTGTGGTGGGCCGGTGCCGAGCCCGATGTGAAGGACGTGGGTGAAGGTGCCAAGGGTTACCACGCGCTGGCGCTCAATACCTCGGGTCAGCAGCCCAAAGTCATGCAGGACATCCTGAAATATGTGCATGCCAAAGGTCAGGGAACCGGGCCCAAGGATGAAGTCGGCCAAGTGCTGTACACGCGCGGCGTCATCATCCAGATGCTGAGTATTGAAGCCGTACGCAAGGCCCAGGAGCGCTTTGGCAAGGGCAAGGTCATGACCGGCGAGCAGGTGCGCTGGGGCCTGGAAAACCTGGCGCTGGACCAGAAAAAGCTCGATGCGCTGGGTTTTAGCGGCGTGATGCGCCCGCTCAGCACCTCGTGCGCCGACCACATGGGATCGACCGCAGCGCGTATCGAGACCTGGGACGGCAAGAAATGGAACATCAGCTCGGACTACATCGAGGCGGATGAGCAGATTCTCAAACCCATGGTCAAGGCCGGCGCGGAAAAATACCTGGCCGACAAGAAGATGACCCGGCGCGCCGCGCAGGACTGCCAGTCCTGATCGACTTGTCATTACGGGCTTTTTAAATGTCATTGCGGACTTGATCCGCAATGACAGTCCAATCGGCAGCGCTGCGCGCAGTGCTGCCGATTGGTAAAGGTAAGGATCTATGGACTCCAAAAACATCGTTCTCAACGTCAATGGCATCGAGGTCATTTACAACCACGTCATCCTGGTGCTGAAGGGGGTTTCCCTCAACGTGCCGGAAGGAAAGATCGTGGCCATTCTGGGTGGCAATGGCGCCGGCAAAACCACCACCTTGCGCGCCATCTCCAACTTGCTCAAAGGTGAGCGCGGCGAAGTGACCAAGGGCTCGATTGAACTGCGCGGCGAGCGCATCGAGAACCTCTCGCCGGCGGATCTGGTACAGCGCGGCGTGGTGCAGGTGATGGAGGGGCGTCACTGTTTTGCCCACCTGACCATCGAAGAAAACCTGCTGACCGGCGGTTACACGCGCAAGAACAAGGCGGAGGTGGCGGCCAATCTGGAAAAGGTCTACAACTACTTCCCGCGTCTCAAGACGCGGCGCACCAGCCAGGCCGCATACACCTCGGGTGGTGAGCAGCAAATGTGCGCCATCGGCCGCGCCCTGATGGCCAACCCCAGCATGGTGCTGCTGGACGAACCCTCCATGGGCCTGGCGCCCCAGATTGTGGAAGAAGTGTTTGAGATTGTGAAAGACCTCAACCACAAGGAAAAAGTCACGTTTTTGCTGGCAGAGCAAAACACCAACATGGCCCTGAAGTACGCCGACTACGGCTACATCATGGAGTCTGGCCGCGTGGTGATGGACGGCGCCGCCAGTGAGCTCGCCAACAACGAAGACGTCAAGGAGTTCTACCTGGGCGTGGGCGGCGGCGAGCGCAAGAGCTTCAAGGATGTGAAGAGTTACAAACGGCGCAAACGCTGGCTGGCCTGAAAATTTTTGCTCCCTTGCGCCGATCTGCAGTGGTCGGTGCTTCACAGGAAAAACCATGACTGAACATTACGATATGCTGGAAACGCGCGACCAGGCGGCGCGCGAAACTGCGCTGATGGTGGCCTTGGCGGGCCAGCTGGCCCATGCCAAAAAATCATCGGCGGCCTTTGCCGAGATTTTGAAAGACGTCAACCCGGCTGACGTGACCAGTCGGCAGGCGTTGGCGAGCCTGCCGGTGATCCGCAAGCATGAGCTGCTGGAGCGGCAGCAGGCCAGCCGGAGCGCGGGAGGCGATGTGTTCGGTGGCTTCAGTGCCTTGGGTTTTGGCGCCCGGATGCCCCGCATTTTTTCCAGCCCCGGCCCCATCTACGAACCGGAAGGCGCGGCCAAAGACTATTGGCGCATGGCCCGCGCCATGTTTGCCGCGGGGTTTCGCCCCGGTGAGCTGATTCACAACTGCTTCAGCTATCACTTTGTGCCGGCGGGCTCGATGATGGAGTCCGGCGCCCACGCGCTGGGTTGCACCGTGTTTCCGGGCGGTACCGGCCAGACCGAGCAACAGGTGCAGACCATGGCCGAGCTGCGGCCGGCGGGCTATATCGGAACGCCCAGCTTTCTGAAAATCATTGTGGACAAGGCCGCCGATATGGGCGTGGCCTTGCCCAGTGTGAAGAAAGCCATGTTTGGGGGCGAAGCGTTTCCACCGTCCCTGCGCGACTGGTTTGCCGAGCGCGGCATTGCCGGTTACCAGTGCTATGCCACGGCCGACCTGGGTTCGATTGCCTATGAGACGCAGGCTAGAGACGGCCTGGTGATCGATGAGGGCGTGATTGTCGAGATCGTGCGACCCGGCACCGGCGACCCGGTGGCGCCAGGTGAAGTAGGCGAAGTCGTGGTGACAACGCTGAATCCTGACTACCCCTTGATCCGTTTTGGCACCGGCGATCTGTCGGCGGTGCTGGCGGGTTCCTGCCCGACCGGGCGCAGCAACACCCGCATCAAGGGCTGGATGGGGCGGGCTGACCAGACCACCAAAATCCGCGGCATGTTTGTGCACCCCGGCCAGGTTGCCGACGTCGTCCGCCGCTTTCCTGAAGTGACGCGCGCCCGCCTCGTGGTGACCGGCGAGATGGCCAATGACATCATGACGCTCAAGGTTGAGACCGCGTGCGGTGGTCCCGATGCGCTAGTCTCCAAAATTGGCGAGGCCATTCGCGACGTCACCAAGTTGCGGGCGCAGGTTGAACTGGTCTTGCCCGGCAGCCTGCCCAATGATGGCAAGGTGATTGAGGATGCGCGCAGCTACAAGTGACCTATAGTCGCACGCACTGATTCACTAGGAGTTGTGCGTGAAACGTTTACTGGTTCTGGCCGCCGCTGCTACGGCGCTGCTGGCCCATGCCCAGGGCTACCCCGGCAGCAAGCCGATTACCTTCGTGGTGCCGTTTGCGGCCGGTGGCCCGACCGACCGCGTGGCGCGCGATCTGGCGGAGGCCATGCGCAAGACCCTGCCGGGCGGCAACTTTGTGATTGAAAACGTCAACGGTGCCGGCGGCACGATCGGCGCGACCAAGGTCGCCAAGGCCAATCCGGATGGTCACACGCTGTTGCTCTGGCATATCGGCATGGCTTCCACCGCTGGCCTGTACCGCAAGCTGCAATACAAACCGCTGGAGGATTTTGAATACCTGGGCGTGGTCAATGATGTTCCGATGACCCTGATAGGCAAGCCGCAGCTGCCGGTCAAAACCTACCGCGATTTCGAAAAATACATCCGGGCCAACGGCGGCAAGCTCAGCATTGCGCACGCCGGCCTGGGCTCGGCATCCCATCTGTGTGGCCTGATGTGGCAGTCGGCCATCAACGCCAAGGAGGCCATGACCACCATCCCGTTCGGGGGCACGGCGCCGGCCATGACGGCACTGGTGGCCGGGCAGGTCGATGTGATGTGCGACCAGACCACCAACACCACGGCCCAGATCGAATCCGGTCGGGTCAAGGCCTTTGCCGTCACCACGGCAGGGCGGCTCTCCGCCCACAAGTTGCTCAAGGACTACCCCTCGTTGCAGGAGATGGGCCTGAAGGGTTTCAATCTCACGATCTGGCACGGTCTGTACGCCCCCAAGGGCACCCCGGCGCCGGTGCTCAAGCAACTCAATGAGGCCTTGAAGCTGGCTTTGAAAGATCCCGAATTCATCAAGAAGCAGGAAGCTCTGGGCGCGATCGTCGTGACCGACCAGCGCATGGACCCGGCTGGGCACAAGGCTTTTGTCGCGGCCGAAATAGCGAAACTCAAGCCGCTGATAGAAGCGGCCGGCAAGTTCGCCGATTGATTACACGCCCCAGACGACTTCGTGGCCGGCCTTCTCGCAGCGGCGCAGCATCTCGATAAAGGGCAGGGCGCGCTGGCGCAGGGAGACCGCCTCAAAAGTGGGTGGGGCCGCCTCCTCTGCGGCAATGGCCGCTTCCAGCGCCGCGATGGCGGCGGGCATTTGTTCGGGCAGGAGGATACCTTTGTCGCCGGTGCCGGGCTGGGTGTCTTTGCCGATGATCTCCAGCACACGCCGTCCGTTGGGCTGCAGCATGATGACATCACCGGTGGTTTTGGATTTGAACTTGTAGAGCATAGAGGCACATCGTAAACTGATACGCGATGCACACCGTCCGTTCCCTTGTCGGCCTGATCCTCATCCCCTTGCTGGCGGGTTGTGCCGACACCAGCTACTACCTGCAATCCGTGGGTGGCCATCTGCAAATGATGCTGTCGGCCCGGCCTGTGGCGCAGTGGCTGGCCGATGAGCGTGTCGCCCCCGCCGTCAAGCAGCGCCTGGCACTGGCCCAGCGCATTCGCCGCTTTGCAGTGGCCGAGCTCCAATTGCCCGACACCGCCAGCTACCAGCGCTACGCCGATTTGCGGCGCCGTTCAGTGGTGTGGAACGTAGTGGCGGCGCCCGAGTTGTCGCTCACCCTCAAAACATGGTGTTTTCCGGTGGCCGGTTGTGTTGGTTACCGCGGCTATTTCAGCGAGGCCGAGGCGCGGGCCCAAGCGCAGGAGCTTGCCTCCGAGGGGCTGGAGGTCAGTGTCTACGGCGTCCCTGCCTACTCGACGCTGGGCTGGTTGAACTGGGTCGGTGGCGACCCCCTGCTCAACACGTTCATCCGCTACCCGGAAGGCGAGTTGGCCCGCATTATTTTTCATGAACTGGCGCATCAGGTGCTGTACGTCAAAGACGACACCCTGTTCAACGAGTCCTTTGCCACGGCGGTGGAGCGTCTGGGGGGCGAGCGCTGGCTCTCGGTTCATGGTTCGCAAGCGGCCAAAAAAGAGTATTCCGAGTTTGACGCCCGGCGCCGCCAGTTGCGGGCGCTGGCACAGGTCACGCGGCTCCGGCTGGCTGGCATTTACAAGGGAAATGAGCCGCTAGCCCCCGATAGACAAGCGCAAGCAGCTATGAAAAACATAGCAATGCGGGATTTTCGGGAAGACTATGGCCGGCTCAAAAGTAGCTGGGGTGGCTACAGCGCGTATGACGCCTGGGTGGCTGGCGCCAACAATGCCGCATTGGGCGCACAGGCCGCCTATGACGAACTGGTGCCGGCTTTTGAGGCTTTGTTTGACCGCGAAGGGCGGGACTGGCCGCGGTTTTATGAGGCGGTCAAACGGCTGGCGGAACTGCCGCCGGCTGAGCGGACCCGGGCTCTTCTGGGCGATTCAGCTCAATGATTCAATCAGGTCCACGTACTGCTGCATGGCGTCCTGGCTGCTGGTGCCTGTGAGGCCATTCCAGGCATCCCACTTGGCGCGACCCACCATGTCGCTGAAGCCGGGTTTTTTGTCCGTGTTGTCGCCGACGCTGGCCTGCTTGTACAGCGCGTAAAGTTTGAGCAGCGTGGCGTTGTCGGGGCGCTCGGTCAGGTTTTTTGAATCGGCAACGGCGGCTTCAAATTTTGCTTTCAGATCAGACATTATTTATCTCCGGATACGGTTGATTCAGTTTTCCAGTTCCACCTTGGCCATTTCCACATCCAGCCGCTCCATCGCGTCCATGGGTTGGGCCGCCGCCGCCTGCTGGTAGAGCCGGGTGGCTTCTTTCATCATCTTCTCGCCTTCGAGCATCACCATGGCGTTGGCGTATTGCACCATGCCAATGGCGGACGCGATGTTCAGTTTGAGGGCTTCCTGGAGCAGCGCCAGGCCGGTGTCTTTCTTGGCCCCGTAGGTCATGCCGCCAATGAGCGAGCCGACCTTGTCGATGACCTCGGCGTGAAACGCCCCGAGCGCGATGTGGGCATCGGCGTGCTTGGGCTGGAGCTTGATCACGTTTTCGAGCGATTCCTTGACCTTGGTGCCAAGCCCCTGGGCCAGCGCCTTGGCCACACTGATGCCCTGACTGTAATGACCCAGAGCGTAGGCTTGCCAGTAATGGGCGTTGATGTTGTGTGGGAATTCCTGGGCCTGGGCTTCAGCGCGCCGGGCTACTTCCAGGTACAGGTCGAGCCGGTCCTGCTCTTTTTTTTCAAGGTAGGTGGCATAGATGCATGCTGACTTGTTGGCCACGGTGAGACCATCACCGCCAATTTTGAGCCCCATGTCCACGGCCTTCTGGAATTCGCCGCTGTGGAACAGGGCCCACGCTTGCAGCACCTTGGCGTCTTGGGGCAGCGGCTCGGCATCGCCGGCATGCAGTCGCGCCCAGTTTTTTTCGACACGGGCAGCATCAAATATGTAGTCGCCCACATAGGGAAAGGCGGTCCAATTGGCCATGGTTAACTCCTCTGACTTACTTTTTTATTTGTCACCATTATTGTAGGCGTCCACCAATTGAAGCAAGTGCATGCGCTGGCCCTGTTCCAGGTAGGGCACCAGCAGGTTCAAGACGTGGTGCGCACCACGCAGCAGGGCCAGTTGCGCGTTTTCAGGCTCCAGTGCTTTGCGCGGGTCGCGCACATATTCAAAACTCAGCCAGTAGGTCAGTACCACCACCATGCTGGTGGCAGTGGCCTCGATCTCACGCGCATCAATATGAATCGCGCCGGTGCGGCTCATGCCGTCCAGCAGCGCTTTCACGGCGCGGGTCTTGTTTTTCAGGACGGCCTGGAAATGCGTCTCCAGCCGCCGGTTTTTACTCAGCAGATCGTTCAGGTCGCGGTACAAAAAACGGTACTGCCAGATCAGCTCAAACAAGGTGTGCATGAAGAACCAGGCATCTTCCACGTCGCGCACGCCGTCGCTGGCATTGAGCAACTCGTTCAGGGCGTGCTCAAAGCGGTCAAACAGCGAATTGATGAGCTCGTCTTTGGCCAGGTAATGGTAGTAAAGGTTGCCCGGGCTGATGCCCAGTTCGGCCGAGATCAAGGTGGTCGACACATTGGGCTCGCCAAAGCGGTTGAACAACTCGAGCGTGGCTTCCAGAATCCGCTCGGCCGTGCGCCGGGGCGCCTTTTTCACCATGAGGGGTTTCCTTTGTGCGCCGCTGATGTCACGGTGTGGCCCGCTTGGCGGCTGGCTTTGCCACTTTAGCGGGAGCTTTCCTTGCCACCGCTTTAGACGCGAGCTTTGGAGCAGCTTTCGGAGTTGCGTCTTTGGTCGACAGTTTTTGAACGCTCTTGCTCAACTCATCGATGCGGGCGATCAGGGCATTCACATCCTTGGCCGAGGGCACACCCAGTTTGTTCAGTGCCTTGGCCACGCGATCTTCAAAAATGCTCTCCAGCTTGTCCCACTGGCCGGAAGCCTTGGACGAAATGTCGGTCGCCATGCTGGACATTTTGCTGGTGGCTTCCGAAATTTTTACCTCGGCCGCCGATTGTGTTTTGCGCTGCAGGCTCACGCCTTCCTTGACGAGGGCTTCAAATGCCTTGGTGCCTTCGGCCTGGGCCTTGTTGAAAGCCCCCAAGCCCGCTTGCCAGATTTGCTGGGCCGAGTCTTTGACCGAGTCCGACAGTGGCACGTCTTTTTTCTCCGATGCATTGATTTTTTGCGGCTTTTTGATCATGGTGGACTCCAGATAAGTTGGGTAATTTGCACACCGTCGCGATACGGTTGCACAACGCAAATCAGTGTCTGCGGCTTACTTTAAGCGGCGATTGAGTCGCCGTCAACGAGCGGCAGCCTGCGGCATCAGCAGACCTTCATCAAGCAGAGTCTGCACGATGTCTGCCTGGCGCAGGTTGCGCCGACGCTTGGACTCCAGGCGCTGCGGTACCTTGGCCGCCATCCAGCGCTTGAATTCGACGAAAGACTCTGGCGCAATCGTGCGCATCAGGGTCATACGCCCGGTGGCGGAGATGACCACGTGATCAAAGCGCGGTGCATTGGTCAGCACGGATGCCCTGACAGCCTGCACCGGCCAGAGGTCGTCCTCGTCGCCCTCGGGCTGGCGTCGCAGAAAGTCCACTTCGAAGCCCTTGGCGTTAATCGCTGTCTCGGCTTGCCCCTCCTTACGCAGAAACGTGGCGTCCGCTCGCTGCAACACGCGCAGCATGGACGAATCCAGTTTTCCAAGATCAGTGATAAAGCGCACCCGCTGGCGAGCGTCCCATAACAGGTCAACGTCCATGGTCGCCAATGCCCCTTGCACGATGCGCACGCCAGCCGCTGTCTCATAGGCATACAGCGCATGCGTTCCCACCACGGTGAAGTGCTGGCCCAGCCCCGCGTCTTCGAGGGTCTGCAACACCGACACCACTACGGACGGCACGCGGCCGGCCTTCAAGGCCTTGTTCAAGCGCTCGGCATCCGTGAGCGCCCCACGCAACGACTTCAGTCGGGCCTCCAGCTCGCGCTTGCGCACCGTGAACTCGGCGTGAATTTTTTCGGTTTCAGGTGACCGCGGCCCCACGCGGCGCTGTCGGTTGTCTGGCGAAGTCTTGACCAGGTACTCGTACTCGCCTTGATGTTTCCAGTACATGCCGCCGGTATACGGGCGTGCCTGCGCCTTGACCCGGACGAATTCGTCAAAAATAGTGGTCGAATCAATGACCTGCCGGGCAGCGTTGTCGGATAGCGGGATGTAGTCCATTGGCCGTGTTTTTAAAGAATCTCAATTTTATACGGCTAAATATAAAAACCAATTCGTAACTCGTACTCCTGCCACCGGCCCAAGTGGTACAGAGGAGCATCGAGCTGGAATTAATTGGAATCTGCCCCCAATTAATCACAAATTAAAGGGCTGTCAGCCACAAAAATCTGGTGTTCCCTGCTTGATAGGTAGAATGAAAAAAAGGGAATAAGAGTTTGAAATTAATACCAACAATACTATGTGGTGGCGCAGGCTCGCGTCTGTGGCCGGTTTCGCGGGAACTGCATCCCAAGCCCTTCATCCGGCTGGCGGACGGACAAAGTCTGTTGCAAAAGGCCTGGCTGCGGGGTGCCGCACTGCCGGATGTGGCCGAAGTTCTGACCGTCACCAACCGCGAACTCTTCTTCAAGACCGAAGACGAGTACCGCGAGGTCGCCGGTACAAGCCACAAGGGCCTGGCCAACAGCTTCATTTTGGAGCCCTTTGGCCGCAACACGGCGCCCGCTATCGCCGCAGCCGCACTGCAAGTGGCTGCCATCCATGGCGAGGATGCCCTCATGCTGGTGCTGGCGGCTGACCATCTGATCGCCGACCAGGCAGCTTTCGCCTCGGCCGTGGCACAAGCGACGCAACTGGCCCAACAAGGCAAGCTGGTGACCTTCGGCATCCAGCCAGAAGCGCCGGAAACCGGCTATGGCTACATCGAAGCCGACGGCAATACGGTCCTTCGCTTCGTTGAAAAACCGAATCTCAAAAAAGCCCAGGAATACCTGGCCACCGGTCGTTACCTGTGGAACTCCGGCATGTTCTGCTTTGCCGCCGGTGCCATGCTGCGCGAGATGGCGCAACACTGCCCAGCCATCCTGGCTGCGACCCGCGCTTGCATCGAACAAGCCAGCAAGGCAACGGGCAAAGGCTTTAGCCAGATCGAACTCACCCCCGACACTTTTGCCCAGGTACCGGACGATTCCATCGACTATGCCGTTATGGAAAAGTCGCGCAACGTGGCCGTTGTGCCCTGCAGCATCGGCTGGAGCGACATCGGCTCGTGGAGTGCGGTAGGCGACCTGACCGCGCCGGACTGCAAAGGCAACCGGATTGAAGGCGAAGTCCAGCTGCACGATGTGAACAACTGCTACATCCAGAGCAATGAACGCATGGTCGGCGCCGTGGGTGTCAGTAACCTGATCATTGTCGACACCCCCGATGCCCTGCTGGTGGTTGACCGCAGCCGCGCCCAGGATGTGAAGCACGTCTATGCCAGCCTGAAGGCGCAAGGGCATGATGCGCACAAGCTGCACCGCACCGTGCACCGCCCTTGGGGCACCTACACCGTGCTGGAAGAGGGGCTGAACTTCAAGATCAAGCGCATCGAGGTCAAGCCCGGCGCCAGCCTCAGCCTGCAAATGCACTACCACCGCAGCGAGCATTGGATTGTGGTCAGCGGCGCCGCCAAGGTCACCAATGGCGATCAAGAAATTTTTATCAAAGCCAATGAATCCACCTACATCCCCGCCGGTCATAAACACCGCCTGGAAAACCCCGGCGTGGTCGATGTGGTGATGATCGAGGTGCAAAGCGGCGACTACCTGGGCGAAGACGACATTGTTCGCTTTCAGGATAACTATGGGCGGGGCAGATGACTGCATTGACCCGCTGCTAGAATGATTTTCATAAAAAATTAGGGAAATTCATGGTGCGAGAAGTAGGGCTAGAAAATGCCCGTTAGCCATTTCGCGCAGTCAAATGCAGCAAGCAATTTGGAGGGTATTCACCCGAATGTTGCCATTTTGCTCTGCACCATGCAGGGTCAACACTACCTGTGTGAGCAACTTGATTCAATCCTGAGCCAGAGCCACGCATCGTGGGCCATCTGGGCTTCTGATGACGGCTCGGATGACGACACCCCCGCCATTCTTGACAACTACCAATCCAGGCTGGGCAAGTCACGGTTGTCCATCTGCCCTGGGCCAGCCAAAGGCTATGTGACAAACTTTTTGTCGCTAACCTGCAACGCCAACATCACGGCCGACTACTACGCCTACGCTGACCAGGACGACATCTGGGAGGCAGACAAACTGGCGCGAGCACTTGAATGGCTCCAAACCGTCCCCAGCCATGTGCCCGCCCTCTACTGCGCTCGCACGCGCAATGTGGACGCTAACAACCAAGACATCGGGTTTTCTCCAGTGTTTTCCAAGCCACCCAGCTTTGCCAATGCACTGGTTCAAAGTATCGGTGGTGGCAACACCATGGTATTCAACAACGCGGCGTGTCGTTTGCTGCACCGTGCAGGGGCCGATGTGCAAGTTGTCTCACACGACTGGTGGGCCTATCTGGTGGTCTCGGGCTGCGGCGGAAAAGTTTTTTATGACCACCGGCCCACAGTGCGCTACCGTCAGCACGACAGCAACCTGATAGGCACCAACAACAACTGGACCGCACGGCTCGTGCGGGCGGGTATGCTTTTCCAAGGGCGTTTTATTGGCTGGAGCGACAAAAACATTGCCGCTTTGCAACGCATACACATGCACCTCACCCCTGAAAACCAGCGCCGACTGGACGAATTTTCAAAGGCTCGCGGCAGCGGCCTTTTCGCAAGGCTGGCTGGCATGAAACGCAGCGGCGTGTATCGCCAAACCTTGTTGGGCAATCTCGGCTTGATCGCAGCAGTAGTGTTCAATAAAATTTGAACACACATGGCTAACCCATCACCTGCGATCACCCCCCCCCAGCCCATGTCCCTCGTGGCACTGGCCAAAAGCCTCTGGCGTACCGCCAGCAATGGGGCGCAGAAAAGCTTTCTATACAATTTAAACACTGGAATGACCACAATATTGCGGCCCTGCAGCCTCTCACCAATAACCTGCCCCCCAAGAATCAGAAAATTCTTGGCTTGTTTGCCGCGGACGGAGGCCAAGCACTCCTACCTCGACTGACGCGCTCGGGCATCAAGCGGCCGTCCTTGTCAAGTAACGTTGCCTTGTTCATCGCAGCCATTTTCGGAAAAATTTGAATTTATGACGATTCTTGTCACCGGCGGCGCCGGCTTTATTGGCAGCAATTTCGTGCTCGACTGGCTGGCCCAGTGTGATGAGCCGGTCATCAACCTCGACAAACTCACCTACGCCGGCAACCTGCAAAACCTGGCCTCGCTCGCAGGCGATGCGCGCCATGTGTTTGTGCATGGCGACTTTGGCGACCCTACGCTGGTAAGCCAGCTGCTGGCACAACATCAGCCGCGTGCAGTGGTCAACTTTGCCGCCGAGTCGCATGTGGACCGCTCCATCCTCGGGCCGGGCGAGTTCATCCAGACCAATATTGTGGGCACCTTCAAGCTGCTGGAGGCGGTGCGGGCCTATTGGGGCGCTCTGGACGCAGCCGCCCAGGCCGCTTTCCGCTTGCTGCACGTGTCCACCGACGAGGTCTATGGCTCACTCGCCAAAACCGACCCCGCCTTCACCGAGACGCACCGCTACGAACCCAACAGCC
>Ga0074195_1000075_pt1 | contig 249487 bp, 256 predicted proteins | sample EPASupsiteHSE623_FD_64525 | JGI IMG/M metagenome (GOLD analysis project Ga0074195, IMG submission 64525) | Bioremediated contaminated groundwater from EPA Superfund site, New Mexico - Sample HSE6-23 | ecosystem: Environmental > Aquatic > Deep subsurface > Groundwater > Contaminated ...
TTGGTTCCTCACAGAGATATTACGCAACACATGGCTATCTACCTTGGTACAAAATGACTGGTGCTGTGTATGACTGCACATCAGCAACAATTGATACTTTAAGAACTCCGACAACGGCCTATCCTTTCCCAGCTGTCCTTGTTAATAAGGCTGGGTCGCCTGGTCATGATGCCTTAATGAAAACTTGTATTGATAACACTCTAAGTGTTGATGGCGAGATAAAAGACACCTTCTTTGACGGACTATCAACTACCTTGTATGTGACTTCGGGTAGTACGACCAGAGTGGGGGTTTGTTTCCCTCCCGAGAGTAAGTCAAACAGATCTGATGCTCAAACAATCTACAACATCGCAACAGCAGGTGTAGTTACCGCTGGTTGTACAGTCGCCCAAAGAGACGCCGGACAGTGCGTCCAGTGTTTCCAGTAAGAATTTAGTATTACTTGAAAAAGAGGGGGCACACCCCTCTTTTTTGTGCTCTGGAACGAAGGAATTTGATGTATCATTGTTTTATGCTTTTGATAGTTTTATTTATATTTGTGATGGGCACGGTTTGGGGGTCTTTTCTGAATGTGGTGATTTTTCGCGTGTCTCATGGTTCCTCTCCCCTATCCGGTAGATCCATCTGTCCAAAATGCAAACATCAACTGGCATGGTTTTATAACATCCCTCTGTTTTCTTTCTTATGGCTTAGAGGAAGATGTGCTTATTGTCATAAAAAGATCTCAATTCGTTATCCTTTAATTGAAGTTTTGACCGGAGTAATGTTTGTGTGGTGGTTTTTGGTGGGTTTTAATTTTTTCAAGCTGGTTGGGTCTCCTTGGAGTTTTATTCAGCCAGTTTTTTGGCTAACTGTCGGAATGGTAATGTTGGCCATATTTATGACGGATTTACTGTATATGGTAATTCCGTTCAGTCTTAATCTATTGCTTTTTTCTTTGGCTCTGTTTTACCGTGTGGGGTTAACCGGTTTTGGTATTATGCAGGTCACGGACTTTGTGCAAGCTCTTCTATCTGGACTGGGTCTGTGCTTACTTTTTTTGATTATTCAAATGCTAACTAAAATGATTAAAAAGGTTGACGGTTTTGGAATGGGTGATATTTATTTGGCACCCGCTCTTGGGCTACTGCTAGGGTGGCCGAAAATAGTTCCAGGTGTGTTCTTCTCTTTCGTTTTGGGGGCGGTTGTAGGGATGACCTTGATAGTGTTCGGAAAGAAAAAGCTAGGTCAGTATTTACCATTCGGACCGTTTTTGATTGCCGGAACAGTTATTGCTCTGGTATGGGGCGGATCGGTTTGGAGTTGGTATATGGGGCTACTTGTTTGACATTTGATTAGGTTTAAAGCACAATGAATTTGTGAGAAGACAAATGGGAGGATTTACTTTGATTGAGTTAATTTTGGTGATGGCGATTATCGGTATATTGTCCGTTATTGGAATTGGTTCGTTTACTCAAGCAACCGTTAAGTCCAAAGACACACAGAGAAAAAATGACCTAAATCAGATAGCTAAGGCACTTGAGCTTTACTACAACGATGCGGGTTCATACCCGAGCAGCAACGGAAGCGGTCAAATTATGTGTAGTTCTACCTCTGCACCTGATACCTGCAGTTCTCCCGCAGCCTGCACGACTAAATTTACATATTGTTTTAATGGAAAATCGACGATTTATTTAGACAAACTACCGGTTGATGCGGATAACGCAAGAAAATATTACTACAAACCAGACGCCTCTTTGAGTAGTTTTGCTTATTACACTTCTCTGGAAAATCTTGAAGACAAAGATGTCGTAGTGATATCCGGAACCACCACAAAAACCGATTGGACATCAGATGGAGCCGATTGCGGTTCTTCTCCATGTAATTATAAGATTACCGAAACTGGATTAATAAAAGCAAAATAATAATGAAAAAAAACGGATTTACCCTAATCGAGCTATTGGTCACCATGGGGATTATTGCCGTTCTTACCGGAATGGCAATTTTTAACTTCAATCAAGCCAGAGCCAGAGCCAGAGACGTGCAAAGAAAAAGCGATCTCAGTCAGCTTCAGAAGGCTTTGGAATTATATCGAAACGACAACAACGGAAAATATCCAGCAACTCTTTCGACTGCCGATCAAACAACATATTTGATAAACGGAGGTTATTCCACGGTTGTATTTCTTGATCCCAAGGGAAGTACTTGGGCAAATTATGTTTATACGGCGTTAAATTCAAATCTGAGTTATTCAATTACTGCCTGTTTGGAAAATACAGCAGATTCAACGAAATTAGTTCCTGTCGTTGCTTGTGGAGGAACTACAAACACCGGAGTTATTTATCAAGTTAATAATCAATAAAATGGATAAAATTAAAAACGCCTTCACCCTATTGGAGTTGTTGGTAGTAATCGGGATTATCGGAATTCTCGTTGCTTTGGCAACGGTGTCGTACTCGGCAACTCAAAAAAGTGGACGAGACTCAAGAAGAAAACAGGACTTAGTAGCCATGCAGAATGCCTTGGAACAGTATTATTCTGCGAACAGTTACAAATATCCGGCGACGTGTTCGACGGCTGCTTCGTATTTGAAAAGTTCTTGGCCGGTAGACCCCATAAATGATGCTACTTATAAATATGTTGAAAACACAACCTGCGCAACCACTACGAGCTACTGTATCTGTGCGTTGATGGAAAAAGACACCTCAGGGAACTCCGGTTCGGGGTGTACTTGGGCAGGAAAAACTCATTATTGTGTAGCTAATTTACAATGAAAAGAAACGGCTTTACTTTTATTGAGCTCTTGGTAGTAATTACAATAATTGCGGTGATTTTTGCGGCCGGGGTGGTGTCTTATACGACGATAAGCAAAAATTCCAGGAATGCTAGAAGAAGCTCCGATATGGAGGCTATTCGACAAGCTTTGGAGATGTGCCGATCAATTGATGGAGAGTATCCGACCTTAATTTACCCCTCTGTTACCTGTCCTTTGACAACTACGGTAGTTACTTTAACAACTACCCCACTTGATCCAAAACCTTGCCCAACCACGACTTATACTTACGCACCGGCAGGTGGTGGGTATACTCTGACAGCAAGTTGTTATGAAGGTGGAGCAAAATCGGTCACCAATCCATGAGGATAATAAAACATAGTGGTTTTACATTGATCGAGTTGATAGTGGTGATTGCCATTATTATCTTAATGTCGGGTATGTCAATAGCTGCTTATTTTCGTTTTAGTCAAAGGCAGGCAGCGATGAATGATGCCAGGAATTTTGCAACAGAGATGAGGAAAGTACAAGCAATGGCAAAAAACTTGGTTTATCCTGCAGGTTGCGGTTCCAAATTGGAAAGGTATCGTTTAAAAGCAGATTGCGCAGGAGAGGGTTGTGTGACCATGACCACTTCCGCATTTTGTAACGGCGTAGAAATATTGGTGAAAGCTAATGAGGAAGTATTGACGAAAGTATTTTTTACGGACACAGTAGATATCTATTTTGGGGCAGGAACGGGAGCTATCAGTCAAGTTGGAGAGTTTCCTATTCAAAATTCCAATGATCCCTACACTGTGGTAGTAAAAACAGACGCAAACGGAAATATCAGTACAAAAGAGTATGAAACATATCCTTAAAAACAACAAAGGGCAGTCACTGATTGAGATTGTAGTAGCCGTGGGAATTATTGCCGTAGTTTTGGTGGGGGTATCGGATCTTATTTCTAGATCTTTAAGCTTGGCCAGCTTCCAGGCTGGTAAAAATGCGGCGACAAATATTGCTCAGAATCAGTTGAATTACTATCGTCAGGCAAGAGATTTGGAACCAACATTATTTTTTCAGAGTCCTAACCCGCAAGGTGGTTATAGCACCTGCGTGGATAATCCTGATCCAGTTAAGTATGTATGTACGATTACTTATGACAGTACCGGTATCCCGAACGGTACGAAGATGACGGTGAAGATCGTGTGGAAAGATGCAGACAAAGAGATTACGACCGAGTTTTCTCAGATATTAGCAAAATTGACAAAATGAAAAACAGATTAAGGGGATATACGTTAGTTGAGTTGGTGGTGGCAGTGTCGCTTTTAGTTATCGTGTTAGCGGGTGGAACGGCAATTTTTTATCGGAGTTTCCGCTCGAGTGGTATCAGTGATATTCAGACGGCGTTAAATAATAGTTTGAGGTCTTTGGATGAAATGATTGAGAGGAGTTTGCGTTATGGTGAGGTCGTCCGCGTTGGTACCAGTGACAGACTAAGCTGTGTAGCAGCCGGAACTAGTGGTGTTAGCGGGAGTACTCTAGTGGTGATGGATCTTGCCGGTGGAAAAGCAACCTATTCTCTTTCGGGAGGAGTGGTGTCTTCGGACTCAGCCGTACCTATTAGTAACCCGGAGATCGAGGTAACAAAAATGGAGTTTACTTGGTATTGTAGATCCGGGGTTAATGATAAGATAAAAATGGTGATTGAAGCCAATGCCAGCGGAAAATCCGGTGAAGTGGCTACGGGTGTTTTTAACAAGGACATAAATTTGCTTAATAGCGGTATAAACTGAAATGATAAAAGGTGAACACAAAGGACAGGTAGCTTTGGTGCTGGTGCTGATAATGACGGTTGTGAGTACTTTGGCGGTGTCTTTAGCTTCTCGTTCGACAGTCGACACAAAAATTCAACAGTCGGAGTCTGAGGGAGTTCAAGCATTACTTTTTGCCCAGACTGGTTTAGAACAGTTAATTATGAATCCGTCGGGAAGCACGGCCGGGCTAATGGGGACGGATTATTATGCAGAAAAATCCGATATCGGTAAGAGTAGTGTGGACTTGGGATCAATGGATATTGGGAGTACTGTAGAGCTTAATTTGCAACCGGCAAATGCCGCTTTAACGAGTTTTATTGTTTACTGGGGGCCGGACAACGATAATCCAAGTAATAAACCAGCAGTTTTTATTTCCGTGATAACGGGTTCCGGAACTGTCACCGATTATGCCTATGATTATGACGGTTTAAATGGGTTTACCGTTGCGACAGCCGGTTCTGGAGGTTATGCAAAAAGAACACCCAATATTGCTCTGAATATCAACGTGGTTAAGGTGAGAATTACTGTCTTAGGTTCTCCGGCTTTATTAAGGGTATTGCCTGTCGGTGCAGAATTTCCTTCACAGATAAAGTCAATAAAGTCGACCGGGTCAGTGCAGTCTGGAAGTCAAACGGTAAAGTACGGACTGCAGTATGATGAGTCGGCTGCTGATAGTATACCGTCGGTTTTTGATTATGCCCTGTTCTCCGGAGGAAGTATTGTTCAGTAATTTTGGTAATTGATGATGTTTTGATATTGTAAATTAAGGTATACTGAGTACAGTATGGCTGCCCATTTTGGTTTAGATATTGGTTCTACAAGTATTAAAATTCTTAAGATTGACGGGAAAAAAATCTCGGCGGTAGTTGTGGCCGCTAATCCTTCCAATAAGAATCTAATGGCGATGAATAACGCCGAGAAAATTGCCCTGGCCGATCACTTGAAAGAGTTAATTAAGAGTGCCGGTCTTAAGGGTAAACAAGTTGTTGCTTCTATTTCCGAGTCGTTGGTGTTTTCCAAGTTAATGCAGTTGCCGATTATGTCTTCACCAGAACTGGCAACGGCAATAAAATGGGAGCTGGATCAATCTGTCCCCTTTCCCCCTAATGAGGTGGAGACGTCATGGGCAGTTTTGAATAAACCAAATAAGATAAAGGGTGATGAAAAAATTTCGGTTTATGTAGTGGCGGTACCAACACCGGTGTCGGATGCTTATGTTCAACTACTGGAGCTGGTTGAGTTATCACCTTTGAGGCTGGAAAATGAGATTCCCGCTTTGATGAGGTCTTTTTCATCAGTTATGAGTGATGAAAACCCTTCTATTCTGGTAAATATTGGGTCCAGTGGTACGGGGTTGGTTTTGGCCGGTAAAGAACAGATCTTTGGAAATTATTACCTACCGTTTGGAGGCTTGGTGATGACTAAGTTGATTGCAGACGCCTTTGGACTGCCCCTAGACCAGGCCGAAAGTTACAAGAGGACGTACGGAATGGTAAAGGATCAGCTTGAGGGTAAGATGTTTACTGTTTTGAAGCCGGTGATTGACAACTTGGCCGGTGAATTGAAGAAACTGACCATCGCTTATCAAAATGAACACCCCGAGTCAACAGTAAATAGAATAATTTTGACAGGGGGAGGAGCATATCTACTTGGTCTAATCCCCTATTTGTCAGAGTCCCTTTCTGGAGTTGAAATCGTGATGGGTAACCCTTTTTCGGGGATGAGTATTGATCAAAAGAATTCAGCTTTGGGACCGGTTTTTGCGATAGCTTATGGTTTAGCGACTGAAAATTCATGATTAAGGTAAATTTAATTAGCAAAAAACGAAAGGCTTATACCGGTAGAAACTGGACAAAGATAGTGACCTTTTCGTTGTTTGGATTGTTTTCGGCATATTTTGTGGGAGCAACAATGTATGTGGTGATTTCCACAATCATTTTGAATAATAAATTAAAAAATGTAGAGGGTGAGTCTGCAAGTATCTCCAGTGCCATGCTGAGTAATAATGAAAGGCTGAGTCGATTCGTTTTAACAAAGTTAATAGTAACCGAGTTTGAAAGAATTAATAAGAACAAGTTTCGCTATAAAGATTATCTCGATCAGATAGCTTTATTACTACCCCCAAACGCCACTTTGGCAGGTATTGATTTTAAACAGGCGGGTTGGATTTCTTTGACTGTAACGGCGGATGATATTTTTGCCCAACAGGCCCTGGAAAAGGTTCTGTTAAATACTGATATGTGGAAGGAAAGCAAGTTTTTTTCCGGAGCTTTTATTGAAGAAGTGGCTAAGGATAAAAGCGGTGCGTACAATACCAGTTTACAACTTGAGTTAAAAGGAAATGGCTGAAAATAAAATTGTTGGATATAAGAACATCTTCGGCTTTGTATTACCTGATTGGGTGGATGAAGGAACAATTCGGACAATGGCGACTTTTTTGCTAGCCTCAGCGGTGATGCTTTTCGTATTAATTTTTGCGGTTTGGCCAAAATTTGAGAGCGTTAATCTTTTGAGGTCACGCGTGGAGGCTAAACAGATCGATCTGGAGTCTTTAAAGAACTCTAAGGCGGGTTTTGACAAGCTTAATGACCAGATACCAGAAACGACTCAAAACTTGGTTTTACAGGCGATTCCCCAGACCTATTCTCCGGAAAATGCCGTATTTTTGTTGCGAAATATAGCCAATGAAATAACCGGGATGTCGATTGTGTCTTATTCATTACCGTCCGGAGTATTATTTGGTGATGATAAGGCTGAGACGGGTAAAGGAGGTGAAACTAATGATAGTATGGCAAACTTCATCAGTTATCCAATTAAATTATCTGTTTCGGCTCCCGTAGATAAAATACTGAGCTTTATTGATAAAGCGGAGACTTCGTTGCCGATTGGAATTGTGTCAGATTTGGGAATGCAGGAGGTAAGTAAACTTTCACAGTCAACGCAAGGTGACAAGTCGATAACAATGGATCTGGAGATTAAGTACTATCAAGCGATTCTCAAAAAAGTGGACATCTCTAAAATGCTACCTTTTACGGACGCAGACATGGCTTTAGTGAAGCAAATTTCGGGGTTCTCTTCATTCAGTCAAACAGGAGGGGCCGAAGTACCGATAGCAACTAATACGTCGGAGAAACTGTTTGGATTTTAAAAAAATTTAAAAAAACGGTTCCCTGTTTAATTATTCCTCGGAAGCTTCTTCTTTCTTTTCTTCAATAACTTCGGCAACTTCCTCTAGTGCTTCCTCTTTCTTTTCGGTTAGCTCTTCAGGGGCTTCTTTTTCAAGTTCCTCCACTTTTTCTTCGATTACTTCTTCAGGGGCTTCGGGTCTGGAAGTATCATCCTCAAGGAGGTCAACAATAGCCCGGGTACCTTTTTGGATAGCGGCGATTCTGACAATTTGACGAATGGATTTGATTACTTTACCTTCTTTTCCGATAACTCGACCAACATCTTCGGGATCAACCTTAATTAGGTATTTGGTGGCTTCTTTGTCTTCGGTTTGTTCTTCGGTGATGGTGACACTTTCTGGATGGTTAACGATGTTACTGACGATGTACTCGATTAGTTGTTTCATTTTATTTAACTAATTTTCTAATGGTGCCTGTCGGTTGGGCTCCCTTGTTCAGCCATAATTGATAACTTTCTTTATTAATTTCAATTTTGTTTTCGGGGTCGTGTGGATTGTAGGTACCTAGGGTGTCGATAACTTTACCTGATAACTTGGATTTACCTTCGGCCACCACGATACGATAGAAGCGTTGGTGTCTTTTACCGGTCGGTTGTAGTTTGATTTTTAGCATAGCGATATTATATCAGTTCAACGGCTTTTTTAGCAGCATTTTGTTCGGCTTCCTGCTTACTTTTGCCTGATCCAGTAGTAATTTCTTTATCATTTACCAGAACAACCACCTCAAACGTCTTGTTGTGGTCAGGTCCGGATTCTTTGACTGTTTTATAAAGTGGAGAGACAAAACCTTTACTTTGGGCCTTTTCCTGAAGAAGAGATTTGGCGTCTTTGAGCTGGTTTTCGTTGATAATACTCTCCGCGTTGGGGAGAATAAAGTTCTTAAAAAATTGGTTTGCGGCATCAAGACCACCATCGCAGTAGAGGGCACCGATTAGGCTTTCAATGACGTCTTCGAGGATTGAGGGGTTGTTTCGGCCGCCGGTAGACTCTTCTCCCTTGCTCATGATGATGTAAGTGTCGATGCCGTGATGCTTGGAGATTTTGGAGAGAGACTCGGTTCTGACGGTAGCCGATCTAGCCGCGGTGAGATAACCTTCCATTTTGTCGGGGTATTTGTTGAAGAGGTAAACCGAGATAATCATCTCGAGGACGGCGTCGCCCAAAAATTCCAACCGTTCGTAACTCTCAGTAACACCTGGTTCGTTGAGACAGGAACGGTGAGTGAGCGCGATTTGGAGAAGTTTCTCATTCTTAAAGGTGTAGCCTAAAAGATTTTGTAGAGGTTTAAGGTTTTGGGTGGTCATCGGAGGTTTCGGATCTGCCGGTTAGATTAATGGCCGAAGCAAGAGCACCGTTGACGAAACTGGAACTGGTTTTTCCTCCATAACGTTTGGCAATCTCCACAGCTTCATCAATGATAACTTTTGTAGGAGTCTCGGTTTTTACTAATAATTCATAAATTGCTTGTCTTAGTACTGCCAGATCAACACGGTTAATTTGGGAGATGGGCCATTCGGGGGCACATTTTTGAACGATGTCGTCGATCCTTTCGATGTTAGCCTGAATTTTATCTACCCTAGTCGGATGTTCCGGCTGGGTAGTAAAACTTCCGGCAAAAAGCGATTTAAAAACAGCAATTCGTTTAAGGTGTCTGGGATCTTGGGCAGATTTCACAGTAGATTATTTAGCTTTACAAACGGGACAGGCGAAGTGAGACTTTTTCAAGTTACCACATTTTTTACATGTGATCATCATAGGTTCAATGAGATGAATTTGAGAACGTCTGGCTCCTTGTCTGGCTGTAGATATTTTTCTTTTTGGTGTAGCGGCCATGTTGTTTAGTGATTATTAATGTTACTTGCCCTATTTTAGCAAGTTTCGAGCCTGCTTGCAATCTGCAGGGCCATTTTGGGGTTTTTCCTGACAAGAGTCTTAGCGATGTGTTTGGCATTTAAAAAGAGCTGCTTTGACCAAAAGTACTTAAGTGTTGTGGGTAAAGTTCCGTGTTGCTTGATACCAAAGACTTCTCCAGCTCCCCTTAAACGAAGATCTTTCTGGGCAAGAATTAAACCGGAGTTATATTTTTGAAGAAGTTGAAGTCTTTCCGATTCTTCTTCGTCGTCGGCAGAAGGAACGAGAAAACAGTAGCCTTGTGTTTCTCCCCGACCAACACGACCTCTAAGTTGATGCAAACTGGCCAGACCAAGACGTTCGGCTGAGTGAATGATCATAATATTAGCCGAGGGGATGTCGATACCAACTTCAATGAGAGAGGTGGCCACCAGAACACCACCCCCCTGTTTTTGAAAGGTTGAAAGAACTTCGTTTTGGATTTCCGGCTTCATTTTTCCATGAATAGTGAGGACGGGATATTTAGCGGGAATTATTTTTCGATATAGTTTGGAGATTTTATCGACCGAAGCGACCCCAGTTTCGTGGTCTTGGATGTTGGGACAAACGACAAAAATTTGACTGCCTTTGGCTAGTTGTTCCGTCAGCCAAGCGGGACTTTTTTTGAAGTGTGTGGGTGAAATAACAAAGGTTTTGGTCGGTAAACGGTTTATCGGCCGGTGAGTGATGTTGCTGATATTGATGTCTCCGAGAAGACCAAGAGCGACCGTTCTGGGAATAGGAGTGGCTGAAAGATTGAACAAATGAGGAACCGGAGTACGATTGAGAAGTTCGTTTCTTTGTTTGACACCAAACTTGTGCTGTTCGTCGATGGCGACAAAGGCAAGAGGATATTTGAGTTTTGGAGGAAGACTGGTAAGTAAAGAGTGGGTGCCGATGAAGACTGAAGGCTCGTTGAGCTTGAGGGCTTGTTTGGATGAGCCGGTAATGAGCTGAATTTGTTGGGGGAAAAGAGACAAGGATTGCAAGGTTTTGAAGTGTTGGGTGGCCAAAATTTCCGTGGGAGCTAGGATAGCACAGCTTAAATTATTTCCCAGACACTGATTGGCGGCAAAAATAATAGTGGCGGTTTTTCCAGAGCCTGTATCCCCTTGAATTAGACGGTGAGTGAACTCATTGCTTTTGAGATCTTTGTAAATTGCAGTAACGATTTTTTCTTGATCTGGGGTAAGCTTGAAGGGAAATTTATTGGTTGTTTCCTTAGTAAGGCTGTTTTTGATAACGATAGAAATGGACTCTCCTAAATTTTGTAGCTCCAGCTGATTATTAATGTTAATACGTAAATGTTCGTTAAAAGAAAGGCGCTTATCTGCGCGATAACGAAGCTCTTTAGATTGGGGAAAATGAATGTTTTGGTAAGCAGCGGATTCCGGGAGTAAATCAAGGGAGTTTAAAACCTGCGGATCTAACGGGTCCGTGAATTTAGTTGACGGAAGAATCGTGTGGATTTTGGTTCTGAGAAATTTGGAAGTAATACCCTCGGTGAGTGAGTAGATGGGTACTAGACCGGAAGTATTGATTGAAGGAGTGTTTCCTTCTTCGATAATGGGGGCGACAACCGTGAGACTTTTACCCCAAAATGAAACTTTACCCGCTACGGTATAGACGGTATTTTCTTTAATGAGACGTTTGATATAGGGGTTGTTGAACCAGGTGAGAGTAATTTTGCCGGAGGAGTCCTTGATGGTACTTTGAGTGAGAAGTTTTCCGGATTTTGTAAAAAAGGTGCTGACCTTACCGATGGTGCCGATAAAGGACTGGGTTTTGCCTACCACTAATTGTTTTATCGGAATCGGTTCTGAAAAATCGAAGTAACGGGAAGGATAGTGGTTGAGAAGATCACAAACGGTATCTATGCCTAAACGAGTGAGTTTTTCTGCCGTGCTTTCCCCTACCCCCTTAATCGTGGTAACGGTATCTTCGGGGTGGTAAAGACTACTCATTTATTAGTAGATGAAAGCGGAGATGAAAGTGGTAAGAACTAAAGCCAGTGAGCCGATAAAAATAATGGCAGTATATATTTTTCTTTTTCTTTTAGTCATATGTTTTGGTGAATATAAGTTATTATAATATTATTGTATCCAAATAAAATATGTACAGAAGGAAGCGATTGAATCTAAGCCCTCTTTTAAGTAAATATAACTGGGGAAAAATTATTTTCTTTAGTTTGGTGGGTGTTTCTGTTTTGACGATTATTGTTTTCGTTTGGTATTCTCGGGGATTACCCGATCCCGGAAAGGTACAAAGACAGTCTGGTTTTTCGACGGAGATTTTGGATCGTACCGGAGAGACTGTTTTGTATGATGTGATTACCGATCAGGATCGTCGATTCACTCCCCTTTCTGACGTACCACAGAGCCTCAAGGACGCCACAATTTCCATAGAAGATAAAGATTTTTATAAGCACAAAGGTTTTGATCCCCTGGCAATTCCCCGTATTATAAAAAACGTGATTGTGAACCAAAGATTAATTGGTGGATCGACAATCACGCAACAGTTGGTTAAAACGGTGCTTCTGACAAATGAAAGAAAGATTTCCAGAAAAATAAGAGAGTTTGTTTTGTCGGTGAGAATTGAGAGAACTTACTCCAAAGATGAGATTTTGCAGATGTATCTTAATGAGGTTCCTTACGGAGGTGGTACTGCCGGAGTTGCGGCAGCAGCAGAACAGTATTTTGGGAAAGAAGTAAAAGATTTGAACTTGACGGAAAGTATTATTTTGGCCGGATTGCCGCAGTCTCCCTCGAGATACTCACCCTATATCGGTGAACCACTGGCTTATGTACCCAGGGCAAAAGAGGTGGCCAGAAGAATGCGTGAGGATGAAAAAATTACTAAAGAACAAGAAACGCAGGTGGTGTCCGAGCTGGACAAAGTGGTCTTTAGAGGTTTGGGAACAAAAATCAAAGCACCTCACTTTGTGATGTATATAAAACAAATTCTTGAAGAAAGATATGGAACAAATGTTCTGGATGTTGGAGGTCTCAAAGTAATTACCAGTCTAGACTGGTCTTTGCAGGAAAAAGCAGAAACCATTGTTAAGGAAGAAATTGATAAGGTATCAAAAAGTTTAAATATAAGTAATGGTGCTTCAATAATACTGGATACAAATACGGGTGAGATTTTAAGTATGGTCGGGTCCAAGGATTTTTTTGATAAAACAATTGATGGAGAGGTAAACGTAACCATGAGACAAAGACAGCCGGGGTCGTCGATAAAACCGTTGGTCTACGCGACTGCTTTTGCCAAAGGATACTCCCCCGCTTCGGTGTTGGCAGACGTGATAACGGAGTTTCCCGGTAAAGATGAAAATACACCCTACATTCCCAAGAACTACGATGGCAAGGAGCATGGTTTACTTCATCTTCGGGAGGCGCTGGCGAGCTCTATCAATATCCCGGCAGTGAAGTTGCTGGCTTTAGTTGGAGTCGATGAAGTATTAAGCCAAGGATACAAAATGGGATTTACCACTCTTACTCCGACAAAAGAAACTCTTTCCCGTGTGGGTTTATCAATGGCTTTGGGAGGTGCAGATATTAAACTTATTGATATGGTGTCGGCTTACAGTGTTTTTGTCAATGGAGGGTTAAAAGTTGAGCCAGTAGCTATTTTGAGAATTGAGGACAGCGCCGGAAAAGTGATATTTGAAAACAAAGAGTTAAGAAAAGAAAAAGTGTTGGATGAGCGTGTTGGGTTTTTGATTAATTCGATATTGTCTGATAATAATGCGAGACTCTTAACTTTTGGCCCAAACTCTTATTTGAATTTGGGAAGTAGAGCCGTGGCTGTGAAGACCGGTACTACCAATGACCTACGTGATAACTGGACGGTTGGTTGGAGTAGGGACACCATTGTAGGTGTTTGGGTGGGAAACAATAACAACGACAAAATGAGAAATGTGGCATCCGGTGTGTCCGGTGCCGCTCCAATCTGGAGACGACAAATATTGGATGTTCTAACTAAACGTCCGGACAAACCATTTACTCCTCCGGATGGAGTCAGCCAAGTTGAGGTAGATAGAATCTCCGGTTTTCCGGCACATGATGGATTTGCCTCCTATAAAGAATGGTTTATTAACGGTAGTATACCTAGCGGACCGGACACAATTCACACAAAATTGAAAGTATGTAAATCCGATCCAAATAAGCTTGCCGATCCGATATCGGTTTCTCAGGGAAATTATGATGAAAAAGAGTACGTAGTAATAAAGGAAAACGATCCTCTAACAGCTAAAGGGCTGTGGCAGAAAGGGATTAATGAGTGGATTGTGAAGCAAACAGATTCTCTTTATAAACCACCAACGGAGGTTTGTGGATCAAGTGCTTCTATGGATATTCAGATTGTGTCTCCAAGTGACCGTTCAAGGGTAAATGGTGATTCAGTAACCTTTAGAATAAACGTGGTTAGTTCTAAACCAATTGTGGAAGTAAAACTATTCGTTGATGACACACTGGAGCAAACATTTACGGAAGAACCCTATTTAAGCAGAGCCATCTCACTTTCAACTGGCCAACATTCGGTAAGAGTAAGCGCCCGAAATAACGAAGGTAAAGAAGAATCAAAAACACATAGTTTTGGAGTAAATACCGACTGGGTGGAGCCTACACCGACACCAACTTCCACGCTAACTCCCACACCATAACCTACTTTATTTAATTAAAGAGTGCACCGATGGTTTTTTTGACGTCGTTCACTTCGGATTGAGTAAGATTTTTGTTGGGTGAGGAAAAAGTTATTTTGAAGGAATGGTTTTTTTCAAACGAGTCTAGGTAGCTAATGTCTTTAATTAATTTATTGGTCGAGCGAATTTTTTCGATGATGTCCCCTACTCTTTCGTTTGAACTAATGGTTATTTGTTCGACGACATCGGGGAAATCAGAGATGGGGCTATAAATATAGTTTTCTGAAATTGAGTCGACAAGTTTCTGCGCATCAAGTTCAATAATGATGGGATCTGCGGTGATGCCTAACTTGTGCAAGATTGCTGGTTTGATGGAGCCGATGAACCCTAGGGTTGAGTCACCGGAGCTAATTGTGGCCGTTTTTTCTTCGACAAAATAGATGGGGCTAGAGGTTGAAGTCTTGAACTTGTATTTTTTGAGATTTAAATGTTCAAAGAGAAGGGTGAGATAGCTCTTGGTAAGACGGAAAGGAATAGTTGTACCGATTACCAACATAGAGTTTTCTCGAGGAAGTTTTTCTCCTGTTGGGAGGTAAACGTTAGAGAGCTCGTATAAATAAAAGGGTTCTTCGGTTTTTCCTTGATTATTTTTGATGTTCTGGAGTACTGAAGGAACTAGAGTGGTTCGAAGGTATTTGTAGTCTTTGGAAAGAGCGTTGTTCAACTTTAGGTGCGATGCTTCTTTGAGCATGGCCTTTTCAATTAGATCCAGGGAAATTAAAGAGTTGTTGTAAACTTCATTGAAACCTTGGGAAGAAAGAAGGGTTTTTATTTTTGACTCTGTGCTAAGTAAATTATTTTTGGCTTCCGGGGGAAGATTTACACAAGGAAGTGTGGGGGGAAGTTTGGAGTAGCCGTAGACTCTGGCAATCTCCTCAACTAAGTCTTCTTTGATGTCGATATCGTGTCTTCTCCAACTGGGAACGGTGCAGATAATTTGATTTTGGTCTTTGCTTTTGGTGGAAAAACCAAGACTCTCTAAAATTGAAATAATTGTTTTGGGTGGAATTTGAATCCCGATGAGATTGTTGGCCCAGTCGATATCAAGAATAATTTCTTTGGTTTTGGGTGGTGTAGGGTTGCTATCGAAAACGGCGGAAGATACGCGAGAGCCGGTTCTTTCCCCAAAAAGTTTAATAGCATTCATAAGCACCGGTAAACATAGCTCCGTGTCTGGTTGTTTCTCATAAATCTGAGAAGCCAGAGTTCTTTTTTGAAGATATAGAGACGTGCGTCTTACTTTACTAGGTTGATAAACCGGAAAAATTAAGAGGATGTTTTTGGTGTGTTCGTCGACTTCGGCGACAGATCCTCCCATGACGCCGCAAAGATCAACAAGTCTACCGGCGCCGTCTTCGATTACCAAGTCTCCCCCTTTGAGTTTGTTATTTTGGCCATCAAGGGTAACTACTTCCTCACCATTTTTACTTTCACGGATAGTGAGTTTTTGAGTGGCCAGTTTGTCCAGGTCAAAAATGTGACCAGGTAAACCGTAGAGAAGAGTGAGTTCGTTGGTGATATCAACCGCGTTATTGATTGGTCTTTCACCACACAGAGTGAGGAGAGATTGAGTAGCTTTTGGAGAGTCTTTAATGCCGACGTTTTCCAGAGACACCGCCGTAAAGCGAGGGACCAGGGAGTTGTCTAAAATTTCAAAATGAAATGTTTTGGAAAGATTGGGGTAGAGATTGATTTTTTCCAAATAAGGATCGTGGAGTAGTTTAGATTTGATGCCCATCTGATTAAGGATGGCGGCGGAGTCTCTAGCTATTCCCTGGGCGCTAGCGGTGTCGATACGATTGGTGATGACTTCGATTTCGTAAAGATAGTCACCATCAATTTTGCTGACCTTGTCGAAAGTCGGACCACAAAGGCTAATATCGTGAGCCAGCTCTTCCGGTGTTGATGGAGTATCTAAAAAGTAACGAAGAGCCTTGTCGGTTAAGTTGATGTTCATATTAGAATTGTTTTAAAAAGCGTAGGTCGTCGGTGTATAAGAGTCTAAGATCGGGTAAATTGAGTCCGGACTTCATCATAAGAACGCGTTCAACTCCCCAACCAAAGGCGAATCCAGAGTAAATCTCCGGATTAATGCCCCCGTTTTTGAGAACATTGGGGTGAACCATACCGGAACCACCAAGCTCAAGCCACCCGGATTTACAAAACTTACAGGGAGAGTTTTTGATTTCTCCCGTGCCGTGGCAAAGACCACAACTAATGTCGATTTCAAAACTGGGTTCGGTGAATTGAAAATGATGCGGACGGAGTCGAATGGTTCTATCGTTGCCGAAGAAGGACTTGGCAAAGTAATCCATGACTCCTACCAGATGGGTAATGTTGATATTCTTGTCTACAAGAAGACCTTCAAACTGATGAAACATAGTGCTATGAGAGGTGTCTGCCTGGCGGCGATAGGTTTTACCGATATTGATCATTTTTATGGGAGGGGTTTTAACCCTTTCCATTTCTCTGAGCTGACCATTACTGGTGTGAGCGGTGAGAACAACATCATCGGCGACATAGAAGGTTTCTTGGTCGTCTCTTGCCGGATGATTTTTAGGGATGTTTAGGCCTTCGGCGTAGTACCAGTCGGTTTCTACTTCAGGATAACGACGTCTGACAAATCCTAGTCTGGTAAAAATGTCCTCAATTTCTTCAATAGCTTGGGTAATGAGGTGTCGAGTGCCTTTGGGAAGCGGAGTACCTGGAATGGTGACGTCAAAAGTATCTTTTGGTGCCTGATTCAACAAGATGGAGAGTTTATCCGAGAGTTGTTGCTGGGAAGAATTTTTAAGGTCGTTGATAGCCTTACCAATACGGGGATCGTCTTTTAGGGGTAAGATTTTGAAAGCCCGGTTAATTTCACCTTGTCTACCAAGATACTTGACCTCGAGTAGTTCAAGGTCTTTAACCGTGTTTACGCCAGAAAAATCCTTAGTAAAACGTTTTTTTATCTCTTCAATGGTTTCTTTATAATTAATGGCCATCGTACTTAATGATAACAAAAACTCCCCTGTTCGGGGAGTTTAAATTGACGTGTTTAACTCCCCGATTATTTTTTGCCGGTAAAGGAAACAATATTCTGGAAGGCTTCGGGAAGATTGACAGCGAGAGCTGAGAGAACCTTGCGGTTCAACTTAATCTTTTTATCGATTAGCTTCTTGATGAAAACCCCGTATTTAGGAGCTTCAGCAATACCGGAAAGAGCGGCGTTAATACGAGAGATCCAAGTGATTCTCATGGTTTGTTTTCTTTCCTTGCGGCCGTTATAGGCGTATTGACCAGCGTGTATGGTGGCTTCTGAGGCAACCTTGTACAAGCGGTTTCGGGTCATGCGGAAACCCTTGGCAAGGGCGAAGACTTTTTTGTGTCCTTTATGGCGGACTGTACCTGTTTTAACTCTTGGCATTTTAAATTTCTAGTAGTTTATAAATGAAGCATTTGTTTAATTTTGGTGGCGATTTTACCAGTGACCTCTTGGTAGTGTCGGTATCGTCTGATGAGCTTTTTACTCTTTTTTCGACGTAAATGGCGCATGTAAGGACTGCGACGTAAGACTTTGCCGGTTCCGGTAATCTTAAATCGTTTCATGACAATTTTTCTTGTCTTTTGCTTTGTTTTTGACATTGACTTTAAGGTTATTTTTTTGGTTTCACTTGGGCAATGAGAAGCTTTCCAAGGAACTTGGGAGCTTCAGCCACCGTTGAGACTTCGGCCAAGCCGGTTATGGCTTGGTTCATTACTTTTTCTCCAAATTCTTTCTTGGTGATTTGCCTTCCCTGGAATTTTACCACTAATTTGACTCTATCACCAGCCTTTAGGAATTTTTCAGCCTGTCGAATCTTCACGCCTAGGTCATTTTCCTGCATAAAGGGCTTGAGGCGAATTTCTTTGGTTTCTTGGCCACCCTTGTTAGATCCGGCTTTGTCTCTTTTGTCTTCTTGGTATTTAAATTTTTGGAACTCGATAATTTTGACGATGGGAGGAGTAGCTTTTTCGGTGATTTCCACCAGGTCGAGGCCTAAAGCAACAGCCCGTTCAAGGGCTTCTTTGGTAGACATTATCCCCAGTTGTTTGTTATCTTCGTCGATAACTCTTACTTCGGGATATCTGATATTTTGATTGGTACGGTAATATTTACCCAATTTGTTTTATTTATAAATTAATGATTGTATTTTACTACAGATTTAGGTTCAGGGTGGGATGAAAAAAACCCCTTGGGATGGTAAAATACCAATGTTGGGCTCGTAGCTCAGCTGGCTAGAGCGCTGCATTGACATTGCAGAGGTCACTGGTTCGAGTCCAGTCGGGCCCACAATATTGAATCTCATCCTAGCGGTGAGATTTTTTATTAGCCTACGGAAGTTGCGATATTGCGCTCATTATTTTGGGTAAAGGAGCTCCCTTTTGACTTGGCCATTCCCCAGTAAGCGCCCTGTTTTCTTGATCTGCTTTGGTATACCTCGAGCCAACTGTTAGCACTGTTTACCTTGAGGCTGTAGAGACGAATTATTTTTTGAATATGCTCAAGGAAATTTTCTTGATACATGCCGTAAGCAACAACTGGAGATTCAACTGCCTTGACGATGTTTCTGTCCAGTCTTTTAAGCTGTTTGCTTAGATTTCGGAGTTGTTCCCTGAGGTGCTCGATCTTTTTTTGAGTTTGAACTTCTTTTGAGGAAAAAACCTTATTCCATTCCTGATTTCTTTGATGTTGGAACTGTTCAATTCTTTTCAGTTCGATCTCTTTTTTTGCTTGAATTTCGGCAAAAACGTTTCTCGTGGGTTGAGACTCAGTTTTTCCAACGGGAGCCATTCCTGACTGGGAATTACGAAGGGCTTCCAAAAAGTTTTGGATCTTTATGTTACCAGTGCTGTTTCCAGCTGAACCCGTCCAGTTTTGTCCCATCTGAATTAAGTTAACAAAGTTTTAGTAATATTTCAATGGTCTTGCGACGATTGATGATGGTTTTTAGTTGACCTAGTTGATTTTCAGGCACCCCACCTGCTTTGGCTACCTCTTCTACTTCTTGAGTTGTGGTATCAATTTTTTCTATTTTGGCTATTTCTAGGAGAATTAAATCTAATTTGATTGATTCTTCCGCCCTTTTGGAGTACTCAGATTTGACTTGGTCAATAGTTTTTTTGACAGCCTTGAGGTAGTTTTCAAGGGTTAGATTAAGGGTTTTGGCTTGGGCTTCGAGTCTTTCGAGACTATAGTTAACCTCCTCTTCGACAACAGACTCGGGAATTTCAACTTTGATATTATCCAGAAGTGTTTGGTAGATTTTTTCGACTTTCTCTTCTTCTGTTTTGGGTTTAGCCCCCTTTGATTTTGTTTTGCTAAACAGTTTTTGGTAGTTTTCGACGTTTATTTCTGGGAAAAGAGGTAAGGAGATTTTGATTACCCAGCCTTTGTTTTCTTTGGAGTCGATGTTTTCGAGAACCGGTCTACCAAGAAGTCGGTACTTATTTTCTTTCAGGGCGTTAGTGACGACGTTATTTAGAACGTGACTTAAGATGTGGTTTGAGAGTTTATCTGGATCAACATGTTCGGCGGCAATGGATTTAGGTGCTTTACCCTGACGGAATCCTTTGACGGTGACGGTGCTTATTAATTCATCTACGGCATGTTCTTTTTCGGAGGCAACCTCTGCTTCCGTCAAAACAGCCTCAACATGGGCGGTGTTGTTTTTAATTTCTTTTACGGTTAGTTTCATGATGGGTATTATATCTTTATTTTGTGCCGAGGAGAGGACTTGAACCTCCACGCTTTTAAGGGCAATAGGTCCTAAACCTATCGTGTCTACCATTTCACCACCTCGGCATGAGAAGAATACTTCGATATTTTACCATTAGAACCTAGTCTAAGTCGTCGAAAAAGGTGGAAACTCCAGTTGCCCAGGAGCCGTCTGACGGAGGGGTGTATGTTTTCATGACCTCTGATGGTTCCTTGGAATGATCTCCCTTGAGGAAGATTTTGGTGAATTGAGGTGAGATTCTTCTTAAGGCATCCTCGTAGTTATCAAAACGGGTGACTTTGTCGCCGTATATCCCCCACCCCCAACAATTGAATGAGTTATCTGGAGTATGAAGACAAAGGCCTGATTCTTGTTGGGCTATGGCCACGAGCCAGCGATAGTCAAAGTTGTATTGATCCGAAAGCTGAACTATAAGGTCGGAGTAGGGCTCGAGGGGTGAACTGTATTTATTGAGGTATTGGCGAATTATTTCCGGTCTGGCATCGGCCGTCTTGATTGATGTTTGTATTTGTTGATCGAATGAAGGAAGGGCAGCAAATACTACCGGTTCATCAAAATTGGTAAGGGAATATTCCCTCTCAACTCCTTTATTGAAAGATGGGGATAAAGAATCGTTTGATGTGTTGTTTAGCGATTTCGAGCTGATGCTAAAAACTGTCTCGGCAAGACCTAGAAACACAACCAGGAGAATTAAACCCTTTTTAATCATAACGCTAACTAATCGTGTCAGAAACGACGGACTCTGTCAAGTTTTGTGCTCCAAGCAGGAGTCGGACCTGCAACCTGCGGCTTCGAAGGCCGACGCTCTATCCAGTTGAGCTATTGGAGCAACAGCTATATTTTAGCTTATTGCGGATGGTTTTGATGATAAAATACTCATGTTCGGGTCAGTAGCTCAGTTGGTTAGAGCACCTGCCTCTTAAGTAGGGTGTCGCGGGTTCGAGTCCCGCCTGACCCACATTTAAAATCTACACTTTCTTGTCCGTTAATTGTACATATCGTATATATTGGATATTAGTGAAACTTTTGATTTTTACCTATGCTCCTGCTGGGCTTGGCCATTTAAGAGTCACCGATGCCTTGGTTGATAGCAGACCGAAGAAGTATCCGTACATCATGCTCGGATCGTACGATCGATTCATTACTAATATTCATCGTTTCACCAGTACCAACCCGATTGCGAAGTGGATCTTTACGACCCTGCAGTATGGTTTGCTAGAAGATATTTTTACCGTACTATATCGTTGGGCTTTGGTCAAGTCGAGTGGGCAGATATATAAACAGTTTAAAGAGATTGTCGCACAGCAGAAGGGAGTTAAAGAGATCTTGGTGGTGGCGACTCACTTTGGTATGGCTCACCAGATTGGTGAAGTAAAAGACCGTCTGATGAAAGAAACTGGAGTCAAAATACGTTTGGTGGTTCAGGTTACGGACGATACGTCTCAACATATTTGGTGCATCAAAGGGGCCGATCTTACTTTTGTTCCCAGCAAGGACACAAAGAATGAGCTGACGACTTACGCGAAGAAAAAGAGAATGAATTTAAAGTTTTCTGTTGTCCCCTATCCAATCTGTCCGACGCTAACAAGAGTGATACCTCCTAAATTAGAAAGACGACATATCACTTTCGAGTCGGTGGATAAACCAATTAATGTTGCGGTACCTATTTCCGGAGCCGCGGTTGGTCAGACTTTTATTGCAAATTTGATTAAAGTCATGTTGGCGAAATCAAAACGTTTTCATTTTTGGGTTTTGGTTAGAAAGGCGGTGTATACCGAGATGTTCTTATCAAAGCTGTCAAAGCTTCCCGGCGTGCATTTGATTACCGGGAAAAATGACAACGAGATGATTAGTTTGTATGAACTACTTTATGAAGATAATCTAATACATTTGGAGATTACCAAACCCAGTGAACAAGCATTTAAGGCAATACTCCCCCCAAGTTTGATAGGGGGAAGTTTGTTGTTGTTCACTTCTCCAGTTGGTCGGCAAGAGTATGAAAATATTGAGTTTTTGAAGCGACAAGATTTGATGCTGGGGGCAAAAAAACTGACTCCGAGGGCGATTCGATTACCGGATGATCCAAAACTGGCCTCCGACTTTATTATGTGGGGGGTGGACTCGGGTCTATTTTTGAAAATGAGTTCAGAAAAATATGAGTTTTCTGATGAAACCATTAAATCCGGAGAGGTTGGTCCGGATGGGGCGTATAAGTTTTGGGAGGTCGTGGAAAAGGAGTTTACTTGACATTAACCAAGCTAGTGCTAGAGTTGGTGTATGGCTGACACTATAGAAGAATACAAAAAGGAAGTTTTTGAAAAACCTTCAGTAACGGTTGATGTACTGTTTTTTACGATAAAAGATAATAAGTTGCAGGCGTTGCTTATCAAAAGAGCGGCTTGGCCTTTTAAGGGATACTGGGCTTTGCCAGGAGGTTTTGTGAGAATGGAAGAAGATTTGGAATCAGCGGCCGCCAGAGAAATATACGAAGAGTGCGGGGTGAAAAATTTATTTTTGGAACAACTCTTTACATTTGGTGACCCAAAGCGTGATCCAAGAACAAGAGTAATTACGGTGGCCTATTATGCTTTGGCTCCTATTACGGAGATTAAAAAGATTCAAAAAAGTGAAGTCAAAGAAGCTAAGTATTTTCCGGTAAATGGTTTGCCTAAAATGGCTTTTGATCATAAACGAATTATCAATTTTGGCTTTAAGAGGCTAAAGAGCAAGATTGGTTATAGCAACATTGCGTTTGGTTTGTTACCAAAGAATTTTTCTCTATCTGAAGTGCAAAATATTTATGAGGTAATTTATGGGAAAAAGATTGATAAGCGTAATTTCAGAAAATGGATATTGGCTTCGGGATTGTTGGTGTCTACGGGCAAAAAGAAGTCGGGGTTGGCGCACAGACCGGCACTGATTTATAAGCTTGCTAAGCGTGAGGTAATAACATTTGATTGAAGTCTTACACCAAGGCTATTCCCACTCAAACTGACCGCGAAATTTTTCGGGCATTACCTGCGACACGCGATACATTAACTCACACACGGCCTCTTCTTTGTCCTTAGTTTTTACAAAAAAAGGTTTTCCGATGTTGACGTGTGCTTGTTCACCCTTGTGCATTTCCCAGATGCCTACCGGCACTACCGGGATCCCCAGATTTGAGGCCATGATGGATAAACCTCCGGAACCGGAATGTAGGGTGTCAATTGGAGAGATGACATTATCCTTCTCGACATGTCCTTCCGGTGACACCACGACCATATTCCCGTTTTTAAGCGCGATCATGGTTTTTCTAATTGCTAAAAACCGACCGGAATGGTAATCTTTGCGTTTGGTGGAAATAGGCACCGAAATGATATTTTCAGGGTATAGCCGATGAAATTTATTAATCAACTTGATAGATCCGGGTAAGGGGTATGTGTCGTTAAATTTGGCGAGTAAGGGAATTTCACCTCCCATTAAGATTGTTGGAGTGTGACCGCCATTGTCGTGAACTTTTACCATTAAAGACAACAGTGCGGGTAGCAAAACATCCATATTGGGATGATTGAAAACTACTAAACAACCTGTCTTCTTAGGTATGTTTTCCAGTCCTTGTATGTTAACTAATTTGTCTCCACCAAACTCAACCATCAGCCTTCTTGCATCTTCAACAAGGTCCCTATTTGTTTCTTCCTTGATTAAGGCATTAATCAACTCAGATGTCATACCTGCCCGGTTGAATTTTCCGATGATCTCCGGTAGTTTCTTTAATTCTGGGGCGATTGGCATAGAGTGATAATACACCAGAATAATAAAATGCACCCCCAACAGAGATGCACCTTCTCACTTATCGAGAGGTTTTTAAGATTATTTATTGCGTCATTGTTTTGACAACTTTTTCCGTGGCTTGGGTAAGGATCGGTTTGTGCGCAAATTACAAAATTAAGAGATTTGTTTGAATTGTACCACTAAATCCTATAATGCACGACTATGTGTAAATATATACTGACATATCAATCTATATCATATTATTGGGTGGATGACGGGATTCGAACCCGCGATCTCCTCCTCCACAGGGAGGCGCTTTAGCCAGCTAAGCTACACCCACCATAAATTGTTCATGAATGAACTTATATATTTTACATCATTTGAGGTAAAATATAGGCATCGGGGTGTAGCTCAGATGGCTAGAGTACTGCGTTTGGGACGCAGGGGTCGTGAGTTCGAGTCTCACCACCCCGACATTGTTTGGTAAAATACTTTGATAAGCGGGTGTCGTATACCGGTATTACCTCAGCTTTCCAAGCTGATGAAAGGGGTCCGACTCCCCTCACCCGCTCAAAAACAATTAACCCGTATGGCTAAGTGATTCTGAGCGATAAAGGGACGAACTGCGAAGCAGATCGATGGCAAGCCGATACCAAGGTAATCTGTTATCGGAGTAGAAGATGAGGAAGTGCAAGTCGAAAGCAGTAATTTACATTAACTAATACAAACCATATCGTTATACCCAATGAAGGAAATAGAAAAAATAGTAGTTGCAACTAAAAATCCGGCCAAGGTTGAAAGATACGGAAGGATGCTTTCTCAGTATGCTAATCAAGTCGTGGGACTTCAAGATGTTGGAGAAACAGACAAACCGGCAGAAACAGGAGAAACAGCGGAAGAAAATGCCGAGATTAAAGGAAGGTATTATGCAGAAAAAACTGGACTGCTAGTGTTCTCAGAGGACGAAGCCTTGTATGTTGATTTTCTTCCTGAAAACCAACAGCCTGGGGTTCACGTAAGAAGGATTGATGGCAAAGATGAAGCTGACGATAACCAATTGTTGTCGCATTGGGAAGAAATTGTGGCAAAAGTGCCAGAGGGAGAAAGAACGGGTAAATGGCATATTGCTTACTGTATTGCTTCTCCAGATGGAATAGTAAACACAACTTCATTGGAACATCCAATTGTATTCTTTTCACCATCATCGGAAATAAAAATCCCAGGGTGGCCAATGAGCAGTCTGGAAGGGCCAGCAGCACTTAATAAACCACATAGTGAAATGACTGAGGAAGAAAAAAGAGAAACTGATGAGAGGGCTAACACGGCAATAGCCGAGAAGGTGAAAGAACTACTAGAAGATGCTAACTGAAATTGCGAAAGCTTTTTATATTTAGATAATTCTTAAGGGCTTGTAATTGTAAGACGAAATCTGCGGTTATGGTTGATCACAGTTGAAAGAACCCAGCAACAATTTTTAGTTTTTAAGCTTATCCACCCAGCCTCTTACACTTTGCACCATACTTCCAATTCCCAAGCTAGCGTTGTGCGAGCATTTTATACTTCCATGAATAAAGCCGTCTTCAGTTCTTGTTTGCATCCCTGAATACATACTCATTTCTCCGATTTCGTCTAAGGCACTCTTCTTGTCCTCTTCATAATAAGGAATGAGGCTTTCCTTTAGGATAAATTCAATCTTTGGATAATAAGATTTAGGTTCTTTTGCTATAACCCTCGCTAGTTCTTCATCCCCTTTTGTCCAAAGGTATGTCGTTTCGTTTTCTCCAGGAATTTCTTTGTACTCAATTGGCAAAGGGTTTATTGTTTCCATTTGATCTAAATTATATTAACACGGGGTTATATTGAATGATTTCCATCGCTAATATTTGTGCCTCAGATGACTTAGAATATTCAATAATTAGTCCGAGCCATTTCACATTCCCTGCTCAAGCCATTTCTTGTAGGATATTTTTGGCATCTATCAATTCTTGGAATTTTTCTGGGTAGTTTGATTTTACGTACTCAAGGTACTGATCACTGATATTTAGTGTTTTGGCCATATTAAGTTCGGAAAGGGAAGCGGCGAGATGGGCTTTCATTTGATCCATCCCATATGAGACTAGTTTGTACTCGATTGATTCATGATAAGCTGCCAGTTTGTAGTATTCCGGGGGAAGTTTGTCTTCAAAAATAAGGAAATAAGGATTTTCCTGACCGTAGTCGTCAGAGATTACCAAAGCAGAGTTGCCATAACCCATGTCTACCAGAACCTTAAAGAACGAGGACGATGGACAAAGAATAAAGTTATACTCGGTGTTGAAATTATCGATTTTGTTTTTTGACAAGGCATCCTGATAGATTTCTTTGCATCTCGTTAGTACGGCTGTTCTGAACTCCTCCGGAGAATTAATGGAAAGACATTCTAAAACTTCTTCTACGGTTGGAGTGTATCCTTCAATTTTGTCTAGTTCTAGCATAATTGAGCTATTCTACTACAAATATACAAATAAATAAGAGGTTATCTCAGGTTTAATCTATCTCCCAACTATTCGGGATTTTTTTGAGTTAAAATATACGTGTACGCCGGGGTGGTGAAATGGTAGCCACGCGGGACTTAAAATCCCGTTCCCTTTAAAGGAGTGCGGGTCCGATTCCCGCCCCCGGCACCATGATCCGGTAGCTCAGCTGGATAGAGCGACTGCCTTCTAAGCAGTAGGTCCCGCGTTCGAGTCGCGGCCGGGTCACAAAAAACCCTCTTTTTGGGAGGGTTTTTGTTTTAGTAAATATTCTTTAATTCTTCTCTGTGTCGGCGACGTTCAATACTGGTTAAGTATTTTTTGCGTAAACGAAGACTTTTGGGAGTAATTTCCAGTAACTCATCAGACTCAAGGAAGTCGAGGCATTGTTCGAGAGAGTATTTGATAGCCGGAGTGAGTTGAATGACACCGTCACTGGATTTGGAACGCATGTTGGTAAGATGTTTGCCTTTGGCGGCATTGATCTCAATATCTTCTTCTTTTTGGTTCATACCGACGATCTGGCCTTCATAGATATTTTCACCTGGTTCGACAAAGGTAACACCACGTTCCTGAGCCGCCTGAAGGCCGTAGGAAAGGGCTTCGCCTGAGTCTGAGGCGATAAGGGCGCCTTTCCTCATTTTGGGGAGAAATGGGCCAACTGGTTCAAAGTCGATGAACTGGGAGTTAAAAATGACGGTACCCTTGGTAGCGGTGAGAAGAAGGGATCTCAAACCTAAGATTGTGCGAGTGGGCATAATGTAGACAAACTCAACCTCTTGGTCATTAATGGGATCCATGTGTTTTAGTTGTCCTAGTCTTTTACCGATTTCTTGGGTGATGGTGCCGAGATATTCTTTAGGAGCGACGATGTTGACTTCTTCCATAGGCTCGCATTTTTGTCCGTTGATGGTTTTGTAGATAACTTCCGGTTTACCAACTTCTACTTCATAGCCCTCACGTCTTAAGGTTTCAAGTAAGACGGCGAGATGAAGTTCACCTTTTCCAGAGACTTGGTATTTACCACTTTCGAGTTTTTCGAGTTTCAAGGATAGATTTGTTTCCAGTTCACGAGCCAGTCGTTCCTCAATCTGTCTGGCAGTGGTGAATTCACCTTCTCGGCCACATAAAGGAGAGGTATTTGGTCCGACAGTAACGTGAAGAGTGGGTTCGGTAATTTCGGCACTAGGGAGAGACTCGGTGTCCCCTACCGTGGAAATAGTTTGACCAATTTTGGCATCAGCAAGTCCGGTAATAGAAACGATATCGCCGGCATTGGCTTCCAAAACTTCACATCTTTCTAGGCCTTTGGAAACAAAGACTTTATCGATGGTTCCCGGTTTATTAATTTCACCCAGAAGTAAAACTTTCTGACCAGGTTTAATGGTGCCTCTAAAAATTTTGCCAACCATGATTCTTCCGAGATGATTATCGTAGTTTAGAGAGGAACAAAGCATTTTGAACGAGCCCGTTTCGTCGTTAGTGGGAGCGGGGATGTAGTTTAGAACTTCATCAAGCAAGGGAATAACGTTACCTTCCTGGTTGAAATCCTCGGGAATAGTCTTGAAAACCTTGCCTGTTTTACCGACTGCGTAAAGAACAGGATATTCAAGCTGATCGTCTCTGGTTGCCAGTTCAAGGAAGAGGTTACCGATTTTGTGTTCGGTGGCAGAAATATTGGCATTGGGTTTATCAATTTTATTGATGACGACAATGACTTTGAGATTTAATTGAAAGGCTTTTTTAAGAACAAATCTGGTTTGAGGCATGGGGCCTTCTTGGGCGTCAACAATAAGTAAGGCACCATCGGCCATACCTAGGGTGCGTTCAACTTCACCGGAAAAGTCAGAGTGACCGGGAGTGTCGATGATGTTAATCTTGGTGCCTTTGTAGTTAACGGAAATGTTTTTGGCCAGAATAGTGATGCCTCTTTCCCGCTCCAACACATTACTGTCCAGAAGACAGGTTTCGGTCATCTCTTCTTCGTTATCACGAAAAATGTGAGACTGTTTGATGAAGGCATCAATTAAAGTGGTTTTGCCGTGGTCAACGTGAGCGATGACCGCGATATTTCTGATATTTAACATAGTTTGGGTTTGGGCGTTTTAGACGCCGGGCAGGCGATTAACCTGGTTATTATACACCCTATAAGAGCGGATTTGTAGCCATCTTAGCTACTTACCGAACTTTGAGGTGAGTTTCACCAAACGAGCGGAGTAGACTATTTGGCGAACTTCTCCATCTTCGCTTTCGATTTGGTCGGTGTCGGCAATTTTTTGATATTGTTGAAGGTAGTTGGAAAGAGCACCTTTGAGATCTTTTAGTTCTTGGCGCATATCTTTAATCTTTTGGTTTAGAGAAGCATTGGAGGGAGATTTGAGAATGTTTTGTTTGGCTTCGGCCCTTTTTTTGTTTATTTCTTTGCCTTGGTCAGCAGCGGCTTTGAATTCCGGATCATTATTTTGAATATCGTTCATCATCTCGACTTGTTTACCAAGCTCAGTCTTAACAGTCTCGATGTGTGAAATATGAGTTTTGATTAGGTTCTCAATGGTAAACAAGCTGGTAACCTCTTTGTTGGTATCTGCTGGTAGTGTTGTTTGGGTGGCTTTGTTGTCCATAAGATGACATTCTAAACTAATTTTTGTTAATGATAAATAGACTCTTCGGAGTTAATTTTATTAATGATTTCATGAATGTCTTTTTTGGAGAAGTCACTATGAGAAATTTTTAAGGTTACAGCATAACCAAACTCTTCGAGAAGGCGAGAATTAAAAGTAGGCAGTTCCTCACCTTTGGGAACAATAATGCGATAAATCATGTCGGGAGAAAAAGTAATTGGACCTTTATCCCCGGCAATCAAGAGCACCTGCTCCTTTATTTTTTTGAGCTCGACGTCTCTTTTGATTCTCTTGTCTAGTGATAGATCGCTATCTTTGGGGAGTATTTTGGAGGTTTCCTCTCCTTTTTTAAGCCGATTGAGAATGGTGACCACCGCACCAATGGTTTCCAGAGTTTTTGCGGGCTGTTCTTTTTTGAGTCCATGGATAAAGGCGTTGTTTGAGGATTTGAGCTCGACAACTTCGTCGATGACCAGTTTGCCTTGACGATCGAAAGTTACACTGATGCTATCCGGTTTGCTCGGTCTTTCATGAGCTGTTCCGAGAACAAGCTCTGCGTTTTGATAAACCTTTTCGATTAGTTTTCTGAGGTCTTGTTGTATTTGCGTTTCCGGATGATTTAAGTGGTTTTCTGCTAAAGCAACCATTTCAAAAGTGTCTCCAAAAATTCTAATCTCCCTATCTAAGGGTGTCTTTTCTTGATTTTTTACAACGTTAATGTTGTTTATGATGCGGCTTCGTAGCTGTTCATCGATTCGATTATTTCCTTGTGGTATTTCAGAATTATGTCCTTCAGGCATGAGATCAATATACATAGATCTGCGGTAGAGAGCAATATGTTTGTGGTGAAATACTCGGTCTTTCGAGTCTTATCATGATACAAAAAAATATTCTCCCATGAAGGAAGAATATTGTTTTGTTGCCGAGCTAGGACTCGAACCTAGGATATCCTCCTCCAAAGGGAGGCGTCCTACCACTAGACGACTCGGCAATACCAGTTGTATTTTACCATTAGCTTCGAGGATTTACTTTACAGGCTCCTTGGCAAGAGCATAAATCTTAGTGTTTAGTTCCGAGTTATGAATGAGTGTTTCGGAATAGTTGTTGGTATATAGATTTGAGTAATGATCAAGAATATCTTTAACTCCCGGACGGAAGCTTGATTTTGGTAGGTTGTCTAGGTTGATATATTTTAGTTTTTCAAGCTTGAAACTGGAAAATTTATTTAGATTTTGTGGTAACTCCAGTTTGTAAACTGAAACTTGGATATCGGTAATGTTGATGTACATTACCGGTTTGATATGCTCCGGAATGACTTCCCAGGGAAAAGTTTTACTTATGACATTATCGGTAAAGACTTCGTTTTGAAGAATGCGGGCAATGCTGTCTTTGATGGGCTCTCCAATTTTAGAGTGACCCATGGGTAAGGAGAGATCTCCCCTATTGCCCAGTGATGATTTAGTTAAGCTCAGATCTTTGCCAACCAAAACCTGGTGTGATTTACCTTTTGGCGAGATAATTAGAGCAACTCCCTGTCTGCGAGTCAGCCCCAAACGAGTGTAGTGAAGAATACGATGGAGGGTGTTAGTGGAGACTTGAATCGATTTCGGGGCAAACTGATGATAGACCTTTTCGAGAGGAATTTTGTAGTTTGCCAGGAGACTGAGGATGAAAAGTGATTCGGAAAGCTTTGAGTTTGGACCAGCGGATTTGACAACACCATACTTATTCAGAACACGGTCAAAACCGGCAAAAGAAATAGGAAGACTGTATTTGTGCTGCTGAAAGACTTTATTGATAGAACCTAGCCTGAAATACTCTGAGACTAATTTTTTTTCAAATTCAAGGTGTGGTTGGTGTTCACTGTTCACGTAGATATATTATACCCAAAAGACAATTCTTTATTAAAATGAACGGGTGACGGTGCTCAGCTCGAACAGGCGTCAAGAGCTTTGCTAAGTTCAATCAAAATAATAACTTTAAGTAGTTCATATCTTTGTTTGGTAAGTTCGTTGCTAAGTACGTATTCACGAGTTCTCACTTCACCATTTAACTGAGGCTTTCTTCCTTCGAATTGTGCTTCTGTAAAATCAATTTCTGATCCATCCGGAAGCAAATTCCAGTAATGCGATCTGCCATAAGCAAACCCTATCCTCTCAAGAGATGCTTTCAACAGTTTGCCTCATAAATATCCTGTGCTGTTAAGGCAACCACCGCACAATGGCCTAGTGTAGGATTTTCCTGGTTCCAGTGATCTGGAGACATAGAAGTCTCCTTTTTTCCAGATTTGACAACAGCTTCTTGAAATTGTTCTTTATTAATCATTACTAGCCATTTGTGTACTTTTCTAGTAACCTTCTGCACATTTATGTTTATTTCTGTTACTTTATGAGCTGGTAACGGTACTCAGCTCGAACCTATTCCCACTTTGGTTGTTTTCTAAACTCTGTGACTATATTACACCTGAATTAGTTCTAAAACTCAATTTACTCAAAGATAGAATGGGCATTAAGAGTTTCCGACGTTCTTGATATACTACTAGTACCGAATGATCTCTGCGGTGAAGGTACCTTACTTTTAGGGAACTAATGGCACAAATTGTGATCCTCTTAACCGCAGGGACCGAACGAATAAATATGAATCCTTTTTTAGTAATCACCCCAGACAAAGATACAATCGACCTAATCTACAAGATCAGAAAAGAGTTGGTAGAGAAACAATTTGGAATTGTTGATTCAAGAGCAAAAGTTCTTCCGCATATAACGTTAACCTATATTGAAGAAGAACTAACGAAGGAAAAGATAGAGGCAGTAATAAATAGCCTTAAAAAGATGGACTTACCAAAAAGTTTCCAGATTAATGTTAAAGAAATTGTAAACTGGGACCAAAAGATAGTTGCAATGTTTGACCCTTCTGCCTTAAACCAATTAGTAGAAAATTTCAAGCTAGTTTTTAAAGGACTTTCCATCAAAGCCAACTCCAACTACGAAGGACTGTATGGAAAAACAATAGGTGATCATATGAAAATTGCTCGAGAGGTGAAACTTGAAAAAATACCCATTGCTTTAGAACTTATTCAAAATACTTTCCCCAATAAATTCAATCTAGAAACGGTTGCCTTTATTGATTACGATTGTGAAGAAAAAGATATTCTTTGGAAGAAAAGCCTGGAACAAGGGAAAATATGACTTATTGTAATTTTCTAGTAACTTTATGTACGTTTGTAGTGACTTCTGTCGCATCTGGAGCGAGATACCATAATTGGCTCGAACCTACTTAGCCAGGAAGAGTATATCAAAAAGTATCTACCGTCTCCGATTTAGCACTTATTTCTAAAGTAAAATCGGCCTTCGCTATTACGTTACAGCTGGTCTAATTCTACACCTAAACATTTTGAAAGATTTATTTGGAGTCAAGACTTTTCCGAATTTAGTCATTACCAATACCCGTTGCCAACGTAAAGAGTTTCCTGGCCGTTTAACACGTAGTTAAATAATTCATTAGATTCAATTGAAGCAACCATACCACCAGTATCTTCCTTGATTCGGTCTTTATTGTTTTTCCATGAAAAATGTTGGGGTAGCATTACAAATCCATATTTTTGATGTAATTTTATTGATTTTTCATCGTTAGGATTAACCGATAAAAAGCCAATGTCACAGCCCTTCTCTTTTAAGTATTTCATTGCTTCTCCAGCAACTTTGGTGGCTATACCCATATGCCTAAAATCTGGGCGAGTGCAAATACCATACCCGCCGAGTTTTATCTGTCGCCCCTTGTAGTTTTGCTCGGCAATATGAACACCAGCCCAACCAACTAAAGAGTCATCAGTATAAGCAAGTACCTGAATCGCTGGCTTATGATAAAAATCTTCATTCGCCTCTTCACCATCAACATCTACAAAGCATTGCTTTTGCAATTTGGAAATTTCATCTGCTTCCTTTTGAGTAGGAGTAGCGACCAAGATTATACCAACTCTATTTTCGTCATCCATGTTATTTTGTGTAATTTCAAGTAACTTTATGTATGTTTATGGTGATTTCTGTGCATTTGGAGCTGGTAACGGTACTCAGCTCGAACCTCCCTGCCCGCAATGCTTTCAGCATAGCTGATGCAGGCGGGTTCCCTCTTTGGTTGTTTTCAAATCTCTATGATTATATTACTCCAGAATTAGTTTTAAAACTTAATTTACTCAAAGACAGGATGGGTATTAAGAGTTTTAGGTGATCTTGATACAATATGAGTACCGAATGATCCCTGTAGTGAAAGTACCTTACTTTTAGGGAGCTGATGGCACAAATTGTGATCCACCTTAGCCGCAGGGACCGACCCTAATCACTCGGCAACATTAAGTTCTCGTTGCGCTTCTTCAAGAAACTTTTCGTTCGATTGAATTCCTTGTTTATACGTCATACATCTGTGACAAGTTGTAGCAGGCCAACCTTTGTGTATATCTGTTATATGTTGGGCCCAATTGCTTCTGGTTTGTGTCAAATATGCTTGTGCCTCACTCATTTCTTCAACAAGTTTATCTCTCCCGCCTGCTAGATTTAAAAAAGGCCGTTCTTGTGTCATTTATGTAACTTCTAGTAATTTTATGTATATTTATGATTACTTTTGTACTTTATGAGCTGGTGACCGTAATTGGCTCGAACCACTTTGGCCTGGATGAATATATCAAACAATATCTACTTCAACCAGATTTACCGTTTAGTTCTTTTATCAAAATCGGCTTACGATACTACATTACTCCTGAGCTAATTGTACAACTTAATGGATTGAAAGAATATCTTAATGTTCCAAGTTATGAGGTTTTTTACGGGTGCTATACTCAAAAATGAAATGAATTCAACCGATATTAATTTTCAACAATGCGCAAAACTTCTGACAGCATGTAGAGACCAGAACAAGCTCCCGTATAAAACTACTGATATCGATCTCATAAATGAAGCAATTTCCAAATTAAAACTCCTACACATTATTATCAAACAATTAAGACGCGATGAAGAAAAAGAAAGGCAAAGGACACAAAGAAATCTTCCAATTCTATTAACAAGCAAGGTGTTACCAGAAAAATACTTTGTTAGTGTCTATACACAGAGAACTGAGATATATACCTACTCCTTTTATTACCTGGCTTTTAGGGTTTATGACATCTTGAGGACTGTGGCGAAACTTGGGATCAGTGCTCCTGGAATCATCACTGTAAGAAATCACCTTATGGAACACCCGGAGGGAAAGAGTAGTCGGATTTTATCAGATGGATTTGGTCATATTGGTCCACAAGGCCCAGTTGTAAAACCAGGGAGAAACCAAAATGAAAAACCTATCCATATGGACAAAGGTCTTTACTTTAACGCAAAAGAATTTGAAGCAAATTTACTAAAAAGTTTAAATCGCATGTAGATAATACCCCTACTGAGGGTCTTATCTCTTTACAAATAATACAATTAATGAGGCATTTTGTTATACTAGAGTTGCAAAATTATGAAGAAAAGCTGGATAATTATCGGAGTTATATTACTAGTTTCACTACTGGCTGGTGTTTCTTTTTTTCTCAATAAACCACTGCCTCCAACCCAAGAGGAACTAACTTCACGAAAAAGCGTCGAGGATTATTTCATTGAACACATGAGAGTGAGTGCAGAGGAAGCAAAAACAATGGCTTCTGATGGAGTGATGCTTCGATTAAGTCCAAACAGCACACTCCAAGGAGTTGTTGGAAATCTTTACTTCTACGGATTTGTTGATGACGAAGCGAAGTTTGAGAAATTACTAGAAACAACAACAGATTCTACTGATGGAAAAGAAGATTCAATCAAAGCTGACAAAAATACAATCGACGTAAATTCTAACTACTACCTCAATTATTCAATGAACGATGAGGAAATTGCAGATACTTTGCTAAACAAGGCAAAATTTGAACCCAACTTTACTCAATACAACTATCTCTTTATGCCTGGTGGAAAAGAATAATTATGAAAATATCGCATGTAAAAATAAAAAACTTTCGTTGTTTTGGCTCTATTGAACAAAAAATAGATCTCGATAAGCACACGATTTTTGTAGGCCCTAACAGTAGTGGAAAAACCGCGACGCTAATCGCTTTACTAAGAGTGTTAGGCAAATCCCATGATAGAGAAATCACAAAAGAAGACTTCCATGTACCAACAGGAGTCGATATTGGACAATTACCTAAATTGGAGTTCTCAATTGAAATTCGATTAGATTTCCCTGAATTAGTTCATGATTCAGATGAAGATTTGTCTGAAATTCCACTCTATTTTAGACAAATGACTATTAATAATCAGGGAGAATCACCTTACTGTCGTATTAGATTAGATGCATCTTGGCAAAAGGGGTCAACACCAGAAGGAATCATTGAATCTTCGCTTAACTTTATTTTATCTTCAGAGGAAGAAGACCCAAATGGAGAGAATGACGAGAACAAGAAAAGGGTAGACCCCGCTTTACTTCAAGAAGGTATACAGTATGTTTATATTCCCGCTATTAGAAATCCAGAGTCTCAACTTAAGATTGTCGCTGGGACTTACTTGTATAGGCTATTTAATTCAGTAAAGTGGAGTCCAGATTTTAAAACTAAGTTTGAAGAAAATATACAATCCCTTGATGATGTGTTTGTGAATGAAGAAGGAATAAAAACAATTAGTACTGTAATAAACGCACAGTGGAAAAATCTTTATAGAGGTAAAAAATACACAAACACTCGAATAAACTTTACTTCCAAAGACTTAGAAAACTTGCTTAAGAAGGTTGAAATCGAGTTCTTTCCAGCAGAGACTGGAAATTCATATGATATTGCAAAATTAGGTGATGGAATAAAATCGCTGTTCTATTTGTCATTAGTTAACGCAATTATTGATATTGAATCTAAAATTAGAGAGAAAGATGCCACTCTTTCTGAAGATATTCCACCTTCTTTTTTTACTTTTATCGCAATGGAAGAACCTGAAAATCACTTGTCACCCCATTTACTAGGAAATACGCTAGAAAACATAGCATCGGTTTCTAAAAAAGATGTTGTTCAAGTTGTTACAACAACACACTCGCCTTCCACAGTAACTAGAGTACCGCCGGATCAGATTAGACACTTCAGATTAGATAACGAAACACAATCCACGAGAGTAAAGCGGATATTGTTACCAGAGGGTCTTGGTGAGGCAGATAAATATGTAAGAGAAGCTGTAATGGCTTTTCCTGAAGTTTATTTTGCAGAACTTGTTGTTTTATGTGAAGGTGACACTGAAAGACTGGTATTACCCAGAGTTATAGAAATTTACTTAGGTAAAGCTGATGCAATCGGCGTTAGCATTGTTCCCCTTGGCGGTAGACACGTAAATCACTTTTGGAAACTTTTGTACGATCTTGAAATACCGTTTTTGACTTTAACCGATATAGATAACGAACGAAACACTGGAGGTTGGGAACGAATAAAGTATCTAATCGATCAGCTAATAACAAACGGTGTCAAATTGCACGACTTTAAGAAAGAAGACAATAGCCTATTAGATGAAGATTATTTAAAATCTTTCAAATCTAAACCTCATGTTAAGTTAGAAGACATGGTTCATTGGTTAGATCAACTTGAAAAATATGAAATTATCTTTTCCAAGCCATTGGATATGGACTTCATGCTTCTCGAGGCATACGCAGACGTTTATAAAACGATTGCAGGAAATGGTGGTAGTTTGCCAGATATTAAAATTGATCCAGATAGTTATAAGAAACAATTACAACTTTCCGTAGACGCAGTATTAAAAAACGAAAATTCTAGCGCAGAAACATATTCTGCCGAACAGAGAGAGCTAATGCCGCTATATAGATCCCTGTTCCTAAATAGGAGTAAGCCTTCGATTCATTTACAAGCAATGTCAGCTATGAGTGATGAAGAAATTAAAACAGGTCTACCCGAATCACTCACAGCTGTTATAGAACACATAAAGGTAAAGTTAGAATCAAAATAGTATGTATGTGGGCAAGAGAAAGTGGGAACCATCAGAGGGAATAGAATTAGAATCTAATGCACTTCAGGTAATTAGGGACAACGATAATAATTACTGCATTACGGCTGGGCCAGGATCAGGAAAGACAGAGCTATTGGCTCAAAAAGTTACATACCTACTTCAAGAAAACGTTTGCATTTATCCAAAAAGAATATTGGCAATTAGCTTTAAAAAAGATGCTCGGAAAAATTTAAAAGATAGGGTTGAGAAGAGATGTAGTTCTGACCTTTCAGAGCGATTTGATTCGCACACTTATGATTCTTTTGCAAAAGACATTCTTGATAGGTTTCGTTTGGGCATAGATCCCAAGTATAGACCGCCAAAAGACTATCAAGTTGATCTATCTAAAACCGCAAACCCTAAAGATTTAACAAAACTCAATTTTGAAAGAATATGTAAAGCGGCAAAATATATTTTAGAGAGGAATCCTCATATACTCAGGGCGTTTAGGGCAACCTACTCACATGTATTATTGGATGAATTTCAGGATACTACTACAAACCAATATGAGTTGATAAAAACAATTTTTTCTTCAACGACTAAACTTATTGCAGTAGGAGACGAAAAACAAAGAATTATGGTATGGGCTGGCGCAGATCCAGAAGTATTTAACAAATTCAGTAGAGACTTTGGCGCAAAAAAGACCTCACTATTTGCAAATCATAGATCAATTCCGCCATTAATCAAATTGCAAAAACATATGATTAATGTTGGAAAAGGGATAATAGATCCTGTTTCCACAGAAATATCTACTGAAAATCTTGGAGCTTGTTCAATTTGGCTTTTTGATAATGAAGATGCAGAAGCAAAAGCTGTTGCAAGATACGTAAAAGAGGCTTTAGAAGAAGATTTGTGCAAGCCAGAGGATATATGTGTAATTGTTAAGCAGAAATCGCAGTTATACTCCCAAAGACTGATACAAGAACTCTCAAATCTGGGAGTTGAAGCAAGAGTCTTTGATCAAATCCAGGATTTGATGTCAGAAGAATTGACAAGACTTATACTAGACAGCTTTAAAATTTCGTTAGGAAGATCGCCGTCTGAATTTAGCAATGTCTACAGTCTATACAAAGAAACTAGACTAACTCGTGTTGACGTAGTTCCCAAATGGGAATTTTATCGAAAAATTGATCAAGAAATAATCAAGTTTTCTAAGAAGTTAAGAGAACAGCTCTCATCGGTTGAAGACTCTGAAGATTTAAACGAGTGTATTGAAGAAATAATCGCATTTTTTGGAATTGAAAAGATCAAAAATATATACCCAAAGTATAAGCAAGGAACCTACTTAACTGACATAAAAAGTAAAGTATCGTCAGAGCTTATGAAAATTTATGAAGAATGCCAAGATTGGTCTGACTCAATTAGAAAATTAAAAGGCGAAGGGGCACTGTCAATTATGACAATACACAAAAGCAAGGGATTAGAATACAAGATTGTAATATTCATGGGGTTAGAGGATCAAGCTTTTTGGTCGTTTAGCAGTCAGTCAGAGGAGGATACATGTGCCTTTTTTGTCGCTTTGTCTAGGGCTAAAGAGAAAGTAATTTTTACTTTCAGTAAAAAGAGAGATTTTCTAAGAAAAAATCCTCAAACAAATACATTAATTAGACCATTATATGATTTGTTAGTAAGTTCTAAACTTGTAGATCTTAGAAACTTTTAGGCAGTTTTGGTTCGATTCCCGTCACCAGTAGCATATTCTTCCAGGCTAGCTCCTAAAAACGAAAAAACCTGGCTCGAACCAGGTTTCTAGGCTAAATTTTGGAAATCTTCAATCCATTACCATTTGGAGCGGGAAACGAGACTCGAACTCGCGACCTTCTCCTTGGCAAGGAGACGCTCTAGCCAACTGAGCTATTCCCGCAATGCCTGTATTTTAGCTTTAATGAAGGGAATTTTCAACCGTTTGGATGATTTCTTCTGAAAGTCCTGATTCTATGACAGTTCGAGCAAACAAGATCACATTTTTGTATTTCTTTGAGAAGTCTCTCTTTGGTAAAGTAGGCTTGACTGACTAGTGTGCCAATATTTCCATGTTTGTAGTTTTTATCACGATGGTCAAAATCCATAACATATGGTGGATATTTTCTTCCACAGTCGGCACAGGGTAAATTTTTCAGAGCACTTACGAACTCTCTTTGATCTTTTCTGCGAGTTCGGTTTCTATTTACTGATAACCGAAGTTGTCTCTCGTGGTTTTCTTGATAGTATGTTTTTCCTCTAATTCTTAAACATTCCTTACAATGATTGTAATGCTCACCTGCTCTTTTGCCCTTATGTCGAAAATAGTATTCCGATAGTTCCTTCTCAACGTGACATTTTGAGCACTTTTTCACATACCATCATACGACTTAGTCTGAAAAACATCAACATTGTTTTGTGCCGAGGGTCAGAATTGAACTGACATCTGAAGTTTTTCAGACTCCCGCCGTGACCACCTTGGCTACCTCGGCAACAGCCTAGATTATATCAAAAAAGCCACTCTTGTGGAGTGGCTGATTTTGTTTAGATGTATTGACGGAGACGAAAAAGAACTTTGTTCAGATGGCGGAGGCCGGTATAACCCCGACGATTCTTTTTGAGTTGAAGGCGCAGAGAAGTAATCTTCTCTGCATCTTGGTCAATCATGGCTTGTTTCAGTTGAAGTCGAACTTCGTGCTGGGCCTGCTGAAGAAGGTTGCAAGCGGCACAGGCCTTTTCTCTTTCTTCGGTTAAGGTTCTAGCTCTTATAATCTCTCTTTCGTTTTTCAAAGGTCACCTCCGAATGGTTTGGGATGAGATATTTTATCACAGGAGCCTATTTTAATGAGATAATATGAGGGTTGGGCAGGTGGCGAAATGGTAGACGCGCAGCGTTCAGGACGCTGTGAGGCAACTCATGAGGGTTCGAGTCCCTCCCCGCCCACATAATTTGACCAAAACGAAGTCAAGTTCTGTGTACCAACTAAGATATGCCAAGAGGGAATCGTTGGTTTTAATCAGGAAGCTGTATTATAATAGCGATGTCGTCTGTTTATCTAGAAAAAGAGATAAAATCTATGAGATTTTAAGCAGATGAATTTTGTGCGCGCGGGTGCTGTAATGGTAGCCAGGCTAGCTTGAGGTGCTAGTGCCCCTAAAAGGCGTGGAGGTTCAAGTCCTCTCCCGCGCACAATATTTGTGTCGGACTCTTAGCTCAGTTGGTTAGAGCGCCTCGTTTACATCGAGGAGGTCGAAGGTTCGAATCCCTCAGGGTCCACTCTGGTTACAAGCTACCGCTACTGATGATATTAAAGTTTACTTTGTTTCTCGCGACGTCGATGACGGTTGGATGATAAAGAACCAGAGCGGGCAGTTCTTCAGAAAAGGTTTTTTGGAATTCAATATAGATTCTCTTTCTTTCTTTTTGATCTAAGTTAACACGTCCGTCTTCCAGTAGCTTATCGATTTTTTCGTCGGCCCCCTTACCGATATTAGTGGTTTGTGTTGAGTGCCAGTCTCGATATTGGTCCGGGTCTGTGGGGATATTGTAGGTGGTGAGAAGTAGTTGAAACTGATCGGGAGTGGAGGTTACGACCTTGGTGTTTATGGTTATTAGCTCCGAGTCTAGTCTGGATTTAATGACTTCGGCGACTGGGAGTAGTTCCGGAGTTGTAGCAAGTTCCAGTACGACGGGAGTAGTGATTAACTCTTTTGTTCTTTGTATGTTGTAGTCATAGGTTTTTACGAGGGGGCTAAATGCCCAAGAGTTTGGGTTGATGGTAGTAAGTGCTTCGATCTGACCAAAGGACTTGTCATCTAGAGCATAGGCAATCCCCTGTCGAAGATTTTTGTCTTTTAAGTTTGGATCTGTTTGATTAAAAACCAACATGACAACACGATTAAAATCAGTCTTTTTTTCCAGATTGGCATAAGAGGTTAGATCGCTTGAGTATTCTGAAGGTAATCCAAGTATCAAGTCCAACTGACCGAGCTTGAAAGCAGTGATTGCCTGTTTGGCGGTAGAAAAAACATTAAAGACTATTTTTTTGGTGTCTGATTCGAGAATAATCTGGGTAATTATGCCTGAACTTTTTTGTTTTAAACGAATATCAAAATCGCCAATAATTGCCCCTTTTGAGTTTAGAAGAGGAATGTTTAAAAGTGAGAGAAAAGGTGCAAATTTTGTGGGAATTCGGAATTTTATGATATTGGGGTCTTGAGTCTCGACGACAATGTTGGGAATGGAAAACTTGATGTCTGAAGCTTTAACGTTTGCGCCTCCGTACCACTTTAAATCTGGTTTTAAATAGAAGGTGTAGGTATTGCCTCCGTCTTCAATATCCCATTTTTCGGCGAGTCCGGGGATGGGTTCAAGATTTTCGTCGATGGAGACTAATCCGGCATTCAAGTAGTCGATGATGTATGAAGGAAGCTGACCAGCGCCGAACTGACCCACAATGCCAATTTTAATTTCTGTTCTTCTACCGGAGACATTTTTGGTGAGTATATTTGCGAGTAAAGAAAAAGCAATAGTGATGATAACACTGATAACAATCTGCTTGCTGTATTTTTGAAGAAAGCCTTTGATGAACCAGACTCTCTCTCTTATGGTCTTGATCATTTCCAAATAGCAATATTAAGGAAAGAAAATATCACAAAAACTATTGCTACAATGATTGTGGCCAAGTAAATCATTTTTTCAGGCCCGCGTTTGGTGTGAAGACCACTCTGAGTCACTGAGGAGAAACCAGAACCGAGCGATGTCTCTTTTGATTGAAGAGTAACCAGAACAATGAGGATCAACGAAAGGAGAATTTGAATGACGAGTGATAGTTTCATGGGTCAATTATAGCGCTAGTGTTTCTAATCTGAGTCCTTCTTGATAATCCAAACTATTATGTTGTGGAATAAATTCAAGAAACTAGAGGCAACGAGAAACGACAGGAACAAATTGAGGTGAAACGGAGGAACGCTAAAGCCTTGATAGTTAAACCCCGGAAAATCATAAGGAGAAATCTTGACACCGCTGACGATTAGGGGCAGTAAAAAGAGAGTGATGAGACTGACTACCCAGGAAAACAGGTTGAGGGTGATGAGGTTGATGGGGAGGAGGAAGAGCTTGATAATCGGCTTCACTATCTTATTAAGCAAGAGCCAGATAACGGCGGCGGTGATAAGAGTTTTGGCATCGTGAAGTATCGAGAAGCCGGGATAAACGGCGTCCACCAAATAGACGACAAGAAGGTTGATTAAAATTGCCCTTAAAAAGGCTTTCATAATACCAGTATATAAGAGCTTACCCAATTTTTGTCGATAACTTCGCTACAAATTTGAGTATTATGCCAGGAACGATCCTTGTCGTTTTTTGATATGAAAAGTGGTTGCGAAACGATGCGCCTCATCACGAATATTCCTTAGGAGATTGAGTACGGGATCTTCAAGATTTAAATTTAGAGAGGTGACTTTATTGTTGTCGTAAAAATAAATAGTCTCTCTCTTTTTAGCTAAGGCTATTGTCGGAATGTTTGGGGGTATTACTGAAGAGGCAATAGAAAGTTGGGGTACTCCACCGTCAAGAACCAAAAGATCGGGTTTCCCCCACTCCAGATGATCAAAACGACGAGAAATAATTTCTTTCATAGCATGGGGATCTGATCTTTTTTCACCTTTGATATTAAAATGGCGGTAAAGTGAGGGCTCTGGAGTCCCATTGATGAACACTGACATTGAACCGACATAGTTGTCCCCCTGGAGATGTGCCAAGTCGTAACATTCAATTCTTACGGGCGGTTCAAAAAGTAACGGGTGTTTGAGGCTGCTGACAATTAGATGTTGAACCTGGTCTGTAGCATCCGAAAGTTTTAAAAGGAGGCTGGAATTTTGATTTTTTAGTGCCTGGTCTAGGCTCATGATTTTATTTTTTAGATCATTGGCCAACTCAAAGTTTTGTTTTTTAATGGCCACTACGATTTGTCTATTCAAGCTTTTGTTTAACTGGACGAACTGGCCGGAGAGAAATTTTTTGATTTGTCCGAGATGACGATGGTACTGTTTGGGGGTAATGAAGAATTGACAGGCGCCAGGACATTGATGCAGGTGGTAGTTGAAACAAGCCCTGCTTCGAGAATTAAATGGAGCACTGCAGTAGCCAAAGATGCGCCGACTCAGCTTAACTAGGGTTTCAGCAACTTTACTGGAGGTATATGGACCAAAAACTTGTTTTTTGTAGTCGTCGAGTTCAAGTGATTGAATATCTGTAGCGTGGATAATTTTAATTTTGGTGTCCGGTTCATTGGTGAAGATAATGTAAATATTGGATTTACCATCTTTAGTAATGGCGTTATAACGGGGTTGATATGTTTTGATGAAGTTAGCCTCGGTAATAACGGCTTCAAGATCGTTGTTAACGACTTTAAAATATAGATAATGAGTTTTGGGAATAAAGTTTGCCGCAGAGGTTGTTCCACTTTGGAAGCCCTCATAGTGTTGCTTAATCCGTGTTTTGACGCTTATCGATTTACCGATATACAACGGTTTTTTGTTTGCGTCTTCGAAGATGTAAACGCCTGGTAAGGAAGGTAGCGAGTCCCAAAAAGACTCCGATAAGGGAGAAAAATCCAACCTGAGGTATCGTTGGCTGTATGGTGATTGGTTGTTCAAAACGGTTTCCATTGATGTAGATTATAGCTTTTGTTTTAATTTGACCGATGAATGGCTGTTTTGTTAATTTAATCTTTAACTGGGTTGTGCCAAAGGGCGGAACTGTGATTTCCTGTTCTGTCTCGGCAGTGGTTTCATTGCGTTCGACAATTGTATTTCCGGTGTAGGACACGCCCGAGTTGTTTGTGATTTCGAAAACTAGTTCAGCTCCTTTTTGATTTGAGTTGGCAATTGTAAAGTTTGGTTCGGGGAAGGCCAGAGATTGAACAGGTTTGATAGTAATGTCTTTGGTTTTTTCCTGTTTATATTTATATCCACCGGCAGGGATTGGATAGTCGGGACTGACTCCGTGGATGGCGAAAACAATATGATTGAAATCCAGTTTGTTAAAATAGTCTACTCCCCTAGTAGTGTTTGACCAGGTAGGATCAACTTGAACCCAGGTTTTAGTGGCTTGGTTGTAGTATTCTGGCCAGGCATGAAGAACGTCTTGGGTTAGAGATAAAGGCTTTAGACTAGGATTATCGGAAATAGCGAAACCTTCAAGCTCTCGTGCGGGGATGCCAGTTTTTCTGGCAAGACTAACAAAAACATTGGCAAAATCGGTACAGATGGCGCTCTGATTATTGATTAGTGACTCGGCGGCTGGTGTCTTTTGAGATTTTTGACGATTTATTTTTTCGTAGTCATACTTCAATTTATCTACGACATAGTCATAAATTGCTTTTGGGGTGGTTAGGTTTTGTATTTCAGGCGTAGTGAAGACAGTGTTATCAAAGTTCCAGGTTGAGTTGGAGAGTAAATATTTATCGGAAGGTGTTTGAGTGGTTGGTTTGGGAGTAAAGTTGAGCTTGATATAGAGGTCTAACCGTACTTCTATGTTTGAGTTTGGTTCCAAAGAGTACCTGGCCAGATAGTTACCGTCTTCATCGGAAACCACAGTTAGGGGCATAGGGTCAAGCTTTTCGTAATAAACAGTTTGATAGGCAGTGTCAGGAGGCAGGGCAATTTCGGTAGTAATTTTGGATTTTGATTCATTAACTAGGTGATAAGAAATGTTTCCTTTATAAAACTGCGTCTGCCCAAAAACAGCGCTGATAGTTTTGTTTCCAAGATTACTACCGTTAAAGTAATAGACATTTTTATTGATCGTGTCTGGTTTTGGATCAATGTATGCAGGGACGGGAAAGTTATCGGGTACAGCAAGGGCGACGGTTCGATTGGAGATGTTCTCATCTGTTTCCAGACGAGGGATGTTAATTTCCCAGGTGTTGCCAATCTTGGTGGCAATATCGGTTGTGTCGTACTCGATGGTAAATGAATGAATCTTGTCTCTCCCCACAACTTTATTGGCAAAGGGAAAAGAAATAGTTGTTTGGTTGAGGGTTTTGACGATATCAGGAATAATGTAAGTTCCTTCATCGATGACCTTTACATTGGTGACTTTGGTTTCGTTGATGTTAAGTCCAAAGTCCGTGGCATAAACAACCGAGAGATTATTTTTTTGGTTAATGATAAAAGAGACGTGTGTATTTCCACTAGGATCGACACGATAATAATTTTGGAAATCGGTACTAAACTTGACGATGGCAAAGGCTTTGGGGGAAAAAATGAGAGAACCGGCGATAAAGAGAATTAGTTGTGTTAGAACAGAGACTCTCTTCATCATCAATTGATATTACAACAGAAGCTTCTTTAATTCCTGTGAAGTTGCAGTGTCAAAGTGATCAGCAACTTTTTGGGGACTTCCTGTGGCAATTATTTCTCCGCCTTCATTTCCTCCTTCGGGGCCCATATCAATTAAGTAATCGGCGTTTTTGATGACATCAAGATTATGTTCGATGACAATAACGGTGTTGTTTTGATTGACCAGGTCAACTAAAGTTTGGACAAGTTTATTAAGATCGGCAAAATGGAGTCCTGTGGTTGGTTCGTCAAGAATGTAAACGGTGTGGCCATTGCCGGTTTTGGCTAGTTCGGTAGCGAGCTTAACACGTTGAGCTTCTCCTCCAGAGAGAGTCGGAGCAGACTGACCCATCTTGATGTACCCCAGACCGACTTTCCGTATGGTGTCGAGCTTTTTGTTTATGGTAGGAATGTTTTTGAAAAAGATAGCGGCTTCGTCCATAGTCATGTTGAGAACATCGGCAATGTTTTTGCCCTTGTACTCAACCTCTAGTGTGGGTTCGTTGAACCGCGCTCCTTTACAGGTGTCACAGGTAATATAGATGTCTCCCATAAACTGCATTTCGATTTTCAACTGACCATCACCCTGACAGGTTTCACAGCGACCCCCTTTGACATTAAAACTAAAACGTCCGGGTCCATATCCACGGAAACGAGCCTCTTGAGTATTTGAAAAAAGTAAACGAATATGGTCAAAAACTTTGGTATATGTAGCCGGGTTACTCCTTGGGGTTTTACCAATTGGACTTTGATCAATTAAAGAAACACGTTTGACGGCGTCGGGAATTAAGATAGAGCCGTAGGTAATGTCTTGTTTACGATGCATGGAGTTTAATTTTTGAGATAAAGCTTCGTAGAGTGTTTCAACTACAAGAGACGATTTACCGGAACCGGAAACACCAGTAACAGCAATAAATCTATTCAGGGGGAACTCGGCATCGACATCTTTGAGGTTGTGATGATTACAACCCAATAGACGAATTGAGCCCTGACTTTCCGGTGGATTTTTGGGTTTGCTGGCTATAATTTTGTTTACACCAGAGATGTATTTTCCGGTAATACAACCGGATTTTTTCATTTCCCCTATCGTTCCTTGGAAAGTAATTTTGCCACCGAGTTCTCCTGCCTGGGGTCCAAATTCAACCAGGTGATCAGCCGACTCCATTGTTTGCTGGTCGTGTTCGACCACGACGAGAGAGTTGCCGAGATTTACCAGCTCTTGAAGTGTTTTGATGAGCTTGGCGTTGTCTCTTTGATGAAGACCGATGGTGGGTTCGTCAAGAACATAGAGAATACCGGTGAGACGTGAACCGATTTGACTTGCCAGTCTAATTCGCTGAAGTTCACCACCTGATAGAGTTCCGGACTCTCTACCTAGAGTTAGATAATCTAGGCCAACCGAGACAAGAAAACTGAGTCGATCTTCTATTTCTTTGACGATAGGTAGACTAATTTGTTGCTCTGAAGGAGTAAGTTTTTTATTTAATTCTGCAAAAAAGGTGACATCGCTTTCAATTGATTGTGCAGTTACTTCACTAATGGATTTGCCATCAACGTGAACAGCAAGAACTTCCGGTTTGAGACGGGTTCCTTGACAAACCGGACAGGTTTTTTTGATTAAATATTTTTCAATTTCTTCTTTAAGAGCATCGGAACTTGTTTCGGTGTAGCGGCGTTCAAATTCTTTGGCAAGTCCCTCGTACTTACTTTTCCACGAAACAGATTTTCCATGGCGGTTGATTCCTTTGACGGAGAAAATTTTGTCTCCGGTGCCGAAGAACAGTGTTTGACTTTGTTTCTCGGTCATTTGAATCAATGGAGTGGTGGGTAAAAAATCTACAGAACCCATTGCTTCGACAATGAGTTTAGCCAGCCAGGTACGGGTTTCGAACTGGGAAGCCAGGGGAATGATAGCTCCTTCGTAGAGTGTAAGAGTTGGAGAAATGATGCTATCTATATCGAGAACCATTTTGGTACCCAAGCCGGTACATTCAGGACAGGCTCCATCGGGAGCGTTGAAGGAAAAATAACGAGGTTCTATTTCAGGAATCGAAATATTACAAACAGGACATGATAGTTTTTGAGAGAAAAGATGGTCTTCCATTTTCTCCGGGTTCTCGGGAAAGGAAAGAGACGGGTCATCAACAATACTAATGATACTTTCACCGTCAGCCATTTTGATGGACTGCTCAATGGAGTCGATTAAACGCTGTTTTTCATATTCGACGCCACTATTTAGCTGACCGATGACCAGTTTATCGATAACGGCTTCAATATTGTGACGATTATTTTTGAAAAGACTTAAGGTTGATTGGGTTGAAAGAATTTTTCCATCAACTCTAACTTGTGCTATACCTTGCTTGTATAAATTAGGAAATAAATCGGCAAATTCCCCTTTTTGATTTTTTACCAAAGGAGCAAGAATCATAATTCTGGTCCCCTTTTGTTTTTGATATGAGGGATGGGAAATGGCCAGCTCGACGACTGCTTTATAGATTTGATTAATATCCTGAGGCATGATTTCCCGACCACAGTTGGGGCAGTGAGGATGACCGATGCGAGCAAAAAGTAAACGGAGATAATCGTAAACTTCGGTAACGGTACCGACGGTACTTCTGGGATTATGACTACCTTGTTTTTGGTCAATGAGAATGGCCGGAGATAAACCTTCAATCTGATCAACATCTGGTTTATCCATAACGCCTAGGAATTGTCTGGCATAAGAGCTTAGAGACTCGACATAGCGGCGTTGACCCTCGGCATAGATGGTATCGTGAGCCATGCTGGACTTGCCACTACCCGAGACACCGGTAAAAACCACCAGTTTATTTTTGGGAATTACCAAGTCAACATTTTTTAGATTATGTTGACGGGCTCCTCTGATGATGAGATGAGTTGAAGGTGAGATTTCCGGCATAACGCCCTATTTTACCATTTTTCACCTTAGAATACCCGAATAAATAATGTGTAATAATGATGATATGACAGATTACAATGAGTTTGCCCCAACCAAAATTGCCGCTGAAGGACTACGCGATGAAGTAAATCGATTAATGAAAGAAGATGGTCTATCCCAGTCCGATGCTTTAAGAGTGGCTGCCTCTACGATGAGTGGCGCAGGTGATAATCCAAGGGGTACGGTTGAGTCTGTACAGACATGTACTGATATTGGAGGAAAAACTGTTTGTGGCGTTACCGGAGACGATATTCCTGAGGAAAGACAGGATCCATATGCCGCAACTGAAGAGCAGCGTCATGATTTGGCGGACAAAGGAAAAGATGAGGCAGCTGAATGGTTGAGACAAAACGACCCAAACTATTTTAAGAACCTTGATGAGAAGTTGGTGAAAAAACACCAGAACAGATAAGCCTAAGCTACTGAAGCTTGTTTATAGTGTCACGATACCTGGCAGCGAGCTCGAAGTTCCATGAATTTGCAGCCTGAGTCATCATTTTTTTAAGTTTCACAATGAGTACTTTTTTCTTTTGAGGAGTTAACGATTGGGGATTAACATCTTCAATTTCTGTCCAACCGAACTCGGCAAGTTCTTTGATTTTTGGAGCCGGACCACTTGAGTTGCGATGGAGCAGAGCCTCTCTTATGGGTTTATTGATGCCGATGGGAGTAACACTGTGTTTTTTGTTGTAGAGAGCTTGGGTAATTCTTCTTCTGGCGGTTTCTTTCATGGCGATATCCATTGAGGGCGAGATTTTGTCGGCGTAAAGAATGACCTGACCGTTGATGTGGCGGGCAGCTCTTCCCATTGTTTGTATTAAGGCTGTTGGTGTACGGAGAAAACCTTCTTTGTCGGCGTCGAGTATGGCAACCAGAGAGACTTCCGGTAGATCCAAACCTTCACGGAGAAGATTGATACCTACCAGGCAGTCGACATTTCCCAGACGAAGACTTTCAAGAATATCGGCCCGGTCTAAAGTTTTGATGTCTGAGTGAAGATACTCAACTTTAATTTTGTATTTTTCTTTGAGATGGTCCGATAGATCTTCAGCCATTTTTTTCGTCATGGTCAAAACCAAGGTTCTCTCTCCTTTTATCTTTCTTTCAAGAACTTCCCTACTAATATCTTCGATCTGACCTTTAACGGGACGGACAAATACTTCCGGATCCAAAAGGCCGGTTGGGCGGATAAGTTGCTCCGCTACTGTAGGAATAATGCTTGATTTGGATAGAGATAGTTCGTACTCGCCTGGGGTAGCGGAACAATAAAGGTTTTGTTGTGTGCGGGATTGAAACTCAGTAAAGGTCAGTGGGCGGTTGTCTTTGGCACTGGGTAAGCGGAAACCATAGTTGATGAGATTTTCTTTTCTTGACTGGTCACCGTTGTACATGCCGCGAATTTGGGGCAGACTAATATGTGATTCATCGATAACGGTGAGGAAACCCTTTTTGTGAAACTTTTTGGTGTTGTAGTGAAAATATTCCAGTAAGGAATAAGGGGGTTCTCCCGGTTTGCGTCCGTCAAAGTAACGAGAGTAGTTTTCAATGCCGTTTACGTAACCAACCTCTTCCAGCATGGAGAGATCGTAGTTAACTTTTTGTTCTAGTCGGTACGCTTCGATGGTTTTACCTTCACTCTTAAATTTTTCAATTTGAGTCTGTAGATCTTTGCGAATATTATCGATGGCTTGTCCCTGCGTTTTGGGGTCGGTAATGAAGAGCTTGGCCGGATTTATGGTGATTAAGCTGCTTTTTTCAAGGTCTAGATCGACAATCTTAGTAAAGTTGTAGGGATCGAGAATGTCGATTGTTTTTAAAACATTACCTTCAAAAACCATGGAGATGACGATGTCCTTATACGAGGGATATAACTGAACAGTACTACCGATGGCCCTAAAAGTGCCTCGGGAAAGTTCGGCATTGGTTCTGGTGTACTGGAGGTCACCGAGTCTCATAAGTACGGTGTCCCGGGCAATAACCTGCCCTTTCATCAGAGTGAGAATGTTTTTTTCCTGATCTAGGGGTGAGCCGATGTTGTAGATGCAGGAAACTGAGGCAATGACAATACTATCCGGACGAGACAAGAGGTTGGCCGTAGTGGTAAGTCTGAGTTTATCGATCTCCGGATTTATGTCGGCTTCTTTTTCGATGTAAGTGTCCGAACTGGGTAGATATGCCTCTGGTTGGTAGTAATCGTAGTAGCTGACAAAGTAACTAACAGCGTTGTCCGGAAAAAAATCACGAAACTCTTGATATAGCTGACTGGCGAGAGTTTTGTTGTGGCAGATGACAAGAGTCGGTAGCTGAGTTTTTTCGATTACCTTCGCGACAGTGTATGTTTTTCCTGAGCCGGTAACACCTAGCAAAGTTTGGTGCGGATTTCCGGAAGAAATAGCTGTGGAAAGTTTCTCAATTGCTTGAGGTTGGTCCCCGGTAGGTTGGTAGTCTGATTTGATCTTAAATTCCACAGTCTATATTTTACCCGAAAAAAAACCCGATCGGGTGATCGGGTGGTTTTTTTATTGATTCGATTTTATATACTTTTGTACCCTTGCCTCGATTGCATTTGTGAAATAGAAGGCTTCTCTTTCCATTACTTCCGTGTAGAGTTTTTCTCTCTCTTTCTTTTCTTTGGATGTTTTGGCCGAGAGAATGAATTTGGCGGCATTGCCAATGTTATCGGTATACAAAGCATAGCCTTCACGCTCTTCGGGATGTATGTAAACAAACCCTCCCGTGAGAATTTCCTTTCTTGGTCCGGCTTCGGCTATAGCTTCCTCAGCCATCTGTTGGGAGTTTTCTGTGTGAGGTTTTTCTTTGATCCCCAAAATCTTGTCCAGAAATTTTTTGAGCATGAGACCCTCCTGTTAAGATGCAAATTCGAGTGTTGGTTGCGATTATATCACTGCAAGCACGAAGTTTCGAGCGCTTGACTTTTGGGTATTGTTTGGTAATAATGAAGTTATGACAGTAACACTTTACCGAAGACAAAGACAAATCGTGGAGTTTATCTCCCAGTTTATTCAAAAAAATGGTTACTCCCCCACCCTTTCGGAAATTGCTGGTGCAATCGGAGTTTCTTCCTTGGCTACTGTTCATGAACATCTTCAGGCTTTGGAAAAGAAAAATATCATTAAAAAATTTGAGGGCGCGATTCGAGGAATTTCACTGGTTGATCGTGGAAGCGTGGAGTCGGCTTCAATCGAGTTACCGATTCTGGGTTTTATCGCAGCCGGAAGGCCAATTGAACCTCTGACCGATCCAAATGCGTCCATGAAGGTGGCATCATCAATGCTTTCGGGCAAAAAACGAGCATTTGTTTTGCAAGTCAAAGGAGACTCGATGATTGAGGAGGGAATCTTTGATCATGATTATGTAATTATTGAAGAATGTGACGCAACTGGGGTGAAGGACGGCGACATTGTGGTGGCTTTGTTGGAAAATGGTTTGGCTACCCTAAAAAGATTTTTCCGCGAGAGAACCAGAGTTCGTTTGGAGCCAGCAAACTCATCTATGTCCCCTATTTTTGCAATTAATGTTAAAGTACAGGGTAAGTGCGTTGGCGTTATACGCAAATTTTAATTTATGAAACTAACCATAGTTGGACTCCCAATAGGTAATATTGAGGATATATCTCTTCGGGCTTTAAAAACTTTACAGGAAGCCAAGTATTTGATTTGTGAAGACAGCAGAATGTTTAATAATTTGTGGAGTAAGTTGATGCAGATGGGACATGTGCAAAAATTCACCGGAACAATTAGATTTATTAACGATTTTAACGAAGCTAAGATACTACCAAGAATACTGGCAGAGATCTGTTCGTTGGAGTCTGTAGTTTTGGTTTCCGATGCCGGCATGCCTCTAATCTCTGATCCGGGATACAAACTGGTCAGCAAGGCCGTAGAAATGAACTGGGAAGTTGATGTGATTCCGGGACCAACAGCAGAAAGTGCTGCCTTGGCCGTTTCAGGATTACCAACCGATCGATATTTGTTCGTGGGATTTTTACCAAAGAAAATCGGAAAAAGAACTGCGGTTTTGACGACTATTAAGGAAATGGGTATGATTTCAAAGATGACGGCGGTTATTTATGAAAATCCCTTGAGGCTTCAAAAAATCTTACCAGAGGCAGTGGCAATTATGGGCAAAGATACCCCGGCATGCTTGGCAGTGGACCTGACAAAGGTGTCACAAAAAATTATAAGAGGAAGCTTGAGTCAGTTGCTTGAAGCGTCGAAAGAAAAAAGGATTAAAGGTGAGTTGGTTTTGCTGATTTCTGTGGGTAGTTAAAGGAGTTTTTCTCTTAGGATTAGGTCTTTACCGTTCATTTCTGCTGGTATTGGAAGATCCAGAAGTGAAAGTATAGTTGGAGCAACATCACCCAGCTTACCCGGTTGGAGCTTAAATTTGTTGTCGGTTGGATGGTAAATGATGAAAGGCACAGGAAAATTTGAGTGCTGGGTGTTCACCTTGCCTGTTTTGGGATTTAGCAGTTCTTCCGCGTTACCGTGGTCGGCGGTAATTAATAAATAGGAGTTTGTTTCTTTGGCAAGATTGACTAAAATTCCTATGGCGTCATCGGCCGCTTTGATAGCTTCAACGGTTTTGTCTATCTTGCCGGTGTGAGCGACCATGTCTGGGCAGGCGATGTTAATAACGGAGAGAGTAAAGTTATCTTCTCTGATTTTTCTTTGAAACTCCTCGATGAGTTTGTCGGTGGACATACGAGGGGTGAGATCATAGGTAGTCACTTTTTGAGAATCGATAAAGAGGTGTGTTTCTCCAGGAAGGAGAACTTCGCTCTGGCCGTTAAAATAGTAACTAACCATGGCGATTTTTTCCGTTTCGGCCGCTCTTAATTGATTTAAATTATGGTTGGAAATTACTTCTCCCAACGTGTTGGAAAGCGTGGTGGTAGGGAACATGACCGGATTTTGATAGTCTTTACGATACTTGGTCATGGTGACAAATCGTAAATTGGGAATTCCGGATCTGAAAAACATTTCCGTTAACTGCCTTGGTCTATCGGTTCTGAAGTTAAAAAAGACAACAGAATCACCCGATTTGATTCTGGAGTTGTTGGAGTTATCTCCAATAGAAGCGGGAGTAATAAACTCATCATAAACTTTAGCCGCGTAGGATTTTTCCAAATAGGTAATAGGGTTTTGTTCCGACTTAAGATTGGTGTTAGTCAGACAGTCGTATGCTTTTTGTGTCCTGTCCAAACGTTGATCTCTGTCCATAGCGTAGTATCGTCCAATAATTGAGGCGATTGAGCCCACTCCAATTTCTTGTATCTTTTGCTGAACTATTTTTATTTGTTCGATAGCGTTATCGGGCGGACTATCACGCCCATCGGTAATCAGATGTAGAAAAACATTTTGCAGATTATTTTTTTTGGCAAATAGTAATAGAGCAAAGAGGTGTTCGTTGTAGGAGTGTACGCCGGAGTTGCCAATCATACCGATTAAATGGAGATTGGATTGAAAAGAAGAAAGATGTTTGACGGTATCCAGTAAAGCTCTGTTGACAAAAAAACTTCCGTCGGCTATGGCCATATTAATTAAAGCCAGATCTTGAAAAACAACTCTTCCCGCACCAATATTCAAATGACCAGTTTCACTATTACCATCTTGGCCTTCCGGCAAACCGACCGCTGGTCCTGAAGCTAAAAGCTGAGTGGAAGGATAGTTTTGAAGTAGGTAATTAAAGGTTTGGGGATTGGCAATGCTTATGGCGTTACCAGGGCCAGGAGGCGCTATTCCCCAACCATCGAGAACGCAGAGAATTACCGCTTTCTTATCCATGCAGACTACTAAGATATTCTTGAATGAAAGATAGACGATTGTATTTAGCAACTCGCTCTCCCCTACCCGGGGCACCAAATTTGACGAAATCTGCACCAACGCCAACAGCAAAGTCTGCCAGAAAATCTTCGTCCGTATCACCGGAGCGGTGAGAGACAATAACGGAAAAATTATTTTTCTTAGCCAGTTTTATAACCGAGACTGTTTCAGAAATGGTGCCAATTTGATTTGGCTTTACCAAAATAGCATTACAAGCATTTTTTTCGATGGCTTCCTGTAAGCGTTTTTTGTTGGTGACGAGAAGATCATCGCCAACAATCATCAGTTGTTTACCAATACTTGAGGTTAATTCGGACCAGCCTTTCCAGTCATCTTCACCAAAGGGGTCTTCGATGGACAGTAAACTATATTTCTGATTCAGATCGATGAGGAAGTCACGGAACTGTTCATTGGAGAGATTATCTTTGACGTCACTAATTTTGTATTTACCATTTTTGATAAGGCCGTTGGCGGCGATATCCAAACCAATGAAGACGTCTTGATTAAGTTTGTAACGACTGGACTCGACAGTTTCTACCAGTAGTTCGATGGCATCGGTGTTGCTGAACAAGTTGGGAGCGAAGCCCCCCTCATCACCGACAGAATGAATGGCTTTTTTTTCTACTAAAATATTTTTTAAATTATGATAAAGCTCACTACCGATTTCCAAGGCTTCGGAGAATTTCTTTTGACTGCTGGGAATGATATGAAACTCTTGGAAATCAAGGTTTCCGGCACCATGTTTACCTCCGTTAATGAGATTAAAAATAGGAGTTGGTAGGTGAAGGGCGGTTGGAGTGGCCAGACCATATTTTTCGACGGTGTACTGGAAGGTGGGTTTGTCTTCGCAGGCAGCACCCAGTTCAAAACAGGCTTGTGAAACAGAAAGCATGGCGTTGGCACCGAGTTTTGATTTGTTTTCCGTGCCATCAAGGTTTAATAAAATTTGGTCGATATTGTTTTGAAGGGTCGGATCTTGACCGATGATGTACTTGCTGATTATTTGGTTAACATTAGCTACCGCCTTTAAAACCCCGAGGCCATTGAATCTCTCAGGATCACCGTCTCTCAATTCAACCGCTTCCAATCTTCCTGTTGATGCTCCGCTGGGAATTGAAGCAACCGAACCGTGGTTGTTATCTGTCCAAATAGTCGTTTCTATGGTTGGGTTACCGCGAGAGTCGAGAATTTCTCTAGCATAAACCGATTTTATTTTTGCCATTTTATTTAAGTAGCCTTTTTTCTATCAGGGAAATTACTCTTCTGGTGTTATCCACGGCATCCGGACTAACGGAGACGGAGGTTATTCCCCAAGATACTAATTTGTCGACAAGGTCGGGATATTGGCTAGCTGCCTGACCGCAGAGAGAGCAGGTTATGTGATGCTTGGCGGCAGTCTTGATGACGTGCTCAAGTGCCCACAAAACGGCCGGATTTCTCTCGTCAAACTCAGGGGCAACTGTTTCATTGTCACGATCCGTACCCAAAATTAACATAGTGAGATCGTTTGACCCAATGGAAACACCATCAATACCGACGGCAATAAAGTCTTCCAGAAGAATGACGTTGGAGGGAATTTCAACCATCATCCAAAGTTTAAAGGAATTGGATCTAGAAAGACCGCTAGCGGCGATAATTCTTTTGACCTTGATTAATTCATCAACTGTTCTAACAAAGGGAATCATTAGGTGGAGGTTTTTGTAGCCGTATTTATTTCTTACAAGTTTGATGGCTTCCAGTTCAAGATTAAAAACCGGTTCGTCAAGGATATAACGATAACAACCTCGATATCCAAGCATGGGATTGGGTTCTGTCGGCTCATAATTTTGACCACCAATTAAATTTTTGTACTCATTGGATTTAAAGTCGGTAGCGCGATAAATGACTGGTCTCTCTCCGAAACTGTGAGTAAATTTGATAATACTTTCAGCAAGTTTTTCAATAAAGACCTGACTTTTGCCGTCGCGAATCATTTTTTTGGGATGAACGCCAATTTCGGCCATCATAAACTCTGCACGAAGAAGACCAACTCCGTCAGCATTTCCCTGGGCGACGATTGATGCAAGTTCTGGTTCTCCTAAGTTGACATAGACTTTGGTGGCGGTTTGGGGAAACTCTTCTTCTTTAAACTCCTTAACGGCGACAGCCTTACCTTTTTCGGGAACACCGTTATAGACAATACCAGTGGCGCCATTGGCTGTAACCAACTGATCTTCTTTGAGGATTTTGGTAGCAATTTTGGTACCAACGATAGCCGGAACTCCCAACTCTCTTGAGACAATGGCAGCATGGGAAGTTTGACCTCCCTTGTCCGTGACAATGGCACTTGCCCTTTTCATAGCGGGGACAAAGTCTGGAGCGGTCATCTCGGTAACCAAGACGTCACCATTTTTTACTTTGTCTATTTCCTTGGCGGATTTTATTTTAACTACCTTGCCAAAACCAATACCAAATGAAGCAGGTTCTCCTTGGACTAGCTGTTTTAGATTCACCAGCTGGGATTCGGATATTTGTTTGGCACCTTTGCTCGTATTGAGGGTGGTGATGGGACGGGTTTGAACCAGGTAAACCTTGCCATTTTCGACGGCGAACTCGCTATCTTGGGGAAAGAAATAGTGCTGATGAATTTTCATGGAAAGTTTAGCCAGCTCGATTACTTCTTCGTCAGTGAGTTTGGGAGCATTGACCATTTTCTCCGGAACCTTTACCTTTTTGACCCCGCTGGGATAGTCGTGGACCTCCATAACGGTTTGAGGTACATTTTGACGAGAATGAATCGAAAGGTCGGACTTATTTATTATGTAATGATCCGGGTTAACTACTCCTTGAACCATAAAATCACCCAGCCCCCAGACTGCTTCAACGACGACTTGATTTTTGTTGCCGGTGACAGGATTAACAGAGAAAAGAACACCGGAGACATCTGACTGAACCATTAGTTGGACAGGGATGGCGAGAAGTACTTTGAAGTGGTCGTAGCCTTTGGTAGCACGATAGAAAATGGCTCTGGCACCCCAAAGTGAGCCCCAGGCACTACGAACTGCTTGTATTAAATTTGATTCACCCTTGATATCCAAAAACGACTCTTGCTGACCAGCGAATGAAGCATCCGGAAGATCTTCGGCGGTTGCCGATGAACGAACGGCAACGAGAGGATTTTTGTCGCCAGATTTTAAACCGGAATAACTTTCAAAGATTTCCTTTATAAGATCAGCGGGAATATCGGCTGTTTGAATTAGTCTTTGTATTTTAATAGCCGCTTTTTCAAGTTCCTTTTGGTTTGTTACCTCGGTTTGTTTGATGATTTCTCTGATAACCGGCTGAAGAGCGTTGTGATCGATTACTTTTTCGTATGCTTGGGCAGTAATGACGAATCCGTTAGGAACAGGAATACCGAAGTTGTACATTTCACCCAGATTGGCACCCTTTCCTCCGACGAGAGGAATGTCGTCCTTGTGAATTTTACTGAATGGTAATACCAGGGCAGGTAGGTTGGGCATTAGGTTAGTTGTTTTTTAAAGAAGTCTACCCAAGGATTAGTTCCGGGGTCTTGCTTGTTGACTATACTTAAATAATAGCTAATCATCATCAAAAAGACCAGCGACTCAAATACTTGAGCGGTGATATCGGTCGATTCCGGTTTGATTACGGTGAGCTGATAATTTTGTTTGATGAGAACGTCTTTGGTGATTTGAAATCTTTTTTGAATTATTTCCGGGTAGAGGGAGGAGTTTAGAAGAATAAATCGAGCATGGTCTTTTAAAGACAGTGGAAAGGCTAATCCTTCTAAAAAGTGATGGTTGAGATCGGGTAACTGGAAATAAGCAGAAAATGTTTTTGAGGTTTCGTTAAAAAAATTAGTTGAGACCTTCCCTACTCCCGACAAGTGATTCGCGGAAAGCACCATAAGAGACATACCCTTGTTTTTTAGGGCAAATTCTTTTGCTGGATTATCGTTTGTCGTTCGATCAATTTTAAACAAATCGAGAGTTCTTTCAATGGTTCGAACTATTTCTTTCGGATCGACAAAACGAAATGCTTCTTGGTTGAGACGAATCGTTAGCCCCATAACGGCTCCGAGCATCAGACCAATACCGTAGCGTGGCACATGTGAACGATTTAATTTTTCGTCGAGCAGTATTAAGGGCCAGTGTTCAGACAAAGCCAGGTCTCTTAATTTTCCACCGGCGGTGATGACGATGGTTTTGCATTGTCGTTTGGAAGCATCTTGAGCGCAGGACAGAATTTCTTCGGTGTTTCCTGAGTAACTTGCCAGAACGACGAGAGTATTTTTGGCGGTGTACTGAGGAAGTCGGTAGTTGGAGATGATTTCAAAAGGAACTTTTAACAACAAAGGAGAAAGTGAAAGGACAATGTGGGCCGGAAGATTTGATCCTCCCATACCCGCAAAGACGATATTTTTGATACTTTCCGGTTCAAAGTTTAAATTTACAAACTGCGAGTCATGCCAGGCGGATTCAAATTGTTGGCCAGTTGAGACAATAGAAGCATAGACATCAAGGGTGTCATATTGACCATATGTCTTGGAATCATCAAGAAAAGTTTTCATTGCGTAAATTAAGTATACCAATATCCTACCGAGCCAGCATTTTTTTCAGAGTGGTCAGAGCAGTTTTTTCTCCATTTGGATACTGAATTGCAGCAAGTTTTTCAAAAAGAATTTTTTCAGTGTTTGAGGAGGTAGCGATCAGACCAGCATCTTTCAGATAGAGGAGAGATTGATAGGCGTAAAGAAGATTGATTTTTCCGGAAACTTCCGGACTGGAAAAGAAAGTGGCACAGCTAGTTTTGGCTATAAGAGAAGATATCTTGGCGGCAATAAGAGCTTTTTCCGGAGTATTAACCTTTTCGGGGTGAGCATAGAGTTCATAAAAATTAGCGGACACTATTGACTCATATCCCCGGCCAATTTCAGCTTGAAGAACGCTGGAGACTTCATTGTTGAGATAGTTCATGGCAGAGATAAAAGGCTCTTTCCAGGAAGTGTCCTGACCCCAACCGCAGTCGCAGGATCCATTCCAGCGAATCAGATTTCCATGGGGACAACTCCAAGCGGATCTTTCTCTGATCATTCCTTTTGGAAGTTTGGATATGTCGAGCTGTAAATTATTGATGGAAACCGGGTAAAGCCCGATACTGGGTAAGGATGAGTCGAGAAGATAGTGCAGAAACTTGTCTCCATTTTGAAAATGATGACCAAAAGTTTCGGCATCCGTCCAAGCGATAATTACTTGATTTTGGGGAGTATTTTCATTTCTGGGTTTGACGAATGAATGAGCAAAAAAATCGGCATTTTGTTTTTGATCAAAGGCAAGATTTCTACTAATTGCACGGTCAAAGGGATAGGCGATGATTTGTCTTCCTCGTTCAAGGTTGATAATCGTCGGTTGGTTATCTGAGGCGGAACCATTTGCTTGAATAATTTGCTCCGGAGCACAAACAAATCCCTCGTAACCATTGTCGATTAGGACATTGAGGGTTTCGGTGTCGATGGCGGTTTCCGGCGGCCAGAATATTTTGGGGTTTACCCCAGTTATATCTTTGAATCTACCAACCCCAGCCGAGATAACGATGGATTTATCGGATAAAGAGAGATCGGGAAGAATTGGGTGTATAAAGGCCTCCCCTATCCCATTCTCCTTCATGGTTTTTTGGTAGATGGCGGCGGTTTCTGGGTTTATTTTTTCGAGTTGGAGCAGTAACGACTGGTAGATGTCAAAGGAAACTTTATTAAGAATACCTCCGTGAGCCAAGGGTTCATAACATTGTTTCTCGATGATGGCAGTCCAGTTTTTATCTTGAGGATCGGTGGAAATTGTCGAAAGTGTTGGGTGTGTTGCTTCTCTAGGAGGTTGATAAAAATGTAAACCGACGACAATTTCTCTGCCCATCAGGTCACTATATACAAATTACCCGGTCAACTCAATAGTCTTAAGACAGAGATGAAGTGTTTGAACCAGTGGACCAGTCTATCTCCGAATATTTTTTAAATATTTTAGCGATTCCACTTTTTAGCTCATCGTAACCATCAAGGGTTTTGCTTTCAAATTTGGTAGTAAGATATGGTCCATTTTGCGAAGCTCGAACAACAACCATGGACTCTTTCGTGTCAATACGAATACCGTCGATTTCGTTGATTGTTCCGTAGGGAAGGAGTTTGATTAAGTCTTCTTTGATTGGTCCGGCAATTAATTGAAATTTTATGTTGTCAGCCAAACCAAGTTTAATTTCCGGGCTACTAAAGTATTTTGGTAATTTTTCAACTGCCTGATGAAGATCTTGTCCTGTTCTTTCCAGGTAACTTAATAAACGGAGCGATGCATAGGCGGCATCATCGTGACCATAGAAATTGTCCATGAAAAAGATGTGTCCCGAAAGTTCACCTCCAAAGGGAGAACGAACCTCTTTGATTTTTGCTTTTACAAAGGAGTGGCCTGTTCTGGAAACGATTGGTTGGCCACCTCTATTGACAATGGTTTCAGAGACGACTTTGGAACAGAGATTGTTGTAAACGATGGGTGCTCCAGGAATAAAGTCCAGAACATCTTGAGCATATAAGGCAACAATGGTGTCCATCCAAAGAACCTGCCCCGTATTGTCGACAACAGCTACTCTGTCTCCATCGGCATCATAAGCAAAACCAATATCAGCTTTTTCTTCGGTGACCGTTTTGGCTAACCTTTCCAGCACTTCTGTCTCTGTCGGGTCGGGATTTCCAAGAGGATAGTTGCCATCGGGAGTACAGTTTTGTTCAATAACTTCACAACCGGCGTGTCTGAGTATTTGTGGGTAAAATATCCCAGATCCGGTGTTACAACCATCAATGACTACTTTCCATTTCCTTGATAAATCAAAGTATTTGGTAATTTCTGCTAAATAGACCGGGAAAATATCTTTCTTGGTATTTTTACCCTGACCTTTTGAGAACACGCCCTTGTCGACTATTTTTTTGAGCTCTTGGATTTCTTCCGTAACCATAGTATCGGAGTACCCTACAGATAGTTTGAGACCGTTGTAATCTTTGGGGTTGTGAGAAGCAGTGATCATGGCGCCAGCCTTGGTTAAGTATTCATACGAACTGAAATAGATTACTTGACTCATGGAAAGACCTAAATCAAAGGTGTCAATTCCTCCATCGTTAAGTCCTTGGATAAAGGAGTTTTTGTACTCTTCACTGGTGAGTCTGTTATCACAGCCTACGGGACAAAGAGTAATACGTCGTTGTGCTAAAAAGGTGGCGTAGCCGCGTCCGAGGGTATAGTAGACTTCCGGTGAAAGGTCGACACCGGATACTCCACGAAGATCATATCCACGATAAATGTTTGGGTTTATCTGCATAGATAAAGTATACCAATACAGATTATTTTGAGTCGTGCGTTTTTTCTTTGTCGACTTAGTCAACAAAGGTAAGTGCAGTTCCCGATTTACCAGCTCTACCCGTACGACCGATACGATGAATGTAGTCTTCGTAGGTGGCGGGTTGGTCAAAGTTGATGACGTGGGTGATGTCTTTGACATCAATTCCACGAGCAGCAACATCGGTAGCACACAAAATATGAATTTGATTTTCCTTGAACTTTCTTAAAACGGTCTCACGCTGGTTTTGACGTTTGTCACCATGAATTGAGTCGGCGTTGAAACCTGATTTTTGTAAGGTAATGGCAATTTCTTCGACGCCATATTTAGTACGTCCGAAAATAAGGACTTTTCTAAAAGTTTCTTTGGAGAGTAAATCATTTAGAACGGCATATTTACCTTGTTTTCCGGAAGCCCTAATGATGTTTTGATCAACATTCAGCGAGCCGGCGTTGGTTTTGACGGAGATCTTTTCAGGATTGTTCATAAACTGAAAGGCAATGCCTTCAACTTTTTGGTCAATTGTGGCCGAGAAAAGCAGAGTTTGATGATTTTCCGGTAAGAAAGAGAGTAGTTCGGTAATTTCGTGAATGAAACCCATGTCAAGCATTCTATCGACTTCATCAAGAACGACGGTACGAGTGTTGTTTAAGTTTAGGGCACGGCGATTATAGAGGTCTCTGAGACGTCCTGGGGTACCAATATAGACGTTGGGGCGGCGTCTGAGCTCATCCAGCTGACGGCGAATATCCGAGCCTCCAATAAAGAGACTGGCGTATATCTGGAGTCCACCGGAAAGAGATCTAATTTCATCTCTAATTTGTACAGCCAACTCTCTGGTTGGGGCAACGACTAAAGCGGTGTCGTTGGGGTTTTCAATAATTTTTTTAATGACAGCCAAAGCAAATACGGCAGTTTTACCGGTACCGGTGTCGGCTAAACCTAAGACATCTCTGCCAGAGAGAGCAGCTTCGAGTGCTTGATCTTGGATAGGGGTAGGAGTAACGTAGCCTTTTGCTTTAACATTACGCAGTATTTGTTCCGAGAGACCATAGTCTTCAAAGGTATGCTGAGTAATTACTTCCTCTTGAATTTCCGGCATAGCAGCGCGGACAAACATACGAGGATCTAGGGCTTTGGGCATGAAACGAGCTCTCCTGTTGCCAAAAGAATTTCTATTAAATGAGTGGCTGGCACCACGATTTGAACCATGGCTAGAATAGCCACGTCCGCCAGAAGGGCGTCGATTAAACATATTTTATGGGGGTTTTCCCCGATTGTCCTATGGAAAATACTAGCTGGACAATCGTGAGAGCGTCAAGCAAGACGAGCTAAATGCTCGGCCGTAAGAACAATATGGGATATTGTAGCATAGATTCAGTAGATTTTTCTAAACTTCTTAACTACTTCTACCCAAAGCGTCGTAAGCAAAGCCACACCAATGATTAACACCCACGCGGAGGGAGGTAGACTAACGGTGTGTAATAATTTTTGAGCAGTTGGGTGATAGATGCCAAAAAGCAGAATGATAAAACCATAAAGAATACTCAGTAGTAGGAATTTATTGTTGAGTATCCTTTGAAGCCTGAGTACCGGTTTACGAAGGTCTTTGTAAGCGAAGACATAGATAAGGTCTATAGAGCCAATGATGCCAAAAACGGTAGTGCGCGCTAAATCAAGGTCTCCGAATTTTAGTTGCTGAGTGAATATTGCAAGTGAGATTAGCCCTGCCGTGAGACTTATGGCAAAAATGAGGAAAAGCATGGAGCGACTGAGAATATTTTCTTTTTGATGATTATTTGGCTTTTCTTCCATGATCTTGGGGTCTCCCGGTTCAAACCCGAGCGCAATGTCCGGTGGACCGTCGCAGATCAGATGAAGCCAAAGAATTTGCACAATAGTCAAGGGAAACGGGACATTGAGAATCATGGCGCCTACGATAAGTACTATTTCGGCGAGAGAGTTTGATAAGACATAACCCACCACCTTAATAATATTTTGATAAATTATGCGACCTTCCTCACAGGCGGAAACAATGGTTTTGAAGTTATTATCCAGAAGAATTAGGTCTCCTGAGTCTTTAGCTACATCGGTAGCCGAACCCACCACCACTCCAATATCAGCCTTTTTAAGTGCCGGGGCGTCATTGACTCCATCTCCAGTCATGGCAACCACCTCCCCTTTTTCTTGAAGGACAGAAATGATTTTTAATTTCTGATGGGGAGAGACGCGACAAAATAAATTAATACGGTCAATTTTTGAACCGAGATCTTTAGTTGATATTTTTTCCAGATCTTCACCTTCCATAACACTATCCCGGGTGATAACGAGACCAATATTTTCGGATACTTTTTCGGCCGTATTTCTAAAATCACCGGTAACAATCTTAACGTCAATACCGGCGTTTAGGGCTTTCCTGATGGCCTCTTTTACCCCAGGTCTAATGGGATCTTCAACTCCGATTAATCCTAGCCATTTGAAATCCGTTTTTGTTTTTGAGATATTGTTTTTGTGTATTAAACCAACAGCTCGATGACCTTCACTGGTCCACTGAAAGAATTGTTTGTTTATTTTTATTTTTGTTCTTGGGTCATCCCGACAAAATTTGAGAATAATTTCAGGAGCTCCTAAAATAAAAGTCTCTTTACTTTTACCTTTTTGAACCATAGTCAGAGCATATTTTTTTTCACTTTCAAAAATTTCTTCGTGAAGAATTTTATATTTATCAATTACTATTTGTGGGTCAATTTTTAACTTTTTTTTGAGGTACTCCCATGTGGCTATTTCCAGACTTGTTCTTCTGGTATTTAAGACAGCAAGACCATTTAGAAGTTTTTCTTCATCTTTGGTATCAGTTCTGACAACTCTCATTACACCTTCGGTAATGGTGCCGGTTTTATCGGTACAAATCACGGATGTCGAGCCAAGAGTTTCAATGGAGAGAAGTTTTTTGACTAGTCCTTTATGTTTTAAGACTCGATTCATTCCTAGAGAGAGAATTACCGTCACGGCAATGGGTAGTCCTTCGGGTATGGCGGCAATTGAAAGGATGATGGAAAAACGTATCATTTCAAAAATGCCATGATTGTTTAAAACCCCGATGATAAATATGAGGATACCAATGGCGGCAACCAAGAGAGCGAGTTTTTTAGAGAACAATTCAAGCTTAATTTGAAGAGGAGTTTTTCTTTCTTTAATTTCTGTCAAACTAACACCAATTTTGCCCACCTCGGTTGTGATACCTATTTTTTCGACTTTGGCAGTACATCTGCCCGAGAGAACGATAGTTCCCATAAAGAGACGATTGTTTTTAGGATACGTGTTTTTTTCGACAGGTTCTTCTTCTCCGGTGAGAATCGCCTCACTGACAAAGATTGAGCCTTCAAGGACAACACAGTCCGCCGGAACTTTGTCTCCCGATCCAAGTAAAACGACGTCTCCCGGTACCAGCTCTTTAATGTCAACGCTGAGTCTTTGGCCTCCCCTGATAACCAGAACTACTTGTTGAACAATCTTGTGGAGGCTTTTAAGAGTTTTTTGGGCTCCATATTCTTGGAAGAAGCCCATGGATACATTCAGTAAAACCACGGCAGAAACAAGGATGGCATCTCCGGTTTCTTTGAAGATTATGGAAGCGGCGATAACAAAAAAGAGAATATATATTAGCGGGCTTTTGAACTGATTTATGGCGATAGAAAACCAAGTTGTTGGTTCTTTCTCCGGCAAAGTATTGCTACCGTATATTTTTCTTTTGTCCTGAATTTCCGTATCGGATAATCCCTGCCACTTCATGTAATTAATCTTACATGATTTCGTTTAGCTCATGCCACCTCCACCACCCCCGCCACCTCCACCACCCCCGCCCCCAGAGAAACCACCGCTACTTCCCGTACCGGAGGCACCGAAACTGGCAAATGAGGTACTAACGGATTCCAGACCGGATCCGATTGAGGATAAATCAAGATTATTTCCCGAGGTATTCATAGCAGCCAGATAGACAAAAGATGATCTGGCTTCATCACCAAACTTAAGCGGTAGTTCCGAAAGAGCTTTTAGTGATATACCTAGGGCGGCGCCATAAACAAGATATTTCTCCCAAATAATGACAGACTCAAGCGGAGATTTTTTGGTAACTGAGTAGTCTTTGAGATATTTTTTAAAGGCGATCCAGGAAGCTTTTTCTTGGGCTCCTTTGGGGGTTAATCTATCCATAAAACCGCTGAGGGTGCCAATGCCAATGGCGAAGATAATAAACTGGGTGAGTAATCCGGTCATAATTACAGGAGTGAAGTTGTCTGGATGGGACGTGGATTTTGTGATAATTAAAAGCGCCACCCCAAGGACAATGCCAATGACGATATCGGTGGCCAAGGTACCTTGTACGGTATGACTTTTTTTGTCGAGAAAGTCATTTTTTAACAGGATGCCTTCGAATTGTGATTTCCATGACTGAAAATGTAATCTGGCTTTGGTATCTGTTTTTAGCTTACTGAGCATTTTTGATTTGGAAATTTTTGTTTCCTCGTCTAAGTAAAGCAAGTGGATGATGTCCTCTTCATTTTTGGTGAAACTTTGCCCTTTGTTTTTCTGTAATTCAAACCATATTTCCGGTTCTTGAGGAAAGATTCCCAAAATCGGACTACGATATTCCTGAGATATTTTTAGTAATTTTTTGCGACAGAGTTCCAGAATTGTAGCCGTGATGGATTTAGCGGTAGGCGTATGAGATGGGTTGAGAATGGCTTCAACGATAGCGGGTTCGGTGTTGCTTGGGGGTTCGTGAAGACTACCAGCGAGATTGATCACCGGTAAGGGTAAATCTTTACCCACCTTTCCCCATTTGATTAACCAGTAAATAAATCTAGCCAGAAATAAAAGGCCGGTGATTAGTAGGACGATATACACAAAAGCATAGTTGATGGGTTCTGCCGAGGTTTTTGTAGTATTAATGGTTTCGTTTATCCAGTTAGCTTCTTCGTTCACAATACGTCCGAGGGCATTTTCGTTTTCAGTACTAACTCCGGGAAGTTTGGGAAAGAGAACACGACCTTCAACAAAAGTATCGGCGGGAATATTTTTGGCGGAAAAAATGACAGTTTGAGCGTCGAGAATAGATACTTTGCCAGTAAGAGGACCGTGCCCCCAGGCTTTTAGTGATTCGTTCGGGGATGGATACGGAAGGTGAATAGTAGCGATTAGATTTTGAGTTGGTACTCCCCAACCTTCTTGAATAATCTGCCAGTAGAACTCGGCAGTGTCAAGATAGTTGTTGACGGCATTTTCAATGGTATAGAAGACGGTAAAGTCTTTGGTTTCGTCATCGGCAGTATATTTCCAGCTGACGATTTGTTGATTGTTTTCTGTCTTGGTGGTGAAGTTTATTGGAATACTACCTTCTTTAATTTGAAGGTTATTTATTATCAACCGGTCGCATTTGGTATCAGTGCAAGCTTTTTTTGTTCCGGTAGACCACCAGCCATTTTCAAAGTGACCGGAGAAGGTATAGGTACGGGTTTCTTGGATATTGGCCGAGCCATCTTTGTTAATGACGATATCAATATTGGCATCATCAATGGTGTAGCTTTTGGCAAAGGAAGGTGTTGGAAAAAGCAAGATGCCAAAGAGAACAAGCAAAGAAATTAATAGTTTTCTCATAATATTATTTCGTAATATCATTTTAGATTTTTTGGAAAAAATTTGCCAATAAATTATCAATAGTGTTGCTACTGGTTCCCGTCTTTATTTTTATATCGATATCGGAGAGGATCTTATACAAAGATAGTAAATGATCAAGGGTAAAATAGGTCGCTTGTTGGGTAATCAATCTCGTGGGGTAGGGAGCCAGTTTGATAAACGATGGACCGGACTTGGCTTGAATTAAGAGTTTTATCTGACGAACCGACATGGCAAAGACAAACTCTGGCTCCGTACCTTCATTAAGTAGTTTTTTCCAGGAAAGAAGAATGTTTTGGGTGTTATGGGGACGAAGCGAGTCGAGAAATTTGAAGATGACCGGGCTAATTGAAAAGCCTTCTACTTTGGCTTTGGAGAACTTTTTGAGTATAGTAGCGGAAAGATTTTTGTTTTCCCAAAGAATTATTTCATGACTTGTTTCTTGATTGATGAGGTCAATTAATTTGTCCTTATTTTTGGATTTAGTACCACTGAGCAGATTTTTGATGACGAAACATTTGGTGGAACCAAACAAGCTACTTGAGCCGATTTCTTGACGAAGATGGGTGATGTCCAGTTCGGTGGCGTCATAAGTAATGACCTCTATTTGTTTTGACTTTAGTTCTTCGGTAAGGATAATTAGTCTACCGTATGATTTGTTGGCGTCTTCGCCATGTAGAATGATCATTTTCCAAAAATCCCCATAAGGGACTTTAAGCTATTGTAAAGCCTAATAAGTAGAGCTTGAGAGTTCTCCCCTGTCGATACTGCCGGAGTGACATTTAATACCGACGAAGGGGTGACTGTCTTTACTTCGGAAACGACCGAGGGCCTTGGTTCCCCCTTGGTAGCGAAGGAACTTAGAGTTGTGGAAAATTCTTTGAATGTACCATCTGCCCTTTTAAAACTAAAGACGGCGAATGGCCCTTCCTGGGCGTTCAGTAAAAAGGGGGTAATGGCAACGATGTTCTCGTCTGACCATTGATGTGTGAGGGCGTATTGATAATAGAGGGCTATCTGGTGATCAGAAAGGTTTTTGTTTGACCAACCGGTTTCGGTAATGAATACGGGGAGTTTTTTGTTGCTAAAGAGTCTAATGAATCGGAGATCGGTGCGATATGAGTCAATTTTGTTTGATCCGGATTTGTCGGGTCTTGAGGAAAAATCAGGGTTGGGATAAGCGTGAGAAGTCCAACCGTCAATTTTATTAAAAATATCGGGGTGTCGCAGATACATCCTTTCGAGATAGAGTCTCCAGTTTAAGGAAGTTTTGCTGTTTGAAGCCGCGTTATCGAGACCTGCAGGAAGGATAAAGAAGTCAGGAGACTTAGCTTTAAAAATGTCGATGGCGTTGTTTAGAGTATCCGCATATTTTTCCGGTGAGACATAACCACCGTACTCGTCCGAACGATTGACCTCATTGAAGATGACGACATAACGATTTTCCGTCGGCCAGTTAAGATCACCGAGGAAGTTGGCAAAGTCGACTAAGTCATAATTATTTGGTTCCGCCCAGTTTGAGCCTTCGGGTACCGTGGCAACTCTGATAATGGGGATGACTCTTTTGTCTTTGGCTTGATCAAAAAACCGCTGCCATTTGACCCGATCTCTATCCGAGGCTTGAATGGGAATAGTAACGTAACCCCAGTCCCCCTGGCCATTGTTGTTTGCAACTTTGGCGGCAGAATCAACTTCGTCTGGGAAAAGAATGTGAATGCCGATTTTGTTGTTGGATACGGAAAGAGGATCCGAAATCGCTAGAGTATTACTAGACGATGTTAGATATATTAAAAGGCTAATGAATAATGCGGCAAGAGACACACTGAATATTATAAAGGCTTGGTCTTCCCCAGATGTTGATAGGCTTTGTCTGTAGCTACCCTACCGCGACTGGTTTTAGACAAGAAACCGGACTGTATTAGATATGGCTCATAAAGGTCGCTTATGGTGTCAACCGACTCGGAAATAATAGCGGCCAGGGTTTCCAAACCGACCGGCCCCCCCGCGTGTTGGATAATGATGGCTTCCAGGAGACGGCGATCGGTGGCATCCAGCCCTTCGTTGTCAACTTCATAAAACTCAAGAGATTCTTGAGTGATGTCCAGATTTGATTTGGAGTCGTGTTCGACTAAATTAAAATCGCGGATACGTCGAAGAAGTTTAAGGGCAATACGAGCAGTACCGCGAGATCGTTTGGCAATTTCTAGGGCGGAGTCATCATCAAGTTTAAACTTGAGCTTTTTAGCGGCTTTAAGAATAATACCTTTAAGTTCTTCCGGTTCATAAAAGCGTAGTCGATGAACTATTCCAAAACGATCTCTGAGAGGAGAACTAATTTTGCCTGCCTGAGTAGTCGCACCAATAAGAGTGAAGGGATTGAGATCCAAACGGAGATTTTTAGCGGCCGGTCCTTTGCCAAGAATAATATCAATGGCGTAGTCTTCCATGGCTGGATAGAGAGCTTCTTCTACCGGTTTGTTGAGGCGATGAATTTCGTCAATGAATAAAACGTCACCCGGTTCAAGGGCGGTAAGAATGGAAGCCAGGTCCCCGGCTCTGGTTAGTGCCGGACCTGAGGTAATTTTTAGATTGACACCCATTTCATTGGCGATGATGTGAGCGAGAGTGGTTTTTCCGAGACCCGGAGGACCATATAGTAGAGTGTGTTCCATGGGTTCTTGCCTGGATTTGGCGGCTTGAATAGCAATTTGCAGCGATCTGACGACCTGAGGTTGCCCTAAGAAATCGGACCAGTTAGAAGGACGAATGCTGATTGTATCTGGCTGATTGGTCATTTTCGAAGTAGTTTCAAAGCTGATTTTACCTGTGCACCCAAAGGCAGCGACGAGTCGATTTGAGAGTAGACGGAGGAGATTTCTCCTTTTTGAAAACCAAGACTTACAAGAGAGTCAACCAGTTCAGAGTTTCCTTCGAGATTGCTCATATTAACATCACCTTTGCCAATTTTTGATTTGAGATCAAGGATTATTTTTTGAGCCGTTTTTTTACCAACTCCGGAGATTGAAGAGAAAAAGGCGAGATTACTTTCCATAATGGCTTTCTTGATTTTATCTTCCGTTGATGAGGTGAGCATGGCTAAAGCAATTTTGGGACCAACTCCGGAAACGGTGAGTAAGAGTTCAAAAATATCCAAGTCGTGGGGTGTCTTAAATCCAAAAAGAGCTAAGTTGTCTTCTCTGATGTGGGTATGAATATACAGAGAAGCTTTTTGGTTTTCTAAAAAGATTAAGTTAGAAGGAAGCTGAACGGTAAAGCCAATACCGTTGGCAAAAAGGATTATTTTTCCAGTCGATGCATACTTAATGACGCCTTCAAGATAGCCTATCATGTAGCCAGTATAGCATGGCTAGTTTCGGATATTTACTGGGTGAGGATGATGAAAAATATGAGTGAGAGCAATGGCAACGGCGTCGGCGGCGTCATCTGGTTTAGGAGTTTCTTTAAGATGAAGAATTTTGGTGACCATGAACTGAACTTGTTTTTTATCAGCTTGACCGTAACCGACAAGAGAAGACTTGACTTGAAGTGGGGTGTATTGAAAGATGGGAAGCTTGGCCTCCTCCCCTGCCAGCAGTATTACTCCCCTAGCGGCACCAACATCAAAGGCGGTCTTGACATTGGTGGCAAAGAATAGGGACTCGACAGACAAGACATCCGGATTGTGTTTTTTGATTAGTTTTTGAAGGAAGAGGAATATTTTTAATAGCCTTTCAGGAAGTTCCGAGTTTATCTTGGTTTCAAAACAGCCACACTCGACAAGAGAGTCAACCCCTTTTTCATGGTCTACAATTCCCCAGCCTACCCTACCCGTTCCTGGATCGATGCCTAAGACTTTCATTCAATTTATTGTACACAGTTTGATACGCATGCCTATCTTTTGATTAAATTCTGTCTTTTATTCCACTTTTGTCAGGTTCAATGGTAAAATATATGGCGTTGATGATGGGTCAGTAGCTCAGTCGGTTAGAGCACCTGCCTTTTAAGCAGGGTGTCCCGGGTTCGAGTCCCGGCTGACCCACATTTGATTATTTGCACTTTAGGTATTATTTGGTCCCGTCGTCTAGCGGCCTAGGACGTCAGGTTTTCATCCTGAATATCGCGGGTTCGATTCCCGCCGGGATCACTAAATCGGATTTAGTGACATTTTTTATTTAATTTTAGTGCGAATACATGGGATAAATTAGCGGTCAACCTAATTTATTGCTCAACTCCATAGTTCCATCTAGTATCTTGTGAGTATATTTTACTTGCTGAAGATTAAATGCCAGAGAGGTAGTCAAGTAACCCCTTATCAATAATCGTAAATTCTCTATTTTGAATGTTCATTAAATTCTTGTCTGTTCGGCGATACTTACCTTTCTCTACAAGCATTAGGTGGTAGTCTCGTAATCTTCCCATGTTTCTAAGGTAATTAGTTAGACAAACCGCATACATTTCATAAGCTATGGCTATGTGCGGATTTTTGTTTTTGAAGATTGTTCCATACATATCTCTGAACGCATAGTCTATTGTGGCTACCACATCTCCATGAATTATGCGATTGCGTAATTTATAAAACTCCTCTGCCCATACCTGTGCACCAGTAAGCCTTAGCTTTTTAGGAGACCTATGTTGTACTCCATTTGTGTATTCTTCCTCGTAGTCGTATTGACTAGGGTTATACTCATCAGCATATTTCTTTACGCTTTCCCTAAAATTATTCCTGTTTGTAGTTCCAAAGAGTAACTCAAATGCCATTATCATACCGAGAACTCTTGCTGATGAGTCCAACTCATGTGAGTTGCTATAAATAAGCAAGAACTGGCGTAATGACCTCAACAGGGCAGAAGATTTTGGGTTCACCATCTCATCTGCCAAACATTTAACTAGTGCAATCATTACATTCTGCTCAATATCTAGGTTCATTGACGATACATGTACATGCGGTGCGGTGGTAAAGATTGTTTTTGATATTTTGAGTCCACCAGTCAATATCCCGTGAAGCGACCCGCCTTGTAACGCCAAACCATCATCTCCAACATTAAATCTCTGGATAACTAAACCTAGATTTTCAGCCGTACTAAATGACCAAGAATTGTTCTTTAGGAACGAAGCAAATAATAGCATTGCTCTAATATTTGCCAACTTCGCCATTGTCTTACCTTGTAAAGCACGAAAAGTGTCATCACGGTACATTACAATGGTTGGATTATCCACGGTATATCCCGATGGACTCTTGTACATGGCGGTAATTTTCTTTATGTGCTCCGAGGTAGCCGTATCAGTCACATACTTATCAAGGCTATTTTTGACAGATACAAACCAAAATCCAGATATAAGCATTGTGTCACTTATGCTTAAGTAGGGCATTAGTAGAAGTGTCTTATATGTTCGTTTCAAATTATCCTCCAAGTCCAGATAAAAAGATTATAATGCTTCTGGCAAATGATTACATATCGCGAACTAACAGATAAGTCTCACCAACTGGAAACAGATATTGCTCACATGTTGCGGGTAGATTTTACGGGTACGAGGTACAAAGCCTATCAAGAGATTGTTGAAGATATAACTGTAGCTTGGGAAAATCAAACCACAGCAGAGTATATAAAGCGTCACCCCTTCAACAAAACAGTATTTTCCCTGCAACAGCTCCAAGAACTCGTGAGTATATTAGATTTTGTTAAGAAAGTATTTGCCTATTCATCACCCGAAGTACAAACTCACATAAGAAAAAAAGTAAAGGTCATGCTAGGCGGTCCCATATTTATCCATGAAGAGAACTTTAACTCAAGCGAAGCTCGGAATACACAGTTTGAATTGAGAATAGCCACAAAAATGTCTGAGTCTGGCTACAAAGCAGAGCTTCTAGACCACCCAGATGTGTTAGTAGATACCAGACCTAGGGTTTATGGTATTGAGTGTAAGCGTGTTAACTCGTCTAAAGCAATAATGTCCAATATAGCGAGAGCAATCAGTCAATTGGATAAATACTCTGGTTCATATGACGGGAGGATTGTCGCAGTTGATATTTCTAGACTGCTAGACTTAGGTAAGAAGTATTTCTCTAGCCCCACACCAGAGCGAGCAAATGAGGCAATTTTAGATATTTTGCACGATACGATAAATAAAATCTACACCCAGATGGATAGCTTAAGTACGCTATCAATTAATAAACGAGTGGTGGCATTAATGCTTACTTATTCTGGTCTTTACATACTCCAGGATAACAGTATGGGGTGGGTGCAAGAAATAGGGTTCTTAGTTTTTAATAAAGAACATCCAGTAGAAGCGGAATTGTGTATTAAGGACTTTAAGAGCCTAAAACATCCGTAAGTACCCATCCGGATAGCACGCTATTGCTTTAAGCTTAGTGCCAGTTCCATTGAGACTCCCAGAGGAATAATTTACCCAACTAAAGTGCGTGTTTTTCCTCTATGTAGTGACCTGCCAAGTTTTGATCTCGTGGTATCCAGACAAGATTAATCTTCTTACTCTGCACTGCTACCACTGCATCATAAATTGTTGGCTTTAATCGCTCAATCTTTGTCGTGCTTTTGAGAGCAATCCAGTTAACTGCCAGTCTGGAGTCGGAATAGATAGTTGAGTCAGGCTTAGCTAATCTTGCGGCTCTCGTGATACCAATCAGCTCTCCCTCGTTGTTAGTCTTATCACCCACCCATTCTTCAATCAAAACCTTTCCCTTAGCATCTGTGACCACGATGATGGTCTTTTGATGTCCGAAATTGCCATTATCTGCTGTGCCAGCATCGCTAAAGTAGACTTTATTCTCGGTATCTATCGGAATTTCTAGGAGGGAAGTTTGACTAGGGGCAGTATTAACTTTAGGCTTATTATGTGTTAGGGCGAACTTAAATCCCTCAATTTTCTTTCCGCTTTCCAGCTCCCTCGCTATGCGGTTGGCTTCTGCTTCACCAAACTTCTTGGTGAATGGCTTTGCAGGCTTCCAGGGAATGTTAAGGTTAGCTTTATATGGGATTGCGTGGTTTCCACACTTTTTACACTGTATCCAAACGCCTTTAGTTTTGTCACTTAGTAGGTAGTACCCAGGATAAGAGCCACCACATCTATCACATGTTATATTGTCAAAACTCATGGACACATTTTAACATTCCAGAGATGATCAACCTTATTAGCAACGAAGTTCACCTGTGGAACTATCGGAAGAAGCTATCAAAGAGTATCAAAGTATAATGCTCGCGGAGCTCTTTATCGTCCAGGATGTTGCGTGGATTCAACAGTGCCACAATTGCTTTTGAGGCAGATTATGATAATATAGGCTATTCAGTTCTTTAAAAAGGAGGGCTAAGTGAATTGGCTTTCGAAATTACTGCGTATTCCACCCGGAAAATCCATTATTTATTGGCTAATTGAGAAAGAAAAGCGGCCGTTGGCTCAGGTATTGGCATTTGTGGCTTTTTCCGTCATTCTCTACTTCTCTTTGGGAAGTATAGAGGCGGCTATAGCCATGATGCTGGGAATGTATTTACATGAGCTTGGTCATTTTGTCGTTTTTGCGGTATATAAAATAAAAGCCGTAATCTTGCTCATATTTCCTCTGGGAGCCGTAGCCGCACCGATAAACGAAGACGAAGACAAACGATCCGATCAGTTACCCTGGCAAAACATTGCTACGTTAGTTCAAGCCGGAGTGACGGTAAATGTAATATTGATGGTAATCGGAGTAGTCCTCATTTCGATGGGAGTGTGGCCTGCTTTGGGGAAACAACTGATTTTCATCAATGGCACTTTAGCTGTTTTAAATCTTTTGCCAGTTTGGAAATTAGATGGTGGCCTACTATTCTATGTCATTTTTTCTTCTTTAAGGGAGAAGGGTGATAAAGTGTTGGCTGTTTCCGGGATAGTGGCGGGTGTCATGATACTAGTGGCACTTTTTGTATTGCCGATTTCCCAAGGTTTGTTGGCTATTCTCATAACCTTTATAGAAAAGGGCACCTTTATCTTCTTTTTGTTAGTATTTATGTTTGGCGTGCTACATAATCACAAGAAAGAGTTACCGTTGGGTTATGACAGCTCTCAGGCAATGAGTCTGAAACAGGTTTTACTCCAACTTATATGGTACGTGTCTCTGGTTATATCCTCAATCCTTTTACTAAACCTCCCTTAACAGGGGAGGTTTTTTTACAGTCTTTCTTTTGAAAAGTGAAGCGATGTTTCTTTTTCAATGTCTTTGATGGTTCCTTCGGCATTGATACTGATCAGCCTACCCTCTTGATTAAGCTTGTCCAACATGGGAAGGGTTGCTTCTTTGAATTTGTTTAGGCGTTTCTCAACAACTTCTTCCTCATCGTCCGGTCTTATGGAAAGACCGTTTTGTTTGGCAATTAATCGGCGGTTTTTAGCTCTACTTTGTGAAGTTTCATCACTAATGTCGAAATGCAGGTGATAGTTTTTTGAACCTTCAAGTGAAGATATTAGTTGATCCATGAGTTCAAGTTGGCCAATGGTTCTGGGAAAACCAGTAAAGATGATAATTTCTTTGCCCTCGGAAATTTTATCGGAAACAACAACCTTAACAATGTTGAAGATAACTTCATCACAAACATAACCACCCATTTTGTCGACCTCGGCAATAAAGGGCCTAATCAAGTCGTGATACTTACCGTATTCTCCGGTTCCATCTCGGGCATCCCTGTAGATATCTCCCGTGGAGAGTTTGACAGCTTTATGACCTAAGTTTTGAAGAAGAATATCTGCCTGCGTGTCTTTACCGCACGAACCCTTACCGTTGATAAAGATAAAATTAATTGGTTCCACGAAAACAATTTTAATCTATTAGCGAACAAACTGACGTTCTTTACGAACGATTTTTTTAGGACCTTTTTTGACTTTCTTTTCTTTAACGACTTCAACCTTAGGAGCGTTTTTGACCTTGATTGGTTCCGGTCTAGAGGTTTCTGTTTTAATAGCGCCTTCTGATTTGGCTGTTTCAACAGGAACTTCGACTGTTGCGATTTGGCCCTTGCGAACAAAGACATCCTTAATTTTAGTAGCTTTTTTGCCGAGAAGATTTCTAAGGTAGTAGAGTTTGGCTCGTCTGACCTTTCCTTTTTTGATGATTTCAATACCGGTTACGGTAGGGGTGTTTATAGGGTAGATTTTCTCTACACCGACACCACCGACAGCAATTTTACGGACGATGAAGTTTTTACCTTGGTTGTCACCACGAATGGCGATAACGATGCCTTGAAAGGCCTGAGTACGGGTTTTGTCACCCTCTTTGATTGTTTGGGACACCTTAATGGTATCTCCGACACAGAACTCTATTTTGTCCTGCCATTTGATTTGATTTGCCATAGCGACTTATTTTATCAGCCCGCGAGTGTTTTTTCCACCTGTTTCTCCAGTTCCTCGGTGTAGTCGACTTTGTAGGGCAGCTTTATTTTTTTTAAATTGTTACCGGACTCGAGAGCAATAGTGATTTCGTGCTCACCTAAATGGGCCTTTAGAAGCGCACTTACTTTTTCCAGACGATCTGTAGGCGTACCATTTTTGATGAAGATTTCGTGAATCATGTCCTGGGGAGTAAGTTTAGTGTCAATGACGGCAACAGAGTCGACGACAATTTGGATTTTGTCGTCACGGTTATCTACCTTGCCTTTGACGATGAGAGCGGTGTCTTCGAGGTAGTTTAGAGGGTTTTCGGCATAAAGTTTGGGGAAAATGACACAGTCGATGCTTTTAGTGTCGTCTTCGATGGAGATGAAGGCCATTTTAGAGTTGTTTTTTTTGGTGTTTACCAACCTGACTCTGGAAATAACTCCGGCAATGGTGACAATTTGATTGAGATGAAGAGTGGGGTCCAACTGGTTAATTTTGTGAGTAATCTGATTGGCAACAATACGCATTATTTTTTTCACCGGGTGATCGGTGAGATAAAAACCAAGAAGTTCCTTTTCGAGTTTCAGTTTTTCGTCAAGAGGCATTTCAGGGATTTCAGGAAGGTGATCGGTGGCATCCTCCGCATGGTCAACGGTAGCGAACAGACCTACCTGGTTCGAGTCCTTGCCTTTTTGTAGCTTGACGGTGTTGTCCCGGATGATGGGTAAAGCAGCTAAGAGCTGAGCACGGTTTCCCCAACGATCAAGAGCGCCTGCTTTGATGAGTGACTCAACTACTTTTTTATTTACTTTGGAGAGATCGACGCGTCGTAGAAAGTCGGTAAAGGATTTAAAATCATTATCGGCTCTGGCTGAGAGTATTGCTTTAATGGCCGATTCACCCACATTTTTAATGGCGGAAAGACCAAAGCGAATTGCTTTACCGGTACTTCTGGCTCTGCCTTCGTCCAACCATTGATCTTCAGCCAAGTCAATGACGGTGAAGTCGGTTAGGGATTCATTGATGTCCGGCGACAAAACTCTTATTCCCAAGATTTCACACTCCCCGATGGCGGTGACAATTTTGTCGGTGTCGGCTGCTTCAACAGACATGAGGGCGGTCATGTACTCGACCGGATAGTGTGCTTTGACGTAGGCTGTCCAGTAGGAAACAATACCGTAAGAAGCGGCATGGGCTTTGTTAAAACCGTAGGCGGCGAAGGTTTCGATCTGTTTAAAAAGTTCTTCGGCTTTATCTCTTGGAATATGACTAAATTCAACACAACCATCAACAAATTTGGAGTGTTGTTTTTCCATCTCTTCAGGAATTTTTTTGCCAATAGCTTTTCTAAACTTATCAGCTTCCTCCCAGTTATAACCGGCTAAATCAATGGCCATAAACAAAACGTCGTCCTGGTAAGTAATGATGCCGTAAGACATGTCCAGTATTTTTTCGAGTCCAGGAACAAAGTATTTTATTTTACTGGGATCTCTTTTTCTTTCGATATACTCGGGTATCGAGCCCATAGGTCCAGGGCGGTACAGAGCCACCATGGCCATTAAGTCTTCAATACGTTCCGGATGGAGATCCATCAGATACTTTGTCATACCCCCGCCAGCCATCTGAAAAACTCCGAAGGTTTCTCCCCTAGCAAGCATTTCGTAAGTTTCTTTGTCGTCCAAGGGAAGATTTTTAATATCTATTTTGACGTGGTAAAGTGCTTCGACAATTTTGACGGCGTTGGCCAGTATCGTGAGGTTGGAGATACCTAAGATATCAAGTTTTATTAGGCCAATATCTTCACTGGCATGCATTTCATACTGGGTAATCACGCGGTTACCCCCTCCTGTTTCCATCTGTAGGGGGGTGAATTTGACCAAGTCGTCCGGACCGACGATGACAGCAGCAGCGTGAACCGAGATATGACGGGCATTTCCTTCAACTTTCTGAGCCATAGCAAGGAGAGTGGCAACTTCCGGATCACTATCCTTCATTTTTTGGAGTTCTGGGGTAATGTCTAAGGCCTTTTTGAGGGTCATAGGGAAGCCCTGGCTGCCTTCCGGAATACTTTTGCTAATGAGATCAACTTTGGAGTAAGGCATACCCATTACGCGGCCGATGTCTCTTACGGCGGCTCTGGCTTTCATAGTGCCGAAGGTACAGATCTGACCTACTTTTTCTTTACCGTAAGTGTCGCCAAGATACTTGATGAGATCATCACGATGAATATCGGCGACATCAAGATCGATATCCGGAGGTGACGGACGAAAAGGATTTAAAAAACGTTCGAACGGAAGACGGAATCTTAAAGGGTCAACGGTCGTAATTCCACAGCAGTAAGAAACTAAAGAACCAGCAGCTGAACCTCTAGTGTTGGTATAGAAACCTGATTCATCCGCAAAGTTTACGATTCCTGATTCCAGTAAAAAATAGGGAGAGTAGCCTTTGTTCTCGATAATTTCAAGTTCGTAATCAAGACGCTTGGTAATTTCCTCAGTGATTTCCGGAAATCTTTCTTTGGCACCTTCATAAGCCCTGTCTCTTAGAGTTTCTCCGGCAGTTTTTCCTTTCGGAAGTTTTATTTTAGGAAAGTACCATTTACCAATGGTAATTTCCAGATTGCAGCGGTCGGCGAGTTTTTGAGTATTCTCGATGGCTTCGGGAAGATCTTCAAACTCAGCAGCCATTTCGTCGGGTGACTTGAGATAAAAATCCGGAGTATCGATATAGCGCATACGATTGGTGTCCGTAAGCACTTTTCCGGACTGAATACATACCAGAGCGTCTTGAGCAGCGGCATCGTCCTTGTTGATATAGTGTGAGTCGTTGGTGGCAACCAAAGGGATCCCCAGTTCTCGGCTGAGTTTTATGAGTCCTTTTTCACCCTTCTGCTGATTTTCGTGAAGTTCCAAAAGTTTAGGTTTTATTTCCGCCGGAACAGTGGAGGAAAGAGCAAAACGATCGAAATGGTGTCTTTGAAGTTCAATGAAGACATTTTGGGAACCGAAAATTTGTTCGTATTCCTTAAGCTCTTTTTTGGCTTCCTCGTAATTGTCTTCAACAAGTAGTTTTTGGACTCTACCGGCCGGACAAGCCGTAGTACAGATAATGCCCTTGGAGTACTTGGCGAGAATCTCTTTATCAATGCGAGGTTTGTAGTAAAAACCTTCCATGAAGCCGGCAGTAACAATCTTCATGAGGTTTTGATAACCTTCGTAGTTTTCGGAAAGAAGGATTAAATGGTTGGCATCTTGTTTCTCTCTGTCTAAGCGAGAGTTCTTTGCTAGATAAACTTCGCAACCGATGATAGGTTTGATATCTTCTTTGGTGGTTTTTTTGTAAAACTCGATGGCTCCGTACATGGTGCCATGATCGGTAATAGCAAGATGGGTTTGACCGAACTCCTTTGTTTTGGCGACAAGCTTACTGATCTTGGAAAGACCATCCAGTAAGGAAAATTCCGTATGAACATGGAGATGGGTAAACTTTGGCATCTGTTTAATGTTACTACTTACCTATCTTCAGGGGTGGTGTCTGGATTTTCAAGTGGTGAGAACAGACCGAGAACCAAGTCGTGAAAAGTTTTTGTTTTAGAAAAATAAGCAATATAACGTAAACAGCTGTCAGGATAATCACGTTTTAGGACTTTGGTCGTAACTTCGAATATTCTTTCAGAACTCATTTCTTTTAGTTTTAGACCAACTATTTCCTTTTCGATAAGTTGCATTATTTTTTCAGAGATATCCCCTGCTGTTCCCCGATCAATTTTTTTGGTCGCTGCTACTGCTTGATATATTCCGGAATATAGTTTGGCTCGATTATATTTAACTCGTTTTCCACTTCTTTTGACAATAGTGATATACGACAAATCGATTTTTTCATGAGTTGTGAGCAAACCTCCACAATGCAAACATTTTCTTCTGCGCCATATCTCCATTTCATTTTTTGTGGGCCTTGAATTGGTTACTATCAGTTGATCGCTATCGCAAAATGGACATTTCATAATTTAGATTATACAAATATATGTCAAGATATTGATGTTTTTGGATAAAATTTTAAATTTATTGACTTTATGCTGTCATATCAAATTTGTCACTACCTTTTTAAGATTTGTTAGTTAGCAATTAAATACTAAATGGCTTGTATAGAAAAGATTTACAGTGTGAGTGCCCTTCTTGGTAGTAGTGCTTGTAACGGAAACTGTGCGTTTTGTGCGGCAAAAGAGTTAAAAAAAGTAGCCCCAACGGATAACATGATGCCGAGTACGTTCAAGTCTGCCCTTAGATTGTCAGCTCGTTACGGCGGCTGGTCTTTGTCTCTTACAAGCAGTGGCGAACCCACCTGTTCTCCTCTAGCGGTCACCAACGCACTGAAAGATTATCAAGAAGTGGCCAGAGAGGGGGCATATTTTCCCAATGTGAATTTATTTACAAACGGAATATTATTGGGTAGTAAAAAGTTTTGTGATAAATATTTGCCTCTTTGGAAACGATTAGGTCTTACAGCTGTGGCAGTTTCAATTCACGAAATATCCGAAGACAGACAGGCAAAAGTATACGGAATTGTGCGATATCCAAAATATAGCGAGATATTCAGCAATATTCGGAGGCATGGTTTGCAGTGCAGAGCCACAGTCCTCCTTCGTAAGGGAGGAATCGATACTCCTGAAAGTTATAAAACGGTTATTGAAAAATTAAAAAGGAATGGTTGTGAAAATATTTCTTCTTGGCCAATTGGTAACCCAGACAGTACAAGGAATGAGTCTACGCCTTCACGGTTGAATCTATTTAAAATTAGACTTTGGTTGAAAAATAATGCGCTGCTTTGTCATGGCCACGTTTGGGGAGGCGGAGTTTATGACTATAAAGGAACTTTGATACGAATTACGGACTATGTGACTAAACATGACCCCAAAAAAGATTACGTACGTCAATTAGTGGTATTTCAAGACGGAACCGTAGCCTACAGTTGGATTAGGGAAGGAGCAATTTGTTTTAAAACCTGATTGTTTATCGATAAGGTCTGAAACATCAATGTTAAGTTTTTGAAAGGCGATATAATGTTCTTTTATACCTATGAATAAAGAAAATAATGTTTGCGTGGTTGTTGATTCGGGTAGTTCTATGAGAGAGTCATCCCCTGAGGTTAAGGAGAGAGAAATCTCCATACTTCCTTTGGAGGTTAAGTTTTTGGAAAATGGCACCTGGGTACCATATCTTGATTCGGAGCTTTCAGCTGATGAGTTTTATAACAAAATGGCTGAGTCAAAGATTCTACCGCAGACATCCGGAGCAGTTACGGGGAGGGCGAGTAAACTTTATGAGTCTTTAGCAAAAGAAAGTGATTCGATTATTTCAATACACATTACGGCCAAACACTCAGTCGCCCATGAGTCCGCGTTGCTCGCAGCCAATCTAGTAATGGAGGCTAATCCGGAAGTGCTTATAGAAGTGATCGACTCGAAAATTGTTTCTATTGGTACCTGGTTCTTGGCCGAGAAAGCAGCTCTGCTATCGGCAGAAGGTTATCCACTCGAGGATATAAAAAGGTTGTTACTGGAAACAGTTCCTAAAATTGATTTAATTACATTTCTTCCCTCTTTGAACAACTTAATTAAGGGTGGTCGGGTTCCAGCCTTAAAAGGCATGATTGGAAATTTACTAAATATTAAACCGATTATTGGTTTTATCGATGGTCAGATTAGAGAACTTTCGAAAACCAGAACAATCAGTAAGGCAAAACAAGAGTTGGTTAGTCGTTTTACCGGAATTAAGGAGGAAGTTGTGAAATTGGCTATCTTGCATACAAACAATGAGGAAGGGGCGAGAGAACTGCAAACGGATCTCGCCAGCTATTACCCGGGAACAATACCGGTTTATGAAGCAGGCCCTGTTCTGGGCGTTCATGCGGGTTCAGGAGCGGTAGGAATTGCGTTGCTTAAGAAATAACTATTTTAAGAGGTCGAGGACAATTTTACTTAGTGTTTGTGGATCAGCTTGACCTTTAGTTTCTTTCATTGCTTGACCAACAAAGAAACCCGCGACGTTGGTTTTGCCCTTTTTGTAATCGGCAACGATGTCCGGATTGTCGGCAATGATTTTTTCGACAACAACTTTAAGTTCATCGGCATTGCTATTTCCTACCCGAGTAGCTTTTTGGTACTCCCCTTTTATGTCCCCTGTAATCTCAATTTTTTTGTTGGCTATGAGGTTTGCTAGTTTGGAGATGTCGATTTCTTGGTCATCTTTATATTTATCAATTACCTCCAGCGCGTCAGCGTTACCATAGATAATTTTGGCATATTTAAGTTCTATTCCCAGATTAGTTAAACCAGAAATTACTTGGTCAGGAAGTTGAGGGAGTTCTCCTTTTAGTTTTTCAATGAGTTCGTTTTCGATGATGAAAGGAGGAATATCGGGTTCGGGGAAGTAACGGTAGTCTTTAGCCTCCTCTTTTGTTCTCTGGAGAAAGGTAATTTTTTTGACCGCGTCGTAGCCCCGAGTAGTTTTGTTTGTCACTGTTTTTTCGATGCCTGTTTTTTCAAATTCGGTTATTTGACGAGTGATTTCAAAATCAATGGCCTGTGTCGCAAAGTTGAAAGAGTTGATGTTTTTTATTTCCGAAAGAGGAGTGTAATGAGTGCCGGATTCATCTTCGATACAAACATTGACAGTCGGTTCCAAACGCATCTGACCTTTTTCCATGTCAGCACTGGACACAGCGATAGCTCTGATTATTTCGTGGATTTTTTTAAGATATTCTTTGGCTTCGACTGAAGAAGATAGATCAGGACGGGAAACAATTTCCACTAAAGGCACACCAGAACGGTTGAAATCGACAAGGGATACTTTTTTACCTTCCAGTTCGACATGCTGAAGTTTACCGGTGTCTTCTTCCATGTGGACACGTTCAATACCGATTCTTTTGCCAGAGTCGAGCATCACAAATCCATCGGAACAGAAAGGTTGATCGTACTGGCTAATCTGATAACCCTTGGCGAGGTCAGGATAAAAGTATTGTTTGCGGTCGAATTTGCTTAGAGTGTTAATGCGACAGTTTAAAGCTAGGCCGATTTTCAGACAAGACTCGATGGCTTTTTCGTTGGGAACCGGGAGAGCGCCAGGAAGACCTAGACAAACAGGACAGGTTTGGGTGTTTGGATCCTTACCAAAATGATCGGCGGGGCAACCGCAAAACATCTTGGAGTTGGTTTCGAGTTCGACGTGGACTTCTAAGCCGATTAGGGGTGTGGCTTTCATATGGTTTTGTCTAAATCAGGAAATAACTGAAACTGCGTGTGGCGCTGAAAACAATCGGCGATCTTAATGGCCGTTGATTCCTTGAGTTGGTTTGAAGTTACTTGAAGCCCGATGGGGAGGTTATCGATGAAACCACACGGCACTCCGACACTGGTTAAACCGGCAATTGAAGATGGTTCGAGTAACACGTCCTCCATTTCCCCAAACATGGGTTGATTTTTGGTGGCACCTAAAGAATGAGCGGGGCCGGGAGAAACGGCGCCAATGACGGCGTCGTAAGTTTTAAATATTTCATTAAATTCATCAACAATTTTTGTACGGACAGCCTGAGCTTTTTTGTAAAAGGCATCATAGTACCCGGCCGATAAAGTATAGGTACCGAGCATTATGCGTCGTTTAGTTTCTTCACAAAGAGTATCTCTTTCGTATCCAAAACGAACTCCATCAAAGCGCGCTAGATTTGAACTAACTTCGGAACGCTGGATAACGGTATAGACACCAATTGAGTAGTGAGGGTCCATGAGAGAAACCTCTTCGACAGTTGCTCCCAAAGATCGAAGTTTATCGGCAGCATTAAGAATTAGATTTTTAACGTCTTCGCGCATTTCGGTCAGAAGATATTCTTTAACGATACCAATACGAACACCACGCAAATCGGCGGCATAAAGACTTTCGGTGTATTTTTCGACAGGAGAGGGCGAAGTGGTGGCGTCTTGGGGATCCTTACCGGAGATAACTTCGGTAACAATGGCACAGTCTTCGACAGATCTGCCAATCGGACCGGGCGAGTCCGTAGAACTAGCCATAGCGATGATACCGTAACGACTAGCTCTACCGTAGGTAGGCTTAAGACCGGTTACTCCACACCAAGCGGCTGGCTGACGAATTGACCCTGCAGTTTCCGAACCAAGAGCAACGGTAGCAAGTTGGGCAGCGATGGCAGCAGCAGAGCCGCCAGAAGAACCGCCAGGAAGTTTATTGGGGTTCCAGGGATTGAGAGTGGGGCCAAAATCGGAGGTTTCGGTACTGGAGCCATGAGCAAAAGAGTCCATGTTGGTTTTCCCTAAGATAAGGGCACCGGCAGCTTTAATTTTTTCGATAACGGTAGAGTCGTATTGAGGATGATAGTCTCTTATGATGTTGGAGCTAGCCGTGGTAACGATACCTTTAGTAAGAAAGTTATCTTTGACGGCAAAAGGAATGCCAAGTAAAGGCCGAGTAATTCCCTTTTCGGCAATTTCTTTATCGATCGCTTCGGCTTCCGTTAGTGCGTTGTCATTTAGAGCAAGATAGATGTTTAGTTTTGGATTGTACTTTTCGATACGATTTTGAAAATGTCTGACCAGTTCTACACAGGTAAAATCTTGGTTGAGGTAACCGTCATGGACTTCTTTGATGGTTAGTTCGTGGAGTTGTTTCATATGAGTTCTTCGGCATCTGAGTCAATTAACCTTTCCACGACAAAAAATCCATGGTGAGTTTTTTTAGCTTCTCTTAGAGCCGATGATTGGGGTAAAACACGTGTCATATCAACTTCATCTGCACGAGTAACATTGGACAAACCATTGACCTGGTAAGTAGCGTTGACATTATTAGTGTCGATTTCATTAAGATGATTAACGACTTCTATGGTCTTAGTGAACTGTTCGGCAAAAAGGTTTACTTCGTTGTCCTGAAGTTTGAGATTGGCTAGTTTGCCGATTTTCTTAACTTCATCTGGTGTAACCGTGACCGTATGCATGCGTCTATTGTATCAATTTATAGATTGTCCGTCTTGAGACTTATTTTCTTGTTTTTGACTTCGTAGAAGACATCGCAAACATTGTTTAGCAGATCATGGTCGTGAGAAATGAGCAGAATGGTACCGGGAAAATCGACCAGAAATTCTTCGAGAGCGGTAACAGATTTTAGATCCAAATGGTTTGTAGGTTCGTCAAGAATTAAAATATCAGGGTTAGTATAGAGAAAAAGAGCTAGTTGCAAACGAGCTTTTTGCCCTCCGGATAAAGTCCAAACTTTGGATTTCATGGTTTGTTTGGTGAAATAGAATTTGCGTAAAACAGCAGCTGCTTCGTAATCGGCGATGGGAAAGCGACTACAAAAACAATCAATGGGGGTCGACTCAGACGGAAGTGTTTCCAGATGTTCTTGAGAGTAGTAACCAACCTTCAAATTATCCCCTGTTTTAGCAACACCTTCTTGAGGTTCGAGCATTCCAAGGATCAATCTTATAGCTGTGGTTTTACCGGTGCCGTTTGGAGAAACCAAGGCAACTTTTTCTCCAACCTCAATATACATTTCGGCATTATTAAATATTTGATTTTCGGGGTAGGCAAAGGAGACACTCTTAACCATAATGGCGAGCTTGTTTTTAATTTGTTTACCTGAAAGTGAAGTTTTTAGCTCAATATGAACATCTCTGCCTTTAGGATCTTTGACCATTTCAGACTCAAATCGAGCTAGACGTTTTTCTAAAGCATGATAATATCGCGCCACTTTGGGTCCGCTTGCCGCTTTAGCTCTAAATCTTTCCACAAGTTCTTTCAGTCTTTTGTGTTCCTTGTCCTGAACATGGAACAGATGTTCAAGAGCGTCCTGTTCCTTGTCATACTCGGCGGTAAATTTTCCAAACCCAAAAGGATAAGTGCGGATTTCGCGATCTTCAACCAACCAGGTATGAGTAGTAACTTTCTTGAGTAAGTGACGATCGTGGCTAATTAAAATTATCAAACCATTAAAAGACAGCATGGCATTGGCAAGCCATTCTTTATTGTCGATATCTAGATGGTTATCCGGCTCATCTAAGAGCAAAACGTCATAAAGATTGGAATATATTAGGTCAGCCAGTAAGGCTATTTTTTTCTGACCCCCGGAGAGGGTGGGCAAAGAGTCGATTTCTTGCTGTAAATAGCCAATTCTAGGATTGTTTGACCATTCAATTTTGCCACTATCTTGTTCTTCTATTCCGGACAAGATTTTAAGTAAGGTCGATTTTCCACATCCGTTGTCACCAATAAGTGCAACAATACCATTCCCCGTGTGATTAAGAGTGATATTATCCAACAAAGGCTGGTTATAGTGCTTCTCGAGTTTGGTGATCTTTAAATTCACAACCTCCTATTATCCCTTATTTTGAGCTTCCGGTACAAATTCCTTTGATTAAACTATGATCTTAGAGCTTTGATTCTTTCGGCAATTGGCGGATGGGTATTGAAAAGATTGGCAAACCAACCAATCGAGTCGTGATGATTTTTGAGTGGATTAACGATGTAGAGGTGAGAAGTGGCTTTGTTGGCAGCTTCAAGAGGCTCTTTGTCTCCGGAAAGTTTTTCCAGAGCACTAGCGAGGCCTTCAGGATATTTGGTTATTTGAGCCCCCGTAGCATCAGCGAGAAATTCTCTTCTTCTGGAGATTGCCAACTGAATCAGCTTTGCAATTATCGGTGAGAGAAGAGCCAATATAAAACCGGCAATCATGAGAAAAGCACCAATATTACCGTTGTCCCTGTCCGATTTGCCGCGAATATTAGTTCTTAACAGAATGTCCGCGAGAAGAGTGATAAGACCAACTAAAATAGTGACGATACTCATGAGTCGAGTGTCGTAGTTTCGGATATGACTCATTTCATGAGCAACAACTCCTTCAAGCTCGGTACGAGTTAGTTTCGCGAGTAACCCAGTAGTAGCGCAAACAACGGCGTGTTCCGGATCTCTACCGGTTGCAAAAGCGTTCATGGCTGAGTCGTTTTGTACATACAACTTAGGCATGGGAATACCGGCCGGACGTGCGATGTTTTCGGCAACGGTGTAAAAGTCAAAATGGTCCCTTTTGTTTGCAGGAACTGCACCGGAAATACTAAGAATGATTTGGTCGGAAAAATAGTAACTTACGAAACTGAGCGCTCCAGACAGGACGAGAGCAATACCTACAGCTGAAAGATCAAAACCTAAAACATAACTAAGAAGATAGGTAGCTGTCGTAATAAAGACGATAAAGATGGCAATAACCATGCCACTTCTCGCCTTGTTGGCATCGACTAACTGGTAGTAACTGGTCATATCGATATTTTGGGATCGGACATTTCACCCTTACCTACTTCAAGATGTTCTCCTTCAGTGGGTGTAGCAATCCCCTTTTGTGCTTTGAATCCAAACATGCTGGCAATAATATTTGAGGGAAGAGTGACGATTTTGATATTGTATTCAGCGGATAGATCGATGACCACCCTTCTGGCATACATAAGTTTGTCGGAAGTGTCACGAAGCTCGTCCATAAGTCTGGTAACTACTTCAGCACCTTTAAGTTCCGGATTGCTTTCGACTAGTACTTGAAGTTTAGGAACTAGGTTGCTAATGGCGTCAGATGCGGCTTCAATTTTAGACATGTCTTTACTACCGGTGGCTTTTTCAACTGATTTTCTAGCCGAGACGATCTCTTCATAGATTCCTTTTTCGTGTTTTAAATATCCCTTTGCCGAGTTTTCAAGATTTGGTATAAGGCTGGATTGACGTTTAAGCTGATTGCCAATGTCCTGAATGGCCGCAGTAATACGTGTTTTAGTTGTTTGAAACCAGTTGTACTGGGAAACAACATAGAAAGCCAAGATAAGTAAAACTCCGAAAATTACATAACTAATCATTTTTATTGTTTTGTGTAAATGATAACTCTTATAATTCTAGCACTAGGCGCAAATCTTTGAAGGGAAGGGTGTTAACAATATCGGATTTTTGAGCATAACCGCGCCTAGCCTGCCAGACTCCATATTTCATGTTTTCCATTTGACTAACTTCGTGACTATCAGTATTAATGATCAGTTTAACTTTTTTAGTTAGTGCCTGTTTAATAAGGTCATCCGGTAGATCTAGCCTATTGGGAGACGCGTTTATTTCGATGATTTTTTTGTTTTGGGCACAGTAAGTAAAGATTTTTTCCCAGTTGGCGGAAATTGGTTCCCGACCGTTTATGGTTCGATTAGTGGGATGCCCAAGTATTTTTACCTTAGGGTGAGATAAAGCCTTTTGAATTCTTCTGGTATTGGCTTCTTCGGTGAGATCAAAACTTCCGTGAATTGAGGCGATGACATAGTCCAGTGATTCCATGGCTTTGTCGGAAAGTGCCAGACTTCCATCCGGCCTGATATCTACCTCCATACCAATGAGTAATTTTGGTACTCTACTTTTCACATCTTTTTCATAAGTACGATATTGTGACAAAAGATATTTTTTTCTATTTAAAATGATGGCTATTTTTTGTTTTTCGGTCAGTCCTTGGAACTTGGGATTGTGATCGCTAATGCCGATATATTCATAATCGTTCTTGGTTGCCGTATTTAGAAGTTGTGACAGGGGACTGATTCCAATGTCATGAGAGCTTTGAAAACTAAAATCGCTGTGAGTATGTAGATCTCCTTTAATGTCTTTAATTTCCAAAAGTGTTGGAATTTGGTGTTTGATTGCCAGTTCTATCTCACCTGTGTTTTCCCGTATTTCGGGAGGAATGTATTCCAGCCCAATGAATTGGTAAAATTTGGCTTCCGAGGTAAATCGATTTAGTTTACCGTTTTGGGTAATCCCATATTCGGAAAGGGACAAACCCTTTTCTTTGGCTAAACTTCTGAGGTGAATATTATGTAGTTTACCGCCGGTATAGTGCTGAAGAATACTTCCCCAGGAGTTTGGAAGTGAGATTTTTAAGTCTACTTCCAGCCCATTGGTCATCTTTACGTGGCTGACTTTATCTCCCGTAGTGACTACCGAACTAATTTGCGGATATGAAAGAGCATGGTTCATGGCTTCTTTTGGTTTGCTCGAGCAAATAGCGATATCAATATCACCAACCGTGGCCAGTTTTCTCCTTAGACTACCTAGGGGTTCGGCTTTGGAGACAGCTTTTGATTTTAAGAGATAGTTAATAAAATCTTCGGCAACAGGTAAGGCTTCGTATAAAGGTAATCTGCCTTTGCCAAAAGACTGAATATCAAGGGCCTTTTTTATTTTGGAAATGGTTTTTTCTTTGAAACCTTGAATTTTAGTCAACTTTCCGGAAATTAATATTTCTTTTAACTCAGTAAGAGTTTTCTCCGGGTCGTTTAGGTGAAATTTTTTGGAAATTTTGTAAGCGGTAATAGGACCTATCCCCCGAATGGTCATGAGAGGAAACATACCCGAAGGTACCTTTTTGAAGAGTGACTCAAAATGACGGACACGTCCGGTAGAAAAATATTCATTCAGATATCTTGATAAACTCTCTCCAAGCCCAGGAACGGTATCCAGCTCTCCCCTTTTCCAAACCTCAAAAATAGAATCCGAAAGGTTATCTATGGCAACAGAAGCATTAACGTAGGCTTTGTAACGAAAAGTGTCTCCCTCTTTAACCCTTAAAACCGCCGCAACTCTTTTAAGGAGTTGGGCGGTTTCTTGGTTAATGGTCATTTTAATTGACCTAAAAGGCAATTTTAGCGGCCTCCAAAACTACGAGCAGGTCGATCCTCTTTGGGACGAGCTTCGTTGACGATGATGTTGCGACCGTCGAGGTCAGTTCCGTTCATCTTTTCGATGGCGGTTTTTGCAGCTTCTGCGTCTTCGAATTCGACAAAGCCGAATCCTTTACTCCTGCCGGAGAATTTATCTGAAATAACTGTGCACTCGCCTAGAGCTCCGAAAGGAGAAAAAATCTCCTGGAGTTTTTGCTGGGTAGCACTATAGGGAAGATTCCCTACGTATAATCGAACAGCCATTTCTGGCTCCTTTCTGGTTCTTTCAAAGCCATCATCACTTTGAAATCTTCTGTAAAAACGTTAAGATGATTTAACTAGCCTATTATAGCGTATTCTGGTAAAATATGGACTGTTGACAAATAGCATGGGGCTGTAGCTCAGTTGGTTAGAGCGTCCGCCTGTCACGTGGAAGGTCGAGGGTTCGAGCCCCTTCAGCCCCGCAGTATAAAGTTCCTCCCATAGTGGAGGAATTTTTTGATATGGTTTGATATAATATGGGTCTAAAGTACTTTTATTCTCAAGGAGGCGCAAATGTGTTCCGGAAGAGGCATGTATCCCCCATATGGAATTCCTATCCCAGTAGAGGTTCACGAAAGGTATTCCGAAGAAGTCAAACTGGCCTGGCTGACCTTTCATAGTTGGTGGCAGGAAGTGATGGCTGATAATGATGGTGAACTCATCGACCGCACGAAGATGCCCGAAAAAGTAAAAGCTGCTATGCAGCTGATTTTGGAAACCCCAATTCCAGGGTATGAAGAAGAGGGTTACACCGGTAAAGACTCCTGTTACATGATTGGGGTTGGGTCTCTAATGACCCCGTTAGAGTAAAGTGTTTTGACCACCTGAAAGGGTGGTCATTTTGTATTAAATTCCCTATTGACAACCCAAAAAGAGTCTATAAGATGTAATTATGAGCAAAGGACAGAATGCATCTAAAAGGATTAAAAATATCCTGAAATTTTTCAAGCTGAACGAGAACACAATAAGCACCGTGATGGGTGGTATTGTCGTGGTGGTTATTGCTGGCTTGATTTTTAATTATTTCCGCACTACGAATCTTAAATCTTGGCGAGGAACTTTACTATCCGAACAAGAAGCGGCTACAACCCTGAAAAATGATGATAAGTTGATTGCAACTTATAAAGTGGTCAAGGGTGATGATCTCTGGCATATTGCCGAGAAGTTTTACCGTTCCGGATATAACTACGTCGATATCATGAATGAGAACAAAATTACCGGTAAGGGAGTTATCGTGGCTGGACAAGAACTGAGAATTCCTAAGGTGGAAGCTAAAAAGATTACCGTCGTTGAAGAAAAAGAATTGGTTGTGAAAGCTGAAGACAAATCCGTAACTTCAATCGCTATCGGTGAGTACACTATTCAAAAAGGTGATTCTTACTGGGATATTGCCGTGCGTGCCTATGGAGATGGCTTCCAATGGACCAAAATCTACTGGGCAAATAAGGCTATCTTCGGTAATCCTGACCTAATCTTCACAGGAACCAAAATAACCATCCCCGCTCTCGCCAAGTAAAGCTAGGGTTCAATCCTTTCGAGCGTTTTTCGGGTAGAATATACGTATCGCCGAAGTAGCTCAGCTGGTAGAGCGACGGTATCGTAAACCGTAGGTAGTGGGTTCGAGTCCCACCTTCGGCTCCATGGCGTTTAAATTTCAAAAGAATTCTGACGGAACGGGAAAATTCTCTACGGATAGAGGAGAAGTAAATACACCCGTTTTTATGCCAGTAGGTACTGCAGCTTCGGTGAAAGCTTTGGATAGTGAGGATATAGAGGATACCAAAGCAGAAATAATTTTAGCCAATACCTATCATTTATTTCTTCGTCCTGGAGAAAAACTTGTCGGTGAGATGGGTGGGGTACAAAAATTTATGAATTGGAACAAGCCAATGCTCACAGATAGCGGGGGTTTTCAAGTATTTTCTCTTGGTTTGGGAGCACACACAGAGTCACTTTCAGAGATTTCTGAAGACGGGGTCAGTTTTAAGTCCCATTTGGATGGTGAGGTACATAAATTTACGCCCGAAAGATCGATGGATATCCAAAGAGAGCTTGGTGCCGACATTATTATGGCTTTTGATGAGTGTACTCCGGATCAGACTGAGTACAAATATGCCAAAGAAGCGATGGATAGAACTCATAGGTGGGCAGTGAGATGTATCAAACAGTGGGAGGAGAATCAAAAGATGAGTGCACAGGGGACCTATCAAGCTTTGTTTGGCATTGTGCAAGGAAGCACATTTCGAGATTTACGTGAAGAAGCAACAAAATATATTGCCTCACTACCTTTTGACGGTATTGCCATAGGGGGAGAGACAATCGGCTACAACATGGAGGCTACTTTGGAGATTATGGAGTGGATTAGAGAGTACTTACCAAAAGACAAACCTATCTATACCATGGGGTTGGGACGTGATCCGGAAAACATTGTCGATATTATTAAAGCGGGCGTGGATATGTTTGATTGTGTTGCACCAACCAGAATGGCCAGAAACGGCTCGCTTTATTACGGAGAAATCCGGGGTGATAAATTCGAAAGCGAGTACCTCAAAGGTAGATTAAATATCGATAACAATAAATTTTTTAATGACCCTCACATTATCATGGATGGCTGCGATTGCTATACCTGCCGCAATGGCTATTCACGAGGCTATTTGAGACACTTGTACAAGGCTAAGGAGCTATCGTATTACCGATTGGCATCAATCCACAATGTGAGGTTTATGGTGAGACTGGCAGAACAGATGAGATCAAAGCTTAAAGAACGAGCATAGCATCACCAAAACTGAAGAATTTATATTTTTCCTTGATTGCTTCATGATACGCTTGGCCAATTAGACTATCCGAGAAATTTTTATACTTTTCCGAAGTGTTTGGAGAGAGAGTAAGGGCGGAAACAAGCATGAGAAGACTGGTTGAGGGCAAATGAAAATTAGTGATTAAGCCGTCGACAAATTTGAACCGATAGCCAGGTTGAATAAATATCTTGGTTTCTCCTTGACCAGAATGAATAATCCCCTCTTTATCGGAAAGAGTTTCCAGTAAACGACAGGAAGTGGTACCTACGGCAATGATCTTTTTACCGAGTCTTTTGGCTTCATTAAGTCTGTTGGCAACTTCTTCAGAGAAGAAAAATGTTTCCGAGTGAAGTGTCTTGGTGACAACTTGTTCGTCGGTAACAGGTTTGAAAGTACCCAAACCAACATGAAGAGTTACTTTTTCTATTTCGACGCCTTTATTTACTAGTTTATTTAACAAATTATCAGTGAAATGTAAACCGGCCGTGGGGGCGGCAGCACTCCCCTTTTCTCTAGCATAAACCGTTTGGTACTGAGTACGAAGATCTGTCTCCCTTGCTTTTGAATGAATGTAGGGAGGAAGTGGAGTTTTGCCGTGTCTGTCAATCTCTTCAATTAAAGCGACGCCGTTTTTATTAAATTTGATATTTATTTCCCCTTCATCGATAGAGATAATTTTCCCCGAAAAGTCAGGAGAAAAAGTAATTACTGCACCCACTTTGAGTTTGCCCTTGCCTATGGCTGAATATGAGTCTAGGGAGATTTGCTTAAGTAGGAGAATTTCGGTTTTACCACCAGTTTCTTTGGTACCAAATAGACGAGCGGGGAAAACTTTGGTGTCATTAAGAACCAGGACTATATTGTTGTCCAGAATATCGATAAGGTCCGAAAAAATACGATGGGTAATTTGTTTAGTTTGACGATCGATGACCAAGAGACGACAGCTATCACGTGGCTCGATTGCTTTTTGACCAATTAAATTTTCCGGGAGGTAATAGTTAAAGTCAGAAAGATTCATGGGTATATTTTACCCCGCATGGTCAGTTTTCCACTTACCAACTACCTCTACTGACGATTTTCGGTAGGCGCAGTACTCACAACTTGAGTCCGGACTAGGAATGTCGTTTTTGACGAGGGTTCTTCTAATATCCAGGAGAGTTTTTTCCACCCAAGAGTCGTTGCCTTTGTGGCTTAAAATAGTCATCTCAAACTCAAGCTTGCCGTCAAATTTGGGTAAATTTTTCATGGCGTTGGCAAAAATAAAGTAACCGGTATCGGAAACGGAAAATCCAAGCTTTCGAAAAATCCATTGGTAGACTTCCATTTGGCGTTTGTAGCTTTGTTTGTACTCGTCTTCGAGAGAGATTTCTTTGGTAGTACTGGTGGATTTGTAATCAACAATAATCAACTCACCCTTTTTGTTAACCCACAGATCGTCTACGAGTCCATTGACTAAAATATTTGATTTTTCATCAACTGCCATTGCCCCTTCATAGGCAGTAACTTCGCCACGCCACCGAGGTAGGTCTTTGTGTTGAAGAGGTAAGGCGTCGATGTGGTACTTTTTCATGAGTTCGTGAGCTTCTCCGTTCTTTCGAAGCAGGTCGAATTCGTTTTTGAGAAGATTGTCGACGGCGGAGTTTAGAGTGTAGGGAGGGGTCGATGGCCGGGAGATGCCCAAGCGGACGTTCATGTAGAAACAACGGGGGCAGGTTGTGAAAAGTTCTATCTTGGAACGACTTAGTTTTATCGGGTCACTTGACCCGGGATCAAATAGGTTTCTTGTTTTGCGATAGTACATGACAAACTCATGTTATCACGACAATACTTAATGGAGGATATACTTAATTTATGACCAGTGACAGACTTACAAAAATTGTAGCTACTCTTGGTCCCGCAAGCGACTCACCGGAGACAATTAAAAAATTAATTAATGCCGGGGTAAATGTTTTTCGTTTTAATACTAAGCACGGAACTACAGAATGGCACGAAGAACGAATTAATAGAGTACAAACGATAGCAGCTGAGTTGAAGGCAAACATTGGCATTCTGATTGATCTACAAGGACCGGAGATTCGATTAATAACCGTCGACAAACTCCCCTTTCCGGTGGAAAAAGGACAAAAAGTAATGATTACGCCTTCATTTATTCCGAGTGTTGACTCGATTTGTATTCCCCACGAATTAGTATTTCGTACCGTAAAAAAAGGAGATCATATTCTGATTGATGACGGCGCAATTGAACTTGAAATTATCAGTGTTAAAAAAGACTTAATCATCGCGGAGTCAAGTGTTGAGGGAGAAATAGGACACAGGAAAGGCGTTAATTTCCCCGGGGTAGAGATGAACTTACCGTCATTAATTCACGAAGATCTCAAAAAACTGGATATGGCAACAACAAAGAGAGTCGATTTTGTAGCGTTGTCCTTTTCCAGAACAAAAAAGGACATTGAACTTTTGCGTCGAGAAATGGCAGAAAGAAAAATTAAAGCAATGATTGTGGCTAAAATCGAAAGTCTTCAGGCATTGCGAAATTTGGATGAGTTAATTGAGGCCACAGATGCCGTGATGGTTGCCAGAGGTGATCTGGGGATTGAGGTTCCGATCGAGCAGCTCGCTTATTGGCAAAAAACTATTATTGCCAAATGCCGGGTGGCAAATAAACCGGTAATTACCGCTACACAGATGCTGCAATCAATGACCTCGAGTCCGAGACCAACTAGAGCCGAAGCCACTGATGTAGCCAATGCCGTACTGGACGGAACCGATGCCTTGATGCTTTCCGGAGAAACTGCCAGTGGAAAATACCCCGTAAACGCGGTGGTGGAGATGTCAAAGATTGCCCAGTATAACGAACAAACCTATCGGCTTATTGATTTTAAAATTGAACCAAAAAATGAAACGGATATTATTATTAACTCAACTAGAGAACTACTCAATCAAGAATTAATTAGGATAAAGATGATCCTTGTTTTTACCAGATCCGGTTTGACGGCAAAGTCTGTTTCCCGTTTGCGTCCAAAAGTGCCGGTCATTGCAATGACTCAAGACCAAAAGACAGTTGAGGAGTTATCTCTATCATACGGGGTCAGAGCTATTCGAACCGATATCCACGAAGGGGAGTTTGTACTTCCAAATCCGGCTATTAACGATCTTGTAAAATCGGGAGAGTTGGTGAGAGGCGACACTGTCGTAGTGATTCACGGACAGAGTTACTACAAAGAAGGTTCGACTAATGCGGTCGCGCTGCTTAAGATATAGCTAAGATTCCAAAAGATCCAAACCTTTTACCGACGGAAGAGATTGTCCAGCTACACCCTGAATACTGCCATAGATACCGGCGGTACTGATAAGAATTCTTTCCGCTTGGGCTTCTCTCTCTTTCCATAGTTTTTCAAAAGCGGCACGCTCTCTTTGGATTTGAGTTTGCATGTTTTGGTGAACTTCGATGATGTTTTGAATCTGCTGGACAAAAGCATCACTTGTTAGATAAGAATAAATCATATCGGCCTTTGTGCCTCGATCGTTGCCATGATGTTTTTCTCTGGCGACATCAATCAAATTTTTCCTAAGTATCTCGGCGAGCGGTTGAGTGAAAGCGGGTTCGGTGACCCAGACTCCATCATAAAAACCAAAACCTGTCTTGAGAGACTTTGGTAAAACCGTCGTAACAATTACCGGAATATTGGCTTTTGAGGCTCGTAGGTCGGCTTTTAGTTTGGTGGCCCAGTCGTCAACCCAGGCTTTTGTTCTTTTTGATTCCCAGAGAATCACGCCGCAAACAGTACCCAGACTAGTTTTCACCACCTGACTAACATCGGCTCCTCTGACTCCCTTGCCGACAGGATTAATTTCATCTAGGGGAAAGGCAGATCGAAGATAATCTTCGAGGTCGAGTTCCAAAACCTCTCCCTGGAGCTGTTGGGAACCCTGATTGGCTTTGAGTTGAGCATCTTCAAGAGCTTTTTTGAGATCACTAATCATTTTTTCCTTCTCCATATCTTTTAATCTGTGTGAGTCGCTGGCCTCGAGAAGGGTTTGCTGACGGATTTTGTTTCTCTCCTCATCCAGTTGGCGTTGTTTGTCCAACTCAAACGACTTTTTTTCGTCTTCCAGTTTGAGTTTTTCTTGTCTTATTTTAAGTTCGGCATCTCTGGCTTCTTCCAGTTTTTGATTTTTTGTCTTTAGTTCTTCTTCTAGAAGTTTGGTTTTACTCAAAGACTCTTCGGCATACTTCTCCTTTATTTTTTCAGTGAGTTCTTTTTCTAAATCCGCCTTAATTGTTTGACTAAGAGCTTCGGTAATTTCAATCTCTTCGTTGCAGTTGGGACATTTAATGATATTGGCCATGTTTTGATTATATCCTCAGTTCAGGTTACAATTTAGCTTATGAAAATTGTAGTTGATGAAAACAAATGTATCGGATGCAATATCTGTGAGGATATTTCCGGAGGAGCTATGGGGGTCAAGTTTGGTAAGAAGGGAAAAGCGGCTCAAAACCCTGAGGCTGATTTAACCGACCGGGTGGTTGTGGAAAATGTTAAGCTCGCGATAGAGACGTGCCCAACGCAAGCAATATCACTGGAAAAATAATTAATAGCCTCTTAGCTTCTCGAGATATTTTTGGATTTGCCGTTTGGCTTTATCCCTGACTCTAATCACTCCGTCCAACAACACCTTGTGAGTATCTTTAATGTTTATCGGGCAGCCGGGCAGATTCATATCAAACTTGATTTCATAACCGGAGCGAGAAACTTTTTCAATGGAAAGGGAGGCAATTTTGAGATCTTCCTGATAATGTTTGAGGTATTTTCCCAAACCTGTTTCAAACTTAGTTTCAATTCTTCTTTTTAGACGGTCACTAATGACCATCTTCTGAGGATTGAAAATAATGTTCATAATTTATTATAACAACTTCGGTCAATTTCTCTTATATACTGATAGTAGTGAAAAAAATCGTTACGTTTTTGGTAATTTTGGTGATGGGGGCGATAGGTTATTTTTTCCTTAGGGGTACCGATTTTAAAAGTCTTTTTTCCGATCTGACATCTCAGCGTTTTTATATTCAAAGAGAACGGGGCGCAGATTTTATTGCCGACTGGACAGCAGAGGAGTTACTATTAAAAATAAATACTGCTCGTGAGAAAAAGGGTTTGACCAAGCTCAAGGGAAGCACCAAGCTCGACCAATCAGCAAAATCCAGACTGTCTGTGATACTGTCGGAAAACGACGTCGATGGCTCAGTGACGGGAATTACCAGAGAAAAGGCGTTGTTAAACGCAGGCTATACCGCTAATTTGGTTGGAGAGTTAATAGTAACCGGTTTTTTCAAAAGTAATGACATTGTCGCTTACTGGAACAACGATAAAACTACCAGCGAGACCTTAAACCATCCTAGTTTTCGCGATGTGGGAGTGGCCATTAAAAATAGTGTTGATAGAGTTGATGTCTATATTCTTTTGGCTTCTCCAAGAACAGTTGTGAAGCAGCCGGCGGTACCAAAGATTACCTGGGGAGGTCTTGAGCTTTGGGAGGCAATAAACAAAAGACGGGTGGAAATGGGCGTGAATCCGCTAAAACAGAGAGATGAACTCTGTACCATTGCGTCAATAAGACTTAATCAACTGTTGACATTGGGAAGATTGGATGGACATGAAGGTTTTGTGCCGGTACTGAATAGAGAAGATCTAAAGTGGATATCGGAAAAATATAATATCAGTGAGTACTTGATACAAGGTTATCCAACACCCACCGAAGCCGTGGTTGCCTGGGAAAATACCTTGGGGCATAGATCTTTGCTTGCGGGAGGTGAGTACGTCTGGGGGTGTGTATACGCCCAAAATACAATTGGGGTTGCGATTGCCGCTTACTAAAGAATAATACTATCCGTTTCCTCTTCCACTACTTCATTGCGAGGAAGGATATAGATATCTCTTTGCGAGTTCGAGTCTACAAGAGTCCCCTCCCCTTTTAGTATTTTTTCCATCGGACGGCAGTGAATACAACCATTTCTATCTTCGGGACAGTCGAACTTTTCGAGTTTTCTGGCTAACTTTATTCTTCTGCCGATCTCGATTACCCTGCTGTGAGCTTCTTTTAAATCCGGTAATAATTTTTGCGTGGGTTTATCATCGGTTTCGAGGTACCAGTAACTAGCTTGAGTTACCGGTCTCTTTTGACAGTGATGAACAAGAAGATGGTAGAGGGGAAGCTGGAGAGAGTCTTCTTCCTCCTTCTTTTTGCCTGTTTTGAAGTCGATGATATGAACCGAGTCGGAGGCTTCATCATATTCGAGCCAGTCAACCTTCCCGCAAAGGACGATATTTTCATCTTCAGAAATCCAGTAGTGAGGAAGTTCCTGTTGGATTTTTACGGCAAGTTTTCCGATCGGACCCGGATTATCCATAACACGTCTGAGCATCGCCTTGCCTCTTTCTTTAAACTTGTGCTCATCTCCGACACCAACAAAGCCTCCCTTTTCTCCAGAAAATTTTTCCCAGACTTTGTCAAACTTAAGAACCAATGATTCATCCATTCTTGACGAAGTTGGGATACCGGACAGAGAGTCTATGACTTCGTGAACTGCCTGACCAAGAGCCAGTGACGGAGTCATTATTTGAATTTTGTGGCCGGTGGTGGGATCTTTATAAACGTTTTTTAGAAAATAGGCTCTGGGACATTTGAGATAGTCATTGATTGAGGTGTGTGAAATCCATATCGCCGTGTATTTATCTTTTGCCATGGTACGAATTATAGAACCAAATGGTTAAAATTAACCATAGAACTCCTAAAAGGTAACCACCGAGAACATCACTAGCCCAGTGAGCACCCAAATAGATTCGAGAAATGCCGATTGAAGCAATGAGAAGAACAAAGATAATAAGTAAAATAGTTCCCTTTAATTTCCTCTTGGGTCTTTTCATTAAAAAATAAAGTAGGAAACCAAAATAGACAGTAAATACCAGTACGTGATTGCTGGGATAACTTTTGTCTGACAACCACACAGAGACGTTGACGAGACCGGCGTCGGGTCGCGGACGGTCAACAAGTGTCTTAATCAATGACCCGGACAGGGCGCTCCCCGCAGCAGACAAGGAACTAATAACCGCTTCGGCACGAAATTTAAATAGATAAAGTAAAAAGCTAAGAGTCGCAACGATAAGAATCATAAAGGGCTGATTCCCGATAGAGGAAACAAACCACATAATTTTTTGAAATACTACCGAGTTGATACTTTGAATCTTTTCGGAGATTAGAAGATCAAACTTAAAATAGGGAACGGAGGTGCAAATTAGACTAACGATAATAAAAAGAAAAAGAATTGTGTTTTGGCGATTAAGTAGACGCCGCCATTTACCGGATTTCATTCAATAGAAATTTTATCATTTATACGGGGATGATTTTTTTGGATGGTGCCTTTGGGCATTTCAATAACAGTGGAAAACCGAGGATGATAAAGAAATAGCTTAAAGGGTTTTAGGTTTTCTTCAGCTTTGATAACTCTATGTTCGTTATCTAGAAGCAAAACATCGATGGACTCATTCATAAAGAAGGTGTGGATACCGAAGTGAGTTTTGAAGATTAAATAACGAGGGTTGTGAGGGTTGAGTAAGCCTAGCAAACGATCGGAGAAAGAGGTAGCAACTTTTGCTGTTTTGGTTAAAGTCTTATTCTGGGAGAGGTTTTTGATGATGGCCATGATTTGGAAAGGATAAGGGATATTAGATAGAGAGAAGATGGTGATTAAGCTTGAGCCATCTTCGATGGTATTTATATTGTGGATCGAAGCTTTTGACCAAATTCCAAAAGCCGGAACCATGATTGCGATGCACCATGTGTGCAACTTCGTGAATTACAACATAATCAACTATCTCGTGGGGAGCCATAACGAGTTTCCTATTGAAACTTAAACAGTTTGTGGGGGAACAACTGCCCCAGATTGACGAGACTTTTTTTAGATTTATTTTTTGGTACTCAACCCCAATTTCCTGTGAGTAGTAGTTCACTTTCTCGGTAATAGTTTCGATACCCTTTTCCAAATACCAGTACAACAGAGCCTCTTCAATTTTTTCGGGGTGTTTTTCTTTTGGCAAGCCTTCGTATAACTCTACCTGGATGGTGTCTTCCAACAGCGAGATCTTGCTTCTTCCGGGTGTCCTTGTAGTTACTATGGATAGAGAGTATTCCTTTCCAAAATAAAGGTGTTTTTCTCCTTCGAGGTAATGTTTGGTTATTTTTTTTAGACTTAGACGTTCAAGATGCTTTTCAATCCAGAGCGACTTTTCTTGAATAAAATTTTCAATAATTCCTTTGGGCATCCAAAAAGGTGCCCTCACAACGACCCCTCTTTCTGCAGACACCGTTATAGAGGCATTAGAGGCAATACCTTTTTTTCGTAGGATTCGATAGGAAAAACTTGCCACGGAACTATTGTAAACCAATTAAGGCTGTTTAAGGTATAAATTCCAGAGAGTAAATAATATCTTCCGAGATTAGATAGTCAGCATTATTGTTACTTGGCGTTTGGTTAATCACCAGGAGATATTTATTATCTTCTCTGGGAATATAGTAATAAGTAATGTTTTTTTCGTTTTCCGATGAAGTATAAGTTTGGGCGGTTACAGAACCCAAGGCAATGGGAGAAATAGAATTAACAAGAGTGAATTTGTCTTTTAACTCGTTTTTCCTTTTGGTAATCGCTTTTTCAATCATGGTGTTGACGGTGTCGTTTTCGGCGAGAATGTCCTGGGTAATTGATAAATTTATAGACCCCGATTTTTGTAGGTCGATGTTTCCATTTTTTCTATTTTTGATAGAAACATCCAAGGGATGCTTTATTTTGTAACCATAATAGTTATTAATAAAAGTTGGCCAACCAAAAACGGAGGAGTTACTTTTTGAGCCCATTATTTCTGGCTGCGGGGTAATATTCGTATCGACGACAAGGGGTGAAACAAGTTCGGATTTTTTTTGAAAGTTTACTCTTTTTACTAGCGTTCCAACAGAAACCGTAACCAAAAGTGAAAATACCAAAACGAAGATGAAGTTCATAGTGTAATTGATATTACACACCAAGTTTATTATGACTCTTTAAAATATACAATATGCATATTGAACTTAACCATCTATACTTGGTTATATGAAGTTCCCTGAGTATTTACATAGTTTTGTCGAAGATAAAAACGATTTGGTTCAGGTGACTGAGACGATTTATGGATTGCTCTCCCGCATTGAAGAACAAAAAAAAGATGCTGACGGAAAAAAGATGACTCTTCTTATTATTGGAGGTTTGTCTGGAGCTGGGAAAGATACAATTACTCAAGCGCTTATTGATAGAGATAACCGGTTTGGTTGGGTCAGGACATGTACTACACGCGACAGACGACCGAATGAAACCGAAGAAAATGACACTTATGTTAGATTGACGGAAGAGGCTTTTCAAAAAGCTTTAGCAGGTGGAGATGTGGTCGAGTGGGTGGAGTATGCCGGTGATCATTACTGTTCGTTGACTTCCGTTTTTGAAAAAGCTTTTGAGACCTATGAAATTCCTATACTAAGAATCGAACCAAAAGGTTCTCGTTTTTATTCTGAGATGTGGAGAAAACGAGAATGGATGTTTGACAAAATTAACTTGATATATGTGTTTGTGGTTCCCCCAACCATCGAAATACTACAAAAAAGATTGTTGGATCGATCGGGTGATCCAAAATTTGTTGATAAGAGAATTGCTCAGACAGAAATTGATATTCCATTTGTTTGCGATGCAGAATATATCGCTATCAATGAAACGGGAGAGTTAGATTGGGTGGTCGATGATTTGATAAAGCTTCTTTCCCCTTAAATTTTGATGTCGTCAAACAACGTGGAGAGTGACCTCTACATAAACAAAAAGAAGATAGAGACAAAGAAGACAAAAGCCTTCCTTCCTGGTGAGAGTATTTTTGCTTTTGGCAAAGAGATAGAAAAGAAAAAGTCCGATAATTAAAACCAATAAACTGATAATGTAACTATTGTTAAGGAAGATTGTTTTCCCGTACCATAAAGTAAGACCACCAAAGATAAGAGTGTTGTAGGAAGCAGAGCCAACGTAGTCGCCAAAGGCAATTTCTTTGTCTTTAAAAAAGACTGTTCTGACCACTAAGGAGAGTTCGGGGAGATTAGTTCCTAGTGAAACCAAGACAAGACTAATGAGAAAGGGAGAGATTCTAAGAATTTGAGAAAAATACATTGTTTGTTCAACAACGCTATTGCTACTTAAATAGACAATGAGAACGCCGACGACTATTTTGAGGATCTCAGGTCCAACTCTTAAAATGTGGTGGTGAACAACCGTTGATGGTTTTTGGAGTAGTCCTCTTTTTGACTCGATCAAGACGGCGGCAAAGACAAATAAAATGAGGGAAATAATTCCATCTAGCCTATCTATTTTGCCATCGAAAGAAAGAATTACCGGCATACCAATAACAACAAGGGAGGAGATGAGATTAAAATTTTGAAACTCGGGATTTATTTTTATTTTTTTACCCGTGATGGCGAGTAAGGGAATGACCAGGGTAAAAAGGACAATTGAAGCACCAATTAAATTACCCACAAAGATTTCCGGATCATTGTCCAGGACTGAAGTAATTCCTACTGAAATCTCTCCGAGAGAGGTAAACAAACCGAGGATGAGAAAGGAGACGGAAAATGAGGAAAGTTTTAGTTTGTGAGAAAACTTTTCAACCGATGAAATTATCAGGCCGGCTCCAAGCCAAATACCAATAAAACCTAAAACGTATAGCGTGATGTGCAAGGGCATTCATTTAGTTTAACAAATTTTTAATCTGCTTGGGAACGGGTAACAGTACTTTGCTCGGACCTACGAGACTGGGTTACTCCAGATTTGATTCTACAACTTAATGTTCTAAGGAGGCGCAAGAAAACGCAAAAAAATAATCCTATTTACCGTAAAGCAGTCTGCCAACCCTTCTTAGACTGGTAAGATCCGAAACGTCATGGTCTAAAAGGGGAAGTCGGATTTGAATAAGCTCTTTAAATCTGGTGTCGATTTCGTCCAAATAGCTCTTCTGGAGTTTGGCCCTGGCTGTCAAGAAACGATTGCCTTCGATAACTTCCGGAAGGATATTTTGGTTAATGATAATTCCTTGCACTGGAATTCCTAGCCTATCCAGTCCAGTAATGGCGCTTTGGGTTTCTTCAATTGGTAATCTTTCCGGAAGAAGTACCAAGTTAAAGACAGTCGAGATTTTGTCCCGTAGTACCGAGAGGGCAAATTCATATCTGGCTTTGTCTTTCTCGAGATCCTTGAATGAATCGTTGTTATTAGTGTTCATAATCTCGGCCAGTTTTTTGCCTTCGGCAATTTGATTCTGCATAAAGCCTGCCCAGTCAAAAGGCATGGCCAGTTCTCGAAGCGACTTTCCGGTTGGAGCTGTATCAAAGACGACAACTTCGCTATCTGGTTTTTCAAGAAAAGTGACAAACTGATCAAAAGTAGCCATTTCTTCCATGCAAGGGGTGCTTATGATATCTCCTCCAAACGCTCCGCTCATTTGTCCGATTACCCCGGTAAGCCTACTAGTGAAGATTCCTTTGGCATCATTGGGATTAATATTTAATCCGCAGAGGTTTTGGACGTGGTGGATTGGGACTCTTGCTTCTCCGCCTATTTCCTGGGCAAAGATGGCAGACAAAGAAACTGTCGGGTCAGTTGAAACTATGGTTGTTTTATAGCCGTGATCGGCAAACCAGACAGCGGTAGCTGTAGCCATCGTTGTTTTTCCGACTCCGCCCTTGCCTCCGAAAAAGAGGTATTTTGTTTTTTTGTTTGGCAGCATTTTATTTACCAGGTCTTTATTCATTTTTGTTTTTCTTTGGTAATTTATTAAGTGTTTCTTTCATTAGATCAAGAGTAGGGACGCCATAGGAGATAACTTCGCCATTTATGAGGATAGCGGGTGCGACCATCTTTCCCTGGTTAAACATAGTCATCAACTCTCCCATGACTTTCCGGGAGACACCTCCTCCAAACATGGCGGTTGTGGCTGCAACGACTTTAAGCTGGGCATTTGCGCCTGTTTCTATGATGGCCTGCTCAACAATTTTTTTGGCCTGCTCATCAAACCCGGCCATACCGGGAATGCAACAGGCTGCACTTAACATGACTACGGTTGTCTTTGATGGGTCTGGCTTTATCATTTTATTTATTGTTTCTATGATTCTCATAATTATTTTTCTTGTTTCCCCAGCGTTTTAAGAATACTTTTAACTGTGTCTTCCAACTGCTCAGCCTTGATGAGGGCAATGAGACAGACCTGCCCGTTTTGTTCTCCGGTAACAACAGCTAGCTTATCTCCGGCCTTGATTCCAGCTTTTTCTCTTATTTCCTTAGGTAAGACCATTTGGCCTCTTTCATCTACTGACACAACCGCCTGCACTTTGCAGCAATCTCCGAGAATGTTTAATTTTTGTTTTGTCATAAAATTCACCTCCTATATTATATTCTGATAATTCTGATTTATCTGATTATTCTGATAATATACAGGGTGTTACAAAATATGTCAAGTGGTTTTTTTCGATAAGTAGCACGGGAGGTTCAAAAGTCGGTAACTATGAATGGGTTTGGATCCGCTACTAAAACTTTTCTTTTCTCTTGGCTAAATTTTGTTAGCTCGAACCTACTTTTAGATTGATCTTTCGACTCAATTCGTCCCTTTTCAATTTTTAGTACCGTAGGGAGCGGGATACCGGAATCGGACCGGCCTCTTATCCTTGGGAAGGATACGTACTACCGATGTACTAATCCCGCATATATACTAGGATGGATTATACTAAACATTAATATGACAGGAAGATATAAGCAGTCGCAAAAAAAGAGTCGGTCAAGATTCTATATTTTTCTCTCCGTGGTTTTTGTGTTTGTGATGTTCAAATGGGGACTACCTTTGTTTATGAACTTAGTTGCCGGAAATGGTGCTCAGAGAATAAATACGGATAACGATATCATTCCACCACAATCCCCCATAATTTCCGCCATACCAGATGCAACCAATAGCGCCAGGTTGACAATTGAAGGCTTTACCGAGGCCGGAGCTAGTGTTGAACTTCTGTTAAACGATCAGGTAGATAAAATTATTAAAGCCGACGAAACGGGCACGTTTGTGTTTGATACTACTTTAATTTCTGGCCAAAATAGGATCCAACTTAGAGCCAAAGATGAAAAGGGTAATGAAAGTATGTCTGAGGTGACTTTGATTACTTACGATAATAAACCGATTGAGCTGGTTGTTTCCTCACCAAAAGACGGAAGTGAGTATTTTGGAAAAATCAATCAAGTAATCGATATCAAGGGTGAGGTAGATAAAACGGGGAGTCAAGTTTTAATCAATGGTTCTTTCGTTTTGGTTGATAGAAGTGGAGCATTCGTCCATCGCTTTATGCTAACAGGTGGAGAAAATATTATAAAGATTGAGGCTTCGGATATTGCCGGGAACAAGACAGAAAAAACACTTAGGCTTATTTATACGCCTTAATTTTTGTTTGACCAATTCCCAGAGTAAACCAGAAAAGGGCTAAGATCCAGATGAAGAAGAGTGAGTTGTTGAAGAGACTATGAAAAAGAAGGGAAAGCGCTAGAATTTTAATTCCGTTATCAATCGTAGTTTGGTAAAGTTTTTTAAGAAGGTTAATAAAGAATAAGAAGCCCACCATGCCAGTGGTAGCGAGTAGAAAGATGAAGCTGTTGTCCGTTTGGAAACGAGAGTTTTCAATTCCTCTTAGGGTGTTGTATCCCCAACCTAAAATCGGCCTTTCAAAAAATAAGCGGAGTCCCCGACTCCAACTATCAAATCTGGAAAAGATGGAAAAGGTTCTTAAGAGATTGACTCCTTCACCAAAGGGTTTGGGGGTGAGATAGATGATGATACCCAGGAGGATTAGAAGTAATAATAGTTTAGTTTTTTTGTTGGTAATCAAGAGGTAAATTAAACCGACAGCAAATACTAAGTATGAAGCTCTGGAAAAGGTGAGGGCGAGTAAACCAACAAAGGGAATGGAAAATAATAGTTTGTTCTTGGCGATGAAGTATAAGGCGATGCCGGCAAAAACGGCACCGGTAAAATTGGGATCATAAAAGGAACCAATCAGTCGGAAATAGTGATCGTCGAATCCAAGGTTTTTTAAATATCGCATGTCCGGAAAAATTAGATATTGAAGTAAGCTAAGAAGAGAAAATATTCCCAAAGATATCAGTAGAGGGTTTTTGAGTTTGTTAATACCGACGTGACGTGCAGCAAAAAATAACGAGGGATAAATAATTAGTCTTAATAGATAAAAGAAGGATAAAGGAAGCCCGGCAAATATCCCCTGCTTGAGATTAAAAACCAATGAAATTGCAGCTACAGATAAAAAGATAAGGAGGGGCTTGGTGATAGATCCCAAAAATATTTCCTTTCTTTTCCTGGAAAATACGAGAGATAGAGAGACTAGAAACACCACCAAGTCAAGAAAATACAAGGTGAGGGGAAGCTGGGGTACCGAAAAAGAAAGTAGTTGCCCAAAAGGCCAAACGTAAAGTGTAAGGAGTAATAAAAAATAGGTCATTTTGAGATTTTATAGATTTGAATTCCGATATCGTTGGTGTGGAGCAATTCAGCTTTTATTTCCGAAGGGTTGGTGCCAATCGTAATGAGATAGTCATAGCCCTCCGATGACTTTATCCACGAAGTGTGGTCGTAGTTGAAGGGAAAATAATAAAGATTATGAAGTTTGTCTATGAGTATTTTACTGTTTCCGTCAAGATTATTTTCGACGTAGTCGTCTGTATCGATAAAGGTCTCCGGTAAACGAGTCGCATGTTTGGTAAGAAAAACATTTTGTGTTTCTCTACCGAGTAAAAAGGGAAGGTATTTTTTGACAGCAATGATTCTCATGCCAAAAATAATCAGAGAAGAAATAATCACGAGATAAATAAATAAATTTCTAAGGGGGTCTTTTAATAAGCTAACGATATAAACCGAGGATATTATTAGTGCTGGAAGATATGGCAAAAGGAAACGACTTGAGGGAGGATTAAGAACAACACTGAAGAGGGATCCAAGAAGACCAATTAAGGCAATTTTTTTAATTAATTTATGGCGACTAAAAAGTGAAATTGTCGTCAACACCACAAGAAGACCGATTAGTGGTGAAAGAAAATCGTCAAAGGGAAGGGTAACCGTAATCGGAAGAAGAAGAACATTTTTAATGATTACTCCTACTGACGAAAATGATTGGTGGAGAAGCGGGCTAAAAAGGGGGTAGATGGGGTTTCCGGTGAATTTGAAAGCGATAATAAACCAAGGAAGAGAAAGAAGCAGAGCAGGAAGAATAAGTGGCAGACCAAAAGCAACAGCGTAAATAGCAACAGACCCAAGTGAGAGCCACTTGGTACCAACAGCTAGCCCAAGAAAAATACCTCCTTTTTTCCATGAGCCGGAAACAAAAAAGTAAAGGGCTACTGTTTCAAGAAAAGTTCTAAATAAATCAATGTAGGCGCTGCCGGACTGCCAACTGACCAACCAGGTGCCGTAAAAAAGAGATATAGTAACGGATTTAAGAAGAGTAGATAAGTTTAGCTTTGTCGAAATTTTCCAAATGAAGAAACTTATGCCAATACCGGAGAGATACTGAACAAACTTTGGGCCGATGTAACCAGTGAGTTTTATTAAAGGAATAAAAATGGTTTCGGTGAGTCGAGGCATCACCGAGTAATACAAAAGCCCGCCATCAAAGAACCATTTTTGTTTAAATAACCAAAGTTTGGGAAGGGTGAGGTGATACCATAAGGCATCGAAGCCCATCTCCGGAGTAAACACCGTAAGTAAATTTAAAACTCCAAGAAGAATTATTGGTACCCAAACTAGAAGTATTAATTTCTTTTTGTCCATTGAAATATACGGACGGTTAATGACTGAACACTCATGAGATAGGCCAAGAATAAACCGATGGTACCATCAAGAAATCCGAGCTTAAAGATGTAGTTTTGAATAAATTTGCCTTTTGGATTAAGGATTAGGCGCCAAAAGGTAAAGGGTTTATTTTCTTTGGTTAAGATATGGGCATCGATGCTGGCATAGTGAGTCATCCGATTGATAAATTCACTAATAAAATTGTCTTTGACGTGATAAAGAGGTGAAGATAATTCCCCCACCATGCCTTTTATTTTCCAATTCTCATGAACTGGTCGGGTGAAATTTCCGAGTTTTCTTTTGGCGAGACGGAGGAGACGAGTGTTACCTGTTTCGCCATATAAAAAGGGTTGGTGAAAACAGACATCAACTCTTTTGATCATAAATCCAGAGTATTTTGTTTTTGAAGTAAGGCTTTGAATTTCTCTAGCCAACTCTGTTCCAACATACTCGTCGTCATCGATAAAGAAAACCCAGTTGTTTTTTGCCCTTTTTAAGGCAAAGTTTCTCTGAGAGGCAAAGTTGTTATTAAGAGGTCGATAGTAAAAATGTGTTTTACCAATTGTCTTCGATTTTTTTACTGGTGAGTCAACCACGATGATTATTTCAGAGGCAAAATTGACCGAGTCAAGAACAGATTTGTTTATTTTTTCGGATTTTGAAATGATAGCTACGGTTATTTTCATTCTTGAGATATTTTTTTACCGACACTAGTAGACAACACATGTGATGGTAACTCGATAAATTTATAAACGAGAAAGGAAACTCCCGTGGCAATAATAACCGACAACAAGAAGAGACCGAGATGAATAATTAAGTACTGATTTTCGTAAGGAAGATTGGGTAGACTTTGGAACATAATTCTTGAAAGAATATATAAAACGGAAAAATGAATTAAATATAAACTGTAGGAAATTTTGCCAAAGAACTGGAAAAATTTTCCATTCAAAAAATCTAGAGCGGTTACTTTGTTTCCATAGGCAGCGAAACCAATTAGAAAAAAGGAAATAATGCTTTCAACAACTCCTCCTTGGTATTCGTTGGTCAGATAACGAAAACCGAGTAAGGGTATAAGAGCGAGCGGAAGAATAACGGAGACTAGTCGATTGGAAGCCATGGAAAACAGAGTTTTAAATTTGGGTATCATCAAACCGAGATAGAACATATAAAGATATCGAAGATCTCGAAAACCTTCGATATTCAATAAGGTAAAACTGAGATAAATCAAAAGAAAGCTGATTAGAATATCCAACCACCAAGAAGTTTTTTTGTTGATGAGGAAAAAGACCGGAAAGATGAAGGAAACAATGAGAATGACCCTAAGAGTCCAGGTGACGCCACCAATGTAAGCATGGATAAAGAAAATATTGAGGAGTAGTTCTTTGAAGGTCATTTGGAAGTTCATCCACCAGTTGAACCAGGAAGATGAATAGGGGAACGTTTGATAGATAAAGCCAAATTTCATGTAGATGGCAGTTGTGGCAACAATGAATAGATAGACAGGATACAAACGAATTATTCTTTTGACCATAAAACTAGTTAGTCCTCGAAAATTCATTTTTGTTCTGGATAAGGACTGTCCGAGAACCAAACCCGAAAGAAGAAAGAAAAGCGTCACGGCAGCTCCCCCATTGCCGAGGAACATAAACAACTGTTGAAGTTTGCTTTGGAGTCCGTGAAAGATGAAGGGGTTTTGCTGCCACACATTAGCAAACGTGGGAATGACAATTACTAAAAAGGAGTGATTTAACGCTACGATCAAAGATAGTAGACCGCGAAGACCGTCGAGCTTGGTGAAACGAGTATTATTTTCCATTTATCGACCGTATTTATAAAAATGATATGTCCAAAGAAGATAGAGATAAGGATAGAGAGCAAGCGCGTGAAAAAAAGGTTTAATCCTTTTGGATAGAGGTAGCCATTTGGTCATAAAACGAAGATGGCTTTTGAAACTGATTAACAGTTTCCCTGTAGGCTTGTAGAATGAGGAGGATGTTCTATGCTCAATAATTACTTTTGGGTCAAGGATAATGTCAACATTCTTTTTTTTGGCTGAGAGGCAGTAATCGACGTCCTCAAAGTACATAAAATAACCTTCATCCAAAAGACCAACTTTTTGAAACGTTTCTTTAGAAATTAAAACACAAGCAAAAGTAACAAATTCCGATTTGATTGGTTTGGTTGACGTGATCTTTTTAATATTTTGATGCTTGGGTTTAGCCAAACTCCAATCTACCTTACCATCTAGACCAAAATACATGTCATTTTTTTGCTTGTGGAAAATAGCTGGAGCAACAATGCCGGTTTTTTTATTTTCGAAGTGCTTTAATAGCGGAACAAAAAAATCATGGGGCAAGACAACGTCTGGGTTTACGATAAGAACGTAATCGGTTCCGGTAGCGAGGGCTTTATTAATTCCAATATTGTTTCCACCCGCAAAACCTAAGTTTGATGGACTGGCAATATAGTCTGCTTTCGGAAACAATTTTTTAAATGTTCGTTGATTTGTTTTGGTAGGGGAATTGTCGACGATTATTATGCTAACTTCACTGCCAATATCCGTTTTTTGAATCGACGAAATACACTCTGTGGTGTCCCTTTGATGTTTGTAGTTTAGAATGATTGCTGTTATCCTTTTGCTCATCTGCTATATTCTAACCTAAATGACAAAACCGCTTTAGTAGCAATCAAATATGAAATATCGATACAACAAATTTAATAATAATGCTTTTGAATCTCACAAATTAGCTTTTAATTTAATTGACGCTAATTCCAAAGTGCTGGATATTGGTTGTGCAACCGGGTATTTTGCAAGGGAATTGTTTAATAAGAATTGCGAAACTTGGGGAGTTGATAGCGATAAAGAGGCTGTTAAAAGGGCTGGTAAACACTGTAAAAGAACAATTGTAGCTAATATCGACGAGGTACATAAATTGCCTGTTCCAAAAAAATATTTTGACTACGTCATTATTCTGGATGTAATCGAGCATTTACTTCATCCGGAAAGTGTTTTTGATATCATCAAACCTCTTCTAAAAGACGATGGGAAAATTATTGTTTCCGTTCCGAATATTGCACATGCCTCGATTAGATGGATGCTTCTAAGGGGTGATTTTCAATATACTTCGACGGGAATAATGGATAAAACGCATCTACATTTTTATACTAAAAAAAGTTTTGAGGATGTACTGAAAAAGGTTGGTTTAAAAATTCTTAAGTTATCCCCTACCAATGGAATGTGCAAGGTGCCCTTTTTATATAAAATCACCGACAGACTACCTGCTTCTTGGCAGTATTGGATAGCTTGTAAAATACCTACACTTTTTTCCTACCAGTTTATTGCTTTGACAAGGGTTCACTAATTCTAACTATCTCTTTTTCCAACTGTTTCCAGGTAACAATCAGGATTGATGGTACCGTTATACAAACGCTAATGAGAAAAGCATAGGCGATACCAATTGCTCCCATACGGACAAGAAATAGAGAAAAAATAATTTCGAGCGAAACTGTGAGTGCTCCGAAAAATGAGGGGATTTGGGGTTTGTTTAATCCCTGAAGTAAGGCCGTGGGAATTGGAGTTAACGATACGAGAACGAAATAGAGACTAAGTACCTTAAGAATTGGATAGGCAGACGCGACAACAATAGGATCTTTCAACCACCAGGTAAGAAATGATTGTCCGATGGTAAAAGAAAGAAAAACAGCCAAAACGCCACCTATCAAAGTAAGACCCTCAATCCCAAGAACCAACTTCTTGAGCTTTTTAATACGATCTTTTTCTAGTAACGAGGTACTAAGGGGAAAAAACGCCTGAGCAACCTGTGAAACAACACCGGCTCCTTTGGCAACAATACTTTGGGGAATACTGAAGGAGGTGATAGCTCTGGCAGACACCATAGCTCCGAGAATGAAATTACTGAACTGATTTTCTACCTGACCAGCAAGTGTACCAACAAAATTTCTCAGTCCAAAAGAAAAAAGCTCCTTTCCTGTTTGTTTGTCGTAGCTGGGTGTAAAGTCTTTTCCGGTGAAATATTTTAGGGAGTAAAAAACCATAAACATGAATGTAAGGATATGGAAAACTAACTGAACGAGAAAAAGAATCGCAATGTTAGGATAGGCTCCCGACACGAGTGCTGAAATTATGGTGTTAGCAGATCCAACTAATATTGTTTTGGAATTAAAGATATCGAATCTTTGTTTTGCCTGAGAAAGATTAAGCAGATGGGTGTTTAGATGATTAACAAAGACGATTGACGACAAAATCCCAATAGACCAATTTATTGTGTTTCTATCAAGATGAACGAATAACGGCATGATTCTCGAAAGATACTGCAAAAGAACAAAAACGCAGATAAATAAAACCACGGCCAAAGCAATATAAATTGCAAATGAGGTTTTCCAGGTTTTGACATTTTCTTCCCTTGTGGTGTCTGGAAGGGATAGTTTTCTAACGACTGCATTGGAAATCCCAAAATCAAAGACGGCGGCCAGTGAAATAAATGAGACCAAAAAAATATAGACACCAAAAATATCTCGGCCAAGGTTGTTTAAGAGTACGGAGATAGAAAAGAAGCTGGCAAGAAGAAGATAAAAGTATCCGGAAAGATTGAATGCGGCGTTTTTTATCAGGCTTCGTTTGATAGACATATTAAGTGAGGAATCGGTAGGCTAGGTTATTATAAACCAGATATTAGATCTGTTGATGTAAAATTGGATGTCGAATATGAAAATAAAGTTTCTTCTCATTAACGCAATTGACATTACAAAGTCGTTGCAAACTTCTTTGCCTCCCTTAAGTTTGGGGTATTTGGTCAGTTCCTTAAGAAACGATTTTGAAAATGATTTGATTGATTTTAAGATTGTGGATAGGGATGTTAAAAATGAGATAAAAAAATACAAACCTGATATTGTTGGTATCACGTCTGTCTCTCAGAACTACAATTATGCGATACAGTACGCAAAAATCGCAAAGAAAAGTAAAATCCCAGTTTTAATCGGTGGTACCCACATCACCGTGTTACCAACCACACTCACAAGGGATATGGATGTTGCGGTGATAGGTGAAGGAGAGGAAGCTATCAAAGAGTTGTTTTCAATATATCTAGAGAAGGGAAAATTTGATAAAAAGGATTTGATAAAAGTCAGTGGTTTGGCTTTTTGGGATGGAAAAAAACTTGTTCAGACAGAAAAAAGAGCACCTATCGCAAAAATGGATACCATACCGAATCCGGCACGAGATTTGATGAGGATTGAAAAATGCACCCATGTATTTTCCTCTAGAGGCTGTCCGTATCGATGTGTTTTTTGTGCTTCTTCACGATTTTGGAATAGTACGAGGTTCTTTTCTGCGAAATATGTAGTGGCAGAAGTCAAGTATTTATATGAGCATTTCGGTGTAAGAGAAATTGATTTTTGGGATGATTTATTTATTGTAAGTAAACCAAGGATTAAAGAAATTGTTTCCCTACTTCGTAAAGAGAAGTTGTTGGGAAAAATATCTTTCAGTTGTGCGGTAAGATCCAATTTAATAGATGAAAGTATGGCAAAACTTCTTAAAAAAATGAATATTAAAGGGGTTTCGATGGGTTTGGAATCAGGAACTCCTAGAATTCTTAATTATCTTAAGGGAGATACGGTTAACATCAAAGATCACATGAGGGCGATAAGGATTTTCAAAAAATATGGTATTGAACCGAGTGCCTCTTTTATCATAGGCTCACCTAGTGAGACTCGTGAAGAAATTCTACAAACTTTTAAATTTATTAAAGACAGTAAACTAAGAGGGTTTGGTGTTTATGTGTTGACCCCTTTACCTGGAACTCCGATATGGGAATACGCAAAGGAAAGAGGAATGGTGAATGAAAAAATGGACTGGAGTACTTTGAATGTAGAATTTTTAGAAAATCACGAGGAAGCAATTATTTTGTCGGAAACGTTAACGCGGGAGGAACTGTATAAACTAATTATGCTTTTCAAAGCGGAACAAAAAAAGAGATACATTATCGATTTTATTAAGCATCCGGTAAATGTCCTAAGAGTTCTCTACCATCAAGTCAAGAAACTGGTTCATCCCGTAACTCTTTATCTTGCCAGAGATTTATAAATTTCCTCAATTTGTTCGGCTATTTTTTGACGGTCATACTTTTCTTCTGCTCTTTGACGAGCAGCTATGGAAAGCGAGTGCCTTAGATCTTCATTATAAATTAGTTTCTCTAGGTTTGTTCTGAGTTCTTTAATGTTTGAATGGGGAGAAATGAGAGCTACGTCCCCTACAACCTCTGGAATGGCGCCGCTATTGGTGGTGACGATGGGAAGACCACAAGCCATGGCTTCCAGTAAACACATACCGTACTGCTCCCCCCAAGTTTTAGTTTCTCGACTGGGAAGGCAGAAAATATCGGCACGCTGGTACTCTTTATTTATTTTCTGATAGGGGAGTGATTTTACAAAAATATTCTTGTAGCCAATTAATTCTTTTTTTAATGGTCCCGAGCCTATGAAAGTAAGCTTAATGTTGGGATTTTTTTCTTTAAGGAGAAGAAATACTTCCAGTAGATCTGTTATTCCCTTCTCCGGAACTAGACGAGCCACACAAAGAATATTGATATCCCTGGTTTGTTTTTTGAATGGGTGGGGGTGAAATTTTTTTAGATCAATACCCATGTTGACGACGGAAATTTTTTCTGGTTTAACCCCCTCTTTGATTAATACCTCTTTGGCTTTTTCCGTAACGGCAATAAATCGATCTACATTCTCGTAAGCTAATTTTTTATATTTTTTTCTGCCTTTAATCCCCTCGTTATTAAAAGGGATTATTTCCCAAACGGTACTGATAACACGCCGTACCAATCCCCTTCTCTTGGCCATGATGGCTTGATATGTGTAGCCGAAATATGTTTCGGCAACATGAACGATGTCACTTCCCTTGATAATCTTTTCCAAGTTTCCAAGTTTTTGAGCGTCAACGAATATTCTGTTGAGAATTGGGTATTTGAAAGGAAAGTTGGGAAGGTCCGTAGGTGACCAGAGTTTAACTAAAGGTAAATCTATTGCCGAAGAAATAGGATGTTTGGATGATATTGCGGTGATATCATATTTGTCCTTTAGGGGAGAATAGTTTTGAAGTTCAAAGGGGTTTAAGAAGGCGCCACGAACGATAGAAATTTTCATATTTTGAAAGCTTTATTTGCAAGAATTAATAAATCATCTAATAAAAATATTGGCTGGATGATAATGTTTTCTAATATCCCGAAATGTTTTAAAAAAAATATTTTCCTGGATTTTAACCATGAACGATGCCTAATTCTGTCCTTGTTGTTACTACTTGCTCCTCCGATGTGTATTATTTTTGATGAGTTTGCGTGGAATATTTTTATACCAGCTTTAATTGCTCTTAAACAGTAATCAACATCTTCAAGGTACATAAAATATGATTCATCCAGCAATCCAATTTTTTTGATCGTAGAACTTCTTACTAACATAAATCCTCCCGTAACGATGTCCACAGGAAATGATTTTTTATTTTTTTTTCTTGAATCAAGATAGTAAAAATATTTATGCCACTTGTCCGTATGACATAATTTTCTAAAATTAGTAAAGTCAAAAATTCCTACCATCAGGTTGGGAGATCTAAAGTAACTTCCGTTTTCGACCCCATTACAATCAACTGTTGTCCCTCCACAAATTCCAGCGTTGTATTCTTCTGAACATTTGATTAAATTAACAATCGTGGATTTATTCATTACTGTATCTGGATTTAACAGGAGAAAATATCCACCATGATTATTCGCCATTATTCCCTTGTTGACTGCGCGAGCGAAGCCAATATTATCTTTATTTATTATTAAAATAACCCTGTTGTCTTTTCGCGATATTTTTTTCAATAAACTTGGTGTACTATCTTTTGAGGAATTGTCAACAATTACAATCTTATAGTCAATATTTTTCCCAATGAATTCTTTTATTGATTCAATACATTTCTCAATGTATTTTTCTGAATTGAATGTTACAATGATAATTGTCAGTTTGTACTTTGCCACTAGTGTTTGCTTACAAATTAATTCTACACAATGAAGTCCTGCACTTCGCTTCTATGTAGTGTTTGGTTGGTTATCGGAATCATAACACTTTTTTGTTTTCCAAAGTTAGTAACTGCAAGCGATGTTTTTTATGACGATTTTTCTGTTATTGATTCCTACCATTGGAATATAGATCTCACTCCTAGTTTGGGGAATGTTGTCAATATTATAGATGGTTCATATCTTAGTTTGTCGTCTCCGAGGGGGACAACATTTCCGTATGTACATTTAAAAAATGTATCATTTCCGGATAATGACTATAAAATCGCCTTGAGATATAAAATATCTGGTTTCTATGATTTTGGAAGTGGAATCTTTTTTTCAGATAAGTTAATTCCTTATGGTATTACTCGAGAATTCATTCCATCTGATTCTATTTTTCATATTTGGCCTGTTGGAACTTCAAGTGTTTGGATAAATACTTTTGTCTGTGAACATAGCTCTGTCAGTTGCTCTGATTCTCAATTCTTACATATCGACTCAAATGCAATAAATACTTGGAACCTACTCGAAATTTCTTATCACGACAGCGTTTACTCCTTATATTTAAATGGACAAAACATTTTTGTATCGAAGCCTTCAACGTTAAGAATTTCAAACATTTGGTTCGGAAACCCGCAAACAACCTTCACGAAGGTCTTACGACCGAACGTCAATATTGATTACTTAAGAATTTCAAATGAAAGTAATAATTATCTAATTCCCACGATTATTATTCCTGGTCTTGGTGCCAGTTGGGATATGGGGGCGATATTGAGTGGAACGGATGGAAATAACTGGACAGTTCCCAGTTTTGTGAAAGAGTACGATGGTCTTATTAGCTCGTTTATTAATACCAAGGATCCAAACGATACTGATCGAAACCTGTATATCTTTCCCTATGACTGGAGAAAGCCTTTGAGTGTTTTGGCGGAAAGGCTTAAGGTGTACATAGATACCAATATCTCAACCGGGGAAAAGGTAAACTTGGTTGGCCATAGTATGGGTGGTCTGGTGGCAAGAGCATACACTCAAACATACGGAACTTCAAAAATAAACAAAATTATTACCGTGGGATCACCAAATAAGGGTGTAACCGAGGCATATGGAGTTTGGGAAGGAGCCACAATCTGGAATGATGTTTGGTGGGCAAAAATGGCTCTTGAACTAACAACACATTTCGGAGCTAATGTTGGTGAATCTAATGTTCAGACAGTTCAAAGACTTGTTCCATCATTAAGAGATTTGTTACCTGTTTATGATTTTATAAAAAAAGATGCGTTAGTTATTCCCTGGTCTACTCTTAGTCAAAAAAATTTGTATCTGGGCACTTTGAATCAGAATGTTTCTCAAATCAATTCCCTAACAACTGCCATCTATAGTAAGGATATTGAGACCGATAAAATTGTTAAGGTAATTGCTCCATCAGAGGAAGATCTAGCTTTGCAAAGATGGGTTGATGGTAAACCAATTAGTGATCCGTTTGAAACTGCAGATGGAGACGGAACAATTACGGAAGATAGTGCAAAAGGTACTTTCTCTAATATTCTTAGGGGATCAGGTTGGCATGGTGAGTTGGTTACCAAAAATGACAATATTCAAAAGATATTCGGGGTATTAGGTTTAGATCAGACAAAAATAATTTCCGGAAATAATGATGGTCGAAAAAATGCACTTGTAGTTGTTCTGCGTTCCCCTGGAAAACTTGAAGTATGCAATATTGAGGTGACTAAATGCAATGATCAATTGGGTTTGTATTTCCCAGATTATAAATTATTTATGTTGCCGGGATACGATAATGAGGAATTGATGATTAGAGTATTTGAAGATGGAAATAAGGGTACTTATAAATTGCACATAGGTAACATTGGAGACACATCAGATTGGAATATTTTTGATGGGAATATAGTTTCTAACGATCAACATGACTATTACATTGTGAAAAGTAATGGCAAGAATTTATCCATTCAATCTTCTCCTGCAAATAAAGAACAGTGTAAAAAAGATAGATGGAAAGTAATGTACGATTATTTTGGCTTCAGAAATCAGGGCGAATGCGTCAGTTACGTTGAAAGAAACGAAAGGGCTTCTAGTAGATTTTTTTGGTGGATCTGACTGGATTCGAACCAGTGACCTCTTCAATGTGAATGAAGCGCTCTAACCAACTGAGCTACAGATCCAACTTGATATATTATATCAACCGCATTAAACTTAAATGATGCGTTTCTTTAGAAAGTTTATCAAGGTAGTTTACGAGTTCGTTGAGGCATTTGTCATCTCTGCTTCGGTGTTTGTCGTTGTTTATCTATTCTTGATGCAGCCTCATCAGGTGAAGGGTGCATCGATGTACCCAACTTTTAAGGATAAAGAGTACTTACTTACCGACAAAATTACCTACCAAAGAGGGCTACCAAAATATGGAGATGTAATTGTTTTTAAGGCTCCAGTAAATGAGAATTTTGACTTTATCAAGAGAGTAATTGCTCTTCCCGGACAGACAGTGATGATCAAGAATGGCAACGTATATATTGATGGCCAAGTACTTGACGAGTACTATCTTTCAAGCGACGTGGTCACTAATCCGGGGCAGTTTTTGTTGGAAGGAGAAAGTTATACGGTACAACCTGGTGAAGTTATTGCTTTTGGGGATAATCGGGGTCATTCATCGGATAGCCGTGATTGGGGTCCGGTACCCGAACAGAATATTGTAGGGAGAGTCTTTTTTCGATATTGGCCATCAGATGTAGTTGGAGTAATCTCCAATCAAACTAGGGCTTCCAATTAGGGTTTAGTATTCCGAAAGGTTGTCGGGGTCTCGGGGAACAATAGGGTCAGAGGGTTGATTGTAGGAGGGTTTTTCCAACATTGGTTCAAAAGGATTTGAGTAGGTATTTTCGCTTGGAGACTCTTGAGTTTTAATCTCTTCTTCCTTTTCAACTTGAACTTCCGGTTTGGGAACTCCAACTATTAGATCATAGATTTTTTGGATCTGGGCTTCGGTTTCTTCAGGATTACCTTTGAGAACAATATGAATGGCGGTTTCGACTCTGGAACGGCGCATTTTGACGTTAACATTCTCCCCTATTGATCGACCAATGGCTGTTGCCATGTTGTCTATGGATTCATTGATAGTCTTGGTGTTGAAACCATCAGATGGCTTGGAACGATGCATGGTTTTTTTGAAACGGCGAGAAAGCTCTTCCGCACGTCTGACCGAACCACCTTCACGGAGAATCATCTTGTAGGCTTCAATCATGGCCTGGGTGTCGGGAATGGCGGCTAGGGCTCTTGCGTGGCCTTCAGTGATGACCCCCGAGATCAGTCCGTCCTTAAGGGCATCTGGAAGTTCGAGAAGACGGAAGGTGTTACTGACGTAGGCTGGACTTTTGCCGATGCGGGTACAGATGTCCGAGTTGGTTAAAGAGAATTCTTTGATGAGACGTTCAAAAGAGTTGGCACGATCAATAGGATTAAGATCGGTGCGTTGAACATTTTCCACTATGGCCATCTCAAGCATTCCCTGAGGAGTGGTTTCGATGATTCTAACAGGGACTTCGGTAAGACCGGCAAGACGACTGGCTCTCCAACGACGTTCTCCGGCGATGATCTGATAGCCTGCGGGGGTGTGTGCCACAACGAGAGGTTGAATGATGCCGTGAGTCTTGATGGAGTCAACAAGTTCGGAAAGAGATTCAGGAGTAATCACTCCTCTTGGCTGAAGAGGATTGGGTTGAAGATGGTCTAGCGGTAATCTTGCAACCTGTTGATTTTCTTCCATTTATTTTGTGATTACGTCTACGTATTTAACCCCGTTTAACTTACGATATTTGACGTTTCCAGGGGCAGTAGCGTAAACAGTAAAGTCACGGCCTTTGTCGGTGTTGATACCAGGATGTACTCCTGCTCCACGTTGACGAACAATGATTTGACCAGTTTTGATTTCTTCACCACCGTAGATTTTGACTCCTAGTCTTTTGCCGGAACGTTGAGCGTGTTGTCTGGTCGCTCCTCCTGATTTGACGTGTGCCATATATTTTTATTGTTTTTGTAAGATAACTATTTCACGCTTGACGTCCGCGTCGGGACGTGAATAAAATATTCCGCGTTTCAATGGATTGTAACTTAACTTTAGCTTCCCGTCAATTATTTCACTCGTCTTATATTCTTTTTTACCGTCGTTGAACCAAGGGAAGACCATGACGACAAAACCGCCGGGTTTGAGAACTTTCAACCAGTCCTTAAGACAACCGAGATAAAGCTTCTCCAATCCGGGGACAATATAACGAATTTCGTCTTGTCTGAACTTAGATTTTCCGAGAAAAGGCTCAGTAACAATGGCATCGATATTGCTGAATTTATCGGAGAGGTGGGTAGCATCAAGAACCTCTATTTTCCCCGAAAAGTTCATCGATTGGAGATTTTCTATAGTATCTTGAACCTGATTGGTGACAATGTCTGTTCCGCCTATTTGATAGCCTACCTCAGCGGCTTCGACTAAAACTCTGCCTGAACCGCAGAAAGGATCAACCAAGATCTTGCCCTCGGGAGAAAGGGGTACCAGGTTGACCATACTTCGGGCGATTTTTGGAGGAAGCATACCGGCTTGGGGATCAATGTGAGGCATGTGACGATCTTTTTTGATCCAGTGCATGAAGCTATGAACCCAGACAGTTTGCCAAACTTGATTATTTTCTATATCCAAGAAAAACTCATCGATCTTGTGTTTTTTGTTGATGACTGGAGAAACGCCAAACTCGTCTTTGGGAATGACAAATCTACCTCTTTCAAGATTGTCTTTGACTTCTTGGTGAAGTTTGGAAGTGTTTTCCTTTTTTCCCAACAGACTTAAAGAGAAATTTTTAGCTTTGATTTCTTTGGCTATGGATTTGGCACCTGGGATAACCCCTTCGAGAAGAACGGCGAGTTTGATACTGGATCCTAGTCTTTCGGCAATTATTTTGGCTTCGTCAACAGAACCCATCTCAAAACGATAGACATTGGGGGAAATTTGGGTCGCCTTCTTTATTTGGGCAGACACCTCTTCTGCCGCCAAAGTATTGTTGGCTCCGACGAACAATAAAAATTGCATTGTGTTTTAAAGGTTGATCGCCTTGACCGTGAGATAGCTCTCAGATTGTCGGTGACCAAGAACTTTTCTGTACCTTGATTTAGCCTTAAATTTAGCTACGCGAATTTTTTCACCACGCCCAGTACTGTCTAGAGTAAGCTCTACAGAAGCTTTTTCGACGTAAGGCTGACCAATCTTGGTGTCTTTGCCGTCGTGAGTCAACAAAACTTCAGTAACCTTTAAAGTGTCGCCAACTTTAGTTTCGATTTTCTCAGCAGTAATTTTGTCTCCTTGTTTGACCAAGAACTGTTTTCCGCCAAGTTCAATGACGGCATATATATTTTTGTCTTCCATGGGCGCAATTATATCTCAAAAGGGGTGATTAAATCAAGCTGGCGGAGTTGGAGTCCAATTAATATCGCGAAACTTAGAAGGGAGCTACCGCCATAGGAAAAAAGGGGTAAGGTAATTCCGGTTACAGGCATGACCCCAAGATTCATACCGATGTTAACAACTGTTTGGAATGCCATGATGGTAAAAACCGAAAGTGAAAGAAGCGATGCTCGACTGTCCCTTAGAACTTTGCCTGTTTGAAGACAAGTTTGAAAAATGAAAAAGTAAGCGGCGAGAAGAAAAGAAGCTCCGACCAAACCGAATTCTTCGACAAACGAGGCAAAAATAAAGTCGGTATGACGTTCGGGAAGAAAGTTTAGGTGAGACTGGGTTCCAAGTTTGACTCCTTTGCCAAAAATACCACCCGACCCGACGGCAATCGTGGCTTGAATAACGTTGTATCCAGCTCCTTGAGGATCCTTGTAGGGATTAATAAAGGTATCGATTCTCTGTCTTTGGTACGGTTTGAGGAAATATGATTCCAAAGGGATGGCAACAGCAAGAAAGACGGCACCAATAATTAGGAGTTTCTTTATATGACCGGTAAATACCAACAGGGCCAAGGGCAAACAAATTAAGGTCAAGGCGGTACCAAGGTCTGGCTGAATAATGACTAAAACAACCGGAATCATGGCAAGTAAAAGGAACTTTAAAACATCTTTCCATTTACTAATTTTGCTTTGAGAGAGATATGACGCATAAAAAATGGCGAGAAAAGGTTTGACAATCTCAGATGTTTGAAGATTAAAGATACCTAGATCAATCCAGCGAACAGAACCACGGATATTTCTGCCGATAATCGCAGTCAGAATCAAAAGGAAGATACTAGTGATATATAAACCGGTTGAGATACTAAAAAATGTTCTTGTATCCAGTCTGGAGAGTAGAAAAACGATAATAATACCGGCAATAATAAATTCCAGCTGAGTAAAAAACAAATCAGGAACTGTACTCCAGATGGTAATAAGACCCAAGACAAGAACCAGTATTAAGGCAGCGATAAATAAGCCCTTGTTTGGACGCATATTAATTCGATCTTACAATTTTTATCTCTGGACCTTTGGTAATTTTGGATACCAAGGCTTTGCGCTTGATGTCGCCTTCGTACTTAACTGGCCAAGAAGGTAGTTCGATCTCAATTTTTTCGTCGAGTCGACAATTCGCCAATTTTCTGGCTTCCTGAATCGACCTGATAATTTCACGAGCCAAACCTTTGTCTTTGAGATCGACAGTGATAACGGTGTCGTAGCTGACGCCTTCCTTGCCCTCGGCGAACAAGACTTCTTCTACATTTAGTTCTTCTTTAATTAATTGAAGAAGTTCACTTTCATCCTTAAGCGTGGAGAACTCACCTTTTACGGTGATGGATGATAGAGCTTGTTTGATCGGAAGACTAAGATTCTTTCTTTCCCCGTTGCCCATTTCGCAGATTCTTCTAACTAGAACCATTTTGACTAAAAGTTCCCTGTCAATCACTTTGTCGTTTTTGACTGTTGGCCAGTCTTCGAGATGGACCGATTCTTCTCCGGTAAGATGACGATAAAGATACTCTGAGATGAAAGGAATAATTGGAGCTGATACCTTGAAAAGAACGCTAAAAACGGTGGACATGGTGATATAGGCAGCTTCTTTGTCGGCTTGATTTGGGGCGCTGGGACCAACACGATCGCGAGAACGGCGAATGTACCAAGTAGAAAGGTCAGAAATGAAGCTTTTTAGAGTGGCGACGCTTTTAGGAATTTGATAAACACCAAGATATTTATCCATCATAAGAACTGTTTCATCCAAACGAGTGAGAATCCAACGATCTAGAACGCCTGGTTCTTTGGCAAACTCCGGTTTTTGTTCCCAGTTTTCGAGAGAGGCATAAGAAACAAAGTATTTGTAGGAGTTCCAGAGTAGCATAAGGGTGGTTTTGAGTTCGTTGGCCCAGTCTTCTTCGGAGACAATAATGTCTTGGCCAAGAGCAATGGAACTGCCCATGAGATATAACCTAAGAGAGTCGCCACCAAACTTTTGGAGTGAGTCTTTGGGGTCGGGAAAATTTCCTAAACTCTTACTCATTTTGTGGCCATCGGTTCCCATGATGACACCGCTGACCACGACATTTTCAAATGATTTGGAGCCCATCAATAGATTGGAGACGACGTGGGTGACGTAAAACCAAGCCCGTAGTTGGCCTGTGTACTCGGTAATAAAGTCAGCTGGGAAACTATTGTTGAACTTGTCTACATTTTCGAAGGGATAATGTACTTGTGCATAAGGCATAGAAGCCGACTCAATCCAAACATCAAGCACTTCGGGAACGCGTTTGGCTTTTTTGCCGCACTTAGGACAGTTTAAATAGATTTCATCAATGTCTGGGCGATGAAGATCTTTTACTTTTTGACCGGAAAGATTTTCGATATCGGCAATTGATCCAGGAACGATTCTCTCTCCGCACTCACACTCCCAGATGGGAAGAGGTGTACCCCAGTAACGTGAACGGCTAATGCACCAGTCTGGAGCAGACTCTATGCCAAGCCTGAAACGACCATCTTTGAAATGACTGGGGACCCAGTTAATATCTTTATTCGTTTCAATTAATTTACTTTTAATATCCTGAATATTGATGTACCAAGCTATTTGACTTTTATAGAGTAAGGCAGTTCCGCAACGATGACAGTGAGGATAACTGTGAGTAATTTTTGTGCTCTTTAATATTAAACCTCTGTTGACTAAATCTTCGAGTACTAATTTATCGGCAGCTTTGAAATATTTACCCTGAGCAACAGTAATTTTTGGATCCATGGTGCCGGTGTCGTCAACCGACTCCCCCATCGAAAGTCCATATTTTTTACCAAGCTCAGTATCATCTTCACCAAATCCCGGAGCAATATGAACAATTCCAGTACCGTCTTCCATGGAGACAAAGTCTGCGGGATAGACTTTGTAGTCGGCTTTGGTGGAGTCATAGTAGGTATAGAGAGGTTCGTATTCTTTGCCTACAAGTTCGTTGCCCTTGAATTCTTTAATTATTCTGAGACCGTCGCTTCCTAAGGTTTCTTCAACACGAGCCTTAGCGAGAATGTATTGAACATTGTTCTGTTCGACCAAGACATAAGTATCGTCTACGGAAACGGCTAGGGCAAAGTTACTGGGAAGTGTCCAGGGGGTAGTTGTCCAGGCAAGGAAGAAGTGGTTCTCACCTTTTACACGAAATTTAAGAAAGACCGAAGGATCAGTGACATCCCTGTAGGAGTTGTCCATGGCAATTTCAAAATTACTGATAGGAGACTCACACCTGGGGCAAAAAAGAGAAACTCTTTTGCCTTTATAGATATTATTTTTTTCGTAAAGCTGTTTGAAAACCCAGATAACCGACTCCATGTAGTTTTTGTCCATGGTGCGATAAGAATGTTCCATATCAACCCAACGACCGATCCTGTCGATATACCACTGCCATTCAGAGGAGACATCGTGAACATAAGTTTTGCAAGCAGAAACAAATTTATCAATGCCCAGAGTTTCTATTTCCTTTTTGGAGTTGACCCCCAATAGTTTTTCAACTTTGTTTTCAATGGGAAGACCATGACAGTCCCAGCCCCAGACTCGATCGACGTACTTACCTTTCATGGTTTGGTAACGAGGAATAACGTCTTTAATGATTGATCCTAAAAGATGCCCATAATGAGGCTTACCGGTGACAAAAGGAGGACCGTCGTAGAAACGGAAGGTGTCTTTGGCATCTCTTTGAAAAACCGATTTTTCAAAGGTTTGATTTTCTTTCCAATATTTGATGACCTCCTCTTCGATTATCGAAGGAGTGTACTGTGTTTCCAAGGGTTTAATAGTTTTGTTTTTCATTTTTTTATTCCAAAAAAATCCTGCCAAGACGTAAGTCTTCCAGGATTAGAGTCATTAAACATTGTTTTCTGACGGTACCATCTAATTTTTTACTTGATTGTCGCTATTACGGGCTTCCCGGGAAGGTCTACTGTTTTCTTCTTCCAGCTCGCCTGGGTGATTGCCCGGCTCAAACGCTTTTGTTACTTTTTGATTATAGCAGTTACGTTTGGGAAAAATATTTAGTATCCGATATTTTGTAATTTTGATTACAACTTAGCCTTGAAATTGATATTGACAAATGATTGAAAGTTAGCTAAATTGAATTAATCCCACATAAAAGAGGGTAGGGATAAGTTAACAAAATTACGACCTCTCTAACTCTTTTTGGTACACCGCACTTTTAAGTGGTAACGCAGCCTAGGGATAACCATCCTACTCTGGGGTATGTGCGTTGCATATCAGTAGAAACCGGGAAGTAAGTTACCGTCCTTACACTTCGCTAAGATATCAAAGTGTTTGGTTCATGATATTCGGTGTAATCAGAGAAGAAGCCATCTGCCCTTACGAACAGCTGGCTTCTTTTTAGTGTTATTGCTTACTTTAGGCCTGGGCGGTAACAGTGACAGAAAGCTGTCCATCTTTGTATTCAAAAACAAAGTTTACCGGTTTGTCCTGATTGTTGGTGATGTATAAATTTTGATTTGCACCAATAGATTTGTTTGCGGGGTTGTAGTAAATAGACACACCAAATTCTTTAGGCACCTCAGGAATGTTTGCAAAATCATGATTGGCGGGAGCAAGCACATCTAGTTTTGCCTCTCTGGCTGCCCAGTTTATAAGGGAAGCAAGATGACAAACACCATCTCCATATAAATAACCATCGGTTTTGAATCCGTCGGAGTAGTTAAAGTGAGCCTCAGTGGTCTTGACAACCTTACCATCAAACTGGGGAAGAACTGCATCATGATAGGCAAAAGTCTCATTTGGTTGAAGAGTAAACTCGGATCTGAAAGAGTTATCTATCTCAGCCCAGTTGATGTCTTGCGCACTATCAACACGCCCATCAAGATAGGCCAAATTAAGTAAAATGTTGTCTTTGAAGACATCACTTACTCTCTGGGAAGGATAACGATTCTCTAGTGAGATTGTTCGAGAAGATAAAACATTCTCTTTTTGAGGGAGAATATTTTGAACCGTAGAAACCCCGCCGGAGAACAGCACAAAATAGAGGCTTAAGATTAGGTTTTTTATCATAACGTGGGTATTGTACTCTACTATAGGATAAGTGTCAAACCAAAAATGGCAGGTTTTGGGTAATGGGAGTAAGATGGTTTTAGATATTAATTAACAAACTAAAATGACAGGATTCCACGCAGATATTGAGGCTGAAACAATTGGTAACACCAACTTTAGGAAGGTGCTTTTTACCGGAGTACATAGCCAGCTGGTGGTGATGAGCCTGTTGCCTGGTGAAGATATAGGGATGGAGGTCCACGCAAACGTAGATCAGTTCTTTCGTTTTGAGTCAGGTGTGGGTAAGGCCATATTGAACGGGGAAGAGATACTTTTTAAGGCCAACGATGTAGTAATCGTGCCTGCAGGAACTAACCATAACATTATCAATACCTCAACCACAGAACCATTGAAGCTTTATACCATTTACTCCCCTGCAAACCATCCGGAAGGCACAATCCACACTACTAAAGAAGACGCTTTGGCTGCCGAGGAAGCTCATAATTGACAAATATTTATTTGAGATATACTTGATATATGAAGACAAATGATCTCTGGCGACTATTACTCTCTTTAGTGATTTCTCTTTCGGCTGGATTTTTGGGTGCCCTTTTTACAACACCGGCTGTCCAAAGCTGGTATTTGACGATTAATAAACCAGTATGGATTCCTCCATCTTGGCTGTTTGGACCGGTTTGGACATCTCTTTTTATTATGATGGGTGTAGCCCTTTACCTTGTCTGGTCGACAAAAATGAGTAATAAGGTGCGGGTATCTTTAAAACTGTTTGCCGCTCAGCTAGTTCTTAATGTTTTGTGGTCTGTTTTCTTTTTTGGACTTGGTAATTTCTGGTTAGCTTTTGGAGAAATACTGGTTTTATGGGTATTTATCTTGGTGACGATAGTCTCGTTTGGAAAAGTAAGTAAGATGGCGAGTTGGTTAATGGTGCCATATCTTTTGTGGGTGACGTTTGCCTCGTATCTGAACTTCACCATTGCCAGCTTAAATTAAGGTCATAAACTTGTGGGGAAAGCCTCCAAGAGGTCAAGATTTCTGTGGTGAGACTCTCTCTTTAACCTTTTATCTTTACAAATCAAAATACAAAAACCCCGACGGAATGCGTCGGGGAAAAGAGACTACTTGAAATTGAGGTATGCTTTTTGCCAATTGCCATGATCATCGTAAGTTACTTCCCAGCCGGCTTTTTTGTATGTTTCAATGATGTGCTGAATAACTTTGTGATACAAAGCGTGGCTGTTGACGGGAGAGAGATCTAACTCGTCAAAACCTATCGTGACTGGGTCACCATCAAAAACATTTTTTAAACGTTCATCAATTAGAGGAATGATCCTCTGAACTGTGTCGTTAAAGGCGCGGTTCAAATTAGCTACAGCTTGAGATTTTTTGATAGTCACAGGAATCCTCCTTAAGGTGCGAGATGGGGATATTATACTACTGGATTATTCTTCTATCTCGACAGCAATAGTACACTCGCCGATCAAGGCGGCAATGGCACCTACGGCAGTAAAAAGGGGAAGAAGAACGACACCGACGACTCCGATGGTGAGGGGAAACTCAATGACAACTTTACCAGATTTATCCTTTATAGTGATGTGGCGAACATTGCCCTTAGCGATAAGATCCTTAACAGTTTTAAGTAGGTTTTCTCCATTTACCTTGAACGTTTTTTGAGTAGTTGTTTTCTTTTTGGTAGCCATATGAATATTTTAGTACTTGTTTCTAAGGAAGGCAGGGATGTCCAGATCGTCTTCAATATCAACCTCGTTGTGGTGTACTTTGTATTTGCCGGCAAGTTTAACTTGAGTGGAAGGTTGTGGTTCTTCCTCGGATTCAACAGGTTGTTTCTCTGGTTCTTGAGAAACAACTGGCTTAGGAGTGAGATATGGGTTGACGGAAGGGATGCTACCAAAGTGACGACGATTTTCATCAAAACCAGCAGCAATGACCGAGATTTGAATTTCATCACCAAGATCTTCTCTTATAGTAGTGCCGAAGATAATGTTGGCATCCGGATCGGCAGACTGAGTAATAATTGAGGAGGCTTCGTTGATTTCGGTGAGAGTTAGACTCTTACTACCTGCGATATTAAAGAGAATGCCGCGAGCGCCTTCGATACTGATCTCTAGAAGAGGTGAACTAACGGCGGCGTTGGCAGCGATGATGGCACGTTTCTCACCAGAACTACGACCGACACCCATAAGAGCGGAACCGGCGTTGGTCATGACTGTTTTGACGTCGGCAAAGTCAACGTTGACAAGACCGGGGATGGTGATAAGGTCGGAGATACTTTGGACACCTTGGCCAAGAACAGAGTCGGCCATTTTGAAAGCGTCAAGAAGAGTTTGTTCTTTTTTAGCCATGTCGATTAGTCTTTGATTGGGGATAACAATCAGAGTGTCGACTTTGTCTTTGAGATTTTCAATCCCCTCTTCGGCCTGAACACGGCGGCGGGCACCTTCAAAAAGGAAGGGTTTGGTAACGACAGCAACAGTGAGAGCTCCAACGTCTTTTCTGGATATTTCAGCGATGATGGGAGCGGCACCAGTTCCAGTTCCGCCACCTTCACCAGCGGTAATGAAAACCATATCGGCACCCATAAGAACTTCTTTAATTTTTTCGCGGGATTCTTCGGCGGCTTGAGAACCAATCTCAGGATTTGATCCCGAACCCAGACCTTTGGTACCCTTTTCACCAATCTGAAGTTTGATGTCAGCATTGGAGTTTATTAACGCCTGCATATCGGTGTTGACGGCAATAAACTCAACACCTTTTATCTTTCCTGAAGAAATCATGGAGTTTATAGCGTTGTTACCGCCTCCTCCAACTCCGAGGACTTTTATTTTGGCGAAGGTGTTTGTATCTGGTTTGACAAGGCCCACTTTATGGTAAGAATGATTTGATAAAATCGATTGCTTTTCCGACAAACTGTTTGCCGGGAATTCCTTTTATCATACCAGACAGTTTTAATCTTGGGGCAGACTGTTGTTCTTTGTGGTGATAACCATAAAGTACAAGACCAACCGAGGTGGCGTAAACAGGAGAGTTAATTTCATCGGTAAGACCATGAAGACCGGTTGGTATACCCAACTTGGCTGGAAGTTGCATAACACGTCGGCAGCTTTCGGTACAGTTGACGGTGAGTGCTCCTCCTCCGGTAATAATGACTCCAGCGGGTGTTTGACCTTCGAGACCGGACTGCTTGATGACATGGTTGACCATGGTAAAGATTTCATTGAGACGGGGTCTGATTATGCCCTCGACGATTGTCTTGCGGGAGACTTTTTTGACATCTTCGGTAATACCAATTTTCGACAGATCAATTTCATCTAGATTTTTGGTGTCTGAAGACTCGGTTTCGTGTTTGACTTTACCTAGGTAGTGTTTAATTTTTTCAGCACTATCGACGCTGATTTGCAGGCCTATGGCAATGTCGTCGCTGATTTTTTTGGCGCCAACAGGAATAACGGCAGAGTAAACACACGAACCTTCAACATAGATACAAACACTGGTAGTGCCCCCGCCAATGTCGACGAGAACCACACCGAGCTCTTTGTCCGTGTCGGTTAAGACCGACTCGGCTGAAGCTAAACCGGTAAAAACAAGACCGGAAACATTAACGCCTAGTTCGTTGACACATCGGGTAACATTTTTTATGGCAGGAGTAAGTCCGGTAATGAGATGGGCCTCGGTTTCCAAACGAACGCCAGACATACCAGTCGGGTCTTTGATGCCGTGCTGACCATCAACAATAAACTCACGGGGTAAAACATGAATGATTTCTCTAGAAGTGGGTAGGGACACGGCTCTGGCGGCTTCAATTACACGAAAAACATCGTCGTGGCCAATTTCTCCTTCCGACTCGGTGATGGCAACTAAACCTTGAGAATTTTGAGACAAAATATTCTCGCCGGAGATAGAAACAAAGGCAGAATCAACACCAAAACCAGCCATTCTCTCGGCGGACTCGACACAGTCGGTGATGGAACTAACACACTCTTCAATATTGACAATCTGACCTCTTCTGACTCCGCGACTAGTGACCGTGGCGGCACCCACTAGGTTAATTTTTGAGTCGTCTTGACCGGGAACAGTAATTAGACAGGTAATTTTACTGGAGCCGATATCAATCGCGTTTATTCCTTGTGGTTTGGCCATATTTTTATCTTATGATCGGATTTTTAAAACTTAAATCGATCACTTTTGCGTCTTTTTTAATTGTAGCGAGGTAGCTTAGTGATTGTAAAGCAGAAACCAAGCTTCCTTCGTCAAAAGGTACACCTATTATGATATCAGGTTCGTTGGGCCGGCTCAAGAAAGAACGGCGGCCAAGGGTATAGATATCGGATACATCAAGATATTTAAGAACCAATCTCACCATTTTGTAAACTGAAGATAATATCTCTGGGGTTGGTTTCTCGATAAAAATGAAGCTTATATTAGCTCCCGTTGTCGCGATTTGAGACATCGAGCCATTTTCCCAAAGATTAAAGCCCAGTGCTTTTTGGGTGAGAACGAAGCTTTCCAGTTCTCCCGATGGTTTGACCCACCAACCGGCTGAGTCGGTAGTGCTGGGAGCTTGATCCATAGAAAGCTTAGGGAGACTGCTTACCAGATAGACATCTACCTGGAGGTAAGGGTCGTTGCCCTTGAGATTAATATTTAGTGTGTTGAAGGCTTGATAGCCAATACTCATTTTGTCTATTGGATAGGCTGCTTTAAAAAAGGTAAGTAAGTCTTTTTGATTAATAAGGAGTGAGTTTGAGCCAATCAAGTTGTTTTGAACTATTTGTATTTCTTGAGGACAGACTTCATTGTTAAAAGAACAGTTTATTTTTTTGATAATAAAAAGACTGTTAAGAAATAAAATAACGGGAATCAAGATAAGAATTGGCAAAAATCTTTTTAACCTTATTTTTAGCGTTTCCAGATTGATACGGACGCGTCGGTTAAGCCTCTTGGAGGTGTTCACGGATGATTTGAATGATCTTTTCTGTAGCATCGGTCGCTAATTTGGTTGATGGCTTGATAGATGGACGTTTAACTAATTCAATAATAGCCTGATATAAAGACTCCGGGGTGAGATCTTTTTCTTCCAGAATGAAGCTGCCGATTTGCTCTTCGGCGAGCTTGGCATTTAAAAATTGTTCATTGTGAGACACCCAAGGAATAGGGATAAGAACTGCTTTTTTTCCAAGAACCATCAGTTCGTAGACAGAGTGGGCTCCGGCTCGTCCGACGATAGCTGAGGAGGAGCGAATGTAGGTGGCGGCGTCTTCGGCAAAAAAATAGGGGGCAAAAATATAACGGTCTTTGTATTCTCCTAGCTTTTCTTTGATTCTTCTGGCCCGGTCGGAGTCTTTGGTTAGAGTATTGGCACCTGTTTGATGAACAACAGTAAATTTGGCAACAAGCTGGGGTAGAATCGGGAAGAGGGCTTTATTGATGGTATGAGAACCTTGTTTGCCACAAGAAATATAGATAAGTTTGGGGTCAAATTTTTTGGTGTATTTACTGTTTAAAAGTTCCTTTCTTATCGGGAGTCCAACAACGACGGACTTTTCTTGGGGAAAGTTTGGCAGTGATGAAACGTGAGTTAAAAGAATTTTCTTAACAAAAGGCGAGATAGCTTTGTTCGCCCAACCGGCAATGACTGTTTGTTCGTGAGTAATGGAGGGAATGCCGAGAAACCAACCGGCAATAACCACCGGAACGGAAAGGTAACCACCGGAAGAAAAGATTAATTTTGGTCGGTAGGTTATTAAATAAATAAAAGCCTGAAAAAAACCAAAGGCAATCTTAAGCCACTCAAGCGGATTAAATTTTTGATAAAACTTACCGGTTTTTAGCTCCAGGAACTGGAGTCCTGATCCGGTAATCTCCTGATACTCGGCCGAGAGTGATTTATCCCCTTTCGAGGCGAATTTATGACCAATCCAGATAATGGGGTAGCCTTCTTTTTGAAATGATTTGGCGATTACTAAAGCGCTGTTGTGGTGACCGCCGGTAAAAGCAATTAAGGGTTTCATACTCTTTTGGAGATATTAATAAGAAGACCTAGGGCAATGAAGTTGGTCACTAAACTTGAGCCGCCATAGGAAATGAAGGGTAAGGGCACACCGGTGAGAGGGACTAAGGCTACCATTGAACTTAGATTCACAAATATCTGAATTAAAAATAATAAAGTGATACTACTAGACAGTAGCTTATCAAATTTATCATGAACATTCAGGGCGACCTTGAAAGAGGCCAAAAGAAGTCCGATAAGGGTTAGGATAAAGAGACTGCTGCCCAGGAAACCAAACTCTTCGGCGATGATGACAAAGATTGAGTCGGTGGTAGCTTCGGGAAGATAAGCATATTTTTGACGAGATTTACCCAAACCAACACCGGAAACACCACCAGAGCCAAGACCATAGAGGACTTGGTTAATGTGGTATGAAGCACCTAAAGGATCCTTAGTTGGATCCATGAAGGTTTTTACTCTGTCCATACGATAAGGAGAAAAAATAATTAAAGCGCTGATGGCCGCGACCAGAACAGCACTAAAAGAAAAGATTTCTTTGATTCTGGCTCCTGAAAGATAGTAAATCATGAAGGAAACGCCGACGGTGATGATAGCGGTACCGAGGTCCGGCTGGAGCATAATCAACACCAGATTTACTCCCAGAAGAAGGAGAAAGTGCTTGAGACTGCGCTCCTGTTCGAGCCATTTGGCAAGATAGATAGCCAAAGTGATTTTGAGAAGCTCCGATGGTTGAATGACGGTAAAGCCGATATCAATCCAGCGTCTCGCACCAAGAAACTTTGAACCGATACCAGGAATAAGAACAATTACCATGAGAAAAAGTGAAACACCATAAAGAAGGTGGGCATATTTCTTGAAGAGTGACATGGGGATACTCGCGGTTATTAAAGCAACGATAATGCCAAAAACGATCCAGACTGATTGTTGTTTGACGTAGTGAAATTTGTCACCAAAGGTTCTGAAAGCGTCAACGACGGAAGCGTCATATATCGCCACAAGACCAAAACAGGCTACCAAGATTCCAGCGATAAGAATGGTCGTAGGGAGACGATTATGATTGCCTTTGAGGCGTAGCATAAATTAAATGATGGCTAACCAGATGCCGAAGATAACTAACATAATGCCGACAAGCCACGCTCTCTGGACAATTTTGGGCTCAGTCCAGCCGATTTTCAGGAGAAGATAATGAAGCGGAGCAATGGGCAGAAGACGGCGATGGAGTATCTTTACCCAAAAAATTTGAAGAGCGCTACTCAAGCCATCAACCAAGAATGGTAGTCCAATAATTAAAAGGGCGATCACTTTCCCGGTAAGTAAACCAACCGTGGCAAAGGCGGCACCAAAGGCTAGAGCTCCAACATCTCCCAAAAATAAACGGGCAGGAAAAACGTTGAAATAGAGAAAGGCGATAAGACCACCAAGCCAGAGAGCAATAAAAATAGAAAGAGGGGTGTCGAGAATAGAAGTTGAAAGTAAAAGAAAACCAAATAGACTAATCATCAAAAGACCTGAAGCCAAACCGTCCATACCATCGGTAATGTTTACGGAGTTGGCAAAAGTGACGACGAGGAAAGCGGCTAAAGGAATAAACCAAAGACCAAAATGAATGACACCAAAGAAGGGGATATGAATAATGTCGATACCGAGATTGAGATACATCATAGCGCCGATGATGAGACCCAAGGCTACCTGAATGAGGAGTTTGTAACGAGTTTTAAGGCCGGTGTAACCCTCTTCCCTATCTAACTCAAAGAACTTGACGATATCGTCATAGAGTCCGAGTAAGCCAAAAGAAATGAAGGTAAAAAAGATAATATTGATCTCATCATTTATGGGATAGACGTGGGTAATTTCAAAGCCCAAGCTCCTTAACAAAGGTAGGGCAAAAGCAAAAATGAGACTGGTAATGACAATGATCAGTAATCCTCCACCTTCCGGAGTTCTCGATTTTGAACGAATATGAACAGAGGCCTCGTCAATCTTATCTTTGGAAATGGCGGTTTTGTTTTTAAAAAACTTGAGATGGTAGAGGAAGTTTACAAAAGGAACAATGGCGAAGGCATGAATAATGAAAGAAAAAATTAAGATTCCGAGTAGTAAATCCATTTTAGAAGTTTAAAATTTTAGGTAAAAATATTATTAAACCAACGATGATGGAGAGAGTGGCAGAAACAAGAACCATGGCTGAGGCTACATCTTTGGCAACCTTTGCATCGGCTCTGCGCTCAAGGGTAATGAGGTCGACCATGGCTTCGATAGAAGTATTGACCATCTCGGCGGCCAGAACAGTATTGATAGTGAAGACCAAGATAAGCCATTCAATGATGCTAATGGAGAAATAGATACCGAGAAGGGCAACCACAAACGTGGCTAATAGATGGAAACGAAAGTTTGGTTGAGTGCGGACAGAGTAAACAAAACCGTCAAAAGCATGTTTAAAACTGATCCTGTGTATCCTAAATGGATTTTGCATGTGTTTATATTTTAACAGTGTTGACGTCAAAGCAGCAATTGTTTGGCAATGGCAAACCAAAGTGGAGCGGCGGTTTCAGATCCCCAAGGTGAAGTTTTAGGTTCACGAAGAGTTACCAACATTGTGTATTGTGGGTTATTCGCCGGGAAAAAACCAATGAAACTGGCAATGGTTTTTTCGGCATCATAATGGCCCTCGATAGGAATTTGGGCGGTGCCTGTTTTACCGGCGACGACTAGTCCTTGAGGCTTGGCCCATTTTGCCTCTCCCATATCAACAGCTTGAATCATAATCTGGGTTATTTCGTCAACCGCCTCTTCCGAGAGAACAGGTTTGCCTTTACTAACTTCATTTTCAATAATGGTTGGTTTGAGGTAGAAACCGTCATTGGCAATAGTGTTTACCGCTGCGACCAACTGGATGGGGGTAATGGCAATACCCTGTCCAAAAGAGTTGGTGGCCAGATCGATATCACCATAGTCTTTGGATTCGCGAATTACTCCGGACACTTCTTCCTGCAGTTGAATATCTGTTTTCTTTCCCAGACCGTATTTTTTTAGATATTCGACAAACTTATCTTTACCCAGTTTTCTCGCCACAAAAACCATACCGGTGTTGTCGGAGTTGATAATGGTCTCGGTCATAGTGGTGTTGGGGTGATAGACCTCGTTCCAGGTTTTGATGGCGTACTTGCCGATAACCAATGGCCCAGCGCAGATATCACACCGAGTTTCCGGTTCGACCACCTTTTCATTTAGTCCGGCGGCCATAATTAAAACCTTAAAAACCGATCCGGGTTCAAAAAGATCGGCAACGTTGGGATTTTTGTAGCTGGTATTGGGAAATTCGGAAAATTTCCCCGGATCATAGTTCGGGAAAGAGGCCATGGCTCTTACCTTGCCTGTTTTTGACTCAAGGATGACGACATTTCCGGCAGAAGCCTGATATTTTTCGATGCCCTCTTTGAGCATTTTTTCGGTAAGGTACTGAATTTTTTTGCTAATTGTGGTGGTGATTGGTTTACCTTCAATGGCATGCAGAAACTGATAGTTGCCGATTAAGATAGGGTTGCCTTTGGCATCCTTTTCGGTTCTGACCTTGCCTCCCCGACCGCGCAAAAGCCTGTCTTGGTAGCCCTCCAGACCAAAATAGCCCTGTTCTTCTCCGGCGGCATCTTGCCCGACAAAACCTAAGAGATGCGCCGACATACTGGCTTCAGGATAGAAACGAACATACTCATCTTCAAACCCAATTCCGGCGATACCAAGTTTTTCAATCCGATCTTTGGCATCGGGGGTGAGGTAGTGTTTGAGAGAAACCCAGTTTGAGTCCAAAGCCAGACGACCCTTGAGGTACTCTCTAATATCCGGTTCGTCAGTTGCTTCCGGCTCCTTGTCCAGGTTTTCGATTAGTTTTTCGATTAAGTCGTTGTTACTTATGGTTAGCTGGGGTTTGTAAACAAAAAGATGGTAGAGATTTTTGGTTCCTGCAAGAATGTTGCCTTCAAAATCAAGAATATTGCCTCTTTTGGCTTCTAAATAGGTGGTGGTCTCGTGTTGATTGCTGGCCTTAGTTTGTAGTTCCGGACCGCGAATGATCTGCCAGTAGAATAAGCGTCCGATAATTATCAAACAAAGAATAGGGATTAAGAAAATGATTGTCTTGAGCCGTTTCTGGATGAGATTACCCTGTGAGTTTAGCATCGATTATCTTTGGGCAAAGGTCGGAGCGGTGGGCACAAAGACAATGTTTTTTGATCTTATGAACCCTCGATTCTCGGCCAGTACTTCAATATTTTTTAGCTGGGAGGCTTCTTCGATCTTAACAGAAATAATTTGATTTTCTTTTTCCAGTTTTAAAGTTTGAGTTTCGGCTTCACTAACGGCGATGCCTTCGGTGGAGAGCGCGTTGGTACCGATGAGATTGGTAACAGCGAGACCAACGAAAACCATCGCGGTAATGGTGAACGCGGTTTTGTAGTTAATTAGTTTTTTGAGCGAGTCTAAGTTTGGCACTTCTGGTTCTAGGACTGATTAATAATTCAGATGTCGAAGGAACAATCGGTTTTTCGTTAATAGCGCTTAAATTGTTTTTTCTAACTTCACTGTTGATGAAGTCTTTAATCAACTTGTCTTCACCGGAGTGGAAGCTTATTACACCTATAATGCCGTCTTTTTTGAGAAGGTGGGGTAGCTGGGGCAATAGCAGATTGATGTTTTCCCGTTCAAGATTGACGACCATACGGAGAGCCATAAAGACTTGGGTGGCCGGATGGATTCTGCCTGAGCGACCTTTTTTGACTTTAAAAACCAGGTCGGCGAGTTGCTTGGTGGTTTTTATCGGATTAATGGTTCTTTGCTTGACAATGATACGGGCCAAGGGCTTGGCAAAGGGTTCGTCTCCCAGGGTAAATAACTCAGCCAGTTCACCTTCATTTAGGACAGCGAGAAGATCGGCGGCGGTAACGCCCAGATCTTTAGTGAGACGCATATCTAAAGGAACGTCTTCGGCAAAGCTAAAGCCGCGGTCGGGAGAAAGAACTTGATACTGAGAAGGTCCGAGGTCGACCATGATGCCGTCAAAGAGAGGAAGTTCTAACTTTTTAACAATCTCTTCTACTTTCGTAAAATTACTGTGAATGATAATCCAGTTAAAGTCTCTTCTAGTTACTGGTTTCGAAGTATTTTCCGGTTCGATAATTTGGGGGGAGAACTTTTCGGGGACGAAGTTTACTGCCCTTTTAATGGCCTCATCATCGATGTCAAAGGAAACAACACGACAACCGGCTTCTAAGGCTTCCTGGGTATGTCCACCGTCCCCCAGGGTAAGGTCTAAGAAGAGATAGCCCTTCTTAAAACCGTACAATTTGGTTAACTCACCTTTGTAGGCCGAGTAGTGTCTTTCGATTCCGTTTTTCATAGTTCGATTCCGGCTAAGCCTTGGTCGGCTTGGTTAATCGTTTGCGCTATTAAATCAAGGTGCTCGTGATAGGCGTCTCTGTCCCAGATTTCAATCCTGGTAAGGGTTCCGGCGACTACCACCTGTTTTTTTATATTGACCTGTTCTCTGAGATGTTCCGGTATGAGTGTCCGACCCTGACCGTCGAGATTCAATTCCACGGCGGACTGTACTAAGATACGCGTCAAGTTTCGGGCTCCCTGATTGGTTAGTGAGAGCGAGGCCAGCTTCTCGGAAAGCTTCTGCCAGTATGATTTGGGGAAAAGAAATAGACAGCCATCGAGCCCCCAGGTGATGACGCCACCTGATCCGAGTTCGGCCCTGAAGGACTGGGGTATTGCTAATCTCCCCTTGGCTTCTAGATTGTGGTAGTAGCGTCCAGTAAACATAATTCATATTGGCAGGCTTCAGAATGGGGTATATAGGATACTTCACCACTCATCACCACTTTCCAGTATGCTACACAATATATATGATGTCAAGGGGTGTGTAAAGGGGGTGTGAAAACACAAAACATAAACTCAAAAGGTAGAGTTGGGTTCGGATTATTTGACCGTAACGCTTTTGGCTAGATTTCTTGGTTTGTCCGGATCGAGACGTTTTAGATCACAAATTTTCTCTGCCAGTAGTTGTAACCAAACTACGGCTTCTGTTTGTTCATCGTCTTCTTTTCCCCTGATGGGTAAAAATTCATCAAAAACATTTTCTTTTCTTTGAGCAATACCAATTACCGTGGCTCCCCTGGCTTTTACTTCTAAACCGGAAGCCAGCATTTCGTTGGTATTTTCCTTTGAGACAAGAACGATACAAATACTATCTTTATCGATGAGGGCAAGGGTTCCGTGTTTAAGTTCGCCCCCGGCCATTCCTTCAGCGTGGATATAGCTAAGTTCTTTTATTTTTAAGGCTCCCTCCAGGGCGATGGGTAACATTTTGCCCCTCCCTAAGATAAAGAGGTGCTGTTTCTGGCTGATCATCTTTGCTAGGGGATTAATCTTATTTTTGTTTTTAAGAATCCATTTAATATTTTTGATTCTTTGACTTAAATCAATCCCGAGAGCTTTATCAAAAACCGCCATTTGGGCAACGAATGATTTCGTGGAGGCTACACATTTTTCCATACCACAAGAAAGCATCTGACAAACATCCGAGGCTCTTTGTACGCTGGAGTAGGGAGCATTCACAACCGAAGCAATGGTGGCTCCTTTTTGTTTGGCCTTGATGATGGCGTCTAGCACATCGATTGTTTCACCCGATTGTGTTAGGACAATGATTAATGTTTTTTCATCAAGAAGATTGACATAGGTATCAAACTCGGAGGCTAAGACAGTGATCACCCATTTACCAAGTTTTTTAATTAGTTTTTCGGTGGCAACCAATCCGGCGAAGTATGAGGTTCCGCAACCAACCAAAATCACTTTGTCCATTTTCTTAGCCAACGTGATTATCTTCTTTATCTGGACTCCGTCTTCTTGGACAATTCTTTCCAGAACTTCGGGCTGTTCGTTAATTTCTTTTTCTAAAAAACTTTGATATTCCCCCATCTCGCTTTCCTTTTCTATTTCTACCATTTTTATTCTTTGTTTGGGAATTTCTCTGCCGTCACTGACGTTTATTACCCGGACACCGTTTTCGCTGATTTCGGCCAACTCACCGTCCAGAAGAATGATTAGCTCCTCCGCTTCACCCAGGGCATTGATGTCGGAGGCAATATAGTTTGCTTTCTTACTAAGGCCAAGGATGAGAGGCGACCCTGTTTTGACAGCCAATAATCTTTTTTGCATCTTGTCCATAACAACTAGGGCGTTGTAGCCTTTTAATCTTCGAAATACTTGCCTCACCGCTTCCTCAATCGTCATCCCCTTCTCCACCTTTTCCTCAATTAAATGGGCAACCAACTCGGTGTCCGTGTCGGACACAATTTTATGTTTTCTTTGAGTTAATTCTTTTTTTAGAAGGTAATAATTTTCAATTATGCCGTTATGAACCAAAGCAATATTGCCGGTGCAGTCGAACTGGGGGTGAGAGTTTGCCTTAGTAATTCCTCCGTGAGTCGCCCAACGAGTGTGACCCAGTGCCAGTACCGACTCGGGAAGATTTGTCGGTTCTGACTTAAGTTTCCCGATCTCTTTTATGGCTACCAGCCGCTTGTTTTTTAAGTACACAATTCCCCAACTATCGTATCCTCGATACTCTAATTTTTTTAGACCCTGATAAATTGAGACAACTGGTTTTTCCTCATGACTAAGGTATCCAACGATTCCACACATAGGCTTTATGCAAAGCAATTAATAACTAGTGTGAGATTTGTGAATCACCGATCTTGGGTATTGTGATACCCTTTTGGTTAGAAAGGCGTAACCAGAAGGCATCCGCAGATTATCGACAACCTTCTTCCTCGTATCCTCATATTAATGAGGCCACACGCTATTTAAATTATAAAGAAACACAAACTCACTACTATAAGCATAACACTTACTTATAGAGAACGATGGGGCCAAGAAGATAGAGGTTGAGAGATTCTTTGGTGCCCTTTTCATCGTCTCTTGTGATCTCGGCGTTCATAGACCAAGGTTTGTTGTTTAGCGTTATCGTTAGTGAACCAGCTTTTTCGGTGTAGGTTAATGGTAGATAGTTTTGACCGTCGAAAATTTCGGCGCTAGTGACACCTGACTGATTGATGGTGAGAGTACCGACGATGTTTTTGCTGCCAACGACGGAGATAACGATGGGATAAAGAACAATCTCTTTGTCGACTGCTTTGGGTAAACCAAAAGAGTTCAGAAGGATGAGATTGTCACTTGCGGTGGCCTTGGAAGGAGCAAAGATAACCTTGCCGTCGGGTAGATTGTTCTGGCCGGTGACAAAAGCAAAATCTCCTTTGAGGATGTGGGTAACTTTTTGGCCTTCGAAGTTTAATTTGAACTTGAGAGTGCCGGATTTTAGATCTTTGTCAAATGAACACTTACCCCCGGTAGAACAACTGCCAAGAATGATGGCTTTCATATAAGGACTGACAATAGGGGTTTCGAGTGTGGCCCTGGCACCTTTGAGCAAGTCTCCGGACTGATACTCAAGGTCTAGAGTGGCGGCTTTGGCTTTGTTGGCATTGATGGTCACGAAAGTAAACAGTCTGTTGGTTGCATGGGGAACAAGAAGAGTGAAGGGTCTGTCAGCCAGAGGTAGTTCATTGACCAAAAGTTTGGTACCGACTTCGATGTCGGATGTCTGATCGGTGGTGGTTTTTTTGTTAAAAACGAAAATTAAAAGAAACGCGACAACGAGAATAATGACGGGAAGAACAATAATTAGGGGGTTTTTTATTTTCATATGACCTCTCATTATTGCAAGAACTGAGACTTGCCGTCAAGTTTGCTACTTTATTAGTGGTCCAATCAGTTTTTTGCTCATGATGGACTCAAAATAGGTGGTGAGTTTGGCGGATTGGGGAAGTTTGGGAAGAGGGTAGCCAAGGTGACGAAGTAAAAAGAGACCAAATTTTCGACCGAGTCGATTATTTTCTTTTGGGGAGTCCGACTTTTCAACGGCTTCGAGAAAGGACTTGAGGGAAAGGAAAATTTCCCGATCTTCGACTTCAACGGGAAGAGTGTTGATGAGAATTTCGACGATGGTGAGACAGAGACCAACTTTGGCAAAGTCTTTTTTGATTTCCGGAAAGTATGATGTCGACTCGACTTGGTCCAAAAAATGAGGATGCTCTCCTCTACCACTTTGAAACTTGACCAGATTGAAAAGATCAAGATGGGGAGCTTTCTTGGAAGTGAGACGTCTGGCACCTCTGGCGATAAAGTCTTGCAAACCGTGATTTTGGGTAATTATAGAAACAAATTTGTCTGCCTCACCGGAGTCAACGGATCTCACGATAATCCCGGTATCAGAAAATGACGCTCTCATTTTTTAGTTTAGAACGAGTTCTCTGTCTTGATCCAACTGAACCACGGTCTCGGTGCCATTGAAAATGATGGTGTGTTTGATAGCTGGGGTACCGGGTTGTTTTTGGAGTAACAAACGATAAGTGGTTAGATCCATTGGGGGGAGAGTGTATTTAAAAACAATCTTACTTTGACTTTCGGGACGCATAGTAAAGAAGGCTTCAAAAACAGTCTTGTCCAGGTCTTCGGAAACTATTTCCTTGACTTCGGAACCGACAACGGAGATGAGAGTACTCCCTTTGGGAACCAAAAGACGGATGTAATCACGGTAAGTACCGTTTAAACAGAGCTGCCCGGCTTCCAGATTACAGTTACTACCTTTGTAAGGATTGTGGTAGCTAATACTGACTGTTTTGGTGACAGTGCCTCCTTCAACGGTGATTTCCTGTTCTACCTCACGGGTAATGAACATATCGGTTTTGGCTCCACCGAGATTGGCATCATTGATGTGAAGATAGTCGTAGGCTGTCGGAGTAATCCTGCCGGCGGCGTTAAAGTCTTCGGCAACGATCTGAGTTTTTTCTTCAAAGAAATAAAATAGTAGGTGTTTTTGTTTGATGGCGTCGAAAGCAACATTGAGAAGTTTGGGCCAGAGGTGTTTGGGGCTGCCCATGGCATTAGCCATCATGGAGTGCATAAGAGGTCCAAGAACAGCTTTACGACCGGTGACTATTTTGTTGGTGGGACGATCGGCAATTTCTTCGAGAGCATAAACAACCTGGGGACAGTCGCAACGAGGATCATTGTTGGCACTAAAATTTCCCCAACCACCAACGCCGATAGGTCCGATGACTTTTAAGATCTCGACCGGGAGCTGAGTGTCGATGGCAATAATGCCGTCGGGTCTAATCATTCCGGGAATGTCGTTGTAGTACTTGGAAAAAGTATCCATAGAAACCTTGAAGTCGGGAGACATGTTGGAGTTTCTTAAGTTGAGGTATGTCTCGTTGAGATATTTTTTAATGGCATCGGGAGCAGGAACTCTTTTATTGAAACGAGCATCGAGATCATAGATATCGTAAGAACTTAGGAGATCGATCTTGCCTTTGGTAACTTTCATAAAAGCGTAGGCGGTCATAAAGCCTCCAGTTGGTCGTAACTCGGCGTCGTTTTGGAAAAGAATCATGTAGGTTTTGGCATTGGGATTACCGAGAAGGTCCGGAAGTAATTTAATAAGAGGTTTGGCTTGTGTTAAAAGCTGGGCAGACTCAGAAACAGTCGATTTGATGGCTGTGATCTTACTGCGAATTTCTTTTCCGAAGAGTTTTACGGGATAACGACCGTCTTTGATCATGTCCAGTTCTTTTTGGGCTTCGGCCATGTCGGCACCGATTTTGTCCAGATCGGGACTAATAAGATCCAGAGTCTGAGCCATATAAACAATTCGGTCTTCAATGGATTGAACTTTGGGTGTTTGACCGGAAGGGGTCGCCTCATCGGTTTTAAAGCCAAGGAGATCGGCATAAGGAGAAACGGAGACAATGAGGGTGTCGAGGGACTTTATCAAAGACTTGCCGGCGTTAAGAGCATGCTGGCCGTCTCTGGTGTAGTTGCCAACGACAGGAATAATAAAAGTCCAGCGAACCTTTTGGTATTTGGTATCCAGATCGGCCAACTGCTGCGAAAGGGTTTTTATTTCCGTTTTGGCTGTGGCTAAATCTTGACTTTGGAAGGCGGTGGATAGCTTAGTTCCGGTTTCTTGAAGAGCACTGATATTGGGCATCATCGACCTTGAAACGAAATAGCCGTAAACTCCCGTGACCAGAAATAGACCGAGAATTACAGCCAAAGGAAGAAGGATGTAACGAAGTTTAATTTTTTTCATCTTAGGTTTGCCTTCAATTATTTTGTTTTCGACATTTTCAATAACAGGAGTATTTTGGTCCATAGGAACGCCTTTAATTAATTGATTACCACTTACTAATCATAGCAAATGGAGTCTTAAAGAGAATGTAAATGTCGTAGATTATGGAGCGGCGCTTGGCGTAGTCGGCATCTATGGCCACTCTTTGGTTCCAAGGAATCTCGTTTCTACCCGATACCTGCCATGGACCGGTAAGGCCGGGTTTGGCGGAAAGACTGAGTTTAATGAGGCTTTCGACGTTTTCGGCGTAGCGTTTTTTAGCATCTTCCAGTTCCGGTTCAACATAGGCTCTTGGACCAACTAAACTCATCTCACCCGAGAAGATGTTGAAGACTTGGGGCATTTCATCAATGCTGGTTTGACGAAGAATTTTTCCGAGTTTGGTGATACGGGGGTCTTCGTTTAGCTCCAGCTTCCAACCATTGCGTTTGTATTTTTCAAAGAGAGCGGGGTTAGCTTTCCAAAACTCCACTGCGTGAACAGCCTTGCCATTGATTTCAAACATTTTCATGGAACGGAATTTAAACATCTTAAATATTTTGCCGTTTTTCCCCACACGTTCCGGTTTGTAGAGAATCGGTCCTTTAGAGTCAAGCTTTATGAGTATGGGAATAATGATCCAGATAGGGACGAAAAGAATGGTGAGAACGATGGCTCCGGCGATGTCTATAATTCTTTTAATAAAGTCGTAAAACATAAATAGATTTTAAGTTAGTTCTGTCTTAATTGAGTGATATATTATTAAATCTATGATACCAGTAATAATTTGCGGAGGTGTAGGGACAAAGATGTGGCCACTAAGCTCCCCCAAGTTGCCAAAGCACTTTTTACCCCTGATTCATAGTAAGTCTTTGTTTGAATTAAACTGGGAAACTCTCAGAAAAAGATTTGGGGCGAACGAAATATATCTTCAGACAAATGCAGAACAGGCCGAGATCGCCAAAAGGCTGGTACCGGAAATTGTGACCGAGAATGTTTTTATCGAGCCAGAGTCACGCAACCAAGGACCGGCCACTGGATTGGCAGCGGCGCTTTTACTTAAAAAAGGCAAGGGGGATGAACCATTTTTCTTAATTCAAGTAGATAATTTGAGAGTTCCGGGAGAAAACATCTTCAAGATGATGGACCTGGCCGAGAAACTGGGAAAGGAAACACATAAATACATCACCGGAGGTTTTCTTCCCGACCGCTTTATTAAAGGTGTCGATTTCCTCATGAAAGGAGATCTTGTTTCCGAAGAAAATGGCGTAAAGATTTTTAAAGTGGTTGAGTATGTTGATCGTAATGAAGAAGAAAAAATTAAAGAAAATCTAAGTTCCGGAAAGTTGTTGGTCCACGCAAACCATACCTGTATGACCCCCAACGATCTGCTGAAGATGTTTGCCGATTACCGCCCTGATTGGTATGAGCCATTAGTAAAAATTGCCAAGGGAGCAGACATCGCGGTAGAGTATGCCAAGATGCCCAAGGGAGCAATTGAGGAAATAACTAAACAAGTACACGCCAAAGGTGACTCGCTGGTTATTGAGCTACCATTTGAGTGGACCGATTTTGGAACTTGGGAAAGTTTAGAGAAGTATTACCAAGCAAACAATATCGAACCAAAAAGGGGTGAAGTGGTAGAGATTGAAGCAAAAGATAACTTTTGCGTTAGCGATAACAAAAAGAAAATTGCCATTATTGGTGTCGATAATTTAATTGTGGTTGAGGGCGATGACGGGATTTTGATTTGTCGAAAAGACTTAAGCGGTCGGGTCGGCGAGGTAGTTTGACCAAAGTTCTTTTACTTTGGTGGTAAAATTTTTTTTGAAAGTCTGGCTGTTGAAACGAAGGGCATTTTGGCGACAGTCTTCAGGACTAAAGGAAAGTTTTTCAAAACGAGCAATGGCATTTTTGAGTGACTCGATGGTCTGCTCTTCAAAAAAGATGCCGGTTTTGTTTTTAATAATGGTTTCAAGCGCACCACCTTTACCATAGGCGATTACCGGAGTGCCACAAGCTTGAGCTTCCAAAGGAACCAAACCATAGTCCTCATCTTGAGGAAAAATAACGGCCTTGGCATCTTTGTAGAGGTTCATCAAGACGGTATCATCGACCGCCCCGGCAAATTTCACAGTAGAACCAGCAAGATTCTTTAAATGGGACATTTCCGCGCCGACGCCGACAACGACAAGAGGTTTCTTTAGCATATTAAAGACTTTTATAGCGAGATCTACCTTCTTGTAGGGAATTAATCTGCTTACTATTAGATAGTATTCGCGAGATTTTTGAGAAGTATAATCTTTTGAGTAAAACTTGTCTTCAATAGATGGATATATAACTGATGATTCGCGATGATAATATTTTTTGATTCTGTCTAATACTTCATTAGAAATGGCAATATATTTGTCCGGTCTTTTGGAAATGAGTAAATCCGTTGTTCTAAAGTAGTTATGCAGCCATTTGGGAATAATTTTAAACTTTATATCTTTTATATATTCCCCTTCTCCACTCCAAAAGTAACGCGTGGGAGTAAGACAGTAACAGATATGTAGTTGTCCCGGTTTGGTGATTACTGATTTAGCGTCACCACTCGTAATACTTATGACAACATCATATTCACGAAGATCAAATGATTCAAAGCCTAGAGCGGCTATAGGAGCAAGTAGCTCATGTTTGTTTCGAAGGAAACCTACCTTATTGATAAAGCTCGGAATTACTTTAAAGTCATCCGCCCAAGGAGCGGATTTTTTGTCGTAGACAAGAGTGTATAAAGGAGCGTCGGGAAATATTTGATGAAGCGCAAGAAGTACCCTTTCGGCTCCTCCGAACTTGTTGACTCGGTCGTAGACAAGAGCAACCTTCATTTGGAGAGAAGTTGTTTGTAGACAGCAAGGGTTTCCTTGGCCATTTTTTGCCAAGAATAAATTCTTGCTTGCTGATATCCTTTGGTAGACATAGTAAAACGAAGGTCTTGATCCTTTAAATATGTTTCCAGACAAGAAACAAGGTCATCGACGTCGTCGGGGTTGAAGTAAAGCGCGGCATCACCATAGACTTCCGGTAAGCAACTGGCGTTTGAGGAAATGACAGGAAGACCAACATTCATAGCTTCCAGACCAGTGAGTCCAAAGCCTTCCATCTTGCTCGGGTGAACCAGGGCCAAGGCTAGACTGTAAAGCTTGGAAACATCCTCATCTTCAACAAATCCGAGTAGTTTAATGCGATTTTGAAGATTTTTTTGAACGATTTTTTGGTTAAGACGTTCCCAGAAAACGGAACGGGAACAGATGAGAGCCAGCTGTAAATCAACTTCCTTGTTTTGGTTGTGCTTTTCGATGGCCTGAACCAGGATGTCGACATTTTTGTGGGGGTAGACACTGCCGGTGTAAACAATAAAGGGTTGGGTAAGATGATATTTATCGAGTAATTTTATTTTTTCCTCATCGGTGAGAGCGACTTCCTTGATGGAACCGGTGGCTGCTTCGTAGGTCACGGTAATCTTTTCAGAAGGCACGTGCAGACGTTTAACAACGTCTTCCTTGACGAAGTTTGAAGGAACTAAAATATGATCCGCTCTACCAACAATACCGCTTGTTAGAGTGAGATACCCTAGTCGTTTGATGGAGTATAGCCAACGATTCCGAGTGGTGGTTTCCGGACCCTTGGAGTCGTGCTTTATGAGATCGTGAATGGTGAGAACCATCTTACCGTTGTAAATCAGGGGAGCGTTGAAATGAGGGACGTGCAGTAGATCCAGTTTTTCTTTGGCAAAAATAAAGGGGAGAATGGTTTGTTCGGCAAAACTGTAAATCGGGATATTGGTGATAACTACTTTGACTCTTTTGCGATTTTTGAATTTCTCGGCGTGAGCTTTTTTAAGAAATAAAACGTAGTCGTTTTTTTTATCTAGTTTGAGAATATCTTCAACCAAACGCATCACGTAGCGGCCGAGACCGGCATGTTCTAAACCATAGAGTCTTGCATCGATGCCAATGCGCATTTATTTACCTAATTGATATTTCCAAACTCGAAGTCTGCCCTTGATTGTCATTCCGGCAAGAACTAAGGCCGTAACAAAGAAGGGATAGCGTTTGCTGTAAAACTTTTGGTAAAAGATTTTCCAGGCTTCGGCCGAAGCCTTAGCTAGCTTTATTTTGTGGGCTTTGTTGGAGACAGCTGTTTTAGCATTCTCTTTGCGGAGACCGGAGCTCGCTCCACGAAGATGAAGGGTACTGACTTTAGGATAGTAGATAATTTTATAACCGGCTTCGTTGATGCGGTAACAGAGATCGATGTCTTCCCCGTAGAAGAAATAGGTTTCGTCCCACATGCCGATGTCTTTGAAAAGTTTGGTGGGCATCATCAGGTATGAACCGGCGGCAACGGGAATTTGATGAATCTTGTCCAGTTTGCGGAAACCTAAGTGATAACTGTTAAAGAAGATAGATCCGGGAAAAAGTTTAGCCAGTCCGAGGAATTTGGAAATGGAAGCCCAAGGGGTAGGATAACCGCGATGATTATCGTAGTCGATGGAACCGTCTTTTAAATAAAGCTTGATGGTGACGGCACCGACGCGGGGGTGTGTCTTGAGGTATTTTAAGGGCTTAACAAGACTGTAGCGCTTGATAACTGTGTCAGAGTTCAAGAAAAGAACATAGCGGGCATCTGCGGCGTTGACACCAATGTTGTTGGCTTTGGCAAAACCAAGGTTTTCCGAGTTTTTAATTGAGATGACCGACGGATACTTTTTGGCTACCATCTCCATGGAGTCATCGGTTGAGGCGTTGTCGACCACGACAACTTGAAGTCCCCCCTTGGGTGAGTCGGCGCGATAGATTGAGTCCAAACAATCGTCGAGAAGTTGACGGGTGTTGTAGTTGACGATAATGATGGCTAAATCGTTTTTGAATTTACTCATTCTTACCGAGTTTTTGATAAATGGAATCAAGACTCTTAGCTATCTTACGCCAGTCAAAGTTTTCTTCGACGTGATGACGAGTAGTAATGGCTAGTTTTTCGGCAAGAGCGGGTGTTTTGATGACTTTGATGATGAGGTCGGCGATTTTTTCGGGGGTGTTGCCGATAAGTACATGAACTTTGTCTTTGACCTTTAAGCCTTCAACACCGACTTTGGTGGAGACGATGGGTAACTGACTGGCCATGGCGGCGAGGTTTTTGAGACGAGTTCCTCCCGGTCCTTTGATGGTTGAGGCAAAAACGGAAGAGTCGTGATACGCCTTGACGAGACTATCGACATCGTCATCGGCAATCTGGGTGACAGTGACTCCTTTTTTACCAATAGCACTTTGTTTAATATCTTCGGTAATGTGCTGACCAAGAATGAGCAGTTTAGCTTTAGGAAGAGTTTTTTGAACCAGGGGAAAGACTTTTTTAATGAGAACATGGGCGGCCTCGATATTTTGGAGCCATTTGAAGTTACTGACAAAAAGAATGGTGGGCTCCTTGGAACTCCAGTTGGTCTTTTTTTGGAAAAGATCGAGATTTACTCCGTTGGGAACTATCTCAACAGAAAGATCCGGCTCTAGCTTATTCATCTCGTTTTTGTCGGCGACAGAAACGGCAATCACCTGGCTGGCTTGGCGCCAGTAAAAACGCTCAGAGTGTTTGAGTTTTTCCACATCGATTTGAAGCAGGGGGCGAAGGAACCAGGGAGCTGTTTCGTTGACGTAGTGCTGATATACAAGATATTCGATGGTTTGGTCAACAAGAATGGTAGGAATATTTGTTTTTGGCAAACTCGGCATAACATAGAAAGTTTCGGCGTGAATGAGATCGTAGTCCCCTTTTTCCAACTCTTTAGTGACGGCCTCTTTAACTCCGGGGGCGGAGTTTCGGACAATTAGAAAGGGATCGAGAGAAAAACCGGTTCGGAGAATGTTGTTTAATGTCCAAGGTGTAGAACTTCGAGGAAAAGTAATCACCTTTTTGCAGTACTTAAGAAGGTGCTTGATGTTTTCGTTTTCTTTTTCGTTTTTTATCAAAGAAACGAGAGTGATTTCGTTGTTTTTACAGAGATACTTGAGGAGATTAAGAGTTCTAATCTGCCCACCGGAAGAGTCGGGATATGGAAGATATGGAGTGAGCATTAATATTTTCATTTTTTTGTTTCCGTCAGTTTAATAATGATGTATTTATCGTTTTTTTCTACCAGAGTATATTTTTTTTCCAGTCCTCGGGCTTCATCGTCATAGCTAGTAGAGACATAGTAGGTAGCGCCTTCGGCAATTTTCTTCTCTATATCATAGCCCATGGTCCAGCCGTGGCGATTGGTTTGATACAAGAAGGCGGGGTTGGTTTGGTATGGGGCAATGACGAGGGCGTCTTGGGGAGTAATTTTATCAACTCTTTTTCCGGCTTCAACCATGTTCCAGTCATTGACGTTGAAAAATCCACGAACTTCGTACCAACCAAAGGCTAGGGAAATAACAATGAGGGTTGAGGCAAGAATCCCCAGAGAGAGTTTTTGGAAGATATTTTTACCGTTATCGATTATGGCAAAGAAGCCGAGGGAGACCAAAAGAGCACCAACGGGCATAATGGGTAACTGGTAGTAATCATGCTGAACATTACCGGCAGCAAAAACAGTGAAGTAGGTAAGAACACTTAAGAGCCAGAAAACCATAAGCCAGCCTTTTTTGGAAAGCATGGAGTGTACCAGGCCAAAGAAGAATAGTACAAAACCACCGGTCGCAAAAATTAGGCGATTCATCCTGTCAAAAATTAACCAACGGAAAAAGGCACCGGTAAATCTGATGTCGTATTTATTTAGAAGCCAGGAAGAGTAAAAAATACCTTCCGGGTAAAGTGAGGCGTGGTAGCGCCAGAGAAGAAGCGGAGTCATGGCGATGACAGGGGCAATATAGAATATGGGTTTTTTGAAAGTGGAGAAGCCATGATTGGCAATGACCCAGTAGATGAAGGGAATAAAAAGAAAAATGGCGTAGGGTTTGACGAGTAGAGCAAGGGCAAAAGCAAGGGAAAAAAGAATGCCTCTTATAAAGTTTGGTTTGTCTACAAAACGTAGAAGTAGGTAAAAAGAAATGATGGAAAGGCTGATAAAAGTGGGGTCCGGCATAATGACTCGTCCGTAGTAGATGTTGAAGGGAAGAACGGCATAAAAAAGGGCCGCCAGGGCGGCAACTTTGGTACTAAAAAGTTTTTTGCCAATTAGATAAAGGAAGAAAGTACCGAGAGAGGCAAAAAAGATACTGACGAGACGAGCATAGACTGGATCAATCCCCTTGAGACGATAGACGAGGGCAACAAGGGAGTTATAAAGGGGAAACTCGTTAATGAAGTAGCGATGAGGATTGGGAAGTTGGGTTTCACTAAGTGCCGTAAAGCTGTCGGACTGGGGAAAAAGAGGATTGAAACCCTCTTTAATAAAGTTTCGAGCAACGGCGGCGGTATCGGCTTGACGGAAAGAGTGTTGATCGGCGATGGGATTGTCGATCTTGTAAAGTCTGACCGTAAAACAAATAACGGTGATGATTAGGGCAATCAAAAAGTCTTTTTTTGTCATATTAGCTGTTTTTGTTGGCACTTAGAGCCAGTCCCATGAAAGCCCAGAAGAGAATGGCAATTTTACTTGATTCAAAGACATCAAGGAAGATAGCCGTGGTTGCAAAAGCAACAAGAATTCCCAGAGCGGAGATGGTGAGTAGTTTGTCTTGACCGGAAACTTTCTTTAAGTTTTTAAGTAGTTTGATAAAGAGACCGAGAATAATTGAGACAAAGGCTAGAAATCCAAGTAGGCCGGTTTCTCCTAGTGCACGAAGATAGTCGTTGTCGGTGGAAAGAGTAATGGAAGAGTAACCAGTTCCCAGGAAAGGGTTCTTGTAGAAAGAACGAAGAGCACGAGGCCACTCGACATCAAGGCGGATACTGGTACTGGTGTCTTGCTGAAGAGCGCGAAGTGGTTCCGGTGTTGGGGTTGGAGCGATGGTAATAGTTGGTGTCGGAGTGATGGAAACGGCGTAAACCGGTTGGACAAATACCTGACCCATTTTGGCGGTAAAGATGTTAATGATTGACTTGAATCTGTCGATGTATCCGGGTGAAGTAGCAATAAAGGCAAACATGGTGATGATTAAAACAGCACCAATGAGATATTTTCGGTAAAGGAAACTAACCAGGGCGATGGACAAGAACAATCCCAATAGACCAATACGAGAACCGGCCTGCATAAAAAGCCAAAGGGTAGCAAGGAAGAAAACAAAAGTGAGAATCAACTGGAAACGATTTTTGAGAGAGCAAAGTAGTCCGGTAAAGAAGGTCAACATCATCGTAAGATAGACCGCCAGATCGTAGTGACCGGCAAAAGTACTGGAAAGAGGAACACCGGGACGAAGAGTAAGGGCGGCTCCCTTACTCGACTCAACGTTCATGGTGGAGATAACCGGGGCACCGAGAAACATTTGAGCCAGACCATAGAAAAAGACGCCAATGATGGGGAGAATGGAAAGCTCCAAAAAGTAGCGGCGAGTTTGGACAGAGTCTACCGCGGAATAGACAAGGAAAAAGATAGAGACATACTCAATTCGACGGAAATAATGAAGAAATACCGCCGTGGGGATGACATTTTTAGTAATTAGAATAGCGGAAAGACAAGAAAGTAGCCCGATGGCAAAGAAGATGCCAATTTGCAGAGACAGAGGGGGAAATTTGAATTTGCGGGTAAGTAAAAGGCGAAGAAAAAAGAGGCCCCAGACAGCGGTAATAAGGAAGTCCTCGGCTCTGATCTGGACGTAGGTAAAAGGGAGTATAAAAAGAGGAAACTTTGGGTAAAGCGGTATAAAAACGAGTACGGCGGCTAAGGAGTACTTAAATAATGAGTCCAAGAGCTTGTGTGTAGGCACGGCGAGCTTTTTCATCTCCTTTGATTATCCCAAATATTAATAGACGAAGCAATGAACCGATAAAGAAAAATAACTTAATAAAAGGAAGTTGCCACGATGGTTTATGTTTTTTCCAAAAATAGATCATGTTTTTAATTTCACTGGTCAGAGCAAGGACAGAACCACTTGAGGCTCCCCCGAGGTGAATGATGGAAGGGGAGTTTTGGTAAACAGTTTGATGGCCTAGTTTTTTGAGACGGTAACAAAGTTCCATTTCTTCGGTGTACATAAAAATGTTTTCGTCAAAACCACCGACTTGATCAAAAACATCTTTGGGGATGATCATAAAGGCTCCCGTGACCCAGTCCATTTTTTTGTGGCGATCGTATGAGGAAAGTTGGGGATGAAATGAAGGAATTAAACCACCAACGAGAGGGAGATCATCGATAAAAAACTGCCAGGCAAAAACATTGCCAAAATTGGGGAAGTAACCTCCTGATGCTTGAACTGTTTTGTTGGAATTTAAAAGTTTACAGGAATAGACTCCGGCACCAGGAATTTTCTTCATGTTTTCGAGAGATTCTTTGATGGCGTTATCAAAGACAAGGGTGTCGGAGTTTAAAAAGAGTAAGTACTCCCCTTTGGCTTTTTTGGCTCCAAGATTATTGGCTTTGCCAAACCCCAAGTTGGCTTTGGCATCGATGAGACTGACTTGAGAATATTTTTTTTCAAGTTCTTTGATTCTTTCCGGGGAACCATCCTGGGAGTCATTGTCGACAACGATGATTTCGTAGTCTATTCCTTTAGTGTATTTGACGATAGATTCAACACAGTTGGTGAGAATTTCTTTAGTGTTAAAGGAAACGATGACGATGGACAGATCAAGTTTAGACATTTTTGTCTAAGGATTTTTTAAAGGAAAAATAGACCAAGTAAGTTGCCGGGAAAATGAGAGTCCAGACAAAAAGACGAGCCCAGACAGGTGAGTTGACCGGCTTAAGAGTGACTTTGCTAATGTAGGGGATTCCGTTGAAAGAAATCATGGGGATTTCTTTGAGTTCTCGGTCGGCAAAGCGGGGTGAGTGAATTGGTTCCCAACCATTGACAAAAAGAGAGTTTCTTAAGGGATAAACAATTTCTTCAAGATAGTAACTGTCGAGCTGGTCTCGGACCATTTCAAAAGATTCTTCGGGGCGGTAGTTGAGTCTGTATGAAGGAATAGTAAAACCATTTAGTTTGATGGCGTATTCCGACTGCATCTCCCCTATCACCGTGGCACGGTCGGAGTTGGTGTAAAAACCTTTTTGTTCGGGATTTTGCCAAGTATCTCCGGGTTCGTTGGAACGTTCGGCATGGGAAAGTTCAGGGGTGGCAGGTGTGGGTAAGGTGAGATAGACAATGCCTAAAATGAAGACGGCTCCGGCAAAAAGATACTTTAGTTTCATTGAAATAGTCTGGCTCTGCCCAGTTTGTAATGTTGTTCTTTAAGAGGTCTTTGGCCAATTTCCTTTGCCGGCACGCCCCCAACGATGGTGTTTTCCGGGACGTCCTTGGTAACGACGGCTCCTCCGGCGATGACGGCACCGTTACCGATGGTAACTCCGGGCATGATGATGACCCGGGGACCGATAAAGACGTAGTCGCCGATAGTGACCGGCTCTTCGGTGGCTTTGAAAGTAGGGTCGGACAGATCGTGTTCGGAGTTATAGATCATCACTTGTGAGGCAATGTCGACCTGTTTGCCGATTTTGATCTTGGCGCGACCATCGAGGAAAGCGTGATCACCGATGATAGTCCCCTCCCCGATCTCAATATTTTTGGGAAGAAAAAATCTGGCACCCATATGGAAGGTTGCCCCTTTGCCCATTTTGATACCGGAAAGACGATAAAAAAAGTTACGGTAGCCATGAAAGGGAACGTGGCCGACACAGGTAAGTTTGAGTAACCAGAGGTCAAGAAAGAAACTGCTGAAACGGTTGGTGATTTTTTCAACTGCTTTTGATGTGGTTAACTTGTTGCCGTCTTTGTCGACAAACTGTATACCACCCGAGCCGATATTGAGATTACTTATTTTCATACTGTTTTTAATATATTTAAAATTTTTAAAGCGGAGAGATCCCAGTCAAAACGCTTGGTATTTTCTTTCCCCTCTTTAATCAGTTTAAGCCTTTCACTGATGGAAAGTGCAAGTACCCTATCGAGGGCTTCCTTGATGCTGTCGACAGACTCGGGGTCTTCGATATAAATGGCAGACTCACCGGCCACCTCGGGAAGGCTGCTGATGCGGGAAACGACTATCGGGGTACCGACAGCTTGAGCCTCTACCGCGGGCATACCAAAGCCTTCATAGAGACTGGGAAGGACAAAGGCGCGACTGCCTTTGATAAGGGCAGGAAGGTCGTCGTTGGGAGCAAAACCGGTAAAGATAACGCGGTTTTCGATACCGAGTTTTTTTGATTGTTCGAGAATCTGCTCGTAGAGCCAGCCTTTTTTGCCGCAGATAACAAGTTTGAGCTGTGCTTTGTCCAGCTTGGCAAAGGCGTCAATTAGACGGGAGATATTTTTTCGGGGTTGGAGTGTGCCCCAGTAAAGCAAGTAGCTTCCTACAATGCCATATTTTTTCTTGACCGAGATGATTTTGGTTTTGGGAACTTTGCCGTGATAGATCTCTTTGTCGAAAGCCGGATAAACAACGTCGATTTTGTTTTCCGGAGTGCCATAGAGCTTCATAATCTCGTTTTTGGAAAACTCAGAGATAGTGAGGACTTTTTTGGCTTTCTTAACCGACAAGGGAGTCCATTTTTTTAGCTGATTGATATCGTAGTCGGTGAAGTACTCGGTGCCAAATCGTTCAAAGCTCATGTCCATGAGGTAAATAACGGTCTTGGTAGGAGAAAAAAGAGGGGTGTAGTGACTGGGTGAGAACAAAACGTCCATTTTGGGTTTGCCAAACCAGAGTCTTTTGGTGAGACTGGTAAGAACCCAGGCTTTTTTGGAACCAAAAATTTCGTAGATAAGCTTTTCGTTACCTACCGGCATGTCCGGAAGCGGTCTTTCTTTACCCAAGGCATAGAGTTTGTCTCCTCCGGAAATTTGTTTGGCCAGGTGAAGAAAAATATTGTAGGCTACTTGGTTGACGCCGACTCTTTGAGGAATATTGGCTTCATTGATATCAAATCCGATGTTCATAAATTATTTTTTTTGGCCAGGACTTCTTGGTACACTTTGTAGGTTTCTCTAGCAGTCTTTTCCCAAGTGAATTTGGATGCTTGAGCAAGACTTTTTTCTTTGAGCTTGCCTCTGTTTTTGATAGCCTCAATTATACCAGCCGCGATTGATTCTACGCTCTCCGGGTCAAAAAGGACACCGGCTTCACCAACTACTTCGGGAAGGCTGCTGGTATTACTGACGGCTACGGAGGCTCCGCAAGCCATAGCCTGGAGAGGTGAGAGACCAAAGCCCTCATAGATACTCGGAAGAACAAAGGCAAGACAACCGGAGTAGAGCCCAGGAAGATCGGAATCAGGAATGTAGCCGGGCATGGAAACACCCTCAACGGCTGCCGGAATTTCACCCCAGCCTGTGCGACCGCCAATGATTAGCTGGAGATGCGGATATGTTTCTTTAACCAGTTGAAAAGCTTTAATAAGCCTTGCTTGATTTTTCCGTGGCTCAAGAGTAGAAAGAGTAAAAATAAAATCTTCATTTATTTTGTAGCGATTTTTAATAATTTCTTGGATGTCTATTGATTGGGGAGAGTATCTCTCCTCTACTCCTTCGGGAATAACAACAATTTTGTCTGCGGGTATTTTTAAAACGGAGATCAAATCCTCTTTGGTGGACTGACTGACGGCAATGATCTTGTCGGATTCACGCATGACCCAGGCTAAGCGTTTTTTGTGGGTGTTTCTGATCGACTCGGTGGTGGTTTGGGGAAATTTGAAAGGAATAAGATCGTGAACGGTAGTAATTTTGGGGAGTTTGGAGGGTGGTTCCGTCCAGTCCGAAGTATGAATGATGTCTACGGGACCGATTAATTTTTCTACCGGTAAGATGTGAAGCGAGTTCCAGATTAAGTCCATGAAGGTGGGTGGAAAAGGATAAATCTTGGGGGTTCCTTTGAGCTTTTTGGCGAGAGAAATAAGTTCCTGTTTGCGGCGTAGGGAGCCACCAAAAAGAACGAACTCGTCATCGGGAAAAAGTTTAATAAGGGAGGCAGCGAGATTTTTGGTGTAGACGGAAACACCGGTGCCATAGATGGCCTGAGAAATATCGATAGCGATTTTCATAAATTTCTAGAACTCGTATACCTGTCCCAGATTATTAAAATTATAGACTGCTTTTTCCTTTTGCTTCAGTTTCCTGACCGTATTGAGGATTTTTTTGTCCGGATCCGAGAGATCGGAAAGATATTCCATAAAGTAAATTGTTTGGTATTTTTTGAATAAAGGAAGTAGTTTTTCACTCAAATCGTCTTCGGTTTTACCCAGATTTTGTTGAGCAGGATAGTAGACGGCGTCGGTTTGATAAAAGTTGAGAGGCGCGAAAACGCCGGAAAAAGGAAGGATTACGAGTGCATTCTTGCCATTGACGAAGTTCGTTAGTCCACGCCAGTCCTCTCGCTGAAACTTGGGATTAAGCCAGAAATATATATTGGCTGAGATGAAGACTAGGCAAACAAAAGAAATAGCTAGGGTACGAATCTTGCTGGGTAGCTGCCAGATACCAGTCGCCAGGAGCATTAAAAATGGGGGTAAGACATAGAGATATCGCCAGTAACCAAGAATGGGTGTTTTGAAGCTAATTAGTGTGGCAAGAACGATGGGGGTGAAAAAGAAAAACCAAAGTGATTTACTTTTTTTGTCTCGAAGTGATAGAAGAATGAGAGAAGAAAAAATAATTAAAAGTAAGCCACCGACAGCAAAGTAGAGTGATTGAGGATCAAGGTCGACGCGACCAATGATGAACTTGATGGGGATAAGGAGTAAAGATTTGAGAGTAACAGACCCGGAAAGAAGATTCCATCCAGGTAAGGAACTTCGCATAAAGTCACCGCCTTGGAGCTGAACCGAAAATACTGGCCACCAGAAGACAAATCCTAGAATAACGGGAAAGAAAGAGGCCAAGTATTTCCAAAGATTTTGTTTTTTATTGAATACCAAGTACAGTCCTTGGCTAACAAAGTTGAAACCGGCACCATAAAAAGTAAAGATACTGAGAAAGTTAGCGAGACTAACAAAAATGAATTTGTTTTTGAGAAGAGCTAGCCAAGAAAGAAGGACAGAGAAGGTGGCAAGGTTGTACATGCGCAGTTCTTGAGTGTAGTAGATATGGAAGGGATTAAGAGCGAGAAAAATGGCCATTACTAAAGGAAGCTTGGAGGTTTTACCAAAGAGAGTTTTGCCGAGGAGGAAGACAAGATAGATACTAGCCGAACCAAGAAGAATGTCGGGGAGACGAATTAACCACTCGGTATTTCCGGCGAGAGGTAACCAAAGTTTGAGAAAGAGGTAATAGAGAGGAGGGTGAAAGTCGGCTTTGAGATACTCGAAAAACTGGGCAAAGGGAACGCGGGCGGCCATAATGGAGGCACCTTCATCAAGCCAGAAACTTTGGTTGGAAAGTATAAGGCGCAGAACTAACCCAATGATGGTGACAATAACGATCATCGTTTGGTTTTATTTTTGACGGAGAGGGTAAGGTAGTAAACGGATTGGAGGTAACTAAGAAATAGACCATGGTAACCATCCAAGAATCCAAGTTTGTAGAAATAGCGTTTGAAAAAGTCTCTTAAATACCACCAATCGGGAAAGAGGTTATGTTGTTTGACGGCTAATTCCGAGTAACGATCTATTTTGTCGATGAATTCGGAAATGGTTTCGTAGTTTTTGTGAACTAAATAGTTTTTGAGTTTGCCGACCGATTTATTGGTGATAAATTCTTCGTGAACGAGACTTTGCCAGGTACCACTCCCCTTTTGATAAAGCCAGATATGGCAGTCGTCTTGGGGACCCCAGTCGGTGTGACGAATGGGTTTGCCCCAAATGAGATTGAGACGGGGGATATAAAAGGCGGAGAATTTAGATTCTTCGATGGCCTGGCGAATTTCTTGTACTAACTCTTGGGGAACAACGACATCGGCTTCAAGGGAGAGTATCCAGTCCCCTTTTGCCTCCTGGTTACCAAAATTTCTGGTGTCGGAGAAAGATTTAAATGGATGGTTGATAACTCTGGCTCCATAATTTTTGGCGATCTCAATTGTTTTGTCAGTAGAGCCGGAGTCAATCACCAATATCTCATCAGCTAAGTCTTTGACCGACGACAGGGTTTTATACAAATCTTTCTCTTCGTTTAGAGTTGGGATGACAACTGTGAGTTTGGCACTGGCCATAAAGTGATTATATTCGATTCATAGCAACCTGAAGTATAAACAAGCTCTTATACGTGTAGTAACATAAATTATGTCTAAATACTTAGTTGTCGGCGGTGCCGGCTATATCGGAGGTGTTTGTGTGGAGAAAATGATTGATCGGGGTGATGAGGTGGTAATTTTGGATAACCTAAAAACCGGTCATAAAGAAAATGTTCACCCCAAAGCGGCTTTTTACTTAGGTGATAAAGGAGATGGTGTTTTACTGGACAAGATTTTTACGGAACACCAGATTGATACTGTATTGGACTTTGCCGGATTGATCCAGGTGGGTGAGTCGGTAAAAGAACCAGGTAAGTATTTTCAAAATAACCTGGGCCAGGGGATGGACCTTCTTGATGGCATGATGAGGAATAACGTGAAGAAAATTATTTTCTCATCGACCGCCGCGGTGTTTGGTAATCCTAAAGTGGTGCCAATCAATGAAGAGGCGGAAAAAGAGCCAATTAATCCTTATGGTGAGTCTAAGTATTTCTTTGAGAAAGTAATTAAAAGATACTCCGAAGCATATGGGCTGAAATACACTATTTTCCGTTATTTCAACGCTTGTGGAGCAACGACACAGAGTAAGGAGCAGCATGCTCAGGAATCCCATCTTATCCCCCTGGTTTTCCAAGCGGTTAAAGGGGAAAGGCCAAACATTGCCATATTTGGAACTGACTACGACACTCCGGATGGCACATGTGTCCGTGATTATGTTCACGTGTCCGATCTGATTGAAGCTCACCTTCTGGCAATACAAAAAACGGAGACCTCCCCTACCAATGAATTCAACTTGGGCAACGGAAATGGCTACTCGGTAAAAGAAGTAATCGCCGCGGTAGAAAAAGTGACTGGGAAACCCGTACCCGTGGTTATGGGCGAAAGAAGAGCCGGCGATCCCGCAAGGCTTGTGGCTTCTTCCGAGAAGGCAAAGGCTGAACTTGGATGGGTACCAAAATATCCGGAGATAGAGCAAATAATTGAATCTGCTTGGGAAGCCGAGATCAACCCACCAACGAAAAAATAATAGATTATTTTGCGGAATCTAGGTCGCTTTTAGAAATTCCGGCTTGAAGTAGGATTGATTTTGTTGTCCCCTGGGCAACTTCGCTGTGCATTGGCACAATAACAGTTCTTAATAGTCCACCTACTTGGCCTCTTAGTTTCATGTGGCTACCTTCTTGAGAAACTTTATCAAATCCCAGCCTTCTTAATCTTTTTACTATTTCTTTTCCAGAATATAGTTTAGGCATAATGGAAATTACCCCTAACTCGGAGTAATTCGATATTGTTGAGAGGTTTTATTTTGTTTACTGGTGAATCTTTATCATCAAAATACAAATGAATTGCTTCTTTCAAGTTTTCGATTGCTTCCTCTTTACTTTTTCCTTGACTCGCTAGTTCGATCTCAACGGCTCGTGCCACAAAAATTTTACCCTCTTTCCAAACGAGAGCATTAAGTCCCTTTTCTGGAAGTACTGACTTTTCTTTTTTCATCTATGTTGATTATATATCTATAATACAAATTTAGGCATTTCTACTATCAATCTCCGAGCTCATTCTAACTTCTATCATCTCTCGTAGTGTTTCTTTCATAAAATCACACATACTATTGAGTTTGTCCATAATATCGTTGAACCTTGAATTCATTTCTTCCTTGATGGCAAAGTTCTTGAGATCGTCTTTTAAAATCAATTTTATTACTTTTTCTCCTGCTGATAATTCTATTGGCATATTTTAATTAAAACACATTTAGGTTTTTTCGGCGACGAGCATGAGACTTTGACCGAGTGGAATTGGAAGATATTTTTCTAGATATAGAAATGGAACAATTAGAGTGTCGAAAACTTTGGCCATAAGACTGTCCGACTTTGTCTTTCCCGACATCTTCCCCCTTAACCACCAGGTAAAGTAACCGGGAAGGTTGACATATTTAATTTTTGTTATTTTAAAACCTGCTTGTTTTGCTTTCTTGGTCAGTTCCTCTTTGGTGTAGCGTCGGTAATGTCCCATGGCCTTGTCGAGACTGCCGTAGATTTCAGGTCTGCTGGGAACAAATAACAGGAGATGACCGTTGCTTTTAAGAAACTTGAAACAGTTATTTAGTGCGGACTCATCATTTTTAATATGTTCAAAAACATTAGAAGAAAAAATAGTGTCGAAGGAATTTAGAAGTTCTTCTGGTGATTCTTTTTCGATATTTAGTTTTAGAGTTTTGTAGTCAAATCTTTTTTTTAGATATTTGAAGTAGTCAGAACGAAGATCGGAAAGAGTGACATCTGTTTTAGGGAAATACTGAGAGAGACCACCGAGACCTGAGCCGACTTCAAGAATATTTTTACCAAAATATGTCTTGAAAATGGAAATAATCCAACGGTTGTAATGATTAAGACCAGTTGCCTGTTTTAGAATCCGATGGTTATTTTTTGTCCAGGATTTTTTCATACGCTAGATTGATAATCATATTGTAAACTAGAGCCAGAATGAAGAAGTTATCTGTTATTGTGCCAGTGTACAACGAGAAGGCTTTTATAAAGAAAGCGGTTGCGGCTGTTCTGAAAGCAAATATTGGAAAACTACAAAAAGAAGTTATTGTTGTGGATGATGGTTCCAAAGATGGTACAACTCAAATTTTGAAAGGAATTAAGAGTCGCAAAGTAAAAGTAATCTTTCAGAAGAAAAATCAAGGGAAAGGGGCGGCAATAAGACGCGGGCTAAAGGAGATAACAGGAGACATTGTGATCATCCAGGACGCCGATCTGGAGTACAACCCCAAGGAGTATCCCCTATTACTCCAGCCAATCTTGGATAAAAAGGCAGATGTGGTCTTTGGCTCTCGTTTTTTGGGAGATAGACCACATAGAGTACTTAACTACTGGCACATGGTGGGAAACAAATTCCTAACACTAGTATCAAACATGATGACGAATATCAATCTCACCGATATGGAGACGGGATACAAGATGTTCACCAGTGGAGTGGCAGACAAATTACACTTACAGGAAAATCGATTTGGAATGGAACCGGAGTTTACGGCAAAGATCGCTAGAATGAAATGTCGTGTATATGAAGTGGGTATTAGCTACTCCGGTAGAAATTATGATCAAGGAAAAAAAATTAGCTGGAAAGACGGTGTTTGGGCCTTGTGGTGTATTCTCAAGTACAACTTAACCAATTAGTTGACAGAAACTTGAGGTGGGTCCTGATGGAGTAAGAAATTGAGCTTAATTCCCAAAAATAGCGTGGCGATGGCATTGGTGGTACCAAGTGCTATGGCTGGAGCGAAAGCTCCAAGTTTGGGGATAAGGATGATTTCAAGTAAGATCATGGAGGTTACTTGTAAAGCAGCAGTTTTGGCAAAGAGAGACGACTGACCATAGCTATAAAGCAAGGGGGGTGTCACGACGATGGAAAAAAGGAAAGGAATCATTCCTAAAGTAAGGGCACGGAAAACAGGAATAGCTTGGGCGTACTTATCTCCATAGACAAAAGTGATGAGGGGTTCGGCTAGTATAATCATAACCAGCATAAGGGCCGCAAAAAGAGCGACGAAGACAAATAATTTTTTAATATAATTGCGAATTTTTTCTTTGGTGTTGAAACTGGAAAAACGAGGATTAACGACGGAGTTTAGACTACTTATCAAGAGAGCAAATACTAGGGTCACTCGATTAGCCGCTGAGTAAATACCGGCCAGATAGCTACTTGCGAGAATATTAATAAGCAAGACATCTACCCTGGATACCATCACGGTAAAGATTCGTGAAACGGCAATCCACTTGGCGTAACCAACCATTGAAGAAAATATAGATTTGTCAATCTTGAGTCTAATCGCAACAAAGCGACGACCAAAAGTAAAGACTAAAGCAAGAAGAGAGGAAATGATGTTAGCGGTAATTGCTGTAGCGATTGATAGTTTGGAAGTGCTTAAAAGAATAAAAACAAGGGAGATTTTTATACCGGAGTCTAGAATCTGGCCAATAGAAATACGCCAGAAACGTCTTTCTGAAGAAAAAATACTTTGAATAAGATTAAAGACTAAGTAATTGACAACCAAAATTCCGGCGAGGATCAGATGGTATGGCAAGGAACCGGGAATAATTACTTGATTAAAAGTAGAGACAATAATAAAGGAGATTAAAAACCCTAAGGCAATAAGAAGCTGGAAAGTAAGTCCCGTGTTGATGACAGTTTGCACTCTGTCTTTTAATTTCGGAAGGAAATTAATAATTGCAGAGGTAAACCCAAAATCTCCAACGCTATAAATTATGGAGGCGAGAGCGGTGATTGAAGAATAGACTCCGAAGGATGATGGTTCTAAGTAACGGGCAAGGATAACAGTATAGATAAAACCGATACCGGCAGTACCCGCGAGACCAATAAGGCTAATTACTGTGTCCTTGCTAGTTTGGCTTTTTAACAAGCCGAGAATTTTTTTCATTTGTTATTTCTGACGATACCATTCCAAGAGATCTTGAAGAGTTTTATCTAAAGATATCTCCGGACGCCAGCCAGTTTCGTCGAATATTTTTTGAGGATTACCCCTTTGTTCTGGCATATCCGATGGTCTAAGTTTGTTTGGATCAGTAACTTTTGTGATTTTCATAGATGAAAAAGAGATTAGTTTGTTCACCACATCCGCAACGGGTATTGATTTACCGGTACAGATGACATATCTTTCTCCTGTCCTACCTTTTTCCATTAAAAGCCGATAGGCGCGAACAACATCACGAACATCTAGCATGTCACGAAGTGGGGTAAGATCTCCAACTTTAAGAATAGGATCTTGTTCCCCCTTTTCCATTTTTACAATTTGGAAAGTTATGTCTGTAGATAGGAACCCAAGTCCTTGTCCCGGACCGGTGTGATTGAAAGGTGTCGGATAAATTATGTCAAAGCCATATGAAATTACGTACTGACGAGCAACAAACCAGTTGGAGATTTTACTAACTCCATAAGGGCTATTGGCAGATAGAGGTGTTTCTTCAGTAATGGGAAGCTTTGTAGGGGGGACAATGCCGAACTCAGCTGATGAACCAATGATTAGTATTCTAGGACGATAATTCTTCTGGGCACGAATAGCCTCAAGGAGATTGATTGTGCCGATAGTATTTATTTCGAAGGTTTTTTGAGGAGAATTAAATGAAGAACCTGGATTAGACCAGGCTGCTAGATGAATAATTGCATCTGGCATTATTTTTTTTATTAAGGAAGACAACTGCTCCTGACTTTCGATGTCGCAGATAAAAACGTTTTGCGGCAATCCAGTTTCCGGGGTATGAAGAGCAGTTCCATAGACTTCGTATCCGTTTTCAACAAGCTCTTTCCAGAGATGTTGACCCACAAAGCCCTCGCTACCTGTAATTAAAATTTTTCTCATCCGTTTTCTTTTTTTAGAAGAGCAACGTCATTGTCTACCATAATTTCCATAAGTTCCTTCATAAAGACCTTGGGCTCCCAACCAAGCTCCTTTTTGGCAAGTGAGTAGTCCCCTTTCATGGCTTTGATTTCAGTGGGTCTTAGAAGTTTAGAGTCGGAAATGACGTGTTCTTCCCAGTTTAGACCGACATGATCAAAGGCAGCCTTGCAAGCATCCTTGATGGAGTAACTGGTATCGGTACCAATGACATAGTCTTTGGGTGTAGGTTGCTGGAGCATAAGCCAGGTGGCTTCGACATATTCTTTGGCGTATCCCCAATCGCGAACAGCATTCAAATCTCCGAGGTGTAGCTTTCCTTCGGAGTCAATGAGTGGTTCACCAATCTCATTTACCGGTGGATTTTTGATACCCAACTTAATACAAGCAACACCCATACTTATTTTTCGGGTAACGAAGTGAAGGGAACGACGGGGTGATTCGTGATTAAAGAGGATGCCGGCACAAACAAACATTCCGTAGGATTTACGGTAGCAATCAACCATCATGTGGGCGTAAGCTTTGGCTATACCATAAGGGTTGTTGGCAAAGATGGGGGTCTGTTCATTGGCATGTTCGACACCTTCGACTCCACCAAGAATTTCTCGAGAGGTGGCCTGGTAGACACGAGCGTGGGGACAAAAGTGGCGAACGGACTCAAAGACACGAAGGGGGCCGACGGCGGTAACTTCAGCGGTATAAAAAGGGTGTGTCCAACTATCAGCTGGAACACTCTGGGCGGCAAAGTTGTAGACCTCATCCGGCTGATACTTGATCATAAGATGATCGATCGATGATTGGTCAATGAGATCGGCAGCTTCGAGAATAATTTTGCCCTTGAGGTGTTCAATGTTTGGTTGGTGAGTGGAAGTGGAGCGACGAATGGTGCCGACCACTTGATATCCCTTTTCAAGAAGAAAGTCCGCAAGATATGAACCGTCTTGGGAGGTAACACCTATAATTAGCGCAACTTTAGGTTTAGTCATATTAGATATTCTACTATATAGTGTTATCTAATAATTTGGTAAATTCTAAAAGCTATTGTTTGATCAGGGTACTTTATCGTATGAACCAACTTACCCAATTTCAGAAAGTTAGGGAAATTTATTGAGTATTTTTCGGGTATGGCAACGTATTTTGGTTTATATTTGGCGATAATCGAGTTGATGTCCGACTCTGTTTGAGGTAGTGAAAAGAGTAATTTGTCAATTGGGGTAAAAACAATTATTTCATTAATCTTGTCCGTGGTGTTAGTTTTTTCTTGATCACAAACACTCGTTGATAGTTTTTGCCAAAAGCAAAAATATAAGGTCGGGTATTTATCTTCCCAAACGATAAGCATTTTCCCCGAGTTTGACGTCTGAAAATCGGATATTTCTTTGAACCCATATTCATAACTTTGGGCCGCAAGTGCTGGGTAAACGTGGAAATAACCGAAATAAAAATAATAGGTGGAATAAATACCAACGAAAAACAAAATTGCTATATAGACAATTCTTAAAATTTTGTTTTTAAACCAAGATATAGATTCAATAAGCCCTAGTCCGGAAAAGTATGTCAGAAATGGCATAAGGGTGATTACTCGAAGTAAGTAGTTGGCACCATCCTTAGTAAGAGCAGCTGGTACCGGAGAAACCAATATCCAAACCAGAAATATACTGCGTAGTTTTTTATCTGTATTTTTGAAAAAGATAAATGCGCCAATAACCATAAACGGGAGAAGGAAGGGAAAAAATTGGCCGATCATACTGGTAGAGTGACGCAGGATGGTGTCTCCTTTCAGAAAAAGAAAGTCGGGTGAAAAAAATGAGAGATAATTTTTTGCAAAAATATTAATAACTGAAATTGGATAATTAAAAACTAATTTGTTGCCGATTTTTTCAGCATCGGTATCAAAGGAAAAGATAGTGGGTTGAGAAAGTCGCGCCAAACCCCTGTATTTATTTGCATCGGCTGTAACGTTAACATCATTCCAGATTGCCAAGTCTAGCCCCCTACTTCGGGGGTTTAGAATTTCAAATTTGGTGATAAAAATATATAAAAATAGTGATCCAATGAAAATAGATAATCCGATTAAATATTTTTTCTGTGTCAACGAGGACCCTTTATATATTGAAACAAAAACGAGGAGTATGGCAAATGGGGCGATTGCTGCCATTGACATATAGTAATAAGTACCGATAAATAATGGAATCAAACTAATAAAGTCATCTTTAATTGTTTTCGACTTAATGAATAAATACAGATGGAGACAGATAAAAAATAACATTAGAGGAATGTGGGAAAAGAGACGACTCATCATGAAACTCCAAGGAAGAACCGTAGAAAGAAGGCAAACAGTGAGAGAAATAGGAAGCCATTTTTTAAATTTTAGTTTTTGACTAATGACCTTGGCGAAAAGAAAAATAGAGAGACCTATCAGAGACCCATTTATAGCAGAAGGTAAACGTGCGGCAAAAGTAGAGAGACCCAAGAACCAAGTGTAAGAAAGCGGACCATATAAAATCAATCTGATGGCTCTGATAAAAATTGATGCCGACGGATCATTGATTAGCGCCTGATATAAGTAGTGTCCAGTTTCGTCGGCATATAAAGGGGGAGTGTTTATATTAAGGCGATACAGTCGCAAGAATAGTCCAAGAATAAAAATTAAGGCAACTGCAATAAAAGTGAATGTTTTGGATTTTTTCATTGAGACAAAAATTGTTTAGAACTGAGTATTATTGGTTCCCTATTTATAGGCCTTCCTTCAACCATATCTTGATAATATACTTTTACATCCTTGTTTTTATAATAGACCTTAAAGAAATCGGAGCTGGATAGTGCTTGAGATATTTGTTTTGACTGACCCCATTCTTTGCCATAATCTCCAACATCATTGATGAACTCAAAATACTGTTTTTGAGGAAGAATGGGATAATTCTTGCTGATATATTTATAAACTGAACGTGAAATGTTTCCCCTACTCACAGCATAATGTCTAGAATAGGTAAGGTAGTTCATAGAGAGATTAAGTGCAATATAAAACGAGAAGAAAATTATAGATAAAACCGTCTTTCTTTCTAGCAATAAATTGACAACAAGCAAAGAAAAACCTACAAGGGGTAATCCGAGTTCCAAAGAAAACTTATGTTGAGGAAGAAAAATAACTGGTGCAAGAGGAAGCAAGAATAATAAGAGATACTTAAAGAAATTAAAGTCGAGTTTTTTTCTTTTACCAATAAACAAAACAGCAAGCGTTGTTGATGTTCCCAGAAGGAGTCCGAGGATTGCCGGCCACCATAAGGAAAAGTCAGTGAAAAAACGAGAGATGGGGCGGAAGCCGCTGCCAATATAATCCACCAAAAATTCTGGTGAGCCGATGCTCCAGAGCATGTACCAGATGAGGGTGTTGCCAGCTTTAACTAGTGAAAAGTTCCAAACATAGCTATCACCTTGAGCTATCCCAAATAGATTAAATCTTAATAATAAATATATAAGCGATAAGACGATGAATGGAATACAACCAGTTATCCTTTTCCCAATATCTTTAAAGTTAAAAATTAGTAAAAGAATAGGCAAAACGATGGCGGTTTCTTTAGACAAAAGTGCAAGAACAAAAAATATTAAAGATTTAAGTTTTGACTTTTCAAAAGATAACAAACAAAGAAGAGAAAAAATGACCAATACGATTTCTTGAAAGGCAGATAAAAAGTAAAGTCTGGTGAAATTTGAAACAGAAATTCCATAGATAAAAGCCGTGAGTAGGGATTTGTCTTTGTCTTTGAATCGAGAAAGCGCAAAACAATAAACAAGATAAAGAGAATAGCCAAAACATATCAGAACAAAGAGATAGTATGGCCAGGCAGTAAGACTAAAAAGTTTTTGAAAAACAAAAAAGAAAGTTTGGGTAGATAGGGGTCGGTAAAACGTGGCTGATTGAGTCGTGTGGAAAAATGAAAAAAAATTAAGAAATTCCCCAAGAGAACTTATTTGCGTAATCCGTAAATGAAACCAGTCGTCACCTGAAAAAAAATTCCAAAGAGAAGGTAAAAATAGTAAAATCGGTGTAAAGATCAAAAGTATTTTTAGCTTCATGCCGATATACTTTGAAAATAACCGGTGAAAAATGATCCAATGGCAGGAGGATATTCCTTGAGTATCCTCCCCGCTATTCTGACTAGGGAGTAAATTGAACCTGGTAAAGAGACATGTTTAGCTATCATCCGGCCGTAGTTCCAGTAATATTTTTTGAACCAATCTGTTTTTTTTAACCGATTACCTCCTGTTGTCGCCCGATGGTGATAAACAAGAGCCTCTGGAGAAAAAATCATTTTCCCTTTCATGGTAACGCTTAATCCAAGATCGTACTCTTCAAAACCTGGTGGTGTAATTTTTTCATCGAAGCCTCCAAGCTTTTTGAGAATCGAACGACGAAATGACATATTACAGCCATAGGGAAATTGAACTAGTTGTCTTTTGGTTCCCCAAAAATTGCTGATAAAAGCCGTGAGGAACCGATTGGTTTTTCCCGTTTCCACATCTGTCGTTCTAGGGACTTCTTCACCATCATTTATTACTCTACCAGCGATTCCCATTACTTCAGGATCTTCATATTCGTTCAGGTGGGCATTTATTGTCTGGGGAGTTATCTCGATATCGTCGTCAAAGAAAAATACGATGTCTCCAGTTGCTTTTGCCAATCCAACGTTTTTGGCAGTAGAGGTATTCACTTTGTTGTCATCAATATATTTTACGAATAGGGTCTCAATCTTTTTGGGATCCTCCTTGACAGTACTTTGGTCGACGACGATGATCTCTGCTTTGGGTTCGTATCTTCTGATCTCCTTAGCAAGGTTCATGGCCAGTCCTGGACGGTTGTAAGTGGGTATGACAATAGAGATTTGCATACTATTTGTTTTTTTCAAAGCCCCAGGAATAAAGTTCCAAAGGCCATTTATCATTTGGAGATACCGACATTGATTCGACACGAATCTCAAGTTTTAAATTTCGTTTTGCATATTCCTTAATATCATCCGGGGTATAGCTCTGCCAGTCTTCGACAATTAAAAATCCTTTAGGATTTTTCCTTATGTCTCCTTTAAATAGCTGGAGCGAGGAGTATGCTGGAACATTTATGTAAGGGTAGTTTTTTGTCTCTTCGTATCCTTTAGAAAGGATGGCGTTTGGTATTTTATGGGTGTACCAGGACATATAGTCATACATGTCGGCATAAACCACTTGAGTATCGAAGTCTGGGAATTTTTCGTACACCAATTTAAAAAAATGTTTGTAGTCGGCGTTTTGAACATCGGCAAAGAAGTCGGCATTGGGGGTGTAGTAAGTGGCTGGTTTTCGAACTATCTTGTAGCCGCCGGCAAAAATAAGTAAAGAAACAAATACACATGCTAGAGTTGATTTTTTAGATAATATTTCTCCGACCTTTCCCCAAAAGATACCGAACAAGACCAGTAGTAAGCCGAAGATGGGCATAAGATAGCGCAGGTTACGGCTATACGAGATAAAATTCCATGAAAACATAAGGGCCAGAGCTGTAAGAAGTATTCCGAATAAAGCCTTTTTGTTTTTTATTAAAAATAAACCGAAAATGGCGGGTAGGGTGATAAAAGAAAATTGTCTCCAGAATAACTCTCTTAAGTATGTAGTCCAGTTATAATTTGCACGCGTAAGCAATAACAACATTTTGTCCAAACGAAGGATCCAAAATAGGGAAATCATAAAGATAGATAGAGCTAAGATGACAACTGGTTTTTTTTTGATTTCTACGAGGTATTTGCAGAAATGAATTACCACGGGGATGAAAGCAACAATGCCAAGGTAATTAAATAATGTGGCTAGTATTGCCAAGGCAATGGCAAGTACAATATTTTTGTCTACAAAATAGATAGTAGCAAGAAGTAGTGTCTCTATGGCGGCGTATGGTTTTGCTTGAGTAGAGTGGGCAAGATTTAGTTGCAAAAAAGTGAATAGGAAGGCGGCTAAGAATCCACCACCCCTGTTTGAATGTCTTTTGGCTAGAAGATAGGCAAAAACGATACCGAGGCTACCCCAAAGAACGCTTGGTATCCGAGCGCTCCATTCCGATAACCCAAACAACTTGAAAGAAATCAGATTTGAAATTATTTGCATTCGCTGATATTCTAGAACGCTTATACCGTTCGTAAAGCTGGTTTTGCCAATCAGGATATCTCTGGCAATGGCGCTGGTAAAAGCTTCATCGGACCAAAATGAGTGGTTTGTGCTGATACCTTTTAGTCTGAAGTAGAAGCCAATAGTAAATAGAAGTATGACCAAGGCGATTTCCCAAAAATGTTTTTTTATCCAGACCACAAGTTATTCTAACTTAAATAGTGAATTTTTAATATTTAGGTTTAACTTTTAGACCAAATTGCGATAGATATTCCTCCAAAGAGATTGTTGGGTGAAAATGAAAGATATCTTCTCCGATTTGCTGGACGACAGTGATCCAGAGAAACATATACGCCCAAACGGCTGAAGAATTGGCTGATGATTGTTGCCCAAAAATCAGCAAAATTAAGGCTAAAATTAACAGCCAAACGGAATAGAATAGGGCAATTCGTGATTCATATTTGTATTTTTTTGAATAAAGTAGGTATGTCCCTACAATAAAAATAATATTTATATCTTCGATCCTGCCTCCAAAAATAAGGCTAAATACAATCATTAAAATAATTAACGTAGAAAACAAATGATTTTTTATTAACGGAATTGATTCTATTTTGCTGGAAAGACTGGGGTAAAAATTTATTTTATTATTGGGATAATAGTAGAGAAAGAGCAAGAAAACGAAGGGGTAATAGGAAAATAAAACGATGGAAGGATAATACCTTAGATCTAATATTTTATGGAATATAAAATAGAGAGAAAGTTTTTTGTTGGAAATTAGCTCGTTTTTGGCAAAGATCGATTTAGCGGTAAATTGTGGTTTTTGACTGTCGATTGAAATACCTCTACCTTGCTGTCCATTTAGAGACTCAACCTCAAAAACATAAGTCTTGCCGATTGAGTCTTTTATTTGCGGGAAACCAAAAGGGAATAGAGCTTGAGGCTGGAACTGGTCAGTTTTGATCTTCACCTGGTAATACCAGTCGTTGTTCCCTTCCTCTTTAATTTTGAACAGAACAATATCATCACTGTCATGATGATTATTGTTAAAACGAATAGTGATCTGACCAAGATTTGAATATCGAGATTTTATTTTTCCCCGAACGATATCTCCTTTTATGAGTTCTCCTGATCTTGTCGAGATCAGTTCTTGACTATCCCCAGGCACTTCAAGACTTAATAGTTGATTGCCTTGTTCATTTAGCTTAAATAGCAAGACAAAACAACCAAAAATAAATACTAGAAATAAGAAATATTTTTTCACTGTTTGCGATTAAGATTATTTTTAGTATAAACACAATGAATTAAGTATCCGAAACAGAAGATAAAAGATATAACCGATAAAATTCGTCCAAGATAAAACATTTTCTGCGGCCAGTATTCAATATAAAAGTCTGCCGTGATTATGTCTCCCTTCTTGGAACACTTATTTTTTTGTAAGGAACAGTAGTTCGTTAGATCGATGGTCCAGCCGTTGGCATAATCTAGGATCTGGCTGTGAACAAATAATGTCTCATCATTTTTTGTAGTTGGAATAATTTGGGACAAAAAGTTTTTAAGGGAATTATTGTGCAATACCCACGATCGGTTGTATTTTTCTCTGTATATTATGGTTACTTTGTTCGTTTTTGTGGACAAATTGACCTTATATTTGGTTGGGTTAATTTTTTCAAATTTAATTTCTGCTTCCTCGTCTGTCGATATTAAATCACTTTGACACTTATTTTCTAATTTAAAAATTTTAAAACTGTTCCCAAATTCTTTGATTTGCGATATTGATTTCGAATTTGACAAGACAAAACTTGCTTCAACTAGAAGTTTCTCGTCGTAATTTGTGGGTTTAAGGTCTTTTCTGATTACTATGTGAGAAATATTTAGACCTTTTGATAGTTTACAAAAATCTTTTTTTAAATAAATGTTGTTAGCCAGTTCATTTACTTTTTTTGTTTCCTCGTCTGCCGTAGACCAACTGGTAGCATTGGGAATATATTTTTTGAACTCAAAAATTTGCCCGATGAAATCGGTGCCTCTATGATAGTTTAATTCTTGACCGTACTCAGGGCTTGATCCGCTCAAATCAGGTAGAAGAAGTATTTTTGTTACGTTATCTTCAATAAGATACTGATTTACTTGTGGGTACGAGACAGGAATATTGAATGGGGTGAGAGACATATGATCAAGTGTGATGGAAACTGTCAAGAGAGATGATAAGCATAAAACTATATTTACCAAGATAGCCCAACCTTTCATTTTTTGGGGAATTTTGGCTATAGCAGAATATATTAGTGAGATAACAAAGAAAATAAAAATCCAGTAGAGTTTACTGGCAGGTCTCCTAAGTACTTGTAAATATACGATCTTTTCGTATAGATAGTTAAAAAGGTTATCAAAAGGAAAATTGGGTCCTTTTATAAAGAACAAAGTAACCAAGATTATCAATAATAGCCCAATGTTTATTTTCTTCTTGGTTATTAGAATCACCAGTAAACTCAGAGTCAACACCGACAGTAGGGTGATCTGAAGCAGTTGAAAAAGACCTCCGGAATTTATACCTTCTGGAAAGCCGGATATGCTGTTTAAGATATTAGAGTTGGCCGTGGCAACGCCAATTGAATTTCCAATCGTCTGTCTTGATTGTACTGTCATTGCAGATACGTTTCCCATGGTGACTAAATATGGGGCAAGCCACCATATATTGGCAATGAAAAGAGAAAGAAGAAATAAGGAAAATGTGATCGCAAACTGTCTAATGTTTATTTGCCTAATTAACAAAAATAAGATCAATTGTCCGACCATTAGACTTATAAATATAGCTAGGACTCCAAGATTGGCAAAGGTGGTACAAAGAAGTAAAAATATAAACGAAAGGACAGAGAAATATTTAAGTGAAAGCCAGATTTCTTTTTTTGACGAAATAATGATTTTCTCAAACAATAACTGAACGATGGGAAAAACTGCAGGAAGTAATAAAAAAAGAAAATGCCCCGGGAGATAGTAGTTAATAAAATATGGCGAAAAACCATAAATAATGGAGAGTAAAAATAACCTAAACTTCGATATATTTTTAAAAGAGCCTTTGCTGGATAAATAGAGGTACATACAAAGGCACCCCAAAAAAGAGAGTAGTATTAGAAAAAGATAAGTACGGATAAGCTGAGATATGCCAATCTTTGAAAGTAGTAGCTCGTACGTCAGATATGGCGAGTAGTGGCTGAATAGATTTGCGGTATTATCAGCGTAACCATTATTTATGTTTGAGCGAAAGGCAAACGAGTTGCTATTGTAAGTATTTTCCGGATTTATTACTGGAAAAAAATCGCCGGCGGTGGCAACGTATTTATAGTCTGGATACGGCTGAATTTTAAAAAAGAGAACGAGAGGAATAAATAGTATAAGCAACCACTTTTTATATCCTCCTTTCATTTTTTTTCTTTTGGTTTCCTGACCTTTATAGCAATCCAGTGTCCGTGCAAGGGGTCAATCTTCGAAAAGAATCCTGGTAGTGGGTAATATCCTGAAGTTTTTACTCGCTCAATGTCAAATCCATGTTTGTTGAACAAATCTGTCAGCCCGCGATAAGAGAATAAACGATTATGCTGCCAAGATTTAATCGCCGAATTTTTCGTAATTTTCCCATTCCAAAGAGCGAGTGGGTTACCGATATTTCCGCGGTTACTAAAGTTTGTCATGCTAAAAGGTTGAAAGCCGAGTAATAGAGCAAAAATATTGTGCCAACTACTTAGGTTCTCTGTACTAATTATTGCGTAAGCACCTGGTTTGAGAATTCGAAAGATTTCTTGAACAAAAGTATCGGTATCGTATAAGTGTTCAATCACTTGATTAGAGTGAACAACGTCAAATGAATTACGTCGGAAAGGTAGAACATTATTCAAATTACATTCAGATACAATCACTCCTCTTTTTTTTGCCAAGTGAAGACGTTTTTTTACGACTTCAACACCAAATAATTTTTTTGTTCCGATAAATAAGCCCATTTTTTTTGTCCTGATCCCGTCATCACATCCTAAATCTACAACGGATGCTTCATCATTCTTATCCATAAACGATCTGATGTTTTTATCGTTTTGTAGGTAGCTATTTTTTATCAAGGAAAACAGATAGTTTTTTACAAGATTCATATTCTTTATTCGTCGTAGCTATGGAAGGAAATATTTTTATACTTATTCCTACATTTATTAATAATTTTTTTTATATCTTTTAGCTGTGTCCTCTTAAAGCTATGGTTATACCAGAACTCTTTTTCAAAATCATTTGGATAATTGAGATAAACAAACTGTCCGTAGGTTTCGTAATCTGAAACTGATGATCCTTGACGGTGATCAATTTTATTGATAATCCCCTGCCACCAGGTTGTTTTACATCTCTTTTCAATTATCTGTTTAAGTACTTTAAGTTTTGTCCTTTCAAATAAAGAGTGATGACTGGTAACGTTGAGCACCGGATCAATTTTTTTACCGACTAGTCGCTTTATGGCAGCGAAGTACGGAAGGTGGCATAGTTGATTGCTGATTGGAAGTAAAACTTTATTGTTATGGATAAATATTTGAGGACGACAATAGACGGTGTCTGCTTCGGTGATTAAAAAATACTCATTGGTAATATATTTGTCAGCACTCCATTTCAATAACTGTTGGAATAGCCACCCTGATCTGTTTTGTCCCCTAAAAGTGTAATTTATGTCTTTTTTTGTAATAGGAAGGACTTTGTTTTCATCAAGGAAAATGCATTTTTTGTCTTTGGCGATTTTTTTGATCTTTTCCGAAGACGGACAAATTAAAAATATGTTTCCGATCGGGTGTTTGACATATTTACGGATCGAATCAATGACGTGAATTAAAACATCGTAATCTTTGTCTATGGCACACATGACGACATCGATTGGGATATTACTACTGACTCCTTCTCTAAAATTTACATCTCTCCCCAAAATTTTTTTAATTATTAGAACAAAAATGACCAAACGATTTCTTACTAGTATCAGTGGGTGTGAAAGGTAGTATTTTATAATTGGCAAATTTTCTCTGTTAAAGAGTTGTTTAATGGTCCTTATCATGGATATTATTTTGTGAAGATATCAATAATTGTATCGATTTCTTTTATTTTCATTTCTGGATTGTTTCCAAAATAGAGCCCTTGGTTATGAATTAATCTAGCATTAGGATTGGAAAAATTATTTATGTACTCCTTTGAATATTTTATAAAAAATGGTTGAGCCGTAATATCCCCTCCGACAATTGGTCGAATTTCAACAATTTTGTTACACTTTTCGACCAGTAAATTTCGAGTCTCAACATCTTTACAGATCACCGGAATAGCAAAATTGGATAGAAAATCTATATGATCGTCTTTGATGGGGTAATATTTATCGACATGTTGATAAATTCTATTTGAAAAACGGCGATAATTTGTATTTCTTTTTTTGACTATTTCATCAATATACTGGATCTGTATATTGCCGATAAAACCACAGATCTCTGTTGGTCTGAGATTGTATCCTAAGTCATAAAACGTATATCTGGAATAGAACGTGGAGTTAACATTGTGTAAATTTCTAATTTCGGTTTGTTCGGTGGTGCTTAAATTTCTGTCCCATCCATGCGCTCGAACTAGACGGAGCATTTTGGCCAGTTCTAGATCGTCGGTACAGACGGCTCCACCTTCGACGGTGGACATATGATGACCAACATAAAAAGAAAAGGTGCTGGCTAAACCAAAATTTCCCAATTTTTTTCCTTTATATACTGTTCCGAGTGATTCACAATTGTCTTCTATAAGAATAATTTCTTTTTTGTCACAGATCTTTTTTATTTCATCCAAATCATCACAATATCCAAGGAGGTTGGTGATAAAGAATGCTTTTAGAGAATAATTCTTTAGGGTATCAAGTAGTTTTGAACTGGACACGTTTAAGGTATTTAGCTCGACATCTACAGGAATAGCTTTAAGCCCAAGTTCAATGAGCGGCATAACATTGGTTGACCAAGTAAGCGCAGAAAAACCTATCATATCCCCCTTCTTAATTCTTCCCAAATTAATTAATGATTGAATAATCGCAAGATTTGCCGAACTACCGCTATTAAGGAAAATCGTATGCTCTCTTCCTTGATACTTAGAAAAATTTCTTTCGAAGTTCTCACATTCAGGACCAAAGCTAAGTTGCTTTGCTGATTTGAGGAAATTTATCAGTTTTTTCTTGGTATCTTTTTCTTTGTAGAAAGTACTTTTTATTAGTTTTATCTCTTCCATATATATTGATGATGATTATTTCATTATTATGGCCACATTGTAACTTAAAAAGTTTTTTGGCACTATCTTTTCCATAATATACTCGTAAGCTTTCCAAAAAGATATGAATCGCTGAGGATAACAGTGCGCTTCAAAATATTTGAACTCGGCATTTGGAAAAATATTTTGGATAATTTTTTTGAAGTAGCTCTGTTTAAAGTGATTGTGCCCTAACATTTTTACCATGTGTGGATAAAACAAGGGGTTGTAGCGATTTCCTTCAACAATGATAATTGTGCCACCATTTTTACAGACTCGTTTTAATTCTTTTAATCCGGCAAGGTGTTTTGACTTTCTTTGGCCATTTTCATCTATATGGTGCAAAACATCATGTAGAAAGACGTAATTAAAGGAAGAGTCGGGGAAGGGTATTTTGAAAATATCCCCTTTTTTGAATTTAAAATTTTTTAGTTTTTTGAGACGATCATTTTGATAAATATCGATACCGGAGGTTTTTAGGCCATATTCATTGATAAATATTTCAGAATCACTACCGTCACCACAACCTACATCGAGAAGTGTTTTCCCAGGTTTAAATTTGAAATTTAGTTTGGTAAACAAATCTTTTTTGTATTGGCCGTATTGGAGTAAATTGTTTTTCAAATGAGATGATAATTATTAATGAAATACAGTTTTGAATATGTTATTCCAAGAATAAGCTAGACCAAGATTTCTGGCTTTTCTCTTTGTGTCCATAAGAGTCCGTTTATTTGACAAAAGGGAAATTATTGATCCTGCAAAAGCATTGGGGTCGTATGCCGATATCAATCCTACACCTTTAGCCTCCAACAATTTGGCTATTGGGGGAACTGCTGTGGCTACTACAGGAAGACCACAGGCGAGATAATCTTTAATTTTTCCTGGATCTGAGTAATATGAAAAATTATTTCTATCTTCTGGATAATAGGGGGCTAAGGCAATGGCCCCTTTCTGCATAATATTTTCGGCATCCTCCTTATTTTCAATCTGCCCATGGACAATAAAATATTTTTCCAAATGATTTTTCTTAATTTCGTTTTTCAGATCATCGACTTCTCCCCCACCGAGACATTCAATAATAAAACTTTTGAAATTGCGTTTGATGAGGGACTTGGCGATAGGAACGAATAACTCGGCTCCCTTGTTTTTATAAATTCCACCAAAATAAATGATCCGATTATCAACACATTTACTCCAATCAATCGTTTTGAACCTATCAGAATCATTACCGATAGGAACGAGACGGTATTTTATTTTGTTGATATCCCATCCTTTATCTTCCGATTTTTTACTGATCATCTCTTGGGTAAGTGACCAGACTTCATCACATTTATAACAAACATATTTGTCAATTAGAAAATAGAGATTATTTAGAAATCGATTCTTATATCTAATTGGCGTGTAGTCTATTTGATAATAGACAACTCTTTTTACGATGCCCATTTTTTTGAGCAAGAGACCAACAAGGACAAGAATGTTTGGCGTTCCAACAAATAGATCGCTTGCTCGGCAGAATTTGAGGCCATAAACAACACCAACAATGATGTCTTTTATGTATGAGAGACACTCAGGTCTATAGAATTTAATTAATGATTTCTGCTCTTTGATCAACCTGCCTCGTCTGTATAGCCGAATTTTTATTGAACCGTCAACTGAATGTATAAAGGGAAACTTGCAAACGGTGACCGATCTCACTTTGTTTTTTATAAGATAGCTAATCAACCCGGCACAAGCACTAGTTGTGCCATCAATATCATGAGAAAAGATCGCAATTTTGCTGGGTAGCGACATTTATTTTACCTTCTTCATGTTAATTACTATTTCGGTTGCGCCCCCAACCCAATAACACCAAATCCTTTCGAAAAATGAGGGTGATAACTTGATCAAAAAGTTTATTAAATGAACAAATGGCCTGGCCAATAAAGGACAAGTATTTTTATGAATATATTTTTCGTAAATTCCAGTATTGGGATATAACCCGAAATATTTAATTTGTTTATTGGTGATTTTGAAACGGGCGGTGGAATAAAAATGATGATAACTATCTACCTCAAAGCAGTCAAAACTATAGTACCCAAAGGGTCTTTGGTGGGTAATGTCCGTGAATGCCCCCATAGACGAGAAATGGGGAACTCTTAGGTGTAGTATGCCACCGGGTTTTAAAATACGGTATATCTCCTCAATTTTCTTAATAGGGTGACTGAGGTGTTCCAAAAGATGATAAATATGTATTTCATCGACCGAGTTCTTACTAAAAGGATATGGTGTCACATCAAGATCGTGAACGACATCTGTGTAGCCGGGAATGTTAACAACGTCAACATTAATAACGCCCGGGATACGTGTTTTACCCGAACCTAAATTAAGTATTACTTTATCCTTTTTCATTGTTTGATTATTTCTAGTATTTGTTTAACACGACTGTGATAGGTATGATCTTTAACTACCCTTTTGTAGCCGGCTTCGATAATCTTTTCCCTTTTACTGGGGTTTTTCAAATAGTACTCGACCTTCTCCAGCCAGTCCGAGTCTGTTTTGCCAATGACTATTTCTTTATCCGGTACAAAGTATCTACTGATGCAAGCAACATTGTCTACAACTTCAAAGCCTTTGCAAAAAGGTATTTTGAATGTTCTTTCGTTACAATCACCTCCGTATATTTTTTGGAATCTTTCGTGAACATTGATTGATACTAAAGAACTCCGATATATTTTTGCTTCATCACCAAGTTTTAATTTAGGCTTCTGGATTGATTTCAACGGTTTAATGTTATACAGCTGGCCAAATTTCTGTACCAATCCTAGCGCCTTGTCATAGAATGTCCAGTCTTGGCCATATATTTTCAGTCGATACTTGTCGTCAAGTGGAAATACATATTTTCTAAAAAACTCTTTTTTGTCAGGAAGATTTGTACCGATATATGAGATATCAGCAACAAACCTCTGAGACAGTTTTGCATTTAAGGCAATTTTGTCCGCAGCAAGGGGAACTGTATAAAACGGATAGCCGGTTATTTTTTCAAAGCCGTTCATTCTTTGGTCGTCTTGTTCAACAACGTGGTGAAAGTAATCACCATAAAGACCAGATTGTATTAGCCTAATGACTTCTTTGTCATCTTTCATGCTTTTTGCTTCATTGATCCTCATTTTGCCCATGGGCGAATCCCAAAAATCAATTTTTGTGAACATCTTCATCCCCGCATCGCGATACCTCTTCAACAATTTAAAGTCTAAATATCTTCTGTAGTAATAATGAGTTGAGGTTAAAAAAAGTTCAGGCTTGTGAATATCCAAAAAGGTGGCAAGGTCGTCATCAGCCGTAAAAGTGTGGAACTCGTGACCCAAGTCTTCGAATGCATTTTTATAACCGTTGTAAATTGTTCTATAAGCGTAAATACTTTCGGTACTTGGAAGATGATATGCTATTCTCATTTTGTTTCAGTAGGCCACTTTGAATGAATGGCTTACCTAAAAATTATACCCTACCTAGTATCGTAGATACACGTATTTTGGCTTTACTATTGTGGTTACCAACATTATACTTTCGATAGGACAAAATACCGTATGAATTATGAATAATGTAAGAAAAACTAAAAAATCTAGACCAATGGTGTCAGTGGTTATGTCTGCATACAACTCTGAGCGCTTTATTGGCGAGGCCATTCAAAGTATCTTAAACCAGACATGGAAAGATTTCGAATTAATTATTCTCGACGACTGTTCTCGAGACGATACTCCAAAAATAATAAGTGAATATACTAAAGTCGATAGACGCATAAAATCATTTAGCAATAAAGTGAATCTGGGAGGTTGTTTATCGCTTGACCGAGGAATGAAAGCGGCCAAGGGTAAATATATTGCAGTTATGGATAACGACGATTGGTCATACCCCGATCGGTTAAAAAAACAGGTCGATTTTTTAGAAAAACATCCTGGTGTGGGTATCGTCGGTGGAACGATGGAAATTATGGATGAAAATGGAATAATATCGGCGAAGAGACAGTACCACCGAAACGATACTAGCATACGAAAAAATATCTTTAGATATAGCCCGTTTTCCCATCCACTTATAATGGTGAGGCGTTCTGTACTGGAAACCGTTGGTTACTCAAATTGTGAGTTTGCTCCGGCAGATGATTATGAAATGTATTTTCGAATAGGTACAGTTTCGAAGTTTGCTAACTTAAAGGACACTATTTTGAAATATCGAGTTGTTTCGAATTCATTGACTCAAAGATATCCACGAAAAATGATATTGACCTCGATCAAGGCACGAAATACCTACAGAAAAGTTGCCGGTTATCACATGCGTTTATCTGATTATGTATTTAATTTACTTTTGAGAATATGCGCATTTATTCTTCCGTCCAAAATTATTCTTAAAATATTTAATTTTGTAAGAAATATAAAAGTATCATGAAAACAGTAGTTCTTATTACCGGTGCCGGTAAGGGATTGGGTAGAGTGATAGCTGAGGCGTGCCTCGAAAAAGGATTTGTCGTCTATGGAACCTACCGAACGTCAGGCGATTCCCCTATCAAGGGGGTGAATTATTATAAACTTGATATTACTTCAGATGATGAATGCAAGAAAACCATTTTGAAAGTAATAAAAAAAGAAAAAATTATCCATGTTTTAATCAACTGTGCTGGCGTGACAATTTCTGGTCCGACCCTTAATTACACGGCTGATGATTTTCTTAATTTGATGGACACAAACGTAGGAGGAGCATTTCGATTAATGAAATATTTGTCTCCATATAAACCCAGATTGATTATCAACGTTACCTCTTTGAATAGTTTTCTTTCGCTACCAAACTACGGGCTGTATGCGGCTTCAAAGTTTGCTTTAGATGCAATTGGAACTGCCATAAGATATGAACTTAATCCGTCGACAAAAGTGGTGAATGTAGCACCGGGGGCTTTATTAAATGAAAATCCGGTAGCAAAGATGGTACACAAACCCGTTCGAGAAAAGTTTCCGCTACTCAACCTTATAATTCCCTTGACCAAGATGAGGACGGTGGCTAACGAAGTGATTAAACTGATTGGAAAAGAGAAGGTTCCGACAAGAGTTTACGTGGGTCGAGATGCAAAAATGATCTCATTCATGCAGAAAGTTTTACCCGAACGTGTAATAGATCGACTCTTTTTGTTTTTGTGGAAGAAAAGATGAGATTTATTTATACCGTAAAATGAGATTTGGATCCCCCTGCCAACGGTCGTTGTGATTGTCGTCGTAGTAGTGAAGGACGTGAATACGATAAATGATGGCTAAGTAATCCACAATAAAATTTTGAATCGAACGGAGACCTATGTTGCTGGCAAAATTGTAACTAATCTCAACGGGTGATTCATAGATTTTTTTGTATCCGAGATGGCTAGCCACGGCAAGTATTTCAAGATCAAAAGCCCAACGTTTGACCAAGAGACGGGGAAGCACTTTTACAAGCACTTCCCTCTTAAATACCTTGAGGCCAGTTTGAGTATCCGACACATCTAAACCAAAAAATAAACGGGTGGCTTTTTGGACAATAAAACTTAGTACTTTTCTTCTAAATGGATAGTACACCTTACTGGCATGGTGCCGTTTTGAGCCAATAATAATGTCGGAGTCATACCACTTCATGTGTTCTAGTGCTAATCCAATTCCTTTGGCGTTTAGGTCAGAACCTGCGTCAATAAAGGCAATTATTCCTCCCCTTGCTCTTGCCATACCATAGCGAATGGCGTAACCCTTACCCTTGTTTTCCGGATAGAAAAATATTTTTACATTTTCCTTCTTGATTTTCCTTGCGTATTCTATTGTGTGGTCTTTAGGGGTTTTTCTTCCATCAACCACACAAATAATTTCATATGAACGTCCTAATTCGTTCAAGTATTTTCTTAGGGTATGAAGATCGTGGAAAATAGTCTTACAGTTGTAAGCCGGAACAATAACAGACAACAGGTTTGGGTCTGATTTGCCGACTTTGATTCGTTTTATGGATGATTTGACCATCTACATTCGGATTATATATGTTTTAGTTTCGAAAGTCTCTGGGTAAAAATATAGATGAATAGAGAAAGAAAAAGAATTAGGTGCAGAAAGAAATTGGCGTGAACAGTATCGGAAAATGAGAATCTAAATGAATAAAAAATAATTGGTTGAAGTATTGTAGTAATTAGAAGAAGAATATTTGCCTGGGGACGATTGGTAGCCATAAGGTAGGAGAGAATAAACTGACTGAATGCAAAAAGGACCATTGTGAAGGCAAAATACGATAGCAAGGGAGCGGCTTCGAGATAGGCTGAGCCGGATAAAAGACTAATAATTTGGCTTGGGAAAAGGCTAAAAACCCCGGCACCTATTGTTCCAAATAATAAAATAACCGATCCAAGTTTAAGAAAGACAGAGTGAGTAGTGGCGTTTTGGGCATGGCGGTGGGCAGCAATAGGAAGAACTAAAGCACTTAAAGGAGTGAGCCCATAAAGAATCATCCTACCTAAAACAGACAGGGCAGAGTAAAGTCCTGAAGTATGTGAGTCAAAAAAAGCGCGAACCAAAAGGACATCGGTCGAAATTAATGAGGCTGTGCCCAAGGCGAAGATAAAACTGTAACCAGTAAACCCCCCAAGGTTGAACTTGATGTTTTTTCCGTGACTGGTCCTAGGAAGAATACTTTTACGAATCGAAAGAAACAAAATGATGGAAGTGATGACTCCGGCGAGTATTTGACCAAGGACTGCTCCTGTGGCTCCCATTCCGAATTTTATGAAGACAATAGATAGAAGTATGGTGGCTACTACACCACCAAAGCCAACAATTGTTTGGAAAACAAATTTTTGAAAAGCGATGATATAGGAAGTGATAATTGTTTGGAATAGAGACATAAAGACGCTGATCCCCAAAATAACAAAGGCCATGGAGTGGGCTTTGAATACAAAGGCCAAAGAACCTGAGAACAGGATTAATAGTGATCCAACTGTAAAAACGATAGGGCTTAAAAATCTCAGGAGATAGTAAAAAAATTGATTGATTGAAGTGCTATCCCCACGACCTTTGTAATCGGAAACAAATTTGGTGACAATAGTACCAATGGTCGCTGTGGGGATTCCTAAAAGATAGATAAGACTTAAATAGGAAAGGAATTCTCCATATTCTGCCGGTATCAAAAGCCGAAGAAGAATTAAGTGAAATAAATACCGAGAAAAACTAAGGATAAAGTTGCCAAAGTAATAAATTGCGCTAGAGTGAGCAGCGGGTGTTAATAACGATTTAAAAAGTCTTTGCATATTGATTGATTGAATATACATATATATTGTATGCGCCCTCGTGGATATATTTTATTGGCTTCACGACCGATGTGTATTCATAGTTTTCCGATATCACAACTTTATATATTGGTTTAGTTTCAGACGATTTTTCATTAAGTATCCAGCCAAAGTAATTATTTGCCTGACATTTTATGGGAATTCGACCATATATTCGATAGAGGAAGCACCAACCGGCATATTGTGGATAGTCGGTTTTACCTATCGTGGCAACTTCAACAACGAAAGGGTCGCCCTTTATGATCAACATTGTTTCTTTTATTAATTCCTTTCTAATCGTTAAGCCAAAACGTGATTGGTTGATGGTTAATATTGAAAAAGTACTGAAGCTAATAAAGATACCGGCCAGAACCGAAGATAATTTGAGTGGTATTCTTGAAAGAAAGATGCCAGCGACAATCGTGAATAGAGTAAAAAAACCAAGAAGAAAATATTCCGCGGCAGCACCGGGATAAATTAGATACGCACCCAGGATAGATATAGTTGCAAAAAATAAGATCCTCAATTTACTATCTTTAGTTTGTTTCATGAATAACCAAACTAAAATGATTAATGAAAAAACAGATAGTGGCCAGTATCCCCTGGTAACACTACCATGAACTCCAAGCGCCATTTCATCCTGAATTGTAGTAAATGGTTTGATAAACCAGATACGACTAAGAGCACCCCAAATTGTGGGAAGGTTTTTTGATATAACCGACAAATTAAATGACGACTCTATTTGTCCTGGAGATAATAAATATCTTATTGGGCTAAGTAGATTGTCATAGTTATGGTTAATATCAAAAATGATTAATGGAGAAATAATTAGTAAATATGAAACTAAGGAAAAAATCCAAACTTTTGGGGATATTTTTTTGATATTTTTTATGACAACATAAAGAACTAATGGCCAAAATGCAATAAGAGATAGGTGAATATGGAGTGAAGCAGCCATCAAGGTAGCTGTAAGGATAAACCAGCGTGAATCTTTGTTTGTCTTATAAAGAGAGTAAAGCAACCAGACAGTTAAAAAGGGGATGGGAGTTGGATTCCAAAATCGACGATCAAAAATATTCATTAAGGTGGAGAGACCGTAAATTAGTATCGAAAAAAAAGCTGCCTTCCTCGAAAATGTTTTTGAGATTGTGTAATAAACACTAAGACAGGTAATTATTCCCAACATTGGTGAAAATATAGCTAAACTAACAAGGTCTCCACTGGAAATCTTGAATAGAAGGGCGTTTAAATAGGTAAATCCCGGACCTAGGTAAAATCCAAAATTGCTGGCACTAACACCAATCCATATTGGATGAAAGTTGAGAACTTGGGACCAAGCAAGAAAGGCTTGATATTCCTCATCAAAATTAAAACTAAACCAGTCGACGGCTTTCCAAAGGCGTAGAAACGCAATTAGGAGAAGGGACAAAAATAGAAGGATATCGCCGATTTCAATTTTCGTTTTAGCCACAGGTTATTTTAGCATTAGACTATCTTTTCCCAAGAGTATTCCGAATGGCCGAAGTGACCATACGAGGCCGTCCTTTGGAAGATCGGCTTAAGAAGATCGAGTGAGTCCACAATACCCTTGACGGATAAATCCAGTAGATTCCAGACAAAGTCTTCGATGACTTTTTGTTCCTTTTTTCCTGTGCCAAAGGTCTCGATGGCTTTACCTACTGGATATTTGGTGCCGATAGCGTAGGCAAGTTGAACTTCACAACGATCGGCCAAACCTTGGGCAACAATATTTTTGGCAAGGAAACGTGCAGCATAAGCAGCAGAACGGTCAACTTTGCTGGGATCTTTTCCCGAAAAACAACCGCCACCAATACGCCCCATACCACCATAAGTATCAACAACTATTTTTCTTCCCGTAACACCGGTATCTGAGGCGGGTCCGCCAATTTCCCAAATTCCCGTGCCGTTGAAAATAATATCTTTCTCGTCTACTTTGGAGAGATTATATTTTTCCAATATGGGAGTAACAGCTTTTTTAATTAAATCGCTTTCAACTGTTTCTTTGTCAATTTTGGGGTCATGAGGTTTGGCGAGGACAATTTTTTCGACAGATACAGGTCTGCCATTTTCATAACGTACTGTGACTTGGGATTTGCCGTCGGGCCTTAAATATGGCAGTTCTTTGATGGCCAGCTCGTCCATTTTTTGGGTTAGTTCGTGAGCTATGGTTATAGGGAGAGGCATAAATTCCGGGGTTTCGTTCGTCGCGTAGCCAAACATCATCCCCTGGTCTCCTGCTCCGCCATCGTCTACTCCAACGGCGATATCTCTTGATTGCTCGTGGATATATACTTCGATGTCGGTTTTAGGGCCGAAGTCATAGATGTCTTTAGTGAAACCTAGATCTTTGATAACCTTGTTCGCTATAGATTTGTAGTCAAGAGATTGAGAACAAGTAATCTCTCCGGCAAGAACCAACTTGTTGGTGGTTACTAAGGTCTCACAAGCAACACGAGAATGGGGATCTACTTTGAGAGCGGCATCTAAGACGGCATCGGAGACCTGATCACAGATTTTGTCGGGGTGTCCGGCACAAACTGATTCGGAAGAAAAGAGGGAGTAGTTCATTTTATTTTTCCTCTAATTAATAACAGAGGCTTGTCATTTTGGCACCGCGACTTTTTTGGGCTCGGTTGCCGACCTTTTAAGGGGTTCTCTTGACAGCTATGGATATTTTAACATTTATTTGCTTTCGGGTATTGTATGGTGTTAAATGGAAGTATGACCAAAACAAAATCCAAAGAAATGGAGGTGGTGATTTATAAAGATAAGGATGGAAGAATTGAGCTAGATGTGAATATTACTAAAGGTTCTACTTGGTTGACTCAGGATCAGATTGCATATTTGTTAGGCACAAACGTGCCTGCAATTTCAAAGCATATATCAAATATTTATAAAACTAACGAATTAAATAAACAGTCAACTTTTTCCAAAATGGAAATAGTTCAGAAAGAAGGAAATAGAAAAATAAAAAGAAATATAAAAACGTACAACCTTGATATGGTTATTTCGGTAGGCTATAGAGTAAATTCCAAAACGGCTACACAGTTTAGAATTTGGGCAACGAGAATTTTGAAAGAGTATCTAATCAAAGGTTATTCAATTAACCAAAAACTGTTATCTTCTCAAAAAAATAAGTTTAAAGAGTTGCAGTCGACTATTGATTTTATTGAGGAGAAATCAAAAGATAAACTTCTCGACCAACAAACTCATGAGCTTCTTTCCCTCATAAAGGATTACACAAAATCTTTAAAAATCCTCGAGGAATATGACAAAGGAAAAATTACTAAAAGAAAAGGAAATCTACCAACTTTTGAAATAGACATTAAAACCGCAAGAAGGATTATCAAAGAAACAAGGGAACAAGTTGGAAAAGGGTTATTTGGGGTAGAAGTTGAGTATAAATTTGAAGGTTTAATATCTTGCTTGTATCAAACTTTTGACGGAATAGATCTCTATAAAACAGTAGAGGAAAAAGCGGCCAACTTACTATATCTCATGATTAAAGATCATCCCTTTGCTGACGGTAACAAGAGATCAGGATCATTATTATTCGTTTATTTTTTAAGTAAGAACAACATGCTCTACAAAGAAAATGGTGAAAGAAAAATTAACGATAATGCTTTGGTGGCGCTATCTCTTCTTGTGGCAGTAAGTAAACCTGAAGAAAAAAATATTCTAATTAAGGTAATAATTAGCTTAATTTCTTAACCAATGAAGTAACCGCGGGTGAAGAAGGCGATGGCAAAGACAGAGAAAATGATACAGAGAGTGTAATAGGCGTAGCGAATAAAGGGATGCATACGATCAAGAAACTTAGCTAGGAAAATATACATCGGAAAGAGTACTAAAACGTAACGAGGAACACTCATGAAAGTACCGGAAAAGCTAGGAAGGAGAAAGGAGAAAAACATAAAGATCCAGTAGGAAAAGCGGATTTTTTTGATGGAGAGTATTAAGACAAGCAAAATCAGACTGGCTGAAAGAAACTCTAGAACAACGGCAAAATATAGCGAGGAGTTGGTATCAGTAAGAAAAAGCATTCTGAAGTAACGGTAGAAAACTTGGTGGATGAGAATGAGCTTGTCTGTGGTGCGACCGGTGAAAACGGATTGGATATGGGCAAAGAAGAGTGGATCACCAATCTTTTCAAATTGAAAACGCATATATGAGAGGAGACCAAGGGGAGGAAGAGCCAACCAAATAGCGCTGGGATTAAGAGATCTTTTAAGGCTTTTGCCATAGGCTAGCCAGAACTCATAGGCAACTACCGGCCAGAGAAAAATACCAGTAACTCTAGTTGCCGAAGCAACCATAGCAGCCAAACAGGCCAAAAGAAAATACTTTTTCCGGGCGAAATAGAAACTGAGAACGGCCAGGAGGAGAAATAGGGACTCACTATAAACAGAGCCAAAGAAAAGGGAGGTTGGAAAAAGTAGTACCAAAAAAATAGTAGACTTGGCTATCCGAGGTTTTTCATCGAGGAGGACGAGACGATAGAGAAAGAAAAGCGCAGCAATGAAGAAAAGGTGGGAAAGAAAGAGGCCTGAAATGAGGCAAGAACCAAAAATGTTTGCCGTTCTAATGAGCCAAGGATAGACTGGAAAAAAGGCGTAGGAAAGATCTGTTTTACCCGGAAAATCGTAATGGTACTGCGCGATTGAAAGATAGTGAAGGCCGTCGAAGTTGGACCACATGGTAAGTAAATCCCCTGTCGAAGCCGTGGGTGTGAGATTGGTAAAACGAGGACGAGCGGGAAGAATAAACATGGCTAGAACAGCTACGGCAAAAATTAGAGTGCGCCAGACGAGAACTTTTTTGAAAATGTTTCCAAACGACATGGTTAAGAATGATTATATCGCTTGGTTCTGTATAAGATGAAGCAAATTTGCTTTACCTTATACATTGCTTATTGAATTAACTGGTTAGGAAATGAGGGCTTTTTTGTAAACTTCATGCGTAGCTTTGGCGGTTTTTGACCAAGAGAAAGTGGAGGCTTTGTTCTTTGCCATTTCAATTTGATTTTGCTTTGCTTTTGGAGAGAGATCGAGAGCTTTTTTAAGAGCTTTTTCCATTGAGGCAAGCTTATGAGGATTAAAAGTGATGGCTTCTTGGTGATAGATTTCGGGAAGACTGCTGGAGTTGGAACTGACAATTAAACAACCGGCGGTCATAGCTTCCAAAAGAGGTAAACCAAAACCTTCATAGAAGCTTGGTTGGGTGTAGAGAGAGGCCAGATGATAGAGAGCGTTTAGGTCTTCATTTGAGACAAAGCCGGGTAAAATGAGATGCTTGTAGACCTTCAGACGAACCATGTCGATGAGCTCGGGATGGACCGGTTCTTTGATTTCTTGGAGCATACCCTTGCCGACAATAACCAGGGGAATGTCCATTCTGTCGGTGACTTCGGCGAGTGACGGTAAGTTTTTATTGGGATTTGGGCCTCCGGCGACCGTGAGAATAAACTTGTCGGGTAAATTAAAACGCTTTTTGACTTCGTTTAACTTTTCTATGGAAACTTCCTTGCCGTAAATGGGATCAATGGCAAGGGGAGTAACGAAGATTTTTTCTTTGGGAACGAAGAGATATTTTTCAATGTCTTTTTTGGAGTTTTCGGAGTCGGTGATTATCGCCGAAACAGACTGGAGTGAGAGCCATTGACGGATTAGATTGAAACTTCCCTTGATACCTTTGGGGTATCTATCGGACATAACCAGCGGGGTGACATCATGAATGGTAACGATGGTTGGTTTTGTTTTTTTGAGGGGGAGGGTGTGGTAAAAAAGATCGAAGAAAGGATAGTGAATAATGTCCGGATTAGTGTCTGTCAGAACAATGTCGGAAAGTTTAGTTAGGTTTTTGGCCAAATTTTCACCATAGATACCAACTCCCCTACCTTTGGAGTGAGTACCGCTGTCCAGAAAAACTTTTATTTTACTTTCCATAGGTTTCGTTTTTGTAGAGTTCCCAGAGTTTCATGTAGGAAAAAGCATGGTGAAACCCTGAGTAGAGAGAGAAAACAAAACCAGGGAAACCATCCAAGAAACCTCGACGGCGAATGTAGAGATTTAGAAAAGTACCGGCCGGTTTAAAAAACAAAAACCAAATAGTGTTGCCAAAATTTATCTTAAGTCCGGCTTCTTTATAGAATCTGGCTTGAAGACTAGAGTAGCGATTTTCTCGAAGGAGATAACGACTGAAGTCTGGAGTAGCGTAGTGATCGAGGTCGGTTTTAAGCCAACCGACAACACCATCGACTTTCATTTGTTCGTGAACGTCTTTAGCGGGAAGAATGGCTTTACCTTTTTGGAAGAGACGAATGACAGGATCTGGGTACTGTCCGGTATTTTTCAAGTATCTTGTGAGAAAAAAGTTCTTACGGGGAAGCCAGTAGGCTGAGGCTGGTTTGTTTAGCTTGCTTGGCTCCGGAAAAATCTTGACAATTTTGTTGATGGATTTTCTCACCGGGCTAATCCAGTTATCGTAGCCGAAGTACTCCCCTTCCAGGATTCCAATGATTTCTTTTTTCATCTCCTCCGTTATTCTTTCATCGGCGTCCAGTTGCAGAATCCAGGTGGATTTGGCTTTATTTATGGCTTTGTTTTTGGTGATATGGAAGATTTGCTCGTGTGGCTCAGAGTACACTTTGGCACCAAGTTTTTCAGCAATTTCTTTGGTTTTGTCGGTACTTTGTTCATCCACAATGATCATTTCATCGACCCAGCCCTTGACTGAGTCTAAACAGGCCTTGATGTTTGCTTCTTCGTTGAAGGTGGCGAGAACGGTAGAGATTGATTGACGTTTGTTTTTCATTTAGTGGAGGTAAATTTGAACATGATTTCCCCTGAAGGAGATTTTACCGTGTTTATTACTTTGGTGTCATCTACTTCTTCTTCAGCGGAGATTAAAAGAGTGTTGGGGAGGTTTTTATCTTCGTCATATTTGATGGATCGAAACTCGTATTTACCAAATTTTCTACCAGTGGAAAAACCATATTGATCGGGCGTGGACATAACCAACTCTTTTTGAAGGATGGCTGGATCATAGAGAGTAAAGAAGGCGGTCAGAATATATGGCTGGTCATAGCGATCGGTAATGATGATGTGATCGTATTGATCGTAGTTGACCTCAGTGTACTGGGCAATTTGATCAAAGCCATATTGCCAGGCATAGGAGAGCTCTTTCGGGTAGTGGATATAGTAGAGGTGGAGGTAACGAGCAAAACTGTAAAGTTGAACCGTAACCAGAACTAGAAGAATTAAAGAGAAATATTTTCTTAAATTGGTTTTTATAAAATTAAAAAAGACAAGAACGCCGATGGCGGAGATGATGGTTAAAGGAATGACCATGTTTTGGGATCTCAGGGCGTGGGGAGACTGATATGTTAGGGCGGCGGCAAGTGGAGCAATTAGAAACCATGAAAGAATAAACTTTTTACCGTGGGAGTCAAACTTTAATAATGAAAGTAATCCGAGGAAGAAAAATGGCAAAAGATACAGATAGGTCTGACCCATTTCGGGGACACGGCTTCGGGCAATGGTGTCACCATCGATAAAAAGAAAATCGGGAGAGAAGTGACTGAGATAGTTTTCGACAAATCTGAGACCGTAGGTAAAGTAACGATTATGGAAAACATCAACTAAAGGATTGGTGGAGTTGTGTTCTATTCGATAGTTTGTCGCTTGCCAGATTGGACCGGTGTCTGCAAAAACGGAAACTCCGGAGAAACGGGACTGACCTGACTTGGAAAGTAACTGGGAGGCAATGGGGAGAGCAATGATAATCGAGAATACTAAGGCCAACAGAGTGTATTTTAGATTTTTCTTTTCAAAAAATATCTTTATTTCTTTAAAGTAGATTAGGGAAAAAGCGAGTATCAATAATGGGGTGACAACACGAGCAGAGTGATAGGTGTAGAGGGAAAGTACGGCAAAGAAACCGAAAGCGAAGATATTTTTAATGTTGTCCATACTTTTGTGAAGAAAAAGTAGTGTCAATAAAATGAAGAAGGTAGCGGTATTTACCTCCCAACCACCGCGAGAAAAATGAAGATGCCAGGGGGAGATTGCTAAGAAAAATGCGGAAAGAGCAGGAAGATGCCGATGCTCATTTTCCGGAAATAATCTTTTGGCGAGCAGGTAGAGAAGATAGACCGAGGCAATACCCAGAAGGGCGGAGGGTAGGCGGACGGCCCAAACGTTGAGTCCGAGTATTTTGACAAAGGGAAGGACGAGGTAAAAGTACACTGGTGGTTTGTAGTCGTCAAAGGAACGAAACACCATAGGCCATACAGCACCGTGTTCGTCTTTACCGGTCTCAATCAAAGACCAGGCATTGTAGCCAATGGCAGCTTCATCGGAGTTTAATCCGGCCGGAAATTTGTCCAACAAAACCAGTCTGAGAACGGCAGCGAGAACAAGGATGGCGATAATTAAAATGTTCTTTTTCATTGGGCTTTGGTTTTAACTAGTCTTAGCGCATAATCTCCATCCGGGAAACGAATGTCTTCGTGATCTTCAATTTCGGGGTTATCAAACTTGTAGTCCTCAGGAATATTTCCAACAGTACCGATAAAAACGGTATTTGGTTGTGAGACAAATTCGCCAGCACTAAATTGATGAAACTCGGCCTTGTCTAAACTACTAACCTTGCCGACATCGAAACCACCACTTTCGAAGTTTTGGATACTTTGATATGTGGCCGGGTCAAAACGGGTATAAAAAAGATAGAAAATATAGGGCTGACCATTGACGTCCGTCATAACAACCTTGCTTCCCGGATAGCGATTGGCAAACTGAATGGCTTCGCGATAACCATATTGAAACTCTCGGGCGTAAGTGTAGTTGGCGTGGATAAAAAGTAAATCGGTAAAGTAGACAAAGATTAGTAAGGTAAGCGCGAGAAGAGGGTAGAAAATATATTTAAATTTGGTGAAGGAGTATGAGTAGCCTAAACCAAGAAGAATGGCAAGCGGAATGGTCATGAACAAACTTCTGACGGTAGAGTAGTCGGAGAGAGTGAGAGAACCGGGTAGAGGTGAAAGGAACAGTAGGCCCAAAACAAGTATCGTTGCTTTGGTGTTTCGAATTTTTATAAGGGAAATGAGACCCAGAATCAACCAGATAAAATCAAATGGTTGAAGGGCACCCATTCCGGGAAAGTGTCCCCTTTCCACGACGGCTGTGCCTTCGTAAAAGAGGACTTTGGGTGAAAAATGTTTAAGGTAACGGCCGGCTATGAGTCTGGTGGTAAGTTGAGATTGATTATGGAAAAGCGAAAGGGAAAGAAGGTTGTTGCCATCGATATTTTTGGTCTCTTGGGTTATTTCCGGTCGATAACCAAAAATACTAAGGCGTTTAAGCCGGTTACCTTCTTCACCCAGAGTAGCCCCGACTAAAATGTAGATAATAAATACCGAGGCGAGAACAGCAATCACCAGATTAAGTGGTTTGTGAAGATGTGATTTTAAGTTGTTAAAAAATGGTTTCCAGAAAACAAGAATGGTTAAACCAATAATCATGGGTGTAAGCATCTTGGCCGCCTGATAAGTAATCAGAGTAAGTAGGGCCAGAAGAAGTGACCAGTTTAGATATTTTCCGGACCGGATAAATCTTATTAAAAAATAGACGGAAAAAAGAAGTAGGGTACAAAAAACATTGGTTTCCCAGGCACCGCGAGAAAAATGAACATGAAGGGGCATGATGGCAAGACCAAGCGCAGAAAATGAAGCAATCAGGTGGGCATGTTTTTCTTCACGAAAAAGTTCTTTAACCAATAAAAATAAACCAAGAATGGCTAGAATGCCGAACAATGCTCCAGGAAGACGGACGGCGACTTCGGTAAGACCAAGAATGGCGATTGAAGGAATGGTGAGATAGACATAGAGCCCTGGCTTGAAGTCGCCAAAACTTTTAAAAATCATGGGGAGAAATTTACCGTATTCATCCCGACCGGTTTTGAGAATGGAGTAGGCGTTGTAGCCAACCGCTGCCTCGTCCCAGGTAAGGGCGTTGGGAATCAACCCCAACTGATAAAGCCTTAAAAAAGAGCCAATGATAAGAGCAAGAATTAATAGCCAGTATTTTTTCATGGCATCTGAGCAATGATAAAGACGGTGGATCCGTCGAGAAAATTAATGGTCTTGAGAACGTTGGCGTTTACCGGAACGTGTCCCGAGGTGGTGATTAAAAGACTGTCTTTGGTGGGAACGACTTCGCCACTTTCCAAGGTTAAGGACTCAATTTTGGTGATGGGGATATCAAACTCGTTAACAAAATAGTAATTATCTATTTTGTCTGTCCAGTACCATTCGGATTGATAAAAACGTTTGGAGCGAGAAGTATCTTGAAGAACGGTAGGGTCTAATTTGTTATAGAAGGCGTAAAAAATGTGGGGCTCGCCGTAGCGTTTAGTGATAAAGAATTTATGGTAATCTTTTTGGTCATTTAGGTATTGATATAACTCTTGGTAGCCATACTGCCAAGACTCGGAGTAGGTTTTGGGATAGAGAACGAAGTAGTTATTTAAATAGAGAGAAAAATTAAGAAGAATGGAGAATAGGATAACTAGCGAAACAAGGATTTTTAAACCATTCGAAAGTTTTTCCATAACTAAAACGACTCCCAGAACAGCGAAGAGAACAATGGTTGGAATCATGGGATTGGGACGGAGTGCTTGCGGTGGGTCAACGGTGAGAGAAGCAGCGAGAGGTGCAAGAAGAAGCCAAGCAAAAACGAACTGAAGCGACTTTTCTCCCGGACGACGAATAAAGTAGAGAAGGCCGAGTAGAAAAAGAATGAGAACAGGAAGACCAACAATATTTACTCCGGGTATAGCAAACTGAGACTGAGCCCCCCAACTTTGGTTGAAGAAGGTGGGTGAGAAATAGTTGAAGTAGTTGCCAATGACAGTTTCAATAAAGTATAGAGGCCGGTTGAAAACTAGTTTGGCAATAAGAGGGGGAAGCCGGCTTTCGGTCCGTTTCTGGCCAAGGGTATAGGCCGTGGACTCGGTAATAATATTAAGCTTGCTGTAACGGGCGGTACCAGAACCGGAAAACAATTGATAGGCAACAACGAGTGCAAACAAACCAATAAGAATGCAGGAAAAAATAGCCGCTTTAGTAAGCTTTATTCTTTTCCAGTAAACCAGAATGAAAGCGAGTAAGAGAGTGGGAACAAAAACTCGAGCTGTGTTGTAGGTGTGTAGAGAGAGTCCAAGCAAAATTGCGGAAGGGATGAAATTTGGGGATTTTTCGAGACCCTTAATCAGGAAATAAGCACCGAAGATAATAAAGGTGAGGGCAAGATTGGCCTCTAGTGCAGGACGAGAGATGAAAAAATGCCAAGGCATAAAAGCAAGGATGAAAGATGAGATCAACGAGAGAGGAAGGATAATTTTTTTGAATTTTATTTCTTTGTCGGGAAAAAGAGCGCGAGTTAGAAGAAAAATTCCCGGAATGGCGAGAGTCCCAGCGAGAGCGGAGATAAAACGAATGGCAAAAGTACTAAGACCAAGGAGAGCGACCGGAATGGTGGTGAGATAAATGTAAACAGGAAGTTTGAAGTCGCCGAAAGCTCTGAAGATTAGAGGGAAACTGATTCCCCATTCGTCTTTGCCAGTTGTGAATATTGAGTAGGCATTGTAACCATGACTGACTTCATCCCAGTTGGGGGAAATTGGAGCTTGACCCAAAAATGCAAAGCGGAGAAGACCACCCAGAAGAGTTATAAGGAACAAGACAATGAGGGGTTTATTTTTGAACATAGTGAAGTAAATAAAAGGCGGGGTTACGATCGGGATAGTTTACCTGATCGATAATATTTGATTTTAATATCTCAGTCATTTTGGCCGCTGGAATAATCACTAAGTTGCCGGGGACGAGATCGACCGAGGCATCGAAAGGTCTAAAGGTGTAATTTTTTAGAGTGTAACTATCGATCATATCCAAGAAAAGTAGATTTTTCTCCTGGATAATTGGCCACCATTTTCCGGAGTAAGTTTGATACTCTATGGGGTTCATTTTGGTATAAAAAGCGAAGAATACTTGAGACTGCCCTCCTCTGTCTATAACAACCTTGTCGTAGTCTTTTTGGTATTGATTTACTTTGGAGACCAACTCACGATAGCCGTATGACATGGCGCTAGGATATTTTATTTTCCAGACAATAAAGTAGTCGTTCAGATAAAAAGCAAAGGAAATCAAAATAGTGAGATAAATAATGATTTTGCTGATGGTTTTATTTAGCACCTTGAAGTTTTGAAGCAACTCAACAAAGCCAAAGGCGGACACTAGCTCAAATAAGGTCATGAGAGAACCGGCTCGGTTTGGACGGTAGCCTTCTTTCGTAATAGCGGCGGGAATAATACCAAGTAATAACCAGAGAAGAAAGATGAGGGAGGTTTTGTCTTTTCTTTTGGCAAGAGAATAAATACCGTAAAAAAGCAAAGGCATCATCCAGAAGTAGAGTAGACCTCTGCCTGGAATAATGGCGTAAGTGGTTTCTCGGCCGCTTTCGGCGAACCAAAAGGCGGGTGAGAGATAACTGAGGAAGTTTTGATAAAAATGACTAACCGTAAAAGTGAACTTGTTGTTTAAGAGCCTACTAATTTTAGGGTTGAGTTGATTCAATGGTGAAAGATACTGAATGGTGCCGATTTCATTAATGTTTTCTTTAGAAAAATTGGTAATGATTAGATCCTTGCCCCTGACGTTGCCTGGTCCAAAGAAGGAGTCAAGATATAGAGGAGCACCAAAGAGTGCAAGAAGACCGAGAAAAATACACAAGTATTTGATCTTAATTTCTCGGAAACTTTCTCTAAAGACGATGAGCAAGCCGAGAATAAATAAAGGTACAAATATCTTGGCGGCGAGATAACTATAAAGGTCAAGACCAAAGAGAATTCCTGACAAAATTAAAAGTCTGGGCTTTGACAAACCAAGAATAAAAAATAGTAAGCCGCCAGTGAGGAAGAAGGAAGAGTAGTTGGCTTCAAGAGCCATTCGAGAAAACTGTAGATGCCAAGGAGAAATGGCTAAGAAAAGAGAGGCAAAAAGAGCTACTTTCGGTTGCTTTGGAAAAAGAGCCTTAGCGAGAAAATATAAAAGTAAAATGGCCAAACTGCCAAAAATAGCCGATGGAAATCTGACGGCAAACTCATTTAGACTAAAAATGGCAATCGAGGGAATCATTAGATATGTTTGGAGAGGAGCTCTGAAGTCCGCAAAAGCGCGGAAACTCGTTATCGGCCAAGGAATTCCCCATTCGTCTTTGCCGGTTTGCAGTAGGGAGTAAGCAGCATATCCCTGGCTGGCTTCGTCCGGAGTGAAACCCGAGGGAGTAGAACCGAGACTAATAAGTCTTAGAAATAGACCGGCGATGAAAATAATTCCCAGAAGGATTAAGGGTTTTTTCATAAATTAATTATAGTTTGTTTGTGGTGAGAACATAAAAGACAGGAAGCCCGGTTGGGAACTTGATGGTGTCTATTAAGTAGTGCTTTGGTTCATTGGTTTCGAGATACTCATTGTAGGTAAGAATATAAATTCCATTTTTTATTAGGAATGGGTCCGGTAAATTTTTATCTAAGATTGAAGCAAAGTAGATGTTTGTTCCCGATAGCTTTTCTCCTTCAATGTTTTGTGTTTTTGGATTAGTCTTTTCCAGGAAGGTGTTATTTTTGTACATTTCTTGGAACTTGATGGCCGGGAAGTCCGCATAGTAAAGATAATAAATAAGTGGTGGTTCGTAGTTTCTAGTGATAATAATTGACTTGTCGGGGAACTTATTGGTTTCAAGTATGACCTCTTTCAAACCATAGTTCCAGTCTCTCTGAGAGTCGTACTGATAGTGATACCAGTAGTCGTGGAAATAAAGAGCGGATTCTAACAAGAGCAAGATGGTGAGAAGAGTTGTAAAAAGTTTGGATAGTTTTAAGAGATGGAAAAAGCCGGTGGAAATTAGCAAAACAAGGGGAAGAATCATCATGAAGTTTCTCGAGGCGTGATTGAAACCATCTCTAGTAAGCGCGGCGGGGACCGTGGCGGAAAACCAAAGAACGATAAGAAGCCCTAGAAATCTTTTATGTTTTCCCGAGACAAGAAAATAAAGACCAAAAAGGAGAGGAATAATTAAAGTTTTTTCCAGCATGCCCCAACCGATGACGGCGTGGCGTTGATTTTCGTCCCCTTGGAGAAAGAGAAAACCCCCCGAAAGAGGATTAATGAGATTTTTAGTGAGAATGTTTACAATAAAAATTATTTTGTTGTGGACGATTTTGGTGTTTAGATCCGGGGTTGAACCGACGGGCGCGTCTGAACCAAGATCGGCTTGACGAAGAACATCTATCTCGGTTGAAGCGGTGGGGTCGGTAAAAATAGAGATTTCACTAAAACGTTTGCTGGCTCCCCCATTGAGAAAAAGGATGCCAAGGGGAATAAAAAGAATTAACAAGTAGACCCAAGCTTTTTTGCTTTTGAAAAATTCGTAACCGCCGGGAATCAGAAAAAGGATTAAGGGATAGAAAATAACGGAGAGTTTGGCGGTACTGTAGACCATGGGCACCAGGGATAAAACTATTAAACTAAAAATAAGTAAGGTCTTGTTTTTGTTTTGAAGAAATCGGGTATATAGAAATAGTCCGGCTGAAACGAAGAAAAATAACATCGAGAGTTCAAAGCCGATACGGGAGTAAGTGTAGTGCCACGGAAGTAGAGATAAGGAAAGAGAGGCCCAAACCCCCGGTTCCAGACCGTTTTCAGTTTTTATTTTGAATAAAGCAAAAAGATTGTTGGTGAGGAAATAGATCAGAATGATGGAAAGAAGAGAAAAAATGGCTGGAGTTAAGCGAATTGCCAGATCTAAAGAAACTCCTGGTATAAAAGATACTAATGCCGTGGAGTAAATCGGAAGTGAAGTACGAACATCTGAGAAAGAATGAAACTGTAGGGGAAATTTGTTTCCTTGATAGTCTTTACCAGTAGTGAGAAAGGACTTGACTTGATAGCCGATGTCTACCTCGTCGGAGTATAAACTGGGTGGATTGAGATCGAGGTGATAGAGACGGGAAAACGCAGACAGGAAAACAATTGTTATAAGAAGTAGAAGAGACTTATTTTTGAACATTTACCTTTCTTAACGCTTGACGATGGTAAATAACGGTTGATTCAACAGATCTCGAGTAAAGCCGATTGTTTTTAATCCAAAAGGGGCGGTAGTTGACCAGTCCCAGTCCCCGGGAATTTCCTTGAGTTGAGCGGCAAGATAGATATCCCCTGGCTGAAGGAGTTTATCGAGATCATCAAGGTTACCTACCTGACCAAAGAAATAGTTATCTCCAAAACGGAAACCTTTGAAAATTCCGATATCATACGATTCGGGTTGATCACCACGGAAATCTTTTTGGAACTCGGTAGGAGACAGTTTGGTATAAAAAGCGAATTTTAGGAGCGCCGGTTCATAAGTGTTGTTGATGTAGATATTTTTGGCACCAACTTGAGCAGACTTTAACTGAGTAAAGATACTTTCGTAACCGTACTGCCAAAATCTAGCCGCGTCAAATTTATAATGGACGGAGTATTGATGAAAGTAGTTGGCAAAGGACAGTATAAATAGTAAACCAATAATAAGAATAAATAGTTTATTAAATTTTATTTTGGATATAAATTCCCAGAAACCCATGGAGGTAACCAGTACCAAAGGGGGAACCATAAGGAAGAGACGGGTCGCGTGATCCCCCCCACCCTGAGTAAGACTGGACGGAAGAGGTGAGAGAAACAACCAGAGAAGAATTAGTTTATTTTGCTTCTCCGAAATGTTTTTGAGTAGTGTAAAAAGACCATAGAAAAAGAAGGGAAGAAAAATCCAAAGGAGCTCTCCTTGCTCACTTATCGAGTGACGGAAAAAAGGATCACCTTTGAGGAAAAGAAACTGGGGAGAAAGTGATGTAATGTAGTTTGAGCCAATGGCAGTAGCGTAAGCGAAGTACTTGTTGTGAAAGATGGTTTCGACGAATGAAGTTTTAATCCAGGGGTCGGTTCTTTTGATGATTAGTTGATCGATAATTTTTTGATCGTTGAAAACGCTGACAAGGCCAAAGCGACCGGCAGCTTGGCCAAATAAAACGTTGTAGACCATGGGTAAAACTAAGATGGCCGGAAGAATTAGTCTGGTCCAGTTCTTTTTTAAATTTAACTTGGGTCGATAAATGATTAATAAACCAAGAACAAATAGCGGGGTAAAGATGTTGGCTGTAGAGTAGGTGTAAAAAGTTAGGACGAAAGGGATGAGACTGGCGAAGTGTTTTTCTTTGACAAATAGATAGGTGCCCCAAAGGAGAAGAAAGATAAGAGGAACAACTTCAAAGGCGGTTCGTGAGTAATGAATGTGCCAGGGGGTGAGGGCTAAGACGAGGGCAGCCAAGAGAGCTAGAGTCGTGTTTTTGGAAAGGTGTTTGACCAGTAGATACAAAAGGTAAACGGAGGCAACGCCCAAAAGAGCAACCGGAAGCCGTACCGCGAAAGTGGTTGGCCCAAGAATACCAACAAAGGGAGCGGTAAGGTACATCAATAGCGGAGCACGCCACTCAGAGAGACTGTGAATATATGTCGGTAGCAGTTGGCCCATATAGTCTTTCCCTGTAGTGATTAGAGACCAAGCATGATAACCAACATCGACCTCGTCGCCAAAAAGAGCAATGGGGAGAGAACTTAAATTAATGAGGCGGAAAAAGGCTGCGATTGAAAGGATGCCGACAAGAATTATGTTGATCATATAAATGGTAGTCTCAGACTCCAGTATAGGTTATACATATGATATGCCGATAGAGCGAAGAAATCTAATAGGTATCTTGAAAATAATCCGGGGGTAAGAAGGCAAAAAAGAATTGCGGGAGCTAGATGACGTTCGTGTACTCTAGTCTGAACGAAAAACACCAGAAGAGACCATATAAATAGATGATTAAGAAAACGGGGTATAGAAAAATTTTTCAATTCTTTGAATAAAAAGTATCCGAGTGAAATGAGAAGAATTGCTATTGAAATTGTTCTGACTGAGATTCCTCCTAACAAGACAGAGTCTTCTGTGCCGGCAGGAAAAAGAAAATGCCAGATATTCCACGCGGCGTCGGAAACTAAAGAGGAAGAACCGGAAAGGGTTTGGAAATAAATTCCGATGGCGGAACCGGGTCCGATTTTAAAAAGTAGGAAGGAAGCAAAAAAAGCTCCAAGCGAAAGAACCAGACCTCTGAAAAATTCATCTTTCGTCAGTTGCTTTAACCAAAGAATTAAGTACAGTGGCCCAAACCAAAGAGTGGTTTGTTTTGTGAGTACTCCAAGGGCAAAAACCAAAATTGAGAAGTAATGGAGAGGAGAGTAAACGGCAAGATAAAGAGACCAGACGAGGAAAAGATTGGTGATGGGCTCTATTTGACCCCAGACTGAGGAGATGTAGATGACGGCGGGATTAAAAAGATAAAGACCGGCGAGAACTAATGGCCTTTTTGATTTTTGTTTGGTAAGGAACTTGTAGATTATCGTGAAAGTAAAAATGTCGGCAATAATCCCCGGGAGTTTGAGGAAGGCGTAACGCATATTTTCGTGAGTAATAAGAGGAACAAGGAATGAAGGAAAGAAACTGAAAGTTCTGTTGAGAAACAAAAAGAGACCGCTGAATGCCTGATAAAGAAGATTGGCCGCCGCGAAAAAAATAATGGCTAAGGGTGGATAGTTGGGATCGTTGTAGCCTGGAAAATGACGAGAATAGAAATCAACTGGATTCTCCAAGAAGCCGTTACCCCAGACAAAATGATTTTTTATGTCTCCGGAGTACTGGAAGTAGGCCAGGACAAGTCTAGTTATCAGACCTAAAATGAGGATGGTCCAAAAAAAACGCTTAGTCTTGGATGTTTCGGTCATAAAGTAGTGATATTAGTGAGGCAACTAGTCCGGCTCTGGCGAACAAAACAAGACTTGAGTTTTGGATGGGGTTTATGGTGGTCGGAGTGAAGGTGTCTTTTAGTGAAAGAAACATACCAATACTTTGAGAAGGATCAAAAGAAAGCCAGATAACCGTCCAGAAAAGAATCAGCATAATCCAAAGATAGTGTCTACCTGAGGTAATTGAGTAGTAGAGAAGCCAGGGCATGAACCAGAGAAACCACTGAGGATGGAAGTGATTAAAAGCCAGGGTAGAAAGAATAGTAAGGCCAATGGAGTGGATAAGGCTGAGTTTGCCTGAGTAGAGATAAATGGCAATCAAAATGTAAACGACGTAAAGCCAAGGGATAATTGTTCCTCCGGAGATGGCAATACCGGCGAAGGTCGATTTTTCGGCTAGAGAGGCCAGGAGCGCATACATCTTAAAGGCGGGAGAGCCCATGTAAGGCAGAATAAAAGCGAGCCAAACAGCGACACCGGGTAGAATGGCAAGAAGTGCTTTTTTAAATCCTTTTTCTTTGAACACTTTGATGGCGATCAGAGGAAGAATAGCTAGGCCAAATGGTTTGATGAGGGCTGAAAGAGCCACAAAAACAGAACCCCATGCGTAAGATCCTTTTTTAAGAAAAATAAGAGCAAGGAGCAAGAAAAAGGTAAGAATGGTGTCAACTTGACCGATACCGGCGGCAACATGGATGGTGACAGGGGCGAACAGCCAGATAAGTTGAGATAGACGTCCTTGTTCTTTGTTTTTAAATAGCTTAGGAAGATAGATTAGCGTGAGAAAACCAAAAAGTAGGAAGGGGAGTTTAAAAATAAGAAGAGGAAGATAGGCGAAGTAGCCTTGGAAAAGAGCGTTGTCGTCTAGAGTGATGATGTCGACGGCTTTGGCCATGACTCCCATAAAAGGAACTTGGATTGCGGCGGGAATGAGGTAAGCAAGAGGTGGATAAATGAAGATGTCGTCATTGTAGATTTTTTTGACCAGATCTCCTTGGGGAAGTTTGGCAACGTGATCGTAGAAGGTGAGGACCTCTCCCCTACCAATAAATTTGGAGGCCAGGACAAAAGCGCGCAGGTCCGGATGATAGGTGGTGACGGAGATAAAAAGCTGGAGAAGAATACCGAGGATGATTAAAGGTAAAAAGAACTTGGTGGTTATTTTTTTGACCATGATACTTTTTTAATTAATTTTTGCCACTTTTGGCCTGCCCATAAGACAAAGTTTAGTGCATTTGAGCCAAATTTGCCGTGATAAATCTGAGCTGACTTGGCCAGTGGACTAGAAAGGTGAGAACTAAAACTACCGCTGGCACCATGAAGGTGCATAACCACGGCCTTGGGGTAGTAGTAGACCGGAAGTTTGAATTTTCTGAGCCGGCGACAGAACTCGATGTCTTCGTAGTAAAGGAAGAAGCGCTCATCCAGACCACCAACTTGATTAATAGTGGCTCGAGGAACCAAAAAAACAGCCATAACAGCAACATCGACTTTAGTGGTTTTGTTCCCCGGATAGTATTTGTTGAAACAGTTTTTGCAACCTAGAAAATAGTATCTGAAAGCATTCCAAATAGTGGGGAACTTATAGATGGAGGGCTGAGTTTTTCCATCATGATAGAGAAGTTTGGGGGCGACGGCGCCGAGAACGGGATGAGCCTCGGCAAAATCATAAAGAAGTCTTATGGCTGAGCCCTTAATTCCAGTGTCGGGATTAATGATAAGAATATATTTACCCTTGGACTCTTTAATTCCTCGGTTAATGGCTTTGGAAAAGCCGACGTTTTCAGTGTTGATGAGAACTTTGGGTTTGAGGGGGTGTTTTTTGGCTATCTCAGCGCAACGGTCCGAGGGATAGTTGTCGACGACAATAATTTCTTTGTTTAGTCCGTCTTTGGATTTTTTAATTGAGTCCAGAAAAGGACCAATGGTTTTTTCAGAACGGAAGCCGACGGTAATTATCGAGAGATCAATACTCATAGGGTTTGTTGATTAAACCGAGGACTTGGGAGTCGGAAAGAATTCCCTTGGTTTTTTTACCTTTGGCTAGATATTCTTTGAGGGCAAGGAAAATAATGCGAAGATATCCGAGGTGTTTAATTGAGTGAGTAATCAGGAACGAAAGATGAGAAACAGTAAAGCGTTTCTCGGAAAAGTTTTGCCAGATAAAGAGGAGCTCGTTTCTCTGTTTTATGGTACTAACGAAATGAGGATTGAGTTTGCTGAAGCTTGACTCGTGTTGGTGAAGAACATGGGCATCCGGAATCCAGAGAATCTTCAGACCGGACTTCCAAGCGCGCCAGCCAAGATCAATGTCCTCCCAGTATCCCGGTGAATAAATTTCGTTGAAGTTATGAAGCTTAACTAGAAGTTCTCTTCTTAGCATGGCGCTGCCTCCGGATAACCAACCGGCGTAGTAGGCTACAGATTTGTCTTCTCCCCTAGTGAATTGGAATTTACCTCCATGCCAGCTGACTTTTGGCCATGAAGAGTTTTTTTCGTTGAAGGAAACACCTAAAATATCCTTGTCGGCGAAGTATTTGAGGGATTCTTCGAGGTAGCCTTTAAGCGGTACGACATCGTTGTTTAGAAAAACGACGAAGTCTGCTTGAGAGTAACCGATACCAATGTTCATGGACTTACTGAAACCTTGATTTTTATCGTGATGGAGACAAATTACTTGAGGAAATTTCTCCTTTAGAAATTCCAAGGTACCGTCGTCACTTCCATCATCAACAACGATAATTCCGGCATCTCCCGAAAACTTAACCACTTCAGGTAGATTTTTTTCCAGCAGACTCTTGGCGTTGTAGCTAGAAATAATAATATCTATCGTTTTTCCAATCATCTTTCTAAGTATATCAATCTCGATGTTAGAATGGTGGTTAGAGTGAAAAACAAACTAATCAAGCTACTTCCAATACTCCTATTGACCGTAATTGCCTTGGGTTTTTTCTGGCAGTACTTTCTTAAAGGTTTAATTCCTTTTCCTGGTGATTTGCTCGTCGGGGCTTATTTTCCTTGGTTGGAATATAAATGGGGATATGCTGTTGGTGTTCCGGTAAAAAACACGTTAATCTCCGACATTTTTTCACAAATATATATTTGGAAAGAATATATCGTAAGTTCTTTTATCCACCTGCAGATGCCTTTATGGAATCCCTATTCATATTCCGGTGAACCAATGTTTGCCAACTTTCAAAGTGGACCACTGAATCCGTTTAATTTATTGATGGTATTTCTTGGTGCTACTAGTGGGTGGTCTTGGATGGTAATTTCTCAATCGGTAGGGTCGGTAGTGGCTATGTATCTTTATTTGAAATCGATCAAAAAGGAAACTGAGGCATCGATTATCGGCTCGATAGTTTATACATTCGGAGGATTTTCCATATTATGGTCTCAGTTTGTGAACGCCGGATTTACGATGATTTGGATTCCGTTGGTGCTTTTAACCATTGAAAAAACAATTAGTAAAAACAATCGAAAAATATTGTTGTGGCTTTCCCCACTGTTTTTTTTGATGGTGACGGCAGGTCATATGCAGTCAATAATCTACGCCGGGATTTTGACTATCTGCTACTACGTTTATCGAATTGGAATAAAAAATGTTAGACTAAATACGTTTTTTTTCTTAGCGATTTTCCTTTCTGTTTGTTTTAGCGCGGTTCAGCTTCTCCCAACCATGGAGCTAATGAACTTCAGTATTCGTTTTGAAGAAAGTTCTCTTTTTCAGTTTAACTATGGATTATTACCACCGGAAAATTTGGTCACTCTTGTAGCGCCGGATTATTTTGGAAATCCTTCGACCGGAAATTTTTGGGGATTTTTTAACTACCACGAAACGGTTACTTATGCTGGGATGATTGGGATAGTAGGATTGGTTTTTGGTTTGCTTTTTTATAAAAAACTTAAAATTGGCAAGTTCTTTTTGTGGGCATCGATTCTGGCGTTGTTGCTGCAGTTTGATACGCCTCTCGGACAGGCTTTGTATAAATTTAAAGTTCCGCTACTGTGGACCAGTACAGCGGGAAGAATAGGACTTATTTATCTGCTGGGTATTAGTGTGTTGGTGACGGAAATGATTGAAGCAGTTACTTCGCTGAAGTGGAGTGAAAAACTGAGACTATTTTTGCCTCCAGTATTAATTATTTCAGTCGCTTTGGGTATTACCTACGTTTCTTTGCGACTATTTTCTCAAGACTACGCAGTTGGTCTACTGCAACCAAATATTAAAAATATGAATATTGGTATTAGAAACTTGGCATTTCCCCTGCTGTTTTCAGGATCTTTGCTGGTCGTTTTCTTTCTTTCCGGAAAAATTAAGATTTGGAAATGGGTAGTTTTAATTATCGTAGTAGCCGATCTTTTTAGATTTGGCTGGAAATACACTCCTTTTGTTCCTGCGGAATTTGCTTTTCCTCCAACTGAAGTACTCAGCTTTCTCCAGAGCGATTCGAGTGTGTTCAGGGTAGATAAAGAAAAGGATGCTATTTTACCTCCAAACACTTGGATGGCTTACAGATTGATGAATCCGGCAGGATATAACCCGATGGCAATTTCGGATTATGCAAGAGCATATAACTTTGACATAAATGGTGAAGCGACAATATCCGGTGTTTCCAGATATTCTGAGACCATAAGATACGATGCTACAGCCCTAGGAAGGTACAACGTGAAGTACTTATTGGCGATTAAGAGAGATGAAAAGGCGGAGTTCCCCGGAAATAATATTAACTACAGAATAAATGAAAAGGAATGGAAAAGAGTGTTTCAAACCCCGGCTGTGGCTGTGCTTCTAAATACCAAGTACAAAGAAAGGGCCAGAATTGTCTACAATGATGGTTTTGATGCCAAGGGAAATGCAACTATAACTAGCTATGAAAATAATAAGGTGATTATTAAGTTCAGCAATGTCGACGGAGAAAAACTTCTGCTGGCGGATACTTATTATCCTGGATGGGTAGCGACAATCAATGGAGGACAGACAAAGATTGGAAACGAGATATCCCCTTTTAGAACGGTAGACATTCGAGGAATAAAAGACGGAGAAATAATCTTTGAGTACAAACCAGAAAGTTTCAAATGGGGGGTGATAATAAGTGGAGTAAGTTTTCTTATCTGGCTGGTGTGGTTTATCGTTCCACGCAAGAAACAAGTTTAACTACTTTGAGACTGTCGATGATCTTGGTTTCTTTGACAGGACATAGCTTGCTGAAGTTTCCCATCCATCCTTGAAAAAATTCTGAGTGTTCGCTATCTCCCTGGATAATAAGGAAAACCGGAGTTCCGTCTTTGGTTAATTTTCTCTTTGTCCATGCTCGTTCTCCTTTTTGGATATATTCAGGCTGGCCGGGAAGATAGGCTATGTCTTCCGGCTGATAACCATAGGTTTTCGTTCCGTACCACCAAAAAACGTGTTGAAAGGGATAGTCGTAGATAGCTGGTAAGTAGCTATAGACCCTAAACCCTTGACCTCCAGCCTCTTGATAAACCCAGTCGATAGCTTTGATTTCATTCATTAAATTGCTGGGGTTGTCCGATGGCTTGAGAAAATTTTTATCAAGATATTCGAGATGGGCTTTGAGAGTATTTTGAAAAGTAAAAAATATAAATACAAAGACCAGTATTTTTCCAAAAATATTTTTGGAGAAGATTCTTTCGATAATACTAACAAAGAAAATAGTTGCCGGAATGGAAAGCCCTAAAATGTACCAGGTTTTTATCCCCAGAGGAAAAAACAGATAAAAGATACAGGAAAAAATAAAGAATGAAAGGGTGAGAAGAGTGAGATTGTTAGGGATATTCTTCCGGTACTTGGAAATTAAGTACAGAATTCCCAAAACGAGAAGGATAGGGTAAATAATTGAAAGAGTTTCGAAAGGAATATGGTTGGTATCTCTTAGGGTATTAATGAAACGAAGCTCTCTTTCAGGTAAACGGTCGCTAAAAGATAGCTTTTCTCCCAGGATAGCAGCCTTACCCGTAAACTCAGCTAGAAGCGTCTTGGTCATTAGAAAATCATGGCGCATTTCAAAAAGAGCCTGAGGAAGAAGAGTGATAACAAAACCAACGATACTGGCAAAAATATTTTTAAAGGAAAACCGCTTTAACAAAAAGAAAAGTAGGGTAAAGGGGAAAAAGAGGATACCAAAGGCGGCTTCAACCTGTAGAGACAGACCGCTTATTAGACCGACAAGAAATGATTTTTTCGGGGAGCGATTTTCTTGCGAATAGACAAGAGTGGCAATAAATAAAATGGTAAAAATTGGCATAGCATTGGCGTTCCAAAAATAACGGGCGGTGTAAAAACCTGTCGGAAGAAGAGATAAAACAATACCAACCAAGTTTGCCTGGGTAAGAGATTTTTTCTTAAGGACAAACCATAAAATAAGTACTGCCAACTGGTACCAGATAATCTGCCAGATGACGATGGCCATAGGACTGCCGCCGAAGATTAAAAAAGGAATCAAGAGAAAATAATAATAGAAGGGTCCGAGAAGGACTCCGTTGATACTTGTGGTCGGCCCTACAAGCCGTGGTGTGTGGGTAATGACCATCTGACGAAGATCGACCAAGTCACGGCCTTGGTCATAGGTTAAAGGAAAGTTGTTGCCCCAAACGGAAAGGATCTTAATGACAAGACTTAAAACCAGGGCAGCGAAAAAGATAAGGGTTAAAGGATGAAGCTTTTTAAAAATCGAGACCATGTCAGATTAAGGTGAGAATTTTTCTGTTAAATTCCTTGAGGGAGAATTTTTCTGATCTTTCCTTGGCGTTTTCTCTTGTTTTTTCGTAAAGAGAAGAATTTTTAATTAATATTGTTGTCGATTGCGCTATTTCTCCGGCGTTTATACAGAGGAAACCGGTATCTTCAGAAAGAATTTCCTTTTGTCCCCCTTTACCGATAACAACAGGAACACAACCAGCGGCCATGCTCTCGACCGTGGTGATACCAAAGTGCTCAACTTTTTCAGGATCTTCTTTTTCATCAATTTCGTAGCCTGCTGCGTGCCAGAAGAATTTTGCCTTGGCATAAAGGCTCTTTAATTTATCAAAGTCGGGATTAACAACAAACTTAATGGGAAGGGAACCTGCTTGCTCTTTCAGTTTTTCTAAGGTATCCGATTCCACGTGGCTACCACCAACTAAAAATAACTGGTAGTCCGGAGAGGTCTTGTGGAGAATTTTAAAGGCATCAATCAGAACGTCCTGCCGTTTGGAGTGACTGGGCGAGTCGAAACGGGCAACCGACAAAATGATATTTTCTTTTTTACCGGGGAGAAAACTTTCCGTGTCTACCGGGGGATAGAGAATAAAGCTTTTGTTTTTGGGAAAATGGGTTTCGTGAACATCTGCAGTGAAACGAGAGTTGTAAACGAACTTGTGAACGAAAAGCGTTTTGATTCTATTGACAAAGGTATTACCACCAATGGTTTTGAAAGGAACTTGAAAATGGATTAAATTGTTTCGGGAAAATAGAAACGGTAGGCTACCATCGCTAACCCAGAAAATAAGACCGTAGCGAATGGTAAAAAGAAATTTACGGAATAGGGGAGTATTGCTAGTACAAAGTTCGTAAGCTTTCTTATTTATTTTTATTCCTGACAAATCTAGACCAAATCTTTCTTCTGCTTTCTTTAAAGTTTCGGCGTCTTTCCAGGCAACCTCAACCCGGAAGCCGGAGTTTAATAGAGATTGAGCAAAAGTAAGAGCATAACGCTCCCCTCCTCCGAGGGTGTCAAGATATGGATCAAAAATTAAGGCTTTTTTCATTTGTTTTCCTGTTGCCATTCCTGTAATAAATCGTCGTCGACTTTTTTATATGTTTCTGACAATGAAGGTTTTCGTTGCGCTTCCCATAACCTTTCGTAGGTCATAAATTTACTGAACATCTGATAAATGATTTCTATCCAGCCTTCAGTACCATCTTTCCAAAGTCCTTGTTTTACTGCCCGATACCAAAATTCGGTGAACATAATTCTGATAAAGCGCCAACCTTTCATTTGTGGATGACCGGCGTCGAGAAGCATCTTGGCTTCAAATTTGGACCAGTTTAGAGTGTTAGGAACTTTTTCGTCGATGTTTTTGTGAGAGAGGTGAACCATTTGATGATGAAGATTACCTATCTTTCCCTCAATTTTTGGTTGTTCGTGGAGTTTACCCTCCCAACGTTTGAGGGCGGTTTTTTTCATAAGCCGGAGAACACGTGGATCCCCCCAGTGTTGGAGATGCTTGCCTAAGAAAATTTCGTAGCGGCTGATGGTATAGGCTTGGTGTTGGGGTGCCTCGAGAGTGGAAAGGATTTCTCTAGCCAGCTTTACAGGAATACGTTCGTCGGAGTCGAGATACAATAGCCATTCTCCTTTGGCTTCTTTGGCCCCGTCGTTGCGCCATTTGGCAAAACTATCTCCGGTAGCGTGAACAATCTTGGCGCCGAGTTTTCGACAAATTTCAATCGTGTTATCGGTTGAACCAGTATCGACGACAATGATCTCCGAAGCAAACTGTGAAGTCTTGAGAGCCGGAATTATTTCATTGGCAACGTTTTTGGCTAGAATGATGACTGAGATTTTTTTCATGGTTTTTTTATCCAGGAACCACCGCCTAATTTTCTCATATAAAAGTCACGAACCGCTAGCTTTTGGGCCTTGGTACCAACAAAGAGCTTCTTGACGGCCTCTTTCATAAGGGCGATCTTGGTACGAGTACGGGCGTAGTCCATACCAAAGACAAGTCTGTTTCTAGTTAAAAAATAATCGTTTAGAGGGGAACCGATGCCCGAGCTTTGGGCGACTTTGTGCCAGAGATTTATATTGGAGTCGAAGATGAGTTTGTAGCCGGCTTTTTTAATTCTTAATCCCAGATCTGAGTCTTCGAAGTAGAGGTAGTAACGCTCGTCAAAAAGTCCAACTTTTTCCAAAACTTCAGCTTTGGTAATAAACAGACAACCGGTAATGAAGTCTGTTTCTCTTTGGCCATCGTACTGACCTTTATCGACTTCGTTAACGCCAAGATGTTTGGCGTAAACATTGTTCCAGTCATATTCTCCTCCCCCATACCAAATGACTTTTCCTAGTTCATCTTTTTTATATTTACTTTCAAACTCGAAACCCTTGGCGAAATAAATTAAGCCGCCAACAGCTCCGGTTGTTGGATCGGCGATTGGCGAAGCGAGAATTTTAAGAATAAGATCTTCCGGAACAATTGTGTCGTTATTTATCAACACAATTAAATCACATTCATCTTCAAGGGCTTTTTTGAACCCAAGATTATTGCCTGCCGCAAAGCCGATATTCCCCGGACTTGCAACGTAAATTGCCTGAGGATATTTTTTTAGTTTTTCCTTGAGATTTTCCGACCCCTCGTTGTCGACAACGTAGACTGTGGAGGTAACTGCAAGAGGGAGGGCATTTTTCTCGAGCTGTTTTACGACATCAAGAGTATCTTGGTCACTATGAAAGTTTATTGTGATGAAACCAATTTTCATTTTGAAAGTTTGCGAGTGAGTTTCAGAAGGAAACGTTTGACTTTTTGAGGTTCAGATTGGATGAGGACGGTGAGGTACCAGTAACGAAGTTCTTTGAATTTTTCCAAGAAAAGTTTTTGCCAGACCGGGGTGAAGAGACTGGCTTTTTTGGGTTCGTGACCTTCGTGCTGCCAGATCTTCAAGTAGATGAGCATGACAGAGAACATTTGTAAAAAGGCAAGAACTAAACCATGAAGACCGTCTTTGTAACCATCGCCGGCAAAGAAACGATTAATGAATTCGCCAATGGGTTTAATGATGAGATCCTTGGCGTCAAACTTGTAACCGGAAGAAATTAATTCCTTGGCTTGTTGAGTAGAGTAACGAAGAGCTCTCTCGAAATATTCGTCAATCGTATTGTAATGATGGTGCTCTATGGCAAAAGTTTCGTCGGCATCGAGATTTACCCCTATACCGGTAGTTACCGGAATGGAGTGGATTTCATTTTGCCACTCAACGGTGTCCTTTTTGAAAAAGCGAATGTTGTAGTCCGGCCACCAACGTGAGTGTTGGGTCCATTGTCCAAAAATGAGATTTTTTCTAGGAATTCTCACAAAGTCGCAGTCGTTTTCTTCGGTAATTTCAATGAGTTTTCTGGCAAGAGTCTTGGGGACGCGTTCATCGGCATCGACAATGAGGATCCAGTTGCCGATGGCCTTGCTTATGGCGAAGTTTCTGGCTGGCTCGACGTAGCCAACCATTTTGTGATCAAAGACTTTATCGGTATAACTTTTGGCGATTTGTTTTGTTTTATCTTCCGACTCCATGTCAACCACGATGATCTCGTCAGCAAAATGAAGAGTCTTTAAACAGTCTTCGATATTTTTTTCTTCGTTCCTGGTATTGATAACGGCTGAGATATTAATTTTGGACATATTGGTCTGTTTGATAGATTTTGATGCCTCCCGAGTCAAAAATCAAAGTCAGAGAGAGATCAATGGGACTAATTTTGATTGACTGGAAAGGTGTCTCGTAAATATATCTTATGTTATTCTCCCGTAAAAAGCTTCTTGCCCAAGTTCTGTCGAGGGTGTTGTAAAAACGCTGAACCTGTCTACTACGTTCTTTGTAGTCGAAACCGGTGATGTCTAAATTAATAGTATCGGAGATAAACTCCGGCTGACCAGAGAAGGCGGAAACATAGGCTGTTGAGACGTAGTCATAAAGAGGCTTGGGGGTGACGTTCCATCCAGATTTAAGATACATCGGGGTGAGGACAATCCCTTTGGGCTGTTTCCTTAGTGTCTCGAGACCGGCAATTTCACTAAAGCTCGTGGTCGAGGCAGAGAAACGACCAAAGTAATCTTTAAGGGTACCGATGCTGGTGGCGGTACCGATAAAGAGAAGCAGGATACCAATGATAATTTTAACGACAGTCGAGTTCACTTTATTAAATAGTTGCACAATTACCGGTCCGGAGATAAGGCCGAGGAAGAAAAGGGAGTAGTAAGTAAATTGAATAGTGTTCCAAGGATTTACTTTTTGGACAATAAAGAGAGGGAGCAACAAACCAATAATGATTATCCAGTCGACTAATTTTTCAGAGAGATCTTTGGTTTTATATCCTTTGAGTCCAAGTAGTCCAAGAATTCTGACATTAAGATTACCAATAAAGAAGATTACTGTCGCAAATATATTTACAGCAAGGAGTTTGGGGAAGTTTCCCGTGGCTTCGTAAGCTTGCCAGGCTTCGACAAACTTTGGCCAGTAAAAACGGTCAAAGGAGGCAAATAGACTTTTGGAGAACCAAAGGGGGTCAAATTGAAAAGGTGAACCGGAAAACGAGGTAAAGGGAAGGGTAAAAAGAGTGCCGAGGAGAACAACTCCAGACAAAACTTTAATTTTTCGACAGAAGAAAAGGGCTCCGGCAAGGAGAACAAAGGCATAAACTTTTGTTTGGGAAAGAATGGCTCCAAAGAAAATTAATTTAAGGAAAGTACCAATCTTAATCTTCCCCTCGCTTTGGATGTTAAGCAAAAAAAGTAGTAAAAAGACAAGAGAAAGAGCAAAGGGTGGATTGAGAAAAAGCGAGGCAGACTGATTCACCCAGAAAGCGGACTCGCCGGAAAAAACGTCTTGACCGGTAAGGAGTTTAGGAATAAATCCAAGAGAGCCACCCAGAAAAACCAAAATGAAGGAGATTGACTTTCCCCAAGAAGAGTAGTGCCACTTGGTCATAAGCTTGTTGAGAAGGAAGACAAGAACAAGTCCTAAAATTATGGGGGCAACTCGAAAATAGAAGGTAGTTGCGGGCATTTGGAAAAGGCGGACGATGATACCTGAGAGATAGTCGAAAACGAAGTGATAATTAGTCAACTTAACGCCGGAGTACTGGGGATGATCAAGATTAAAAGGATTTTGAGCAAACTTTTCGATAAGAGAGAGATGAAAAATAGCGTCGTGACCATTGGGTCCCCAAAAACCAAGACCAAAAGAGTAAACCAAACCGCTTTTGATGACGGTAAGACTGAGGATGGCAACACAGACAAGACCGACAATTAGGGGTAAGGAAATTTTTGGTGGTCCTTGGTGGCGAATCTTTTTGATGACAATGATGAGGGCAATCATAAGGACAATCCAGAAAAACCAGGAATAGCGATAGGTGTCTTGGAAGGGGGTGTAGGGAGCGGCTTTCCAGGTAACGTCGTTTTTATTTTTGGTTGCCTTTAGACCCTGATACTCAACTTGGGGAACAGAAAGATTAGTGAAGGTGATAGAGTCGGGATAGAAGGTAATTTTTTGTTTATCTTTTTCCAAGGAAATTTGCCAGAGATCCCATTGCTTTGAGTAAACAGTAAGGAACCGTGTCAAATCAAAATCAAGAGTCAACTCGGATCCCGGAAACTTGACCGAGTCGATGGCTGAAGGAATATCAAGATACAGACTGGCTTGATGATTGGGGGTAACGAGATAGTCCTCATAAATTCCCCTGTTATAAATACGAAGATCGACTACTTTGGTCTTGCCATCTTGAGCTTTAAGACCAATGTGGTAGTAAGGACTTTGATACCAAAAGACTTCACCAGGCTGTTTCTCCGTCAGGTCTTTGGTGCGATAAAAATAAGCTGGGCTGCTTTCGGGATAGCGGGCTTTAAATAAGTCGCCAAAATTTCCCAGGTCGATAAAGTTTAGACCGTAGAGATCTTTGTTCTTGACGAGAGAGTTGTAAGAGTTGATGATTTCCTGACGATAATCGGCGATAGGATAATCATTTTCCAAGCCAACATTAAGGTAGGTTAGCTCGTTGAAGTTGTGCTGGCTGTAGAGAGCGAGGAGTTTGTTGAAATAAGCAGTATCTTGACCCACACCAAGATAGTCATTTACCTGGACAGAATAAGCGGAAACAAGTCCTTTGCCGTAAAAATTAAATAGGTCTCGCTGAGCCCAGCGAACCATAGTTAAATTTACCCTGTTGTTTAGACTTTCAGCTGGTACTAAGGAGTTGTTTTTATCTGGAAAGTAAGGACTACCCAGGTAACCTCCCCAAAGACGATAGTGGTCGGTGGAGTATTGTTCATCACAGTTCATGGCGGTTAAGACAGAGTATTTTTTTTGAAGATACTCAAGCGAAAAACTATCCAGATGCCAAGCACTGACAGACTTGGGGTAAAAACCATATCGACCAAAGAAAGAGTTCATGTAAGTGTCTATCAACTTCATTCGATCGGTTTGTGAATATCCGGAGAGAAAAATGCGATTGGCACCAAAAATGGTGATGCCGTTGGGGTAGCCAATACCCGCAGCGTTCGTAAGGGAAGGAGTTACTTCCAAGAAAGCGCCAAGGAACTGGGTTTTGTTGGTGCTAATGAGATTTTTAAAGAAAGCTGATATGGTGGCATCTTCTACTGCGTCAAAACGAAGTAACCAAGTAACCGGAAGTCCCGAACGAGAAGCCTCCTGAAGCTGAAATTGGGGAAGGTCCAATGGACTTTGTTCGGTAAGTGTCCAACCATCATAGCCCCTGACCGGATTGGAGACGGTAACAAAAGTCTGCGGCACCCAGGCGAAGGCTCCCTTAACCAAAACGAAGAATAGAAAAAGAGGTAGGAAGTAGAGCAGTCTTTTAAACATGTTTTATTTTAAAGTAGTTTAGGGTATTGGTAAAAAAGGAGATGCCTTCGATAAGAATAACCGAGCTGAAATAAATGGCGGCGGAGAAAATACCGATAGTAACGAGATTGAAAACCGAAGTACCATAGCGAATAAAGACTGAAAGAAATAAACTCATAGATAAGGTAGCAAAAAGTGGTGTTTTGAGGATGTTTAATAAATTGAAGTCGACATATTTTCGGGCGAGGAGAATCGTAACTAGTGATGAAGTGGCGATAATGGCAACGGCGTAGGAGACTCCCAGGAAACCAAATTTAAGAGCCAGGAAAGGCATGGTGATCCAGGTAAGTCCCGTCCACATGAGCATTAGTTTAAAGGTGGATTTAATATGACCGGTCGCGTTGAGAAGGTTCGTGAGACTGGTGGAAATACTGGCCCAGGCGGAGTTGTAGAGATAGATATAGAGGGGTATAAGAGCAGGCAACCACTTGGTGTACTGGGGAATGATGTTTATCAAAGGTAGAGCAAAAAAGCCCATGCCGACGAGAACGGGAAAAGCAGCTAGGCACATATATTTCAAACTAACTTCAACGGCACGAGCGAGTTTTTCTTTGTCGTGCTGGAGTCTCGCAAAGGTAGGAAAGGAAACTTTGGTGAGATTATCCATCACAATGCGGAGAGGAAGACCTGCCCATCTACTTGCCCAACCGATATATCCCAAGCCCGTGGTACCGATGATTTTGGTGAGGATGATGGTCATACCATCATCTTTTAATACTGCCAGGAAAGTGTTGGCTTGATAAGGCAGACCAAAACGAAGAAGTGAGCTGAGTGAGTCGCGGTAAATGCCGAGCATCGGTTTCCAGGGATAGACAATATACATAGTAACTAAACCAACTATTCCTCGCGCCAGAACGGCATAAGTAAAAGCAGTAACGCCAAAACCTTTCCAGGCAAAAAAGACAGCGACAAAATTGAAGGCCAAGGTTTCAAGAATCTGGGGGAGAATTAATTTATTAAATTTAATTTCTCTCTCGAGCATGATCGAAGGAATGGTTTTGAGAGAACTTAAAAATAACGAAATTCCCATAGCATAGAGAAGATACATACCTAACTGGTCAATGTTGTATTGAGAACGAATAAGGGGACGGGCTAAGAATAAAATCAGGAGGAGGAGAAAAACCAAGATCTGCTGAACGGTGAAGGTGGTAGCGAGATCTTTCTTGGTAACAACTTCCTTCTTCTGAATTAGAGCGGCGGCTAGTCCAACATCGGAAAAATAGGCTAAGAAATTGACAACAGAGGAAACAAGATAAAAGATGCCATAAATGTTGGGGTCGAGAAAAATGGTGAGCGCTAAGGTCGAGATGAACGAGATTATCTGAACAATGAAAGTGCGAGAAATAAGAGCTAGCACTCCGGATACCGAGCGGCTTTTGACTTCTTGATACTCAAGAACTTGTGGTTCGTCAGGTGCGGCGTCGAGCATATTGAGCTAGTTTTATTAATATTAAAATCGAAGCTAGAGTTGTTAAATCGGAAAGAAGACGAATCGGAGTGTAACCTATCTTAGCGAAGACGGTATGGTTACCTTCTGTAAGGTCGACGATGACTCGGCCAAGTTCGTCATGAGTAGTGGTGACTTTTTTACCGTCAACCTTGGTTGTTAATCCTTCGAAAGTTAATAGCGGCAGGGTAACCTTGGCTTGAGGAGTCGAAACGATGGCATTAAACTTCATCCAGTTAGTACCGGAAGTAAAGTATTGGATACCACCAAGACCTTCGGAGTAAACCGGAATAGTAAAGGCAGGGGCTCCAGGAGGAAACTCGGCGGTTCTAGGAAGATAGTCGAAGATACCACCTGTGACTTGGAGCTCCCATTGACGACCCGCCATCTTTTCTCCGATGGTGACTCTGACTGGTCTTTCGATTTGGAAGAAATAAATGTTCCAGTTAATAAGTCCTAGGGTAATGGCGACAAAAAGTATTTTTTTTAGTAACGGAGATAATTTAACCGTAGTGAGATAACCGGCAACAAAAGAAAAATAAAAAACAATTAAAGCTACCAGACGCCAAGGGAACTGAGCATATTGGAGTAGAGGCAGATTATTCCAAACGGTAATTGATCTGCCGTGAGCTAAAAAGGCATAAACAAAACCAAACGCGACCATCATCAAAATCATGAGAGAAAGGACTTTTTGTTTTCTAATTTGGAAAAGAGCAATGGCCGAAGCAATGAGAGCTACTACCCACTGGAACTGACCGATGGAAAAAGACATGTTGTCTTCCGGTCCCCAGGTGGAACCGCCATACCCCCAGAAACGGGAGAGAAACATTTGATTAATGTCGGCGTAGTGAGCCATGTAGTTAAAGTAACCAGACATCATTGAATCGACGTGGACAAATTTTTGTTCCAAAACGACGGGGATAAAGAAAAAAGCCGAGAGACCAACACCTAAAATTCCAGACAGCAATAAGTGTTTAATGGAAAGATAATTTTTGGTTTTAATAATCCAGAAGATTGCCCAAAGTATCGCAGTGGGAGCAAAAACCATGGTCATAACATTGTGCGATGTGAGCTGACCAAAAAGTGAAACTGCCAGAAGAATAAAGGTGGTCCAAGAAAACTTTTTAGTTATTAACTTGTAAAGATAAAGTAAAACAAAGGGAAACCAAACCATACCCCAGGCTTCATTTTGGGCACCGCGAACATAGATATCAACCGAGTGATACGGGGCATAGACATAAAAAAGAGCCGAGAGGATTCCTCCCCATTTGCCAAAAAACTCTTTGGCAAGATAATACATACCGAGACCGGAGAAAATAAAGGCGAGAATAAACATAATCTTTACCGGCCAGAAAAAACCAAGACCAAGCATGACCATGAGCTCCATAGGATAGTAAGGCATGGGGGGATAGAACTGCATTAACGGATAACCATAACCAAAACCGCCGTCGGGAACCCAACGACAAGGAATCTGACCATCCTGGAAACATTTGTTGAGTTCAAAGAGACGAAAAACCTGAAGGTCGTCATGCATGGAAAAATATCCCGGTTGAAGAAGACTACTGACTGAAGGTAAAAGAAGAATAATAAGCAAAATTTCAATACGGAAACGTTTGGTCAGTTTCCATAGAGAAGAAAGCAAATTGACTAGTAGACGCGACATTAAATTCATTATAGAGAGTTAAGCTGATAGCGATAGAACTGAAGCACTTCTTGGGTACCATCCAGACGAGCCGGTTTGGGAAATTCTTTGATGAGAGTTAAGGTATCCAGAGAACCAGCATTGAGATGATTCCTGGATTTATTGATCACCAAGAAGCGAGCATTGTTTGGTGAAGAGTTGATTAAACCCTCGGGGACGGCACCAACGTAGGGATTGGAACCAACAACGGTGATGTTGGGGTGACCGTTAGTGTAAATTTGAAGTCCGTCCGGAAGAGTGCCAAAAAAGCCTTCGGTAAAAACAACGATCTTCTCCCCTTTTGATTCGAGATCAATTAAATAATTGGCAATTTCTTTTTGACCCCAGCCGGCCGTCCATTCCTCGAGATATCCCGTGTGCATATCGTAGGAAAGAAGAGCTTTGGTGGGTGCAAAAACACAAAGAAGAGAAAAGATGAGAGGGACGAGCAGGAGAACAATTGCAGAAAGTTTGATAAGGATTCCTTTTCTGGTAACTAACCAGTGAAGACCAAAGCCAATAACCGGAATTAGAGGAAGAACGGCGAATAGAGCATAGCGACTGGTGTAGACCTTGGCGATAGCGGCTTGGGCGACCAAAGGAAGAAGAGAAGTAATAATTAAAAATATTGATAAAATTCTCGTCTTTTTGGGGATAAGTCCAAAGATTAGAGCAAGAAGAAGAGTTGGTGAAAAAAGTAACCAAAGCCAGTTTGCGGTCGTTTTGAGATTGCCGATTAAGGGACTAAAAGGATGGCTAAGAACTTCCCTCCAAGTGAACAGGTAGTCTTGGTTGCGGGCGCCGATCATTTCAAAAGCCGGTCCTAAGCGAAGAATACCGTACATAGCTTGGGAAATAATGATAATGGCAAGGAGACCGAGCGATAAATTACCCAAGGTTTTGATTTTGTTGCCTTTTGGTCTAAAAAAGAAAAGTAAAGACAGACCGAGCCAGAGGTAAAACATAATGGCAGGAGACTTGGTGAGGAGTCCTCCGCCGATGGCAAAACCCAGAAGCATGGCATGATCGAGTTTGTTTGTTTTGACAAAAAGAAGAGAGAGGGCCAGAGACCAGATACCAAACATACCAAGCATTGAGTCGGCTAGCGCCATACGATCGAAAAAAACAGAGTATGGCAGAATGGCAAAAACCAACATCGACAAAGAAACAACCAATAGATCACCAAAAATTAGGTAGGCGAGAAAGCCGATGCCCAGAAGAGTACCGAAACCGGTTGCTACCGAGACAAGACGGCCGGCTATGAGAGGATCGTCGGAAAGCTTGAAAAAGGGAATGGTAGACCACATAAAAAGAGGTTGTTTACCATCCGTTTGGGGTAAGAAACGAAGACTGGCTTCGTTTTTCATTACCTGAGACCAACGAACATAAATGGCTTCATCGACAAACACCGGAATATTATTGAGTTTTGATAGTCTTAAAAAAAAGAACAAGCCGAAGGCCAGTAAGGTAAAAACAATGATCCAGATTTTATTATTTTTGATCATATTTTCCTTGGAGATCGTTTTTCTTGACCTGAAGAATTTGTTTTAACATGTCGGTTGATTCTTTGATGAATCTTTTGTCTTTGTTGGTTGCCACGTCTTCGTCTTTCCAGGCGACATCAACTTCTTTGAGATGGTGATTGTATTTTTCGGCTAAAAACAGGAGTTCAACATCAAAAGCGGAAACAGTCCAACCAGTAGATTGTTTTTGATCCCTAAGCACCGAGAGTAAGGGAAATAGTTTTTTAGCAACGGTGGTCTTGAAAGCTTTGAAACCACACTGAGTGTCGACAACGTGACGGAGCAGAAAAATACCTCTCACGACTCGAAAACCCCAGGAAGTGAGTTGGCGATACCAGGGAAAATTTTTTCTGGCTTTGCCGCGAGAGCCAAAAACAACATCAAAGCCTTCATTGAACCAAGGAAGGAGTTTTTCGACTTCTTTTAGAGGAGTTGATTGATCCATGTCGGTAAAAAGAACAATCTCTCCTTTGGCGGCTTTGATGCCAGCATAGACGGCTTTGGCTTTGCCGCCATGAGGATTGGGTAAGACGCGGAAACCTTGATGAGAACGGGCGAAGTTTTCGGCTATTTCTTTACTACCATCTGTTGAACCATCGTCGCTAATGAGGACTTCGTAGTTGTAACGGACTTTTTTGAGATAGTTATAAACTTCTTCCAGAACTCCCCTATCAAGATTTTCTTTTTCGTTGAAGTTCGGGATAACAATCGAGAGTTTGATATTTGACATAATTATTTAAATATACGTGCCTGATAGTATTTTAGCTCATCTATGGACTCGAGAATATCATCATGAGCGCGATGGGCTTCGACTTTTACGAAAGGTTTGACTTCAGGATACCAGCGAAGGGCGAGTTCTTTGATGGTGGAGACATCAATAATACGATAGTGAACAAAGGCGGCGAGTTTGGGCATGTGGACTCTAACAAATTCACGGTCGATATGGACGGAGTTGCCGGCCAAGAGAGCAGTATTGGTAGGAGAGTATTTCTTAAGAAAGTTGAGGGTCTGTTCTTCGGCCTCGGCGAGAGATATTTTTGAGTCGTGGATGGCGTTTAATAGCCCTGACTGGGCGAAATGTTCTTGGTTCCAGGCAATCATGTTGTTGATTACCTCTGGGGGTTGATGAATAACTAGATCCGGTCCTTCGGCCAAGACATCCAGATTAGCATCGGTGATGATGGTGGCAATCTCGACAATTTTATCTTTGTTCGGATTGAGTCCGGTCATCTCGAGATCAATCCAGATTAGTTTGCCGTTAGTAGTACTCATTTGGTGTGTTCGAGTCGATAGATTTTTAGGTAATCAATTTGCCACATGGACACAACATGGGATGGTCCAAAAACTGCAATTTGCCAGTCCGGATTTCCTTCCGGCTGACACTTATCACCGTCTTCGCAGATGACAAAGAGTTGGTCTACAATTTTGACCTCACCACGAACCAGATTGGCTTTTTTATTTTCGAGGAAGTAGCGATAGGACTCGTCGTAGTTTTGTTTGGCAATTAGGCCAAAATTGAAAGGCTCTCCCTTGGACTCTTTAATGATCAAGTCAACGGCTTCTTCGGTGCGCTGGAGTTGACGATTAGGGTTACCAAAAGTGGAACTATATTTGATATTAAGGAAGATAAGAGCGGCGAGAAAAATAGCGGCGAGAATTTTAAGAATTAGTCCTTTTCTGGTGGAAATGAAACCAAGAATGGCTCCCAGAAGAAGATAAATAGCGGGATAAATAAAACCTAAGTAATGAATGTAGACGTGCTGTTTGTAAACTCCAAGCCCGAGAAGAGCAAGAATCAGCCAAGCAAAAAGAAGTTTGAGAGCGGTTCGCCACTTTGATTTGATAAAAACGAGAAGGGAGAGAAGAAAGACGGCGGCAGAAATAAGAGGAACATAAATTTCCTGACGAGCAAGAACCAGGTCGGTGACGGTAGTGTAAATCACAGGAAGAAAACGGTCGGATTTCGTAGGATTGAGGTTGACGGTTGTTTGACGATCGGTAAAGAAGGCTTTGAAAGCGTTGTAGTTCATGCTGGAATGTTTGAGGTCAAACAAAACGAGGGGTGACATGAGAAGTAAAAAAAGGAGTATTGCAATTAGAGTTTTTTTGAAGAACCGAGACTTTAGTTCTTTGTCTTTTTTGATTTGGAGTAATGAAAACAACCAGAAGAGACCAAGAACGGGAGCAAGGAGTAGACCGAGATAGTGCATCTGCATCGCAAAAGCATAAAAAATACCAACCAGGGGTAACCAAAAATATTTTTTGTGCTGCCAGACTTGATAGATACCCCAGATGCAAAGGAGTGAAAAAAGTGGCATGGGGTTTGGATTCCAAGACGAGCGGGAGTAAATGATGGCAACCGGGGAAATGGCAAAAAGAAGAGCGGCAATGAGCCCGGCAATTTTCCCAAACCAGTTTCTACCGACGTACCAAGTGAGATAGACGGTAAAGACACCCAGGAGAGCAACCATTATGGCAGGCCCGACAGGATTGAGACCAGAAAGAAAGAGAGCGGGGGCCATTAGATAGTAATAGAGGGGACCGAGGTACATGTTGCCGATGCTGGTTTGCGGGCCAATGAAGACAAGGTTACCTTTGGTGATGAGGTCGCGAACGATACGGACGTCACGACCTTCATCCCCCAGGAAAGTCATAAATTCACTGATTCTAAAAAGGCGAAGAAATAGAGCAATAAAGAGAATTCCAAAGAGTAAAGCAAACTCAAGCTTATTTTTTTTGATCCAGTTGATCATTTGATTTTTTGCCAAAGTTTAAAGAGGTCGATAAAACTTTGAACAATAACATTTAGTTTGGCGCCGGTGGCTTCACCGAATTTGCGCGGATAGTGCTGAACACCGATCTGTGTAATTTTAAATCCGGCTTTTTTGGCTTTGATTAAAAATTCCGAGCTGATGAAGGCTCCCCTTTCACTTTCGAGTTTGGGAATGGTGTCAACGATTTTTTTGGAGATAAGTTTGAAACCACAGTCAATGTCTCGGACATTTAAACCAAAAAGAATGAAGACTATTAGCTGCCAGATTTTGGAGTTTAGAATGCGAGTAAAGGGAACTTTTCGTTTAAGGTAGTAACCGATGACCATATCAGCCCCGGTTTTTTCCTGAGTTTCAATGAAACGGCTGATTTCTTTAAAATCGAACTGACCGTCGGAGTCGATGAAGGAAATCCAAGGGTATTTGCAACCATAAAGACCGCTTTTGAAGGCGGCGCCATAACCTCGGTTGGGTGAGTGGTGAATGACGGAGATTTTTTTGTTTTCTTTGGCAAGTTGGTCGGCAATTGCACCTGTTTTATCTTTGGAACCATCATCAACGATAACAATCTCCCATTCCGATACATTTTTTTGGAGATTTTCGACTACGTTTTTAACAGTTTTTTTGATATTGGCTTCCTCGTTGTAAGCCGGCAAAAATACGGACAGTTTTTCTATTTGTCTCGACATACTCACAAGTATATACTAAGAGATAGATGAAACGAGCTTATATAGCGATTGCGGTGGTTCTTTTTTCCTTGTTGGTTTGGTTGCCTTTTGTACTGAAGATTCAGCTGCCTGGTTGGGGTATGGATTTTTCTGAAGGAACTAAGATTCTTTGGCAAAACTTCGACGGACCAAACTATTTGATTGTGGAAAAAACTTGGTACAACACCGAGGCAATCAGAACTCGTTTTTCCAATCCCCTACCTGTTGAGTACTATCCAGCTCATTTTCCCCTGTATCCGGCCATAATCTCGGTATTTGACTCCTTCCTCAAAGGACCGACGGCGATGCTTCTTGCAACGCTCATCGGGAGTGTGCTGTGTTTTATGATGCTTTACAAATATCTAAGAGAGTTTGGACTAAGCAAAAATCCCTTATGGTTGTGTTTGGTTTTTTTGGTATTACCAGCGCGCTGGGTGGCTTTGCGCAGTATCGGCTCACCCGAACCTTGGTTTTTACTTTTTATCATCGCTAGTATCTTTTACTTCCGCAAAGAAAAATTCTGGCTTGCGGGATTATTTGGAATTTTGGCGCAACTGACTAAGAGTCCGGCAGTACTTTTACTTGGAGCTTACGGATTGTATGCTTTGGTGGAGTCGGTGAAGTTAAAGAAGATTCAGTTTAAGTATCTGCCGTTGCTGATTCAAGGACTAGCTGTTTTAGCTTTGTTCTGGTTTTACGGAGTGCGTACGGGAGACTTTTGGGCGTACTTTAACAGCGGAGATAACATCCATCTTTTTTGGCCGCCTTTCTCTATCTTTGCTCCTAAGGGACAGGTTTGGGTAGGAAACTTTTGGCTGGAAGACGTGATCTGGACCTGGCTTATTTTCGGCATTGGAGTGGCCAAGATGTGGAAAAAGAAAATGAAGATAGAGATATACTTTGCCGGATTATTTTTCCTGTCGACCTTGTCGGTTGCCCACCGAGATATTAGCCGATATATCCTACCAATTGCACCTTTTGTGTTGATTGGCTGGGACAAGCTGATTCAAAAGAAAGAGTTTAAGGTCGTTTTGGCGATACTAGTTATCCCAATACTTTTGTACAGCTGGAACTTCTTGTTGAATAACTTGGCTCCGGTGGCCGACTGGGCACCGTATCTGTAACTATTTCTTTTTCTTCCAGATGACGTGATTGTAGATGAACCAATTTAAGGGAACGGTGAAGAGGAAGACGGCGATTACTAGAAAGAGGAAGCGGTACTGGTCACCAAAAATCTGAGTACCGGCACCAATAACAAGACTGGGAATGACGATACCGGAGATAACCGAGCTGAGATTGAAGGTAGCAAATTTCTGGATAAGCACTTTGCCCCAGACTAGTTTTTCATTTTTAAAAGTCCAGAGATTGTTTAAGATGAAGTTGCTCAGTATAGAAATCTCAGCGGCTAGAGCATTGGCAATGAAGTTTCTTACGCCAACAGTGTTGATTGTATTTTGAAGAGCTTTGGAAAAAATGTCGAGACCGATTTTGTTGATACCAAAACCAAAAAGACCAATGCAACCGAATTTAATAAATTTCTGAGTGGTGGGGTCGTTCCAGCGAAGAAGAAAAACGGAACGGAAAATATCGATGGCTGTTTGAGGCTCGATTTTTGACTCACCTTTGGTGCGAAGGCCGAACTGAAGAGGAATCTCTTTAACTTTGGCTCCGAGTTGAACCATTTTGTACAAGAACTCAAGCTTGTAGCCAAAGTTTCTGGAGTACAGGTGATCCATATCCATAGTATCGACAAAGCCTTTGACCCTGGAGGCTTTGAGGCCGGTCGTAGGGTCGGTAATTTTGAAGAACATTTTTCCGGGGAAGAAAAGACCAAAACGGGCAACTAGTCCACCGACTTCACTGAAGAAAATGCGTTTGAAACCCCAGCCCTTGGGATTACTGCCACCTTTGATTTTGCGGGATCCGAGAATGTAGTCGTATCCGGCGGTAATTTCATTTAATAAAAGGGGGATGTCTTTGGGAGGGTGCTGGAAGTCGGCATCAAACTCGATAATGACGTCTGCTTCAAGGGGGGTCATGGCATGACGGAAACCCTTAACGTAAGCGCCGCCGATACCAGCCTTAGTAGGATTTAGGTAAAGTTCAAGATTTTTATACTGCTTTTGTTTGTTTTGGACAATTTTGTAGGTTCCGTCCGGAGAGGTATCATCGACGACCAGAAGTTTGCATTGCCAGTCTTTAATTTTGGGAAAAATTTTGCCACAGAGGGTGTCGATCATCTCACCTATCGATTCAGCTTCATTGTAAGTGGGGATAACGACGACGGCTAAAGGAAGTTTTTCCATAACTACTTGGTTTTTTTGTCTTCTTGGCAACAGTCTCCGGAACACTTTCCACAACATTCATCTTCACAGTCTTCCTCGGTCGCTACTTCTTCCGGTTTACCTTCTTCGTCATACCAGTAGAGTTTATCTTCGTTTTCTTTGAGGGTTTTGAGATGAGAACTATCGCAAAAAGGTTGATTTTTGCTTAGTCCACACATGCAGATAAATTTGTCTCCTACTTGATGGGGTCCGTGAGCTGTTTTTTTGACGAGTCTTGGCATATATAGACGATTATATATCCTCCAGTAGTATTATTAGCCTGAAGAAGATCTAACTGTATAATTGGGGGTGATGAAAATAGATATTTTGACGATTTTTCCGGAAATGTTTGAGAAGGTTTTTGGGACCTCGATTATTGGCAGGGCGACGGGGACAGGAATCGTGGAGATTAAAGTTCATAATTTGCGTGACTGGAGCGATGACAACTACAAGAGTGTGGATAATAAACCTTTTGGCGGTGGAGCAGGAATGGTGATGAGAGTCGACGTAGTTGATCGCGCCCTGACTGATTTGAAGAAACCGGGTACTAAAGTAGTTTTATTGGATACCAAGGGTAAAATGTACAACCAAAAAGCAGCAGGAGTATTGAAGGATGAAGAACATTTGATTTTGATTGCCCCCCATTTTGAAGGGATAGATCATCGGGTTCACGATAATTTGGTTGATGAGGTCTACTCTATTGGTCCTTACGTTTTGTCGGGTGGAGAACTACCGGTGATGGTGATAGTCGATTCTATCGTTCGTTTACTTCCCGGGGCTTTGGGAAATCCCAAGTCTCTTGAGGAAGAGTCATATTCGGAGGCATTTGAGACAGAGTACCCGCAGTACACTAGGCCGGCGGAGTACAAGGGTTGGAAGGTGCCGGAGATACTACTTTCTGGTGACCATAAGAAAATTGCTGAGTGGAGGAAAGTGAAATAAACTAAGGGGCGTGATTTTGGTGTCTTTCTTCAATTAAGTCTGCAATTTCTTCAGCCCATCTTCTATTTTGTTCTATCTCCATTTGTTTGAGAGCTTTTTTAACTTCGTCACTCGGGGAACCATCCGGAGCAAAAAGAGGAGGTTGAATTTCAATTTTAGGGGTTATTGTTTCTGCCAGTTGAACTTCGGTTTGAGGAGTTATTATTTCTGCCATATGATTTATTTTGGTATGCCGATGGGCATTAAATTAATAATGGTGTCGGTACTTAAGACAGTGATTAGTTCTCTCAGTTTGAGTTCGTCAAAGTTAGTATTGACGTTGGTTCCTAGTTTGAGACTCTCTGCTTGAAGGGCAATATTTTGGGCGGTGTAACCGGCTTCAAGAAAAACTTCTTTGTCGTGGCGAATACCTCCATAAGCTTCGGCCATTTTATTCATGTCACCGGTGATGACCAGGACAGCGGGAACTTTGTTGAAGGAACTCTGATTAAGTAGATCAAAGAGAGCCGCCCCCATCTCCACTTTTTTTATCGGCTTGAGCTGATGAATCATAGTTCGGTCTCCGGGAATGTACTGGTACTCTCCCGGGTCGAGACCGTCGACTTTGTTGGCGATGAGAAAAACAGTAAGAGGGTAGGTGGACTTGGCCGAGGGGGCGGTGCGATCACCCCAGTCGACGTTGACGCCTTGAGCTGCCCAAAGAAGCTGGGAAACTTGATTGAGAGTGAGAGCTCCATCGGTAAAGTCGAGTCTGCTTTTTCGATTTTTAAGAACCAGCTCAATGGAGTTGCTGCTCCGGTAACTGGGAAGAGGGAGGGCAATACTGTCTGAAGGGAGTTCGATCTGAACTGCACCCGTTCCCGTTTGAGTTTTATTTTCATTCTCTCCCCGATTTAACACAAGGGCGGTAACGGAAAGAATGACAACCGCCAGGGCAGTGAGTAACGGAGTTGACCATTTTACGGCATACTCTTTTACTGAGCTGAGTGTCAGCTTGGGTATTACTATTGATGCTGTTTTTTTCTCTTTCACAGGGCAGTGATTTGTTTTAGAGGAAACTACTCACCTGAGCGTTCTTCCTAATTTCTGAGTACCATTCTTGGGATTTGGTGTAGATCTCTTGCTGGTAGAGAATTTCTTTGATCTCAACTGCGACATCTTCAAGTTTTTTACCGGTGTAGTTGGCTTTGTTCTCGGTAAAATACTGAGAGATCGCAGTATCGGAAATCTCGATTTTTCCCTGAGCTTCAATGATTTTCTTGAGACCAATACTCTGTTCGATTGATTGGAGTGCTTTCTCTTCAGTCATACCAAACTGAACAATAGCGGCTTGGAACTGTTCTTCTCCTCCGTACTGGAGTTTAATTTTGGCTAGTTCGGCTTGAACTTCCTCTTGAGTAACAACAATTTTGTTTTTCTTAAGGTTTTCGGCCAAGAGTTTTTCGGAAACAATTTCTTCGAAAGTTTGAGCAGCATATTTTTCGGCCATTTTGGCGTTTAGCTCCCAACGAGAAATAGGGGTCTTGTTAACAGTGCCGGCGATGAACAGGCCTCTATTTTTTTGGACTAACAAGAAAATAACGACTCCGATAGCGATGATGAGGAGAATTTTAACGAGAAGAATGGCATTAAGCTTTCTTTTCACCGTAGCTACTTTGGGGGCTGGGGTGACACGCATTTTTTTAATTACTTTGACAGCCTTCTTGGTTTTGGGACTAGTTTTTGGCATAGTTTGGGTTATTTTTTTAATTGTTTTTTTAGATGTATCTTTGGCCATGATTTTTATGTTACCACATAAGTAATATTAGTTAACGGCTTCTTCAAGCTTGAGGTTGTCGTCGAAAGTAGGGATGAAGGGATCGGGAAGGTCAGTATTTAGATTTTGAATTTCTTCCTTGAGTCCGGAGAAGTCTGACTTTAGATTAATGACTTCCGGTGGGGTAATACTTTCGATGTCTGGAGGCGCGAACACGGGAACGGGTGTTTTTTCGGAGAGATTTTTACCGACGACAAGGGCAATAAGGAGAATGGTAACAATTAAGATGGATATTAAATACCATTTGGATTTTTTGAACCAGGTGGCGAGAGGAATAAAGATTTCACCGGACTTAACCTTTCCCATTATTTCGAGAGCTTGGGGGTTGGTGATTTCGATTTTAGGAATGGGCATAGTTTAGGTCAATATCTATCAGACCATCGATCCATTTCAACTGGAGTGTCTGAATTTTTTTGATGGTCTCAATTTTTCCGGTAAAGTAGTATTCGTTGTCGATATTACTAATCTCTTCTTCGGTGTAGAGTTTGTCGGTGAAAGTGTTGATGGTGTCATTAATCTTGTTTCCTAAGAGTTGAAGGTCATCAATTCGAGTTTGAAGTGGAGTTGAGAGAGGAATGGCTAGTTTGGGGAGAATGACGTCTAAGGCATTTTTGGACTGGGCTTGAATACGAACCAACTGGGAAATCTTGCAGGCTACTATCCCCGTGCGAAAACTGCGATTATGAGGAACAACATTGATTAAATAATCTTCGGTAAATGAAGTCAGATTGGCCGGAGTGACAATAGTTTTAGATTTTTCGGCTTCGGAAAGGAAGAAGGCTCTGGCCGACCTCAACGAGTCGAGAAGAGGTTTTATGGGGGTATAGTTGGTTTGTTTCTCCTGACAGAGGTCAAGAAGGTAGGCGGCGAAATTGGCTTTGGACAGATCTCTTGAAGAAAGTGTCTGTTTGGCGGCGAGAACTGCTTTTTGTTGATTGTCGAGAGTAGGATTGGCGAGAAAATCCTTTTTTAGAATGGAGTATTCGATGTAGTTTTGACGATACCGACTGTACTGAAACTCATAGTCTGATTTGGCATCGGCAAAGACGGTCGTGGTGACCGCACTAAAAAAGAGGAGAGTAAGCGCAGCTAAGAAGAGCTTTGCAAAAAGCTTCATTACTTTAAGGATAACCCCTGACCGATAAGTTTTTCAACCACGGTCTGCCAAGTCGAAAAATGGAGATCCAGTTTTTTTTCGGTTTTAACCGTTTTTAAACCACCATAAACAGGATAACGATTTTTATTTGCTTGGGTAGCTAAAAAATCAATGATGGCGGCCGATTTTATCATCGAAGCGTCTCCGCCTAGCTGATCGACAGTGAAGGAGATTAATTCAAACGGGGTGGTGGTGTCGGAGCAACAGTGAAAGATACCGGTGCTGTCGGTATCGATAATTTTTTGGAGGGTTTGGGCAACTTCGTCGATGAAGGAGATACAGATCTGTTGGTCGTTGAATAACGGATACATGGTACCATCGGTGAATTTTTTAAGAGAAGCGTGTAGGTAATCAAGCTTTTGTTCGTAATGGGCTCTGACGGGGTAAATAATACGTAAAACCGTACCACCGTGACCGAGAATTTCTTTTTCGGCACGATTTTTGGTCCAACCATACCAAGTGAGATTGTCTTTGGTGTCTGGAGTCTTGTCGTTTTCGGAGTAAGGACCGGGGTGTTCGATGCTACCGGGAAAAACCATGTCGGTGGAGATTTGAATAATTTTATTGGAGGGAAAAGCTTTGAGAAGATTCTTGACCCCTTCGACGTTTACTTTCCAAGCTAATCCGGACTCATCCCCCATCTGTCCTTCGGCGGCGTTGACATCGGTAAAGGCGGCGAAGTTTACAATCCACTCCGGATTGGTTTCATCGATGACTTTTTTGACAAGACTTTCGTTGGTAAGGTCAAAATCGGGATACTCGGGGGTAATAAAGAGGTAGTTTTTGGCCAACTCAATGAAACGTGAGCCAACTAGACCCGAGGCGCCAGTGACAAGAACTTTTATTTTACTCATATAGTTACATCAGTTCCGGTTTGACAAAATCAAAGGAAATATTTTTGGGATCAATACGGCATTCTTGGGTTTCATCAGTAGCGACAAAATATTTATCGGTAAAGTAATTTAAGGTTACCGGAGTGCTTGAAGGATTGATAAAACCATGAGCGATGCCGGACGGAATGTAGACTAGTTTTTCCTGAGAAAGAACAATCTTCATCTTTTTGCCGTAGGTTTTTGAGCCGGTACGATAATCAATCAGCCCAAGAAGAAGAGTGCCGTTGGTGGTCCAGATTTCGTTTTGCTCTGGATGAATATGCCAAAATCTTTCCGTGTGGGGAGCTAGAAAAGAAGTGTTGGCCTGGACGGGTTTGAAGTTGATGCCGAGTTCTTTGAGGACAAGTGTATAGCCATTTTCGTCAAAACGGATAGTTTCTTTGAACCAACCGCCGTAATCATCGGCAAAAGTGTTTTGTTTTATGACCTGAACGCCATTGATGCTGTTGGCTTTTTCATAGGTCTGGCAGAAAAGACGACTGTCTTTGGGGAGGGTGATATTTTTACTATTTATTGGTTTAAATCCCATGTTTTTTATTTTTTATAAATTGATTCCGATTTTTCTTTGAGTGGCTTCCACCAAGCTTCATTCTCTTTGTACCAGTTGACGGTTTTCTCCAGCCAAGAATCAAAGTCGTACTGAGGAGACCAGCCCAGATCTTTGTTTATTTTTGTCCAGTCGACGGCATAGCGACGGTCATGACCTGGACGGTCGGTAACAAACTCGATGGAGTCGGCTTCGTTTTTACCCAGTAGTTTAATTACTTTTTGGGCAACTTCCAAATTATTGACATCTTTGGTCATACCGCCGACACAGTAAGTGCTGCCCGGGGCTGCCTTGAGGAAAACCAGATCAATGGCACGGCAGTGATCAATAACGTGAAGCCAGTCGCGAACATACTTGCCGTCGCCGTAGATTTTGACTTTTTGCCCGATAAGGAGATTGGTAATCAGACGAGGCATAAATTTTTCCGGGTCTTGGTAAGGACCGAAGTTGTTGCTGCAGTTGGTTATCGTTATCGGAACATTGAAAGTATCAAAATACGCTCTGACGATGTGATCCGAGGAGGCTTTGGAGGCAGCGTAGGGACTGTGAGGGTTGTAAGGAGTAGTTTCATTAAACTTGGTGTCGCTGTCAAGAGGAAGGGCGCCAAAAACTTCATCAGTAGAAACATGGTGGAATTTTTTGATGCCGTATTTTTTGGCAGCCTCAAGAAGGACTTGAGTACCCATGATGTTGGTTTTGGTGAAAATTAATGGGTCGAGGATAGATCTATCGACGTGACTTTCGGCGGCAAAGTGAATAATAGCTTCAACCTTGGAAACGACTTCGTCGACGGCTTTGGCGTCAGTAATGTCGCCTTGGACAAAGGAGTAATGAGGATTGTCTTTGATTGATTGAAGAGACTCGAGATGACCAGCATAAGTTAGTAGATCAAAATTTATGATCTCGTCTTCCGGATGATTTTCCAACCAGTAATGAATAAAGTTGGACCCGATGAATCCCGCACCGCCAGTGACTAATATTTTCATAGTTTAATGGGGGCTTTCCCCGACATGTGATTTCCGGCTTCTAATAGGCTTTCGAAAGTACCAGCGTCTTGCCAATAAGCATCGAAAACACAGGCTTTAAGGTCTTTGTTGTCCAGATAAGTATTATTTATACTTGGGTTGCCGCTGATTTCCAGCTCTCCCCTAGCGGAAGGTTTGAGATTTTTGGCAATTTCGACGACATGGTGGTCGTAAGTGTAAAGTCCGACGGAGACATACATCGACTTGGGTTTTTCCGGTTTTTCTTCGATAGAGACTACCTTGTTGTTTTCATCCAGCTCGACAACACCGAGTCTTTTGACGTCTTCGACATTATCGAGTTTTTTAAGATAGATCTGACCACCACCTTTGAAGGACTGAATCTCTTTAGAAAAATCGTGGTCAAAAATATTGTCTCCAAGAATCATAGTGACATCGTCTTTATCAAGAAAATCTTCGGCGAGTATGAAAGCTTCGGCGAGACCGCGAGGTTCTTTTTGGATGACGTAGCTGAAGTGACAACCGAACTGTTCTCCGGTACCAAGCAAATTGAGGAAAAGACCGGAGTTCTCGGGAGAGATGATGATGAGGATATCTTTAATGCCTGCCTTGATCAGAGTTTCGATGGGATAGTAGATCATGGGTTTATCGTAAACGGGAAGAAGTTGTTTACTGATTACCCAAGTTAGAGGTCGGAGTCTTGTTGCCCGCCCGCCAGCTAAAATAATTCCTTTCATCTTTTGCTATTATACCAGCGACAGATGTTTAGCTATTTTAATAAACCTATAACTACCAGGCTCCCCAGGAGGCCAAAAAGAACATATTCAAGTATGATTTGTACCCGAAGAGTTTTCTCCTTTAGGTGGTGAAGAATACCCCACACTATATAGAGTATAGATAAACCGATAACGATGATCTGCTGGAAGAGTTTGTTGCCGTTGAAGTAGAGAGTAAGGATGATGGCAATAGAAACCAGAATGGTGAGAAGGAGATAGTCTAGAAGACTGCGGATTGGTTTTTTCATAGGACAATTCCTTGGCGAATAATAAGGATAATTATGGCGAGAGCGGCGAAGTAAGTTAAGTGAGCCCAAGTTTTGCCGGAAATGCGAATGATGTTGTAACGGAGAACGAAGATCCAGTCAAGGCTAAGGGCAAACATGATAAGAACAACGAAGGCAAGCGACCAGGCCCGAGAAAGATCCATGGGGGAAAGTCCGGAACTGGGAATGAGCTTTTCCGGAGCTTCCTTAGCAAAAACGGTGTTGGTCACCGTGGTTGAAGCAATCTTAGCAACAGTGCTTTGGGTTGAACCAAATAGCTGGACAACGATGGTTGTTTCGACACCGTTGATATAACCATCGACGACGGCGACACCAATGTCCTTGTACCGACTATCAAGAAGATTCTGCCGATGGGTTGGAGAGGCCATCCAAGCCTTCACAATGTCCTTTGGATTACTGAAGTCACGGGCAAGATTTTCACCAGCATGCTTATATTCGTAACCAGACTGGGTAACGAAGTACCAAGGTTCGGTGCCGGTCGGAGAGACGTGTGCCCAGTAGTTGTTTTCAAACATGTCAGTAGCTTTGGCAAGGGCGGCTTGATCCAGTTCAGAGTTTTCTTTGAGAATGGTTACGCCGATGCTGAGACGTTCGGCGTTGGTCAACTCAATGACTTTGTCCGGATCAATTTGTGAGGCAAAACCGAGAACTCCGGGCTTTAAACCGATGGTGATGTCGACGATGGAGCGGCCCATAATGAAAAGACCAATGAGAATGACAATTGAACGAGGCCAGAGGATTTTGGCTTTGTGATTGTTGTGAGGATGGGGTGCGAAAAGAGTAATAAACGGATGTGCCATAACTTATTTCATTATGGCACAAGGTCTAGTTGGCGACAATGATTTAATTCTTTTGGATGAACTTTTTTAGAACAAAGGGTACGGGGATAAAGAATAGTAGCCACCACCAACGAAAACCATCATGAGTGTCGTCTGTATCGGCTCCCAGAACGGATGATGAGGGAGGTAGGGTTGCCGTGAAATCTATTGTGACGATGTTACTTTCCTTAACTTCTGTTGAGGTCGTAGCAATTATTTTAAATAAGTATGAGCCGGAAGTACTGAGAATCGTGTTGTCGACAACACAAGAGTCGGTGTTTCCGCCTGGTATAAGTGGCTTGTCGGTATCAAATTTAACGTAGTCAATGTCGGAAGGAGACTTTTTATAACAACCGACAGTGATATCTGACTTGGGATCTTTATCAAGGGCAACAAAAGTAAGCTTAAAGTTGTCTTGAGTGGTTGGACTTTCTGGTTGTCCAAGGTTTACCGTTAGTTGTTCTGGGGTATAAGCCGCAATGTCGTTGGCTAGATAAAATAGACTAGTCGCAACGAGAACGATGAAAAAGAATATCTTTTGTTTCAACTATCTATATTTTATTCCTTTTTAAGCTGACGGCAAATTTCAAAACTAAGATTTCTTTTGGGTGATTGATGGAGGTGAGGAGTAGATTGGTTCGACAGGCGTCATTGAGCCGTTAACTTTTATATCTAGGGCAAACCCTAAAACATTAGCGATGGCGACGCCGACACGTGTACCGGTAAAAGAACCGGGTCCGGGATTGACTTCAATTTCATCGATATCTTCAGGCTTGATGTTTCGCTCTTCCAAACAATGAACCAGGAAGCCCAGCACATCCTGGTCTCTCGGGCTTTCCACGTTTCTCGTATATTCTTTGTCATCAATTCTGATGACGGCTTTGGTGTTGTCGGTGGAGTCGATGTAAATTCTCATTTGTGTTCGTGGATTTTAATTTCTCTTTCATTTTCGCCATTGGCCTTGAAAAAAATATCGTAACGAGTTTGGGGTAAGTATTCTTTAAATTTTTCTGGCCACTCGATGACGAGAAGACTTTCCGGATCAGACCAGATCTCTTCGACATCAAAGGCTTTAATGTCTTCGATGGAGTTAAGACGATATAGGTCGAGATGAAAGAGAGTTTTGATTACCGGATGGTTGGTGACGGGGTACTGACGCATGATAAGAAAGGTGGGTGAGACTAGTCTATCTATGCCAAGAGCCTGACCAATTCCTTGGGTAAAAGTAGTTTTACCGGCAGCAAGCTCACCATAAAGACAGACAGTGGTGCCTTTTTCAAGCTTTTGGGCAAATTTCTTGGCTATTTCTCGAGTTTCTTCGTAGGAAGCGGAGATAAAAGTAGTTTCCATAGGTCAAATTTTACTATTAAAAAAGCGGAAAGGAGCATACCACTAAAATCGATGCCCACATCTTGAAGTCTACCGGTGCGCCCGGGAATAAAAAGCTGGTGGATTTCGTCGGTGAAAGCATAAACTAAAGAAAAGACAATTGCCTGGAAGGGGTTCTTGTCCCCTATCGCTCTGTACCAGAGTAAAAAAAGAATAGTGTACTCCAGGAAATGGGCGGATTTTTTAACAAAAAAATCAAGGATATAGACTTTGTTTGAGGGGAGATCCGGAATTGAAGATATCCAAAAAATGAGGATCATCCAAAGGACTACTGGAGCGTATTTAAGAAATTTACGAGTCATCTTTTGTATTTTAATCTTTTCGATGGCGAAAATATAGTAAGGTACTGGAAGAGATGGCAAGAAAAAGACCTATGAAAAATGGAGTTTTGTAGTTTTTTGGTTTGTTAACTATGTTTTCTGGAGTGGTGGTGATTTTGATATCCACGACCACATTAGCGCTAAGCGAGGCGGAGTCGGTAGACTCACCCAAAATGGCGGAGGGTGTTGAGGACAAGGTTGTTGGAGTCGTTTTGATTACGGTGGTGGGGATTTTGGTGGGAGTGGAAGTAATTAATTTTTTAGTGGGTGTTGGAGTGATTAATTTTGTAGGAGTTGGTGTAGGGGTAGGTGTTTTGGTGGGTGTTGGGGTATTGGTGGGAGTGTTTGTTGGTGTTGGTGTAGTAGTCGAAGTGGAAGTATTGGTAGGGGTATCTGTAATGATGATGGTTGGATCTGAGGTGGGGGTGGGGTCGGCGATATTTAGAGTAAGAGAGTTTGAGTCACCGGCTGGAGAACTTGCACCACCAGTATATCGATTGAGTTTGACTAAATACTCGCCTGGACCTTTGTAGTCTTCATCATCGGGGTCAGTATTGAAGATGATCTTGGTTGTTTGATCATTTTCCAGTTTGATGAAGTACTCAGTGATGTATTCCTTGGCGGGAGAGGAAATATATTTGAACCACTCCCCTTTTGGACTCCAGGTTTGGCCGAAATAGTGGGGTGAACCAGGAGCAGTGATAACGACCTGAACATAACAGTTTGAGGAAGTAGAGATGCCAGAAAGAGTAGCGTCCAGAGAATAACTACTTTCTCCTTTTTCGAGATTAGAAATATTTAAGGTGATGGCGGAATGGACAGATTTTGGGAATAGAAAAAACACAAGGCAGGTTGTGAGCAGTAGTGAAAAATATTTCACTATTAACCAGTATATCAACCAAAATATGATTTTTGTTACTGAACGTGAAGATAGAAACTCACAACACTGTCGGCATGTTCTATATAGACGATATTTATGGTACTTGTACCGCAGGATTGAGACGATTTGTACAAAGTTCCATCGGCAGGTGCATAAATGACATCGCTTGAAGTGGAAACCATGTCATAACCAGTGTGAACACCACCAGAGTATTTATACCGCCAAGAGTAAGGTGTGCTGCCATAAAATTGAGTAAGACGAACAGTATCATTTAATGGCCAGGGCCAACTTCCGGTTCCTACAGTTACGTTTCCCCCACCATTTTGTTCATCTTTGACTGATTTACTGGATAAATATGCTCCCGGATCTGTCCAGGTTCCATTTTTTCTGATTTCAAAGTGGAGATGTTTGCCAGTGGAACAACTGGGGTATCCCGAGTTTCCCGTAAGAGCAATCGGTTCACCTTTTTTAATCGGTCCGACTTTTACACTGGAAACCAAGGCTTTTTCGATAGCGGCTTTCTCGGCGAGTGCTTGACTTAGAAGTTGCTGATATTTTGCCTCATCGCTTTGAGTGGCAGCAAGTATTTTTTGTTTTTCCTTTTGTTGAGCGTCAAGGGTTTTTCTCTGAGATACTAATGTCGCTTTTAGCTTTTCGACTTCTTGTTGTTTTTCAACTTTGGCGTCTTTTCTCTGATCGTAATCAACTCTTGACCTCTCCAGTTCGGCGAGAATTAACTGGTCCTTGGATTTTACGGTGTTGAGATATTTAACTTTGTTAAAGTAATCTCCTATTGAGTTCGATGAAAAAATCAAGTCGACAGGGGTAGCTCTCATCTGTTTGTAACTTTCCCTGACCCTGGCCGTGTAAATTACTTCTAGCTGATCCATGGAGTCGTTGACTGTTTCAAGAACTCCATCTAAGACGGTTATTTCTTTCTCTAGGGCGTTTATTTGGACTTGAGTCTGATTTATTCGAGCTTGGGCAAGATTTATTTTTGCGTTTAGAACCGAAATTGCCTGACTAAGGGTTGTTTCTTCATTTCTCAATTCGTTAATTTTCTGAGTACAGGCATCTACCGATTCAGCCGATCCATCACAATCAATGGCATTGGTTGGTTCAATCCATAAAAAGAGAAGCAAGATGGCAAAAACCAACAGAAGTTTTTTCATTTGGAACGGTTAACAAACCTGGTGGCGGCGAAGAGACTGGAAATAAAGGAGATAATGAGACCAAAGATCATTAGGGCGCCAAAGAGAGTGGCAAAGGTAAGGAGAGAAACAGGGAAAGAAATGATTGAGCCGATTCGGGGAGCCAGGAAAGGAGTGGAGTAAAGAATAGTCACAAAACAACCAAGCCAGCCGATGAAAGCGCCACCTAAACCATAAATAACGGATTCTTGAAGATAAGGCTTAATGATGTAGAAGTTTTTGGCACCTAGAAGCTTGAAAGTGCTAATCTCAAATCTTCTGGAGGAGATCTTCATGGAAATGATGGTCATGATGGTGAGAATGGCAACGAGAGTGAGGGCGATGACTAAAACTAAGCCACCGATACGGATAGCATTAGTCCACTTGGTGAGCTCGGAGATGACGTCTTGGGGATAGTCGATTTCTTTTTTGCCTTGGGGGGTGACACTAATGATGTCGCTTTTTTCCAGAGTAGCAGCAATGTTTTTGAAAGATTCGGGGTTTTGAGCGGTAATTTCAATACTGGCAGGAAGAATGTCGGCGGTGACAATACCCCAGTCGGTGACGGTGCCGAGAAGTACCGGATCGTTGCCGACACTTTTTTTGTAGAGCTCTAAGGCGTCGTCTTTACTGATGTAAATGGCGTTTTTAACTCCTTCAGTGGAGTTTAAAGAACTTAAGAGTCCACCCACCTGTTCGGTGGTGTGACCGTCTTTGAGATAGGCAATGATTTGAGGTTTGGTTTCGAAGTTGTTGAGAATTTCCTGAGACGCAAAAGTGACTAAAGCAAAGACTCCGACGATAAACATGGTCAAACTAACGATGAAAATAGCGGACAATGCTTGGTAAGGTGAGCGGCGAATATTTTTTAGAGCGGTGTTCATACTATTTATTAGCCTCCTTTTTTTCTTCTTTATCTTCTTTTTCTTCTTTTTCTTCCGAACGTTTCTCTATCTTTACTATCTTACCCTTTTCGAGATGGATATGACTGCCGATGTTTAAGTTGATTAAAGTAACGTCGTGAGTAGCGATAATAACCGTAGTGCCGTCGGAGTTGATTTTTTGTAGTAATTTAAAAATTTCTAGAGAAGTTTCTTTGTCCAAGTTGCCAGTGGGTTCGTCAGCAAAAAGAATGGGGGGCTCGGTAGCGATGGCTCTCGCTATCGAGGCTCTCTGGAGTTCACCTCCGGAAAGCTGACCAGGGAAAAGTCTTTCCTTTCCCGAAAGGCCGACCATATTTAAGGTGTGTTTGACTTTTTCAGGTATTTTTTTGGAATCGTATCCGGCAATTTCGAGAGCAACAACAATGTTTTCACCAACGGTTTTGTCGGGAATGACACGAAAGTCCTGGAAAGCAAAACCAATCTTCCTTCGTAAAATGGGAATGTTCTGGGGTTTTATTTTACCCAGATCCATGCCTTCGACGACGATTTTCCCCTTATCAGGAACTAAGTCGTGAATTAACAGGCGGCCGATAGTTGTTTTGCCGGCACCGGACTTGCCGGTGATAATGACAAATTCACCGGGCGAGATGGAGAAATCGATGTCATCCAGAACCACGTCCCCATTGGGAAACGACTTAGAGACGTGAATAAAATCAATCACAGGCAATAATTATTTTGGTAATGGAGCATTTAAAGCTTCAACCTTGGCACGGCCAACATCCATTAACCAGCCAACCTTTTGGCCTTTGAATGTTTCACCCCAGACGGTGACTTGGTGACCAACAAGAGCATCGAGGTCGATGGTGGAACTTGTGAGATAGACGGTCTGAGAAATACCACCCACACGAACAAGTTTGTGAGTACCTTCACCATTGAAACCACCTTTGTCGATGACGCCCGTAGCCGGATCTTTGAAGATTTTTTCATCAGCCGAACCGAAGATGTCGCCAACTTTGATACCAGTTTGAGGTATTTCTGCCTGGATACCGGAAAGCTCGGCGGGAACAATCGTACCGGAGTTTTTGGCTTTGAGCCAGGCGCCGGTGTAGAAACCGCCGACGGCAACGAGAATAAAAACAATAATAACGGGAATGAAAGATTTGTTTTTCATCTTTATCTGTGTTTCGGTAGTAAATGAGGCTGGTGGAGCAGACTCTGCTTTGACAACAGGAGCTTCGCCCTGGCCCTTATCGAGATCGATCATTTTTATATCCATGGTTTAGTTTATCAAATTTGACGGGATGGGGCGAAGAACTTTAATTCCGCTTCGATGAAGTCGTCCAAATTACCATCAAGAACGGCGTCGGGGTTGGTGGATTCGTAGTCGGTACGGAGATCTTTGACTAGCTTGTAGGGATGAAGAACGTAGGAGCGGATTTGATGGCCCCAACTGGCAGTGGTTTTTTCGCCACGGATTTGGTTGATCTCCTCCTGACGTTTAGCTTCCTGAAGGTCCCAGAGTTTAGAGCGAAGAAGATCCATGGCAATTTTTCTGTTTTGGACTTGATAGCGTTGAGTTTGACACTCGACGACAATGCCCGTGGGGAGATGTTTGATACGCACAGCAGTACTGACTTTGTTAACATTTTGACCACCTGCTCCTCCGGAACGACTGGCCTCAAATTCGATGTCTTCGTCACGAATTACGATATCAGCGTCTTCAGGAAGGAGGGGGGTAACTTCGACTCCGGCAAAAGAAGTTTGGCGAAGTTTGTCGGCATTAAAGGGTGACTGACGAACTAGGCGATGAGTCCCCTTTTCGTTTTTGAGAAAACCAAAAGCAAAGCGAGCATGAATTATGTAGGTAGCGGTTTTAATACCGGCTTCGTCACCCTGAGAGTACTCAGCTGTTTCATAACTCCAGCCGCGTTTTTCAAAAAATCGGGTATACATGCGACAGAGCATACCGGCCCAGTCCATGGCCTCGGTACCGCCCTGACCCGCTTTGATGGTGAGAATGGCTTCCGAAGAGTCGTACTTACCGGAGAGATAGGTGACCAACTCAACTTTTTCGAGGTGTTTTTCCAGAGTTTCTTTGAGAATTGTGATGTCACCATCTAAAGAGTCGTCGTTACTTTTACTGGCTAGGTCCAAGAGTTCCTCAAGATTTTTTATCTCTGAGGTTAGTCCTTCGATGGAGTCTATCAAGTCTCTAATTTGTGCCAAATTTGACATGACTTTTTTGGCGTTGTCTTCGTCTTGCCAGAGAGTTGGTTCCCCCGATTCAAACTCCAGTTTTTGTTTTTCTTCTTTAAGTTGGTCGAGATTGATTTTTGTCCTGAGGCTATCGATTCTACGTTTGAGGTCGTCTAGATTTAGTTGTGTTTCGGATATCATTCTTGTATTTTACAGCTTAAAATGACGATATACTGAAGGTATATAATCTTTCGGTTGGTAATTTGGTTGGCCAAAAATATATAAATATGAAATTTATAAAGACAGTAAAGCGGTTTTGGTTGTTGTTTCTAATTGGTTTTTTGATTGGTGGATTTGTGGTGTGGAGCGTGACACAGAGTAAGGCAAAAGAAAATGAGGCAAAAACTTTTGTGGTGACAAAACAAGACTTGGTAGAAGAACTAAGTCTTTCGGGTGAGATTGATGCAGAGGAAAAAGTGGAACTTCGGTTCCAAACTTCCGGACTATTGACTTGGGTGGGGGTAAAAGAGGGAGACCGGGTAAAGAAATACCATGTACTGGCTTCTTTGGATAAACGAGAGTTGCAGAACAGCATGAGTAAACTTCTCAATACTTATTCGAAAACACGATGGGACTTTGAACAGGCACAGGCCGACAACAAAGACTGGCAAACAGACGGAATGACAGATGAAGCAAGAGCTACGGTAAAGAGAACTTTGGATAAATATCAGTTTGATTTAAATAACTCCGTGCTTTCAGTGGAGTCACAGTCATTGGCTCTTAAATATGCGAATTTGTGGACACCAATTGAGGGCGTGGTGACCAACATTGATGCTCCGGTAGCTGGACAAAATATCACCCCGGCGACGGCGACTTTTGAGGTCGTGAATCCGAAGTCCATAATTTTCTCGGCAACGGCTGATCAGACAGAAGTGGTGTCGTTTAGTGAGGGAATGCAGGGTGTTGTTAGTTTGGATTCTTTTGTCGACACAGAAATTCCGGCAGTAGTCAAAAATATTAGCTACACACCAAAGGCTGGTGAGTCCGGAATTGTGTACGAAATAAAAATGAGTATCGATATGGGTGAAGATAATCAAAAAGTGAGGCTGGGAATGACCGGAGACGTCAGTTTTGTGACGAAAGAATTTAAAGATGTTCTGGTAATACCGGAAGGATATTTGAAAAGGAGTGACGGAAAGTATTTTGTAACTCTTTTATCAAAAGGAATTAAGACCCAGAAGGAAGTTGGGATTGGTGATTCGATTGAAGGCATGGTGATAATTAGAGAAGGACTAAATGAAAAAGACACCATCTATAATCAGTCTAAGTAACATCTCCAAGGAGTACGTAATGGGTGATGAATCGGTATTTTCGGCGCTCTCGGAAGTAAATTTGGAGATTCATAAAGGCGAGTACTCAGCGATTGTAGGACCTTCGGGATCCGGTAAATCGACATTGATGCACATCATAGGGTTGTTGGATAAACCTACGAGAGGAAAAGTGATTATCAACGGTCATGACACCGCTAGGCTTGATGATGATCAAACATCAAAAGTGCGCAACCAATTCGTAGGATTCGTTTTTCAACAGTTTAATTTATTGAACAAATTAACCATTAAAGAAAACGTGTTGCTGCCGGTGACATACTCCAGAGAAAAACTTGATTTTGATCCGGAAAAAAGGGCTTTGGGTTTGCTGGAGAAGTTTGGCATTTTGTCAAAAAAGGATTCATATCCAAACAAAATTTCCGGTGGTCAACAACAGCGTGTGGCCATTGCGAGAGCTTTGATTATGAATCCACAGTTGATCCTTGCAGACGAACCAACGGGTAATCTGGACACAAAAACTGGTAACGAAATTCTGAAACTTTTTGAGGATCTAAATAAAGAGGGTATTACCGTATTGTTGGTTACTCACGAGTCGGATATCGCTGCCAGAACAAATAGACAAATTAAGGTATTGGACGGAAAAATAGTGGAGAAATACAATGACTAACTTAATGGTTATAAAGCAGTTGTACATGGCAGCCTTCGCTGATTTTCGAAGGGATAAGGTCCGAACTGGGCTTACATCACTCGGAATAACAATCGGTGTTTTGTCTGTGGTTTTACTGATTGCTTTGGGATTGGGTCTGAAAAACTATATTTCACAACAGTTTGAAAACATGGGGGCAAATTTGATTATGATAATGCCCGGTTCTGGTTTCAGTAGTGGAACTATGGGAGCGGGAATGATTGGGAGCGGTATGGTTGAGTTTGACGAGAAGGATGCTCGAGACCTACAGAAAATTCCCAATTTGAAATATGTTGTTCCTTTGTTTTTTAAATCGACCGTCATAAGCTCCGCAGACGCGGAAAAAATCGGTTATATCATGGCGGCGAATGAAGATCTTTTTCCATTATTAAATGTCCAGGCAGAGTATGGAGAGATCTGGGGAAAAACAGAAATAAACAAAAAGTCGAAAGTGGCGGTAATTGGAGCAATCATGGCAGAAGATCTTTTTGAAAACCCTAGTGACGCTATTGGAAAGACCGTTAGAGTAGAAGGTGTGCGTTTAAAAATTATTGGTGTGGGAAAGAAAATCGGTGATCCGGAACAAGACAAGGCACTTTTTATTCCCTACACAACAGCTTATGGATCAATAAATCCCAATAAGACTTTCTGGTCAATATATCTTGGGGTTCCGAGTAAAGATATGGTCCCGGGTGTTTCCGAAGCGGCAAAAGAAATATTATTGAAAAGATACGATAAGGATAAATTCAATGTCTCCGAACAGTCGGAGATATTGTCGACCGTTGATCAAATTTTTGGGATTATCAATATTGTTCTGATTGCAATTGGCTCAATCTCTCTTTTGGTGGGAGGAATTGGGATAATGAACATCATGTATGCAACAGTGACAGAGAGAACAAGGGAAGTAGGTATCAGACGAGCGATTGGGGCAACAAAAAGGGATATTCTGTTGCAGTTTTTATCCGAGTCGACATTGCTTTCCGTCTTTGGAGGATTGATCGGGCTTTTGCTGGCTACAGGAATAGTATTACTGGTACGAATTTGGTTCCCCGTAGCACTCAATGTAGTGGCAGTTATCGTGGCCATTGGAGTATCTTCGGCTATTGGAATTTTCTTTGGCGTGTCCCCGGCCAAAAAGGCAGCTAATCTTTCTCCGATCGACGCTATCCGGTACGAGTAGTTGTGGTATATTCTCGATATGAGAGAGATTTTGAACATCGCTAATCCGGAATTTTCGGAACAGACTATTGAAAGTGTGAGACTGGTGCAAAAAGAGATCGAGAAAATTATTTCCGAGGATATTAAAGACTTTACCTATCAGGCCTTTGGAGAAGTAGATCCCAAATTTTGGACTAGTCCGGCCAGTTCTTCCGGAAAATATCACCCACCGGAAGATAACGGAGAAGGTGGTTTGGTACGGCATGTAATCAAGGGAGTGGCCGTGATTGAACAGTATGCTCGAAGAGCCAGATTTTCCCCCAGAGAGTTGGATATAGCTATCAGCGCTTTTTTGTTGCACGATACTTGTAAGGATGGTGTGGTGTGGATGACTGGGAAAACAGATTACACTCACGGACTAATCGCGGCTAGGTGGTTGGAAAAATTTAACCTACCGGATGTAACAGCAAAAGAAGAAATATTAAATGCAGTGCGCTTTCATATGGCTCCATGGTGTTACGCTGTAAGCCCCTATGAAGACAGACAGTATTCTAAAGAAGAAATGAATAAAAATCTTGAAGAAATGGCCAGAGCAATGTATCCAACTAAAATTGAGTCTGCTGTTCGAGATGCGGATTACTGGTCTTCAAGAGAGAGTATGTCCTTTTTCCCCGGAACTGCCGTGGAAATTCGCCATGACGCTCCGGAAGAAAGGGTTTAATTAATCAAACCCTTGACCAGGGTGATGTTTTTCTCGTCGCATCCGGCTCTATTTTCTCCAGGAACTTCCAAAATTAAAGGGAGAGAGTTAAAGGTGGAGTGGTTGATTAAGTTTTTTAGACCTTCAAGGCCGATCTCCCCTTCGCCAATATTGGCATGCATGTCGCGATGAGAGTCTAGAGCTGTCGCTGAGTCATTGAGATGGAGACAAACTAGTTTGTCGACGAGATTTAGTTGAGTTAGCTGTTGGGAGAATTTTTCGACCGAGTCTATCTTTCGGATGTCGACACCGGACTCAAAAAGGTGAGCAGAGTCGAGACATACTTTAAGACGGTCGTCGTTAATGGTTTTTATTAAGTAACTAATTTCTTCCGGTGAGCCGATTTTGCCATTTTGACCGGCATCGTTTTCCAAAATTAAGTTACAGTTTTCGGTACTGGCAAGAATCCTTTGGATGACGGCGACAAGCTGGTCTTTGATGGCGTCAAAGCCGGCACCAAGATGTGAGCCAATATGAACAATGACGCCGGCTGATTTTATGCGAGCACCGTTTTGGATATCGACAACCAAAGAGTTGATTGATTTTTCAAGAATGTCATTGTTAGTCGAGGCGAGATTCACCAAGTAGAGGGCGTGTATAAAGGTAGGAGAAATATCCAGTTTTTGGGTTTCTTTGAGAAAAGCTTCAACCTGATCATCCGGAAAAGGTTTTCGGAACCAGAGTCTGGGAGAGCCGGCAAAAATCTGTAGACAGTTGCCGCCTATTTGCCGCGTTTTGGATACTGCATTAAGCAAACTGCCGGCCATGGAAACATGACCGCCTATCCGCCTCATTCTTCTTCAATAACTATGGACTGGATAATAACGTCTTCTAGGGGTTTGTCTGAGCCGTTTACGGATGTAGTAGCGATGGCATCGACGGTTGCCAGACTTTCAGCGTCTTTGGGGTCGATGCGACCAAAGATAGTGTAGCTTGGAGGAAGAGGGTAGTCTTTGTGCATAATAAAGAACTGGGAACCGTTGGTGTTTGGTCCGGAGTTGGCCATGGCAATGGTGCCCCTGCTGTACTCTTCGGTGACGGGTTCGTCGGCAAATTTGTAGCCGGGGCCACCCATGCCGGAACCAAGAGGATCACCACCTTGGATCATGAACCCTTCGATGACGCGGTGAAAAATGACGCCGTCGTAGAAAGGTTTGTCGGAAACTTTTTTGCCAGTGAGGGGGTTAATTCTGGTGCCTTTAGCGAGCTCCACAAAGTTTCTAACGGTGTTGGGAGCAATCTTGGGGAAGAGAGCCACTTTCATGGTGCCTTTGTTGGTTTTGATAACAGCGGTAATGTTTTCAGCGAGAGGGGTTTGGGTTGGGGTAGGGTTGTCCATATTGGTTGGGTTGATTTTAATATCGGAAATTTGATAATTGGGAGCACTGGATGTTTTAGTAAGACTGCAGGCTGACAGTAGTATAGCCGAGGCAATAACTAAAAGAAGTTTTTTCATAAGGGTAAATTATATAGAAAAATCTGTCTTTCCGGAGGAGAGTTTTGCGATGATTTCTTCAACTTCTCTTTTCCTAATAGATAGATTATGTTCGGTGGCAATTTGGAGAGATTCACTAGCCAACTTTTTGGCTTCATCAAGATTGGCTTCTTTGGCCATAATTTTGGCAAGGACATTGAGAGCACCTGTTTCCCAAACGCGAATTGGATAGGTAGAGAGATCTCCGGTGCGAATATCTGTAAGAGCTTCCTTAATCAAACTAATGCCTTCTTCTTTGTCACCAAGGATATACTTAACGCTGCCGATATGTGCTTTGAGCCTCCCCTTCTCCGGAACAGCGGCAGTGGAAACAGAAAGTGATTTTTCAAATATAGGTAGAGACTCGGCAAAGTTTTCGTCCATTAATAAAGCATCGGCATAAGAACTATAAGCAGTCGATAGAACACGGCCATCTAGATTTTGGTTTTTTTCGGCAATGGCAAAACTCTCTTTAGCAAAGGCGATGGCTAGGTGACGATATACAGGAAGACTATTTTGACGGGCTTGAATTTTATAAATAAGACTCTGGCCAGACAGGCAATGAATGAGGCCTTCTGGGTCGCTTTTTTTAAGCAATTCAATCAGGCATTCTGTGTAGAGCTTAGCGGATTCTCCATAGTTTTCCGATTCACGTAGATCATTGGCCTTTGATAGTTTATGCTCTATTTGGGTATCCATGAGTTCATGATAACATGAGTATATGCAGATGCCAGTTATTGTCGGAGTTGTGGTAGCGGTGATATTTTTAGTTGCTTTTTCGGAGTGGTTTTATCACTTAGTGGTCGGTTGGGAAAACTTTGTTTTGGATGATGTTTATTTTCGATACAGAATTGTGGGGGTGTCCTTGTTGTCTATCTTAGTAATGAGTGGTACTTTTTACGGAATGGCCTTGGTCAATGAATGTCCTAATGAAACCAGAGAGGGTTTGTTTGCCAATTTGAATTGTGAAGAGTACTCAAAAATAATGGTGGGTACGGAGAAAATTTTGATGAAGGTTGAGAAACCGATCAAGTAGTTATTTTTTGCCGGTAAGAAGTTTTTCCAGGTAAACCACGAAGTTATAAATAATTTTTTCGAGAAAAGATTTTTGGGTTTTATGGACGGCTTGATAACCGTTTACTTGGTTCCACCAAGCAGAAGTAATGATCCAGTCACTTCCCTGACGTTTGATGGCAGCAACAATTTTATAACCGTTGATAACTTTGATGTGTTTTTTTGAGTCTGTGGTGGAACTTGCTTGAACTTCATCCGGGAAACGAACAGCGGTATCTACCCAGTCGGGGTTGAGACCTCTTTGTTTAATTCTCTCGTGGAGGTGCTTTGTCCAGATTACCTGACCCACATTACTTGATTAGTTTGACCAAATCAGGATCTTCGGCCAAGGGACTGGATTGAGTGGCGAGGGGACTGGTTGGCTCTACCGGAGACGATTCTACCGGAGTTGGGTTGGGACTGAAGGGAGCCGAAGGTGGTGTTTGAGGAGGGGTTTCTTCGAGAGATGGCATGACGGAAGGAGATGGAGTAGCTAGAGGAGCTGGTTCCGGGGAGGGTTCTGGGGTGACATCGGCAAGATGAGCAATGGAGTCAGGTGAAGTTACCGGTGCGGCTGGAGGAGGGGTTTGGAGAGGAGCGGCTGGAGGAGGAGTAATATCCATT